>Ga0255340_1000089_pt1 | contig 152484 bp, 103 predicted proteins | sample wastewater_treat_7_FD_192417 | JGI IMG/M metagenome (GOLD analysis project Ga0255340, IMG submission 192417) | Wastewater microbial communities from Lulu Island WWTP, Vancouver, Canada - plant10 | ecosystem: Engineered > WWTP > Wastewater > Unclassified | place: Canada: Vancouver, British...
CCATCGCATGGCTCCAGAACTATCGGCGGCTGTGCATTCGCTGGGAAAGATCGGCCGCTCTTTTTCAAGCCTTCCTCCACTTCAGCTGCACGCTCCTGCTCCTTAGGCAGGTTATGGGATAGCTTCTTGGGACCCGACCAAGATCAAGCACTACTACGGCTTGGTGGTGCTTGCCCCATCGGTTCCTCCTCTGAATCCTCTCGACCTAGTTCCCGAGGAGTTCAGGCGCTCGCAGGTGCCTGTCCAGGTCATCACCCTTTTCGATCTTGCGGAGGTCCTTCGAGTCTTCGACACGGTTTACGATCTGATCGTGTACTACGAGATGCGACTCGAGTACATGTGCCGGTACCCTGTACTTCTCGCCAAAGAGAAGGACGCCCTCGTCGAAATCCTCGGATACTGGGATCAGCTCTGGAAGGGGAGTATCGAAGAAGGGAAGAAGCTCCAGGAGTATCTGGTCGCCCTTGCGAACGCGGTGCTCAACACGAAGCTGGCGACCGCCAGAGGCTATGAGCTCTGGGCAGCGAGCAAGCTGATCGACCTGGCACTCCGACTGACTGAAGCACCCGCGCCGATGGGGCCCTGTGGTAAACCCGTCCAGGACTCCCGGCACGAGACCCAGATCCGTCTCGCTGAGTCCTTGGCTGAGATGAGTCGCAACCGCAGGAGCTTTTACGGGAAGCGGTGGGTGGAAGCAGCGGACGAGGCCGTTGCGACGAGCCGCACGGCGGTTCGAATCTCGCACAGCCCCAGCCGTTCGCGCAGCTATGTCCTGATCGCCACGCCTCTCGGGACCGACCCTGCCGATGACGAGATCTCTAACATCGCGCTACAGGCGCTTCACGAGAAGGGGACGCAATCCTGCGTCGCACTCGCTGCCTCGGCAGCCTCGATCCGGGCTTCCTTTGAATCACTTCTCGAGGCCGTTGTGCGACGAGAATCAAGCGACCTTCGCGAGGAGCTGATTCTGGCGCCAAAGCTGGTCTTTATTGGACCGCGTTGATCATCGTGTCCTACGTCTTCTCCGCTTTCCACTCCGCCACTCGCTCCTGCAGGTACGTGACGAACTCCTTCCTTTTCTTCGCCATCACGGGGAAGGTGTCGAGGATCCGGGCGAAGTCGTCGGCGTCGAGGCCGTAGGCTTCGGCGACGGCGCGGTTGATTTCCCAGAGGTGCGGCCAGAGGTCATGGCGGTCGGTGATGTGCTCGGTCCGGTCCCGCCATGAAAGACGGCTGGGTAAGGAGGGAAGGGCCCGTGCGACGCCCGCAGCAGGGACCGGCATCGGGCGCATGTAGGTGAAGCTGATGTGGGTTCCTGCCGTTCGCAGTCGCAGCGCGAAGTCGAAACAGATCGAGTTCAGCACGGCTGCGGCGGTCTCGGGCGAGACTTTATCCGGAATCGCACCGGACAGGGTATGTGACCCGGCCGACTCCATGGGCAGCACGGCCGCGATGCACGTCCGCTCGTTCGTGTTGCTCGCCGTCTCGCGGAACACGAGGGTAGCTTCCGCCCGGGGTTTCTTCCCGTACTTCTTCTCGGCGGCCGCGACCGAGAGCCACCAGCGGACCGGCTTCGTGCCGACGAGGAACTGATCGATGTTCTTGCCTTCGAAGACCGGCCAGAAGCCCGCGGCGCGCATCTTCGCGAGGGTCTCGTCGAAGTCGCCGGGCTCGTGGCCGAGGACGGAGGGGGGCGTGCAGAGCCTGCCGATTCGGGGATCCGTCCAGAGGTCCTTGTCCTCGGTCACGTTGAAAGTGGTCTCATGAGCCCGCCAGCTCAACAGCCGGACCTGCCATGAACCCGGCACCTCCGGGCCCTCTCCCAGGGTCGGCTTCCCCGCGTACATCTTCGCCACGATCTCCTGATCCCGCGGGTCGCGGTACTCGAGGAAAGCGAAGGTCTCGGGGGAGTACCGTTCGATCTCCTCGCGGGTGAGGGTCACGAGCCAGGGCTGGTCGCCCGGAGCGAGGAGCTCCTCGGGGTCGTGGCGCATGAAGGCGGCGCGGAACGGCGCGGGCGGGGCGCCCTTGCGGAAGACGAGGTTCACGAACTTGTAGCGCGAATCGATCGGGAAGAGCTTCCGGCGGTTCTCGAAGGCGTAGAAGCGCTCGATCCGGCTCTCGCTCAGCAGGAAGCGGCGCAGCCCCAGACAGCCGTCGCCGTTGTAGATCACCGCCGGGACGAGGAAACCGACCGCCCCGCCGGGGGCCGCGAGCCGGGTGGCACGGTCGAGGAAGTACTTCGAGAGATCCTCGTGCGCCGACTGGGAACGGGCCTCGGCATATGGGAAGTCGCCGCTCGCGCGCAGGAACTGGGCAGCGAGTTTCGTCTCCCGCTGGAAGCTTCCGAACTTCGCCTCGAGACCGGGGTGGAGGGCGTGGAGCTCGCGGATCCGGCGGTCGAGGTCGGCGCCCTGGAAAGCACGAATCAGCGGATCGACGCGGGCGTAGAAGGCGTGACGCTCCGGGAGCACCTTGTCCCACGGCGGGTTGCCGAGCACGGCGTCGAAGCCGGGGCGGTCGGTGCCAAGGAAGACCTCGGGGAGCTCCAGCTCCCAGTGGAAGAAGCGGTAGCGGGAGCAGAGCTCCTCGAGGCGCGCGAGGTGACCGCGCGCGGCGAGAAGCCGTGCGATCTCCTGCGGGTCGTCCACCTTGCCGAAGAGGCTCTGGAACTGCTGCCAGAGCTCGGGCGCGAAGAGCGCGGCCGAGCGCAGATCGAAGAAGCGCCGCGCGCCGGCGAGGAGGCGTTCGGCCGTGCGCCGCAGGCTCTCCTTGTACTCCTGCTCCGCGAGGCTCTCGGCGTCGATCCCCTCGCGGGCGAGATCCTCGGGCGTCACGGCGTCGATCAGCCGTCGCAGGCCGGCCGCCTCGCGCACCGCGGCCTTCACCTCCTCGCCGTAGAGGCCGAGCTGCGCCGGCTGGCTCTTCTTCCTGTCCGGCACCGGCGGCTCGGCGAGCCGGTCGAGCCAGGAGCCGAGGAGGCTGTTGCCGCAGCGGACGTGATGCTCGAAGTAGGTGAGCGGGCGGTCGCCGGCGGCCGACTCGATCCAGAGCGCGACGTGGGCCAGCGTCACCGCGGTCGGGTTGAGGTCGACGCCGAAGAGACAGCGTTCGGCGATCCGCCGCTTGCACCAGGCGCGGGCCTCCGAGGCGACGGCGCGGGCCTCGGCGTCCGGCGCCTCGGCGTCGGAGTCCCACTCCTGGTCGGTCGTCGCCCGGAAGGCCGGCGGCCCCTTGCCGCCGTGCTCGCGCACGTAGGCGCGGTGGAGCTCCTGGCCGAGGAAGCGCATCGCCTCGACGAGGAAGTGGCCGCTGCCGCAGGCCGGGTCGAGCACCCGAAGCGCCTCGATCTCGGCGACGGATCTCCCCTTCGCGACCGGCTCCAGAGCGTGGCGGACGAGATCCCGGACGAGCGGCAGCGGCGTGTAGAACGAGCCCGAACCCTTCCGCGCCGGTCCGGGGACGAAGTGGAACTCGCCCCGCTCCAGGCGCCGCACGAGGCGCGCGACGCCGCCCTCCCGGAGCCCCTTCTCCTCCTCCTCGCCGCCACCCTCTTCCGCTTCGTCTTCCGCATCTTCCGCTTCGGCCGCTTCGTCGTCGCTCTCCTCGGCCGCTTCGTCGTCAACCTCCTCCTCTTCCTCCTCCCCTTCCGGATGAAAGCGCGCGGCCGGCGTGAACGCGACCCATTCGGCCGGCCCCGCGAGCGTGAGCGACTTCGTCTCGCAGAGGCGGGCGAGATCGTCGGGCGCGAGCGCGAACTGGCGCCCCTGCACCCGCACCTCGAGCGTCGGCCCGGCGGCCACCCGCGGCTCGTACTCGAGCAGTCCCTCGTAGACGGCGCCGAGGTTCTCGATGTCGAGCTCGCGGAACGAGACCCGCTCCCGCCCGATGCCCCGCCGCGGGGCGGTCGTCGCGAGATCGAGCACCAGCCGGGCGACGGCGGCGTCGGAGAGGCGCGCGCGGGCGAGGAGGGCGCCGGCCGGCGTGTCGGCACGGAAGAAATCGCCCCCCCGGGGCGGGATGTTGCGCCAGGGGTCGATCGGCGGCAGGCCCTGGTCGTAGATCTCGAAGAGCGCGAGCAGCCGCTCCCAGAGCGAAGAGCGATTCTCCGGCCAGGAGCGGAGCGGCGCGGCGAGCAGCGCTTCGACGAGCCCCTGCGCCGAGTACGAGAGCCGGTAGACGGTGTGCTCGTCGAGGCGCGGGTCGCGCGCCTCGGCGTAGAAGATGAAGAGGAGGCGGTAGAGGGCGAGGAGCGCGGCATCCCGGTAGCGGCCGAGGGCCTCCCGCGCGAGCGCCGTCGGCGCCTCGATCTCCCCCCGCGCGACCGCGTCGGCGAGCAGGCCGGTGACGAGCGACTCGGCGGCCCGGAAGACCGCGCTCTTCAGGTCTTCGGAAACCTTCGCGGCGTGCGCGCGGCTCTCGCGCTCGATCGCGTCGATCGGCAGCGCGCCGTCGGCGGCCGGGAGGAAGTTGCGCGGGTCGAGCAGCTTGCGGGCGACCGCGAACGACTCCGGGTCGGGGTCGGCCGCGAGGCCGGCGAGGTCGATCTCGAGATATGCCCCGGCCGGCCCCTCGCCCGGTGCCCGCACCAGCCGGAGGCGCTCACCGGTGGCGAGCACCCCGTACCGCCGCCCCGACCGCACGAGCTCGGCTTCGAGGGCCCGCCGTGGCGCCTGGCGCCCCCGGCCGGCATCGAGATCGTCGTCGAGGCCGCCGAGCCAGGCGACCGCGACGGCGGGCGCGGGTTCGGCGATCTCGTCGCCGTCCGGCGCGGGAACGAGCGGGTAGAGCCGCTCCGCTCCCTCGCCGATCAGGAAGCCGAAGACCTCGCGCAGGAGCGGCCGGAGGAAGCGCTCGCGGCAGTCGGAAAGGGAGAGCTCCCGCCCGGAGAGGCGGTCGAAGAGCCTCCGGAACCGGGCGTACGCTGCCTCCGACGCCCGGTCGGAGAGCTTGCGTTTCCTGCCTCTGCCCCCACCGCGGCCGAAGACGCTGCCCAGGTAGTAGTCGGAGAAGAACCCCCGGGCGTTGCGCAGGTGGCGGTAGCTCACGGCCGCCCCCTCGCGCCGGCCGGTGCCGGGCCGGGTACCAGGAAGAGCGCGCCGAGGAGCGCGGGGGCCTCGGGCTCGTCGATCCGGGCGTAGGCCGCGAGCTCTTCGCGACGGATGGCGGCCTGCGATTCGGCGGCCCGGCGGCGCGCTTCGAAGGAGGTGCGTACCGCGCTCGTCTCGAAGAGGAGCTGCTGCTGCGCCGCGTCGGTCACCGCGCGGGCGAACGACTCTTCGGCTTCGAGCTCCCGCTGCCGGGCGGCGAGGTCGGCTTCGAGCTCCCGGCCGAGCGTTTCGGCCTGCGCTCGCCGGTGCGCGGCCAGCTCGGCGCTCCGGCCCTGCGCCCAGGCGAGCGCCGCCGCGCGGGCCCGGGCGGAATCGGCGGTGAAAGCCGCCCCGAAGCGAGCGGTCACCTCGGCCACGGCGACCTCGCCCGGCGCCCCGGCGTCGAGCCAGTGCAGGTTCTCCAGCGGATCGCCGAGCAGCGCGCCATCCGGGCCGACGCGCACCGCGAGCAGGTGCTCCTCGACCAGCTCCCCGCCCCCGGTGAAGCGGGCGAGGAAGGTGAAGAGGACCGACGGCGGCTCGCCGCTCGCCACCCGCCGGGCCGCCAGGCGCCGTGGCGGGAGGCCCCGGACGTCCGGATAGACCTGCAGGAGCCGGCGGCGGGCCTCGGCGCGCACCGCCTCCACGAGAGGGTGGGCGGGCGTCAGGTACTCGACCTCGTCGGGGCGGTAGCGGACCGCGAGGTTCCGGTCGCAGGTGGCCGCGGGATAGACCGCCCGCACCTGCGGGCCCCGGTAGGCGAACGGCACCTCGACGCGTAAGCAGCCGGGAATCGGCGCGGGGCCGAAAGCGGCATCTCCGAGGGCGGCGCGCAAGGCGCGCTCGAGCGCCTCGCCTCCGGCCGGCAACGGCTCGGCGCTGTCGAGCTGCTCGAGGATCCGCCGGATCTCGGCGCCGGCGTCGGCGCCGGCCGCGACCAGCGGTTGCACCTCCCGCACGAACTCGGCGGTGCGGTCGTCGAAGGTCTTCACCAGGCGGCTCATCCGCTCGGCCAGGCTCAGGCCCTCCTCGCCGGGGTCGCCGAGCTCGGTGAGCTCGCGTTCGAGAGCGCCGTCGCCCATCCAGACGCCCAGGATGTCGGGGGTCGAGATCCGGTCCCCCTGCATCGTTTCGATCTTCGCCACGAGCTGCGAGAGGACCTCCTCTTCCGGGCTCTCCGGATAGAAGAGATAGCGGATCTCCGGCGGCCGGGTCTGGCCGTAGCGATCGACCCGGCCATTGCGCTGCTCGAGGCGGTTCGGGTTCCAGGGGAGCTCGACGTGGAGTACCCGGCGGCAGTGATGGTGGAGGTTCAGGCCCTCGCTCGCGGCGTCGGTGGCGAGCAGGACCCGGGTCGCCTCGTCCTCGAAGCGAGCCTGGCGGGCGCGGCGTTGCGAGCGGGAGAGACCGCCCCGGAGGACGACGTAGCGCCCGGCGAGCTCGGGAGTCGCCGTGAAGCGCTCTTCGAGCGCCGCGAGCGTGTCGAGGTACTCCGTGAAGAGCAGGAGGCGCTCGCCCGGATCCGCCGCCAGCACGGCGAGGATCTCGGCCACCGCCGCCTCGATCTTCGGATCGCGGTCGGGGAGGCTCCGGAGCCGCTTCCGGATCTCCCGGAGGGCCCGGATCTCGCTCCGGCGCCGCTTCTCCTCGCGGGGGATCGCCGAGCGCAGGATCCGCTCGGCGGTCCGTTCGGCGGCGGCATCGGAGAGCGGCAGCCCCGCCCGGAGATCGCGCAGCTCGGCCCTCTCCGGCGGCGTCTCGCGGGCCGACTCCTTCTGCAGGGCCTCGAGCCGGCGCGTGACGGTGACGTCGAGCGCCCGGTGGCTCGAGAGCGAGCGCTTGCGCACGATCTGCATCGCGAACGAAACGAGATCCTCCTCCTCGCTTCCCCGCGCCGCTCTCGCCGTGCGCGCGCAGTAGCCCGCGACCAGCTCCAGCAGCTCCCGCTCGCTCGCCGAGGTGGCGGTCACGGGGATCCCCGTCACCCGCCGCGGCGGGAAGACGGGAACCGCCCCGCCGTCCGGGCCGGGGCGCGTGAGCTGCCGTTTCATCCGCCGGATCCGGGCGCCCTCGACGCGACGGGCCACCTCGCCGGAGCTGCCGGCGAAGGTCGCGAGCGTCGGATCGACGAGCTCGAGCAGCGAACGGAACGAATGCCGATAGCCGTTGTGAGGCGTCGCGGTGAGCAGGATCAGGCCCCGCGAGCTGTCGCGCAACGCGGCACCCAGGCGATACCGCTGCGTCTGATACGGATTCGCGGGCGTTCCCGACTCGGCGAGCGCGTGCGCCTCGTCGACGATCACGAGATCCCACCGCTTTCGCAGGGCCCGGCGCCGGACCGTTTCCCGCTTGAGAAAGTCGATCGAGGTCAGGACGCGCGGCAGCGCATCCCAGGGGTTCACGCCCGCCGGCAGGTCGGTCTGCGCGCGCGCCACCCCGGCCGCGTTCTCGAGCAGCACGAAGCCGAGCCCGAACCGCTCGGCGAGCTCGTCGCGCCACTGATCGAGCAGGCCGGGCGGGGTGACGACCAGGACGCGCTTCGCGCGCCCCCGCGCCATCAGCTCGAGGAGGACCAGACCGGCTTCGATCGTCTTGCCGAGACCGACGTCGTCGGCGATCAGGAGCGACGGGCGCGGCCGGGAGAGGACCCGGAGGACGGGAGCGAGCTGGTACGCCTCGAGCGCCACGCGCCCGAACCGCGCTCCGGAGAGCAGCCCGGTCTCGCGGACGAGCCCGGTCGCAAGCGCCGCATGCGCCGCCGACCAGGCGCCGAACGAATCGAACCCTCCGGCCGCGAGCGCGAGCTCTTCACCGGGCAGCACCTCGACCCGATCGGGCGGCACGAGAACGGTCAGGTCGGCCGGTGTTTCGCCGTCGAGCGCGGCAAGGCCGAGAGAGAGCCTCCCCTCGCCCAGCTTTCGCACCGCCGTCACGCGCCAGGCGCGCCCTCTCACGAGGAGGCGATCACCGGGCGAAGGCGTGGGCACAGGCATCGAGACGGCTTCCGGGCTCCGACGAGGAGCTTACCCCTCCTTCCGGGCGGCCAGAAACGGCTTCCGGGGGCGGAAGAAGCCGCCGATGGAGGTCGGGCCCGCGCGGCTTCCGCTGGTCGCGCGTTGGCCTGTCGATGTACCCGAGTCGCCTCCGGTTCTACCCATCCACCTTGAGCACCGCCAGGAACGCTTCCTGGGGGATCTCGACGGCGCCGACGGATTTCATCCGGCGTTTGCCTTCCTTCTGCTTCTCGAGGAGCTTGCGCTTGCGGCTGATGTCGCCGCCGTAGCATTTGGCGAGCACGTCCTTGCGCAGCGGGCGTACCGAGGCGCGGGCGATCACACGGCTGCCGATCGCCGCCTGGAGGACGATCTCGAAGAGCTGCCGGGGGATCAGCTCCTGCATCTTCTCCACGAGCGCCTTCCCCTTCGCGTACGCCTTCTCCCGGTGGATCATCAGCGAGAGCGAGTCGACCGGCTCGCCGTTGACGAGGATGTCGAGCCGGACGATCTCCCCTTCCCGGTAGCCGGCGAGCTCGTAGTCGAACGAGGCGTAGCCGCGGGAGACCGACTTGAGCCGGTCGTAGAAGTCGTGCACGACCTCGGCGAGCGGGAAGTCGTAGCCGAGGAGGACGGTATCGGTGGCGAGGTACTCGAGCCGCTGCTGGACGCCGCGGCGCTCCTGGGAGAGGGCGAGGATCCCGCCCAGCGAGTCGCTGCGGGTGACGATCGTCGCGCGGATGTACGGCTCCTCGATCCGGGCGATCCGCCCCGCATCGGGCAGCTGCGCCGGGCTCGCGATCTCGACCGTCTCGCCGCTCGTGGTGGTCACGCGGTAGCGCACCCCGGGGGCGGTGGTGATCAGGCGCAGGTCGAACTCCCGCTCGAGCCGCTCCTGGATGATCTCCATGTGGAGCAGCCCGAGGAAGCCGCAGCGGAAGCCGAAGCCGAGCGCGCTCGAGGTCTCCGGCTCGAAGCGGAAGGAGGCGTCGTTGAGCCGCAGCTTCTCGACCGCGTCGCGCAGGTCCTCGTAGTCGTCGGCGTCGACCGGGTAGAGGCCGGCGAAGACCATCGGCTTCGCCTCCTGGAACCCCGGCAGCGGCGTCGCCGTGGGCCGGTCGAGATGGGTGATCGTGTCGCCGACCCGCGCCTGCGCGAGGTCCTTGACGTTCGCGTAGAGGTAGCCGACCTCGCCCACCGAGAGCTCCCCGACCGGACGCGGCCGGGGGTGGAAGGCGCCGATCTCCTCGACCGTGAAGACGCCGCCGGTGGCGACGAACCGGATCCTCTCCCCCCGCCGCAGCGTCCCGTCGACGATCCGCACGAGGCAGACCACGCCGCGGTAGACGTCGTACCAGGAGTCGAAGAGGAGCGCCTTGAGCGGCGCCTCCGGATCGCCGGCGGGGGGCGGGATGTCGGTGACGATCCGGGCGAGCAGCTCGTCGATCCCGAGCCCGGCCTTGGCCGAGACGAGGGCGGCCCGCGAGGCGTCGAGGCCGACGACCTGCTCGATCTGCGCCCGCACCCGCTCCGGATCGGCGGCGGGAACGTCGATCTTGTTGATCACCGGCAGCAGCTCGAGGCCGCCGTCGACGGCGAGGTAGGCGTTGGCGAGCGTCTGCGCCTGGACCCCCTGGGCGGCGTCGACCACGAGCAGCGCCCCTTCGCAGGCGGCGAGCGAGCGGGAGACCTCGTAGCTGAAGTCGACGTGGCCGGGGGTGTCGATCAGGTTGAAGACGTACTCCGAGCCGTCGGCGGCGCGGTAGTCGAGCCGCACCGCCCGGGCCTTGATCGTGATCCCCCGCTCCCGCTCGAGCTCCATGTCGTCGAGCACCTGCGCCTGCAGGTCGCGGCGGCCGAGCGCACCGGTGCGCTCGAGCAGGCGGTCGGCGAGCGTCGACTTGCCGTGGTCGATGTGGGCGACGATCGAGAAGTTGCGGATCCGGGAGGGCGGCGGCATCGGGAGCTGGCGGCGCAGTAGCCGGCCGCGTGCGGCCGGCGGCGCAGATTAGCACGGGCGGGGCGGCTACTTGCGGGCGATCTCGCCGCGGCGCAGGCGGCGGTAGAGGTCGAGCGCCTCTTCGAGGATCGCGAGCGCCTGCTCCGGCCCCATGAACTCCTCGACCACCACCTGCTTCTGCTCGAGCGTCTTGTAATCCTCGAAGAAGCGCCGGATCTGCCGGAGCTGGTGGGCCGGCAGCTGGGTGTGGATCCGGTACTCGTTGACCGCCGGGTCGCGCACGCTCACCGCGAGGATCTTGTCGTCGAGCCCCTTCTCGTCACGCATCCGCATCACCCCGATGGCGCGCGCCTCGACGACCGTCATCGGGTGCACCGGCTCCTGCCCGAGCACGAGGGCGTCGAGCGGGTCGCCGTCGTCGCAGTAGGTGCGGGGGATGAAGCCGTAGTTGGCCGGGTAGTAGACGGCGCTGTAGAGCACCCGGTCGAGGCGCAGGAGGCCGGAGTCCTTGTCGAGCTCGTACTTGTTCGAGCTGCCCATCGGCACCTCGATGACGACGGGGAAGGCGGTGGCGATGAGCTGGTTGTCGACGTAGAGGTCGTGCCAGGGGTGCATGGCGGCAGTGTAGCGCCGACCGCACCTGGCGGCGCAGCCGGCGGCCGTCCCCGGCAGGGGACACTTCTCCCGTCGCGAGCTCGTCCCACGAGACCAACCCTCCTGGAATCAGTCATTTGTCGATCCCGATGAGCCTGGCACGCAACTCGCTGTCTCCCCGGGGCAGGAGGTGCGAGATGACCAGAACCCGACGCCTTGTCCCGTTCGCCGCCGCTCTGCTCGCCGCCGCGACCTTCGCCGTGCCGGCGCCCGCGCACGCCGGGCTGCCCGCACCCCCGTCCCCGCGCAAGGTGCACCGGGAGGTGACCCGGGCCGTACGCCAGGTGCACCGGGATGTCGACCGGGTGCTCGGCGGCGTCGCCCGCGAGCTCGACCGGATCGCCTTCGGCCACGAGGTCCACGTCCGGCGCGACTTCGATCACTACCGCCGGGGCCGGATCGCCTGGGGGCCGTACGGCCGCTACTACGACGTCTACTACTTCCCGGTCCACGCCGGCCCGCGGGTCGTCTACCGTCCGTACATCTGGACCGACGGCTACTTCGTCTTCGTCGGCGGCCCCCACGCCTGGGCGCCGGCGCCCGCGCGTCCGCACCACCGGATCGAGCGCTACTCCCCCAGCCGCCGTTACGACCGGCGGCCGCCGGCCCGGCATCCCCGCGATGACCGTCAGGGGTGGCGCGACCGGCGCTACTGAGCACTCCCCGCCCGGCGGCGGCCTCGGATAGGCTGCCGCCGCCCGGTGGCATCACCCCGTAGCCGCGTCCGCGCCTCTTCTCCGCCCGGCCGCCTTCACGGGAACGGCCCGAAGCGGACGCGACACCGCCGGCAGCGAGGTTCCCGATGCCCCTGCGACTCGTCCCCCTCGGCACCGGCGGCTACTTCCCGGCTCACGGCCGGCAGACGATGAGCTTCCTTCTCGTCGCCGGGGAGAACGCGCTGCTGCTCGACGCCGGCAGCGGCGTCGCCCGGCTCGCCGAACCGGCGGTGGCCGCGCTCCTTGCCGGCTGCCCGCGGCTCGACATCCTCCTGACGCATTACCACCTCGACCACGTGGTCGGCCTCTCCTACCTTTCCGGCGTCTGGCGCGGGCGTCCGGTACGCCTCTTCGCCCCCGCGCCCCCGCTCGTCGCGGCCGCCCCGGAGGAGGCCCTCGGCCGGCTCCTCGCGCCGCCCCTCTTCCCGGTCCCGCTCGCCGATTTCCCGCTCCCGGTCGAGGTCGTTCCCTTCACCGGCCCGGAGCTCACGGCCGGTCCGTTCACACTCCGTCTGCGCTCTCAGCGCCACCCGGGCGGCTCGGTCGGGGTACGGGTCGGCGACGCGCTCGCCTACGTCACCGACACCGTCCTCGACCCGGAGACCGAGCCGTTCGTGCGCGGCGTCGGGCTGCTCCTCCACGAGGTCTGGCTCACCGACGACGAGGCCGGCGACGGGGCGGCGGAGCGGAGCGGCCACGCCGCCGCCTCGGAGGTGGCCGACCTCGCCCGCCGGGCCGGGGTCGGCCGCCTGCTGCCGGTCCACCATCACCCGCGGCGCACCGCCGAGGAGCTGACCGCGCTCGCCGCCGCGCTCGCCACGCGCGCCGGGCTGCCGGCCGAGATCGCGCGGGAGGGCGAGGTGATCGAGCTCGGGACCGAGCCGCGATGAGACCGGCGCCGGTCCGCCCCGCCGCGGTTGACCCGGACCGGCGAACGATGATCTCCTCCGCGATGTCGGCGACACTCCCTTGGCGGGTCTGCGGCTGGATCTCGGCGAACGGCGCGTGCGCGCCGCGGCCGGTCCGTCCCTTGCCCCGCGGGTCCGCGCCGATGTAAAACCCACCGGGCGGACTCGTCCCGTCCGTATTTCGCTCCGGGAGTGACTCATGTACCTCGACGCTCTGCTGACCCTGCCGCAGGTTCTCGCCGCCGCGAACCGGCCCGCCCTGCCGCTCCTCTGGTGGCTGGGTCCCCTGACCGCGGTGGCGGCCCTCGTCTTCGCCTGGATCCTCTACCGGCAGATGCTGCAGACGAGCGAAGGCAACGAACGGATGCAGGAGATCGCCCAGGCGGTGCGCGAGGGGGCGATGGCGTACCTGCGCCGGCAGTACCGGGTGGTGACCATCGTCTTCGTCGTCCTCTTCGCCATCTTCCTCGTGCTCGCCTTCTTCAAGCTGCAGAACCCGATCGTGCCGTTCGCCTTCCTGACCGGCGGCCTCTTCTCGGGCATCTGCGGCTACATCGGCATGAAGGCCGCCACGAACGCCTCGGCCCGGACCGCCTTCGCCGCCACCCGGAGCCTCAACGGCGCGCTCCAGGTCGCCCTGCGCGGCGGCGCCGTGATGGGGCTCGTGGTCGTCGGCTTCGCGCTGCTCGACATCACCGTCTGGTTCTACTTCCTCTACAAGCTCTTCCCGAGCCTCTTCCCGAACAGCTTCATCAGCGTGGCCGACAACCCCCTGCCGCAGATCACGGCGATCATGCTCAGCTTCGGCATGGGCGCCTCGACGCAGGCGCTCTTCGCCCGCGTGGGCGGCGGCATCTACACCAAGGCGGCCGACGTCGGCGCCGACCTGGTCGGCAAGGTCGAGGCGAACATCCCCGAGGACGATCCGCGCAACCCGGCCACCATCGCCGACAACGTGGGCGACAACGTGGGTGACGTCGCCGGCATGGGCGCCGACCTCTACGAGTCGTACGCGGGCTCGATCCTCGCCACCGCGGCGCTCGGCGTGGCGGCGATCGCGCACCGCGGTTCGGAGCTGATCGACGGCCAGTCGCCGCTCGCCCTGAGCATCGTCTACGCCACCGCCCCGATCGTCCTCGCCGCGCTCGGGATCGTCCTCTCGATCCTCGCCATCTTCGCGGTGCGCTCCCAGGAGGAGGCCTCGCAGGCCGAGCTGATCGGCGCGCTCAGCCGCGGCCTCTACATCAGCTCCGCCGGGATCGCCGTCCTCTCGCTGCCCCTCTTCTACCTGCTCGAGATCCCCAACCCGATCGGCCTCTGGATCGTGGTGCTGACCGGGCTCGCGGTCGGCATCGCCGTCGGCCGGTTGACCGAGTACTACACCTCGCACGCCTTCGGGCCGACCCGCAACATCGCCAGCCACGCCAACACGAGCACGGCGACCGCCCTGATCGAGGGGCTCGCCGTCGGCATGCGCTCGAGCGGCTTCCCGGTGCTGGCGATCGCGATCGGGATCGTCATCAGCTTCTACGCCTCCGACGGCGCCAGCTCCGTGCTGCTCGGCCTCTACGGGATCGGGCTCGCGGCGGTGAGCATGCTCTCCACGCTCGGCTTCACGCTCGCGACCGACGCCTACGGGCCGATCGCCGACAACGCCGGCGGCAACGCCGAGATGTCGAAGCTCGACCCGGTCGTGCGCGCGCGCACCGACCAGCTCGACGCGGTGGGCAACACCACCGCGGCGATCGGCAAGGGGTTCGCGATCGGCTCCGCCGCGCTCACCGCGATGGCGCTGCTCGCCGCCTACCTCGAGGAGATCCGCCTCGTCCTCTCCGAGCTGCGCGGCGTCGCGACGCTCACCGTCGACGGCGAGATCGTGCGCACCGCCGAGACGACGATCGAAGGCTTCATGTCGTACTACCGGGTGACGCTGCTCAACCCGGCGGTGCTGGTGGGCGTCTTCGTCGGCGTCGCCACCGTCTTCTACTTCTCGGCGATGACGATGAGCGCCGTCGGCCGTGCCGCCGGTGGGATGGTCGACGAGGTGCGGCGGCAGTTCCGCGAGATCCGCGGCATCCTCGAGGGCACCACCAGGCCCGACTACGCCCGCTGCGTCGAGATCAGCACGATCGCCGCCCAGCGGGAGATGCTCGCCCCGGCGCTGCTCGCGATCGTCATCCCCGTTGCCGTGGGCGTGCTGCTCGGCGTCGCGGGCGTGCTCGGGCTGCTCGCCGGCGGGCTGGCGGCGGGCTTCTCGCTCGCGCTCATGATGTCGAACGCCGGCGGCGCCTGGGACAACGCGAAGAAGTACATCGAGAGCGGCGAGTACGGCGGCCGCGGCTCGAACGCGCACAAGGCGGCGGTCGTCGGCGACACGGTCGGCGATCCGTTCAAGGACACCGCCGGACCGTCGCTCAACATCCTGATCAAGCTGATGTCGATGGTCTCGGTCGTCTTCGCCGGCCTGATCGCCGCCTTCGGCAACGGACAGGGGCTGCTGCTCACGATGCTGCAGCGCTGACGCCCGGAACGACCGCGCACGCACCCGGGGAGGCTCGCTCGCGAGCCTCCCCTTCGCTTCCGGATCGCTCCCGTTCTCCCGCCGTTTTCAGCCCGACGCCCAGTTCCCCGCGGCAGCGCGGGCGAGTGAGTCCGGCGTGCCGATGTCGAGCGAGCGGCCGTCGGGCAGCACGAGGCCCGAGATCGGCAAGCCGTGCGCGATGGCGTCGGCGAAGACGTCGCCCACGTACGCCTCCCGGCCGCGGGCGATCGCCCGGTGGCTTTCGGCCGCCACCCACTCGTGGAGGAAGTCGGTGAAGCGCGGGGAGAGGATCGCGAGCACCCAGGTGAGCGTGAGCGTCGGCGTCCGCGGCTTGATCTCGAAGCGCACCACCCGGCCGCTCGCGTCGATCTCCACGAGGTCGCTCGCCGCGGGGCGGTCACAGGGCACGAGCGCGAGCGAGACTTCCGCGCTTCCCGCATGGTGGTGGGCGCGGAGCCGGGCGAGCAGATCGTGGGGCGCGAGCAGGATATCGGGGAAGCCGAGCGCCACCTCCTGCCCGCGGACGAACGGATGCGCGCGGTCGAGGGTGAACGGCACCCCGGCGGTCGGCGGCACCACGAGGTAGGCGAGATCGAGGCCGCAGGCGCGGCCGTCGCCGAGCGCCGCCGGAACGTCCCACTTCCCCTCCCGCAGCACCACGAACGCCCGCTCGACCCCGGCCTCCCGGTAGTTCGCAAGCAGGTCGTGGCAGACGAGCCGCGGCGCGCCGGAGGCCGCGGTGCCGAGCGGCAGCACCTCCTTGCTCTGCGGCCGCTCGCCGAGCCGCGTGGCGCGGCCGGCGGCCGGGATCAGGCCGACGAGGCCGGGGCGAAGCGTGGTCATGCGCTCACCTCCCGGAGTCCGGCGCGGGGCCGTTCGCGCCCCGCCCGGCCTTAGAATAGCGCCCGCGCGCCCTCTGCAGCGGGGGCTGCCGAGGAAAGGAGCCACGATGTCGCGCCCCCTTCTCCAGGTCATCCTCGTGAGCACCCGTCAGGGCCGCCAGGGCCCGCCGGTCGCTCGCTGGTTCGCCGAGCATGCCCGGCAGGAGGGGTCGTTCACGGTCGAGCTGGTCGACCTCGCGGAGATCGCGCTCCCTCTCTTCGACGAACCCGAGGAGCCGGCCACGCGGCGCTACCTCCACGCCGCCACCCGGCGCTGGAGCGAGACCGTCGCCCGCGCCGACGCCTTCGTCTTCGTCACCCCGGAGTACAACGCCTTCCCGGCGCCGTCGCTCGTCAACGCCCTCGACCACCTCTACCACGAGTGGGGGCACAAGGCCGCCGCCTTCGTCTCCTACGGCGGCAACTCCGGCGGGATGCGCGCCGCGCAGGCGGTCAAGCCGCTCCTCACCGCGCTCCAGCTCATGCCGCTCCCGCAGCAGGTGGCGATCCCCTCGTTCACCCGGCTGATCGGCGAGGACGGCATCTTCCGCCCCACCGACGCCCAGGCCCGCGCCGCCGACCGCCTCCTCGCCGAGCTCGCCCGCTGGACCGCCGCCCTCGCTCCCCTGCGGCGGCCGGCCACTCCGACCGAGCCGTGAAGGCGAGCGAGTCCGCCAGCCCGACGGTTTCCGAGAGCGTCGGCAGCCGTCTGATAGCCTGCCGCTGATCGCCCAGAACACCGACACAGAGAGAAGGAGGGGGTTGCGATGACCATCCGGAAACCGTTGGCCCTCGTCATCGGAGGGCTCACCCTCCTGCCGGCTGTGCTCCTGGCAATCGCCTTCGCTCTCTTCTTGCTGCTTGTCGTCGCCGGAGAGGGCCACCACCGGGGGCCCGGTTACGGGCTGCTCGCGACGATGATCGGGCTCTTCGTCGTAACGATCCTTCTCATCATTGGGCTGCTGGTCTTCTATATCGCCCATCTGTTCAAGAACCCACGGCTGCAGCAGGAGACGCGCATCCTCTGGGTGCTCGTCCTCTTCCTGAGCAACCAAGCCGGCCTCGGCTTCGTCGCCTGCATCATCTACTGGTGGCTCCACATCTGGAGCGTGGCGCGAGCGGAGACGAACACCGACCTCGCGGCCACCTGAGGCGCGGCGCGACCGGTCGCGTTCGCCGCCGTGCATGCGCCGCCCGGACCGGGTGGGCTCCTGACCCGGCGAGAGACCCGACGCGGGATGGGAGGTCCCGATGGCTGCCGACGAAAGAGTGTTGCGGTTCGTGGAGGAGGCGCTGCGGCGCGAGGTGCCCCGCGCGGAGATCGAGCAGGCGCTCGTCGCCGCCGGCTGGCGGCGCGAGGAGGTGACCGAGGGGCTGGCGGCGTTCGCCGAGAGTCCGTTCCCGATCCCGGTGCCGCGACCGCGCCCCTACCTCTCGGCCCGGGAGGCGTTCCTCTACCTCGTCCTCTTCACCGCGCTCTACCTCTCCGCCTACCAGCTGATGAGCCTCCTCTTCGAGCTGATCGAGACGGTCTGGCCCAGCGCTCTGACCGGCAGCGTCTACCGGTTCGGTACCGACCGGACGATCCGCTGGGCGATCTCCAGCCTCGCCGTCGCCTTTCCGCTCTTCCTCGCGCTCTCGGTCGGCCTCGAGCGCGCGGCGCGGCGCGACCCGGCCCGGCGTGGCTCACGGGTCCGCAAATGGCTCACCTACCTGACCCTCTACGTCACCGCCACGGTGCTCGTCGCGAGCCTCGTGACGGTCCTCTTCCGCCTGCTCGGCGGTGAGCTCACCTCGCACTTCCTCGCCAAGACGGCGGTCCTCGCCGGGATCGCCACGGCGGTCTTCGCCTACTACCTCGGTGACCTCCGCGCCGAGGAGACCGCGGGGGAGGAGCGGGCACGAACCCGGCGGCGGGCGCCCTGGGCCTGGGGCGCGACGGTGGCGGTGCTGGCCGCCACGATCGCCGGCGCCTTCCAGCTCACGCCCCCGGCCGCGAAGCGGCGCGAGCGCCTCGACGACCTCCGGGTCGCGGCCCTGAAGACGATCGCGGGCCAGGTCGCTCAGTACGCCGAGCGGCACGGCACCCTCCCGGCGGACCTCGAAACGCTCGCCGCCGAGCCCTGGGCCGCCGCGATCGACCGGGATCCGGAGACCGGAGCCCCGTACGAGCTCGAGCTGCGCGGCGAGACCCGCTACGCCCTCTGCGCCACCTTCGCCCGCTCCAGCCCCACCGACAAAGGCACCAACCCCTTCTGGCGCCACCCGGCGGGCCGGCACTGCTACGAGCTGGAGGTGAAGGAGAAGCCGCCCCTCTGAGTGGCGCTCGCGCGCCAAGACGCGTCCGCGCGGAAAGCGACGATTCGCCTCACGGCTCCTCGCCCGGAACCGCGCAGCCGGTTCCGCGAAGGAAACAGGAAACGATCCCCAGCGAACGGAACGGCTCTTGCACGCTCTGCGGATCGCTCCCGGCCCCTCGCGGATCACCCCCCGCGGCAGGAGGCGCAGCCAGAGTAGCCCCGGCGCCGGGGAGCCGTACCGTCCGGTGGAGTTTCCCCGGTTTCGTGGACAGCGATGCTCTTGCGAGCGGAGGAGTCCAAGATCCCGAAGTCACGTCCGCCGTTCCCTGCGGAGTTTCGTGCCCGAATGGTCGACCTGGTTCGTTCCGGGCGTAGCCCGGGGGAACTGGCGCGGGAGCTCGAGCCGTCGAGCCAAGCGATCCGCAACTGGGTTCGCCAAGCCGATCTCGACGAGGGCCGGCGCCGGGACGGCCTGACGAGCGCCGAGCGCGAGGCGCTCGTTCGGCCGCGCCGGCCGGTCAAGCAGCTGCAGACGGAGCGCGAGATCTTGTCAGAAGCCGCGGCCTGGTTCGCTCGGGAGACCGGTCCGATCCCGTCTGGGTCTTCGAATTCGTGAGAGCGAACCGGGCCCGCTGGCCAATCGCCATGCAGTGCAGCACGCAGGAGGTCTTCACCAGCGGGTACTACGCGCGGATCTCCTGCACACCTTCGGACCGTGCGCGGCGAGAGCAGGAGATCTCGACAGCCCGATGCGTTTCGAAGCGCTTCACGCCCCGAACAACTCTGGCGTCGCACCCCTTGTCGCGCCCGGTCTCCTTTGGATCTGGATCGAGGGGCTGCTGGAGCCCTTCCAGGGCTCTAGCTCGCCCACACTGTCTGATGGTCCCAGGTGGTCAACCGTTCACCGAAGCGGAGCAGGTCCAAACGCAGGAGAGTCTTAGCAAAGCGCTGAGGTTTGCGGCGTTTGGGCTCCTGGCGACTGCATTAGCTTGGACGTGACGCCAACTCTCTCGAGATCGGCCTTCTTCGGCGCAAAGAATGCGTCGCTTCCTTCTCCAGCCTGACTGCCCATAACGCTCACGATGTAGTAGTAACGTGACGGCGCGATACTGAGCCCGGTCACGTTACGGTTCGTCGCCTAACGGCTATGGAGTTCAGCGCCGGCAGGGACGCTTCGCGTCCCTGCCGGCCGCTGAAGCGACGCGTTAGGCGGCGCACCTCGAACCCTTGGCGAAGCGCACGCCGACCCGGCTAGCCCCGGTGCGTAATCGCGTCAGTGATGGCTGCGACGACGCGGTCCACAAGTGCCTCGTCTTTGGAGCTGAGACCCTGTACCTCACCCGATGCTGATGCGAGGAAGACGTGATAAGTGGGCTTGAGCGCCCTCAGCCACAAGACACCGGCCGCGAGGATAGCGGCTGCAAAGCCAACCGCGACGACGCTCTCGCCCGCCCCTGCGGACCCGAATGACCCGAGCGCTCCCAGAACGCTCAATACGCCCACGATGATGAGGGTAATTGCGCACCCCTGTTTTGGCGGAGTGATGCGCGCGGCGACCGATGTGATGTTAGCCGTGGCATACGTGGTGCCGGTGAGAACGATCTTGGTGTTTGAAACATAGATGTTGCCTTCGTTGAGAAACACATGCTCGTCGGCCATGATTGCTCCCTCCGTTCTTGCTGCGATGGATGTCGAAACAGACACGCGCTGAGTCCGTGTTGGGATCTCGGCGGCGCCTGCGAAAGAGCGACTATTGCCAAAATGGACCTGCCCGTTTTGGTGGACGGTTGACGACTTGAGATCAAACGAGGAGATGGGCGGGGGAGCTGGAGCCTTGGGCGGCACGTTTCTTCAAGCTTCGCTCCACACTCCTGACAGAACATTCTTTGGCCTCCTTGGTTGTACGGTCGGGTAAGTGACCACTCCGGCCCCGCGATTTCCAACCCGAAACGGCGTCGCAGGAATGGAGAGTCGGCGCCACGCTGCGGCGCCGGTCAGGTTACCTTCAGGGCATCCACGATCTCCTGGACCTTGCGTCGGTTGCAGTCGTCGCAGCGCGAGCCCGCCGTGAAGAGATCGACAAGCCACCAGATGCCGCTTCGCACAGAGATCGCCTCACCGCAGGAACATCACCAGGTCGTCGGCGTAGTTCATCGCGGCTTCCTCCATGTCACCGCCGTGCTTGCGGTTCCGAAGCAGGAGAAGGTTGTCGCCGGAGGCGAGATCGAGCCAGCGCAGTTCGATGAGGAGGAAAGGTTTGATCGAAATGCCGAAGGGGACTGGCCCGTTGAACTGCGAGCGCATCTGGTCGAGGACGGCGAGCCCGAGCTCGCTCGCGGCCGACGAGCGGTCGTCCGTCACGGTGAGGCCAAGGGCCTCGACCGCAGCGAGAAATGCGGTGCGGAACTGCTCGAGCTGGTCGCCCTTGAAGATCCCGGCGAAGTTCTTGATCGGGGGCACGTGGACCGGACCGATCTGCGAAACGTGGAAACCGAGAACATTCGGCTTCTGGATCCGCTTCGGCCGGCGCAAACGCATCCGGTCGAGCAGCTTCCCTTTCCTCTCGGGCGGCGGTGCCGGGTTGTCCACGTCCGGCGTCCTGGCCCAGCCCCAATCGAACTTGACGCCGTTGCGCTCGATATCCTCCACCATGAGGGCGTAGTCCTCGTCGCCAAGAAAGACCCCGATCGGCCCTTTCCGTTCCTCGTAGTCATCGCTCTCGAGGAAAACCTCCTGTGCGGGCGCGCTGACGCCCGGGAAGGCGAAAAGACAGACGAACAGTCCAACCATGGAGGCTCTCGCCAGCCAGCACGGACACGAAGCGGTGGCAATCCTCATTTCAGCCCCTTTCCAGACTCGACTGCATCCGCATTGCCGGTAGAGCAAGGGGCGTTCCAGGAGGAAGTGAACGATTTCGCTCCTCTGCCGCGAGCGGAAGAAAGAAGACTTGCCGTCAATGGCAAGACTGCTTGTCTGGACAGGAAAGTAGTCTGCTGCCCGCGAGCCTCAGGCCAGACCCAGGCGCTTGCGCTTGTAGCGCAGCCCCTGCGGGGTCAGGCCCAGGAGGGCGGCGGCGGCGCGTACGTTGCCGCCGGTGCGGCTGAGGGCCTCCGTGATCGCGGCGCGCTCCTCCGCGGCGCGGCGGTCCCGGAGGGCCCCGCCGGCTCCCGGCTGCGGCACCGCCACCTCCTCGTCGAGGACCGCGCTCGCGGCCGGTTCGGCGCCGGTCACGGCCAGCACCTTCCGCACCCCCTCGCTCAGGTTCTCGGCCCGGAGCGCATCCCCGTCGGCGGCGCGCAGGACGGCCGCCTCGATCTCGTTCTCGAGCTCCCGGACGTTCCCCTTCCAGGGCCAGGCAAGCAGGCGGGCAAGGGCGGCGCGGGTCACGCCACAGAGGTGCTTGCCGTGCCGCTCGGCCATGCGCGACGTGAACTCCGCGATGAAGAGCGGCAGGTCCTCGCGCCTTTCGGCGAGCGGCGGCACGCGCACCACGACGCCGGCGAGGCGATAGAAGAGGCCATCCGAGAAGGCGCCGGAGGCCACCAGGCCCGGCAGATCGCGGTTCGACGCCGCGACGATCCGGAGATCGACCTTCACCGGGTGACGGCCACCGACCGGCAGGATCTCCCGCTCCTGCAAAGCGCGCAGCAGCTTCGGCTGCAGCTTGAGCGGAAGGTCGCCGACCTCGTCGAGGAAGAGCGTGCCGCCGTTCGCCTGCGCGAACCTGCCCTCGCGAGCATCCACCTCCGTCGCCGCCCGGCGGACGATGCCGAACAGCTCCGCCTCGAGCAGCTCCGCGGGCAGCGCTGCGCAGTTGCCGGCCACGAACGGTCCGTCCGCTTTCGGGCTCGAAGCGTGGACGAGCCGCGCCAGCACCTCCTTGCCGGTCCCGCTCTCGCCGAGCAGGAGGATCGACATCTGGCTCGAGACGATCGACCGCAGCTCGGCCAGCAAGGCCTGAAACGCCGGCGAGGTGCCGATCACCATCCCCGCGGGGATCGAAAGCTCCCCGCCTGCGGCGGGCTCCGCCTTCTCGACCGTCCCCTCCGGCACCACTTCCATGGGGTTGAGGAGCCGCACGGCGAGGAAATCGAGGAGCATCTCCTTCCAGATCTCCTCGCTCCCACCTGCCGGCAACGGCCCCGCGGCCAGGAACGCCCGCCGGCCCGGGTGTACCGGGGCCAGCAGCCAGCGTTCTTCAAGATCCGCTTCGCCTCTTCCTCGGCGGAGCTCGAGAGACAGCTTCGCGAGCATCTCGCTCGTGGGCAGGACACCGTGGAGATCCCGGAGAACGACCTCGTCCCAGCGGTCGAGCTGGCCGACGAAGAGCGTCGGTACGCCGAGCAGCTCGCCGGCCTCGGCGAGGATTCGCCGCCGCAGGCCCGGCCCCGGGCTGTGGATGGCGGCCGTGCGGCGGGCGAGGAGCAGGGCACGGGCCGCCGGCTCCAGCGCTTCGGCTGCGAGCTCGGCCGTGCCCGTCGGCAACTCCTCGTCGCTGGTTACCGGCCTCCCGGCCTCGAAGGAGATCGCCAACTCCCCCTCGGCGGGATCGAGCCGCTCCAGCGCGAGCCGGGCCTGCCCGAGGCTGACGCTCTCTCCGAGTCCGAGCCGCACCTCGCCACGGCGCTCCCGGCCGACGAACAGGCCGTTCTTCGAGCCGGTGTCGCGCAGGAGCAACCGCTCGCCCTCCATCACGGCGCGGGCGTGAAAACGGGAGACGCCGGGGAAGGGCAGGTGCCAGTCGCACTCGCGCGACGAGCCGAGCCGCACCTCGGTCTCGGGCGGTGCGAAGCAACGGCAGGCGCCACCGGCGCTGACGACGACCCGGATCATCCTGCCCTCCTCACGGGTCTCTCCAGAGCAAGGGCCATGCCGCTAGCCGCGGCTCCCCACGAGGCGCTGGTATCGCGCTTCGACGACCGGCAGGAGACCGCGGGCGGGGATGTCGTACTGCCGCCGGAGGCGGACGAGATCGAGCGCTTCGACGATCTCCGCCCGTGCTTCCGGCGACCGTCCGAGCTCGGCGAGGAGCTCGGCGCGCAGGGCGAGGAAGAGGCCGCGCCCGACGCTCGCCTCGGTGAGGCCGGCCTCGACGGCGGCGAGCAGCTCCGCCGGCGGGGTGCCGGTCACGCGGCGGGCCTCGAGGCCCAGGTAGAGGAGGTAGTCGGTCGGTGCGTCGCCGGGGAAGAGCAGCCCGCTCGGCACCGGTTCGCCGGCCCGCCAGGCGACGAAGAAGCGGTAGGCGCTCGTGTGGTTCCGCCGGCCGGGGGCGCTCTCGAGCCCGCCGCCGTGGAGAGCCTCGAACCGGTCGAGCTCGGCGAGCGCTTCGCCGGGCCGGCCGAGCTCGACGAGGGCGAACACCACCCCTTCGAGAGCGAAGATCGGGTTCAGCGCCCCGGGACGGGAAACGCCGGTCCGGAGGCCCTCCCGATACCAGGGCAGCGCGCGCTCGGGCTCCCCCGCGAGGTGGAGGGCACGGGCAGCGTCATAGGCCACCTCGGCAGGCGATCCGGTCGCGGCGGCGAGGTCGTGGAAGATCCGCTCCGCTTCGTCGGTCCTGCCCGCCGCGGCGAGAAGCCGGGCCGCGAGGCGGTCGAGGCACTCCACGAGGAGGGAGTCGCCGGCGGCGCGTGCGGCGGCCTTCCCCCGCTCGGCCGCGGCGAGCGCCCTCTCGAAAGCCTCGCCGCCGGCCAGACGGAGCGCCTCCTCGAAGTCGAGGAGAGCACGTGCGGCGGGCGGCGTCTCCGGGCTGGCGGCGAGCGGGGCCTCTCCCGGCCGGCTCCCGTCGAGTCGGAGCACCACCGGCGGGCGCTCCTCATAGGCGACCTCGAGGTGCCGCGTAGCCGGGTCGAAGCGGATCGCTCCCGGCCCCTCGCGGATCACCCCCCGCGGCAGGAGGCGCTGCCAGAGCAGCCCCGGCACCGAAAAGCCGCACTGCCCGGTGCCGGGACCGAAGGCGCCACCCACGAGCTTCTTGCCCGGCGCCTCCGCTTCCGCCACCGGAGGGAAGAGCCGCACCGCGGTCGCGACGGGGTACGACCCGAGGAGGCTGTTGATCCCGGTGAAGAGGAGCTCCGGGTGGCCGTCACCGTCGAGATCGTGCGCGGCGGCGAAGCGTTCGTGGCCGGCGCTGCGGTAGGCGATCCGGCTGCGCCGCTGCCGGGGCTCGTAGAGAATCGTGAAGGCGGGCCAGGAGCGGACGTGATGGTAGCCGATGAGCAGCTCGTCGATGCCGTCGCGGTCGAGATCGCAGGCCACGATCTGACCCGGGGCGTAACGCACGGCGTAGCCCGGGAACGGCACCTCGAACTGGCCGGCCCGCAGATCGATCCGGTCGACCACCGTCCCGGTCGCGGTGTCGAGGGCGGTGAGCTGCAGGGTGCTCTCCGGCCGATTGTCGTGGTTGCGATGCAGGATCGCCACGAGACGGGGCGGCTCGCCCGGCACGAGGCGGGCGAGCGTGGCGTTCCTGGCGACGGTCGCCGCCACCTCCGGGAGTCTCCAGAGCTCCCGCCCGGCCCGGTCGACCGCCACCATGCCCGGATCGGCGCCCTCCCCGAGGACGGCGAGGTGGGAGAACCCCGCCCGCTCGTGCTGCCAGGTGAGACCCGCGGCGGCGAGCAGCGCGCCGCCGGCGGCGACCGCGGCGAGGAGCCGCCGCCGGCGATGGCTCGGAAGACGGAAACGGCGCGCGCGGAGATCGGCGAGGACCGCTTCCGCCGACTGCGGCCGGCGGCGAGGGTCGGCTTCCAGCAGCCGGGCGACGAGCGCGTCGAGCCAGCGCGGCGCCTCCGGGCACCGGTGGCGCACCGCCGGCGCCGGCTGCCGCAGGCGGGCGAGCAGCGTCGCGGCCGAGCCGTCGCGCACGAACGGGAGGTCGCCGGTGAGCATCTCGTGGAGCACGAGCCCGACGGCAAAGAGATCGGAGCGTTCGTCGGCCTCGTGGCCGAGCGCCTGTTCGGGAGAGAGGTAGTCGATCGTCCCGAGCAGCGCCCCCATCGAGGTGGCCCGGGTCTCGTCGCCAGCGAGCGGCAGCGCCACCCCCAGGTCGCCGAGCTTCGCCTCCCCGGCCGCCGTGAAGAGGACGTTGCTCGGCTTGATGTCGCGATGGACGATCCGGGCGGCGTGGAGCGCCGCCAGGCCGGAGAGCAGCTGCCGGCCGATCTCGACCGCCTCGCCGACCGGCAGCGGTCCGCTCCGCAGGCGGTCGCGGAGGTTGCCGCCGGGGAGGAGCTCGAGGATGAGGAAAGCGAGGCCCTCGGCCTCGCCCACGTCGAACACCCGCAGCAGGTGGGGGCTCTCCACGTCGCGCGCCAGCGCCGCCTCGCGGGCCAGACGGCGCCGGGCGTTCGCCCCGGCCGTCTCCGGCCTCAGGACCTTGAGCGCCACCTCGCGACGGAGCGTGCGATCCCAGGCGCGGAAGACCTGGGCGGAGCCGCCGGTCCCCAGCAGCTCCCGGACCTCGTACCGGTCCGCGAAGAGGCGGCCGGGAGGGAGCAGGGGCTCGCCGCGGGACCCGACGCCGGCATCCGGGTTCCAGGTGGCGGTCGGGGAGTCCGGCCTCGGCATGGACGCGGTGTCGCAGCTCTCCGGCGGGGACAGCGCGGGCGCGCTCACGCCTGTCAACCTTCTCCCGCGACCCGCCGTATTGCATAGCATAGGCGAGTCGTCCCGCGGTCCGGCCCCGGTCCGCGCCCGTCTCGTCTCCGGCCCGGCGCGCCGGTCCGGTGCTGCAAGCCAACCCAGGAGGAAGGATGCGAAAGGTTCTCGCCATGATCACCGCCGCTGCCGCGCTCGCCGCGGGCACCGCCGCCGCCACCCCGAGCCTCTCGACGATCCCCGACATCCCGTACGAGAAGTTCACGCTGCCCAACGGCCTGACCGTGCTCGTGCACGAGGACCCGAAGGCGCCGATCGTCGCCGTGAACATCTGGTACCACGTCGGTTCGAAGAACGAGAAGACCGGCAAGACTGGTTTCGCCCATCTCTTCGAGCACCTGATGTTCAACGGCTCGGAGAACTTCAACGACGACTACTTCAAGGCAATGGAGAAAGTCGGCGCCACCGACCTGAACGGGACGACGAACGTCGACCGCACGAACTACTTCCAGAACGTCCCGAAGTCGGCGCTCGACTTCGCCCTCTTCCTCGAATCCGACCGGATGGGGCACCTGATCGGGGCGATCGACCAGGCCAAGCTCGACGAACAGCGCGGCGTGGTCCAGAACGAGAAGCGGCAGGGGGAGAACCAGCCGTACGGCCGGGTCTGGGATCTGATCACCGAACAGACCTACCCCGCGGGGCACCCCTACTCCTGGTCGGTGATCGGCTCGATGGAGGACCTCGACGCCGCCTCGCTCGAGGACGTCCACGACTGGTTCCGGAGCTACTACGGGCCGAACAACGCCGTGCTCTCGATCGCCGGCGACGTCACCGTGGCCGAGGCCCGGGAGAAGGTCGAGCGCTGGTTCGGCTCCATCCCCCCGGGGCCGCCGATCGCCCGGCACGAGACCTGGGTGGCGAAGATGACGGGCGAGAAGCGCGGCCGCTACGAGGATCGGGTGCCGCAGCCCCGGCTCCACATGGTCTGGAACGTGCCGCCGACCGGCAGCCCCGAGCTCGACCTGCTCGGTCTCGCTGCCGCGGTGCTCGCCGAAGGCAAGAGCTCGCGCTTCTACAAGCGGCTCGTCTACGACGACCAGATCGCCACCGACGTCGCCGCCTTCGCCTTCGGCAAGGAGATCGGCGGACAGATGATCATCATGGCGACCGCCCGGCCGGGCGGCGATCTCGCCGCGGTGGAGAAGGCGCTGCGCGAGGAGCTCGCCCGGTTCCTCGCCGGCGGGCCGACGGCCGCGGAGCTCGAGCGCGCCAAGACCTCGGCGTACGCCCGGCGGGTGCGCGGTCTCGAGCGGATCGGCGGCTTCGGCGGCAAGTCGGACGTGCTCGCGAGCGGCTACGTCTACACCGGCGATCCGCACGCCTACAAGAAGAGCCTCGCCACCCAGCTCGCGGCGACCCCGGCCGCGGTGCGGGAGACCGCCGCCGCCTGGCTCTCCGACGGGCTCTACCTGCTCGAGGTGCATCCGTTCCCCGAGCTCGCGGCCACGGGCACCGACCCCGACCGTTCCCGCTTCCCGGAGACCGGCACGCCGCCGGCGCCCGGTTTCCCGAAGATCGAACACGCCACGCTCGCCAACGGCCTGAAGCTCGTCGTGGCGGAGCGCCACGGGGTGCCGGTGGTCGAGGCCAGCCTGCTCGTCGACGCCGGCTACGCCGCCGACGCCGGGGGGATCCTCGGCACCGCCGCCCTCACGCAGGCGATGCTCGACGAGGGGACGCGGCGGCACGATGCCCTCGCGATCTCCGACGAGCTCGACCGCCTCGGCGCCAGCCTCGGCGCCGGCGCCTCGCTCGACAGCTCGTTCGTCTCGCTCTCGGCGCTCCGCGAGACGCTCGACGCCTCTCTCGCCCTCTTCGCCGAGGTGGTGCTCGAGCCCACCTTCCCGGAGGCCAACTTCGAGCGCCTCCGGCGCCAGCAGCTCGCCGCGATCCAGCGCGAGAAGGTCAACCCGAGCCTCATGGGCCTGCGGGTGCTGCCGGCGCTCCTCTACGGCGCCGGCCACGCCTACGCGGTGCCGTTCACCGGCTCGGGCACGGAGGCCTCCGTCGCGGCCCTCGACCGGAACGCGCTCGCCGCCCACCACGCCACCTGGTACAAGCCGAACAACGCCACCCTCGTCATCGTCGGCGACACCACGCTCGCCGAGATCCAGCCGAAGATCGAGAAGCTCTTCGGCAACTGGAAGGCGGGCGAGGTGCCGGCCAAGAACGTCGCGCCGGCCACGACCGGCACCCGCGCGGAGGTCTACCTGATCGACCGGCCCGGCTCGCAGCAGTCGGTGATCTTCGCCGGGGTGCTCGCGCCCCCGAAGAACAGCCCCGAGGACACCGCGCTGCAGGCGTTCAACTACGCGCTCGGCGGCACCTTCACGTCCCGCCTGAACATGAACCTGCGCGAGGACAAGCACTGGTCGTACGGCGCCCGGATGACGATGCCCGACGCCCGCGGCCCGCGCCCCTACTTCGTGATGGCCCCGGTCCAGGGGGACAAGACGAAGGAGGCGGTGGCCGAGGTGGTCCGGGAGCTCACCGAGATCGTCGGCGCGCGGCCGCTCGACGCCGAGGAGCTGACCAAGGCCAAGGACGGCCTCACGCTGACCCTGCCCGGCCGCTGGGAGACGAACCGCGCAATCGCGGCCTCGCTCGCCCAGATGGTGCAGTTCGACCTGCCCGACGACTACTTCACGACCTACCCGGCGGCGGTCACGGCGCTCGACCTCGCGGCGGTGAACGCCGCGGGCAAGGCGGCGATCGATCCGGCCCGGGTCGTCTACGTGGTGGTGGGCGACCGCGCGCAGATCGAAGCCGGCCTGCGCGAGCTCGACCTCGGCGAGCTGCACCTGCTCGACGCCGACGGCAACCCGGTCACCGCACCCTGATCGGGAGCGGCCGTCGCGGCCGCCCGCCGGAGAGCCGAGAAGGGGACCGCCGGACGGCGGTCCCCTTCGTTTTCGCTGCGCTTCGTTCGCCCCGTGTCGGGGCGGACCGCTCAGACCGGGAAGAGGTGGCGCACCCGCGCGAGACCGCGCACCAGGGTCTCGACCTCGGCGGGGGTGTTGTAGAGCCCGAACGAGGCGCGCACGGTGGCCGGCACCCCGAACCGGTCCATCACCGGCTGCGCGCAGTGGTGGCCGGCGCGCACCGCGACCCCTTCGTGGTCGAGGATCGTGCCGATGTCGTGCGGGTGGACCCCGGCCATGACGAACGAGAGGACCCCGGCCTTCGCCGGCGCGGTCCCGAGGATCCGCAGCCCCGGCACCTCGGCCACCGCCGCGGTGGCGAGGGCGAGGAGCTCGTCCTCCCAGGCGGCGATCGCGTCGAGCCCGACCCGCTCGAGATAGCCGAGCGCCACCCCGAGACCGATCGCCTCGGCCACCGGCGGGGTGCCCGCCTCGAAGCGGGCGGGCGGGGCATCGTAGAGCGTCTCCTCGAAGGTCACGGCGCGGATCATCCCGCCGCCGGTCTGGTAGGGCGGCATCTCCGCGAGGAGCTCCTGGCGGCCCCAGAGCACGCCGATGCCCGTCGGCCCGTACGTCTTGTGTCCGGAGAAGACGTAGAAGTCGCAGTCGAGCGCCTGGACGTCGACCGTGAGCCGGGGTGCGGCCTGGGCGCCGTCGACGAGCACCGGCACCCCCGCGGCGTGCGCGAGACGGATCATCTCCGCGACCGGATTGATCGTGCCGAGGGCGTTGGAGACGTGGGTGACCGCCGCCAGCTTCGTGTGCGGGCCGAGCCGGCGTTCGAACTCCTCGAGGATCACCGCCCCCCGGTCGTCGATCGGCGCGACGACGAGCTTCGCGCCGCGCTCCGCGCAGACCGCCTGCCAGGGGACGATGTTCGAGTGGTGCTCGAGGGCGGTGATGAGGATCTCGTCACCCGGCGCGAGGCGGGGGCGGGCGAAGCTCGCGGCCACGAGGTTGATCCCCTCGGTCGCGCCCCGCACGAAGACCACCTCGGTCAGCCGCGCGGCGTTGAGGAATCGGCGCGCCGCCTCCCGCGCCCCCTCGTAGGCCACCGTGGCCTGGGCCGAGAGCAGGTGGACGCCGCGGTGGATCGCGGCGTACTCGTGCGCGTAGAAGCGCGCCAGGCGATCGAGCACCGCCCGTGGCTTCTGGGTCGTCGCGGCGTTGTCGAAGTAGACGAGCGGCTTGCCGTAGGGGCGGGTGGCGAGGACGGGAAACTCCTCGCGCAGCGCCTCGACGTCGTAGCCGGCGAGGACGGCGGGTCGCGCGGCGGTGGCGCTCATGTGGCGTCCCGGACGACCTCTCCGTGCGGAATCCAGTCGAGGAGGAAGTCGCGCAGCTCCTGGCGGACCGGTTCGACCCGGATCCGCTCGACGATGTCGGAGGCGAAGGCGTAGGTCAGCAGGCTGCGCGCCGCCACCTCGCCGATCCCCCGCGAGCGCAGGTAGAAGATCGCCTCCTCGTCGAGCTGTCCCACGGTGGAGCCGTGGGTGCACTTGACGTCGTCGGCGAAGATCTCGAGCTGCGGGTTGGTGTGGACCAGCGCCTCTTTCGAGAGGAGGAGGTTGCGGTTCGTCTGCTTCGCGTCGGTCTTCTGGGCGTGGGGATGCACGTGGATCCGCCCGTTGAAGACCGCCCGGGCGCTCTCGTTGAGGATCCCCTTGTAGAGCTCGTGGCTGTCGCAGCGGGGCTGGGCGTGGTCGATCCGCATGTGGGTGTCGACGAACTGCCGCCCCCGGACCATGTAGAGGCCGTTGAGCGTCGCCTCGCTCCCCTCGCCGGCGAGCAGCCCGCGCACGTCGTGCCGCACGAGCGCGCCGCCGAGCGAGATCGAGTGGCTGGTGACGTTGGCGCCGCGGCCGGTCTCGACGGTGAAGACCGCGAGGTGATGGGCGGCGTCCCCCTCCCGCTGCACCTTGTAATGGTCGACCACCGCCTCGGGGGCGGCGATGAGCTCGGTCACCGGGCAGGTGAGGTAGCGCTCCCCGTCCCGGCCGACGTACCGCTCGACGAGCCGGAGCTCGCTCCGCTCACCGGCGAGCAGGAGCACGCGGGGGAAGGCGGCGGTCGGCTCTCCCTCCTCGGCGTGACCGAGGAAGAGCAGGTGGATCGGGCGCTCGACCACCGTGCCGGGCGCCGTCCGCACGAACGCCCCGTCGGTGAAGAGGGCGGTGTTGAGGTTGGCGAAGGCGTGCTGGTCGCGATCGGTCACCCGGCCGAGCTCGGCGAGGAGGCCGTCGGCGCCGCTCGCGAGAAGCGCGCCGAGCCTGCCGATCTCGAGTCCGGCCGGCAGCTCGTCTGAGTGCGAGAGCTCGGGCACGAGGCGGCCGCCGGCGAAGACGAGCTCGATCGCGCCGGGGAGCCGGTACGGGGCGAGCCACGCCGCCGCGCCGGCGGGCACCCCGCCGCGGGCGCGGCGGTAGGGGGTCGTGGCCACGGGAGCGAGGTTCGTGAAGCGCCACTCCTCGTCGCGGGTGGTCGGCAGGCCGAGCGCGGCGAAGCGCGCCGCCGCCCGCTGCCGCAGGCTGGCGACGGCCGCCGGTTCGCCACCCGGGCGAGCCGCGAGGGCCGCTTCGACCGCGGCGAGGAACGGCTGGGAATCGGTCGTGACGGCGGTCATGGGGATGCGTCTCCGGGTCACGCCTCAGCGCGCCGCCGCGGGCTCCGATTCGATCCAGGCGTAGCCGCGGGCCTCGAGCTCGAGCGCCAGCTCCTTGCCGCCGGTTTGCGCGATCCGGCCGTCGATGAGCACGTGGACGAAGTCGGGCACGATGTAGGTGAGCAGGCGCTGGTAGTGGGTGATGACGACGAAGGCGCGCTCCGGCCCCCGCAGGCTGTTGACGCCGTCGGCGACGATCCGCAGGGCGTCGATGTCGAGACCGGAGTCGGTCTCGTCGAGCACCCCGAGCCGGGGCTCGAGCACCGCCATGTGGAAGATCTCGTTGCGCTTCTTCTCGCCGCCGGAGAACCCCTCGTTGACCGGCCGCTGGAGGAGCCCCTCGTCGAGCCCGACGAGCTGCACCTTCCGGCGGACCAGGGAGAGGAACTCCATCGCGTCGTACTCGGGCAGCCCCCGGTGCTTGCGCACCGCGTTGACCGCCGCCTTCAGGAAGTAGGTGTTCGACACCCCGGGGATCTCGACCGGGTACTGGAAGGCCATGAAGAGGCCTTCGCGCGCGCGGTCCTCCGGCGACATCGCGAGCAGGTCGCGGCCGTCGAGGTAGACCTCCCCCTCGGTGACCTCGTAGAGGTCCCGGCCCGCGAGCACCTGGGCGAGGGTCGACTTGCCCGAGCCGTTCGGGCCCATGATGGCGTGGACCTCGCCCGGCTTCACGGTGAGGTCGAGGCCGTGGAGGATCTCCCGGCCCTCCACGTTGGCGTGCAGGTTGCGGATTTCGAGCAGAGGCAAGGGGTCGCTCTCCATGAAGGGCCCCGGCCGGGGCCGGGTCCTCAGCCGACGCTCCCCTCGAGGGAGACCGACAGCAGCTTCTGGGCCTCGACCGCGAACTCCATCGGCAGCTCGCGGAAGACCTCTTTGCAGAAGCCGTTGACGATCATCGAGACGGCGTCTTCGGTATCGATGCCGCGCTGGTTGCAGTAGAAGATCTGGTCCTCGCCGATCTTCGAGGTCGAGGCCTCGTGCTCCATCTGCGCGGTGGGGTTCTGGACGTCGATGTACGGGAAGGTGTGGGCGCCGCAGCGGTCGCCGATGAGCATCGAGTCGCACTGCGAGAAGTTCCGGGCGCCGTCGGCGCCGGCGAGGATCTTCACCAGGCCGCGGTAGGTGTTCTGCCCCTGGCCGGCCGAGATCCCCTTCGAGACGATCGTCGAACGGGTGTTCTTGCCGATGTGGATCATCTTCGTGCCGGTGTCGGCCTGCTGGAAGTTGTTCGTCACCGCCACGGAGTAGAACTCGCCGATCGAGCCCTCCCCCTTGAGGATCACCGACGGGTACTTCCAGGTGATCGCCGAGCCGGTCTCCACCTGGGTCCAGGAGATCTTCGAGCCCCGCCCGTCGCAGCGCCCGCGCTTGGTGACGAAGTTGTAGATCCCGCCCTTCCCCTCCTTGTCGCCCGGGTACCAGTTCTGGACGGTGGAGTACTTGATCGTGGCGTGGTCGAGCGCGACGAGCTCGACGACCGCCGCGTGGAGCTGGTTCTCGTCGCGCATCGGCGCGGTGCACCCCTCGAGGTAGGAGACGTGGGCCCCCTCCTCGGCGACGATCAGGGTGCGCTCGAACTGGCCGGTGTTGGCGGCGTTGATCCGGAAGTAGGTCGACAGCTCCATCGGGCAGCGCACCCCCTTCGGGACGAAGACGAACGAGCCGTCGGAGAAGACCGCCGAGTTCAGGGTGGCGAAGAAGTTGTCCGAGTAGGGGACCACCGAGCCGAGGTAGCGCCGGACGAGCTCCGGATGCTCGCGGATCGCCTCCGACATCGGGCAGAAGATGATCCCGAGCTGGTTGAGCTTCTCCTTGAAGGTGGTGGCCACCGAGACCGAGTCGAAGACGGCGTCGACCGCCACCCCGGCCAGCCGCTCCCGCTCGTGGAGGGGGATGCCCAGCTTCTCGTAGGTGCGCAGCAGCTCCGGATCGACCTCGTCGAGGCTCTTCGGGCCGTCCTTCAGCGACTTCGGCGCGGCGTAGTAGTGGACGGCCTGGTAGTCGATCGGGGGGTAGGTCACGTTGTGCCAGGTCGGCTCCCGCATCGTGAGCCAGTGCCGGTACGCCTTCAGGCGCCACTCCAGCATCCAGTCGGGCTCCCCCTTGAGCGCCGAGATCCGCTGCACGATCTCCTCGGAGAGCCCGGCCGGGAGCTTTACCTGCTCGATGTCGGTGACGAAGCCGTACTTGTACTCCTGCGTCGCCAGCTGTTCGATGGTGTCGTTGTCGGTGGTCGTCATCCTCGATCCCTTCGTACCCCGGCGGCCTTCTTCGCCGCCGGACGCGACGAGCGCTCCCGCTGCCGGCCGGTGCCGGCGGGGAGGCCCGGAGGCGGGCGTCGCACGGCCAGGTCGGCGACCGTGACCCCTGCCAGCGCCCGGTTGACCGTATCGTTGATTCGTTGCCAGTGATCCCGGAGGCTGCAGAACGGCTCCCGGGCGCAGACCCCCGGGCTGCCGTCGATGCAGACGGTGAGCGCCACCGGCCCCTCCAGCGCCGCGATCACCTCGGCGGCGGTGATCGCGGCCGGCGGCCGCGCCAGACCGTAGCCGCCGTGGACCCCGCGCCGCGAGGTGAGCACCCCGTGGCGGGCGAGGAGCTTGAGCACCTTGCTGACCATCGGCATCGGCAGCCGGGTCTCGGCCGCGAGCTCGGGCGCGTTCGCCACCCGGTCGGGCTGCTCGGCGAGCCGCCCGAGGAGGACGAAACCGTAATCTGTCTGTTTGGTCATCCGGATCATGGGCGCCCGCCTGCAAATGGGTACGCTATCAGTGCCGATTGCGTTGGGCAAGTGGCGCGGCCCGCGCCCCGGCTCACTCTCCGGGGGGTTCGGCGGGCGGCGGAGCCTCCCCGGCCGACTCGGGAGACGCGGCCCGGGGCGCCGCCTCGAGCAGGGCGGCGAGCCAGCGGAGATCGTCGTCCCCTTCGGCGACGATCCGCACGGTCATCGTCAGCGGCACCGAGAGGAGCATCCCCACCGCCCCCCAGACCCAGCCCCAGAAGATCAGGGAGAGGAAGACCACCAGCGCGGAGAGCCGGAGGCGGCGCCCCATCAGCAGCGGCTCGACGAGGCTGCCGAGCACCATCCCGAGCACCAGGTAGCCGAGGCCGACGAGGATCGCGTGCATCGGATCGTGCTGGACGAAGGCCACGAGCATCCCCGGCAGCGCCGCGAGGAGGGCGCCGACGTTCGGAATGTAGTGGCAGCCGAAGGCGAGCAGCCCGAGCAGGACGGGGAAGTCGACCCCCATCCAGGCGATCCAGAGCGCCACCGCGACGCCGAGCGTCGCGCCGACCACGGTCTTGATCCAGAGGTAGTGCTGCAGCTCGCGGGTCACGCCCGCGAGCCGGTCGATCCGCGGGCTGTCTCCGAAGGCGCGGCGCAGGCGGGGGCGGAAGTCGCCCGCTTCGAGCAGGACGAAGAAGAGCGTGAGCAGCACCAGCGTTCCCCGGGAGGCGAAGGCCGCACCGCCACGCACCGTCGTGCCGAGCAGATTGACGACGGCCTTGGCGTCGAACCACCGCTCCGGCAGCCAGGCGTCGATGGCGACCCCTTTCGCGCCCCACCACTCGAAGGTGTAGGCGAGGCGCTCCCGGAGCTCGCGCAGGTAGCGCGGGCCGATCTCCCGGAGCTCTCCGAGCGAGCCGCCGAGCAGGACCACGAAGCCCGCGAGGACCCCGAAGAGAAGGAGCATGGCGGCGGTGATCGCCAACGCGCGCGGCACCCGCCAGCGCTCGAGGAGACGGACGAGCGGCAGGATGAGCACGGCGAGGAACGCCGCCAGCACCACCGGCACCAGGATCGACGCTGCGACGCGCAGCCCCGCCACCAGCAGCGCGCTGCCGGCGAGGGCGACCAGCGTGCGGAGCGGATCGCGAGCGGCTCTCTCTGTGCTCATGGACGGGTGGAAGTCTACACCCGCGCCGCGTCCACCCACTGCGCCGCGCGGGCGACGCGCGCCGGCAACCGCGGATTTCCGGTCGTCCCCTCTTGTGTTCTTGAAAAAAATGTTGACAATAGTCGCAACACCTGCGCCCGCAACTCGACAACCCCTCACCCTTCCGGAAGGTGTGAGGCGAGCGTGCAGGGAGCGGGAGAGAGATCGGCTACCACTCAATGGTGGGTGGGCCGAAAGGAGAAACGAATGGCGACGAAGAAGAGCCCCAGCAAGAAGGCCGCCAAGAAGCCGGCCAAGAAGGTCGCGAAGAAGGCTGCCAAGAAGCCGGTCAAGAAGGCCGCCAAGAAGGTCGTGAAGAAGGCGGTCAAGAAGGCCGCCAAGAAGCCGGTCAAGAAGGTCGCCAAGAAGGCCGTGAAGAAGGCGGTCAAGAAGGTCGCCAAGAAGAAGGTGGCCAAGAAGGCGGTCAAGAAGGTCGCCAAGAAGGCCGCCAAGAAGCCGGCCAAGAAGGTCGCCAAGAAGGCCGCCAAGAAGCCGGTGAAGAAGGCCAAGCCGGCGGCTCCGCCGGTCGTGCCGGTCGAGGGCGCGGGCCCGATGAGCTGAGGTTCTCCTCCCCTCCGCTGGAGGGCGCGTCCCGGCCGCGACGAGGGTGTCGCGCCGGGACGTTGTTTCTCGAGCGAACGCGGTCCCGCGCGCTCACCTCCCGCCGCCGCCCATCACGCCGGGCGACCCCGTAGAATGGGCGAAGCCGACAACCACGGGAGGACATCGATGCCCGCAACCGCCCCGCCCCCGACTCGCCATGCCGCGCTCCTCGCCTGGGTCGAGGAGATCCGCGCCCTCTGCACCCCCGACGCCGTCCACTGGTGCGATGGCTCGCAGGAGGAGTACGACCGGATCTGCGGCGAGATGGTCGCCGCCGGCACCTTCGTCCGGCTGAACCCCGAGAAGCGCCCGAACAGCTACCTCTGCCGCTCCGATCCGCGCGACGTGGCGCGGGTCGAGCACCGCACCTTCGTCGCCAGCCGTCTCCGCGAGGACGCCGGGCCGACGAACAACTGGATGGATCCGCGCGAGCTCAAGCAGGTCCTCCACGGGCTCGCCCGCGGCTGCATGCGAGGGCGGACGATGTACGTCGTCCCCTTCTCCATGGGTCCGATCGGCTCGCCGATCTCGCACCTGGGCGTCCAGGTCACCGACTCCCCCTACGTCGCCGTGAGCATGCGGATCATGACCCGGATGGGAGCGCGCGCCCTCGCGGCGCTCGGCGACGACGGCGAGTTCATCCCCTGCTTCCACTCCGTCGGCAGCCCGCTCGCGCCGGGAGCGACGGACGTCGCCTGGCCGTGCAACCCGGACAACACCTGGATCGCCCACTTCCCCGAGGAGCGCCTGATCTGGTCGTACGGCTCCGGCTACGGCGGCAACGCGCTGCTCGGCAAGAAGTGCTTCGCGCTGCGGATCGCCTCGGTGCTGGCGCGCGACGAGGGGTGGCTCGCCGAGCACATGCTGATCGTCGGCCTCGAGTCGCCGGCCGGCGAGAAGACGTACATCGCCGCCGCGTTCCCCTCGGCCTGCGGCAAGACGAACCTCGCGATGCTGATCCCGCCGGCCGGCTTCGAGGGATGGAAGGTCTGGACGGTGGGCGACGACATCGCCTGGATCAAGCCGGGTGCCGACGGCCGGCTCTGGGCGATCAACCCCGAGGCCGGCTTCTTCGGGGTCGCCCCCGGTACGAACACCAAGACCAATCCGAACGCGATGGCGACGCTCGCCGCCAACTGCATCTTCACCAACGTGGCGCTCACCGACGACGGCGACGTCTGGTGGGAGGGGATGACGGCGGAGAAGCCGGCGCACCTGATCGACTGGCGCGGGCGCGACTGGACGCCGGACTCCAGGGAGCCCGCCGCCCACCCCAACTCCCGCTTCACCGCGCCGGCCGCCCAGTGCCCGACGATCGATCCGGCCTGGGAGGATCCGCAGGGCGTGCCGATCGGCGCCTTCCTCTTCGGCGGTCGCCAGAGCCGCGACATGCCGCTCGTCTACCAGGCGTTCAACTGGGGCCACGGCGTCTACCTCGCCGCCACCATGGGCTCGGAGGCGACCGCGGCGGCGGTCGGCCAGGCCGCGATCCGGCGCGATCCGATGGCGATGCTCCCGTTCTGCGGCTACAACATGGCCGACTACTTCGCCCACTGGCTCTACCTGCGCCGCCACGTCTCCGATCCGCCCCGGATCTTCCGGGTCAACTGGTTCCGCAAGGACGCCGACGGCAACTATCTCTGGCCCGGCTTCGGCGAGAACATGCGGGTGCTCAAGTGGATCGTCGACCGGGTGCAGGGGCACGGCAAGGGGGTGGAGAGCCCGCTCGGCTGGATGCCGCGCTACGAGGATCTCGTCTGGGATGGCCTCGATTTCTCGCGCGAGCGGTTCACCGAGCTGATGGCGGTCTCTCGCGAGGCTCACTCCGCCGATGCCTGCAGCCACGAGGAGCTGTTCGACCGCTTCCTCGACCGGCTGCCCAAGGAGTTCATCTACGAGCGGCAGCTGCTCAAGGCTCGCGTCTGGCGCTCCCAGGAGGTCTGGGAGTACTGGAAGGAGAACTCCTGAAGAGGGCCGGCGAGCTGTCTCTCAGCCGCGCCGGCCGGTGAGCCAGCGTTGGATCGCACCGAGGGCGGAGAAGACGAGATCGCCGGTGAACGATCCCCCGAACGAGAGCCAGTCGCCGTCTCCGGACGCGAGCCAGCCGCCGTCGCGCCGGATGTCGGAGAACGTCCGGTCGATGCGGAGCCGCTCGATGGCGAGCTGCAGCGGCAGCGTGGGATCGGGGAGCTTGTTGCGGCGCGCCTCCTCGGCGGCGCGCAGCTCGGCGAGCGCCTCCTCCATCGCCGTGGGATCGAGCACCGCGGCGGGAGTCTGGCAGTAGGAACAGACGGCGCCCGTGGCGAGATCGACCGGCGCGCCGCAGTTCGAACAGCGGATCTGCCGCACCGCCTCGACCAGCGCGGCGAGCTCGCGCCCGGCGAGCTCGCGCACCAGCCCTTTCGCCTGCAGAAACTGGAAATAGGTGAGGAACCGCCCGTGCCCCTCCGGGCAGCGGTGGTAGGCGAAGCGGGTGGCGCGCTGCCGGTCGTGGCTGAGGCGCAACGCCTTGCCGCAGCGCGGACAGACACGATGGCCGCCGCGCGGCCGCCGCGGGGCCGCCGCCTCTCCGGCGGCTTCCGGATCGCCTCCGAGCAGCGCTACCAGCTCCAGGGTGGCGCCCGGGGTGAGCGCGAGCAGCTCCTGGCCGTCGAACCAGAGGCCCCGGCAGGTGGCGCAGAAGTCGATCTCGCCGCTGCGTCCGTAATGACCGGCGACCTCGCGCCGCGTCATCGGCTCCCGGCAGCTCGGACAGGCGAGGAGGGGATCGGCCGAGCCTCTCGCCGCGGTGGCGGCAATCGGCCCGAGCCCCGGTTTACCATCGCTTTTCGACACGACTCAGCTCTCCTCCACGGCGTCCTCGCCGCGCTGGGCACGCAGGACGAGGTCGACCCTGTCCACCTTCCGCGGATACCTTCGAACCACCTCACGCTCGGCGGGGGTGAGCCCGTAGAGCTTCTCGACCTCGTCGTCCAGCCGGCGCCAGAGCTCGCCCAGCGCCCCGCGCAGGGAAACCTGTCGCCCTTCGGTCCCCGCCTCGCGGAGCCGTTCCTGATGGCTCGCGATCGATCGCGCGAGCTCGCCGAGCCGCCGCCCGGCCTTCGGCTCGGCCAGGGCGGCCAGGGGAAAAGGCACGAGGGCGGCGAATTGGCGATTGAACTGTCGCCAGCCAGCGTCGCTCAGGCCCGCCTTGCACCGGGCGAGAGCACTGAAAACGGAGGAGTTGAACAGCGCTGCAACTGACCGTAGAGAGACGCCCGCACCTCTCAACGTGAGAGCGTTGATTCGAACGTTATCCTGATAGATATCGCCCGCTTCGTCGACAGCAGCGATCGAATCTTCAATGGTCGACGGGAAGAGCACCTTGGGCTGAGCCTGCGCAACCAGGTTCTGTGGGCGCGTGTAGAGGTGCCAACGGTCCCGCCCCTCCGGTACCTCGACCGCGCGGCGGAGGGTGGCCCGATTCTCTTCGAGATAGGCGGCCGTCTTCGGGAACCGCTGGCGCAGCTCCGGAAACCGGATCTCGCGGGCCGTGCCTCGTTCGATCTCGTAGGGAAAGATGACCCAGGCGTCGGCGTTGTCGGCGCGGAACGGATAGAAACCGCGGTTGCGGCAGAGGGGCCTGAGCGCCCCGCGCTCCAGCGCGACCTCCGCCCCGAGCCCGTTGACCGCCCGCACCGTGCGCGCGGTGACCGCCACCGGCCGGAGCTGGTAGAGCTTGCCGTAGAGCGTCTGCAGCCCCACGTGGATCGCCAGGTCGCGGTGATCTCCGATCGTGCCGTGGCGCTCGGCGAGCGCTTCGTACACCGCCAGGAGGTCGGGCTGGTCGAGCGCCCAGGGCGTGTCGGCGAGCTGGTCGAGCGGAATCCGCCCCTCCGTCGCGGGCACCCCGGCCTCCGCGGCGGCCAGCGAGCCGTAGCTGCGGTAATCGACACTCCGGCTGCCGGGCTGGAGCACGAGTATTCCCGTGTAGGTGGTGCGCCCCGGAAAGACCTGCAGGTCGCCGAACTCCTCGACCGCTTCGAGGAGGTTCCCGGTGTGCAGCCAGCGCCGTGTCGAGGCTCCGTACTCGGTCCTGAAGAAGCGCGTCTGGACGATGTAGCCGAGCCGCCCGCCCGGCCGGAGGTGGCTCGCGCCGACCTCGAGAAAGGGCATCGCGATGTCGGTCTTGCCCTGATCGACGGTGGCGAAGCGCCCGGACTCCTTCAGGTAGCGGTACATCTCGGGCATCCACTCCCGGTACCGCTTCACCTCGATGTACGGGGGGTTGCCCACCACCGCGTCGAACCCGCCGGCGGAGATCACGTCGCCGAAACCGTGGCGGCGATCGGTCCACGGGAAGGGCATCGTCCGCTCCACGACCTCCGGGTCGAAGCCGAGCCCCGCGATCTCCGGCCCGACCAGCGAGTTACCCTGCCGGATATTGCGCCCGATCCCGGCCAGCAGGTCGGTGGGGCGATCGGGAAGATCCACCGCCGCCCGTTCGAGATGGCGCAGCGCCAGGGACATCCGCGCCACCTCCACCGCGTTCGGGTCGATGTCGACGCCGTAGAGACATTCCTCGATGATGCGACGAGAGTCGGCCACGCCGAGCCGCGGCCCGTTGCCCTCGCCGAAGACGAACCCCCGGCTCTCGGCCTGCCGCGGATTGAGGGTCGCCCACTCGAGGAGCGCCCTCTCGAGGTGGTCGTAGACTCCCAGGAGGAAGCTCGCCGAGCCGCACGCCGGATCGAGAACGCGTAAAGCGAGGATCTCGTCCGGGTCCCGTCCGCGGGTGAGCGGCTCGAGGGTCCGTTCCACGACTCTGCGCACCACCCACTGCGGCGTGTAGACCGCCCCTCGTGTCCGCTGGTATTCGGGCTTGAACTCGTCGCGGACGTCGTTGCCCACGACGCGCAGCCTTTTCCCCAGGAAGCGTTCGTAGATTCCGCCCAGGAGCTCCAGGGGCACGGCATCGAAGCGATACGGCTGGGGATGATAGAGGCTCCGCACGATCTTCTGAAAAACGCGGCCCCGGAGCCACCACTGCCGGAGGTGGGCCTCCACTCCACTCGGGTCGTCCTCTTCGCGATGCGGGAAGAGGATGCCGTCGTATGTGGATCGATAGCGTCTTTCGTGGGATTCCATGAAGAGCGGCCAGAAGCCGTCGGGGTCGCTCGCCATCTGTTGGAGGCTGCCGTACTCCTCCAGGCCCAACTCCTCGCAGAAACGGAGGAAGACGATGCGGTCGAGGATTCGCTGTGCGGCGGCGGAAATGATCTCGGGATCGCGGACCTTCCCGTAGCGCAGGATCGATTTCGCGAGCTCCACCCGCCAGTCGGAGAGCTTCGCCTCGAAGACGACATCCAGGGGTTCGACGCCGCGTCGCCGCTCGTCGTCGGGATGAAGAACCTGGAGCGAGCCGCCCAGAATCGCTTCGCGCGAGAGGTACTGCCAGAGGCGATCGAACTGGTCGAGGTATTCGGTGAAATGCAGATAGCAAAGGCGGCAAACGCGTGCGTCGTCGTCGGCCCGGGGCTGGGCGCTGCGGCAATCCCATACCGCGAGCTCTTCGAAATCGCAGGCGTAGCTGAGTCGCATGCCCGCCGACCAGCCGTAACTGCGTACCTGGAAGGCGACGGCGTCGTCCTCTCGAATGGCGATCCCGATCCGCTTCACGTCGATGTAGAGGACGCGCTCCGTCCCCACCATGAGGGCGTAGTCGGGGCGGCGGTGCATGGTCCCTTCGCGGCGAAGACGACGGGCCTCCCGCCCCTGGATCGTGTACTCCTGTCGCACCTGGCGGGGATCGGCCGGATTCCAACCGAATACCGTGAGCAGGCGTTCGACCCAGGTCCGAGCCGTTGCCTCGGACTCACCCTGGGTAAGTCCCCTGCCGTGGAGGTCTCGGAACTCCTCGACGAGAGCCGCGAGCTCGGCCCTTGCCTGCGCCTTTCCAGGACTCATCACCGCGAAGCGTATCTCAGCCCGTCGAGCTCCCACGATCGGCACTCTCGACACCATCGCCGAGCGCCAGCGCGCGGGCCGGGTCGGTGATCGCCCCGATCTTGGCGGCGTAGCCCTCGCCGCGGGCGACCTGGTCGTCGGTCGCGTACTGCACGTCGAGGAGCCGCTCGCGCCGCACTCCGGTGCGCAGGAAGTTCGCCTCGGCCAGGCAGAGGCTCCACCCTTCGAGCCATTCGGCGAGCGCCCGCTGCTGCTCGGGCCGGCTGCCGGCCGCGAGATGGACGAGCAGGTCGATGTCGCTCGCGGGCCCCGCGGTCGCGTTCTTCGTGCTCCCGAAGAGGTAGAGCGCCGCCACGCCGAACCGTTCCGGAGCGAGCCGGTGGGCGAGACGCTGCGCCATCCGCAGCCGCCAGCGCGAGTGGTCCTCGGCGCGCGTTTCGGCCACCCCGTCGCTCCCCTCGGTGACGTCCGCCGCTCCCGCCAAGGGCGGAGCGAGGATCGCCACCGCCTGATCGAGGTCGGCGTTCATCAGCACCCGGAGAACGAGCCCGCCGGTGGCCGCCGGGATGTCGATCACCCGCACCACCGCCGCGAGGTCGGCAAACTCCGGCAGCAGCTCCGCGAGCGCGTTCGGGGCGCCGGCGAAGAAACCGCCGTGGAAGATCACCTCCGGATCGTCCGGGTAGAGGGGCAGGTAACGGATCTGGGATTCGACGAGATCCTGGAAGAAGTGGGTGCCGAAGGAGAGGTCCGGGACGTAGCTCCCTTTCTGCCGGGCGACCTCGACGAGGACCGAGGTGTTGCTGATGTCGGCGTAGGTCACCGGCACCCCGAGCCGGATGTCGCCCCGGCTCCCCCAGCGGCCGGGGCCGACCAGGATGAAACGGCGCTTCGGCAGCAGCCGGTTGAGCCGTCCCACCGCCCGACCCACGTCGCGGAGGCGGTCGAGCGGCAGGTGGGCGTAACCGTCGGGATCGACGAAGACGACATGCGTGACATCTTCCACGAGCCCGTTGGAGACATACCGGTTCGCCGAGAAGAGCACCCGGTCGCGCGGCACGTCGCGCGGAATCGGCGCGGGCAGCGCGCCGCGGGTCGAGCCCTGCGGGCGGCACTGGAGGAGATAGAGCTCCTCGCCGTCGGAGGCGAACTCGATGTCCACCGGGGTGCCGAGCCGCTCGCGCAGGAGGTTGAGCAGCGCCGCCATCCGGGAGACGAAGTCGGTCTCGGCGAGGAGCCCCTCGAAGGTGACGAGCAGCGGGTCGTGCTCGTAGTCGACGAGGCCGTGGATCCGGTGCAGCCGGTCGCCGTCGACCACCGAGAGGAGCTGGCGGGCGAACGGGAGCTCGTCGCCGTGGGCGGCGAGGAAGACGCGAACGTCGATCGCCTCGAACGAGCCGGTCTCGAGGTTGATCACGTCCATCTTCTTCGGCGCGTAACGCAGTGCCTCCTTGGCGGTCTGGTTGACGCGCAGCCCCGGCTGGCCGGGGGCGACGAGGACCGGATAGTCGTCGGCGAGCCGGTCGACGGCGCGCGTGCCGAGCCCGGGGACGAGCCGCAGCAGCCCGTCCTCGCGGCGGATCCGGGGCGACCAGCGGAACTCGTTGTTCGAGAAGCCGACCCCGGCGAAGGCGGGGAGCCAGTACGGTCCGACCCGCCGCCCGACCACCTCCTGGATCAGGATCCCCATCTCCTCGTGCATGTCGAGGAAGCCGCGCCGCGCCCGGTACTCGATCGGGTCGGGACCGAAGACCGAGGCGTAGACCTCGGCCACCGCGTCGGCGAGCGCCACGAGCCGCTCCTGCTTCGTGCCGGTGTTGGCGAGGAAGAGGCTCTTGTACTTGCCCGAGAAGGCCGACCCCAACCGGTCCTCGAGCAGCGAGGAGCTGCGGACGATGATCGGCCGCCCCTCGAGCTCGTCGAGGACCGCGCCGAGGCCGCGCAGGACCTCGGGGGAGAAGAACGAGCTCTTGAACAGCTGCACCAGGTTCGGGTACTCGAGCCGCACCCGGTCGGTGTCGTCGTACTTCCGGTTGTGGACCTCGCCGAGGTCGTTGTGCTGCAGGAAGTCGATCAACCCGTCGGAGGGGATGTACCAGCTCTTCGGAGTGCGGATCTCCCCCACCTGGTCGCGGTACTCCGTCGCGCTGGCGATGACCTTCGCGGCGAGGAAGACGCCGGAGGATTTGCCGCCGATCCGGCCGTGGCTCCGCGGTGGGTAGACGAGCCGCCGTCCGAGCTCGGTGAAGTCGTCCACCCGCAGGTACTTCTTCGCGTTGTTGACGAAGTCGAGCTGATCGGTGAGGAAGCGTCGCACCAGAGCCGCCCGCAGGCCCATCTGCGTGGCCGGGGTGAGGTCGTGCTCGGCCACCCCACCCTGCCGGAACCGCTCGAGGTGTTCGACGAGATCGGCGAGCGGCGTGTCGACACGCTCGACCGCGTGCTTGAGCGTCGCGGTCTTCTCCTCCCGGATCCAGCTGCGCAGACAGCCGAGGATCTCCGCCTCGTTCAGATGGCTGGCCGCCAGCCGGAAGGCGCTCTCGGTGGTCGCCGTATCCACCACGAACGGGCTGCGCGGCAGCGGCTGGTTCTCGTCCTCCTCCACGGTGACGCGGGGAGCGTTGCGGCGCAGCATCTCCCCCGCCTCCTCGACCCCCTTCCAGCCGAGGTGGTTGATCATCTTGCGCGCCAGCCGGCTGAGCAGCACCCGGTCGGTCTGCCGGAGGAACTCGATGACCGTCCACCATTCGGGAACCGCCGCGGAGGCGACCCGGGGGGCAGCGTCCTGTCGCTCGTTCCGCGCCTCGAGGGTGGCGGCGAGGCGCCCGGAGATCGCCTGCAGGAGCCGGCGCTCGTCGTGGAGGAACGGTCCGTCGTCGGCGGGCGGGCGGCGCCGCGTGTAATGCACCTCGAGCCAGCCGGCGGTCTCGCCATGCACGAGGATCGGCGCGGCCTGCTTCGCGCGTCCGGGGCGGAAACCGGGCAGCTCCCAGACGCGCTCGCCGAGCGTGAGCCGGGCCGTGCAACTGTCGGGGTACTGCCAGCCGGCCGGCAGCTCGGCGAGCAGGCTCTCGAAGAGCTCGTCCAGCGGCGCCTCGGTGCGGACCAGGATGGCGTCGACCCGGTAGAGGCAGTCGAGCTCCTTGGAGCGCTCCCGGAGATCGTGGAGGAGCACCTCGACGGGCCGGTCGGGAGGGCTCATCGTCTCCTCTCCTTGCGCGAAGCGCCCCGCCGCGAACGGGCGGGGCGCTTCCGGAAACAGTCGAAACGGCTGCGTGCGGGCGGGTAAGGGGCGTTCACGCCCCCGAGACTACACCCAGCCGCGATCGCGGCAGGCCTGCGCGACCCGGTTGATCGAGATCACGTACGCCGCGTCGCGCATGTAGAGCTTGCGCTTCTCGGCCAGGTCGGCAACCGCCTCGTAGGCGACCGTCATCGCGTTGTCGAGCTTCGTGAGCACCTCGTCCTTCGGCCAGAAGAAGTTGGTGTTGCTCTGCACCTGCTCGAAGTAGCTGCAGGTGACGCCGCCGGCGTTGGCGAGGAAGTCGGGGATCAGGTAGATCCCGCGCTTCTGGATCACCGCGTCGGCCTCCGGCGTGGTCGGCCCGTTGGCCCCCTCGGCGATCATCCTGACCTTGGCGTGGATCTTCTCCACGTTGTCGCCGCGGACCTGGTTCTCCAGCGCCGCCGGGATGAGGATGTCGACCGGCTGCTCGATCCAGGCGTCGCCCGGCAGCACCTCGTAGCCGAGCTCCTTCGCCTTCGCCTTGTCGATGCCGCCGAAGCGGTCGGCGATTCCGGTGAGCTCCTCGATGTCGATCCCGTCCTTCTTGCGGAAGGAGTAGGAGGCCTGGTCGGCGTGATCCCAGGAGGAGCAGCAGGTCACGGTGCCGCCGAGGCTCTGGTAGAGACGGATCGCGAACTGCGCGACGTTGCCGAAGCCCTGGACGCTCGCGGTGGTCGACTTCGGGTCGATGTCGAGGCGCTTGAGCGCCTCGCGCACCGTGTAGATCACGCCGAAGCCGGTGGCTTCCTTGCGGCCGAGCGAGCCGCCCATCCCCACCGGCTTGCCGGTGATGAAGCCGGGGTAGTGGCCGTTGTGGATCGTCTCGTACTCGTCGAGCATCCAGAGCATGTGCTGGGCGTTGGTCATCACGTCCGGCGCCGGGACGTCCTGGAGCGGGCCGACGTTGCGCGAGAGCTGGCGCACCCAGCCGCGGCAGATCCGCTCCTGCTCGCGCAGCGAGAGGTTGTGCGGGTCACAGACCACGCCCCCCTTGCCGCCGCCGAGCGGGATGTCCACGACCGCGCACTTCCAGGTCATCCAGGTGGCGAGGGCGCGCACCGTGTCGATCGTCTCGTGCGGATGGAAACGGTTGCCGCCCTTGGCGGGGCCGCGGGCGTCGTTGTGATGGACGCGGAAGCCGCGGAACACCTTCGTGGTGCCGTCGTCCATCTTCACGGGAATGGCGAAGCTGTACTCGCGCATCGGCCAGCGCAGCAGCTCGCGCGTCGGCTCGTCGAGATCGAGGACGGCGGCGACCTTGTCGAACTGGGCCTGCGCCATCGCGAACGCGTTCACACCCTTGGTGGCCATCGGATCTCCTTACGCCTCTGGCGTGGAAAAGAAAGGAGGACCTGCCCGGCCGGCGACCCGGCCAGCTACGGGCGGGCTCATCCCCGGCTCCATCATGCCCTTTCCCCGTCCGCCTGCCTCCGCCCCGTTGGGTAGGCCCGAACGGGCCGGACGGCGCCCGCGCCCGCTCTTGCCCGAAGCCGGGCGGGCTCCGTAAGCTCGGAGCCGTCCTCCCGGACCCACGGACAGCTCCGGCGTGCAGCCGCGCACGCCACGGCTCTTCGGAGTGGACGGCGAGGGCAGAGACCAACCTCGTGCAACCCGTCGCGCCAGCATCCAGCCGGACCACGACCCGCAAGCGCGACCGGTAACGCGAGAGGAGGGAGGCGCTCCGTGCAGTACCGACTCGGTCTCGTGCTCTCCGGCGGCGGCATCCGCGCCGTCGCCCAGGCGGGGGTGCTCGCGGCGTTCGCCGAGGAGGGAATCGCTCCCGACTGCATCTCCGGCACCAGCGCCGGCGCCCTCGTGGGGGCGCTGCACGCCACCGGCCGCACCCCGGTCGAGATCGTCGACTTCTTCGCGCAGCGCAGCCCCTTCAAGCTCACGAACTTCGCCCTGCGCAAGCCCGGGTGGCTCGACACCGACAAGATCGTCGCCGACTTCCGGCACTCGTTCCCCGAGGATTCGTTCGCCGCGCTCGACCGGCGCCTCTTCGTCACCGCCACCGACCTCGTGCGCGCCCGCATCGAGGTCTTCGCCGACGGACCGCTGATCCGGCCGCTCGTCGCCTCCTCGGCGGTCCCGTTCGCCTTCACCCCGGTCGCGATCGACGGGCGCCTCTTCGCCGACGGCGGGATCCTCAACAACTTTCCCGTCGAGCCGCTTCTCGGCCTCTGCGACACCCTCCTCGGGATCCACGTCAGCCCGCTCCCGCAGCTCGCCGCCCGGGAGCTCGGCAGCTCGCTCGCGGTCGCCCAGCGCGCCTTCGAGGTCGGGATGTTCCACGCCTCCCGGCGGCAGTTCCATCGCTGCGACCTCGTGCTCCGCCCGGCCGGGCTCGAGCGGTTCGGCCTCTTCGACGTCAAGGACCGGGAGGAGGTCTACGCGCTCGGCCTCGCCGCGGGCCGGGAGGCGCTGCCCGAGATCCGCCGCCTGCTCGCCCGCGGCGAAGAGTGAGCGCCGGACTCAGCGGCGCGAGCCGAGACGCACCGGGAGCCGGCGGGGGCCCCAGGTTCCCGGCGCGGGATCGAAGCGACCCGGGCAGGGTATGCCGCAGGCCGTGCAGCGCCCGGCGGCGTCGAGCCCCCAGGCGGTGAGCCGGTAGCCCCGCCGGGCGACGAGCACCGCGCCACAGCCGGCGCAGCAGGTCGTGGCTCCCTCCGCGTCGTCCACGTTGCCGGTGTAGCAGTGGCGCACGCCGTTGCCCCGGGCGATCGCGCGCGCCTCGCGCAGCGTGCTCCGGGGCGTGGCGGGGCGGTCGGTGAGCTTCCAGTCGGGGTGGAAGGCGGTGAAGTGCACCGGCACGTCGGGCCCCAGCTCGGCGACGATCCAGCGGGTCATGGCGTCGATCTCCGCCGGGGAGTCGTTCAGACCCGGGATCAGGAGGTTCGTGATCTCGACCCAGACGCCGGTCTCGTGGCGGAGGAAGACGAGCGTGTCGAGCACCGGCGTGAGCACGCCGCCGCAGACCTCCCGGTAGAAGCGCTCGGTGAACGCCTTGAGGTCGACGTTCGCGGCGTCCATCGCGGCGAAGAGCTCGGCGCGGGGCTCCGGGCAGATCAGGCCCGCGGTCACCGCCACGGTGAGGATCCCGCGCTCGTGGCAGGCCCGGGCGACGGCGAGCGCATACTCGTGGAAGACCACCGGGTCGTTGTAGGTGAACGCGACGCTCCGGCAGCCGAGCTCGGCGGCGGCGGCGGCGATCGCCTCCGGGGAGGCCTCGTCGGCCAGCCGGTCGGTGTCGCGCGACTTCGAGATGTCCCAATTCTGGCAGAAGCGGCAGGCGAGGTTGCAGCCCGCGGTGCCGAACGAGAGCACCGCGGAGCCGGGGTAGAAATGGTTGAGCGGCTTCTTCTCGATCGGATCGACGCAGAATCCCGACGAGCGCCCCCAGGTGGCGAGCACGATCTCGCCCCCGAGCGCCCCGCGCACGAAGCAGAGCCCCCGCTGCCCCTCGCGCAGCCGGCAGAAGCGCGGGCAGAGGTCGCACTGCACCCGCCCATCCTCGAGCCGGTGCCAGAAGCGCGTCGGCACCACATGCCGGTCCCGAACCAGAGGCACGTCCATCGCGATCCTCGCCGTCTATTCTGCCCCGTCGTCCGCCCCCGGGCCAGAACGAGGAAAACGGAGCGACGGGAGCGGCGCCCGAGGCTTCGCGGTGCTCCTGGCTGCCAGGCCGGGCGGTCCGGCGGACTCACGGGCTGTTACTCTCTCCGCTGCCGATGGAAGAGCGAGGCCGAACCGCCCGGAACGGTGCGACCGGAAGATCCCGGGGCCGGAGACGAGAGATCGTGGCTCTCGCGACGCGGTGGTCTCTCCTGGCCCTCTGCGTCATCGGGCTCCTCGGCGCCTACCTCGGCAACCGGAGGCTGATCAGCGCCGGCGACAGCCATGGAAACCGCCTCACTGCCATGGCCCTGGTATCCGGGCACGGGCTGCAGCTCGAGAGGCTCACCCCCCCGCCCGACCCCGATCACTACTCCGTGGTTCGGCGCGGCGAGCACCTCTACGCCAGCTTCCCGGTGGGAACCGGGCTCCTCGCGGCCCCGGTCTTCTGGCGCTTCGCCCCCGGCGACGGGGTCTGGACCGACGCCGTCGGCGATTTCGTGGAGGAGCTGGCCGCCGCGCTCCTGGCTGCGCTGACGGCTCTCGTCGTCTTCGCGCTCGCGCGCCGCCTCTGGCCGCTCCCCACGGCCGCGGCTCTGACGCTCCTCTTCGCGCTCGCGACGTCGCAGTTCGCGGTGGCGAGCCAGTCTCTCTGGCCGGCGACGGGAGCCGGCTTCTTCGTCGCCCTCGCGCTCCTCACGCTGGTTGCCGGAGCGGGCCGGCACCGGGCCGCCGTGCTCGGCGGGCTGGCGATGGGAGCGGCGTTCCTCTGCCGGGCGACCACTCCCGTCCTCATCGGCCCTCTGGCCCTCTGGTTCGTACGCCGCCGCTCGCGGGCGTGGGTGACGTTCCTCGCCGCCTCGGTGCTGGCGGTGGGCGCCGCGGCGTGGCTGCAGTCCAGGATCTGGGGCTCCTGGCTCGGCGGCTACGCGAGCCTGAACCCGGCCGGCAGCCTGGCGCCGGGGAACCTGCCGGCGGGTCTCCTCGGTACGCTGCTGAGCCCGAGCCGGGGGCTCCTCCCCTGGATGCCCTGGCTGCTGGCCGCCCCGTGGGGGCTGCGGCTGGCGCGGGGTCCGGAGGAGCGGCGGCTCTGGTGGGTGGCAGCCCTCGCCGCCGGCGTCGGGGTTCTCACCATCGGGAGCTACTGGCGCTGGTGGGGCGGATACTCGCTCGGTCCGCGGCTGCAGACCGAGATGAACCTCTTCCTGGTCCTCCTCGTCGCTCCCGTGGTGGCCAGGTGGCGGGAGCTGACCCTCCGGGCGCGGCTCGCGTTCGCCGCCGCCGCGCTCCTCACCGCCTACCTGCAGGGCGCCGCCATCTACCGGGCGGCTCCCTGGCACTGGAACGAGGTCATGCGGCTCGACCAGGAGCCCACCGCCCGCTGGTCGATCGCAAACAGCCAGTGGCTGGTCACGGCGATCCCCGGCTGGGAGCCGAGGATCGCGACCTACCGGGTCGAGGCCACGGATCCTTCGCTGCTGCCGGAGGCGGTTGCGATCGATCTCTCCGGGGCGGCCAACGCACGCTACGACGGGAATCCGTTCTCTCCCCGGATCGCGGAGGCGCAGCGGATCGACCTCTACCCACGCCTCGTGGCGGAGGAGCTCGACAAGAACGGGCTCTTCCGGTTCCTCCCGCGCCGCCGGAACAACGTGCTCACCGTCTGCGGAGGCGACGAACCGGCGCAGATCCCGCTTCCCGGGGGGCGGTACGAGGCGCTCCAGGTGGTGCTGGCCGCCGGGCGGACCCGCGGGCTGCACGACGGCGACGAGGCCGGGGGGATCCTCGTCGAGCAGGGCGGACGGGAGCACTGGATCCCGCTCGTCCTCGGTCGCGACCTCTTCGACCACCGACTCAACGTGCGAAGGGCGCAACCGCCACCCGCCTCCGTGCTGGCCGGCCTGCCGGACCAGCCGGACGTGCTGGTCTGCCGGCGCTACCGTCTCCCGCAGGGGATGACCTCCCCGGATGCCCTCCGCCTCGTGGTGCCGGCCGCCGGTCTCGAGGATGGCCCCTGCCTCGTCCTCTTCGCGCTCGTCTTCGAAGGCTCCCGCGAAACCGCCGCCGGGGAGCGGTAGCGCACGCCGGACCGCCTTCCCCTCCCCTCCCGGCCGACGGCCGGACACGGGGCGCGGAGACGCTCACTCCGCCCCGGCTCAGTACTCGAGCTCGATGACGCCACCGGGCGGGAGGTACTCCCGGTGGCACGAGGGCCCCGGTGCGAAGGCTCCCGGTGCCAGCTCCAGCGCCAGCCGCTCCTCGGGCTCGACGACGCAGATGGCGTAGGCGCCCGGCGCGAGACGCGGGATCCGGAGCTCGTTGCCGTTCGTCGCCGAGAACCGCGCCTCGCGCTGCGCCCAGGATGAGTAGACGCCCACGGGGACGAGGACTCCGTCCTGGAAGAAGACCGGAATCCGCGCCGCCGGCCCGCCGGGCGCGAGCGCCGATTTCGAACGCAGGACGATCTCGCCGCCGGCGGGATCGCTGACCAGCGTGAGCGGCGTTCCCGATCTCGGATCCACGGCGAGCGCGCGCAGGCTGCGACCGCCACCCGCGCCGTGGAAGACGAAGGCGCGATCCGCCGTCGCGGGAAGGTCCACCGAGAAGCCGCCGTCGAGGCCGGAGACGGCGTATCGGAGCTCTCCCGCTGCCGGGTGCACCCCGGCGAGGGCGGCGACCTGGATCATCGCACCCGCGATCGGCTCGCCCTGGATGCCGATCACCCTCCCGCGCAGCGTCCGGTTCGCCCCGAGGACGAGCTCCACCTCGTCCGGGTCGGTTCGTTCCTCACCGACCGTCACCTCCACCGGGCTGGCTTCGGCCACGCCCTCGCCGGCGACGAACCCCTGCGCGGACACCACGATCTTCCCCTCGCCGAGCCCCCGCGAGAGGAACTCCCCCTGCTCACCGCTGCGAAGGAAGAAGGCCGTGCCTTCGCCCGGCACCTGGACCGTCACGATCGCGCCGGGAACCGGCCGGCGCTGCGAATCGACAACCCGTCCGGAGAGGCGACTGTCCGGCAGCCGGATCTCGACCCGGGCCGGCCCGCCGGCGGCCGCGCGTGCAACCTCGACCCCGCCGATCCGGCGCTCGACCTGCGCCGTGGGCGCCGAGACATCGACACTCCAGCTCCCGGTCCGGGGAAGCCAGCCGCCGAAAGTGCCCTCTTCGTCGCTCTCCATGCGGATCCGGACCGCCCCGGACCGGCCGCCGAACCAGAGCTCGGCCGCGAGCGGAGCGCCGCCGAGGGTCACCTCCCCCGCGATCTCCACCTGGTCGATGGTGAGCTCGAGGCGGCCGGCGCCCGGAACCTCGGCCACGCCCGATGCCATCCGCGCGCCGGCGGCATCGACGATCCCCACGTGGTAGCGCCCTGGCGAAAGCCGCTCCAGGAGAGCGCGTCCCTCGGGGCCAACCGCCCGGCGGTCGAGCGCGGGCACGCTCCCGTCGGACCCCTCGCGTCCGCTTTCGACGACCCATGGCGTGCCATCCACCCCGAGCGGCGGGACCACGGCGATCTCCAGGTCCTGCGGCGGCAGCAGGACGAGCGGGGCGCGCAGCTCGAGCTCCACGTCCCCGGGCAGCACGAGACCGCCCGCGACCGCCTGGCTCCCGTCCGGAGCGGTGCCCACCAGGCGGTAGCTGCCCGGCGCCACCGCCGTGAACTGCACGAACCCGCGGCGCGATGGGGAGAGGGGGGGGAACTGCTCTGCCGCCGCCAGCAGCTCCCGGCTCGCCGCCCCTGTTGCTGCATCGATCTCCAGGCGCACCGCGGTCTTCTCCGGCAGCGGCCCGCCGTCCGCACGCGCGATCCGGGCGACGATCGACCCGCCGGCGACCAGCTGGCGCTCGCCGAGGTCGAGCAGCTGTCCGGCGCGGACGGGGAGATCGAAGAGATGGACTCCCGCGAAGCCCGGCAGCTTCACCACGAGGTCGAGGTCGACACCGGGAAGCGCGCACTCGAGCACCGCGCCGGTCAGCGGGCAGAGCGTGGAGGAGAGGGCGAGCGGGGGCCCGCCGGGGGCGGCCTCGAAGCGCACCGTCGCCTCCGCGGGCGGCTTCGCTCCCCCGGGGAGGCGCAGGGCGAGACGCAGCGAGCCGGCCGGGAACACCGCGAGCGAGGCCTCCGGCTGGGGACGATCGGAGCTCACCAGCACCGCCGTGCTCCAGATCCCCTCACCCTCCGCTTCGACACGCCAGATCGCTCCCGGCGGGAGCGCGAGGCGCGTGCCCCCCGTCGCCGCGACGGGGATCGAAACCGGCTCGAGCTCCACCCCCGCGGCCGCCGTAACGGGCGTGGCGCGCAGCACGAGACCAGCGATCGGCGCCCCCGGCACCCCTTCGTGCACGTCGACCCGCACGTCGACTTCGGTGACAGCCAATACCGGAGCACCTCCAGAGAAGAGCACAGACAGCGCCACCAGAGCGATCGAGAAGCGTGGCCGTGTACCCATGTAATCCCGCACAGCCTGACTCAAAGTTGTCGTCACGTTCAAAGCCGTTCGATTAAGGCGTAACCCAGATGTTGCCGCAGAACTCCCCCATGAGCACGCAGTGTCCATAGGGTGAAAGATCGGCGCATCCGCAGCGGCCAGTTCGGTTGTTGTCCCCTAAAAGCGGCCAGCAGAAAGGTGGGTTCAGGAAGCCGATGTTCTTACAGGTCCAGCAATCCCAGCCATTCAGTTCACATTCCGGAGGATTGTAAAAACTCCCGTGCGCCATTGCAGCGACGAATACCATCACGACGAGAAGCAGAATCCGAACTCTCCTGGCCATTTCCCTGATCCTCCTTAGTCAGTGAACGATGCACCTGCTGGCTCGTCCTCTTGCTGGGCCGCAGTCAGAGCCAAGTCATGCTACCCCCCCCCGGCCGATTTCGCAATGAAGAATTTCACAGCTATCGGCCAAGCGCGGCCACGTCCTATCGAGTGGTGTACGAGGGCGACGGCTGGTGCACCTCGCGGGTTTCAGGCCGCTGGTAGGGGCTGAGCCGGCCCGGCGCCACTCTTCGAGCGACGCCTCCTACGGACAGACCGCGAGCGCGCCGGTGTCGGCCCCGCCGACAGGGCCGGGGCAAACGGCGCAAGCATGGTCTGAGGGCTGCTCGCGAGCCCCAGCGACAGCGCGACTGCGAGCCGCGACGGACAGCTCGCTACTCCGTCATGGCCCTCTCCCGATCGGCAGGAGCAGAGGCGTCTACTCGTATCCCGTCCAGACCCTCCTGTTTCAGCTCCGGAGCCCCAGCGCCCGCAGCCCGAGGCCGCCGAGCAGGAGCGCGAGCAGGGCGAGCGTCCAGGGCGAGAGCGTGGGGATGGCGAGGACCGACTCCCGCAGCTCGAGGCTCTGGCTCACGTCGGGCGCCGGCTCCCAGTGGATGTCACCCGCCTGGCTCGCGACGAGCGTGCAGGTGCCCGGAGTCACCATCGTCACCGTGCTCCCGCCGACCGTGCAGACCGCCGGCGTGCCGCTCGCGTAGCTGACCGGCAGACCGGAGATGGCCGTCGCCTCCGGATCGATCGCAAAGGTCCCGCTCGCCACGAACGGCTGGTCCGCCTGCGGCGGGAAGGTGATCGTCTGCGCCTGCGCTTCGATGAGCTCGAGGCTCTGGCTCACGTCGGGCGCCGGCTCCCAGTGGATGTCACCCGCCTGGCTCGCGACGAGCGTGCAGGTGCCCGGTGTCACCATCGTCACCGTGCTCCCGCTGACCGTGCAGACCGCCGGCGTGCCGCTCGCGTAGCTGACCGGCAGACCGGAGCTGGCCGTCGCCTCCGGATCGATCGCAAAGGTCCCGCTCGCCACGAACGGCTGGTCCGCCTGCGGCGGGAAGGTGATCGTCTGGGGCCCGGCGGCCCGCAGATCGCCCGACAGGCGGGCGACGAAGCCGTCTTGGTAGCCGCCATGGCTCGGCTGGGCACCGCCCGCGGTGCCGGGCAGATTCGTGGAGTTGGACCAGCCACCCACCACCACGTCGCCGTTGGCGGCTGGAGCCAGGGCGTGGATCTCGTCCCAGTTGCTTCCTCCCAGGTAGGTGCTCTGCTGGAGCTCGGTCAGGTCCCCCGACAGGCGGGCGACAAAGCCGTCGCATGCGCCGCCGTAGGCAGGCTGGGCGGCACCTGCGGTACCAGGAAAGACAGTGGAAGTGGTCCGCCCCCCCACCAGTACGTCGCCATTGGCAGCCAGAGCCAGGGCGTTGAGGTAGTCATAGCCGTTTCCACCCAGGTAGGTGCTCTGGATCAGCGGGTCGATCGTGAGCGGGTGAGCCCGGTCGTACGCGCCGAGGGCGAAGCCGTAGGCGGACTCGGAGGCGCCCGCTTCCGGCGCGAGCAGCGCGTAGCGCGCCGCGACCGGGTGGCGCTCGCCGCCGATCTCCTGCCAGGCGACCGGTGCGGTGTAGGCGATCTCGCCGTTGCCGGTGGCGACGATCAGCCGGCCGTCGGCGGCGACGTGCGCGCCCTCGGCGCCGCGGAGGCCGATCCGGATCTTCTCTGGATTGGCGCCGGGCGCGACGTGGAAGAGCTTCTCGAAGTTGCGGCCGCGGGCGGCGAGCTCGACCTCGATGCCGGCCCACGCCTCGCCGAGCCGGACCCCCTGCCACGTTTCAGCCTGGAAGGTGCCCTTCGGCGTGAAGCGGGTGACGTGCGTGACGGCCGGCACGGTGCCCTGCGGCGCGAGCGGCCGGGCGTCGAGCAGGCGCTCCTCGAGCGCCCAGCCGGGGCCGCGCTCGGGCGGTCGCTGCCGGCGTGCGAGACGGCTCTCGGTCGCGGCGTCGTCCGTTTCGGTCTCGACCGCCTTCCCCGGCAGGCTGTAGACGAGCCGCCCGTCACGGGTGACGAAGACCGCGCCGGCGAAGGTCCTGGCCAGGTAGGCGACCTGCGGCTCGAACTGCCCCGTGTTCTGCTCGAACGGCACCGCGAGGCCGGCGAGGGCCTGCTGAACCGCCGGCAGCTCAGGAGCAGCGGGTGGGCTCGTGGCCTGAGCGCTGCTCGCGAGCGCGAGGAGCACAAGGGTGCCCAGGGTGCGGGCGAGCGGGTTACGGCGAGCGTGCGGGGTGGGTCTCTGCTTCGTCATGGCTCTCCCTCGATCGGTGGTCACAGAAGCAATTGTCATCCGTTCGTGCAGGTTCACCGGTTTCAGCTCCGGAGCCCCAGCACCCGCAGCCCGAGGCCGCCGAGCAGGAGCGCGAGCAGGGCGAGTGTCCAGGGCGAGAGCGTGGGGATGGCGAGGATCGACTCCAGAAGGGCGATGTCGCGACGGACCGGCTCGGCGGGCAGCCAGTTGGCGTCCCCGCCCTGGCTCGCGACGATGGTGCAGATGCCGGGCGTCAACATAGTGACGACGCTCCCGCTGACGGTGCAGACCGCCGGCGTGTCGCTCGCGTAGCTGACCGGCAGACCGGAGCTGGCGGTCGCCTCCGGATCGATCGGGAAGGTTCTCCCCGACACGAACACCTGGTCCGCCTGCAGCGGGAAGGTGATCGTCTGGGGCGAGACGGCACGCAGATCGCCCGACAGGCGAGCGATGAAACCGTCCATCCAACCACCAAGGGTCGTCTGCGCACCGTTCGCGGTACGGGGAAGATCGGACGAGTCGGTCGCGCCTGCTACCAGCACGTCGCCGTTGGCGGCGAGAGCCAGGGCCTGGATTGCGTCCCCGTTGCTTCCTCCCAGGTAAGTGCTCTGCTGGAGATCGGTCAGATCGTCCGACAGGCGGGCGACGAAGCCGTCAGCGTCACCCAAGTAGTCTGGCAGGGCGCCGCCCTCGGTGCCGGGAAAGTCGGTGGAGGAGGTATTGCCTCCGACCAGCACGTCGCCGTTGGCTGCCAGAACCAGAGCGAGGACGTAGTCCCCGGTACTTCCTCCCAGATAGGTGCTCTGCTGGAGCTCGGCCAGATCGCCCGACAGGCAGGCAACGAAGCCGTCAGTGCCACCCCCGTAGTTCGGCATGGCGCCGCCTGCGGTGCCGGGAAAGTCGGTGGAGGAGGTAAAGCCTCCAACCAGCACCTCGCCACCGACGGCCAGAGTCAATGCATAGACGTAGTCATAGTCACTTCCTCCCAGGTAGGTGCTCTGCTGGAGACTGGTCAGCCCCCCCGACAGTCGGGCGACGAAGCCGTCGGTACCTCCGCCAAATAATGGATGGGCGCCGCCCTCGGTGCCGGGTAGGTCGCTGGAGCTGGTCGTTCCCCCTACCAGCACCTCGCCACCGACGGCCAGAGTCAGTGCATAGACGTAGTCATAGTCACTTCCTCCCAGGTAGGTGCTCTGCCGGAGAACGGTCAGGTCGCCCGACAGGCGGGAGACGAAGCCGTCGAAAATGCTGCCACCGTGGGTCGGCAGGGCGCCGCCTGCGGTGCCGGGAAAGTCGGTGGAGGAGGTAAACCCTCCAACCAGCACGTCGCCATTGTCGGCCAGGGCCAGGGCCAGGGTTTCACCCCAGCCGCTCCCTCCCAGATAGGTGCTCTGCTGGAGACTGGTCAGGTCGCCCGACAGGCGGGCGATGAAGCCGTCATAAGCACCGCCGCCGTAGGTCGGCTGGGCGCCGCCCGCAGTGCCGGGAAAGATGGGAGAAGCGGTAACGCCTCCGACCAGCACGTCGCCATTGGCGGACAGGGTCAGAGTCCGGATCTCGTCACGGTCGCCTCCTCCCAGATAGGTGTTCTGGACCAGCGTCCGAAGATCCCCCGACAGGCGGGCGACGAAGCCGTCGCGATTGCCCAAGCCGTGGGTCGGCTGAGCACCGCCCACGGTGCCGGGCAGGTCGGTGGATCCGGTCTCGCCCGCCACCAGCACATCACCATCGGCGGCCAGAGTCAGGGCGTAGAGATGGTCATTGTTGCTTCCTCCCAGATAGGTGCTCTGGATCAGCGGGTCGATCGTGAGCGGGTGAGCCCGGTCGTACGCGCCGAGGGCGAAACCGTAGGCAGCCTCGGTGGCGTCATTCTCCGGCGCGAGCAGCACGTAGCGCACCGCGACCGGCTGGCGTTCGCCTTCGATCTCCTGCCAGGCGACCGGCGCGGTGTAGGCGATCTCCCCGTTGCCGGTGGCGACGATCAGCCGGCCGTCGGTAGCGACGTGCACTCCCTCGGCGCCGCGGAGCCCGACCCGGATCCGCTCCGGATCGGCGCCAGGCGCGACGTGGAAGAGCTTCTCGAAGTTGCGGCCGCGGGCGGCGAGCTCGACCTCGACGCCGGTCCACGCCTCGCCGAGCCGCACTCTCTGCCAGGTCCCGGCCTGGAAGGTGCCCTCCGGCGTGAAGCGGGTGACATGGGTGACGGTGGGTGTGGTGCCCTGTGGCGCGAGCGGCCGGGCGTCGAGCAGCCGCTCTTCGAGCGCCCAGCCGGGGCCGCGCTTCGAGGCACGCTGCCGGCGCGCGAGACGGCTCTCGGTCGCGGCGTCGTCCGTTCCGGTCTCGACCGCCTTCCCCGGCAGGCTGTAGACGAGCCGCCCGTCACGGGTGACGAAGACCGCGCCGGCGAAGGTCCTGGCCAGGTAGGCGACCTGCGGCTCGAACTGCCCCGTGTTCTGCTCGAACGGCACCGCGAGGCCGGCGAGGGCCTGCTGAACCGCCGGCAGCTCAGGAGCAGCGGGTGGGCTCGTGGCCTGAGCGCTGCTCGCGAGCACCGCGCTGGCGAGCGCGAGGAGTGCCATGCAGCCCAATGTGCGGGCGAGTGGGGACCGATGAGCGAGGGTCTCGAAAGAGTGCGGGGTGGTTCGCGGCATAGTCATGGGGTCTCTCCCGGTCCGGGTGGGTGTCGACCTGCTCGCAGGCAGGGTCTTCCCCCGCCTGCCGGGGGCTCACACCGGGAGCGCGGACCAGAGTCGAACAGGACGCCCGCCGCCGCGGTGGTATCGGCTCCCGTCATGCACTCTCGCCGGCAATCGCAACGCGCCCGCGAGATCTCCGGGGCGGGCGCGGTTCATTCACAGAAAGGCACGCTGATTAGAACAAATACGACTCGTGGACTCAAGGATTTCGGGGGACGCTCACCCCGGCTTCGGAACCGAAAGAAGACCTCCGCCGGTCGTTCGGCCGGCGGCTCGTCAGTTGACGGTGTCGTCCTTCCCCGGCCAGCCGCGAAGCCGCTCTAGGGCGCGCTCCCGCTCCTCCTCCTCCCAGCGGGCGTGGATCGCGGCGGTGCGGGCGCGACGGCGGTGGAAGGCGAGGAGCGCGAGGAGGGTGATCCCGATCCAGAGGGTCAGGGCGCTGGTGGCGACCGGCAGCCACCGGTCCCAGAGGGTGCGGCGCCGCCAGTAGTCGGCCTCGACCGTGGCGAGCGGCTGGCCGGTCGCGGCGTGGAAGGCGGCGGGGAACGGTACGTCCCGCGCCACCTCGGCGAGGATCCGCGCTCCGACCTCCTCGCCGAACTCCGCGAGCAGATGGGCGACGAAGTCGCGGGAGAGGGCGTAGGCCGCCTCGACGTCGCCGCCATGGCCGGCGAAGGCGGCGTCGAGGCGGGCGAGCGGGAGCCGCGAGTCGGTGAGCACCGCGAGCGCCACCCGGGCGCGGTCGCCCACGGCGAGCGGCCGGCCGGCGGCCATCGCGAGCCCCTCGTCGAACCAGCGGGGCACCGGGCGGCCGCGGGCGGCGCGGGCGACGAGCACGTGCGCGACCTCGTGCTGGAGCAGCGGCAGGAGGCGGCGATCGGGCGAGCGGCGCACCCGGGCCGGGAAGAGGGTCACGACGCCCACGGCGCCCTGTGCGACCCCGGCCGCCCACGAGGGGGCGGCACGGCCGGCGGGGGAGTCGGGGTGGGCGAGGAAGACCCGGATCGGCGGTCCGGGCTCGGTGAGGCCGGTCAGGCGCATCCCGCGCCGGAACGCCTCCGGTCCGATCCGGGCGAGCTCGGCGGCGGCGCCGGCGAGCTCGGGCGGCGCCGTGATCTCGATTCGGGGCGCGGGGATTTCCGCCGCCCCGGCCACGCGCCCGAACAGGAGCATGACCGCGAACAGCGCGAGCAGAGCGTGGATCCCGACTCCCCTCGGCATGCCGCCACTCTACCGGCCCGGGGCCGGGACGGCCCGCTCCGGCTACGGCGCGCTGCCGCGAACGACCAGCTTCTGGCCGGGCTGGAGCACCGCCTCGCGCCCCAGCCGGTTGTCGCTGCGGAGGCGCTCGACGGTGGTGCCGTAGCGCCCCGCGATCTGCCAGAGGCTCTCTCCCGGCGCGACGACGTGCTCGACCGACTCGCCGGGTGCCACCTTCACCACCGCTCCCGGCCGGGTCGCCGCACCGGCGCCGCCACGTACCGGTACCTGCAGCCGCTGGCCGACCGCGAGGCGGTTGGCGCTGCGCAGGTGGTTGAGCCGCACGAGCGCGTCGACGCTCGTGCCATAGCGGGCGGCGATCGTCGAGAGCGTCTCGCCCGCGCGCACCCGGTGCGTGCCGTGCTCCACCTGCGGCGGCGGCGTGTAGAGCGGCAGCGACTCCAGGCTGGCGAGCAGCGGCACGCCCAACCCGGGCGGCACCCGCAGCGGGTAGGGCGCGCGCGGCGTGGCGCCGCGGCGCAGCTCCGGGTTGAGCTCCTGGAGCGTGCCGCCGGGCAGCTGGAGCTGACGCTCGATCGCGTCGAGCCGGGTGGCGCGGGCGATCTCCACCGTCTCGAAGGCGAGCGGCGGCGCCGGCTCGGGGAGCGTGAGGCCGAACTGCGCCGGATCCTCGACGATCGCGAGGGTGGCGAGGAAGCGGGGCACGTAGCGCCGCGTCTCGTGGGGCAGCCGCGCGTAGAGATCCCAGAACTGGTCGAGGTAGCCCTCCGGCTGCCGCCCGATCTGGCGCAGCACGTTCTGCTCGCCGCAGTTGTAGGCGGCGAGCGCGGTGAGCCAGTCGCCGAAGAGGCCGTGGAGGTCGCCGAGGTAGCCGATCGCTCCCGCCGTCGCCTTCCACGGATCCATCCGCTCGTCGACCCAGTCGGTGCGGCGGAGCCCGTAGCGGTAGCCGGTCGAGGCGATGAACTGCCAGAGCCCGAGGGCCCGGGCCGTGGAGAGCGCCCGGTCCTTGAAGCCGCTCTCGACGAGGGGCAGCCAGGAGAGCGCCTCGGGAAGCCCGGCCTCCTGGAGCTGGGCGACGATCATCGGCCGGTAGCGCCCGGAGCGCCGGTACGCCTCGAGGAAGAAGTTGCGCTCCGGCCCCTGGAAGCTCCGGATCTCGCGTTCGACCTCGGCGTTGACGACGCGCGGGATCGCGAGGTCGGCGTTGCCCACCATCCGGCGCCGCGCGGCGTAGACCTCGACCACGCGCCGGGCGATCAGCTGCCGCAGGTTCTCCTTCTCCTGCGCCACCATCGCGTCGCCGTTGACCTGGACCTCGGCCATGAGCTGGTAGGCGCGGTCGAGGGCGGCGAGGGCGAAGTCGCTCTCGCCGGCGTCCCAGAGGCGGGTCGCCTCCTCGAAGGTGGCGAGCGACTCCTGAAGGCGGGCGGCTCCTCCCGCCTCGGCGTCTTCCGGCGCGACCGTGGCGTTGGCGAGCTCGTCGACGACCTCCTCGGTCGGCAGCTCGGCGAGCGGCTCGAGGACCTCGACGGGGGCCTCGACCCCGGTCACCTCGGTCGCGGGCGCCGCCGGCGCGGCGGCCGGATCCGCGGCGGCCGCCGGTGCCGCGCCGGCGGCTGCCGGCACCGGGGCGGGGCCGGCGGGCCGGGGTTGCGGCGCCGGCCGACTGGCGCAGCCCGCGACCCAGAGCGCCACCCCGGCGACGAGGGCGAGAGACGATCGCGGCGTCCACCCGGCCACGGCTACGCCTCCCGCCGCTTCCGTTCGAGCTGCGCGACGAGCGCCCGGAGCGCCGTCTGCGTCTCGTCGCCGAACCAATCCGCGACGAAGCGCTCGCGCACCGCCTCCTCCCGCTCGTCGCAGGCCGCCACGAGCGGCGCCCGGCAGAGCTCGCGGGTGCGCAGCATCGGCCCCCGGGGGAGCGCGAGCAGCTCCCGGCACCAGGCGAGCGCCCGCGGGACCACCTCGGAGGCCGGCGCGAGCTCGTCGACCAGCCCGCAGGCGAGCGCCTCGGCGGCCGGCAGCATCCGGCCGGCGACCGCGAGCTGCGCGGCCCGGCCGCTGCCCACCCGCATCGCGAGCGCGGCGAGGATCGCGGGGGGCACCCCGATGCCGACCCGGACCTCGTTGAGACCGATCCGGTACTCCCCCGCGGCCATCACCCGGTGATCGCAGAAGAGCGCGAGCACCGCGCCGCCGGCCGGGCTGTGGCCGCTCACCGCCGCGGCGATCGGCACCCGGCAGGCGGCGATCGCCCGCAGGAGCGCGAAGAAGTCGCGGACGACCTCTTCGAGCGCCGGCCGCGCGAGCGCGAGCAGCTCGGGCACGTCGAGCCCGCCGGAGAAGATCCCGGGAGCGCCGGAGAGGACCAGCGCCTCGGCGCCGAGCGCCCCCTCCTCGATCGCGTCGCGCAGCGCGGCGATCAGCGCGGGCGAGAGCGCGTTGACCGGCGGCCGGGCCAGCCGCAGCTCCAGGATCGTGCCGTGTTCGTGGCGTTCGAGCATCGCGCGCCTCCTTTCGGGAATCGTACCAGCGCTCGGTTCAGCTCGTGGGCGGTCCGTCGCCGCTCCGTTTGCGGTAGCGCACCCGCACCAGCGAGGCGGCCACGGCCACGGCGAGGATCCCCGCCACGACCCCGAGCGAGACCGCCGCCGAGATCTTGTAGAGGTCGGCCACCAGCATCTTCACGCCGACGAAGACGAGCACCGCGGCCAGGCCGGGCTTGAGGTACTCGCACTCCTGCATCACCCCGGCGAGGACGAAGTAGAGGGCGCGCAGGCCGAGGATCGCGAAGACGTTCGAGGTGTAGACGATGAACGGATCGAGCGTCACCGCGAAGATCGCCGGGATCGAGTCGACCGCGAAGAGCAGATCGCAGAGCTCGACGAAGACGAGGACCAGCAGCAGCGGCGTGGCGAGGTGCCGACCCCCCTCGCGCACGAAGAAGCGCTGTCCGTGATACCCCTGCGAAACCGGCATCAGGCGGCGGAGGAGGCGCAGCACCGGGTTCTTCTCCGGCTCGAGGCCGCGATCCGGGGCGAGCACCATCTTCACGCCGGTCACGACGAGGAAGGCGCCGAAGAGGTAGATCACCCAGTGGAAACGGGTGAGCAGCGCGGTCCCGGCGAAGATGAAGGCGGCGCGCAGCACCAGCGCCCCGAGGATCCCCCAGAAGAGGACCCGGTGCTGGTAGGCCCGCGGCACCGCGAAGTAGCCGAAGAGGACGACGAAGACGAAGATGTTGTCGACCGAGAGCGACTTCTCGATCAGGTAGCCGGTGAGGAACTCCATCCCCTTCTGGGGACCGAGGAAGTGCCAGATCCCACCGGCGAAGAGCAGCGCGAGGGCGATCCAGACCGCGGTCCAGGTGGCGGCTTCGCGCAGCGAGACCACGTGCGCCCGCCGGTGGAAGACCCCCAGGTCGAGGGCCAGCATCGCGAGGATGAAGAGGTTGAAGCAGATCCAGGTGGTGAGTGAGGCCGTTCCCATCCGCTCGGGCTCCCGGCGCCGTGCCCCGCCGCCGCGGGGAACCACGCCCGTCCGTGTCGCGGTGGTCTCGCCGGGATCGGACGATCCTGGGGGGTCCGGGGGCTCTCGCCCCGTGTTGACGGCCCGCCCGCCCGGGCCGCGCGGCCCGGGCGACTACTCCCCACCTCGGTCGGCATCCTACCCCGGAAGCGGGGCGGGTGCCGGATCCCTCACTCGCCGAGCAGCGCGAGCATCGATTCGAGATCGGAGAACTTCTCGCGCGGCGCGCCCCTCCGGGCGCCGCGGGCGACCTCCACGTCGTCGAGCCGCTTCCAGTCGGAGAAGCCGACCACCTGCACGCCGCGGCCGGCGAGCAGCTCGTCGATCGCCGGGCGTGGCGGCAGCGCCGCTGCCGGTATCTGGCCCGTGCGCCAGTCGGCGAGCATCCGCTCGACCACCTCGGCCGAGCCCCCCTTGTGCGAGCCGATGAGCCCCTGCGGGCCGGTGCGCGCCCAGCCGACCACGTACTCGCGAGGGACGATCTCCCGCGTCTCCGGATCGCAGACCCGGCCCTCGACGTTGGCGATCACCCGCGCCTTCGGGTCGAACGGGACGCCCGGGATCGGCTCGCCGGCGTAGCCGATCGCGGCCAGCACGAGCCCGGCCTCGAGCGTCTCGGTCTCCCCGGTCGGCCGCGCCGCCACCGATCCGTCGGACCGCGCCTCGAGCCGGTTGCGTGCGACGACGAGGCCCCGGACCCGCTCCTCGTCGTCGACGAGGATCTCCACCGGGGAGACGCCGAAGCGGAGGTGGAGCACCCGCCCCGCCCCTCGCCGCGGGCGGGCGGCGAACTCCCGGAGCAGCTCGAGGTTGCGGGCGCGCGACGCCGACTCGGCGACCGCGGCGGCGCTCGCCGAGTCGAGCTCGAGCGCGGCCGGATCGACGACGATGTCGACGTCCGTGAGCTCGCCGAGCTCCTTGAGCTCCTGCGGGGTGAAGGCGGCCTGCGCGGGGCCGCGGCGGCCGAGCATCCAGACCTCGCGGACGCGGCTCTCGCGCAGCGCCGCGAGGGCGTGGCCGGCGAGGTCGGTGGCGGCGAGCTCGTCGGGGGTGCGCAGCAGGATGCGCGTCACGTCCACCGCGACGTTGCCGTTGCCGACCACGACCGCGCGCTCGGTATCGAGGCGGATGCGCGCCTCGCGGAAGTCGGGGTGCCCGTTGTACCAGCCGACGAAGACGGCCGAGGGGGTCGAGCCGGTGACCCCTTCGCCGGGGATGCCGAGCCGGCGATCGGCCTCGTTGCCGGTCGCGTAGACGATCTGGTGGTAGTGCGCCCGCAGGTCGTCGACCAGCAGATCGCGGCCGAGCTGGACGTTGCCGAGGAAACGGAAGCTCGGCCGCGCCGCGGTGCGCTCGTAGATGCGGGTGACGGACTTGATCTTCTGATGATCCGGCGCCACCCCGCCGCGCACCAGCCCGTACGGGGTCGGCAGGCGGTCGAAGAGGTCGACCTCGGCGGCGGTCTCGGGACTGCGCAACAGCGTCTCGGCGGCGTAGAAGCCCGCCGGCCCGGAGCCGACGACGGCGACACGCAGCGGAACCTGGGTCTGCTCACTGGTCATGATGGGCTCCCCTTTTCGGGCCGGGCTCGGGAGAGGCGTGCCCTCCCCCGCCCGCCGCGCAACGCACACCGGGAAGCGTATCCCAGCGGAGTCGGAGAGACGAGGATTGCCGGTCGCTTCCGCTCCCGTTCCCAAATGGAAACGAGGGCCGATCCGGCCACCGTTCGCGTCACCGGTCGGGGTCCGGGCGCCAGCCCTCTCCCGAACGAAGGAGACGCTCCGCCAGCGTCAGGGCATCGACGGGCCAGAAGCGCTCGGGCCGGGGCTGGTGGACTCCGGCGCGTCCCACCGCGGGCCGGCAGGCGAGCAGGGTGGCGACCCACCGCGCCGGGACCGCGGCGCGGCCGTGGACCGCGCCGAGCAGTGCGCCGCAGATGGCGGCGTTGGTGTCGGTGTCGCCACCCCGCATGACGGTGTCCACCACCCCCACCTCCAGACTCTCCGCGTGCAGCAGCTGCCAGAGCGCGTTGCGGAAGGCGGTCAGGACCCACCCCTGCCGGTCGAGGTAATCGGAAGGCGGCGCCGTGGCGGCTCCCCGGGTCGCCTCGCGGACGCTCTCGGCCACCCGCATCTCGTCCGCCCAGGTCACGATCTGGCGATAGAGATCCGGCGAGTCGCAACCCTGATGGATCGCCCGGGCGATGGCCAGAACGTAGAGCGCGTTGGCCTGCTGGCAGACCGGGTGGGGGTGGGTGAGCGCCGCGTCCCGCCGCGCCCAGGTGGCGACCAGCGCCGGCTCCCGGCCGGCGCCGAAGATGCCGAGCGGGCTCGCCCGCATCAGCGCGCCGTTCGCCTGGCTGTCTGAGCGGGGACGTCCACGCAGGCCGGCGGCGACCGTCCGGCCGCAGTCGAAGGGTCCGGAGTCGAGCCAGGAGAGATAGGCGCGGCGGGCGGCATCCGGTTCGTAGCGCCCCTGCGCGGCAAGCAGGCGGGCGAGCGTGAGCGCCATCTCGGAGTCATCGGTGGGCTGGCCGGCGAGGGTGTTCCAGACGCCCCCGTCGGCGAGCTCGCGCACCCCGTCCGGGTACTCCCCCCGGATCTCGGCCGGGGTCCGGAACTCGACCAGGCTGCCGAGCGAATCGCCCGCGAGCTGGCCGAGCAGACAGCCCTGGGCGCGGGCCAGCGCCCCGCTCGCGAGCGGACTCCGAGCCATCGTGCGATCGCCTCCTTCCCACGCCCGGAAGCGGGCGGCGCTGCGGATCCTGAGCCGCGCTGCCGACAGGAGCTGTCAGCGCCGCCGCGAGACACGGAGCACACAGACGACGAGACCCCGAGAGGCTCACCCCTCGGGGTCTCGCAGGGACGAATGACCGCCGCGAACGGCGGATCGAAAGCTGGCTCCTGGGGAGGGATTTGAACCCCCGACCAATCGGTTAACAGCCGATCGCTCTACCGCTGAGCTACCCAGGATCGGGCCCCGGCGCACCGGGGAGGTCGATCTTACGGGGTGGCCCGACGCTCTGGCAAGGGCGCGGGCCGGAGGCCGCCCTCAGAGCGTCGTGTCGAGAAACGGCTTGAGCTTCACCGCGCGGGTCGGGTGGCGCAGCTTGCGCAGCGCCTTCGACTCGATCTGGCGGATCCGCTCCCGGGTGACGTTGAACGAGCGGCCGACCTCCTCGAGGGTGTGCTCCGAGCCGTCGCCGACCCCGAAGCGCATCCGCAGGACGAGCTCCTCGCGCGGGGTGAGCGTCTTGAGCACCCGCCCGGTCTGCTCGCGCAGGTTCGTGGCGATCACCTGCTCGAGCGGCGAGATCGCGCTCTTGTCCTCGATGAAGTCGCCGAGATGGGAGTCCTCCTCCTCGCCGATCGGGGTCTCGAGCGAGATCGGCTCCTGCGCGATCTTCATGATCCGCCGCACCTTGGAGGCGGGCAGGTCCATCCGCTCGCCGATCTCCTCGGCGGTGGGCTCGCGCCCGAGCTCCTGTACGAGCGAGCGGCTGGTGCGGGTGAGCTTGTTGATCGTCTCGATCATGTGCACCGGGATGCGGATCGTGCGGGCCTGGTCGGCGATGGCGCGGGTGATCGCCTGCCGGATCCACCAGGTGGCGTAGGTCGAGAACTTGTAGCCGCGGCGGTACTCGAACTTCTCCACCGCCTTCATCAGGCCGATGTTCCCCTCCTGGATCAGGTCGAGGAACTGCAGGCCGCGGTTGGTGTACTTCTTGGCGATCGAGACCACGAGCCGGAGGTTGGCGACGATCAGCTCCTCCTTGGCCTGCTCGCACATCCACTCCCCTTCGCGGATCTTGCGGATCGTCTCGGCCACCTGCTCGTGCTTCGTGCCGTAGCGCTCCTCGATCTCCGCCAGGCGCGCGCGGTACTTGTCGATCCGCCGCCGCTGCAGCTCGCGCAGCTCCTTGATCGACTCCCGCTCCGACGCGGTCACGGCGCGGCGGATGCTCTGCTCGAGCGCCGAGAACTCCCGGTCGAGGTTCTTGAGGTAGTCGACGAGCCGGTTGCGGGTCTGGAGCGAGTAGTCGATGGAGCGGATCTCCTGCGAGATCTTCCCCACCACCCGGTCCACCTCGCGCTCGAACTCCTGGTACCGCTCGCCGCCCACCTTGTACCGCTTCTGCTGGCGGCGCAGCTTGGCGACCTCCTGGTCGTAGGCCGCGATCTGCTCGAAGATCTTCAGGTTGCGCTGGATCCGGTCGTCCGCCTTCGGGTCGAGCGGCTCGTCGGGGTCGCCGCTCGCCATCAGCTCGCGCAGCACCCCCTTGTCCTTCTGCGCCAGCTCGTTGAGGCGCAGCAGCTCGCGCAGCACCACCGGGTTCTCGCAGAGCGCCTCGTAGGTGAGCCACTCGCCCTTCTCGATCCGCTTGGCGATCTCCACCTCGCCGTCGCGGTCGAGCAGCGGCACGGTGCCCATCTCGCGCAGGTACATCCGGACCGGATCGTTGGTCTTCTCGTGCTCCTCGAGGGTGAACTCGACCGCCTCCTCGGCCTCCTTGCGGTCGAAATCGCCGATCGGCGCCGACTCCACCTCCTCCCGGTTCATGTACCGGTCGGGGCGGTCGATCACCTCGAGACCGAGATCCGTGAAACGCTGATAGAGCTCGTCGACCTCGTCCGGAAGGCTCATCACCTCCTCGGGCAGCAGGTCGTAGATCTCGTCGTAGAGCAGGTACCCCTTGCCCTTGCCGAGCTCCACGAGCTGGCGCACGGAGACGTACTTCTCTTCGATCTGCAACACTCGCGATGCGGTCACGCGGTCGCTCCTCGACGTCCGGCGGTTCGGCGGCGGGCTGCCGCAACGGCGGGGGCCGTCCCGCTCATCGCGGGCCGGGCCCCTGGTTGCGCGGCTGGAGGGAGTGCAGGGCGCGGTTGAGCTGGTCGCGTTCGCTCAGGAGGGCGTCGAGGCGGGCAGGTTCACCCTGCCGGACTGCCTCGCGGATCTCGTTGGCCAACTCCCGCAGCCTCTGTCTCCGCCAGCGGCGATTGAGATTGTCGAGCAACTCCCGAAGCCGACCCCCGGTCTCGGGAGAATCTTCCCTTTCTAGCAGAAGACGGGCCAGCCGATCAACCTCGGGGCCCGCGACGGCCACCGCCGCGAGCACCTGACCGAGATCCGGCGGCGCTCCTTCCCGTTCGTAGAGAGCGGAATAGGCGGCGAAAATATTCCGGCAGGCGGCGTCGAAGAAGACCTCGGGGGCGGGCAGCTCGGCGCGGGCGAGCCGTTCGCCGCCGGGGCGCAGGAGGAGCCAGAGGACCTCCTCGTCGAGGCTTCCCACCTCCCGGCGGGGCCGGGGGGCCGCCGGCACGAGCGCCTTCCGGTCGAGCCGCAGCCGCCCCCAGAGCAGCTCGGCCGGAATGCGGAGCCGCTCGGCGGCGAGCCGGCCGTAGCCGTAGCGCAGCACCGGGTCGGGGATCGTGCCGAGCAGCTCGGCGACCGCCGCCGCGCCCCGCGCCTGGAGCCGGGGCTCGCGGTGGGCGTCGGCCGGCACCAGCCGCTCGATCTCGAGGAGCACGAAATCCCGCGCCGCGGCGAGAACTCTCTGGAGCGCCTCGTCCCCCGCCGCCTGGCGCAGCGAGTCGGGATCCTGGCCGGCCGGCAGGTGCGCCCGGCGCACCGCGAGCCGCTCGGCGAGCAGCAGCGGCAGGGCGCGCGCGGCCGCCGCGACCCCCGCGCCGTCGCCGTCGTAGGCGATCACGACCTCCTCGGCCCAGCGGGCGCAGAGCCGCACCTGCTCGGGGGTGAGCGCGGTGCCCATGCTCGCCACCACTGCCGGCTCGCCGGCCGCCGCCACCGCCAGGAGGTCGAAATACCCCTCCACGAGCACGAGCCGCCCCCCCTCCCGGGCCGCGCGCTTCGCCTGGTCGAGGCCGTAGAGCAGGGCCGACTTGTGGAAGCGGGCGGTCTCGGCGGTGTTGAGGTACTTCGCCTTGTCGTCGCCGAGCGCCCGGCCGCCGAAGCCGACCAGCCGGCCGGCGGCGTCCCGGATCGGGAAGATCAGGCGATGACGGAAGCGGTCGTACGGCTCGCCGCCGCTCTCCGGACGCGCCACGAGCCCCGCCGCGAGGAGCCGCTCCACCGGGTGGCGGGGGGCGAGCGCCGTGAGCAGCCCCCGCCACCCCTCGGGGGCGTAGCCGAGACCGAAGCGGGCGGCGAGCTCGGGGCTCACCCGCCGCCGGGCGAGGTAGGCGCGCGCCGTCTCCGAGCGCTCCAGCTCGTGGCGGAAGTACTCCGCCGCCGCCGTGAGGACCGGCTCGAGGTCGGGCTCCTCGCCGCTCCGCGGCCGCCGGGGACCCGGGGTCGTGGGGATCGGCACCCCGAAACGACGGGCGAGCGCCTCGATCGCGGCCGGGAAGTCGTCGCCGGTGAGCGCCATGTGGAGCCGGATCCCGTCGCCTCCCGCGCCGCAGCCGAAGCAGTAGAAGAGCCCCTGCTCGGGATCGACGCTGAACGAGGGGGTCTTCTCCCGGTGGAGCGGGCAGAGGCCGCTCCACCGCCGCCCCGCCTTGCGCAGGCGGGTGTGGTCCGAGGCGATCGCGACGATGTCGATCGCGTCGCGCACCGCGCGCAGGAAGTCGGGGGTGATCTGGAGGTGGGAGAGGGCCATCGCCGGAGCTACCTGCCGAGGCTCACCATGGTCGCGCCGTTGCCCCCCTCGCTCTCGTCGCCGGGGCGCCAGCTCACGGCGAGGGGGTGGCCGCGGAGATGTTCGCGCAGCGCCTGCCGGAGCCGGCCGGTGCCGTGGCCGTGGATCAGCCGGACCTCGGAGAGGCCTGCCCGGGCCGCCCGGTCCAGGTACTCGTCGACCGCGGTGAGCGCGGGCTCGACCCGCTCGCCGATCAGGTCGAGCTGGCGCGGACAGTCGGGGCGCGGGGGCTCGCGCACCTCCACCCGCCGCGGACGGCCCGCCGCCGTTCCGCCGGCGGGGGCGAGGTCGGCGGCGTCGCAGCGGAGCCGTTTGCCGCCGACCGACACCTCGGCCGTTCCGTCCGTGAGCCGTTCGAGCCGCCCGCTCCAGCCGAGGCTGCGGTGGACGACCCGCTCCCCCTCCCGCACCGCGCCCGCGGCCGGTGCCGCCGGGACCTCCAGCCGGGGCGCTCCTTCGAAGAGGCGGGCCGTCGCCCGCTCCGCGAGCTCCCGCCGCCGCCCCGCCTCCCACTCCGTCCGGAGCCGCTCGACCTCCTCGGCGAGCCGCGCCCGCGTCGTGCGCCGGAAGCTCTCGAGATCGCGCGCGAGAGCGCTCGCGAGCTCCCGCCGCTCGGTGGCGAGGCGCTGCTGCTCGGCCTCGAACCGGGCCCGCGCCGCGGCGGCGGCGAGCTCCTCTTCCTGCGCCTTGTGCAGCGCGGTGGCGAGCTCCTGGCGGCTCCGTTCGACCTCGGCGAGGAGCCGGCGGAGGTCGCGCTGCTCCGGGGAGAGGAGCGCCTCGGCCCGCGTGAGCCACGCCCGGGGCAGGCCGAGACGGCGGGCGAGCGCGAGCGCCTCGCTTCCGCCGGGCGGCCCGCTCAGGAGCCGGTAGGTCGGCCGCCCGCTCTCCGGCTCGAACTCCATCGCCGCGCAGCCGGCGCCGGGCTCTTCGAGCGCGGCCGCCGCCAGCCGGACGAGGTGGGTGGTGACCACCGCGAGGCCACGGGTGGCGACGAGCCCCTCGAGCAGGGCGACCGCGAGCGCCGCTCCCTCCTCCGGATCGGTCCCCGAGCCGAGCTCGTCGACGAGCAGCAGGCTCGCCGGCGAGCGCGCCTCCCAGACCTCGCCCAGGCGCAGCAGCCGGCCGCTGAAGGTGGAGCGGTCGGCGAGGAGGTCCTGCTCGTCGCCGACCACCGCGACGAGGGCCTCGCAGCAGGGCAGGGCGCTCCCGGCCGCCGCGGGCACCGGCAGCCCGCTCTGGGCGGCGACCGCGAGCAGCCCGGCGCACTTGAGCGCGACCGTCTTGCCGCCCGCGTTCGGGCCGGTGACCACGAGCACGCGGCGCTCGCCGCCGAGCTCGAGGTCGAGCGGCACGAGCTCCCCCCGGTGACCGGCGCTGCCGAGGGCGCGCTCGCGCAGCTCCGCGAGCCGGGGATCGAGCAGCGGATGGCGGGCCGCCACGAGCCGCAGCTCGCCCGGCGACGCCACCTCGGCGAGCCGGGCGCCGGCGAGGCGGGCGTACCGCTCGACCGCCTGCAGGTAGTCGAGCAGGCCGAGGAACGCCACCCACCGCTCGAGCGCGGCCGCCTCGGCGGCGAGGTCGGCGAGCAGCGCGGCGAAGAGGCGCTCGCGCTCGGCCTCGTCCTCCTCCACCGCCCCCTGGAGCGTGTTGTTCGCCTCGACCACCTCGAGCGGCTCGAAGTAGTAGCTCTGGCCGCTCGCCGAGCGGCCGTGGACGAGGCCGGGGATCCGGCCCCGGGCGCCGGCGTTGAGCATCAGCATCAGCCGCCCGCCGCGCAGCGGTACCGTCTCCTCGGTGAGCAGCTCCCGATGGCGCGCCGAGACGGCGCCGAGCTCGCCGTAGAGCTCGTCGCGGGCGCGCTGGATCCGGCCGCGCAGGGCGACGAGCTGGGGGCTCGCGTCGTCGCGGACCGCACCGCGCCGGTCGAGCGTCCGCTCGATCCGGCGGATGAGGGGTTGCGGGTCGCGCAACGGCGCCGCGAGCGCCGCGAGCGCGGGCAGCGGCGGGTCGGCGGCGGCGATCCGGTCGCGGACCGCCACCCCGGCGCGCAGCACCGCGGCGAGCTGGAGGATCTCGGCGCCCGCGAGCGGCGGGTGGCCGGAGCGCAGCCGCGGGACGAGCGCTTCGATCCCCTCGCCGAGCGGCGGGACGAGCGCGCCATCGGCGAGGAGCCGGGAGGCCTCCTCGGTGGCCTGCCGCCGGGCGGCGAGCGCCTCGGCGTCAGCGGCGGGGCGGAGCTGCTCGGCCCGCCGGCGGCCGAGCTCGGTCTCGGCGAGCGCCCCCAGCAGCCGGCAGAACGCCGGCCATTCGAGGGCCGCCGCGGAGGCTTCCGAGATCCTCATCGTGGGGTTGGCGGGGTGAAAACCTCCGGAACCGGGCCGGAAATAGACAGCGGGAACGGAGCTGCCGCCCCGTTCCCGCTCCGAACGACGCCCGCCCGCTTGCCGGCCGGGCGTCCGGGGGCCTCAGGCCAGACCGAGGCGGCGCTCCTCCGCCAGCTTGCGGGCCATCTTCTTGCGCGCCTGGATCGTCTTGCGCTTGCGCTTCACGGACGGCTTCTCGAAGTGCTGGCGCTTCTTCAGCTCGGTGAGGACGCCGGCCTTCTCGCACTTGCGCTTGAAACGGCGCAGCGCGTTCTCGAAGCTCTCGTCCTCCCGCACGTGCACTACGGGCATACTCTCGGATCACCTCGCTTCGCTCTTGGGCGGGGGCGCCCGGCGGGCACCCCGCGCCTTGCAAGAGGGGGGGGCGATTCTCCCCTTTGCCCCGGGGTTCTGTCAACCCGGCCTTCGGAGACCCGGAAACGCTACTTCTCTTCGCCGCTGGCGCTGATCGCGTCGTACTTCGTGTCGTAGACCTTGGGGGTGGCGTCCTTCTTGCGGCCGGTGTCGAAATAGACCGCCGCGGCGCCGCCGTCGGCCTTCTTGTAGAACCAGGCGATCACGTGCCGCTCCGGGTACTCCTTGACGTTGCGCAGGTTCACCGGCCCGAGCAGGGCGCGCACCTCGGCCTCGCTCATCCCCTTCTTGACCAGAGCGAACTTCTCCGGCGCGGGGTAGCGGTCGGCCTCGGCCTTGGCGAGCTCCGCCTTCAGGGCCTGGTTGTCCGGATCGATCGCGAGCGCGGACTCGAGGATGTCGATGGCGCGCTGATACTCGCCCCCCTTCTGGATGTACTCCTCGGCGAGGAGGAGATCCTCGGAGGACTTCATCCGGATCGCCTCGAGGGCCCGTCCGGAGGGGGCCTCGCCCTGCACCAGCCCGAGCGAGTTGATGAACTCCGCGAGGCGGGCGGTGAACTCGTCCTGACGGCTGGCGAGCGCGGCCTCGGCTGCCTCCATCTCTGCTTCCGGCGTCTCCGGGTCGAGGGCGGCGAACTGCTGCCGTTGGCCGTCGAGCGCGGTCTTGGCCTCCTGCAGCCAGGCCCACTTGGCTTCCTGCTCCGCCGCCTGCTCCTGCTTCGCCTTCTCCTCGGCGGTCGGGCCACAGGCCCAGAGCACGAGACCCAGTACCGCGATGACTCCCGCCCGTCCCCAGCGATCGAACCTAATCACGATGACCTCCTTGTGAGTGGTGGGGGTGAACGATTCTCACAAGGTACCACGCATGCCGCGCTCCGGCAAGCGGGCGACGGGGCCGTTGCCCGTGGCTAAACCTTTCTGCGGACGAGGTTTGGTCTCCCGGCGCCGACCTTGACAGTGATATGGAGCGGCCCGGATAATGATGGATTCGAGGCGTTCGAACCACCCTCCCCGGAGGACAGGTCATGGCCCCATCCGAGCAGTTCCTTCAGTTGAGCCAGCAGGCCACCACGCGGTTCGAGGCGGCGGTCGAGGAGGTCCGGCAGGAACTGCTCGCGCGCCTTCGCGCCGGGCTCCAGGCGACCGAGGAGGCCATGGCCGCGGTCGCGCCGCTTCCTCCGGAAGACCTCCTTCCGGCGACGCTGGAGGCCAGCCTCACGCCACCCCCTCCTCCCGGGGCTTCGGCCGAGTTGTTCGCGGCGCTGCGCGCCATCGACGCGGCGGACTCCCAGAGCGAGCTGCTCGCGGCGCTCGTCTCCGGGGCGCTCCACTTCGCCGCCCGCAGCGCGCTCTTCCTCACCGCCGCCCAGGGGATCCGCGGCTGGGTCGCCGGCGGCTTCGCGGGCGATCTGCTCGCGATCGACGACCTGGCGCCCGCGAACGACCCGGACTCTCCTTTCGGCCGGCTCGCGGCCCAGCCCGGGGTCGTCGCTCTCGACGCCGAGCAGACCGGTGCGCTGCTCGCCGAGCTCGGCGCGGAGCCGGCCGTGGAGGGCTTCCTCGTCCCGCTCGTGCTGCGCGACCGGCTCGCCGCGGCGCTCTACCTCGACCGGCGGGAAGGCGATCCGCCGATCGATCTCCCCGCCGCGCAGGTTCTCGCCCTCTGCGCCGCTCAGAGCCTCGAGCTGCAGGCCGGGCGCGAGCGCACCGCCACCCCGACCCTCTACCCGTCGGCGGCCGCGGCGGCGGCCGGCGTGGCGCTCTGGGACGAGCAGGAGGTGGCCGCGCCGCCGGCGATCGAACCCCCCGCCGAGACGCCGCTCCCGGAGATCGAGGCCGAGGCCGAGGTCGAGGTCGAGGTCGAGGCCGGGGTGGAGATGGAGATGGGAGTGGAGGTGGAGTCGGAGCCGCCCGCCGAGCCATCCGGATCCGAGCCCGCCTGGCAGCTCGACGAGGCGCCCGCGGCCGCGACGCCCGCCGCACCGGCGTTCGAGATCGCGCCGGAACCCGAGATCCCCGCGGCGGCCGCCGTCGAGGCCGGTGCCGAGATCTGGGCGGCCGACGAGGACGACACCGCGGTTCCCGGCCTGGTCTCCCGGGTTCCGGAGGCGGCCTGGCCGGAGCCCGCCCCTGAGCTCCCGCCGGAGCTCCCGAGTGCCGAGCCGGTTTTCGAAGCTCCCGCACCGGAGATCGAGGCCCCGCCGCTCGCGCCGGAGCCGCCCGCCGCGGCCGCTCCGGTCGAGCCGTTCCCGGTTCCCGGGGAGCCCGAGCCCGCCACCATCCCCGAGCCTGCCGCCGAGCCGCCGGCTCTCGCCGAACCGGTGGGGGCCGAGACCCAGCGGCTGCCGGTCTTCACGCCGCCCCCGCCGCCCTCGCCGGACATCTCCGACGACGAGACGGTGATGGTCTCTCGCCCCGCCCCGTTCCCCGGTGCCGTGCCGCCCCCGCCGCCCGCCGCCCCTCCGGCGCCGCCGTGGGCGCCCGCGCCACGCCCGGCACCGCCGAAGGGGGGCGAGGTGGTTCCGCCTCCCGACCTCGAAGGTCCGGGCTGGGCGTTCCGGGCCACGCGCCAGCCGGGCGGCGCCGGCGAGCAGATGCTCCACGAAGAGGCCCGGCGGCTCGCCCGCCTGCTCATCGACGAGATCAAGCTCTACAACGAGGAGGAGGTCACCGCCGGACGGCGCAACCGCGACCTCTACGCCCGGCTGCGGGAAGACATCGATCGCGCGCGGCAGACCTACGAAAGCCGCGTGAACGAGCGGGTCCGGAGCGGGAACGACTACTTCCAGCAGGAGCTGGTGCGCATCCTCGCCGGGGGCGATCCGCAAGCCCTGGGCGAGTGAGCAGCCGGGCGATGCGGCACCGCGCCGGTCTCCTGATCTGCGGCCTGCTCGGTGCGATCGCCGCGCTCCCGGCGAGCCCCGGCCGCGGGGCCGCCCAACAGCCTCCCCCGGCACCCTCCGCGTCCGCGGCGAGCACCGCGCTTCCCGCCACCCCCGCCGCGCGGGCGCCGGTCGCCGCCGCGCTGCGCGGCGGTGATCTCCAGCGCGCTCTGGCCCTCCTCGAACCGGGGGGCGGGCGGGACCCCCGGGGTGCGGCGGCCCAGCTCCTCCTCGGCCTCGGGGCGCACGATCGCGGCCGCGAAGCCGAGGCCCAGCGCTGGCTCGCGCAGGCGGGCGACGCGGTCGCCGCGGCCGAGGAGCTCGCCGACTGGCGCCTGCTCGCGCTGGGCGAGGCGGCCGCGGCCGCGAACGCCCCCGCCGTGGCCCGCACCGCCCTCTCCCGCCTGCTCGCCGAGATGCCGCGCTCGCCGCTGCGGGTGCGGGCACGGGAGCGGCTCGTCGCGGTGCTCACGGCCGACGGCGCCCTCGTCGAGGCGCTGCGCGCCGCGGAGGGCGGGCGGGCGGAGACGCTCCCCGGCGACGCCGTGACCCGGCTCGAGGTCGCCGCCTGGGAGCTCGCGAAGCGCCTCGACGACCGCCCGGCGCAGCGCGCCGCGGCCACCCGGCTCCTCTCCCTGGCGCCGCTCGAAGCCGCCCGGCTCTCGGTCGCCGACGTCCTGCGGGGTGGCGAAGGCGGCTGGCTGGCGGCCCTGGGCCCGGCCGAGCTCCTCGACCGCGCCGAGTCGCTGCTCGCCGCCGGTCTCGCCCCGAGCGCGCTCGAGACCCTCGACACCGTCCCGGCTGCGGCGCACAGCCTGCGCTGGCACGAGCTGCGCGGCGCCGCGCTCGTCGCCACCTCCCGGCCGGAGGAGGCGTACGCCCTGCTCGCCCCGCTCCGCGCGGACGCACCCGACGCCCGGTCCCGCCTCGAGCTGGCGCGGGCGCGCGCCGCCGAGGCCGCCGCCACCCCGGTACGCGGCCGGGTTCCCGCCGCCGCGAGCAGCCGGGAACGGTACCGGCAGCTCGCCGAGCACCATCTGCGGCTGGCGGCGGCGCCCGGCGCCGACCCCGAGACGGCGCGGGCCGCGCTGCGCTCCCTCTACGCCTCGCTCCAGGGGGACGAGCGCTACGAGGAAGGGATCGAGATCCTCGCCGAGCTGCTCAAGCACGATCCGGCGGACACGACCGGCGCCCGTCACCTCTGGGAGCGTGGCTGGAAAGAGCACCGCGAGCGGAACCACACCGGCGCGATCGGTCACTGGACCCAGCTGCACGCGCTCTACCCCCGCTCCGCCGCGGGCCGCAGCGGTCGCTACTGGACGGCCCGGGCCTTCGCCGCCCTCGGGGAGACGGCCCGCGCCGAGGCGATCCTGCGCGAGGTCGCGGCGGGCGAGCCGACCGACTTCTACGCCCGGCACGCCCGGCAGCGTCTCCAGGGCAAGCCGCCCACGGGGCCGGAGGAGGAGGCTCTCCCCCGCGAGCCGTGGCCCGTCGATCCGCGCCTGGGCCGGGCCGAGCGCCTGACCGACCTCGGCCTCGACCGGCTCGCGCAGATCGAGATCGAGGCGCTCCGCGGCGAGGCCGAGCCCCGGGCCGCCGCCGCGCTCGAGGGCCTCGTGCTCGCCCGGCAGGGGGTGCGGCGCGAGAGCCTCCGCCAGCTGCGCCGCGCCTTCCCCCGGCTCGGCACCGCGTTCCAGGCGCAGGTGCCGCCGGAGGCGGTCGCGCTCTTCTATCCGCTCGACTTCGAAGCCGCGGTGCGCCGGTACGCCACGGCACAGCAGCTGCCGATCCCGCTCGTGCTGGCGGTGATCCATCAGGAGAGCGCCTTCGACCCCCGGGCGACCAGCCGCTCCGGTGCCCGGGGGCTGATGCAGGTGATGCCGGCCACCGGACGCGAGCTCGCCCGCCAGCTGCGGTTGCCTTTCGCCGTGGCCCGCCTCTACGAGCCCGACTACAGCCTCCGGCTCGGAACGACCTATCTGCGCCAGATGCTGCGCACCTTCGACGGCCGCGTCGAGCTCGCGCTCGCCGGCTACAACAGCGGTCCGGGCCGCGTCCGCCAGCTCTGGCGGCTCGCCGGCCCCGAACCGGAGATCGACACCTTCATCGAGGAGCTCACCCTCGAGGAGCCGAAGAACTACGTCAAACGGATTCTCACGCTCGCCGACGGCTACCGCCGTCTCCACCCGGCGCTCGGGTGAGCCGTTCGCCCCCGCCGGCAAGGGGGCGGATGGTATAGTTCCGCTCCGTCGGCGCGCCTGCGCTCCGTCTTCTGGGTCCATAGCTCAGCGGTCAGAGCACCCGGCTCATAACCGGAGGGTCCCTGGTTCGAATCCAGGTGGGCCCATGCCGTCGCGCCCGGGCTCCAGGATGGCTGACTCGCTGCCCTCGCCGCTCTCGCCCCCCTTCCGGACCGCGCGCCCGGCGACGCCGCCTCGCTCCCCTCTCCCGAGCCCATCACCCGCCTCCGCGGCCTCCTCCGGCACGCTCGCGGACGCTTTCCCCGAAACGAGAAGATGAGCGACCATCTCGAGACGATCGTCTCTCTGCAGCACCACCTCACCGTCGAGAAGGAGACCGAGCGCCAGCTCGCGGGGATCCCCGCCTGGATGCGCGATCTCCACGACGAGCACTCCCGGGCCCAGGCCGAGATCGACGCCCTGCACGCCGTGGCGCAGGCCGCGGGTCAGAAACGGCGCGCGGCGGAGGCCGGGATCGCCGATACGCAGGAGAAGCTCAAGCACCTCCAGCAGCAGATGTCGATGGTGCGCAACCAGCGGGAGTACGGCGCGCTCCTCCAGGAGATCGACACCGCCAAGGCCGCCCTCCGCCGGTTCGAGGAGGAGGCGCTCGCGGCGCTCGAGGAGACGGAGAACGCCGAGCTGGCGGAGGCCGGGAAGAAAGAGGCCTTCGCCGGCCTCGCGGCCCGCTACCAGGAGGGGCTCGCGCGCTGGGAGGAGGAGAAGCCCGCGCTGCGCGCCGTGCTCGCCACGACCCGGGAAACGATCGCCACCCTGCGGGCCAGCCTCACGCCGGCCCTCCGCAGCCAGTTCGAACGGATCTACGAGCGGACCAAGGGCGAAGCGCTCGCGCCCCTCCGGCGTACCGAGCGCGTGGGGGGGCCGAGCCTCTGGCACTGCGGCCACTGCAACTATCAGGTGCGCCCCCAGGTCGCGGTCGAGATCCGCAGCGCGAGAGCTCTCGTCCAGTGCGAGAGCTGCAAGCGGCTGCTCTACCCGGAGCCGGCGAGTTGAGCGGCGGGGCGGCGCGCGCCTGGATCGACGGCGCCGCGCGCGGCAACCCCGGCGAGGCGGGCTTCGGCGCGATCCTCGAGCATCCCGGCGGGCGCGAGGAGATCGGCGGCTACCTCGGCCGGACGACGAACAACGTCGCCGAGTACGTCGCCCTCGTCGCCCTGCTCGGCCGGGCGGCGGCGCTCGGCCTCGGCGCGCTCGAGATCGCGAGCGACAGCGAGCTCGTGGTGCGCCAGCTCGCGGGGCGGTACAAGGTCCGGGCCCCCCACCTGCAGCGGCTCTTCCGGGCGGTGCAGAGCCTGCGGGCGGAGTTCTCGCGCCTCCACCTGCGCCACGTGCCGCGGGAGGAGAACCGCGCCGCCGACCGCCTCGCGAACCAGGCGATCGATGAGCGGTGGCCGCTGCCGCCGTGGCTCGACCGCACCCTGCTGGAGGAGGCGTAACCCGATGTCCGGAGACGGCGGCGTCGCGGCCCGGCTCGCGGCGATCGAGGCGCGCATCGCCGGCGCCTGTGCCCGGGCGGGGCGGCCCCACTCGCAGGTCACCCTGATCGGCGCGAGCAAGCAGCAGCCGGCGGCGACGCTCGCCGAAGCGTTCCACGCCGGCCTGCGGATCTTCGGCGAAAACCGGGTGCAGGAGGCGCTGGCGAAGGCGCCGGCGCTGCCGCCGGAGGCCGAGTGGCACCTGCTCGGGCCGCTCCAGTCGAACAAGGTGCGTCAGGCGCTGCGCCTCTTCCGCACCTTCCACGCCGTCGACCGGCCGGCCATCGCCGAGGCGCTCGCGCGCGAGGCCGACCGCCTCGACCTGCGGCTCACCATCTTCCTCGAGGTGAACCTCGGCGGCGAGGCGACGAAGCACGGCTTCGCCCCGGCCGCGCTGCCGGCGGCGGCCCGCGCGATCGCGGCGCTCGACCGCCTCCGGCTCGCCGGCCTGATGGCGATCCCGCCGCCCGGCGAGGATGCCGAGGCGTCCCGCCCCTGGTTCCGGCAACTCGCCGCCCTCGGCCGCGAGCTCGCCGCCGGGCTCGGGCCGGACCGTTTCGGCACCGCCCTCTCGATGGGGATGAGCGACGACTTCGAGGTCGCGATCGAAGAGGGGGCCACGCACGTGCGGGTCGGAACGCTCCTCTTCGGCCCCCGCGCCCCCCGGCCGGCGGCGGCCGCCGGCTGAGCCGCCGGCCCGCCGCCGGCCGCCGCCCCTGCTAGACTGTCTGCTTCCGGTTCGCGACGTGCGGGCCGGCGGGATCGTCCGGGATGGGTTTCGCGCGCGGCTTCGGTTTCTCTCTCCTCCAGCTCGTGGTCGGGCTGCTCGACCTCTACACCTGGGTGGTGGTGATCCGGGCGCTCCTCTCCTGGGTCGGCCCGGATCCGTACAACCCGATCGTGCGCCTGCTCCATCAGCTCACCGAGCCGCTCCTCGCCCCGCTGCGCCGGCTGGTATCGCCGCGGCGGCTGGGCGGTCTCGACCTCTCGCCGCTGCTGCTCATCCTGATCATCCAGTTCGTGCGGTACGGGCTGATCTACGCCGTCACGCAGCCGACGCGGCCCTTCTGAAGGAGTCGCCCCATGAGCCTGACCCCCCTCGAGATCCAGAAAGCCCAGTTCGCCGAGCGGCGGCGCGGCTACGACCCGGAGGAGGTGCATCACTTCCTTTCGCTCGTCGCCGAGACGCTCACCGCCCGCCTCGCCCAGATCGAACGGCTCGAGAGCGAGAACCGCTTCTTCGCCGAGCGGCTGCGCGACGCCGAGGAACGGGAGCGCCAGCTGCAGGAGACGCTGGTCCGCGGCCAGCGCGTCTCGGAGGAGATCGTCGCCAACTCGCACCGGGAGGCGCAGCTGCTGATCAAGGAGGCCGAGCACGCCGCCGACAAGATCGTCGAGCAGGCGCTCGCGCAGGCCCAGCACGTCGAGGGCCGCCTCCAGGAGCTGCGCCTGCAGCGCAAGGAGATGCAGATGCGGCTGCGCAACGTGCTCGACCTCTACCGCCAGATGCTCGAGAGCGACGAAGAGGACGAGCGCACCACCGCCACCGTCCGCACCCTGCCGCGCACCGGTCGGCGCCCGGCCTGAGAGATTCCGGTTTCCACGCCATGGCCACCCTCCTGATCGAGAACCTCGCCGAGGTCGCCACCCCGCAGGGAACGACGGTCCGCGCCGGCGCCGAGCAGGGTCGCGTCGCTCGCCTCCATGGCGCCGAAGTGCTCTGCCGCGACGGGAGGATCGCCTTCGTCGGCTCGTCCGAAGAGCGCCACCGGCGCTTCGGCGAGCTGCCCGACGTCGCGCGCCTCGACGGCGCCGGCGGCACCCTCGTCCCCGGCTTCGTCGATCCGCACACCCACCTGCCGTGGGCCGGGAGCCGGGAGGAGGAGTTCGCCGCCCGGCTGCGCGGCGCCACCTACCAGGAGATCGCTGCCCAGGGCGGCGGGATCCTCTCGACCGTCGGCGCCACCCGGACGGCCAGCGAGGAGGAGCTCGCCACCGCCATGCTCCCCCGGCTGCGGCGGATGCTCACCTGCGGCACGACCACCGCCGAGGCGAAGAGCGGCTACGGCCTCTCGCTCGCCGACGAGCTCAAGCAGCTGCGGGCGATCCAACGTGCGAGCGCCGCGCAGCCGGTCACGCTCGTGCCCACCCTGCTCGCCGCGCACGAGGTGCCACCCGAGCTGCGGCACGACCGCGAGCGCTTCCTCGCGCTCGTCTGCGAGGAGATCGTCCCCGCGGTCGCCGCGGCCGGGCTCGCGCGCTTCTGCGACGTCTTCTGCGAGCAGGGGGTCTTCACCGCCGAGGAGTCCCGGCAGGTGCTCCTCGCCGGGCGCGCCCACGGTCTCGCGCCGCGGCTCCACGCCGACGAGTTCGTCGACTCGGGCGGCGCCGAGCTCGCCGCCGAGGTCGGCGCGCTCTCGGCCGATCACCTGATGGCCGTCTCCGAGGCGGGGATCGAGGCGCTCGCCGCCGCGGGCGTGATCGCCACCCTGCTGCCGGGAACGAGCTTCTTCCTGATGAAGCACATCTACGCCCCGGCCCGGCGGCTGGTCGCCGCCGGGGTGCCGGTGGCGCTCGCCACCGACTGCAACCCGGGCTCGTCGAACACCGAGTCGATGCCGACGATCCTCACGCTGGCGGTCTTCGAGCTGCGGCTGACGGTGGAGGAGGCGCTCACCGCCGCCACCCTCAACGCCGCCTGCTCGCTCGGCCTCGGCGCCGAGATCGGTTCGATCGAGGAGGGGAAGCGGGCCGACCTCGTGCTGCTCGACGCCCCGAACCTCCTCCACCTCGCCTACCATTTCGGCGTCAACCCGGTCGCCGCGGTCGTCAAGGAGGGGCGGGTCGTGCTCCGGGCGGCGGCGCCGCTCGTCTAGGAGCGCCCACCATGGCCTGCTGGCTGCTCAAGACCGAGCCCTCCTGCTACCGCTACGCCGACCTCGAGCGCGAGGGGCGGACCGTCTGGGACGGGGTGACCAACGCCCTCGCCCTGAAGCACCTGCGCACCATCGTCCGGGGCGACGAGGCGCTCGTCTACCACACCGGCGACGAGCGGGCCGCGGTGGGGATCGCGCGGGTCGTCTCCGATCCGTACCCCGATCCGCAGGCGGACGACCCCCGGCGCGTGGTCGTCGATCTCGAACCGGTCCGCCGGCTGCCGGTGCCGGTGACGCTCGCCGAGCTGAAGGCCGACCCGGCGCTGCGGGAGTTCGCGCTGCTGCGCAACCCGCGCCTCTCGGTCGTGCCCGTCCCGCCCGCGTTCCGCACCCGGCTCCTCGCGCTCGGCGGCCTCGCCTGACGATGCCCGGTACCCCGTCCCGCCTCCGTCTGCTCACGCTGAACATGGCGCACGGGCGCCGGCGCGCCCGCCATCAGGCGCTCGTGCGGCGCTCGACGCTGGCGGCGAACCTCCACCTGATCGCCGCCGTCCTGCGCCGGGAGGCGCCGGACGTCGTCGCGCTGCAGGAGGCCGACGGTCCGTCGACCTGGAGCGGCCGGTTCGATCACATCCACACCCTCGCGCGGCTCGCCGGCTACCGCCACGCCTTCCGGGGCCGGCATCAGCGGCTGCAGGTCGAGCTGCGCCGCCTCGGCGTCGCCCTCGGTCTCGACTACGGCACCGCGCTCCTCTCCCGGCTGCCGCTCGCCGACCTGACCTCCCACGCCTTCCGGGCGAACTGGCGCGACACGAAGGGCTTCGTCGCCGGGGCCATCGCCCTGCCGGGCGGGGGCGCGATCGACGTCGTCTCCGTGCACCTCGACTTCCTCCACCCGGCGGTGCGCCGGCGCCAGGTGGCGCAGCTCGTCGCCCGGGTCCGCAACCGGCAGCGGCCACTGGCGATCCTCGGCGACTTCAACTGCGAGTGGGGGCACGAGCGCACCGCCCTGCAGCTGCTCGCCCGCGAGCTCTCGCTCGTCCCCTGGCCGGGCCCCTCCCGGCCGACCTATCCCGCCCGGCGGCCGCTCGTCTGTCTCGACTGGATCCTCGTCTCCGAGGAGCTCGAGTTCGTCGGCTACCGGACGCTCGCCGACCCGCTCTCGGATCACCTCGGGGTCCTCGCCGAGGTCGAGCTGCGCCCGGCGGCGCGCGTCGCCCGGGCGAGCTGAAGAGCCCGCCGCCTACGGCTGCCGCAGCCAACCGCGGGCGGCGACGGCGAGGAGGGCTTCGCCTTCGATGAGCCGCTCCCGCCCGGCGGCGAGCTCGAAGACCAGGCGCCACTCCCCATCGGCTCCCGGCGGCGGCAGCACGCCGCGCAGGGCGGGGGCGAGGTCGGAGGCGACCCAGCCCCACGCCTCGCGGTGGCCGGCCTCGGCAGCCGGTCGGCCCGGACGAGGTCGCAGCGGAAGCGGCGGCGGCGCCACCCGCAGCCGGCTCGGCGGCCCGAGGAGGATCAGCGCCCGGCCGCGCGGGGTGAGGCTGCCGTCGCGATCCGGGCTCCCGTAGAGGCGGTCGGCGATCGCGACCCGCTCGAGGAAGCTCTCGAGAGCGGCGTTGCCCGGCGTGCCGGGGTCCGGATCGCGGCGCGCCCAGAAACGGTCGCGGAAACCGGCGACCGCCTCGACGTTGCGCAGCTGGCCGAGCTCGCGGATCTCTTCGGGCAGCAGGAGCCAGCGCACCGGCCCGGCCGCCCAGGCCGCCGCTTCCGGCAGCCGGCTCGGGGGCGCCGGCGCCGCCGTGCCGCAGCCCGCGGCCAGAGCGGCGACCGCGAGGAGGGCGAGCGCGCGTACGGAAGACATGGGCACCGGCGCCGGCGGCGCGGGTCAGTGGACGGCGCGCTCGGCCTCCGGGCCCGGAGCTTCGGGAATCGGCCCGAACGCCTCCTCGTAGCGGGCGAGGTTGGCGGCGAGAGCGCGCACGATCCGCTTCAGGTGCGGCGGGCTGGTGACCACCCGGGCGGTGACGATCCCCTGCGGCGGCACCACGTGGAGGAAGTCGAGCACGAACTCCTCCCGGGTGTGGGCGATGCGCAACAGGTTGGCGTAGCGGCCCTTGAGCTCTTCGTCGCCGATCTTGATCGCGAGCTCGGGGGGGGGCTGGGGGGCGTCGCTCATCTCGGGCCTCCTCGCGGCGGATCCGCCGCGATGCTATCCCAGCGTGTCGGCGGCTACGTTTCGGGCCGGCGGCGCCAGACGACCTCGCCCGCGAACCGCCACTCCCGCTCCGGCGCGTAGACCCCCACGCCGGCGCGCGGGGTCGTGATCGTGAAGGCGACGAGCTTGCGCCGGTAGTCGTACGGGCTGCCGGAGCGGGCGTGGACCGCCACGTCGAGCTGATACTCCCCGGCTCCGAGCCGCAGCGCGGGGCAGCGGACCCGCACCGTCGCCGGCCCCGAGAAGCTTCCGGGCTCGTACCCTTCGAGGTCGGTGTTCGTCCCCCAGCACTCGACGCCGCGCGGGGTCGCGATCGCGACCCCGAAGACGAAGTCGGAGAGCGGCTCGCGCGCGACGGCGCTGATCTCGATCGTCACCGCCTCGCCGCTCGCGAAGTGATACCGCTCCGCGCCGGCCTCGTCGAGCAGACGGACTGCGGTGATCTCGGCGGCGCCCGAACCCCAGCGCAGGACTTCCGCGGGCGCCGCGGCCTCGGCCGGCGCCGCCTCGGCCGCCTCCCGCTCCTCCTTGGAGCGCTGGTGCTCGGCGCTCTCCGCCTCGGCCACCGCCTGCCGGTAGGCGTCCACCACCCGCCGCGGCTCGCCCACCGCCCGCAGCGTCCCCCCTTCGAGCCACGCCACCCGGTCGCAAAGGCCTTCGACGAGGGCGAGCGAGTGGCTCACGAAGAGCACCGTCCGGCCGGCGGCGAGCAGCTCCTCGATCCGCCGCAGGCAGCGGTGGGCGAAGCTCTCGTCGCCGACGGCGAGGACCTCGTCGACGAGGAGGATCTCCGGATCGGTGTGGATCGCCACCGCGAAGCCGAGCCGCACGTACATCCCCGAGGAGTAGTTCTTGACCGGCTCCTCCATGAAGTCGGCGAGGCCGGAGAAGTCGACGATCTGCTTGTAGCGACGCTCGATCTCCCTGCGCGAGAGGCCGAGGAGGGCGCCGTTGATGAAGACGTTCTCGCGGCCGGAGATCTCCGGATGGAAGCCCGCGCCGAGCTCGATGAGCGCCGCCACCCGGCCGTCGACGAGCACCCGGCCGCGAGTCGGACGCAGGATGCCGGCGAGCAGCTTGAGCAGCGTCGACTTGCCCGAGCCGTTGCTGCCCACGATCCCGAACGCCTCGCCGCGGGCGACCTCGAAGGAGACGTCGCGGAGCGCCGTGATCGTCTCCTCCTCCGTGGCGCGGCCGACGAGCGAGCCCTCGAGGAGCGCGCTCTTCAGGGTGCGGAAATGCCGCCCCGGCGCCTGCCGCCGGAAGAGCTTCGTCGCCGCCTCGACCCGGATCGCCGGCGCCTCGCTCACGCCGCCTCCACGAGCGTCTCGCGCAGCCGCGCGAAGAGCCCGGCGCCGGCGAGCCAGGCCACCGCCGCGACCCCGAGCATCTGGGCCCAGAGCCACGGCCCCGGCAGCCGGCCGTGGAAGAGCAGCTCCTGGTAGCCGAGCGCGAACGGCGTCATCGGGCTCACCCGCACCACGTAGGTGAGCGCCGGCAGCTCGATGGCGGCGAGCGGGTAGAGGATCGGGGTGAGGAAGAAGAGGAGCGCGAGCAGGTTCGCGAGGAGGTCCTTGACGTCCTTGAAGTGGACGTGGAGGGCCGCGAGGCCGAGCGCGAGCCCACCGGTCATCACCAGCTGCAGGAGGATGACCACCGGCAGGGCGAGCGCGCTCCAGCCGCCGACGGGGTAGCCGAGGAGCCGTCCGGCGAGGAGCGCCACCGCGAGCACGGGCAGCGCGAGGAGGAAGTGGAGGAGGTTGGCGAGCACCGCCACCATCGGCAGCAGCTCGACGGGAAAGACCGCCCGGCGCAGGAGGGCCGAGTTGGCGACGAGCGCCACCGTCCCCTCGGTGAGCGCGGTCGCGAACCAGACCCAGGGGAAGAGGCCGCAGAGGAGGAAGAGCGAGTACGGCTGCGTGAGCGCCCGCTGCCGGAAGACGACGCCGAAGACGAAGGTGTAGACGGCGAGCAGGAGCAGCGGGTTGGCGAGCGACCAGAGGAAGCCGAGCACCGAACCGCGGTAGCGGGCCTTGAGGTCGCGCGCGGTGAGGGTGGCGAGCAGCCCGCGGCGGGCGATGAGCTCGCGCAGGATGCTCAGCATGCGGGGGACGAGAGGGGTCGCCCGGGCCGGCGGCGGCGGCGCCTCAGCTGCCGCCCCCGGAGCGGAGAAGGAGCAGCTCCTCCTCGAGTTGCCGCATCTTCTTGCGGATCTCCTCGCGGCGGGCCTCCTCCTCCTTCTCGAGGTCGTAGATGTGCCCCTCCCGGATCGTGAAGACGCGCGGGAACTTCTTCACGTCCCCCTTCTCGTCGAACTGGAAGGTGCCGGTGACGCCGGGGAAGTCGCGGACGCCGCGCATCCCCTTCCAGAAGTTCATGGCGCTCTTGCCCGACTCCCGCATCGCCGCGAGCAGCACCCGGTAGGCGTCGTAGCCGTGGGCGGCGTAGAGGTCCGGCTCGAAACGGTACTTCTCCGTGTACGCCTTGACGAACGCCTCGACCTCCGGGTTCTTGTCGCTCGGGGCGAAGGCGGTCTGGGTGAAGTAGACGCCTTCGGCCGCCCGTCCCGCCTCCTGGAGGGCATCGGCGGAGGAGAAGGAGGAGGTGGTCAGGAGCACGCCCCGGTAGTCGTGCTGACGCAGCGACTTGACGAGGCCCACGATCTCGGAGGCGTAGGCGGCGATGTAGACGCCGTCGGGGTTGAGGGTCTTGACCCGCTCGACGAGCCCGGAGAGATCGGCGGTATGCGGCGGGAAGAGCAGCACCTCGACGACCTGCCCGCCGAGCTCGATGAACCGCTCGCGGAAGACGTCCTGCGCACCCTTGGCGTACGGCTCCTCCTTGGCCAGCACCACGACCTTCGAGAGCTCGAGGGTCTGGCGGGCGAAGTTGGCCATCATCGTCCCCTCCGAGGCGTCGGAGGGGAAGACCCGGTAGAAGTTCGAGGAGACACCCGAGAGCTGCGGCTGCGAAGCCGACGGCGAGAGCAGTACCCGGCCGGCCCGGTCGGCGACCGGCACCATCGCCAGCGCCTCGGCCGAGGTCGCGCCGCCGATGGCGACGATCGCCCCTTCGTCGTAGGTCGCTTCGAGGAGGCGCTTGGCCAGCTCCGGATCGCTCTTCGTATCGCGCCAGAGGACCTCGATCTCGAACGGCGCCTCGGCCGTGCGGGCGGTGCGCTCCTGCGCCAGCTCGATGCCCCGGCGGATCGCCTGCCCGTAGACCGCGGCGTCGCCGCTGAGCGGCAGCACGGCGCCGACCTTCACCTTGCCCGAACCCTGGCAGCCCGCGAGGGCGAGGACGAGCAGCAACGGGAGCGATTGGCGGCGGAATGAGTTCATGGGGAGCACCTCCGGCTCTCGGATATTCAAACTTTGTAACCCGTGCCCCGGAGAGGTGTCAAGCGCGGCCGGGCGGCTGTTCCTACCCTTCCGGGTGGTCTATCATGGGCGGGTGAGCCGAACGAAGAGCCTCCGCCTGACCTGTCCCGATTGCGGCAGCGATCTCGTCGTCGACGCCCGCACCGGTGCCGTCCTCTCGCACCGGCGGCCGAAGGAGCCGCCCGCCGGCGGCAAGGACTTCGACGCGCTGCTCGCCGGCCTCGACGAGAGCCGGAACCGCGCGGAGAAGCTCTTCGAACAGGAGAAGGCGGCGATGGCCGACCGCGAGCGGCTGCTCGAGGAGAAGTTCCGCGCCGCCCTCCAGCGCGCCGAGGAGGAGCCCGACGACGGGCCCCCGCCGCGCCCGTTCGATCTCGACTAGACGGCGGGAGGCCCGGCCGCAGGGCGACCGGGCCTCCCGGAACGGCGGACGGATCTCTCCGCCCTCCTCACGCTCGCGCTTCAGAAGCGATAACCCACCGCGATGCTGTAGAGGCTCACCGAGCCGGTCAGGTCGCCGAGGTACGGCGCCTCGTCGTCGAGATCGATCCAGCGGTACTCGCCGAGGAGCGAGAGGCGCTTCGAGACCTCGTAACGGAGGTTCACGCCCGCCTCGATCCGCGTCAGGTCAAGATCGGAGTAGGTGTTCGTCAGGCTGAAGTCGAACATCTGGTTCGGGTTGCGCGCGAGATAGTCGGCGGGCGCGGGGAGCGCGAAGGAGGCGAGGCCCGCATCGGCCCGGCTCCATACCGCCTCGAGTCCGAGCTCGAGCCGCTCGGTGGGCTTGATCCGGACGTTGCCGATCAGGGTGTCGCTGCCGCTTTCGTAGTTGAGCAGGGTGCGAGACGAGCCAACCTGGCCCGAAGTCTGTCCGGCCGCTCAACCATCGAAGAGGGCGATGCTCGCCGGGAAGTCGAGCTCCTGATCGTGCCGGACGTAGGCGACGCTCCACTGCACCAGCGGTGAGGGCATCGACCAGAGCGTCAGCGTCGCCGTCTGGCTGTTGCGCGACCAGTCGGTCAGACTGCCGTCGTCGTTCTCGCCATCCCACCACCGGTAGGAGAGCGAGGCGGTGGTGTTTCCGCGCACGACGCTCCCTTTCGCCCGCAGCTCGGTCCAGGACGACGGCTGGTTGGTCGAGTCGCCGATGCGCGACGCGCGCCAGACGTAGTACTGGGTCGAGGTCGGAGCGAGCGGGCTCGCCGCGTTCTGCCCGAAGGCCGGCGAGTAGACGCCGTTCGGAAGCATGAACGGGTTGTCCACCTCGCCGTGGCGCGCCTTCGCCTCGAGCCGCACCCCCTTCACCGGCCGCGCGTTCCAGGCGAGGCCGAGGACGTGGCTGGTGGTGTCGGTCTTGCCGTCCGCCACCTCGTAATGATCCCGGTCGATTGCCTGGTAGTCCCAGAGGAAGCGCACCGTCCCCGCCTTGCCCTGGAGCTTCAGGCCGAGGTCGAGGCTCGACTCGAGCACGTCGCGGTTGAGCGACGAGCGGCGCAGGAAGTCGGGGTCGTACCCGTAGACCTCCCGGTAGGTCCGGCCGGCATGGGGTCCGGCCTGGGCGACCGGCTCGACGATGTCGACGAAGTAGTCGTCGGTCGTCGTCGAGTAGGCCCGGGCCCGCCACTGCAGCTTGACGCGGGGCCCGAACCGGCGCGAGGCGTTGAGCAGATAGCCGCTGTAGTCGGTGTCGAGGTTCGCGTACTCGTTGGTCGTCTGCGACCAGACGCCGCTCGCGTTGAGCGCGAAGCCCGCGGCGTCCGGAATCGTCGCCTGCAGGCGGGTGATCTCCTTCTTGATGTCCGGCCGCAGGTCGACCGGCATCACCCCGTTGAGCGCGTCGAACGAGACCCGGTTGGTGAAGATCGCGGTGCGCTGCTCGGGCTGCAGGGCGCGGTCGTAGAGGAGGCCGATCGACTCGGTCTTCTCGGTGAGGCGACGCTGCGTGTGCGATGCCTTGAGCGCCCAGCGCGGGAAGGAGAGGTTCGCCTCGGCGCCGACGTCGCGCGTCCGCTCGCCGACCGGACGGGTCTGCCCGGTCACGTGGCAGCCGTCGCAGTGGGAGATCGTGAGCGACTGCCGGTGCCCGCTGCGCTCCTGCTGCCGGAAGGTGAAGGCGAGGGTGAGAGCCGGCAGCGACGGCAGCTGCAGCTCGGTGCGGTGGTCGAGATCACGGTAGTCGAAGCCGTACTGCCGCCCCGGATCGAGATCGTCGTGGCGCACGACACGACCGTGCGCCGTCGTCGCCTCGAGGTTGGCCATCGGATCGTGGGAGAGACGGCGATAGAACGAGACGAAGCTGGTGCGGGAGCGCACCCGGCGCTGGAGGTCGAACTCCAGCTCGTGCCGCTGCTGCGCGCTGCCCCGCACGTGCGACGAGAGCAGGAGGCTGCCGGCCGCCCGGTGCAGCTCGGCCCGCAGGCCGACGAGCAGCCCGCCATCGGTGTCCTCGTATTCGGAGACCACCTCCTGGGCCTCGTCGGTCGAGGCATCCCAGCCGCCGAGCGTCAGCTCGACCTCGGAGGTCTCCGGAGGATCGGTGGCCAGGGCGGGCACCGTCACGAACGCGGCGAGCAGGAGGAGGAACAGGATCTTGCGCATGGTCACCGCTCCTCTCTCAGCGCACCAGCCCGCGGCCGCTGCTCGGCACGCCCTGGGAGGGCAGATCCGAGCCGTGGATCCGGCTGTGGCACTGGGTGCAGTTGGTGGTGAACGCCCGGTTCATCCCCGTCGGACCCCACGGGTTCGTCCGCACGAAGCCGCCGACATCCTGCTCGTGACCGGCCGAACCCCGGTAACCGGCATGGAAGTGGAACTCGTGGCACTGCAGGCAGAGCGCCGGCTCGTTGGCCACGAGCAGGTTGTTCGCCACGCTGCCGTGCGGCTCGTGGCAGTTGGCGCAGCTCTCCTGGACCGGCGGGTGCTCGAAGATGTGCGGCCCTTCCATCGCCTGATGGCACCGGTAGCAGGTGTCGTTGAGACGCTGCTCCCCGCCGACGAGCGCGCTCTCGCCCGCCCGGTGGACGTCGTGACAGCTCGCGCAGCTCATGTGCCCCTCGCGCACCGGATGGTGCGAAGGGAGCCGGAAGCTCGCCTCGACGTCGGCGTGACACTCCCGGCAGGAGGCGAGCGGCGCGCGCGCCGTGTGCACCGCGTGGCAGCTCTCGCAGCCGATCCCCTCGGCGGCGTGCGCCGTGGCACGCCACTCGCGGGCGGCGCCCATCCCGTGACAGGCGAGACAGGTCTCCGCCGTCGCCGGCTCACCGGCGCCGAAGCGGCGGATCAGCGCGGGATCCCCACCCTCTTCGACATGGGCCGATCCCGGCCCGTGACAGCCTTCGCAGCCGACCGGCCGGCCGTACGTCTCGAACGGAGCCAGGCGCATGTGCACCTGGTTCGCCATCGCGGCGGCGGTCTCCTCGTGACAGTCGGCGCAGACCGCGGAGCCGACGGGCACGGCCGTCGCGGCCCCCTCCGGCGCCCCTCGCGCCGCGATCGTCCCGCCTCCGGCCAGCAGGGCGAGCGCGAGCAGCGCCGTGCTCCACCTCCTTCGTCGCATCGCTCTCCTCCTCACCTCGGTCTCCGGTCACGGTGTCGTCCGGTGACACCGCGCCAGTGCACAGATTGCGGTCGCGGCGCCGGTATATTTCCGACCCGAAAAGTCAGGGTTATCCGCGCCAGCGGGTGGGGCGTGACGCCACCCTGACGGGTAGGTCAATCGCCCCAGCGCACTACAGATCCGATCAGAGCGTGACCAGGATGATCCCGGCCAGCGCCAGCGCCGAGGCCACGGCCTTGCGGCGGGTGAACGGCTCGCCGAGGAAGAGGGCGGCCAGGAAGAGGATGTAGATGACGCTCGACTGGTTGAGGATCGCGGCGACCCCGACCTTCGTGTATTTCATCCCGGCGATCCAGAGGATGAGCGAGACGTACGAGCCGAGCACCGCTCCGGGGAGGGCGAAGCGCCAGATCCGCGAAGGGCGGAAGAGCCGGAAGATCTCCCGGCGGCGGGGGGAGGCGAGGGCGATCGGACCGAGCACGAGCAGGCAGCCGACCTGCCGGGTCGCGGTCGCCCAGAGCACCGGCGAGTGCTCGAGCACCGGCTTGGCGATCACGATCCCGAAGGCGAGCGCCGCCATGGCGAGGACCCCGAGCAGCGAGCCGAGCAGGATCCGGCGGCGGGTCGCCCCGGGCGGCGGCGCGTGCCGGGCGGCGGCGAGGACCCCGCCGAGCACCAGCGCCATGCCGAGGAACTGCCGACCGGAGAGCCGCTCGCCGAGGAGCGTCCAGGCGAAGAGCACCGCGAACGGCGGGTAGAGGCAGTCGACGATCGAGGAGATCCCCGCGCCGATCAGGTTCAGGCTGGCGTGGAAGAGGGTGTCGGAGATCGCGATGGCGATGATCCCCGAGGCGAAGAGGAGCGGCACGTCGGTGGCGGCGACCGGCCGCCAGCCCGCCTGCCCGGCGAGCAGCACCGTCGGCACGAAGAGCGTGGTGGAGATCACGACCCGGAAGAAGTTGAGCGCGAAGGGAGGGATCTCGTCGCCGGCGCGCTTGAGCAGGATCACCGCCCCCGCCCAGACGAAGGCGGTCAGCAGCGCGTAGAGGTTCCCCATCGTTCGCTCCTCCCCCGGAACCGGGCCGCTCGCGGCCCGCCTAGAGCGGGAAGGTCAGGTTGTAGGCGTAGCGCCTCCGGCCCACGACGAGCAGGAGGCTGCCCCGGTCGAGGGCGCGCAGGACCTCCCGGGCGAGCGCCTCGGGGTCGGCGGCCTTCCGGCCGCCGGCGCCGAGCAGCAGGTCGCCCGGCTCGACACCGCGCCGGGCCGCCGGCGAGCGGGGCGCGACCCGGGCGACCACCAGCCCCTCCCGGCGCGGGGCGGCCGCCACCTCGATTCCCACCAGCTCGGCGAGCAGCGCGAGCCCGAGATCGCGCGGCGGTCGCACCGCCGCCAGCCGGAGCCGGCGCGCCGCCTCGCCCCGGCGGAGTTCGAGCGGCAGCTCCGTGCCCGGCGCGGCGGAGGAGAAGGCGGTCGCCACGTCCTCGCGCTGGAGGACCGGCTGACCGGCCACCGCGACCACGATGTCGCCGGCGACGAGCCCCGCCGCCGCCGCCGGCGAGCCGGGGAAGACCCTCTCCACGTACGCCCCGCGGGCAACGGGGAGACCCTCGCGGCGGGCGAACTCGGGGTCGAGCGTGACCAGCCGGAGCCCGGTCCAGAGCGGCTGCAGCTCGCCGAAGCGGAGGAGGTCATCGACCACCCGGCGGGCCCGGTCGGCCGGGATCGCGAAGCCGATCCCGTGCGCCCCCTGCACGATCGCGGTGTTGATGCCGATGACGCTCCCGGCGAGGTTGACGAGCGGGCCGCCGGAGTTGCCGGGGTTGATCGAGGCGTCGGTCTGCAGGAAGTCGGTGTAGACGAGCTCGCCGCTCTCGGCCGGCACCGCGCGGCCCCGCGCCGAGAGGACCCCGGAGGTCACGGTGTGGCTCAGCCCGAACGGGTTGCCGATCGCGAGCACCGTCTCGCCGATCAGCAGGTCACCGCTCGTCCCGAGCGGGACGGCGGGCAGGTCGCGGCCGGCGACCTTGAGCAGCGCGAGATCGGCACCCTGGTCCGAGCCGAGCACCTCGGCCTCCAGCTCCCGGCCGTCGAGCGTCGTGACCACGATCCGCGACGCCCCCTCGATGACGTGGGCGTTGGTGACCACGAACCCCGCGGCGTCGACGATCAGCCCCGAGCCGAGCGACTGGGCCCGGCGGGCCCGGCCGCCGAAGAGGCTGCCGAAGAACGGATCGGGCGCCCGCACGATCGCCTCGGCCGAGATGTTGACGACCGCCGGGGAGACGCGCTCGACCGCCCGCACCACCGCGCTGCGCCGCCCCTCCTCCTGGGCGGCGGCGGGGGCGAGCCCCGCGAGCAGGGCGAAGAGCAGGAACCACGACGGGACGGATCTCCGGAACGGCATCGGCGGCTCTCCTCGGGAAGTGACCCGCCGGCGGGCGGCGGCGGGCCCGGCCGAGCGTAGCGCACGGCGCTGGCGGCTCACGGCTCGCCTCCGCCCCGTTCAGGAGGCGAGAGGAAGAAGCGCGGCGAGCCGTCGAGGCGCACCCGCACCCCGCCGGGCGGGGGCAGCTCCTCGCCGTCGCGGTCGAGCACCCGCGCCGGGCGGGCGGGGAGCGCGACCTCGACCGGGGCGCCGGCGCTCCAGCCGGCCCACGCCCGGCCGCCGTCGCCGAGGGTGAGGCGCAGGAGCCAGGCCGGCGGCGGGGCGGGCTCGCGCCCCTCGCAGCTCGCCCCGGCGAGGAGGCGGGCAAGGTGGGCGAGGGCGGCGAACGCCGGCCGGCGGCGGAGCGTGCCGTCCGGGAGGGGGTCGATGAGCCCGTAGCCCCGCGCCACGAGCTGCCACCAGTCGACGCGCTCGGCGAGCCCGCTGCCGAGCGCGAGCAGCAGGTAGCGGGAGAGGTAGTCGGCCTGCGCCTGCTCGCCCACCGCCACCGCCCGGCCGGCGGGGGAGTGGGGCCCCTCGGCGAGCGGCCAGTTCACCTCGCTCACCCAGAGCCGGTCGGCGCCCCGGGGGGAGGTGGCGGCGAGCGCCCGGTAGAGGGCGAGCTTGCCGAGGGTGTCGAAGCCGAGCTGGCGGTTCTCCGGCGCCCCCCGCCGGTCGACGTAGAGGAGCGCCGAGACGAGATCGAACCGGGGCTCCGCGCCGGGATCGAGGCAGAGTGCCGCGGCGAGCGCGTGCGGTTCGAAGTCGATCACCGCCGGCCCGGCGATCTCGACCCCGGGGGTGCGGCGCAGGATCGCCGCGGCCGCGGCGGCGAGCCGGAGGTACTCGCGGGGCCGCCAGACCCCCCACTTGCTCCGGTTGATCGCCTGCCCGACCTGGAAACGATGGCCGTACGGGGTGAACCGCGCCGCGATCTCCTCGACCGCCGCGCGCCAGCGGCCGGGGTCGCGGACGAGCTCGCGGCTCTGCGGCAGCGCGAACGCCACCGCGATCCCCTGCGCGCGGAGCCCGGCCGCGAGCGCCGCCTCCGCGTCGTGCCGCTCCTGCCAGGGGTGGAGGCGGAGAAGCGCGTGCCGCACCCCGAGCGCGCGCACCGCCGCGAGGAGCGGCTCGGGATCGCCCGCGACGGGACGGAGCGCGACCGCCACCTCCCCGCAGCGCACCGGCGTCGCGAAGAGCCCGCCCCGCAGCTGCCGGTACCGGCTCCGGGCGCGGAGGAGACCGGCGGTGGCGGCGGCGAGCGCGGCGGTGTGCTCGGGCAGCGCCCGCAGCCGCACCCGGGCCCGCCCGGCCCGGCCGGCGTGGAGATGGGGCTGATCGGAGAGCGGATCCCAGACGATCCGGTCCGCGACCGCCGCCCCCGGCGGCGGCGGCGGGATGTGCGGGTGGGTGGTGCGGGAGAAGAGCAGGCCGCGGAGCTTCCGCCCCGCGGCGCGGAGCGCCGGCTTCCAGCGGTGGCGGAGGAGGAAGGAGCGCTGGTAGAGCCGGTAGAGCGCGCGCACGAACCGGAGGTCGTTTCCGGTCCGCCCCCAGTAGGCGGCGAGCAGCCGCTCCTGGTGCGCCGGCTCCCGGAACGGCAGCCGGCAGAGGTCGCGCGTCCGGCGGCTCGTCGTCATCCGCACCCCGATCCGGCACCGGTCGAGGTCGAGGAGGACGAGCGCGGGGGGGGTCTCCGGCGTCGCCCCGGGCCGGATCAGGAGGTTGCCGATCGACAGATCCCGATGCCAGATCCCGGCCTCGTGGAGCCGCCGGGCGAGCGTCGCCACCGCCTCGGCGAGCGCCTCGGCCCGCACCCCGGGATACTCCTCCCCGGCGCGGCCGGCGGCGAGGGCCCGGAAGAAGTAGCGCGCCTCGAACCCCTCCGGCTCGTGCCGGCAGACGTAGAAGGCCGGCCCGGCCGGATCGCGGGACTCGACGAGCGCGAGCGGCTCCGGGGTGCTCACCCCGGCCGCCTGCACGGCGAGCGCCGCCCGCAGGCTGCGCGCCGCCCGGCTTCCCCGCCACCGCCGGTCGAGGCGGCTGCGGCGGCTGTCGTGACGGAACTGCTTGACGACCGCGGGGAGCTCGCCCGCGGGGAGCAGGAGGTGGACGAGGTAGAGGAAGTTCCGCCCCCAGTGCAGGGTGCGCACCGCCTGGCCGGGGTCCGTGAGCCGGGCGACCTCGGCGGCGAGCCGTGCGGCGGGCAGCGCGGCGGTGATCTCCCCCTGCCAGTCGGCGAGCGAGAAGGGGCGCAGCGCCGGGCCGGCGCCGGGCGCCGGAGGGTTCACCGTCTCAGACCTCGAGGATGTCGAAGCTCTCGTGGTGGAGCTTGCCGTCGCCCTGCACCAGCACCGCGACGCCGAGCGCGCGCTCGAGCTCCTCGACGATCGCCCGCTCTTCCTTCTGGAGCGCGCGGGCGACCTCGGGGTGGACGCGGACGAGCAGCTCGCCGCCGGTGAGCGTCCCGCGCAGCCGGAGCGCTTCGCGCCGGAGCGCGAGGCAGACGGTGGCGACCGACTTCACCCGCCCGCTGCCGGCGCAGTAGGGGCAGGCCTGGGTGAGCAGCCGCTCGAGGTTCGTACGGCTCCGCTTGCGGGTGATCTCGACGAGGCCGAACTCGGAGATGCTCAGCACCTTGTACTTCGCCCGGTCCTTGCGCAGCTCCCGCTCGAGCGCGGCGAAGACCTCCTCGCGGTGCTCCTTCTCGACCATGTCGATCAGGTCGAGCACGATGATCCCGCCGAGGTCGCGCAGGCGGATCTGGCGCACCACCTCCTCGACCGCCTCGAGGTTGGTGCGCAGCGCCGTGTCCTCGAGGTTGTGGCGGCCGACGTAGCGGCCGGTGTTCACGTCGATCGCCACCAGCGCCTCGGTGGGGTTGATCACGAGGTAGCCGCCCGACTTGAGCCAGACCTTGCTCTTGAGCGCGGCCTCGATCTCCCCTTCGATGCCGAACCGCTCGAAGAGGCCGACCTCCTGCCGGTCGAGCTTGACCCGGCCGACGAGCGCCGGCTGCACCTGATCGAGGAACTCCACGACCCGCTGGTAGGTATCCTCGTCGTCCACCCAGATGACGCTGAAGTGGGCGCCGGCGAGATCGCGCACCACCCGCAGGGCGAGGTCGAGATCCTGGTGGAGGAGCGTCGGCGCCGTGGCCCGCTCGCCGCGCTCCCGGATCCGGCGCCAGAGGCCGACGAGATAACCCCGGTCGATCTCGAACTCCTCCCGCCCCCGGCCCTCGCCGGCGGTGCGCACGATCCAGCCGCTCGTGCCGTTGACCACCATCTGCTCGAGCTCGGTGCGGAGGCGGGTGCGCTCGGCCTCGTCCTCGATCCGCCGCGAGACCCCGAAGTGGCGCACCGTGGGCAGCATCACGAGGTAGCGGCCGGGCAGCGTGAGCTGGGTCGAGACCCGGGCCCCCTTGTTCGGCAGGGGATCCTTGGTCGCCTGCACCACGACCTCCTGCCCGGCCTTGAGCAGCTCGTCGATCGAGTGCGGCAGCTCGGCGGGCTCTTCGGCCGCCACCTCCTCGGTCGCGCCGTCCTCGAGCTCCTCGAACACTCCCAGATGGTCGATGACGTCGCTCACGTAGAGGAAGGCGTCGCGCTCGAGCCCGATGTCGACGAACGCCGCCTGCATCCCCGGCAGCACCCGTGACACCCGGCCCTTGTAGATGTTTCCCACCACCCCGCGGTGGAGGTGGCGCTCGACGAAGATCTCGGTGAGGCGGTCGTCCTCCAGCACCGCGATGCGGGTCTGGTACGGGTCCGACTCGATGAGCATCTTGTGGGTCATGGCAGAACCCGATCGTCAGTGGCGCGGCGGCCCCGGAACCGTCGGACCGCCGAGTCTACCAGCTGTCCCCGGAGCCTTCAGCGGTTCACCCAGCGGCGGTAGTCGATCCCCAGGATCAGGCCGGTGGCGAAGAAGCAGACCGTCAGGAACGACCCGCCGTAGGAGAGGAAAGGGAGGGGAATGCCGGTGATCGGCACCAGGCCGACGACCATCGCGCTGTTGTAGAGGACGTGGAAGCCGATCATCGAGAGCAGGCCGGTGACCAGGAGCAGGCCCGAACGGTCCCCGGCCCGAATCGCCACGACCGCGCCGCCGGCGAGGTAGGCGCCGTAGAGCAGGAGGACCGTGGCCACCCCGAGGAACCCCCGCTCCTCGGCCAGCACGGCGAGGATGAAATCGGTGTGGCGGGCCGGCAGGAAGCGCAGCTGGCTCTGGCTCCCCTGCATGTACCCCTTGCCCAGGAGCTCGCCCGAGCCGACCGCGATCTTGCTCTGCCGTGCCTGGTAGCCGGCGCCGCTCGGATCGCGCTCGGCATCGAGGAAGGTCAGCACCCGCTCCTTCTGGTACGGCTTCATGAACTGGCCCCAGGCCACCCCCCCGGCGAGAAGCGCGAGCAGCGCCGCCACCGTCACCAGCCGCCAGGGCAGGCCGCAGACGAAGAGCATGCCGGCGACCACCGGCAGGAACATCACCGCGCCGCCGAGATCCGGCTCGACCACGGTCAGGAGCATCGGCACCGCGACCACCCCGAGCGCCCGCGCGGTGTCCCGCCCGGTGAGATGGCCGCCGCCGATCCGGGCGAGCATCCGCGCGAGCAGGAGCGCCGTGGCCAGCTTGGCCAGCTCCGAGGGCTGGAAGCCGAACCCGCCCACGCGCAGCCACCCCTGCGCCCCGCCGGCCTCGTGGCCGACGAGCAGCACGAGCACCAGGAGCAGGAGCGAGAGCAGGTAGAGCGGCAGCGCGAAGGCGAGCAGCAGGCGGTGATCGACCGCGAAGGCGGCGGCGCAGGCCACGAGCCCGACCCCGATCCAGGCCGCCTGGCGCGGCAGATAGTCCACCGCGAGCTCGGCGCTCGCGCTGTGGACCGTCGCGAGCCCGATCGCGGCCAGCGCGAGCGCCGCGAGCAGCAGCCCCCAGCGTACCCCGGCGAGCGCCCGCAGCCGGGCCCCGTCAGGAAGGCTGAACGATCCCGTGCTCGGATTCGTGTGCTTTCTCATGGAGGGCCTTGGCCACCGGCGCCGCGGCGCGGGAGCCCTTGCCGCCGTGCTCGACGAAGACGACCACGACGAGGCGCGGGTCGCCGGCCGGCGCGTAGGAGGCGAACCAGGCGTGATCGCGCTGTTCCCAGGGGAGCGTCGCGCTGTCGATCCAGGTTTCCTGGGCGACCACCTGGACGGTGCCGGTCTTGCCGGCGATGTCGAGGCCGGCGGCGAAGGCCGCGGCCCCCGTCCCCTGGGCGTTGACCACCTGCCAGAGACCGTCGCGCACCGCGGCGAGATGCCGGGGGGCGATCGGCAGCCGCTTCGCCGGCGCCGGCGGACGCTCCCCCCGCACGAGATGGGGCACGACGAGCTCGCCGCCGTTGGCGAGCGCGGCGTACGCCACCGCCACCTGGAGCGGGGTGGTCAGGAGCGCGCTCTGCCCGATCGCCACCGAGATCGTCTCGCCCGGATACCAGGGGTGTCCCCGCACCCGGCGGCTCCACTCGTCGTCGGGGACGAGCCCTCCCTTCTCGCCGTCGATCTCGAGCCCGGTCGGCCGGCCGAGACCGAAGAGCCGGGCGTGGCGGGCGAGCCGGGCGGCGCCGAGCCGGTCGCCGAGCTCGTAGAAATAGATGTCGCACGACTGCTTGAGCGCCGTGCGCAGATCGACCCAGCCGTGGCCGCCCCGGTGCCAGCAGCGGCGCCGCTGGCCGTAGTAGGTCGCGGTACCGGCGCAGTGGATCCGCTCGTCCTCCCGCACCACCCCTTCGGCGAGCGCGGCCAGGGCGACGATCGGCTTGAAGACCGAGCCGGGCGAGTAGACGCTCTGGATCGCCCGGTTCTGCAGCGGATGCCGGGTGTCCTCGACGAGCTCCCGCCATTCGTCGCGTCGCAGCCGGCGGGCAAAGAGGTTCGGATCGAACGACGGGTGGGAGACGAGAGCGCGGATCTCGCCGTTGCGCGGATCGAGCGCCACCACCGAACCGGTCTGCCCGGCCATCAGCTCCTCGGCGAGGCGTTGCAGCTCGAGATCGATGGTGAGCGTGAGGGGCTCGCCCGGCCGCCCGAGCTCGCGCCGGTACTCGTCGACGAGCTGCCCGCGACTGTCGACGACGACCACCCGCTCCCCGTCCTGGCCGCGCAGCTGGGCGTCGAACGCCCGCTCGATGCCGCGCCGGCCGATCCAGTCGCCGGCGACGTAGCGGCCGGGTTCACGCCCCAGCTCCTCCTCGGTGATCTCCCCGAGGTAGCCGAAGAGGTGCGCGCCCTCGGCACCGAGCCGGTAGAGCCGCCGGTGGGTGACCTCGACCGCGAACTCGGGGTGCTCGAGACGGGCGACCTCGAAGTGGGCCACCTGGTCGAGCGCCAACCCCTCGGCCAGCAGCACCGGCGCGAAGTGCGGCAGCCGGGCCGCGCGGGCGAGCGCCGACTCGAGCTCGCCGACCGGCCGGTCGAGCGCACCGGCGGCGAAGGCGAGGCTCGCCGCGAGATCGCTCGTCTCGGAGCGGTCCAGCGTGAGGTTGTAGCTCGGGGCGTTCTCCACCAGCACCCGCCCGGCGCGGTCGTAGATCGTGCCCCGGGGGGCCCGGACCGTCAGCCGCCGGAGCCGATTGTTGTCCGCGAGCTCCCGGTAGGTGCTCCCCCGCACCACCTGCACCACCCAGAAGGCGGCGGCGAGCGCGACGAGCAGCCCGATCGTCAGGCGCGAGAGGAGGCGTACCCGCCCCACCAGCGCCGCCCGTTCCTCGCGTACCCACATGCCGGGATGCTACCCGCGCCACCCCGTCCGGCGCCGTTCGCGCCGGGCGAGGAGACGTCGCGTGGCGGCCCGCTGGCCCACCGCGAGGAGCAGGCCGGCGACGCCGGTGGAGAGCGCCCGCGCCACCATCCAGGGGGCCGCCGGCAGCTGGACGGACGGGAGGAAGAGCAACCCGAGGGCGGCGAGCAGCGCCTGCTGGAGCGTCGAGGCGAGGGTGAAGACCAGCAGCACCCCGCTCGACCGCTCGACCACGAGCTGCTGCGCCACCCGGGCGGTGGTGTAGGCGACGAGGGTGTCGGCGAAGCCGTGGAGCCCGAACGGGCCGCCGCCGAGGGCGTCGGCGAGCAGGCCACCGGCGCTGCCCACGAGCAGCGCCGCCACCGCCCGCCCGTCGCGGGCGAAGAAGACCACCGCCACGAGGATCAGATCGAAGGCGAGCGCGAACTCCGGCCAGACCGTCACCCCGGCGAGCTGGAGCAGCGCCGCGAGCAGGAAGCCGAGCCCGATGCTAACGGCCCGCATCGCCGCCCCTCACGAGCTCGTCTGCCGGCGGCGCCGGCCCGTCGACGAGGAAGACCATCCCGAGCCGGCGGAAGTCGACCGCGGGCGCCACCCGGAGGGTCTGGAAGACCTCGGTCCCCCCCTCGACCCCGGCCACCGCGCCCACCGGCAGCCCCGGGGGGAAAACGCCGTCGATCCCGGCCGTGACGACCCGGTCGCCGATCGCCACCGGCAGCTGCCGGGGCACGAACTCGAGCCGGAGCTGGCCGTCGGGTCCGCCGCGCAGCAGCCCCTGACTGCCCGCCTCCTCGAGCTGCGCCCCGAGGCTCGCGGCGCGGTCGGTGAGCAGCTGCACCCGGGCGTAGGCGCCGGCGGTCGCGATCACCCGCCCCACCACCCCCGCCTCGGCGACCACCGCCTGGTTGATCCGGGCCCCGCGGCCGCACCGGATCACGAGGCTGCGGACCCGGGAGGAGTGATCGACGAAGACGACCTCGGCCGCCCGCAGGCCGAGTGGCTGCGCACGCTCGTAGGCGAGCGCCGCGGCGAGCCGGTCCGCCTCGACCGCGAGCGCCGCGAGCCGCAGCCGCTCCCGGCGCAGCTCGCCGACCTCGGCGCGCAACGCCGCGTTCTCGCTGGCGAGCAGCCGGCGCTGCTGCGCCCGGAGCCGCACCTCGGCGATCCGGTCGGCGGCCCCGCGGAAGGCGTGCGCGACCGGCCCGGTGAGGCGGAGCGTCACCTCGCCCGCGAGGCCGAGGGTGCCGTGGGTGCGGCGCACCTGCCAGGTGAGCAGGGCGAGCTGCGCGCCGAGCAGGAGGAAGAGGAGAGGTCGTCCGAGGCGGCTGGACATCCGGGCCGGCCCTGACCGGGCTCAGCGCACCGCGACCTTCCGCAGCAGGTCCATGTCCTCGAGCACCCGGCCGGTGCCGAGCACCACGCAGGCGAGCGGGTCTTCGGCCTGCACCACCGGCAGGCCGGTCTCGGCGCGGAGGCGGGCGTCGAGCCCCTGGAGCAGGCCGCCGCCCCCGGAGAGCACGATCCCCTTGTCCATGATGTCGGCGGAGAGCTCGGGCGGCGTCCGCTCGAGCGCCATCCGCACCGCCTCGACGATCGCGTTGACGGTCTCGGTGAGCGCCTCGCGGATCTCGGTGTCGGTCACGCGCAGCGTCTTGGGCACGCCCTCGACGAGATCGCGGCCCTTGATCTCCATCGCCCGCTCTTCCTTCAGCGGCCAGGCCGAGCCGACCTCGCACTTGATCGCCTCGGCGGTGCGCTCGCCGATGAGCAGGTTGTACTTGCGCTTCAGGTACTGGATGACCGCCTCGTCCATCTCGTTGCCGGCCACCCGCACCGAGCGGGAGTAGACGATCCCCGAAAGCGAGATCACCGCCACGTCGGTCGTGCCGCCGCCGATGTCGACGATCATGTTGCCCGACGGCTCGGTGATCGGCAGCCCGGCGCCGATGGCGGCCATCATCGCCTGCTCGACGAGATAGACCTCCGAGGCGCCCGCCTTCTGCGCCGAGTCGCGCACCGCCCGCTTCTCGACCTGGGTGATCTCGCCGGGCACGCCGATGACGATCCGGGGATGGACGTAGAGCTTGCGGCCGTGCGCCTTGCGGATGAAGTAGTCGAGCATCCGCTCGGTGACCTCGAAGTCGGCGATCACGCCGTCCTTCATCGGCCGGATCGCCGAGATGTTGCCGGGGGTGCGGCCGAGCATCTCCTTCGCCTCGGCGCCCACCGCCTCGACGCGGTTGGTGATCGTGTTCATCGCCACGATCGACGGCTCGCGCACCACGATCCCCTTGTTGCGGGCGAAGACGAGGGTGTTGGCGGTGCCGAGATCGATCGCGAGATCGTTGGAGAAGAAACGCAGCAGGGAGAGCAGAGGCATGGATCGTCCGCTTCGAGTGGTCGGTCAGGGATGAAAACGGGCGGCGGGCCCGTCAGAGCGTCTCCAGGAACACGCGGCGGCGGCGGACCGTCTCGTTGCCGGCGCCGTCGCGCGCCTTGATCTCGACGAAGGTCCAGCCCTCGTTGGCGAGCTGGATCGTCTTGGTGAAAGCGCCGTCGGCGGCCACCGCCACCTGCTCGCCGTTGACCGCGACCAGCGCTCCCGGCTCGGTGCGGCCGCCGACCATGACGATCGAGCCGTAGACCTGGACCTCGTCGATGTCGAGCGGCGGCGGGATCCGGTCCGCCTCGCTGCCGGTGCCTTCGCGCGGCGCGGCGACGCGGAAGGAGAGCGGCGGGCTCCACGGCCCCTGGAGGCCGTGCGGGGAGATCGCCGCCACCCGCCAGACGAAGCTGCCGGCGCCGCGCAGCCCGAGGGTGGCGGAGCGCTTCGTCCGCCCCTCGACGTCGATCAGGTTGTCGACGAAGAGGCGGTTGCGCGCCACCTGCAGCGCGTAGCGGGAGGCGCCGGCGACCTCCTGCCAGGCGAGGGTCACGGTGCGCTCCGACCCGAGGGCGAATTCGGCCTGATCGGCCGGAGCGCTCAGGGAGGGCGCCGGCGGCAGCGGCCGCGCCTCGGAGAGGAGATCGCCGGTCTGGGTCACCTGCTGGAGGGCGCCGAGGCGGCGCGCGATCCCGGTGCTCGAGGTCACCTCCACGTTGCCGCGGTAGGCCGCGAACCGGCCCTCGCCGGCCTGCTCGTCGTAGGCCACGACCGCCTCCGACTGCTCCCCCACCCGGGCCTCGGCCCGGGGGGTGGTCACCCGGCCGCCGCGCTGCGCGGTGTTGAGGTTCACCCAGCCGTACTGCATCGCGATCGTCTGGTCCCCGGGCTGGCCGCCGCTCGTGCGGGTCCGGGTGACGAGGAAGAGGGTGTTCGGCCGGACGGTGTAGAGGGTGCCGTCGAGGAAGACGATCTCCGCCGAGCCGTTGCCGGCAGTCTTGACGTAGTCGCCCGACTCGAGCACCAGCCGGGCCCGTGCCTCCTCCCACTCCCCGCGTTCGCCCCGGCGGTACTCGACCCCGCCCTGCACGGCGATGAACTGCGCCTCGCCGGCGAGCGGCCGGTCCCGGAGCGCGTCGAGCATCGATTGGAGCAGGGCGCGGGCCCGGCGTCCATGGTCGAGCGCTTCGGCGTACTCGCCGCTCTCCAGCGCGAGACGGCCCCGTTCGAGGCTCGTCCAGGCATCCTGGGTGTCGCCGGCGAGATCGGTCGCGCCCCGCGTGTTGGCGACCCGCTGCAGGAGCGCCGCCACCTCGGCGAGCACCGCCCGCGCTTCGCCCTCGAGGGTGCGCTGCTGCCAGTACCGGTAACCGAGGAAACCGCCCCCTGCCAGCACGAGGAGGAGCACGAACACCCCGACGGCTCGGAGCGTGTCGACCGAAACGGTGTACCAGTCCTTGGTGCGGCGGCGGCGGCGTGAGGTCACGGGTTCCTTCCCGAGAGGATTCTGCAGTTTAGCACCACGGGCCCGGTATCGCGGGGTGCGATTGCCGTCCTCCGGCGCCCCTGCTAGCATGCCGCGTTCGTGCCCGGCTCTCCGGGCCTCGGGAGTCTTCCATGCTCAAGATCCTGCGTGACAACCTGCGTTACCTCTCCTGGATTCTCTGGCTCGTCATCATCGTCTTCATCGCCTTCGTCTTCGTCGACTTCGGCGGCGCCCGTCTCGGCCGGGGCGGCAGCGGGGCGGCGGCCACCGTGGGCGACAGTCGCGTCCGCTACGACGAGTACCAGCGCCAGTACCGCAACCTCGAAGAGCGGTACCGCCAGGCGTTCGGCGAGCGGTTCACTCCCGAGATGGCCGAGCAGCTCCAGCTCCCGCTCCAGGCGCTCGAGCAGCTCGTGGGCCAGAAGATCCTGCTGCGCGAGGCCGAGCGGCTCGGCCTCGCGGCGAGCGACGCGGAGGTGCGGGAGGCGATCCTCGCCCAGCCGGTCTTCCGCGACGAGAGCGGCAACTTCGTCGGTCAGGAGTATTACCAGCAGGTGATCGCCTACGAGGGCTACACGGTGACGTCGTTCGAGCAGATGATCCGCGACCAGATCCTCATCAACAAGGTCTCGAGCATCCTCGCCCAGACGCTCCACGTGCCGGATGCCGAGGTCGAGCGCGCCTACCGCGAGGAGGCGGAGAGGGCCCGGATCCGCTACCTCCAGCTCCCGGCCGCCCGGTTCACCCAGGAGGCCACCGTCGATGCCGCCGGGATCGAGGCCTACTACGCCGCGCACCGGGAGGATTTCCGCCTGCCGCGTCAGCGGGTGATCTCCTACCTGCTCGTCGACAGCGGCCGTCTGCGCTCCCAGATCGAGCTCGACCCGGCCGATCTGCAGCGCTTCTACGAACAGCACGCGAGCGACTACCAGCGCCCCGAGGAGGTGCACGCCCGCCACATCCTCGTCCAGGTCGGCGCCGAGCGGACCGAGGCCGAGGCCCGGGCCGAGATCGAGGCGCTTCGCGCCCGGATTGAGGGCGGCGCCGACTTCGCCGCGATCGCGCGGGAGCACTCCGACGACCCCGGCACCAGGACGAAGGGGGGCGACCTCGGCTTCTTCGGCCGCGGGCGGATGATCCGGGAGTTCGAGGACGCCGCCTTCGCGGCCACGCCGGGGCAGCTCGTCGGACCGCTGCGCACCGGCTTCGGCTTCCACCTGCTCGAGGTCCTCGAGCGGCACGAGGCCGGCCTCCAGCCGTTCGCGCAGGTCGAGGCGCAGATCCGCTCCCGGCTGCAGAGCGAGCGCGCCGACGCCGCCGCGCAGTCCCGGGTCCGCGAGCTCGCCCGCCGGGCGCGCGAGGAGCGCCTCGACAGCGCCGAGAAGCTCCAGACCCTCGCCGACGGCGACGTCGTCACCTGGCAGACCACCCCGCCGTTCGGCGAGGAGGAGTCGGTCGCCGGGATCGGCCGGGGCACGCCGTTCACCACCGCCGCCTTCGCGCTCGCGAAGGGGACGCTCTCCGAGCCGGTGAAGATCCCCCGCGGCTGGGGGCTCCTCTGGCTCGACGAGGAGCGCGAGCCGCGCATCCCCGAGCTCGCCGAGGTCTCGACCCGGGTGCGCCAGGCGGCGCTCCAGGAGCGGCAGATCGAGCTCGCCCGGCAGGCCCTCACGCGGGCGCGGGGCGAGCTCGGGGCCGGCAAGAGCCTCGAGGCGGTGGCCTCCGGCCTCGGCGTCCAGCTCGTCGAGAGCCCCGCCTTCGGCAGCCGCGGCGACGTGCCCGGTCTCGCCGGCAGCCACGAGGTGGTCGCGGCCGCCTTCGCCCTCGAAGCCGGACAGGTGGGCGGGCCCGTGGCGATCGCCAACGGGGCGGTGCTCTTCGAGGTCGCCGAGCGGGAGCATTTCGACCCCGTCCGGTTCGCCGAGCAGCGGGAGACGAAGCGCAAGGAGCTCGAGGGCCAGGCGTTCGAGGCGCTCGTCGACTCGCTCATCGCCCAGCGCAAGCTCGATCTCAAGGTCACCTACGATCGCGCGCTGCTCGAGGAGCTCGGCCTCGCCGGAGATGCCGCGAGGGGCAGCTGAAACCCGGGCGCGGGGGCAGCGGCGATGATCGGCTCACTCCGCGGCCTGCCCGCCGCGCTCGCACCCGAACGGGTGCTCCTCGACGTGGGCGGGGTCGGCTACGCCGTCCAGATCCCGCTCTCCACCTTCTTCGAGCTCGAACGCGCGCCGGCCGGTGAGCCGGTCCGGCTCTTCGTCCACACCCACGTCCGCGAGGACCAGATCACCCTCTTCGGTTTCTGGACCGAGCAGGAGCTGGCGATCTTCGAGCGGCTGATCGGGGTCTCGGGGATCGGCCCCCGCCTGGCGCAGGTGGTGCTCTCCGGCATCCCGCCGGCCGAGCTCGTCGCCGCGCTCGCCGCCGGCGATGTCCGCCGCCTGACCACGATCCCCGGCGTCGGCCGGAAGACCGCCGAGCGGATGATCGTCGAGCTGCGCGACCGGATGCGGGAGCTCGCGCTCACCCTGCCCGCCCCCGCCACCCCGCCGGCAGCCGGCCTCGACGACGACCTCCTCGCCGCCCTCGTCCACCTCGGCTACAAGGAGAGCGCCGCCCAGCGCGCCGTGGCCGAGATCCGCAAGGAGCTCCCCGAGGCGCCCTTCCCCGACCTCCTCCGCGCCGCCCTCAAACGCCTGGCGCGGCTCTAGCTTTCGCCCCGCTCGCTGCGTTCCTCCCCGCTTCCCGAGCGGGTCGATCAGCGGTCGTCAGCCGCCGCTTCCGCCGCGAGGTCGAACACCACCTCGCCCCCCGGCTCGAGGTGGAACGACGCGAGGGGCACTCCGGGGAGTTGCTGATCCCGCAGAACCCTGCGAAGCACCGAGAAAAGCATCCCCTCTGGCGAGCGCACCAGCACCCATGACCCTGCGGCCAGACCGTCCAGCCGGAGAGCGCCATCGGGAAGCCCCGTCTGGAGCAGGTTCAACAGGCCGCCCAGCGGGAGGATGGCCTCCGCCCCGACGAGGTAGAGCGGAGCCATGAGCAGCGCCGCTCCCCCGAAGCCTTCGTCCAGGACCGCCCGCTCCTTGGAGCCTCGAGGGCCGGCGCGCAGCAGGAGCGAGCCGGTGGGCGGAACCACGAGGCGGTGCGGACCGCCGCGCCCGGTGTCGACCCGGAAGCCGGCGATCGCGCGGCCCGGGGCGTCGAGGAGCACGAGCGCCCGCCCCCGCGCACCCCCACGCAGGCGGACGGTCGCACGCCCTCCGACATCGGTGACGAACTGGTGCCCATCGACTTCACCGTCCGCGCGAAGGGCAAAGACAAGGCCCCCGGCTGTCGCGAGCGGAAAGCCCTCCGCGGAGACAAAGGCGAGATCGAGCGGGCGCGACGCGCGCAGCACGAGCACGATGCCGGTGAGCTGCCCGTCCTCGGGCAGCTCCACGATCTTCGAATCGCTTGCCTCCTCGTCGCCTTCACTCCCTGCCCGGAGGCGGTAGCTCCCGCCGGCCAGGCGCGTCAGCGCGAAGCTGCCGTCCTCGCGGAGCCGGGCGGAGGGGGCGCGGGTTGGTCTCACGACCTCGCACTCCGGCCCCTGCCCGCAGTCGACGCCGAGCGCTTCGACGAAGCCCTTTCGCACCGGCTCTCCCTCTTCGTCGACCACCCGGCCCTCGATCCTCCCGCGGAGCGGCCGCACGATCACCTCGTCCCGCGGATCCTCGAAGCGCACGTCCGGGACGACGGTCTCCTGCTCGCTCGCCGGGTCGAACCAGCGGACCGTGTACTTCCCGGGGCCCGGGAGCCGGATCGTGAACGAACCGTCCCGTTCGGAATCCGTGTAAACCGTTCCGCCAGTCCGCCCCTCCTGTTCGGGCCAGCTGAAGCCCAGGTCGAAAGCAAGGCCCCTCTCCTCCTGGCGCTCTCCCGCCTCCGCTTCGGCGTCGTCCTCGACTCGGCCATGGTAGGTGAGACCGAGCAGGAGCGGCGCCGCCGGGAACTCTACGAACTGCACCTCCCCCTCGGCGAGCTCCACGGTGCGGCTGCCCGCCAGCCCAGCCCGCCCTTCGCCGTCGAGAGCGAGCAGCTCGACCCGCCACGCTCCCGCCGGCAGACCTCCCACGGTCATCGCTCCACCGGGCATCAACGCCTTTTCGATGGCCGGCGTCAGCACCGGCCCATCCTCCCCCGTACACGGGGCGGCCGGTGCGAGCTGGGCGAGCAGTTCCAACTGCTCCGCTCCAGCTTCCGCCTCGGTCACCACGGTGATCGCCGCCCCGAGCTGCTCGCGTACCTTTCCCAGGTCGTGGCGCGCTCCGGGGGCGAGGTCGGGGGCTTCCGCCACCACCGGCGCCAGCGTTTCGGAACGCGGCACCACGACCACCGCATACGCCCCCGCCGGGAGCCCTTCGAACACCACCCGTCCATCCTGATCGCTCACCACTCGGCTCACGACGCGCGGCCTCCGGCCCGCGAGCAGCTCCCGCACGACTCCGGGCGCCTGCTTCGGGGCCATCAACAGCACCTCGACCTCCCGCACCGGCGCGCGGCCGGCGCTGTCGACGACCGTGAGCGCCACCTCGACCGCCGGCGTGAGCCGTCGCGTTCCGAGGTCCCGCCTCCCCCCGGGCGGCACCTCCACGCCGAACGCCGTCTCCGGGGCGAAACCGGGGAAGCGCGCCAGCAGGTCGAGGCAGCCGGCGGGAACGACCGCCTCGGCCTCTCCCTCCGGACCCACGACGAGTGGCAGCGAGAAAGCGAAAACCGGCGCTCGGCCGGCGCTCCGGCAGTCGCGCACCGTCCACTGCGGGTCGCCGTGCAACTGCCGCCCCGGTGGCGGCAGGAAGCGCGCCGCCACCCGCCCGGCGGCGAGGAGCGGCACCTCCAGCGCCGGGCGCTCGCCCTCCGCGCAGGCCGCCGGGGGCAGCGCGAAGACGAGCGACACCAGCCCGGGCGCATGCACCCGGTAGAGGGCCTCCGCGGCGCACGGCACCTCGAGATCGACCGCGAGCCGCCCCTCGTCCGCCTCCCGGACCCGCACCGGCACGGCCTCCCGGTCGCCCCCCGCGACCCGCTCGACGACGATCGAGGCAGGATCGGCGACCGGCGCCGCCGGCGCGAGGAGGAGCTCCATCCGCGCCTCGGGCGGCTCCGTTGACTGTTTCGCGGGCGACTCCGCCCACGCCGCGCCTCCCGTCTGGAGGCCAGCGAGCGCCGCTGCCATGGCGAGCGCCACGAACCGATCGCCTCTCCTCACGGCCGACCTCCTCTCGTCAAACCAGAGCTGCACCCGCATGCTACCGGCAGCACCGTAGATCACCGCCTCCTCTCGCCAGAGGGAGTTCCCTTTCTACTCTAGAAGCAAGTCTGACCATACAGCTGGCAAGCGACCATATTCCCCAGGGGCACGGTCACGCATTCGTGAGCACCTCTCGCCGAAATGGACATTCCCTGTTGCAGCCGAAGTTGGTCACAGTGCGATCCGTAGCAACATTCGCTGTAGAGCAAATAGCCGTTTTTCAAAGCGCCGGCGGCGCAGTGTCGACACCCGTTCTCCAGAAACGGCCCATCAAAGCTGGCCTCGCAGAACGGATCGAACCCCACCCAGCAATCGTCGAAAGGCGGTTGGTTGCACGGATACGGGAGCCCGCAGGCGCCACCTCTGGGCCATGCCAAGAGCGGCGTCGCCACGAGCAACCCGAACACGACAGCACAAACGATTCCAACGAGCTTCGAGTTCATGACGGTCTCCTCTGGTTGGATTCAGCGTCGGTGCAAGCGGGCAGAAGCTACCCCCCCCCCCCCCCGGCACAGGTCAAGTGAAGAACTTCACAGCCAAGCGCGTGAGACACCGGCACTCCTTCGCGGCCGCCTCTCCGGGAGATGCGCAGACTGGCGTCGGCAACGCGGAGCGAAGGCCGCCGGCGCGCACCGCCCCCTCCTGCATCCCGGCTCGCCGCCACGTACCCGGCGGCTGCGGCCATCGTTCCGGCTCGGGGTCTCGCCGGCGCCGCAACTCGATGATTTGAGTCAGTAGCTCGGTTACTGATACAGTTCGACTAGGTGTCTGAACAGGGAGCGTGCCCGGTCGAGCCACTCTCTGGAGTGGCCAGAGCCCCGACGGCCGTGCCACGGCTGGAGCCGATGCGCCAGCCGCGAGAAACGCCGTGCTCGACATCCGCCCGGGCTCCCGGGACGAATCTCCAGCAGCAGAAGAACTGGCCCTTGCCACCAGGCGGTGAACCCACACCCGTAGGGAGAACCTCATGACGAAGCTGCCCCGCACCCCGTGAAGAGCCGCAGCCACCGGCCCCGGAGCGCCCGCATCGCGCTCCTCGCGCTCGCCGCGATCCTGCTCGCGAGCGGTGCCCACGCGACGACCCCGCCCGCTGCGCCCGAGCTGCCGGCGGTGCAGGGGGCCCTCGCCGGCCTCGCGGTGCCGTTCGAGCAGAACATGGGGCAGTTCGAGCCGGAGGTCGCCTACCTGGCGAAGACCTTCGCCGGCGCGGTCTTCGTCACCCGCGACGGGCGGCTGGTCTACAGCCTGCCGGGGAAGGCGATCGAAGCGGCAGCGGACGACGCCGCGACCGAGAGCCGTCTCATGCGCCGGCAGCGTCCCGCGGAGCGCGGCCCCGGCTGGGCGCTCGAGGAGCGGCTGCTCGACGCCCGGCCGCTCGCGCCACAGGGCACCACACCCGCCGTCACCCACGTCACCCGCTTCACGCCGAAGGGCACCTTCCAGGCCGAGACGTGGCAGGGGGTCCGCCTCGGCGAGGCGTGGGCCGGCATCGAGGTCGAGCTCGCCGCCCGCGGCCGCAACTTCGAGAAGCTCTTCCACGTCGCTCCCGGCGCCGATCCGGAGCGGATCCGGGTCGGCCTCCGCGGCGCCGAGGGAGTGCACGTCGCCGCCGACGGCCGGCTGATCGTCGCCACCGGCAACGGCGAGATCGCCTACACCGCACCGCTCGCCTGGCAGGAGATCGGCGGCGAACGCCAGCCGGTCGCGGTGCGCTACGCGCTGCTCGCGCCGGAAGAGGGCGCTCCTGAGTCAGCCTACGGTTTCTCCCTCGGTGCGTACGACCGGCGCCATCCGCTCACGATCGATCCGTTGATCCAGAGCACCTATCTGGGGGGAAGTGCCAGTGACTTCGTCTACGCCCTGGCGCTGGCCGCCGATGGCGACGTGCTGGTCGGGGGCCATGCCCTCTCCACCGACCTCCCCGGCACCGCCGGCGGCGCCCAGGCGAACCACGGCGGCGGTTCGGAAGACGGCTTCGTCGCCCGCCTGGCGGGCGACCTGACCACGCTCCGGCAGAGCACCTACCTGGGAGGAAGCCACCGGGACGAGATTCATGCCCTGACCCTGACCGCCGACGGCGACGTGCTGGTGGGGGGGGTCACCGACTCCGCCGATCTGCCCGGCACCGCGGGCGGCGCCCAGCCGGCCTTCGGTGGCGGCTACGCCGACGGCTTCGTCGCCCGCCTGGCGGGGGACCTGACCGCTCTCCGGCAGAGCACCTACCTGGGAGGAAGCGCCGGGGAGTTCGTCTACGCCCTGACCCTGGCCGCCGACGGCGACGTGCTGACCGGAGGCTTCACCGACTCCCCCAACCTGCCCCGCACCGCGGGCGGTGCCCAGGCGACCCCCGGCGGCCTGGGCGACGGTTTCGTCGCCCGTCTGGCGGGGGACCTGACCGATCTCCGGCAGAGCACCTACCTGGGAGGGAGCGACGGGGAGGCCGTCCGCGCCCTGGCTCAGGCCGCCAACGGCGAGGTGCTGGTAGCGGGTCATACCGGCTCCTCCGACCTGCCCGGTACCGCTGGCGGCGTCCAGCCGGTCCACGGCGGCGATGCCGACGGCTTCGTCACCCGGCTGTCCGGGGATCTGACCATGCATCTGCAGAGCACCTACCTGGGAGGAGGCGACGCCGACGACATCCGGGCCCTGGCTCCGGCCGCCGACGGCGACGTGCTGGTGGGAGGCTGGACCTACTCCTCCGACCTGCCCGGCACCACGGGCGGCGCCCTGCCGTACTACGCCGGCAATGCCGACGGCTTCCTCGCCCGCCTGTCCGGGGATCTGGCCACGCGTCTGCAGAGCACCTACCTGGGAGGCAGCAGCTGGGAGGAGATCCGCTCCCTCGCTCTGGCCGCCGATGGCGACGTGCTGGCGGGAGGCCGTACCAACTCCCCCGTGCTGCCCGGCACCGCCGGCGGCGTCCAGACGGGCAACCACGGTCACGACGACGGCTTCGTCGCCCGCTTCTCGGGTGATCTGACCGCGCTCAGGCAGAGCACCTATCTGGGAGGAAGCGGCGCGGACGAGATCCACGCCCTGGCCCTGGCCGCCAACGGCGACGTGCTGGCGGGCGGACGGACCGGGTCCACCGACTTCCCCGGCACCGCGGACGGCGCCCAGCCGAGCCACGGCGGCGGCGAGCGGGACGGCTTCGTCGCCCGTCTGGCGGGGGATCTGCGGGCCGTCTCGGCGCAGACGATCAGCTTCCCGCTGCAGGCGGACCAGCCGTTCGTGCTCTACGGCACCTTCCTCATCGATCCCCCCGCCACCGCCAGCTCCGGCCTGCCGGTCAGCTATGCGAGCGGCACCCCCGGGGTCTGTTTCGTCCACATGCAGACCGTCATCATGTTGGCCCCCGGATCCTGTACCGTCGTCGCCAGCCAGCCGGGCGACGCCCAGTGGCTGCCCGCGCCCGACGTGAGCCAGGAGATCCTCACCCTGCCCGGCATCACCCTCGACATCTTCAGCGACGGCTTCGAAAGCGGCGGGACCTTCGCCTGGTCGGACGTCTTCTTCTGATCGACGGGCACCCGGCCCGGACCCAGCCGTCCGGGCCGGGTGCGGCCCTGCTTCGCGGGGTGAAGGCGAACGGCATTCCGCCGCGCCGGCGCGTAGAATCGCCCCGTGAGCGACGGTGACCGGCTCCTTTCGGGGGCGCTCGAGGCGGACGAGGCGGGGCTTGAGCAGAGCCTGCGGCCGCAGGTGCTCGACGAGTACGTCGGCCAGGAGCGGATCGTCGCCAACCTGCGGGTCTTCATCCGCGCCGCCCGGGAGCGGGGCGAGCCGCTCGACCACGTGCTCCTCTTCGGCCCGCCGGGGCTCGGCAAGACGACGCTCGCCCACATCGTGGCGCGGGAGATGGAGGCGCCGCTGCGCTCCACCTCGGGGCCGGCGCTCGAGCGGGCCGGCGACCTCGCGGCGATCCTCACCAACCTCGAGCCGGGCGACGTGCTCTTCGTCGACGAGATCCACCGCCTCGGGCCGGCGGTCGAGGAGATCCTCTACCCGGCGCTCGAGGACTTCCAGCTCGACCTCGTGCTCGGCCAGGGGCCGGCGGCCCGCACGGTCAAGCTCACCCTCCCCCGCTTCACGCTGGTGGGGGCGACCACCCGCGCGGGGCTGATCAGCTCGCCGCTGCGGGCCCGGTTCGGGATCGTCCACCGCCTCGACTTCTACCCCCCCGCCGAGCTGACCCGGATCGTGCGCCGCTCGGCCGGCCTGCTCGGGATCGCCGCCGACGAGGCGGGGGCCGAGGAGATCGCCCGCCGCAGCCGGGGGACGCCGCGGATCGCCAACCGGCTGCTGCGCCGGGTGCGCGACTTCGCCCAGGTGGACGGCGCGGCGCGGCTCGACCTCGCGGCGGCGCGGCGGGGGCTGACCCTCCTCGAGGTCGACGAGCACGGCTTCGACGAGCTCGACCGGAAGATCCTCGGCGCGCTGATCGAGATCTACGGCGGCGGCCCGGCGGGGATCCAGGCGATCGCGGCGGCGGTGGGCGAGGACCGCGGGACGATCGAGGACCTCCACGAGCCGTACCTCCTCCAGGAAGGGTTCCTGCAGCGCACCCCCCGCGGCCGGGTCGCGACCCGCCGCGCCTACGAGCACCTCGGCTGCCCGCTGTCGCCCTCCGGCACGACCGGCCAGCTCTTCTGAAAGGCGCGCGTGCGCCGCGCCGCCCTCCTCTACAACCCGGCCGCCGGCGGCCATCGCGCCGGGCGGCTCGCGCCGCGCCTGCAAGAGCTCTTCGCCCGCGAAGGGGTCACGCTCGCCCCCCGGGCCACGAACGGGCCGGGAGAGGCGACCGCGCTCGCCCGTGAGGCCGCCGCCGGAGACGACCTCGACGCCCTCTTCGTCCTCGGCGGGGACGGGACGATCCGGGAGGCGGCCGCCGGGCTGCTCGGCAGCGCGCTGCCGCTCGGCGTGCTGCCCGGCGGGACGACCAACGTCGTGGCCGGGGCGCTCGCGCTCCCCCGCTCGCCGCTCGCCGCCGCCCGGCGGCTCCTTGCCCGCAGCGCCCCGTGCGAGGTCGACGTCGGTCTCGCCGGCGACGCTCCCTTCCTCATGCAGGTGAGCGGCGGGCTCGACGCCCGGGCGCTCGCGGCGGTCTCGCCGCGGGCCAAGCGCCGGTGGGGGCGTCTCGCGGTGGTCGCCGCCGGGCTGCGGGTCTGGGCGCGCTACGCCTTCCCGGAGCTCACCTTCGAGGCCGACGGGGTGGCGGGGAGCGCCACCGGCGTCGCGGTCTGCAACCTGAGCGCCTACGCCGGCCGGTACCGGCTCGTCCCCGGCGGGAGCTGGACGGATCGCCGTCTCGACCTCTTCCTCTTCCACGGCCGGAGCCGCCGGGCCGCCCTCGGCTTCGCGCTCGCCCTCGTCGGCGGCCGCCACGCGGGGCGCGCCGACGTCGCCTTCCGGACGGTGGAGACGGTCACCCTCACCGGCCCCGCCCCGCTCACGCTCCAGCTCGACGGCGACCCTGTCTCCCTCGCGCCGCCGCTCGCGATCCGCCTCGCGCCGGCGCGGCTCGTCCTCCTCGCGCCGCGCGGCTGACCCGGCCCACCCCGCGGCGCGGTGCGCGAGCGGAGCGCAGCACGGAGAATCGCCGCATGAGCGAGACGACCCGCCCCCCCCACTCCCTCGATCCGATCCTCTCTCCCCGCACGGTCGCCATCGTCGGCGCCTCGCGCCGCCGCGACACGCTCGGCTGGGTGCTCATCCACAACCTCGTGCGCGCGGGGTTCGAGGGGACCCTCTATCCGGTCAACCCGAAGGCGAGCTCGATCCACTCTCTCCGCTGCTACCCGTCGCTCGCGGCGATCCCCGAGCCGATCGACCTCGCGGTGATCCTCGTCCCGCGGGATGCGGTCGCCGGGGTGATCGACGAGTGCATCGCCCTGGGCGTGCGCGGCATCGTGGTGATCACCGCCGGCTTCTCGGAGACCGGCGCCGAGGGGCGGGCGCTCGAGGAGGAGCTCAGCGCGCGGGTTCGCGCCGCCGGCGGGCGGCTGGTCGGCCCGAACTGCATGGGGGTCTTCAACACCGCCGCGGACGTCCGGCTCGACGCGACCTTCTCCCCGACCCCGCCGCTGCCCGGCGCGATCGGCTTCGTGAGCCAGTCCGGGGCGCTCGGGGTGGCGGTGCTCAACATCGCCGCCGGGCTCGGCCTCGGGCTCTCGCAGTTCGTCTCGGTGGGCAACACCGCCGACGTCTCGGCCAACGACCTGCTCGAGTACTGGGAGGACGATCCGGGGACGCGGGTGATCTGCATGTACCTCGAGTCGTTCAGCGACCCGAAGCGGTTCGTCGAGATCGCCCGGCGGGTGTCGCGCAAGAAGCCGATCGTGCTGGTGAAGTCCGGACGCACCGCGGCCGGGGCGCGGGCCGCGTCGAGCCACACCGGCGCGCTCGCGAGCAGCGACTCGACCGTCTCCGCCTTCCTCGATCAGTGCGGGGTGCTGCGCGCCGAGACGATGGACGAGCTGTTCGACATCGCCCGCGCCTTCGAGCGGTCGCGGCCGCCGCGGGGGCGGCGGGTCGGGATCCTCACCAACGCCGGGGGGCCGGGGATCCTCGCCACCGACGCCTGCGTCCAGTACGGCCTCGAGGTGCCGCCGCTCGCCGCCGCGACCAGGGAGGCGCTCGGCTCGTTCCTCCCGACCGTGGCGAGCATCGACAACCCGGTGGACATGATCGCCTCGGCCACCGCCGAGCAGTACGCCCTCTCGCTCGGCGCCCTGCTCGCCGATCCTGCCCTCGACGCGGTGCTCGCGATCAACGTCAACCCGCCGCTCGGCGACCCGCACGAGATGCTCGGGCGGATCGCCGAGGTGGCGCGCACCCACGAGAAGCCGGTCTTCGCGGTGATGATGACCCGCGACGAGTTCCACGCCGAGATCCGCGACCGGCCCGGGCTGCCGCCGGTCTACGCCTTCCCCGAGACGGCGGCGCGCGCCCTCGCGCGGCTGGCCGCCTGGGGCGAGTGGCGCGCGCGCCCCGCCGACGCGCCGGCGCCCGACCTTGCGCTCGACGACGCCGCGATCGCCGCCGAGCTCGCCGGCGCCGAGGCCGACGGCTACCTGCCGCCCGAGCGCGCCTTCCGCGTCCTCGAGCTCGCCGGGATCCCGGTGGCCCGCTACCGGCGGGTCGAGCCCGCGGCCGACGCCGCCGCGGCGGCGGGGGCGGCCGCCGCCGAGCTCGGCTTCCCGGTCGTGCTCAAGGCGGTCGCCGCGGGGCTGGTGCACAAGAGCGAGCTCGGCGCCGTCGCCCTCGACCTGCGCTCCGCCGCCGACGTTGAGGCCGCCGCCCGGGGGATGGAGAGCCGCCTCCGGGCCGCCGGCCTCGCCCCCGGCGGCTTCTTCCTCCAGGAGATGGTGCGGGGCGGCCAGGAGGTGATCTTCGGCCTCTCCACCGACCCGAAGCTCGGGCCGCTGCTGATGTTCGGCCTCGGCGGCAAGTACGTCGAGGTCTTCCGCGACGTCCGCTTCGGGGTCACGCCGCTCACCCCCGCCGAGGCGCGGGCGATGGTGCTCGGCATCCGGGGGCGGCCGCTCCTCGAAGGGGTGCGCGGCGAGGCGCCGGCCGACCTCGATCAGCTCGTCGACGTGCTCCTGCGCCTCCAGCGGCTCGCGCTCGCCCATCCGCGCCTGCACGAGCTCGACATCAACCCGTTCCTGGCGGGCGGCGGCGGGCGCGCCTGCGCCCTCGACGCCCGCCTGCGGGTCGCGCCGCCGGCCGGCGGCTGAGCCGCGCTCCCGGGCCCGGGAACCGGGCGGATAGAATCGCCCGGAACCGACAGAAGGGGGGACCGCCTTGGGAGTGGTCAAAGATCCGAGCAGTCTCGGCGAGTTCGCGCTTTTCCGCGGCCTCGCGCCCGCCGACCTCCAGCGCATCAACGAGCGGCTCCACCGCCGCGTGGTGCCGGCGGGGACCAACCTGATCATCGCCGACCAGCCGGGCGAGGTCGTCTATCTGCTCGTCGAGGGGACGGTGAAGATCCTCGTCGAGCAGCCGGCCGCCCGCGAGGTGATCCTCGCCTTCCTCGGCCATGGCGACACGGTGGGCGAGATGAGCCTCGTGGACTCCGCGGGCCGGTCGGCCAACGTCCTGACCATCGGCGAGTGCACCTTCTACTGGATGAACCGCGCCGCCTTCCAGGAGTGCCTCGCGATCCCCGGCTTCTCGAACAACCTGGTGCGGCTCCTCTGCGCCCGGCTGCGGCTCGCCAACGAGCAGATCCAGTCGCTCTCGAGCCTCGACGTCGCCGGCCGGATCGCCCGGCAGCTGCTCGCCTTCGCCGAGCGGTACGGGCAGGAGGAGGAGCGGGGGACGCGGATCTCGCTCCGCCTCACCCAGAGCGACCTCGCGCAGCTCGTCGGCGCCTCCCGCGAGCGGGTCAACCAGATCATGGTCGATCTGCGGCAGAAGGGGCTGATCGCGCTCGAACCCGGCCAGCAGCTCGTGGTGCTCGACGCGGCCGGCCTCGCCCGGCTCTGTCACTGAGCCCGGGCCGCGCGCCGCGCCCTAGCCCAGGCGCAGGAAGTGCCAGCGCTGATCGCCCTGCCGGGGCGCGAAGACCTCGGCGGCGACCAAGGGCGCGTGCGCGCGCAGCACCCGCGCCACGCTCTCGCCGCCCGCCACCGCCGCGATCGCGCCGGCCACCTCCGGCCCGCCGCGCGAGAGCAGCGTCTGCCAGACCGCCTGCCGGATCGAAAGGCTGCCGCTCATCCGCACGTTGCCGAGCCGGGGGAGCTCCCGGCGCAGCAGCGCGATCCGCTCCGTGAGGCTCGCCTCGCTCGCCATCGGCTCGCGCTGCCAGGGGGTATACGGCTTCGGGACGAAGACGTTGACCCCGAGCAGGAGCGTGCCCGCCCGCCCGGTCGGCCGGGTCTCGGCGAGCATCACCTCCCGGCAGGCGGCGGCGAGCGCGACGATCCCCTCGACGTCGGCCATCGTCTCGCCCGGCAGGCCGACGATGAAGTAGAGCTTCACCTCCCGGAAGCCGTGCCGGAAGATCAGCCGGACCTTCTCGAGCAGGAGCTCGTTGGGCACCGGCTTGTTGAGCAGGCGGCGGAGCCGGTCGGTGCCGGTCTCGGGCGCGAGGGTCAGCGAGCGGGCGCCGGAGGCGTGGAGGGCGGCGAGCACCCCCTCGGTCACCGCCGGGATGCGGATCGAGGAGACCGCCGCCCGCATGCCGAGGCCGACCGCGGTGGCGAGCAGCCGTTCGATCTCCGGGTGATCCCCGACCGCGGTGGCGACGAAGCCGAGCTGGTCGGTCACCTCCCGGGCCCGGGCGATCGCCGCGAGGAGGAACTCGGTCGGGTGGGCCCGGAACTTCCCCATCCCGAAGCTCGCCCAGCAGTAGCGGCACTTCTCCGGGCAGCCGCGCGACATCTCGATCAGGAACTTCTCCGCGAACTCGGTGTGCGGGGTCACGAGGCAGCTCGTGGGCAGATGGCCGGGCGCCCGCATCTGGGCGGCGGTGAGCTCGAGCTTCCGGAGCTTCTCCCCCGCGGCGAGCGCTTCCGGGTCGTGGTGCGCGGGGACGAAGAAGCCGGGCGTGGCCGCCAGCCGCGCGAGCACCTCCTCCCGCTCCCCCTCCTCGGCGAGCGCCGCCTGGAGCGCCGGCAGGAGGTTCTCGGCCGCCCCGAGCGCGAAGAGATCGACGAACGGCGCCATCGGCAGCGGGTTGATCGTCGCGCAGGCGCCGCCGAGGATGACGAGCGGGTCGCCCGACCCCCGCGCGGCGCGCCAGAGGGGGATCCCGGCGCGGGCGAGCAGCTGGAGCAGCCCGACGTAATCCTGCTCGAAGGAGACCGAGAAGGCGACGGCGCCGAACTCGCCGAGCGGGGTCTCGTGCTCCACCGAGCGGGGCATCCCCTCGTGATCGAGGAAGAAGCGCTCGGCGACCCAGTCGGGGGTCCGGTGGATCAGCTCGTAGACGCGCTGGAAGCCGAGGCTCGACATCCCGACGTGGTACCGGTTCGCGTAGGCGAGCGCGAGCCGGTGGCGGCCGTGGCGCGGGAGCGCGACGGCGGCGCGCTCGGCGGCACGCAGCGGGGCCCAGGAGCCGGAGGGGCGCGGACGCCTCATCGGAGGGCCGATTCTAGCCACCCGGCGCGGAGCGCTAGACTGCGGGGAGATGCGTGCTCTCCGCTCCCTCCCCCTTCTCCTCCTCGGCCTCCTCGCCGGCCTCGGGCCGGCCGGCGCGGCGAGCGACTGGCAGCGGAAGGTCGAGCCGGCGCTGCTCGCCGCCGTCGCGCACGGCCGCGCCGAGGCGCTCATCGTCCTCGGCGAACAGGCCGATCTCGCCCCCGCCGCCGCGCTGCCCACCCGGGCCGAGAAGGGGCGGTTCGTGGTGGCGCGCCTCCAGCAGACCGCCCGCGAGCAGCAGGCGGGGCTCCTCGCCGAGCTCGCCGCCCGCGGCATCGACCACCAGCCGTTCTGGGTCGCCAACTTCGTCGCCGCCCGGCTCGACGCCCCGGCGCTCGCGGCGGTGGCCGCCCGCGACGAGGTCGCCGCCGTCGAGCTGAGCGGCCGCTTCTCCCTGCCCCCGGCCCCCGCCGAGACGCCGCCCCGGCCCGAGAGCCCGGACGGGGTCGAGTGGGGGCTTGCGAAGGTGCAGGCGCCGCCGGTCTGGGCGCTCGGGATCCGCGGCCAGGGGGTGGTCGTCGGCGGCCAGGACACCGGCTACGAGTGGAACCACCCCGCCCTCCGGGAGCAGTACCGGGGGTGGAACGGGAGCTCCGCCTCCCACGCCTTCCACTGGCACGACGCCATCCACGCCGGCGGCGGCAGCTGCGGCGCCAACTCCCCCGAGCCGTGCGACGACCACGGCCACGGCACCCACACCGCGGGGACGATGGTGGGCGACGACGGCGGGACGAACCAGATCGGCATGGCCCCGGCCGCGCGGTGGATCGGCTGCCGGAACATGAACCAGGGCTACGGCACCCCGGCGACCTACAGCGAGTGCTTCCAGTGGTTCCTCGCTCCCACCGACCTCGCCGGGCAGCACGGCGATCCCGCCCTCGCCCCGGCGGTGATCAACAACTCCTGGGGCTGCCCGCCGGCGGAGGGGTGCACCTACCCGGAGATCCTGCGCACCGTGGTGGAGAACGTCCGCGCCGCCGGGATCGTGGTCGTCGCCTCGGCCGGCAACTCGGGCTCCTCCTGCGCGACCGTCCAGGATCCGCCGGCGATCTACGCGGCCGCCTTCACGGTCGGCGCGACCGACGCCAACGACACGATCGCCGGCTTCTCGAGCCGCGGCCCGGTCACCGTCGACGGCAGCGGCCGCCTCAAGCCCGACATCGCCGCCCCCGGCTCCTCGGTCCGCTCCGCGATCCGCGGCGGCGGCTACGGGACGATGAGCGGCACCAGCATGGCCGGCCCCCACGTGGCCGGCCTCGTGGCGCTCATCCTCTCGGCCGCCCCCGCCCTCGACGGCCGGGTCGAGACGATCGAACGGCTCATCGCCCGATCGGCCGTCCCCCTCGGCACCTCCCAGCTCTGCCACCCCGACATCCCCGCCGGCGCCGTCCCCAACCCCACCTTCGGCCACGGCCGGATCGACGCCCTCGCCGCCGTCGCCGCCGCCCTCGACTGGATCTTCGAGGACGGCTTCGAGAGCGGGGGGTTGCCGGGGGGGTGGAGCGCGGGGAGTACATTTTGAGGTATTCGCGCGCCAGCCACCCCGGGCATAACACCCGGATGCCTTTACGCATCGCCCTGATCTCCCACTCTCCCGGGGGCGGCGGCGCTGAGCGAGCCCTTGCGCGACTCGCTTCTGCCCTCGATCCGAAGCTCTGGCAGCAGCTGGTTGTCGTGCCCGCACCTGGCCCTCTCGCCGACGAGCTTCGCGCCCAGGATCTCGACGTGAGGGTGCTTCCCATAGCCTGGTGGATTCCGGCAACGCACTGGCCACCAGAGCATTTCTTCGCACAATACGACGGCCTCGAGGAGCGGGTAGCCCGCCTCGTTACCCTTCTGGCTGACGAACGGGTCGATCTCGTTCACAGCAACACCGTGGTGACCCTCGAAGGGGCTCTGGCAGCTGCCCAACTCGGTCTGCCGCACATCTGGCACAGCCGTGGACAATTCGACGACCGTTTCCCGCCACCCTATTTCGAGGTGGATCTCGCGTTCATCTTTTCAGCCCTCGATCTGTTGTCCGATGCCCTCCTCTGTGTTTCGAAAGCGGTCGCGGAGCAGGCCCACGACTACTGCCGCGAAGTGCCGGTGGAGATCGTCCCGGAGGCGCTCGATCTCGATGACCTCGTTCGCCGGTCGACAACGGTGAGCCGGTCGACACTGCTCGAGCGGCTCCACCTTCCCAGCGACGCCCGGATCGTGGCTTGCTTGGGAGGATTGCAGCGTCGGAAGGGGCAGCTCGACTTGGTTCTGGCTGCCGTTCGGATCGCCGCGCGGTATCCGAAGGCCTTTTTCGTTCTGGCAGGAGCTGCCAACGACACGGAGTATGTCGAAACCCTCCGTTCCAGCTTGGCGGAGCTAGGACTCGCGACCCGTTTCCGCCTCCCGGGGCACCTGGACACCCCCCCCTTGCTGGCCCACTGCGATCTGATTGTGCACCCTTCGCATTCCGAGGGCTTCAGCCTCTCGATCCTCGAGGCCCTCGCCCTCGGTCGGCCGGTTGTCGCAACCCGCTGTGGCGGCTCGGACGAGGTGATCGAGGAGTGGCGTACGGGTCTGCTGGTGCCACCAAGGCAACCCGAGGCTATCGCTGCCGCGATCGAGGCCGTCCTCTCGGGTCGGCTCGCGTTCGACCCAGACCGGGCGCGGGAGCGGACTCGCATCTATGGGCCCGCGGCGTCCGCTGCCGCCATCGGGGCTTCTCTGCTCCGGGCTCACCGGCACCATGCCGATTCTCGACCCGAAGCCTCCCGCCGAGCTTCAGCCCGGAGCTTCGTGGCCAGCCTCGGGGCCCGTTTCCGCCACTTGCGGGCTTTACTGTGTTGATCGCCGTGCCCGGGTCGCCGGCCGGCGCACCGGCACCTGAATGCTGAAGCGGGGTGGCCCTTTTCTCATGGCTATGGGAACATTCCCCGCGTTCCCGGATCTTCAACCGACGAAAGGAGGAGTCAGACACCCATGAAGAGATCCCGTACCCCCCTCTGGAGCGGGCTGGCCTTCACCGCCACCCTGCTGCTCCTCGCCGGCGCTGCTACGGCGAGCACGATCACCGTCCCGAACGGCGCCAGCGGCGGCACCTGCGGCGCCAGCAACCCGAACCGTTACGAGTTCGGCGGCAGCTGCGGTTCGCTGGTGAGCATCACCGACACGAACCCGGCCTACGTCCAGGACAACTCGCCGGCCGCCGAGGGCACCTATCGGGTGCGCTTCTACGCCAACTTCGGCGGCAAGAGCTCGGTGGCGCCTCCGGCCAACGCGCCGGCGGTCAGCCTCTCGATGGCCAGCGGCAACGCTTTCGACTTCTTCGTCGCCTACGACGGCGCCGACCCGGAGCCCCCGGCGGCGGGCGGCAACGCGATCATCCGCGCCGAGCTCGGCCAGTCGGGCTCGAGCCGGACGATCAAGTTCACCGCGCGGCTCAACAACGGGAGCGAGTCGACGCCGATCATCCACACGCTCAGCGGCAAGGCGCTGCGCGGCTGGCGGGCGATCGAGATCAACTGGGCGAAGGCCTCCACGCCGAGCGGCAGCAACGGCGTGCTCCAGGCCTGGGTCGACGGCGTCCAGGTCGGCAACCTCACGAACCTCGCCAACGGCAACCAGGTCGTCAACATGGTGCGCTGGGGCGCGGTCGCCGGCATCGACTCCGGCACCTCGGGCACTTTCAAGCTCGACGACTTCGTCTCCCAGCGCAGCGGCTACATCGGGCCGGCGCTGCCTTTTTCCGACGTCGCGCAGTCGAGTCCCTTCTTCCCGGAGATCCAGAGCATCCACCACGCAGAGATCATTCCGCCGGTTTCGCCCGGCACCTTCAACCCGACCGGAATGATCACCCGCAAGGAGATGGCAAAGTACCTCCTTACCGCCTCTGAGAACACGGGCTATACGCCTCCCGCCTGCACGACCCCAACCTTCAACGACGTACCATGTTCGCACCCTTACGCAGCCTGGATCTACGAGCTGGTCCGCCGTGACATCACCGCAGGTTGCTCGTCTTCACCGCCGAATTACTGCCCGGACAACCCCGTGACCCGGCAGCAGATGGTGGTCTTCATCCAGAGGACCAACCTGGTACCGGAACCTCCGGCCTGTGGCGGCGGGAACCCATCGGGGTTTGCCGACGTTCCCAACGCCAGCACCTTCTGTCCGTGGATCAACAAGGCGATATCGACCGGCCTGACCGTCGGATGCGCAACGGGACCGCCGGCCCTCTTCTGTCCCGGCGACAACGTCGGACGTCAGGCGATGGCGACGTTCATTCGCAAGGAGTTCGCACTGCCGTTCATCGCCGTCGGTCCGTAGGACCCTCTGCTTTCGCTGCACACCAGAGGCCCCTCACTCGAGGGGCCTCTTCGTATCTGGACTCATGGGGTGGTCTGCTATCCTTGCTCACCGCGACTTTACTGACTCTTTGCCATGCGCAAAGCTCGTATCCTCCTTGCCGGCGCTCCGACCGGCTGCTGGTCGAACGCCGGCGACGAGGCGATTCTCGAAGCGCTCGCTGAGGGGTTCGAAGAGGCCATCCCGGGCGTACGACTCGCGGTCGTTTCGAGTAACCCGGCAGGGTTTCTCGAGAGCAAAGGGATCGCCGCGATCCCCTACGCCGATCTCGAAGCCATCGAGGTTGCAATCGCGACTTCCGACCTCCTGCTTCTTGGCGGCGGCTCGATCTTCTTCGACTACTGGGGAGCCGAACCCGAGACTCTCCTGACGTCTCGTCACGAAGGCCTCTCGCTCTGGGCTGGCCTCGCGCTGCTCGCTTCGGCCCGTGGCGTGCCTTTCGGCGCCGTCGGCGTCGGCTTGGGCCCGCTCGAGAGTGCCGATGGTCGGCTCCTGTCCAGTCTCGCCCTCGCACCAGCTCGCCTCCTCAGCCTGCGCGATGCCGAATCGGTCCGGCTCGTCGCCGAACTCCGGGTTCCCGAAACCCGGATCCGCCTCGCAGCTGATCCCGTCGTTCGCTTCGATCCGCGAACCTTCGTCGACCTCCCGGTGGAAACCGAAGGTGCCGCACGACCCTGGCTTGGCGTCGCGCTCCGGCAGTGGGAGCACGGCATCGATCCCGCACTATGGGAGGCGGCGGTAGCCACGGCATTGGACCAGCATCTTGCAACCTACGGAGGGACGCTGTTCTTCGTTGCCATGCATCGCGCGGTCCCGTGGCCGCTGGCTGACGATGCCGCCGCGGCTACGCGCGTGGCCGCGCGAATGGTTCATGACGACGCCTGCCGATACGTTCCGGCAACTCGCCCCTGGCGGGAACGGGCCGCGGTGCTCGCCCGCTCGGATACAGCGTTGGCGATGCGCCTGCACGGCGCCCTCTTTGCGCTAGCCGGCGGTGTGCCGACTGTCGGCCTCGTCTATGATCCGAAGGTGCGCGGCCTCTTTGCCAGCTGGGGCTGTCCCGAACATGCCCTTTCGCTTGCCGATACCACCTCTGGTGAAATCGCGCACGCGCTGGCCCGCGCACACGCCTCTTCCGATGCCGACCGCTGCGCGCTCCGGGCTCGCCGCGTGGAGCTCGCGACCAGGGAACAAGAGAACGCCAACATGGTGCGCGAGCTCCTCGCCCTCCCTCGGCCGGTGACGCTCCAGATACCAGCCGACCTCACGAACACTTTCCGGCCACGCCTTCGAAAACTCTCCGCCATGCGCCCCATGCAGCTCTCCGCCGCGCTCGACTCCCTGCTCGGAGAGAATTCCGAGGAGGCGCGACCCATTACGCGGGTCGCGATCCTCACCAACCGCCTTCTCGACTGGCAGACCGGAGAACCCTGTTACGGCGGGGCGGAGCGTTATGCCCTCGAGCTCGCACGCTTGTTCACCGAGCTCGGCCTCGACGTCACGTTCTTTCAAAGAGGGGGTCCGGAAGGCGGAGAGTTTTTTGGTTTCCCGGTCGTGCCGCTGGCCGGAGAAGAGCGATTCTCGGAGTTCGAGACGGGCGTCGGCGCCGAGTTCTTCGAACGCAGCTGGTCTTTCGATCACGTGCTCTACCTGATGCCGAACTATGCTTCGGGCCCCATACGTGGCGACGCGATCGTGGTCTGTCATGGCGTCTGGTGGGATCACGACCTCTATGACGATCGCTTCGCTTTCCGCTCGCCGGAGTGGACCGAACACCTTCGCCGGGTCTTCACTCGTCCCCGGCGGGTGGTAGCCGTCGATCTCAACAGCCTCAATGTCGTCCGGGCCCTGTTTCCCGAAGCAGCTCCGCGGCTGCGCCGAATACCGAGCTGGGTCGACGTCGACCTCTTCCGGCCCCCGAATGGGTCGCGACCGGGACCACCGCTCGTGCTGTTTCCCCGGCGTGCGGAGATCGTGCGGGGTACTCGACTGGTGGCGCCGATCCTTGCTGCTCTCGCGGGATGCGGGGTCCGCTTTCGCTGGCTCGGTGACGGGTACGAGGAAGAGCTGGAGCGGCTGCGAGCAGTCGCTGCCTCTGATTCCCGTTTGGAGCTGACGAGCGCTCCTTTCGAGGTCATGCCTACTCATTACCGTGAGGCGGAGATCTGCGTCATCCCGACCGTCGGCAGCGAGGGTCTGAGTCTCTCCTGCCTCGAAGCGATGGCGAGCGGTTGCGCGGTGGTGGCTACCGACGTGGGTGGTCTCGGTGAACTCGTCCAGCACGAAGTCAACGGCTTGCTCTGCCGGCCCGACGCCGAGGAGATCGCGGCGGCTGTTCGGCGTTGCCTCGACGAGCCGGAGCTGCGAGACCGACTTCAGATCGCCGCACGTGCGACCGCTGAGCGGCATTCCCTCGATCGCTGGCGGGAAGGCTGGCGGCGCGAGCTCGTGGATCTCGGCTGGATTCCCGCCCGGGACCGATCACCGAAGGAGCTGATCTCGATGCAACCGACACCGCAGTTGCCCGCGCGAACGTCCCGGGACGACCCCTGGGACGTCGTCTGCTTTTCGATCATCAACTGGGAGTTCCGGTGGCAACGGCCCCAGCAGATCGCAACAGAGCTGGCTCGCCGCGGGCGGCGTGTCTTCTACCTTCGGAACGGTGAATACCTGCCCCCTGGTGGCCCTGCCTTCGAGCTTCGTCCGCTCGGCGAAAACATCTGGGAAGTCGTTCTCGCAGCGTCAGAACCCTTCAACATCTACGACGGAGAGATCCCTTCCGGAACCAGGAAACTCTTTCTCGCGGGCTTGCGTGCGCTCGCGACCGAGCAGGAGATCGACCGCGCCATCGCACTCGTCGATCTCGCGACCTGGACTCCCGTCGCCGAGGAGGCCGCGAACACGCTTGGTTGGAATCTCGTCTACGACTGCATGGACGACTGGGCGACCTTCCCAGGAATCGCTGACAAGCCCACTCTCCTCGCTCGCGAGCGCGAGCTGGTCACCCGCGCTAGTCTCGTCGTCGTCTCGAGCGGCACGATACACGAACGCTGGGCACCCCTCCGCGATGACCTCCTGCTGCTGCGCAACGCTGCTGATTTTGACCATTTCCATGGCTGTGCTGGAGAGGACCCGCTGCCCGATGTCAAGAACCCCATCGCTGGCTATTTCGGTGCGATCGCGAGTTGGTTCGACGTCAACCTCGTCTCCGCCGTGGCAACGGCGCGACCAGACGTCACTTTTGTGCTTATCGGCGAGGTCTTCGACGCCGAGATAGATGCCCTCGCTTCACTTCCGAACGTCCTCTTGCTTGGTCACCAGCCGTACGAACGACTGCCTGCCTTTCTCCGCCGCTTCGATGTCTGCCTGGTGCCGTTCGAGGTCTCATCCGCAACCGCCGGGATGGATGTGGTCAAGATCTACGAGTACTTCTGCTCCGGTAAACCGGTGGTCGCCACCCCGATTCGGGAAATCGTCCATCTCGCTCCTCTCGTTCGCCTTGCCGCAGATGCAGCTGGCTTCCTTCACGAGCTCGATGCGGCACTCACCGAAGACGACCCTGCGGCGGTCTTAGCACGAATCCATCACGCCAAGGAGAACACCTGGGCGCGGCGAGTGGATGAGATGGAGCAGGAAACCTACGACCGAACCACACGATCAGATGTCGGCCACTACCGTGCTCTTGCCGTGGCCCGAAGGGAGATGGGCACCATCGCGCGCGAACGCGATACGCTTCGGACCGAGCTCGAGACAAGTCGCCGAGAACTGGCTGCTCTCGCTGGCGAGATCGATGCACTTCGTACCGAGTTGAGGACCATTCATTCCTCCCGCCTTTGGCGATCTGCCAACCTCTACTGGCGGCTCAGGCGGTTTCTCTCCCGACGTTGACCTTCCCCTGGACTGCTCCTGCCTTCACGCCTTCTGAAATGTGCAAGACCGATATCTGCCGACGTCTACTCCTTTGGTCATGTCGTCTTGGGGCCGTTGCCTTGTATCTCGTCGTGGCAACGACCTGCTCGTCACGACCGCCCGGAGAGAGCTCTCTTGCCCGAAGCCTCGCTGCCGGTTCCATTCATTCGACCGAACCGGCGACCCGAGTCCTTCCTCCCAACGAGCAGCACTTTGCGGATCATCAGCGTCGGTGGGCCTGGTCAGGGCCAGGTACCAGATCTTTCCGCTGGCAGCTTCCACCGGCGGCCGGTCGTCTCATTCTGCCCTGTGCCACTCCATCCGGCGTAACGGTCGTCATCGAGGATCTCGGGGCTGGTTTCATCGCGCGGCGCGGGCCCTTCGCTGAGGGTTGGCATGACTTGTCGCTCGATCTTCCAGCAGCAGCCAGAGAACGTGACCTGCACCTGAGTTTCGAGGGCTGCCCTGACGAGACTGTCGATCCCCAGGCCTGTGCCTGGGGCAATGCAAGGTTCGTTGTCGAATCCAAGAAAACCAAGGATTTGAACCTGCTTTTCATCCTCGTCGATACGCTGCGCTTCGACGCCCTCGGTGCCTACGGGAGTCACAACGCAACTCCGATCATCGACTCGCTTGCGCACGAAGGAATTCTCTTCGAAAAGATGTATGCGCAATCGTCCTGGACCCTGCCCTCTGTATCTTCCCTAGTGACGGGCCTCTGGCCCTCGGAGAGCCCGGGGTGGACAGGACCGATCCGCAGCGTCTCCCCTGCCGCCACTCCAATCGCTGAGGTTCTTCGACGATCTGGGTTTACAACCGGCGCTTTCGTAGCCAACCCCGTTCTGGAGGATCGATATTACGGTCGTGGTTTTGATTCCTGGTGGGGCTCACCTCCGGAGAACTCCGTATTCACCCCTGCGTCCGAAGTCGCTTCCCGAGCCATCAGCTGGCTTGGTACACACCAGACCGATCGTTTCTTTCTCTACCTTCACCTGATGGATCCACACGATCCGTATGCGCCTCCCGAACGACGCGGCGGTGACGATCCGTCTCTTTGGCCTGGCCAGCCCGATCCAGCCTACCTCGGTCAGGTTCCCATGCCTTCCGCCACAGAGGTTGACGGCTGGCATGCCCTCTACGAAGAAGAAGTAGCCTATGTCGATCGTGAAATCGGACGCGTGCTCGCGACCCTCGAGCCGGAGGTGCGCGCCCGAACGATCGTCGTCGTGACTTCTGATCATGGAGAGGAGTTCCTCGAGCATGGATTTCTAAAACACGGACTAACGCTTTTTGAAGAGGTGATTCGTGTTCCCTTCATAATCTCCTCGCCCGGAATTCTTCCCGCCGGATTCCGAATTCACGAGGTTGCCCGCCTGGTTGATGCTCTCCCGACGCTCCTGGATCTTCTTTCGGTGAAAGCCGAACCTCAGCTGGAGAACTCCTGGGCCGGAGTCTCTCTCGCCGCCGCGATACGCCGGGAGAAACCGATGCCGGCGCTGGTTGCGATGGGAGAGACTTTCGCCCAGGGACCGCTGCGTTGGTATGCCAACGACGGCAAACGCAAGGTCATTCTCTTCAACAAGGGCTTTCGAATGCCGGGCGAGATGCCCGTTCTCGAATTCCCCGGTCGCTGGGTGGCGGAGAACACCCCGTCGGCAGCCAGCTACAGTTTCACCGACGATCAACCATGGGATCAGATAAAAGAGCCACCTTCGGACGACGATTTCGTCTGGGCGCGAACACTGGCCGCTCAATACGCTGCGGGTCGATCAGGTGGTCTCTGGGCCGTGGTACGAGGTCAAGGAACCGGGTCACGACTCGGGCTGCTGCTCTCATCCCGTCCGCTCTTCGCCCTGCAGATCTCGCCCATTTTCTGGCCCGAAACGGATCACTTCGTTACTCGATCGGACGGGTTATACATCGATATCCTCGATGATGGTGTACCACGAGCTCTTCTCGTATCCGATATGTCCGATGCCCGGTTCCAGACCGTTCAACTCTCGGCTCTCGACTCTGGCCTGGCGTTTATGAGGAAGAAACCGACTTCCGAACCGGCGCCTGGGATCTACTGGTGGAAAGAGTCAGTTTCGACGAGCTCTCCGGAAGCAGACGCCGAGGCGAAAGAGACTCTTTCTCGTCTGCGCGCTCTCGGTTACGTCAAATAGGCATCCGAACCCGCGCAAGAACTCCGCCAAGGCCCATTCGTGGATGCCAATCGGCTCATCTAGCGATTCCGTCCCGAGAAGCTTCCACGGCGCCGACCCGAAGGCAGAAGGTCAGCGGCCAACCTCGTCCACCACCTCTTGCGTTGGTTCTTTCCGCGCAGGCACATCAACACCTCCGGCCAGACCCGTCGCCAAGTGTGCTCGGCAAGGACACGGGCGCGGCCCGCATGGCGCAGCGTCGCCGCCCACTCGGGCTCGGCGCGCGCGCGTCCGACGAGTGCGAGCAGTTCCTCGGTAGTGCGGAATACCGCCAGCTCCTCGCCCAAGCGGAAGTAGTCAGCGAGCTCGGAGTCGTGGTTGGTGAAGACGAGCGCTCCAGCCGCGAGAAAATCGAAGAGCTGCACCTTCACCAAGCGGAAGCCACCGCTGGTGCGGTTGAAAACGACCGTCGTTCGAGCCGAGGCGAGAACCGCCAGGAGCTCGTCACCGAAGACGAATCCGCGACTGGCTATCCCGTGTTCTTCCCAGAATTCGCCATATAGATGAAGATTGAAGGCGGCGGCCAGTGCGCGTACTGGCTCCACCCGGTCGGGGTGAGCGCGACCCAGCATCGTCACGTCACAGAGGAGCTCGGGGCGCGATGGCACCGGACGATAGAACTCGTCGTTGGTCGCCAGACGCAGGAGCTCGGCATTCGCCCCGATCGCGCGGTAGCGCGGCAGGCACTCTGCCGAAAGCGTGAAGAATCGGTCGAAGTGCGGAGCGATGTGACGGGTCGACGGCTCGAAAACGTCCGGATCGGAGAGCGCGATGCCCACGAGGCAGTGCTGCCGGCGCAGTTGAGCTGCGATCTCGGGTCGAAAGCCAAGCCCGCCCGCGTTGCAGACGATCAGGTGGGGTGACGCCGCCTCGATTGCGGGCAACACGACTTCGGGGCGCAACCAGACCGGACCAGTTGTCCCCCGATCGTAAACGCTCCCCTCGGTATCGAGCGCCTCGCGCTGCCGATCGGTATCGAATTCGACCACGGTGGCGCCAGTCTGAGCGAGACCGAGCATCATCATCCGCACCATGTCGTTGACGCCACGCCAGTAGCCGCCGATGTGCAGCACGCAAAGCCGGCTCAATGGAATTGCCGGAAGATCCATGGTGCCCCCCTATATCTCGCTTCGGCGGCTGGCCGACGAAAGCGCCGTTGCGTACTCACTATCGCCGACCAGCGTGCTCGCACATTCTTCTTCGGGCTTTAGACGACTCTTTCTGTTAGCGCTGGAATCCTACCGGGCTTGAACCCTTCGATCTTGCGAAATCAGATTTCAGTATGGGCATCATTGACCAGGGCCGCTTCGACCTCGTGCGCTCCTACGCCCCAGCGGTGAGCCCCGCTCCTCGGCTAGCGCCTAGAGTGCCGCGCTCGCGCCGGCGACGAACCGTTTCGGGAACGGCTCGGCAGGCCGACCGGCCGCTTCGGGAAGGGTGATCTCGAGCTCTCAGGTTCGCTCGCCCAGCAGCCGGATGGAGAGGAACGAGATCGTCGCACCGCGCTCCGCGACGAGACGGGAAAGCGCCCCCACGAGCGCCGCCTCGGTGGCCGCCGGATCGACCCCGACGTTCCACGGGCGGACGGCAACCCCGACATGCGGTGGGCGATGGCGAGAAGCGAGGCGAGGATCATCTCGTCGCCGAGATTGCCGAAACCGTAGTAGCCGGCGACGAGGAGCCGTGAGCGGGCCGGCGTTTTCATCTTTCGTCCCTGTCGCCGGCGCCGCCACCGGCTACATCCGGCAGGAGAGTCGCGAGCGCCTCCAGAAGCGCCCTGCAGGTGGGGTCGTGTTCGGGGTCGACGAGTACCGCACGGTCCGGAGCGAACCGGGTCAGAAGCTCCTCGTCGCTGCTCGTCACGAGCGCCGCACGCGCCAGCATCCGGTCGTGGTTGCGCCTCGCCACCTCGGGCCGGCAGCCGTGGTTCGCCGGCGGCGCGGAAAGGTCGTAGATCACCGGTATCCCCGCCAGCCGGTCGGCAAAGTGCGCGTTGCACGGTCCGACCCAGATGGCGCCGCCGGCCACTCCGCGGAGCACCTCCAGGCTGCCGCGGAAGCCGTACAGGCCGGGTTCGAGGATCGAGAAGCCGAGCGGCTCCTCGTCGCTGACTCCGGAGCGGTCGAGGATCGCCACCCGCCGTCCGCTGCAGGCCAGCACCCGCGCGATCTGGCGGTTGCGTTCCCACTCGCCGCTCTGGTGGCGCATGGTCGCTGCGAAGAAGACGAAGCCGGGCGCCCCCAGTGCCGCGAGCTCGCGCCGGTGTTCCTCCACGAGCCAGAACCCATCGCTCGGCCGCCACGCTCCCCACTTCTGCTCGTAGCGCTCGCGGTTACGCGCAAAGAGGATCCGGGTCGCCCGCTCGTCCAGGCGAGCGAACGCCGCCCCGCCCACATGGTGGACGAAGGCATCGCGCGCCACCGCGAGCTCCAGCCCCGCCTCGCGCAACCGCGTGGCGTAGTCGTCGTCTTCGAACAGCCCGATCTCGAAGCTCTCGTCGAGCGGACCCACCCGCTCGAGATCGCGCCGGCGCAAGGCGACGCAGAACATCGCCAGCATCGGGATATCTGCCCGGACGCGGTCGTGACGGCGAACGAACTGCCGGCTCCAGCCGGGCATCCCCGCAAGCGAGTCGTAACCCACCTCGACCTTCGACTCGTTGGCGATCTGATTGGTCGAGGGGCCGACCATCCCGAGGCCGGGGTCGCGCCGGAGATGACCGATGAGCGCCGTCGCCCAGCCGCGGCTCACGACGGTGTCGTTGTTGAGCAGGACGAGATAGTCGCCCGTGGCCCTGGCAAGCCCCTGGTTCGTCGCGCGGGCGAAGCCGCGGTTGTCGGGGTTGACGATCACCCGGAGCTCCGGCAGGGTACGCGCGCACTCCGCGAGCATCTCCGCGGTGCCGTCCTCCGAACCGTTGTCGACCGCGACGATCTCCAGGTTCGGCCAGTCGGTGCGCGCCGCCACGCTCTGGAGGCAGGCCCGGGTGAGCTCGCGATTGCCGTGCGCCACGATCACCACCGAGAGGCGCGGAAACGCCGCCGCCCACGCCGCGGCCAGGGCCTCGGCAGGCGGCTCCCAGCTCCGCTCTCGCGCCGCTGCCCGCGCCGCCTCGATCCGTTCTGCCGCCGCGATGCCGCCGTCGGCCAGGAGGCCACCGAGCTCGTCGAGTGAGCCCGCTTTCGTGAGCTGAGGCGCCGCCGCGAACCTCTCGACCCATGGTCCCGCCACCACGGGCCGGCCAGAGGCCACGAGCTGCCAGAGGCGGGCGGCGACGGCATCCTCTTCCGGCGCCGGGCTGCCGGCGAGCGGCAGCAGACAGGCCTGCACGGTACCCAGCCAGGAGGCGAGCTCTTCGTCGCCGATCTCGTCCACGACCTCGAGCCGCTCGGCGACCCCTGTCCAGTCCGGTATCGCTTCGCGCGGCCCGAGCAGGACGATCTCGGCCGCCGGCAGGAGCGCGGTGACAACGCGCACCGCGTCCGCCGTGATCGGCAGATCCGGAAGGCCGACCATCGCCACCCTCCGGAGCACCCCCATACGCGGCGCGGGCAGAGCGAGGAAGGGGGTGAGGCGGAGCGGGCCGTTCCGGTCCGGCACCGGTGAGTCCGTCGCTTGCGGCCCGTTGTCGGCAAGCGCCACGACCGGCCAGCCGAGGGTGCTCTCGAACTCTGCCGCCAACTCCTCCTCCGCGGCCGATTCGAGCACCTGCAGCGTGGCCCCCATCCCGAGCTCCCGGCGCAGACGATCGAAGCTGGCGGCGACCGCGGCACCGTCTTCGGTCTCGCGCAACGAGATGGCGATCTGGTTCGCCCCGGTGGACGCACAGGTGAGAACCGGGCCCGAGCGCCGGCGTTCGGCGGCCACGACGAAAAGGCGATGACCGCGCCGCGAGAGCGCTTCGCGCAGCCTGGTCGCAAGCTCCCGCCCGGAGCCGGAGAGTTCCGCTCCCGACGCCCACCAGACGATCTCGTGACGCGCAGGCTCGGCGAGGTTGGGCTCTGCGAGCCGTCTCCAGAAGGCCTCTTCGTCGGAGTCCGGCGCCTCCGCTGGCCAGCCGGCGGGATCGGACTCCGGTGCGCCGGCCGCGGCGGGCAGGTGCGAGACGACGAGCTGCCAGCGCCGATCCCAGCTCTCGGCTTCGCTGGCCGCGACTCCGGCGGAGGTGCCGTTCCGCTCCGCCGCCGCTCCCAGCCCGGCGATTCCGGTCACGAACTCCGCGGCCGTCCGGGCGGGAACGAACCGGCCCGCGAACCGCGCGAGCGAGGCGAGGGGGGTGGCCACGAGCGGCGGTCCGGCACCGAGCACGGTCAGGAAGTCCCCCATCTCCGCCCCGTGAACACCCGGCAGGTGAAGCAGCGGGAGCACCGAGAGATCGTGGCGGGCGAGGTGGGCGACGAGGTCCGCACCGGTCGCGACCGTGCGCAGCTCGACGTTGGGTCGCCAGCGGAGCGTCCGCAGGGGGTCGGGCAGCGGCGCCAGGGCAGCGACTCCGAACGACCAGTCCGGCCGCGCCTCGACGAGCTCGACGAGCCGCTGGAGATCGAGCCATTCGCCGAGCACGCCGGCGACTCCGACCCGGAGGCCGGCACCGGATCCGGCCGTCTCGGCACCTGCCGGGACGAGGAGGAGCCGCTTCGCCCGGTCCTGCCAGCGCCGCATCAGGCGCGCATCAGCCGCGAGCACCAGGTCGGCGCCGGCCAGGAGGGCGCCTTCGGCCTCGATCCACGAGGACGGGATCCCCTCCTGCTCCTCCCAGAGCGCGAGCGCGTCGTAGACCACCGGCCAGCTCCGTTCGCGCTGCCAGGCAAGCGCCGGCACGGCCCAGCGGGGCGACTGGACGAACGTGGTGACCTGCCCGGAACCGAGCGGCCGGTCGAGCCCCTCGAGGGCGCGGCCGACTTCCTCGGCCGTCTCGCCCTCACCGGCCGGGATCGTCGCCTCCCAGAGTCCCGTCTCCTGCTCCCGGATGAGCTCGACGCTCCCGCTTCGGGCAGGCATCACCACGATCACCCGCCATCCCTGGCGGGCCGCGGCCCGGAGGAGGCCCCGGCGCACCCGGGCCAGGGAGTCTTCCCGGGGCAGCCCGAGGACGATCAGATCGCTCGGCGGTCCGGGGTGCGGCCGGGTCGAGGGGTCTTTCACCACCCGCCTTTTCCGCCGAACGCTCCCGGATCACACCTTCTCGATCCGGCGGCTCCCGACAGCCGGAAGCGCGACGTGCGGTCTCGCGATGGGAAGGATGGTTCCGGCACCATGCGTGGCTCTCCCGCCGCATTATCTTCGATCGCACCGTGTCGCCGGTTCGATCTGCACGGTTTCAGCGATAATCTCCAGATGCCCACCGAGACGCCCTCGACCACGCCTCCGGACAGAGAGTCCCGAGCCGGTGATCTGGTGCGGGAGCGGCTCCGGGAGCAGCGGGATCTGGCGCTCAGCGAGCGCGATGCCGCTCTGCGGCGGCTGGCGGAGATCGAAGCCTCGGCCGGCTACCGGCTGCTCGCTCTCTTCTGGAAGCTGATGCGCCGACTCGCCCCGCCGGACTCCTGGCGCGGGCGGCTCTATCGCCGGCTGCGGGGAGCGCGACCGGCCGCCTCGGCACCGGAGTCGTTCGAACGCGGCGGGAACGACGACTCCGTCGCGAACGATCCGTGGCCGGAGCTCTACGCGGTCGAGGAGCAGGCCACTGCGACACACCTTCCCGCCGTGGCCATCCTCTCCACCGTCTGGCTCCTCGAAAGCGAGGGACAGCGGCCGACGCAACTCGCTCTCGAGCTCGCCCGGCGCGGCCTGCCGGTGGCGTTCTGCTACTGGCGCTGGTGGCCCCACGAATGGGCCGTGCAGGACCGGATCGATGCCGGAATCGTGCAGATCCCGATCGACCTCGTGCTCGCCCATCCCGAGCGGCTCGTACGGGCGTTCTCGGGTCACCGGCAGCGGATCGCGATCGTGGCCTTTCCCCATCCCGATCTCTTCGCGCTGGTCGCCGCGCTCCACGCGGCGGGCTGGATCGTGGTCTATGACGTGCTCGACGACTGGGAGGAGTTCCACCGCGTGGGGCAGGCCGTCTGGTACGACGAGCCGTTCGAGCGCCATCTCCTCACCGGTGCCGACGCCGTCTTCGCGGTCAACGACGTGCTGGCCGAGCGGGTGCGCGAGCTCGGTCGCGACGCGGTGGCGGTGGTCGGTAACGGCTTCCGGCCCGGGCTCGAGGAGGTGTTCTCGCCCCGGCCGCTCGCGCGGGGCGAGGTCACGGCCGGCTACTTCGGTTATCTCGCCGGGGCCTGGTTCGACTGGGCACTCCTGGCGGCGGCCGCCCGGCAGCGCCCGGACTGGCGCTTCTACCTGATCGGCTACGGCGGTTCGCCGGCGGAGATCACCCTGCCGGAGAACGTCGTCCTGCTTGGCAAGCAGCCTCAGCACGCTCTCGCGGCGTACGCCGCCAACTGGGACGTCGCCCTCGTTCCCTTCAAGCCCGAACGGCTCGCCGCCGGCGCCGACCCGATCAAGACCTACGAGTACCTCGCCATGGGGCTTCCGGTCGTGGTCACCGGTGTCCACCCGCCACCGGGAAGCGAGGCGTTCGTCACCCGGACCGAGGGCGTCGACGGCTTCCTCGCCGCGATCGCGCTCGCCGCCCGCCACCAGGGGGCGGACGCGAAGGCGGCCCGGCAGCGGTTCGCGGCCGGCTGCACCTGGGCTCATCGTGCCGATGCGATGCTCGACGCGATCGATCGCGGCGAGCAGCGGGTCGCCGAGAAACGGGCGCTCATGAGGGTCGACCGGTGAGAGTCCTGTTCGTCTACAAGTTTCTGACGGTCGGCGGCGTCGAGACGGTACTGCGCGCCCGCCTCGATGCCCTGCCCGCGCATGGCATCGATGGTCACGCCTGGTTCTTTCACGACCTCGGCGGAAGGAGCGTCTTCCGGGGTTGCGAGGAACGGATCCGGGTGGGTTCGCCGGCACAGCTCGCCGCCGGTCTGGCAGGGTCGTCCTACGACCTGGTGACCACCTTCGACTCGCCCGAGCTCTTCACCGACCTCTCGCTCCCGGCCGGCCTGCCCGTGGTGGTGGAGTGTCATTCGCCCTACGTGGAAAACCTCGGCTACCTCGGCGATCTCCGGAGCCCGCCCGTGGTCGAGATCTGGGTTCCGACGGACTTTCAGCGCGGGGTCGTCGCGGCTCGCTGCCGGGTTCCGCTTCCGATCGAGGTGCTGCCCAATCCGATCCGGCAGGCCTTTCTCGACCCCGTCCGCCCCTTCCCCGCACCGCCACCACGCCCGGTCGTGGCCTGGGTGGGGCGGATGGACGAGCTGAAGAACTGGCGAGGCTTCCTCGAGCTCGGCCGGGAGCTCCTCGCGCGGGGTTTCCCGGGCGAGCTCTGGATGGCGGGCAAGCCGGTGGAGCCCGCCGTCGCCGGCGAGATCCGGCGCCTGGCCAGCGAGCAGGGCATCCTGCCCCGCCTGCGCTGGTTCCGGGAGCTCCCCCACGAGCACCTCCCGGCCTGGATCGATGCGGTCCGCGACTCGGGCGGGGTCGTGGTCTCCACCTCCCGGGGCGACGCGTTCGGCATGACCGTGGCCGAGGCGATGGCCCGGCAGTGTGCGGTCGCCGCTCCCGCGATGGGTCCGTTCCCGGAGTTCGTGACGGATGGCGAAACCGGTCTGCTCCTCACCCCCGACAAGCCGGCCGACGCCGCGAAGCGGCTCCTGGAGCTGCTCGCCGACGGGCCACGGCGCGCCCGCCTCGGCGCCAACGCCCGCGCGCTCATCGGGGAGCGATACACGCCCGAGGGGTCGGCGAAGGCACTCGTGGCGCGCCTGCGGGCGCTCGGCGCGACTCCCGCCGGAACGTCTTCCGCCTGATCCGTACCCTCAACCGGCGAGCGCCGCCGCGATCCGCTCCCCTGCCTTCCCGTCGCCGTACGGCTGGAGTCTGCGCGCCATCGCGGCGTAGGCGTCGGCGTCGGTGAGCAGGCGGCTCGCCGTGGCGACGATCCGCTCGGGGTCGGTCCCCACGAGGGCGGCCACCCCGGCTTCGATCCCCTCCGGGCGCTCGGTGGTCTCGCGCAGGACGAGGACCGGCTTGCCGAAGGTCGGGGCCTCCTCCTGGATCCCGCCGCTGTCGGTGAGCACCAGCCGGCAGCCGCGGAGGTGCTCGACCAGGGCGACGTAGTCGAGCGGCTCGGCGAGCTCGACGTTGGGCAGGCCGCCGAGGGCAGCGTGGGCCGGCCCGGTCACATTCGGGTTGCGGTGGACGGGATAGAAGAACCGCGTCTCCGGGAAGTGGCGGGCGAGCTCGCCCACGGCCCGGAAGATCCGGGCGAGCGGCTCGCCGAAGCTCTCCCGGCGATGGACGGTGACGAGCACCTCGTCGCGCTCGACCGGCGGCCCCAGCCCGGCGGCGATCCGCTCGAGGGCGTCGACCACCGTGTTGCCGGTGAGCAGCATCCGCGCGGCCGGCACGCCCTCGGCGAGGAGCGCGTCACGCGCCCGCGCCGTGGGCGGGAAGAGGAGGGTGGCGAGCCGGTCGATCAGCAGCCGGTTGGCCTCCTCCGGAAACGGATGGCCGAGATCGCCGGTCCGCAGGCCGGCCTCCACGTGCGCCACCCGGACGCGGCGGTGGAAGGCGGCGAGCGCTCCCGCCATCGCGGTCGTCGTGTCCCCCTGCACCACGAGCCAGTCGGGCCGGCTCCGGGTTAGCACCCGGTCCACCGCCACGACCGCCCGCGAGAGCAGGTCGTTGAGCGTCTGGTCGGGGCGCATCAGATCGAGGTCGTGGTCGGGTACGAGGCCGAGCGCGGCCTCCACCGGTGCGAGCATCTCCCGGTGCTGACCGGTCGAGCAGACCTCGACCGTGACCTCGCTCCGGCGGGTGAGCGCCCAGACGATCGGCGCGACCTTGATCGCTTCCGGCCGGGTGCCGTAGACGACCAGAATGCGGGGCCGCGCGGAAACGAGTGCGGGCTCAGGAGAGCTCATCGAGAGCCGGAGCCTATCAACCCGCTGACGAGGCGTTCGATCGCCGCCGCCCGCGCAGCCCAGCTCTCGGCGGCCACCGCCGCCCGCCGGGCGGCCCGCCGTGCCTCGTCGTCGGCGGCGAGCTCGCGGTCGAGGAGCGCGGGCAGCGCGGCGGGGTCGTCGTAGAGGGCGACCTGCGCCGCCCAGCGCGCGGTCTCCGGCAGGCGGCGGGCGACCACCGGGACCCCCACGGCGAGCGCCTCGTAGAGCTTCACCGGATCGACCGCCCGCGTGAGCGGGGTGTCGCGGAACGGCACGAGGACGAGATCCTGCGCCGCGAGGAAGGCGGGAACGGCCGCGTAGGGGATCTCGCCGGGGAGGTGGACGTTCGCGAGCCGGGAGAGCGGGGTGAACGCCGGATCCTCGACGCGGCCGGCGAGGGTGAACCGGAGCTCCGGCCGCGAGCGCGCCGCGAGCGCCACGGCCTCGGCGTCGACCCAGCCGGCGAGCGCGCCGACGAAGCCGATCCGCCGGCGGGGAGCGGGCGCCGGCGGGGCGACGCGAAACTCCTCGCTCGCCACCCCGTTGCGCACGATCTCGACCCGGCGGGCCCGCAGCCCCGCCCGTGCCGCGAGCTCCCCGGAGGTGGCGACGACGAGGTCGGCCGCCGCGAAGAGCCGCTCTTCGAGCTCGCCGACGAGCGGCGGGATCGCGGCGAACGCGGCGTGGTGGTCGAGGCAGTCGTAGACGAGCGGGGCGCCGCACCGCTCCCGGAGGGCGAGGCCGAGCTCGAGCCAGAACGGCAGCTGCACGAGGATCCAGGCGGGCGGTGCCGGCAGGCGCGCGAGCAGCCAGTCGGCGAGCTCTGCCGCCGCATCGCGCGCGAGGCCGGTGCGGTACGGGTCGGGACGCCCCGGCAGGCGAAGGCGCAGCTGATCGAGGCCGCCGCCGAGCGGCCGCACCGCCCGGCGCGGCCCGAGCCGCGTGCGGGCGAACGGATCGAGGTAGAGGAGCGGCCGGCCGGCGGCGGCGAAGGCGCGGGCGAGCTGCTGCGGCCGCTGGAACCGGTACTCCCAGCCGACCGCGGGCAGGAGGAGCGCCGGGGCGCCCCGGGGCGGCGCGCCGGAGGCGGGGCCCGCCGGCGCCCGCGCAGCGAACGCCGCGAACGCCGCCCGCGGTCCCGCTTCGAGGCCCGCACGCACCGCACGCCGGGCCCTTCGTTCCAGATCGGCGAGCCCGGCGAGGGCCCGCGTCGACGGACCGGAGCGCAGCCGCGCAGGGGGGGACGCACGCATCGGTGCCGAAACTCTCTCACGCTCCGCCCGTTTCCGCCCCGTTGTGGCCGGTTTCACAGCCCCCCGAGCGGCGTTCCGCTACGCTCGGCGGCAGGAGGTCCGACAGATGACTCGCATCCGTCCGCGCCCGCGGCGCGGGATCGCCGTACCCTTTTCGACGTTGACCGCGCTGCTCGGCGCGTTCCTCGCTCTCGCCACCCCGGCCGCACCCGCGCTCCAGCTCGGGCCGCTCGTCACCGGCCTCGGCGCCGGCGCCTACGCGGGCGACTCGCCGATCGCCTTCGTCGATCCGGACGACGGCACCGCCCACCGGCTGATCGTGATGCACAACGGCCGGGTTCTCTCCTGGGGACCCGGCGGGATCGCCGCCACGCCGTTCCTCGACCTCTCGACGGCCACCGGGGAGGGGAAGGTGCTCGCCTCGGGAGCGAGCTCCGAGCGGGGGCTGCTCGCGCTCGCGGTCGATCCGAACTACCCGAGCAACGGCCACTTCTACGTCTACTACACCGCGACGAACTGGGACGGCGCCGGGCCGATCGCCGCCGGCGACGTCGTGATCGAACGGTACACGCGCAGCGCCGCGAACCCGTTCGTCGCCGACCCCGCCTCGGCCAGAGTGGTCCTCTACATCCCGCACTCCTCCTCGTCGAATCACAACGGCGGCTGGCTCGCCTTCGGCCCCGACGGGTATCTCTGGATCTCGACGGGCGACGGTGGCGGGGGCTGCGACTCGACGGGCCCGGCGGCGGGGGTGGGTGACCCCACCTTCCCGGCCGGCAACTCCTGGCGCTACGACGGCTCGCACTACAGCCCCGCCGCCTCCCATCCGGGGCGTTACCTGCTCGGCAAGCTGCTGCGGCTCGACGTGAGCGGCGACGACTACCCGTCCGACCCGCTGCGCAACTACCGCATCCCCGCCGACAACCCGTTCGCCGGACCGCTCTTCGGCGCCGACGAGATCTGGGCCCGGGGGCTGCGCAACCCGTTCCGCTTCAGCTTCGACCGCGCGACCGGCGATCTCTGGATCGGCGACGTTGGCCAGGGGAAGTGGGAGGAGGTCGACTGGCGGCCGTTCGGCACCCCCGGCGGCGATCATTACGGCTGGCTCTGCCGGGAGGGGTTCGTCGCCTCCTCGGTGAACCCCTCGAACTGCTCGCAGACGAACTGCCCGCAGGGCAGCGCCGGGCTCGTCGATCCGCTCTTCGCCGGCGACCACGCCGACGGCTGGTGCTCGGTGATCGGCGGCTACCGGTACCGCGGCTCACGGGTGCCGGAAGCGGTGGGCGACTACCTCTTCTCCGACTACTGCCACGGCGATCTCTGGGGCGGCACCCCGAGCGGGTCGGGGTGGAGCTTCTCGCATCGGCTCACCGGGCCGTTCGGAGTCTTCTCGCTCGCCGAGGACCACCTGGGCGAGCTCTACCTCGTCAACGGCGCCACCGGGGTCGTCTCCTGCCTCCACGACGGCGACGGCTGCTTCTGGAGCCTCTGGACCGGACTCGGCGAGGACGGCTTCGAAAGCGGCGACCTCTCCCGCTGGCACGCGAGCGCCCCCTGAGGGCGGGCGCGCTCAGCGCTCCGGGCGCGGCAGCAGGCGGGCGGCGAGGAGTCCGAGCAGGGGGTAGACGACGAGGCCGACGCGCGCCTGCTGGCTCCACGGCTCGCCCGGCAGGTGGGCGAGCGCGACGACGGAGAGCAGCGTGAGCGGGCCGCGGAAGATCCAGGCGAGCAGCCCCGCCGCGATCCCCTCGCCGAACCAGCCGCCGCCGCGGCCGCGGAAGAGGAGCACGAGGAGGAGGAGCGCCAGGGTGTCGAGCGCCCAGGCGCCGACCTGCAGGGCGCCGGGCAGGTGCCCGGCGCTCACCCCCACCCAGGCGAGCGGGGCGGTGCTCGGGGCGTAGCCGGCCTTCTCGATCACGAAGGTGGCGACGCCGAAGGCGAGCAGCAGCACGAGGAAGGCGAGGAGCAGGGAACGGAACATCGGCCGCATCATACCCGCCCCCTTGGTAGACTCGCCGCCGTTTGCCCATGACCACGCCCTGGCTCCTGGCGCTCGCCTACACCCTCGGGACGATCCTCGTCCTCGTGGTGCCGATGCTCCTCTTCGGGCGCGAGCTGCGGGTGCGCTGGCTGCGCGTCGCGTTCCACCTCTGGGTGCTCGCGGTCGGCGGCTTCGTCTTCCTCGTCGCCGCCGATCTCTACCTCGCCTGGCCCCGGCTCTGGCAGGGGCTCGGGGTCACGGTGCTCACCCTCGGGGCGCTCGTCGGCTACCACCTCCTGCTCTGGGCGCTCGCGCGCCGGCCCCCCGCGCCCGGGGCGCTTCCCCCGGCGCCGAAGCTGGTCCGCGACGTCGTCGGCTGGGGGATCGTCATCGGGGCGTTCATGGCCGGGCTCGCGCTGTTCGGGGTCACGCACCTCGGGGCGCTCGTCATCTCCTCCACCGTCCTCTCGGCGGTCATCGGCCTCTCGCTCCAGGACGTGCTCAAGAACCTCGCCGCGGCGATGGCGCTGCAGAGCGAGCGCGCCTTTGCGCGCGGCGACTGGCTGCTCGTCGAGGGACGGCGGGCGCGGGTGATCGACATGTCGTGGCGGATCACCCATCTGCGCACCTCGGAAGGGCACGACCTCTTCGAGCCGAACGCCGGGCTGGTCATGCAGCGGCTCACGAACCTCGGCAACGGCGATCGCCCCGTGGGCTGGAGCGTCTACGTCGATCTGCCCTTCCACGTGCCGCCGCATCAGGCGAAGGCGGCGCTGCTCGCCGCCGCCCGCGAGGCGCCGGGGGCCGTCGCCGAGCCCGCGCCGCGTGCCTACCTCGAGTCGTACGGCGAGTTCTCGGCCCACTACCGGCTGCGGGTCTGGACCCGCGAGGTCCACCAGCTCCGGCGTTTCATCGACGGCGTCAACAGCCGCATCTGGTACTCGCTCCAGCGGGCGGGCCTGCCGCTCGCCCACCCGGTGCGCAACGTCGAGCTCCACGACCGGGCCCAGGAGGAGCCACGGCGTGAGGCCGAGGAGCAGGCTCGCCGCGCTGCCCGGCTCGCCGAGGTGGAGCTCTTCGCCGGCCTCGCTCCCGCGCAGCGCGAGCAGCTCGCCGCGAGCGCCCGTCGCCTCTTCTACGACGACGGCGAGCGGCTCGTCCGGGAAGGGGAGCCGGGCGACTCCCTCCTGGTGATCGACCGCGGGCGGGTCCGCATCCTGAAACGCGATATCGGTACCGGAACGGCCTCCGACCTGCTCCTCGCCACCCTCGGGCCGGGGGAGTACCTCGGCGAGATGTCGCTGCTCACCGGCGAGCCGCGCAGCGCGAGCGTCGTGAGCGACGGCGGCTGCGAGGTGCTCCTGCTCGACCGCGCGGCGGTGGCGCCCCTCCTCGCTTCCGACCCGGCGGTGGCGGAGATGCTCTCGCAGCTCCTCGCCGAGCGGACGGCGGCGACCGCCGCCCGCTTCGAGAGCCGGGCCGCGCGTGCCGTCACGCCTCGCGAGCCGACCGACAGCGGCCTGCTCCTGCGTTCGATTCGGGCGCTCTTCGGTCTCGACCGGCGCTGACCGGGCTCAGCCGGCCGTGGCCGGTCGTGCCGTCCGGGCCGCGAGCCAGTCCGGAAGCTCCGCCACCCCGTCGAGGATCGCGGCCGGATCGCTGGCGGCGAGCCGCTCGCGACCGTGGGCGCCGGAGAGGAGCCCGACCGCCGCCATTCCGGCGGCCCGCGCCATCTCGAGATCGAAGCTCGTGTCGCCGACCATCAGCGCCTCGCCGGGCGAGATGCCGAGCTCGCCGCAGAGGGAGAGGAGCATCTCCGGATGCGGCTTCGGAGGCGCTTCGTCACCGGCGCGGGTGGCCCGGAAGAGCGGCCCGATCCCGGTGGCGGCGAAATCCGCCTCGAGCCCGCGCCGGCTCTTGGCGGTCGCCACCGCCAGCAGGTAGCCGGCGGTCGCGAGGCTCTCCACGGTCGCGCGAGCGCGGGGGAAGAGGGTGATCCGCTCGCGGTAGGTGCCGAGCCAGAGCTCCCGGTAGGCCGCCGTCAGCGCGGTGATGAACTCCTCGTCCGCCTCCGGGAAGAACTGCGCGAGCGAGTCGCGCAGCCCGAGCCCGATCGCCCCCCGGATCGCCGCGAGCGGCGGCAGCGGGAACCGGTCGACCACCGCGAGCGCGGCATGGGTGCAGTCGACGATCGCCGGAATCGAATCGGCGAGCGTGCCGTCCCAGTCGAAGACGACGAGGCGATACGGAGTGGCGGTGGAAGCCGGCATCGGAGCGGACCCGCAAGGGGCGACGCGACTCTATCAACCCGATCGCGACCGACGAGAGCGCGACGCGAGCAACCCGTGCTCGCTTCCAACCGCCGGTTGCTCGTTTTTCGTTATCCGTTTAGAATCAACATATACCGACCGGATTCCGCGGTCCCACGGAGCCTGGGGCCACGGCGGCCGGTTTTGCTTTGTATCTTGCCTTCATGCGTCCTCCGTACCGGATGCCTGCATCCGGCCGTTGAAGTGGTTCCAAGGAGATCTCTGGCATGAGAATCGCCGACGCCCTGCGCCGCTCCGCCCTCGCCGCCACGTTCGTCCTCGCGTCCCTGCCCGGCCTGGCGAGCGCCCAGCCGCTGCTCAAGAGCGCGGTGCAGGTCGATCCCGGTCCGAGCAAGCTGACCGGCGCCACCTTCGGCTACCGCCTCACCTACAACTGTTCGAGCACTTCGGGACCCTGCGTCGACGCCGAGGTCGTCGATCTCCTGCCGGCCGAGGTGGCCTATGTGAGCACCGTGCCGGTAAACCCGACCGGTGACGTCGCCGCGATCAACGTGACGCCCAACTACGGCGGCACCGGCCGGACGCGGGTCCAGTTCGTCCTCGTCAGCCCGCTCCCGGCGGGCAACTCGGGCGACCTGCTGATCAACGTCCGCTTCCCGGCGGGCACCACGCCCGACGGCACGGTGGCGACGAACACCGCCGATGCGATCAACCTCGGCGCGACGCCGGGGACCTACACCACACCGCCCGTCGATGTCACGGCGCACGCGACGCTGCAGGCGACGCTCGCCAAGACGCTGCAGACGCCGCCGGCGAACCTCGACCAGCCGGAGCGCTACCGGCTGCGGATCTCGAACCCGAACAACGACGGCGTGCTCGGCCTCGCCGCGATCGGCCCGGTCGTCGACACGCTGCCCCCGGGCACCGTCTTCAACGGCGCCACCCCCGCGGCCGACTGCCAGCCGGGCTGCGTCGGCACGACGCCGGCGACGCTCACCTGGACGAACCCCTGCCCCTCGTTGCCGCTGCTGCCGAACCAGAGCTGCGACATCGACGTCAACGTGACCTTCCCCTCGTCCACCTTCACCTCGGGGACCAACGTCACCAACTCGTTCGCCGCGACGGCGACGCCGGTCGGCAGCACGCCGACCGACCTCGGCGTCGGCTCGATCACGCACCCGGTCACCACCTTCGTGCCGAGCCCGAGCGCCGGCCTCACGAAGACGATCCGGGGCGGCTCGGCGAACCCGCCGGCGCTCGGACAGAGCTTCACCTACCAGATCACCCCGCGGAACACCGGCAACGTGCCGCTCACGAACTGGGTGATCACCGACATGCTGCCGCTCGCCTTCGAGCTGGAGACCGTGTCCACCGGCAACTGGGACCCCGACGTCCTCGATCCCCTCGCTCCGGGCGAGGGGGTGCGGCTCTCCTACGAGACGAACGCCGCCCCGGGCTTCACCGTGTGGGGTTCGTCGCCGGGCGTCAACACGAACGTGATCTTCACCGCGTCGGATCTGGGCCTCGGCAGCGGCGAGTACATCACCCGGCTCCGCTGGGAGCTCGGCGAGGCCCAGCCCGGGATGCAGCCGCTCCTCTCGCCGCTCGTCACCGGCCGGATCGTCGATCCCGACCACGCGGGCAACCCGGTCGCCGTCGGCGCCGCGATCGAGAACTGCGTCGCTCAGACCGCCACATACGCGGCCACCGGCCAGATCCTCACCCGCGACACCTGTCACTCCTTCGCCGTTTCGGGCCCGTTCGTGCAGCTCGACCCGCGCAAGGACCCGCCCGGAGGCGGCCCGTTCGCTCCGGGCGACTCGCTCACCTGGCGGCTGCGGGTGATCGCCGCCGGGCAGTCGAGCGAGCCGGTCCTGCTCGAGCACCTGACCGTGACCGACCTGCTGCCGGTCGATCTCGTCTTCGTGAGCTGGACCTTCGAGCACGGCGGGACCGGGCTGCCGGCGCCCCAGAGCTTCGAGGAGATCCCGAACTACGCCGGCACCGGACGTACCCTCCTGCGCTGGCGCTGGAACCCGGGCAGCGGCACCATCCTCCCCACCCAGCAGGTCAGGATCCTGCCCACGGTCACGGTCCGGGAGGGCGCGACGTTCGGGCCGCTCGGCAACGACCTGACGCTCCACTACGACGAACCCGGCGTCGGCATCCGCTGCTCGGGCACCTCGCAGACCGATCCGCTCGACCTCGACGGCGACGGTGACGTTGACGAGACGGTCTGCCGCGGCACCGGCACGGCGATCGTCGCGCCGATCGCGCAGCTCGTCTCCTCGAAGCTCGTCAAGGCGACCTGCGACAGCGTGCCGACCGCGACCTCGAACGGGACGCTCGCCGGCGGCTCCCTGAGCTATCACCTCCGGGTGGAGAACGCCGGCTCGGTGCCGATGCAGGATTTCGTGCTCATCGACATCCTGCCGTTCGTGGGCGACACCGGCGTGCGCGACACGAACCCGCGCGGCTCGCAGTGGACGCCGATCCTCGCCGCGCCGATCACCCCGCCCCCCGGCACCACCCTCTACTACTCGACCTCCGGCAACCCGTGCCGCGGCGAGGTCGGCGGCCCGACCGCCGGCTGCGACGACCCCGAGTGGACGACCGTGCCGCCCACCCCGGTGAGCGCCACCCGCGCATTCAAGGTCGAGTTCGGCGACCGGGTGATCGGCGCCCACGACGCGCTCGAGTTCTCCTTCGCGATGACCGCCCCGGCCGGGATCCCGAGCGGGCAGTACGCCTACAACTCGTTCGCCTATCAGGGCGAGCGGAGCGACGGTCTCGGCAGCCTCGCCGCCGAGCCGCAGAAGGTCGGCGTCGCGCCGGGCGACTGCACGCACGCCGGCCTCGGCGACTACGTCTGGGTCGACCTCGACGGCGACGGAACGCAGAACGACGGACCGACCGGCCTCAACGACGTCTACGTGCGCCTCTTCTCTCCGGGTGCCGACGGCATCCCGGGGACGAACGACGACGTGCCGCTCGGCGCCACCGTGACCGCGAACGGTCCGGGCGGCCAGCCGGGCTGGTACTTCTTCCCCGGGCTCGCGGCGGGCGACTACTTCGTCTGCATCGAGGTCCCGCCGACCTACGTCCTCACGACGCCCGACCAGGGCGGTGACGACGCCCTCGACTCCGACGGCGATCCGGTCACCGCCTGCTCGCCGCTCGTCACCCTCGGCCCGAACGAGATCGATCCCGACACCGACTTCGGTCTCGTCGCCACCGAGCTGGCGGCTCTCGGCAACTACGTCTGGTTCGACCGGAACGCCGACGGCATCCAGAACGAATCGCCGTGGGACGGCGCCAACGGCGTGACCGTCCGGCTCTGGATCGACGACGGCAACGGGGTTCCCGAACCGGGCACCGGCGATCTGCTCGTCGCGACCACGGTGACCGACAACGACGTCTACGGCCACCCGGGCTACTACCGCTTCGACGGCCTCGTGCCGGGGCTGCCGTACTTCGTCGAGTTCGTCCGGCCGGCCGTCGCCTCCGCGTTCACCACGGCCGACGCCGGCAGCGACGACACCGTCGACTCCGACGCCGATCCGGCGACGGGCGTCACCCCGATCGTCACCCTCGCGCCGAACGAGTACGACCCGACGATCGACGCCGGCCTCGTGGTACCCGCGGGCGAGCTCGCGCTCGGCAACCAGGTCTGGTTCGACCAGAACAACGACGGCATCTTCCAGCCGGAGAACGGCGAACCCGGCATCGACGGCGTTCGCCTCGACCTCTATCTCGACGCCAACGGTGACGGCGAGCCGACGCTCGGCGAGCTCGTGGCGACGACGACGACCGCCACCACCGCCGGCTTCGCCGGCCGGTACCTCTTCGATCAGCTGGCCCCGGGCGACTACATCGTCGTCGTTCCCGAGTCGAACTTCGCCGGGGGCGGGGCGCTCGCCGGAATGCGCACGGCGACCGGCAACGATCCGGCGCCCGATCCGGACGACGATGTCGACGGCGACGACAACGGCACCGATGTCGGCGCGCTCGTCGCGAGCCTCCCGGTGACCCTCAGCCCGGGCGACGAGCCGGTATCGGAGGATGGCGACCCGGACACCAACCTCACCGTCGACTTCGGCTTCATCGTGGCCGGTGGCGATCCGCCGTCGGGCGACTTCTTCGACTACGGAGACGCCCCCGACGTCGGCGCCGGCACCGGACCGGGCAACTACCAGACGACCGCCCTCGACGGCGGCCCCCGGCACCGGCTCGTGGCGAGCAGCCCGGTCCGCCTCGGGGCCTGCGTGGACGCCGACGACGGCTTCGCGCAGAACGTCATGGCCGACGCCGACGACCTCACGCCTTCGCCGATGGTCCTCGGTACCTGCACCGACGGCGACGACGAGGACGGCGTGACCTTCACCGGCCCGTTCGTGCCGGGCGAGACCGCGACGTTCACCGTCACGGTGAGCGGCGGTGACTGCCTCGTCGACGCCTGGGTCGACTGGAACCGCGACGGCGCCTTCGACGGCCCCGACGAGCGGATCGCCAACGGCCTGGCGATGTCGCCCGGCACGACGGCGACCCTCACGGCGACCGTTCCGGTCACGGCGGTGCCCGGCGCCACCTACGCCCGCTTCCGTTGCTCGACCGCCGGCTCGGCGCTGCCGACCGGCGAGGCGGGTGACGGCGAGGTCGAGGACTACCTCCTCAGCATCCGGGGCGCCGACTTCGGCGACGCGCCGGCGAGCTACGGCACCGCGGGTGCCGGCGCCGCCGCCCACCTGGTCGATCCGCTGACCGCGCTCCGCCTCGGTACCTGCATCGACACCGAGCCCGACGGCCAGCCGTCTCCCGACGCCCTCGGCGACGACACGCACGCCGGCACCTCCACCATCGGCAACTGCTTCGACGACGAGGACGGCGTCACGCTGCCGCCGGTGCTGATCCCCTGCCTGAGCTCCCCGGTGACCGTCGTCGCCTCGGCAGCCGGGCTCCTCGACGCCTGGATCGACTTCGACGGCAACGGCGCCTTCGACGCCGGCGACCGGATCTTCTCCGGAGAGCCGCTCGCCGCGGGCACGAACAACCTCGGCTTCGCCGTCCCCTGCACGGCGATCGAACAGCTCACCTACGCCCGGTTCCGGTTCAGCTCGGCCGGAATCGGCACGCCCACCGGTCTCGCTGCCGATGGCGAGGTGGAGGACTACACGATCCAGGTCGGCGCGGTCGACTTCGGCGACGCCCCGGACAGCTACGGGACGACGTTCGCGGCCAACGGCCCGCACCACGGCATCGTCCCCGGCTTCTCGCTCGGGGCGACGGTCGACGGCGAGCCCGACGGGCAACCGTCGCCCGACGCACTCGGCGATGGGAACGACGAGGACGGCGTCACGCTTCCGTCGTTCCTCGTCGCCTGCAGCAACGCCACCGTCACGGTCGCGCTGACCAACGGCGCGGGGATCGCCACGCCGCTCCTCGACGCCTGGATCGACTTCGACGCCAACGGCGTCTTCGACGACCCGGCGGAGCGGATCGCCACCGCCCATCCGCTCGTCACGGGCGCGAACACGCTCACGGTCCCCGTGCCGTGCGGGGCGGCGAGCGCCCAGACGTTCGCGCGCTTCCGGCTCTCCTCGGCGGGCGTCGCCTCGCCGCACGGGCCGGCACCGGATGGCGAGGTCGAGGACTGGGCGGTGACGACCGTCGGCCTCGACTTCGGCGACGCGCCCGACCCGACCTTCCCGACCCTCCTCGCCTCGAACGGCGCCCGTCACCGCGTACTCCCCACCGGCAACCCGACGCTCGGGTCCACCGTGGACACCGAGCCGGACGGCCAGCCGAGCGCCAACGCCACCGGCGACGACGCGGCGGGGACGGACGACGAAGACGGCGTCACCTTCCCGGAGACCCTCATCCCGGGCACCGACGGCACGATCACCCTCACGACCGGAGCGGTCGGCGGCTACGTCTCCTGCTGGATCGACTTCGACCGCAACGGCTCCTGGGCCGACGCGGGCGAGGCGGTGGTCACCTCCCTGCTCATCGGCGCCAACAGCGTCGAGACTCCGAGCTTCCCCGTTCCCGTGGGGAGTCCCGAGGGGAACGCGCTGGTGCGCTGCCGGATCTCGAGCGAGGCCGGACTCGGCGTCACCGGCGAGGCTCCGGACGGCGAGATCGAAGACCACCTCGCCCCGATCGGGGTCGAGGAGCCGGCTCTCGGCCTCGCCAAGCAGCTCGTCTCGGTCGAGCGGGTCGAGGGCAGCGCCACCCTTTTCGAGATCGCCTTCACCTTCCGGGTCACGAACTTCGGCAACGTGCCGCTCGCGAACCTCCAGGTGACCGACGATCTGGCGGCGACCTTCACCGGCGCCGGTCCGTTCTCGGTGCTCTCGCTCACCAGCCCCGAGCTCGCCGTCAACCCCGGCTACGACGGCGCCGCCGACATCAACCTCCTCGCCGGCACCGACACGCTCGCGGTCGGCGCCTCCGCGACGATCGCGCTCACCATCGAGCTCGACCCGGCCGGTAAGCCCGGGCCGTACTACAACAGCGCGCTCGCCACCGGCGACAGCCCGGGCGATCAGGAGGTCTCCGACCCATCCCAGGATGGCGAGGAGCCCGATCCGGACGGCGACGGCAACCCGGGCAACAACGACGACCCGACGGTGATCCGGGTGCCGGTCTCGGTGCTCGAGATCCCGACGCTCGGCTTCTGGGGTCTCGCGCTCCTCGCGCTCGCCCTCGCGGCGCTGGCCATCCGCCGGCTCGCCGCCCTTCGTCAGCCCTGAGCCGCTCCGGGGCGCCCCTGGCCGGGCGCCCCGCGAACGGTCCTCTCCGGCGCCCCGCCTCCCCGGCGGGGCGTTCGTTCATCCGGGCGGTTCGCCCGGGCATCGTCTTCAGACGGAGTCGAGCGGGGTCGCGAGCGGCGGGCCGTCGGGACCGGCGGTGAGGAGCTCGCCGGCGACCACGGTGCCGGGAGCGACCTCGATCCCGGGGCCGACGATCGCGCCGGTGACCCGGGCGCCGGCCTCGACCCGGGCGCCAGGCAGGAGGAGTGAGCCCTCGACCCGCGCGCCGGTGGCGACCGCGGCGCCGGCTTCGAGCACGCTCCTCCGCACCCGGGCACCGCGGGCGATCGTGGCGCCGGGGCCGCGCCGGACGCCTCCCGGCGGCAGCCCGGCGAGCCCCCAGGCGAGCGCCCCGGCGAGATAGCGGGCCGGGGTGCCGAGGTCGTGCCAGGGGCGGCGGGTGGCGAGCGTCTGGAGCGGCTCGCCCGCGGCGAGGAGGGGCTGGTAGAGGGCCTCGACGGTGTCGGCGTACCCTTCACCGACCCGCGCGAGGAGCTCCGGCCGCCAGATCTGCGCGCCGGCGAAGACCCGGCGGCGGCGGGCGAGGCCGGTGACGAGCGCCGCGGAGCGGAAGGCGAGGACGCGCCCGTCCCGGGCGAGCGCGATCCCGCCGCCGAACGCCGCCGGGTCGGCGCGGTCGGCCACGAGCAGGGTGGCGGCGGCGCCGGTGCGCCGGTGCCGCGCGGCGAGCGCCCGGAACGGCCAGCGGCAGAGGCTGTCGCCGTTGACGATCAGGACCTCGTCGGCGGCGCCGAGGAAGTCGCGGAGCGGCCAGACCGCGCCGAGGGTGCCGAGGATCTCCGGCTCGCGGGAGTAGTGGAGCGGCACCCCCCGGTGCTGCGTGCCGAGCGCCGCGGCGATCGCCTCCCCCTGATGGTGGAGGTTGAGCGCGATCCCCTCGCAGCCGGCGGCCACGAGGGCGTCGAGGGTCCAGGCGACGAGCGGGCGGCCCGCGACCGGCAGGA
>Ga0255340_1000110_pt1 | contig 137569 bp, 126 predicted proteins | sample wastewater_treat_7_FD_192417 | JGI IMG/M metagenome (GOLD analysis project Ga0255340, IMG submission 192417) | Wastewater microbial communities from Lulu Island WWTP, Vancouver, Canada - plant10 | ecosystem: Engineered > WWTP > Wastewater > Unclassified | place: Canada: Vancouver, British...
AATCGCGCCATCTCTATTTCCATCATGCTCTCCCTTACCCGAAGTGTAGATGAATGCCATATTAAAAAAGACTTCCTATATTTTTTGAATTATCTTTGAAAGTGCTCCGTTAATGCGAAATGCAAGTTAAAGGTAATCTGGATTGAGCTAGCAGACAACGGATATTATGTAGCGCCCTTTTGGCCGTGCGGGCCTCCATGCTCCCATAACACCGCGTCCGCGGGGAACAAACTATGCTGCTTTGCTCTTTATTCCTGGGCTGATTCGGATAATATCCAGACAGAATCGCCCTGAAGGGCAAATGCTCTAATCCAGTTCAACCGTATGCAACTAAAGTATCCGAAGCCCGCCTGGTGTCCAGCCTGCTGATACCAGCAGCGTATGAGGCCCCGAAGGGCAATCTCGCGGGCGTTCAGTAGGAATGTGCTGAAGTTAATGCTGAAAACCGAGCAATGTGTGAGGAGGCACATTGATTGTCTTCTTTCTGCCTGACCTGCGACGCCAGATCATAATTCCTCCTCAAAGTAGTCTGCATCCAGCCGTTTGATCTCATATATCACGTCAGAGGCCACGCCAATCCCATAGTCTATCATAAGCTCAGCAAGCTTCTCCCCGTCGATCAGCACGATCTTCTTCTCGATCCTGGTGACGTAATCGAGTGCATCCGGGCTGAATTGGGATGTGGTGATCAGCACCCCTTTTCTGGCTCTATGCCCCTCCAGGCTGCCAGCAAAGGCCTGCACCACCTGCCTGCCAACAGTTCCTTCCCATCTCTTGGCCTGCAGATAGATGACATCCAAACCGAGCCGGTCCTCTTTGATGATGCCATCGATTCTGCCATCGCCGCTTCCCCCCACCGCCTCTCCAGCATCTTTGCGAGAGCCTCCATAGCCTGTAGCCAGCAGCGCCACCACAAGATGCTCAAAGAGTAATATTCTAATGCAAAAATTCTCCAGGCGGGCTGAGACAATAGTTTAAACACCAGGCTGCTATATGACTAATTCAAAACCACACAGATTGTTTTTTACTGGGCGCCGCGAGTCGGGCCTCCGGCCCTCCCGCGGGAGCGCTCTGGGCCCCTCAACGCCGGGGAGGCTTGGATACAAACAAGGGAGGCCGTTAATGGGTATTGATATATTGGAGATAATATTCTCCAGCCGGGCCGAATTGAACTGTGGTCTCGCCCGTAGATCCAGTCCATCGTCCTTATTCTTCCACCAGTAGCGAACTGTAGCAGTGGCAGCATGAAGCTCTGATAATCAGGAACTGCCATTATCATACCTCATGATTTGAATAAGTTATTCTTGAGGACATGCAAACCTTCTTATTTACCGTCAATTGATCCAAAATCCTCACTAAAATTCTCTGCAATCCTGGTTATCCTTTCCAGGATTAACTCAATTACATCATTGGCCTTATCAAGCGTCTGGATATCTAATGTCGAGGTGAGAGTTTTCTTGCCGGTTTCCTTGAAAATGCCCGTGGACAATAATTGCCGACGCAGATCTTCCGCTAATTTTTCTGATATTGGGAGTTGGGCGAAATAGAAATAGAATGCGCCCTTTGGTGAACAATATATTACGCTTGCATACTTATTGAAAAAAGGAAAATACTTCCGCACAGAAAAGCCTGTTTTGGCCCAGTAAATCGAAAATATCTTTTCATTCGCCTGCTCTATCACCTTTTGGAAAAATGGTGCAAATTCACTCGGACATTTTTCCATGAATCCTTTTTCAGTGAGAACAGCTCCCTTTGCAGGCTTCTTATCCACAGGGCTCATTCCTATAACTCTGGGCACCATTGCCTTTTGTCCTTCTCCAAGATACTGCTTGATCTCGACAATAAGCACCTCAACATCCTTCATCTGCCTATTGAGAAATTCCACCAATCTTCGCAGTTCCTTTGGAGGATTATCGGTAACAAAAAGTAGCCTAACTTTATCGAATCGAAGATTTTCCTCAACCTGTTTCCAATACTCCTCAACATCGCCCTCATCTGAACCGAGCAGCCGCTTTATCTCCTCGTCAAGAGATTTGCTGCGATTGCCCGCCGTTTCAGCTGCAGCTTGACGGAGCCGGTCAATGCTCCAATACTCGATTCCGTTGGCAGCATAGTCGAGCATTTGGGCCACAATCTCCCTGCGAGCCTGTGTATTCGAAGATCGCTTGCACTCAACGAACGTGGGTATTCCATCCTGATCAAGGAATAAATGATCCAGACTCCAGCGATCAGCTTCAGCAATACCACCTGGTACTCCCAATTCGCGCGTGACAAGCAACCATTGGCGAGGATTCTCTGGATCTATCTGGTCCCCGGGCAAAAGATCAGGATAGCGAGCAAGCAAAATCTGCAGGTTTTCTTCAGTTACGAAAGGTGTCTCAACCATTTGCATCAGCCGATCTCCGTCATCATCCACAAGAAATATTTTTGCATTACTCATCTTGCATCCTCTCATTAATCTAAACTTTTAGATCTCATCTGGCTTGAGATTGTACCCCTTCCACAATCCTGATCTCCTCCTCCGTCAGCCCATAAAGCTCATAGACCAGAGCATCTATCTGCCTGTCGGTGGCCTCGATCTGCCGCTGGAGGGCGGTTTTCTCAGGGGGGGTGCGGGCCTCCTGGAGCTGCTTGTGAAGGGCGAGCATTCGCTCCACCAGGGAGACCATGTGATCATGGCGGGCGGCGTCGGCGGGGTCTGAGAAATCGATGGTGCGGATGGGAAGGCTGCGGATAAAACGTGTTTCGTATTTGTAAAAACCACCTCTCATTTGTGTGCTCATTCTTTTCAGATAGTAATCGGATAGTTTGCTGTTCAGCAGTCCCAATATATACTTTTCAGACTCGGGAAGATCAGCCTTCAAGATTATACCGTAACCGCTGGTAAATGCATAATTTCCGTTTTGATCGAGCACGAATGAGACATGATTTGCAATGTCTGGAACGAGTATTTTAGGCAGTAACATCAAATCAATATTCTGGTTTCTTCCGTACACGTACCAATTTGCACCCTTGAAGCGTCCTTTTTCTCTAGCATTAAGGTAGTCCTTATTTCTGCAGAGGTATTCATACGTTCTCGGAAAGCGTTTACTAAGCTCTATTTCGGGAATGATCATCGCTTTTTTGCTGATAATTGTATATGGCATGACAACAAGTTTGCCAGAGGATTGTATGGCATATCTTCTTATTTCACGGCCTTGCAAGAACCATAATGCAGAATCACTCTCAATTTTAACAACCTCATTTAATATTTTCGATTTAGCGCAAATCACATTGTTGGTTATCGATACAAGGTCTAAAACATAGACTTCATTTGCACTGGTCCTAATACCTTGTGATATTCTCACTGCAATATCTTCAAGGCGAACTGTGACGGTAGCCAATTTATCAAAGATGGCAGATTCTTTTTCAAGAGAAAAATTCCATTCCGCGCTGGTCGCTTTATCTGCAGAAATATAGGCCTCTTCTGTTCTGTCTATAAGCTGCAATCCATCTAGATCTATCGGCTTAATAAATCTGAAGGTATCTGTGCCTGATTTGTCTAAAAATAAGAGGCAGGTGTAAGTAGTTACGCCCTCGAATACCTGTTGATCCCCAAAATGCACGATCTCTGCCAGATGCTTGCCGTCATATATGAGTTTTCGCAAAGGCTGACCATATTTGGCATTGAAGAACTTATGTGGTAGAATAAAACCAAGGTGTCCTTGTTCATTGAGCAGGCTCAGCCCCTTTTCTGCAAAGATTACATAAATATCATAGTTGCCTCTGGAGGCGGATGTATAATGAAGCTTGAAATACTCGACCTCATCCGGCGCCCATTCTTTCATCATTTGAATCCGAATGTATGGCGGATTTCCTATCACCACATCAAAGCCACCTCTGGAGGAGACCTCCGGATATTCCGCCCGCCAGTCAAATGGATTGATCCTCTCGATCTCCTTCTGCCCCAGATTCGGATTGTCCTCCAGGATGTCCCAGCCGATCAATGAATTGCCGCACTTGATATTCCTGCTCAAATCCGGCAGCGCCCTCTCCGAAAAGAGGGTGAGCTGCTTGGAGATCGTCTCCTCATTCTCCCCCTCCAGCACCTTCAGGAGAAGCGAGAGCTTGGTCACCTCCACCGCCTGGCGGTCGATGTCCACTCCATAGATGTTGTTCAGGAGAATCCTCTTCTTCTCGGCGGTGGTCAGCCTCCACTCCCCGCCCCGGCCCTGAAAGATGGGCAGCTCCGGCCCCTTCTCCTTCTTCCTGCCCTTACTCGCCCCCTCATTTCCCGGCAGCATATGCCTTATCTGGACGGACGAGGGCCGAAATCCGCTCTGCAGCAACGGCACAAGCTTTTGCCCGTACCACTCTCTATGCCAGTCCAGAAGATGCTGGTAGGCCACAATCAGAAAGGAGCCCGAGCCGCAGGCCGGATCAAGGACGCTGATCTTCGACGCATCGGAGGGCGTCTTATCCTCCAGGGCCGGGCCCAGTGTGTTTTTCACAATATAGTCCACGATATAGGACGGGGTGTACTTGACCCCGCCCGCTTTTTTCACCTCGGGCTTGTCCTCCACCACCGCCCGGTGGCCGTCGGTGAGGCGAATGACCTTTCCTAAAAACTGTTCATAGACCTGGCCTAAGATCTCCGCCGGCAGGACAGAGAACTCATAAGGGCTGTCCGGATAGTAGAGCCGCCGGATAATGTCTTTTAAAGGTTTGTCATCGATATTCAGCCGCAGGCTGAGGGTATCCGGATTCTCCCTACCCTCCTCCTTCTCGAAATGGAAGATGCTTGAATTATAGCGCTCGTCCGCCCGCCTGAACAGCTCACAGAGCCTGGGGTAGACCCTCTCCCCTGAGAGGAGGTCCTCCATCTTCATCAACTTCTCAATTCCCCGGTCCTCACAGATCCGCAGGAAGATGATGCGGTTGACAGTCGCCTGGACGACATAGTTGAGGTCTTTGGTGTCAAGCTCCGGATTTCGCAGGGCGATATTCCTGGCCAGGACCTCCCTCCAGCCGGCGATCTCCTCCAGGAAGGCAGAGTCCACCTGGGCGGTTCCTCTCTTGCCCCTTTTATCTTGAGCATACCTGTCAAAAGAGCCCTTGAGGATGGCGTTCTTGGAGAATATGGCCTCGATCTCGTCCCACTGCTCCAGGTAGTCTTCGTAGGTCAGATAGAGTATCCGCCCTTTGGAGGGCTTATCCCTTTTATCCGGCTTTATGGTGCAGTCGTAGACCGAGAACTCCTCGAAGTCAGTGAGAATGGACAGGGGCAGCTTTGCCGTCCAGGCATAGCGCCGCAGCTGGAAGGCGGGGTAGATGTCCTCTTTTATGTCCACCGAGGGCTTCTTGGTCTCCAAAAAGAACTTGCGCTGGCCGCCGATGCGAAAAGAGTAATCCGGAGCCCTGGTGGTGCCGCCCACCTTGATGGCGTCCTCGTGGATCACATCCTTGTAGGCCTCGGCAAATCCCTGCTCGTTATCGATATCCCAGCCCAGGGCCTTGAAGAAAGGATCGACAAACTCCCTTCGCACCTGGGTCTCATTGTAGTGCCCTGATTTGTAGGCATCTCGATTATTCTGGAACCTCTCCACAAGCTGGACGATCTCTTTGGGTGCCGGCAAATCAGTCTCCCTCAAATGCCCCAACTACCTCACCCACAAAAAACCTTTTGGTTGCGCTTCCGAAGAAATGCACTATTTTGGCTCCTTTGAGTCGAGATGAAGGCCGGTGTGCTCAAAGGCCAGCTCCCCCCCCAGCCCCTCGCCCGCGGCACCGATCCGATGAAGATGCTCTGGCTCAGATCAGGGTCAGCACTCTGCTCATTCTCTCCGGCTATGCGCATCCCAGCAGGATCGGCGAGAGCGGCCGGCACTCACAGGAGAGGAGCGGCCCCGCGGCCTGCGCCCGGCAGCGGCGGCAGGAGCTCTCAGGCTGATGCCTTAGAGGAGCTTTATGAGCTGGCCCAGAGGACGGGAGCAGAGGCGGAGTATGCGGAGGAGTATGTGGGGGGTCTGTGGAGGAGTATGTGAAGGAATATGTGGAGGAGTATGTGACGGAGTATGTGGAGGAGTCTGTGAAGGAGTCTGTGAAGGAGTATGTGGAGGAGTATGTGTTCCTTCGTGCTATTGGCAGCGTGGGGGCGATACTGCGCCATTGAAGAACTCTCTGATCCACTACCTCAATCCAATGGACCGGCAAAAATCGCTATAGGACCGGCCCTTGATGGCCAGATGCATGAATATGCCTGACCATGCCCATACCGCCAGGGCAAAGACCATGGTGAACATGAGAAAGAATGTCATCATGATCAACAGGCCGAGGATGAAGAGCAGAATGGATATGGCAGCATACTTCAGGCGGGTGATTCTATCTACCTTTTCATACATCTGTTCTCCTGAATGGGAGATTGCAGGCTATCAACTTTACGGAATCCTCCCCATTCCCATCAAACATCCCATCCATTCGGGGCTTGATGGGAAAGGTGATTTAAGCCCTTGATGCAAGGCCATTCTGTATGGGATCGGGCTCTGCGGATTTGATGGATGAACATCAGGATAAAGAGAATGAATCAAGCAGCAAGGATCGCTACTTCGTCTTGCTCTTGGTCTTGACGGGCGTCTTTATGTCCGTTCTCGATGGCTCTGTGGTCAGCATCGCCCTGCCCACCATCACCCAGTACTTCCATGTGAGCATCGCCCAGTCGCAGATGATCATGACCGGCTATCTGGTGACGATCACAAGCCTGCTATTGATATTCGGAAAGATGGCAGAGCGCATGGGAAAGGCGCGGCTCTTCTCCCTTGGAATCGCCATCTTCACCGCCAGCTCTCTGGCCTGCGGCATCTCCACCAGCCTGGAGATGCTGGTCTTATGCCGGATCTTTCAGGCCACAGGAGGGGCGATGATGTTCTCCATCAGCGCAGCCATAATTTTTCTCGCCTTCCCCAAGAGCGAGCAGGGCCGGGCCATGGGCTACATCGGATCGACAGTGGCAATAGGCAGCATCCTGGGGCCGACTCTGGGAGGATTCATCGTCGACCTACTGGGCTGGAGCTATATCTTTCTCATCAATGTGCCCATAGGAATCGCTCAGATGCTCCTATCAGCCAAGTATCTGAAGATCGAGGAGAAGAGGTTGATAGGGCTGGAGGCGGACTGGATAGGGGCACTGACCCTGATCACCCTTATCGTCTCTCTGATGGCATTTCTCGGCCAGCTCTCATATGGCCTTGCCCCGACCCCGGCCATGCTCCTCTTGGCCCTGATCTTTGTCCTTTCCCTGATCGGATTCATCATCAACGAGTCCAGGGAGAAGGCTCCCCTGCTGGACCTCTCCATCTTCCGGTATCCCATGTTTGTCCTGCCCAGCATCAGCCTGATGCTCTATTTTGTGGCCAACCTGATGGTCTCAGTCCTCGGGCCGTTCTACTTTGAAGGGGTGAGGGGCTACACAGCCTCCCAGGTGGGACTGATCTATCTCATCATCCCCGCGATCACCGTCTTCGGAGCGCCCCTGACCGGGATCGTATACGACAGGCATCAGTTCAGATACCTGGCCGCCCTGGGAATGTCGATCATGTCCCTTGCCATGATCATGCTCGGATACCTGGCCTCCAGTATGACGACCGATATCCGGCTGCTTTTAACCTGCTTTGTCTTCATGGGATTGGGCGGGGCAGTCTTCCAAAGCCCCAACAACACCGAGCTGATGAGATCCCTGCCCATCACCAAGATCAACATCGCCTCCAGCTTCACAGCTACCATCAGAAACCTGGGAATGGCCCTGGGAGTCTCCCTATCCGGCCTTTTGGTCTCAATGCAGATGGCCCAGTCCGGCTACTATGGAAGCATATCCGAGGCCTCGCCCCTGATCCTCGCGAGCAGCATCAGTGATGTGATGATGATCGCCGGAGGCTTATGCTTCATGGGCGCCACTGCAGCCGTATACAGGGGGATGAGATCAGAATGATTCTCAGGCCAGGGGCCTTTGAGACTGAAGCCATTTCCAATATCGGTCTTCAGCCCCCGTCCAGTTGATCGCTCAACTGTTTCCGATTGCCAGGAGAGATGCAGCCCGGCAATCGCAAAATTCGCCTGGTCATGAGAGGAGATCATCGATTCCTTTTTATCCGCCCTTGCCCTCATCCAATCAGGTTGATCATCAATGTCTGGTTACTGGGACCCTCATATTGAGCGCATGCCCCTGGAGAACCTTCATTCCCTCCAGGAGGACAGGCTCAAGTCCGTAGTGCGCTACGTCTATGACCACTCCGCTTTCTACCGGCAGAGGTTCAAGGAGGCCAACATCATGCCAGAGGATATCAAGAGCCTGGCAGATGTGACCAAGCTGCCCTTCACCAGGAAGGCAGATCTACGGGACAACTATCCCACAGGCATGTTCAGCGCCCCTAAGAACCAGTTGGTGCGCTACCATGTATCCAGCGGCACCACAGGCAAGCCCACAGTGGTCGGCTACACCAGGGGCGATATCGAGACCTGGTCGGAGTCCCTGGCCAGAGCCCTGACCTCCCTGGGCCTTTCCCGTGATGATGTGGTTCAGGTGGGATACGGCTACGGCCTTTTCACCGGCGGCCTGGGGCTGCATTATGGTGCAGAGCGCATTGGTGCTGCCGTCCTGCCCGTGGGCACCGGCAACACTGAACGCCAGATCGAGCTGATGCAGGATCTGGGCACCACCGCCATTGCCTGCACCCCATCTTACTTCCTGCACATGATGGAGGTGGCGGAGAGGATGGGCGTCTCCATCAAGAATGATACCCGTCTCAGGGTGGGCATATTCGGGGCGGAGCCGTGGTCCATAGAGACCAGGGAGAGGATCGAGAGCAATACGGGGATTGATGCCTATGACATCTACGGGACGAGCGAGATCTCCGGACCTTTATTCACTGAGTGCCAGGCGAAGAATGGTATTCACGTCTGGGGAGATATGTTCCTGACTGAGGTGGTGGATCCGAACACCGGCGAGCCAGTGGCCGAGGGAGAGAGGGGGGAGCTGGTGTTCACCACATTGCACAAGTTCGCCCTGCCCCTCATCCGTTATAGAATTGGTGACCTCTCTGCAATAAGCTGGGAGGCCTGTGAGTGCGGCCGCACCCACCCGCGGATCATGAAGATCATGGGCCGGACGGATGATATGCTCATCATCAGGGGCATCAATGTCTTCCCCAGCCAGGTGGAGTCAGTGCTGATGAGGATTCCCGAGGTGGGGGATCACTGGGAGATAGTCGTCGACCGCAAGGGACCTTTGGATATGATGACTGTGCGGGTGGAGCTGACTGAGTCCGGCTTCTCCGATAAGATCGGCGACCTGATGAGGCTGGAGAATAAGGTCTCCAAGGAGCTGAAAGGGGTGCTGAACATAGCGGCAGAGGTGGAGCTGGTCGAGCCCGGAACCATCCCCCGCTCCATGGGCAAGGCCAAGAGAGTGACGGACAACAGAAAGGTTTAGGATACATTCTGATTCATTTGGAATAGAGGTCATGATAGTTTAGGATAAGGTTTGGGAGGTTACTGGAGATGTCAGAGATAAAGCAGATTTCGCTCTTTGTGGAGAACCGGCCGGGACGGACGGCCAAGGTTGCCAAGACGCTATCGGATGCCGGGGTGAACATCCGCGCCCTCACCATTGCCGAGGCGGGCGATTTCGGTGTCATCCGCATGGTCCTGGATGATGCCGAGAAGGGATATAAGGTCCTGAAGGAGAACGCCTTTACGGTCTCCATGACCGATGTCCTGGCAGTGGAGATGAAGGATCAGCCCGGTGGGCTGTATGAGATCGTCAATACCCTGGGAGAGAACGATGTGAATGTGGATTATGCCTATGCCTTCGTCACGGCAAAGGCGCAGAGGGCCATGCTCATCCTGCGGGTGGACGATATCGCCAAGGCCCGCAAGGTTCTGGATGATAAGAAGATCAAGATCGCCACCAAAGAGGAGATCCAGGCGATCTGAGATCTGGATTCATATTTTTTTGTCAGGCTTCATATTTCACCGCAGTTTCATAAAAACCTTATATTATTAGTTACCAACCATGCTGAAGGAGTTGTGAATATGAGATCTTCTACTGCTCTTCTGGCTGCCATCTTTATGCTGGTCTGCCCTGCTCTGCCTGTGTCGGCTCTGGAATTGAATGTCTCGACAGTCTGCGATAAGAGCCTCTTCATCGACCTGGGGCCAAGCTTCGAGATTGTCAGCAACAGATTTGATGACAGCAGCAAAGGAATGATCTCCAATGATATCACCATCTCCGATACGGCACAGGCCGGATCTGCCTATGTATCTGTAATGACTATATTCGATAGAATCCTCAGTATGATGAACCCAGACGCTTTGTCCGGGCTCTTCCTGTCTGCAGTGATAGAGGCAGTAGGAGAGGAAGGCCACAGAGAGATCGGCCAATGGACTGCTCTTGATAGCCGGGGCAGAAATGTCAGCGTCACCACAATGAAAGCGGCGAATGAAAGCGAGCGGATGCCCGGTGGAATCTATAATATCTCTGTCTGGAATCTGGATAGCAGAACTTATATTTTGATGGCATCCTCATTTGATGAGAATAACACCACTCAGATAATTAAGACACTGACGATTAGCTAATGTAATGGCTCAAGCGAAGAATTTTCTTTTTGATTTTTTTCAGAAGAGCGGGCAGCATCTATGAGGGTCTGCCCAGCCTCCTCTCCAGCCTCTCCTTTTCAATCCGGGCCTCTTCAGCATGATGGCCTGCGCCTAGCAGTTTGAAGATAGCTTCAGCCTGAGTGATATGATCAATTGCAGCCTTGATATCATTCTGTTCTTCCTCCAGCAATGCGAGCTTAGCAAGTGATAAGGCCTCGCCGCTCCTCTCCCCCAGATCCTGAAATATCTTGAGGCTCTCATTGTACAGACGGCGTGCCTCCGGGTAATCGTCGGAGGCCTCAGCCAGAGAACCCAGGTTGTGCAGTGTCTTGGCCTCGTCGCTCCTCTCCCCCAGATCCTGCCTTATCTTGAGGCTCTCATTGTACAGATGGCGTGCCTCCGGGTAGTCGCCAGAGGCCTCAGCCAGAGAACCCAGGGCGAGCAGTGTCCCGGCCTCGCCGCTCCTCTCCCCCAGATCCTGAAATATCTTGAGGCTCTCATTGTACAGACGGCGTGCCTCCGGGTAATCGTCGGAGGCCTCAGCCAGAGAACCCAGGTTGTGCAGTGTCTTGGCCTCGTCGCTCCTCTCCCCCAGATCCTGCCTTATCTTGAGGCTCTCATTGTACAGATGGCGTGCCTCCGGGTAGTCGCCAGAGGCCTCAGCCAGAGAACCCAGGGCGAGCAGTGTCCCGGCCTCGCCGCTCCTCTCCCCCAGATCCTGAAATATCTTGAGGCTCTCATTGTACAGACGGCGTGCCTCCGGGTAATCGCCGGAGGCCTCAGCCAGAGAACCCAGGTTGTGCAGTGTCCCGGCCTCGCCGCTCCTGTCCCCCTGATCCTGCCTTATCTTGAGGCTCTCATTGTACAGACGGCGTGCCTCCGGGTAGTCGCCAGAGGCCTGAGCCAGAGAACCCAGGTTGTGCAGTGTCCTGGCCTCGTCGCTCCTCTCCCCCTGATCCTGCCTTATCTTGAGGCTCTCATTGTACAGACGGCGTGCCTCCGGGTAGTCGCCAGAGGCCTGAGCCAGAGAACCCAGGGCGTGCAGTGTCCCGGCCTCGCCGCTCCTCTCCCCCAGATCCTGAAATATCTTGAGGCTCTCATTGTACAGACGACGTGCCTCCGGGTAGTCGCCAGAGGCCTCAGCCAGTATGCCCAAGGCGAAAAATGTCAAGGCCTCGCCGCTCCTCTCCCCCAGATCCTGAAATATCTTGAGGCTCTCATTGTACAGACGGCGTGCCTCCGGGTAGTCGCCAGAGACCTCTGCCAGAGAATCCAGGTTGCTCAGTGTCCAGGCCTCGCCTCTCTTCTCCCCCAGATCCTGAGAGATCCTGAGGCTCTCGTTGTACAGACGGCGTGCCTTCGGGTAGTCGCCAGAGGCCTCTGCCAGAGAACCCAGGCTGTGCAGTGTCCCGGCCTCGCATCTCCTCTCCCCCAGATCCTGAAAGATCTTGAGGCTCTCGTTGTACAGACGATATGCCTCCGGGTAGTCGCTAGAGGCCTCTGCCAGAGAACCCAGGTTGTGCAGTGTCTGGGCCTCGCCTCTCCTCTCCCCCAGATCCTGAAAGATCCTGAGGCTCTCGTTGTACAGACGATATGCCTCCGGGTAGTCGCTAGAGGCCTCTGCCAGAGAACCCAGGTTGTGCAGTGTCTGGGCCTCGCCTCTCCTCTCCCCCAGATCCTGAAAGATCCTGAGGCTCTCGTTGTACAGACGACGTGCCTCCGGGTAGTCGCCAGAGGCCTCTGCCAGAGAACCCAGGTTGTGCAGTGTCCGGGCCTCGCCGCTCCCGTCCCCCAGATCCTGAAAGATCTTGAGGCTCTCATTGTACAGACGGCGTGCCTCCGGGTAGTCGCCAGAGGCCTGAGCCAGTATGCCCAGGTGGCGCAGTGTCCAGGCCTCGTCGATCCTGTCCTCCAGATCCTGAGAGATCTTGAGGCTCTCGTTGTACAGACGGCTTGCCTCCTGGTAGTCGCCAGAGGCATCAGCCAGAGAACCCAGGGCGAACAGTGTCCGGGCCTCGCCGCTCCTCTCCCCCAGATCCTGAAAGATCTTGAGGCTCTCATTGTACAGACGGCGTGCCTCCGGGTAGTCGCCAGAGGCATCAGCCAGAGAACCCATGGCGAACAGTGTCCCGGCCTCGCCGCTCCTCTCCCCCAGATCCTGCCAGATCTTGAGGCTCTTATTGTACAGACGGCGCGCCTCCGGGTAGTCTCCCAACTGAAAGCGGAGATATGCCAATCGATCGAGAACTGCAGCATAGGATCGATTCTCACGCTCTCCCCTCTTCAATTCAGAATAATCCCAGACCAGCCCTTCCAATGAGGCCAGGCGCTCTTTTTTCTTCTCAAGGCTCAAGCCTTCTGGATACGTTCCTGTGATCGTGGCCGATTCCATTGTAGTCATCAGCATCCGGTCGGGAACGAATTCAAAGACGCCGCTGCGCCACCCCCAGAAGTCAGGAGCCTCCCGCGCCAGTCGAGTCAGTGCATAATCCGGCAGCCAGAGAAGGAAAGGGAATGGGAAGTCACAGGGAAAGAGATCGCGAGAGAGATTCAGCCCCTCCAGGGCGGGAACAGACCCCTCTGAGGGAATTGATTGTTCAAAGCCGAAGACCATCAGCACGCGCTTCCCGGTGCCGGTCTGAACCCCTTCAGTCAGCAATTGGCCCACTGCCGCCCGCAGGTCATCAACCGGCTCCTTGAGATCGACTTCCTGGATCTGCACCTCGCCAGCGAGCATCTCCTTCAATAAATCCGCCATTTGGCGACGCTGGACCGGTTGATTGCATTTGACAAGCCCCAGCCGGAAACCCTCTGCAAGGCGAATGAAAGCGGAGATCTGCAGCAGAACCTCCCTGTTCTCGGCAGATATGTCAGCCCTCCAAGGGGGGCTCTTCAGATCTCCAGCCAGGCTCCCATCCCGATCACTGCTGTACATTATTTTCTGCATTCCTCATTTGCTGCACTCACTCTCGCCTAAAGATATCCTTGAACTCCGGAAGCTCTCTTATAGCAGGATGAACGTCGCACCACCTGTTGCCGTTCATATATTCAAGAATGCTGAGGTTATACAGCATCGCCTGATGCTTTTCATCATTAGGAGCCCTCTTGTTCCTGGCAACCTGAGCCAAGAGCTTATAATACTCATCAGGGACCATGCGACCATACTCGTTTACCAGGCGTCGAAAGGCCTTCTCGGCCAGATCCATTGTGATGGGAACCCCTCCTCCCCTCACCTGTGCCAGCTCAATGGTATAGCCCAGCAGCCTGATGAAATCTCGCAGCATTCCTCCGCTCTTATCCGCCAGGAATTCCACAACGCCATCGGCGTAGATCCTCTCTATATCCAGCCGCCTCTTTGCCACCTCATAGAGACGGTCTATGCCCTCACTACATGGGTTGCCATCCTCCTCCTTGACCTTTATCATGGGGAGGATTGAATAATCCGGAAAGGCTCCTGTGAGGCCAGTGGCCTTGAGAGAATAGAACATGGAGATGGGGACGGTGTAGATCATATGCAAATCCAGGGATTTCAACTGCTCAGCATGCTCCAGGAAGAGTGCATCATGAGTGGTCCGGCCGGTCTTATCATCCAGAACCCTGAAGACGATCCTGTCCAGATTGTCTATCACCAGGACCAGATCGCGGTAACCCTTTTCCCTTATCTTGGGAATTGCTGCTTGAATGAGCTCATTGACCCTTTCTATGAACTGATAGACCTGAGGATCCAGTTTTAGGCGAACTTCCCTGCGTATGTTCTGGCCGGTCTTGATCTGGCCTGTGATCCTGGCCAGGATCTTGGAAAGGATGGGAAGTGGAATGGGGGCAGAGACGCCCAGCTCAAATTCCGTCTGCAAAGTCGCAGAGAACTCTCTCTCATCCTTCCATCCATAAACGACTTCAGCGAACCACATCGCTACAGCATTTGAGAGTCTGGGATCGATCTGGATATCCTCATCTGCGAAAGCACGCTCCAGACGCTTGATGATCGCCATTAAGAGATCGGTATAAACCAAATCCCCCACATCTATATCCTCGTCCGCAGCAAAGTAGACCACCATATAATTTTTTCTCTTCAGGTCGTCCACCAGGCGCAAGAGCTCAGTGGACTTGCCACATCCTCTATGGCCGCTGATGAGCTGCGCCATGGGGCGGGGTGAATTCTCTATGCGCGTGCAGAGAAGCTTTACCACATCCTCCCCTCCTCTGGCCGAACTGCAATCAACATAACGCGGATCTCCGCTCATGAGGGGATCCAGCTTGACCTCATTGTAAGCAGCCTTCAGATCGGCAGCGCATGATGCATTGCTCATAGAGATTGTATTATCTCTTCGTTCATATCATAGTTTTGCTCTAGTTTTGCTCAAGAGAGATTCAGTATATGGCGGCCTAAGAACGAAAATGGTCGCAAGATAGTGATTGTTATAGAATTTTCCTAGCAAGGCACAAAGGAGAGGCTTCTATAGTACACCGCCTAATACAATTTGATGAATAGCTCAAAATATGATGATAATTAAAAGAAAGCTTTATTTGATCTTTTTCTGAAGCTTTTTGAGCTTTTTTTTGGCGGTTTTGCTCCCTTCAGCAGCCTGTTTTGAGAGCTCTTCTGCTTTGGCCTTTTTCGCTTTATTCAGCTTTTCTAGCTGTTTTTTGGATACAGGCATAGATCCACCTCCATTGAATCTGGCTGCTCCTTTGAGCTTCTCCTCCTTAAACATAATCGGTGATTGGAAAAAAATCAGCAAATTCGATGAGGGGAGTGGCAGAAGATATGGAAAAGGCGGTCCGGCTTCAGCCGAACATTGCCCCCATACCTGCTTCTGCCGACTCAGCCTCTTCCTGGAATGCCTTCAGCAGTGCCTCTCCCTCCTCCCCCTTCAGCTCCTCGGCAGCGCTCTCAGCCAGGTGCTTTTTTGCTTCCTCAGCCAGCCCATCCCTGGCCTTGATGTAAAGGCACATGCCCTCCTTATCAAAGCCCATAGCTCTGCAGTCCCTCACTGTAGGCCCCAGACGCTTCCAGAACTCCTCCTCCAGCATCTTTTGCATCTCTTTGCTCTTATCCATAGGGTAAGTATAGACCAATTCCATCTCTTATGACTCCTCTTTTAGATCATTCAAGCCTTCTATAGATGCTTCAATGCTCTCTATAGATCCTTCAGGGCCTTCTTCAGCATCTCTGTGCACTCGTCCATCAGCTCGGCTGCCCGGTTTATATCCTGAGCGGCAGCTTCGCTCAAGCCGGCGACCTGGGCCGCTCTCTCTCGAAAAGAGATGCTATGTCCCTGGTTATGCTCTATCCAATGCTCCAGGAGGTGCTCCGCCTGATGCCGGGTCAGAGCATGATCCTTTGAATCATGGCTATGATCATGGCTATGATCGTGGCTATGATCGTGGCTGTGGCCGTGGCTGTGATCGTGGCTGTGCATAATAATCAACTCCTGATCTCAGGATGATCCTTCCCCAGATTTGAACCTTGCCTTCAGCTTGAAAAAGAGAGGTTAGAAGATCATAACACCCTCTCCAGCTCCTCCTGCCTTGCCATATGCACCTGGACCATATGATGGGGGTGGTAGCGCATCTTCGCCTCCCGGATTCCCTCCACCCCCATATCGCTCTCCCGGTTGATGTAGGTGTAGCCTCCGGCCAGTATCTTCGCCGTCTCGGCATTGATCGCCCGGTAGATTCCCTTGCAGTCAGGGAGCCCCTTCTCAAAGTGAACCAGAGCAGTATCCTCGTTCAGCCCCTCGAAGAGGGATATTGCCCCGATCTTACCCTCTGCCCGTATGGCAATGCCCGATAGTTCCAGCTCCTCATAATGGGCCAGGGCAAAGCACAGGGCCTCTTTTTCTGACTCCAGATCAGGATTTGAGTCGCAATCCTTCCACTCGCACCACTGCTCTACAAAATCGTTTATCTCTGCGATGTTGTCCGCCCCCAGATCCTCGACCCTGGGGCTGCAGTTCTTCATGAACTGGTTGAGCTGCCGCCTGATGGTTGAGTATCCCTTTCCAGGAAGAAGGGCCAGATCAGACGCCAGGTAGACATATTCGAAGTACATCCTCTCAGGATCAAGCTTTAGCTCCGGGTAGAGGCTCTTTATCCAGTCCAGTGTCCCCTGGTCCAGGACCACAAAGGGCCTTTCTTCATCGCTCCTCAGGGCAAGCGACATGACCTCATGGAGAAGGTCAGGGTTGTGCGGCCCGATGGGAGGGCGATAGCGCGTCTTGCCGCCTATTGTGCTGGAGAGGAGCACACAGTCCTGGACATATGCATAACGGTAATTTGCATAATAATTCCAGCAGACCATATTGGTGAAGGTGTTGTCGCTGTGCATTTGAGGAAAGCGCCGGTAGTGTTGGACAAAAAAATCCCTATCCTCAAGCTGAACCGGCTTGAAGTCGCCAGAGCTCAGCACCTTCCGCCCTCCCAATCGAGGTGCATGGGCACATGCCCCTCCATCCTGCGAAATCCAAATGAATCATAAAAGGCCTCCTTTCCCGGCTCGGCTATCAGGCTCACCCAGGCGATCCCTCTGGACCGGCACTCCTCCAGCAGTCTATCCAGGATCATTCTCCCTACCCCCTCTGACCGCCAGCCAGGCAGGACCACCAGATCCTGAATATATCCGTCCGATACCCCATCTGAGATCACCCGGCCCATTCCCACTGCTTTGCCGCTCCTTTTCTCAACTGCCACTGCGAAGAGAAAGCTCCCTTGAATCAGGTCATTGATGCGAGACGAATCCATGTACTCCCTCCACCAGCCGCCGGCCCGGTACAGCTCCACTATATCCTCTTGCCTCCAGCAGCTTACGAATTCGACCCCTACACAATTGTTATCATCTAAAAGGCTTTTGTCCTGCAATAGGTCTACCACCTGATGCGCCATTGAGGGCGCAATTGAAAATCATAGGAGAGGGAAATAAGGCATAATCTCTCTGGCGCTCCAATTATCGATCAAATATCTTCTCAAAGCCTCCGCCAGGCCCAAGCCCAGGCCTATGCCAAGCCCCAGGCCTATCTCAAGCCTCAGACACAGGCCTTCAGGCAGAGGCTTATGCTTAGCTTATGCTTATTTATGTCAAGCCCAAGCTCAAAGGCCGGGCTCAAACGTACATATCGCCTCTCTCCGCCTCTCGGGAGGCCTTCTTGCGCAGCTCCTTGGCCAAAGAGGAATAATACTTCATGGTATCCGGAGTGACAGAAGGCCCGATCTCCTCCAGGGCAGCGAGGAAATGCTTCTGGCTGATCTTCTTGGCACCCATATCCTCCCTCAGGGCCAGCCGTCCGGCCTTTCTGACCAGGGAGGCTATGTCTGCACCAGTGTACTGATCCGTATGCGCGAGAAGTTCCTCAATATTGATATCATCCGCCAGGGGCGAATTTTTAAGGTGCACCTGGAAGATCTTACGCCTGGACTCACTGTCCGGCACGGGCACCAGTATCAGCTCATCGAACCTTCCCGGCCTGAGAAGAGCAGGGTCTATGATATCCGGCCGGTTGGTCGCTCCGATCACCACTACGCCGCGCAGCTCCTCCAGGCCGTCCATCTCGCTCAATAGCTGATTGACTATCCTCTCAGTGACATGGGGCTCACCCATTGCTCCCCCCCTGATGGGGACCAATGCATCAAGCTCGTCCAGGAATATGATAGAAGGAGCAACCTGCCTCGCCTTCCTGAATATCTCCTCCACCCTCTTCTCGCTCTCACCATACCACTTGGAGAGCAGAGCGCTCCCTTTGACAGTGATGAAGTTCGCCTCGCTCTCATTGGCCACTGCTTTGGCGAGCATCGTCTTTCCTGTGCCTGGAGGGCCATAGAGCAGGATGCCCTTGGGGGCCTCGATTCCCAGGCGATGGAAGCTTTCGGCATGGCGCAGCGGCCATTCGACTGCCTCCACCATCAGGTCCTTGACATTCTCCAGGCCTCCAATGTCCTCCCAGCTCACATTGGGAACCTCTACCAGGATCTCTCGCATCGCTGAGGGCTGAATCTCCTTTAAGGCCGCCTCAAAGTCGCTCTTCTGTACTATGAGCCGGTCTAAAATCTCCTTGGGAATGGTGGGCTCGTCCAGATCGATCTCCGGCAGGATGCGCCTCAGGGCGTTCATCGCCGCCTCCCGGCTGACTGCAGATATGTCTGCTCCCACAAAACCGTAGGTCTCGTTGGCATAATCCTCCAGGACCACATCCTCATGCAGTGGCATGCCCCGGGTATGGATCTGGAAGATCTCCAGCCTTCCATTCATGTCCGGAACGCCCAGCTCGATCTCCCGGTCGAATCTCCCTGGCCGGCGCAAAGCCATATCCAGAGCCTCGGGGCGGTTGGTGGAGCCGATGACTATGACGTTCTTCCTCTCCTTCAGCCCGTCCATGAGGGATAAGAGCTGAGCCACTACCCTTCTTTCCACCTCTCCGGTCACATCTCCCCTCTTGGGAGCGATGGAGTCCAGCTCATCCAGGAAGATGATGGCTGGAGTGTTCTTCTCCGCCTCCTCAAATAGATCTCTCAAGGCCTTCTCGCTCTCCCCGTAGTACTTGGACATGATCTCCGGGCCATTGATGCTTATGAAGTAGGCCTCGCTCTCATTGGCCACGGCCTTGGCCAGCATGGTCTTTCCCGTTCCGGGAGGGCCATGAAGCAGCACTCCTTTGGGCGGATCGATGCCCAGGCGATCGAAGAGCTCAGGATGCTTGAGGGGAAGCTCAATCATCTCCCGCACCTTGGTTATCACCGGTTTCAGGCCGCCGACGTCCTCGTAGACCACTGACGGCACAGTGCGCTCCGGCGTCTCCACCGCCTGGGGCAGAAGCTCAATGTCTGTTCCCTCGGTGATCTTGACGATCCCTCCAGGGCTGGTAGAGACCACCCGGAGCTTGATCTCCCCCAGACCAAAGGCCTGAGCGCCCAAAAAACCTCGGAATATCTCCTCGAACATGGTCTCCCTGCCCAGGGAGTCGGTAGGTGGCTTTCTCACGCTGGTGGTGGATATGACGTCCCCTCTGATCAGCGGCCGGCCATTGAAGACCTTGGTCAGGACATCTCCTGGGGCGAAGATCTGCATGCCCTGGGTGACAGGGGCCAGTGTTACATGCTTGGCCTCCTCCCAGGTCGCCCGCCTGACCTCAACGTACTGGCCAATGCTCGTCCCGGCATTGGATCGAATCAGGCCATCCATTCTGATCATGTCGATGCCCTGGTCCTGAGAGTAGGCGCTCACAGCCAGAGCGGCAGTGGGTCGCGATCCGATTATCTCCACTACATCCAATGGCCGGATGCCGATCTTCTCCATGAACCCGTCGCCCATCCTGACTATGCCCTTTCCCACATCACCCTGATTGGCCTCAGATGCCTTCAGCCTCATGGTCTCTCCTTCGGTCATGTCTATTATGCACCTGCTTACGTCATCATTATTGGGTGTCTATTTTTAAGTAGTTTGCTATCGGGAAAGGTCCTCGTTGATTGGAAAGGATGATCGATGGAGTTCGATCGATCAAGATAAGGAGAACTGGTTCTCAGCCAGGCAACAAGGCCGATACCTCAGAACTGGAGGGTCCGGATACACAACAATAAAGGCAACTATTTATGAACATTAAAATGTTGAATCTGATATTCTCCAGCCGGGACCGGTCGAATCGTCAGCTTGCGCCCTGCCAGGGCGGCGGAGATAAAAAGCAGATCGCTCTCATAGAACCCGGACTTCTTTGGCCTGCACAAACCCTTGGGATGCTGGTATTGCCTCCCCATACCGTACAGATCCCAGATACTGTATTTACCAGCATACAGCTTCTGCCTCTGGAAGGGCTCGGGGCCCTCCCGCCCCGTGCTCTCCTCTGGGGGATGGGCAGGAGCCGTTCGTTGTTTGCACCCGAGAATCGAAGGCCGTTCTGCTCTCGGACATACTGACTTCTCAGACATACTGACTTCTCAGACATACTGACTTCTCAGACATACTGACTTCTCAGACATACTGACTTGAATATATTTTTTTTGAATATATTACTTTGAACGAAATGCTTATATAGACAAAGGACGTAGGTAATATCGGCAAAAGTCGGTAGTTCTATTTCTCCCTCCTACTCCCAGACTTTTGCCTCCCTCATCAAGCAACATGTTTTATATCATCGCAGCCCATTTATGCGGTGTTCTATATAAAATTTATAGGTATAATACTTCGCAGGGCATAGGGATGGAGACGAGGATGGATATGGGTTCGGGGATGGAAGAGAGTGCTTTGAGAGGACAGCCTGGATATTGGCCAACTCCATCATTAATCCGACTCCAACGCCATCCAAAGATAGGATCTCCTGGGCGGCCCGTTTGATCTTTGCCAGGTTGAGCGGCGCAATTGCTACCCCTTCATTCTCAGGGCGCTTTCTCGGGAGGCAGCGCTTCAGTCACAGCTTGCCCTTGAGAAGCTGGTAGACGACATAGACCAGGAGGATGAATACCGCCACTCCTGCCAGGTACCAGATGGCTCTCCAGAGGGCGATGACTATTATCACTGCCAGGGCCAAAATGACGAGGTTCTTGATGGTATTATCGCTTTTCATGTACATTAGATATATTGTATTTCGATAAAACAGTTTCGAGGGAGACGACAAGAAGTGGCAAGAGGATCTCCGGAAGGCGGACACTTAAGTGATCGGCCTCGCCTGCCTCATTTGCCTCACCTGCTGCACTTGCCTCAGCCGCACACCTGCCTCAGCTACCATACCTTCAAGTCAATCCCTTCAATCCTCAGCCTCTCTCCCTCCGAGTGCACCACCACCCCTGAATGCACCTTTTGCATCATGCAGTGCTCGGGAAGGAATCGCACCGTCTCCCCCACCTCCGGCCTCCTCCCCCGGCTGATAGTCCCTTCAAAGGCTAAAACCAGACATATGCCAATATCTCCGGGTGCGGGCTGTCCATGCAGCAGATGCACCGGCCCAACCATGTGAACAGTGATGACGCCCTGGCTGGATCTGAGAACCCTAGCAAAATGAATGATGGGGCAGCCCAGTGGCCGGTAGCGGAAGATCTCCCCCTCATCCAGCCTGACAGCGGGATTGAAGGGATGCAGATCCTCCCGACAGGATGGCTCCCCAGGCAAGGGGGAGAGGGCAAAATCGGCCCGAAGGCCATCCAGAACGCCGATGATCTCCTGTTCCCCCTTCGATTGGTGGGAGATGCTCAGCAATCTGGCAATCTCCTCTGCCCGGCTCCGGAACCTCTCCTGCTTGAGAAGCGGACATCTCTCCAGGCCGGCCACATCCACCAGCTTGCTGGCAAACTCCCGGCAGCTTGACAGGCCGCACTCACCACAGTTGTACCCTGGCAGGAGCTTCTCTATCCGCAGCATGATCTTTCAACCTCACCCTCTCCAGCTCTATTCACTCTCTCTCCAACTACATTCAACCTCACTCATACTCCATTCAACCCTTCTCATACTCCGTTCAACCCCTCTCATACCCCATTCAACCCCTCTTCTGCTACATTCGCTCCCGTATCACTCGCCGGTGTATTCCATGAAGCCATCCAGATGGCGGAGCATCCCCCGGTGGTGCACCTTGGAGACGCGCAGCTCACCTGTGCATAATGTGCAGATGGCCAGCGGAGGGTTATGGCGCAATGTCATCTCTCCTGAGATCTCAGGCCAGCCCAAGATCAGCTCAGCGATCTCATAGGAGCCCTTGCCGGTCAGGCCGTTGGCCTCGATGATCCTGCATCCGGGATTGGCCTCCAGAATGCGTTCTCTGAAGACCTCCCTCTCCGCCTGGGAGACGAGGTCCCCCTTGGTCATGACAGCAGCATCGGCAGTGGTAAGCAACGGCCCCACCTTCAGCGGGCTGTTGGGGCCGGTGGTGACATCGATCACACAGATGGCCAAAGCTCCATCTGGATAGGGAGCACAACGCAGACAGAGCCCGGCAGTCTCGTTGAGCAGAATTCCCGCTCCCTGCTCTCTGGCCCAATCGAGCATCTCATCCACATTGTAGATGGCATAATGATCTGGGCACATATCCTTTGAGAGGCCCACTGCCACAGGCAGGCCGAGGCGTTTGAAGCGGAGGTCATCCTCAGTCCACATGCAATCGATCTTCACCAGAGCAGCAGCCCCAGCCCTGATCAGATCCTTGACGGCATGCATGAGAATCGAGGTCTTGCCCGAGCCTGGCGTTCCCGCCACCACCACCATCCTCAAGCCACTACCTCGCCCTGGCGGATGGTCTCCCGCAGGCCGGTGAGCCAGCCGTCCACCCTCTCGATATCCTTGAAGATCCTCTGCTCCTCATCGCTTGTGCTGATGACCTTGACCATGCCGCCATTCTTCATCACAATCCGGCGAGTGGCCATCAGGGCCAGCATGGGATCATGTGTGACCACCGCCACTATCTTTCCTTCTCCTGAAAGGAGGCGCAATGCCTCTTGCTTCTTTATTCCCGCGTTTTCGATCTCATCGATCAAGACTATTGGCGAGTCGCTTATGACAGCAATGTCCGCCACCATCAGGGCACGAGACTGGCCGCCGCTTAGAATGGTGAGCTGGAACTCCGGGCTTATGGGCTCGCCGGTCAGGGTATTGGCCAGCTCAATTACCTTCTCAGCCAGATGTGGATCCTTTCCCCTGGATTTGGCATGCATCCGCAGGAACTCTCCCACCTGCATGTCCGCCAGAAAATGCATATTCTGGGAGAGCTGAGCTACAAGCTTCTTTCTCGGGTCGTAGCGCTGCTCATTCTCCGGCACCTGGCCGTTGATCAGAATGCTGCGCCCGCTGGGAGTATCCCCCAGGGCAAACTGCTCTATATCGGCGATAAGAGTGCTCTTGCCCGAGCCTGTGGGCCCCACAATCCCTATTATCTCTCCCCGGCAGATCTCTATCTCGGGGACAAGATCCTGGTGGCCGTTCTTGTCCACCCCTCCCTGGATGGTGAGCGTCAGGGGATGATCATCGGTCTTCAGCCCCCGCCTCTCCTCAGCCCTGAGCAATTCCTCCTCTGCAGACATGATTCTTCTCTCCTTAATGGTCTGGCTCACTATCCTTCCTCCAGAAACGCAATTGCATCCTCCCAGGAGGAGACTGCAACATCCGGCTGCAGCATATGGCGAGGATGATCCTCTTTCAGCCTGAGCATGCCGCCGCCGGTTATATTGAGAAGCACAATCTCCTCAGAGGAGATGCTCTTCTCTTCTATCGACTTTTGCAGTGCTGCCACAGCTACCGCCGGGGCATTGAGAATATCTATCTCCTCGGACTGCTCGAAGAGATCTCTGGCTCTGTTTGCCTCTCTATCGGTGATCCCATAGACCATTCCGTTCGTGGCCTTCAGGGCGTCCCTGACCCCTCCGGGCATATCCAATGGAGGCCTGCGGTTGAAGAGGACATCATCGAACATCTCCTCCTGGTATGACTCGGGCTCCAGGCCCTTCCAGGCATAATAGATGGGTGCATTGGGGATGTTCTGGGCCAGATGGAGCCTGGGCAAAGGAAGCTCCGGACGGAAACGGCCATCATCTCTCAGCCGCAGGCTGGCCTCCCAGGCGGATATGCCTCCCGTGCCGCTTCCCACCGCCTGGAAGTAGTGATCTGGCGTCCTTCCCAGGGTTATTGCAGCATCCAGCATCACCGTTCCCATGCCGTCCCTGCGGGCGATATTCCTCGCCCCTCCCTCAGGGGTATAGCCCTCGCGGGATTGCACCCTCTCTGCCATCTGAATGGCATCTAGATAATCTCCTTTGACAGCGATCAGAGTTATCCGGCCTGGTGGTACAATCGTCCACATTCTTTCCAGAGCCTTTTCCGGGACAAATAAAAGCAGCGTCTGGCCTGTCAAGGAGGCGATATGGGCAAATGCGCGGGCGGTGTTTCCTGCTGAGGCCACTACCAGTGATGAGCCATCATCCCTCTCCAGGAGCATCTGCATGGTGGGCGGGGCCTCAAGATCTTTGAAGCTGCAGGTGGGCATCCCTGCCCCCTTCTCCGGCCAGTAGCCATTGAAGCTGATGTAAAGGTTCTCAAGGCCAAGCTCCTTCGCCAGCCCCCGGCTCCTGTAGGTCACCGGCCTGCATGTCGCTTCTTCTATGATCCCCTTGACCGGAAGCCAGTCCATAAACCGCCAGATGCCAGGAAGCTCCTTTATCTCCAGCTGCCTGGACTTGTACTCCGCCCGCAATAGCGAGCTATCACGGGGGCAGCTCAAGGAATATGGAGGCTGCACCGATCCATCGCTCACACATCTGAGCCGATATTCTCCCATGAGGGATACCCTCTTCAGCGGGGATATAACGTTTTCTATTTGCGACTAAATTTTATCCTTTTTGTACAAGAAAATAGGCCTTGCCATCACATTTAGGTTATATCGCCGATGATAGCGCTCTAATAGCCTGCCCTCTTCGTCTTATTACTTTATCTTTTTGGTTCGACCTGGAGAGCGAACTATCCTAAAAGTAGAAATATTAGCTGTTGCATACCCAATAGTATGTCAAATGTGGAGAGGGTGATGAAGGCCTCCTTCCAGTCGGATGAGAGCCTGCGTGATACTCTGAAAGAGGTTATCGGGGAGCTGGGCCTCTCTGCGCGGGAGTTCTCCCGGGTCTCTGAGATCCCCCAGAGCACCCTTTATAAGATTCTCTCCGGCCACCGGGAGCCGAATATCACCACTCTGCGCCAGATTGTCAGAACCATTCGCCAGTTGGAGGGCTCTGGTGGGGATTTCATCGCCATAATCGCCGCCCGACCCGTCCTGGACAAGATCAGCGAGAAGAAGATGAGAATTGGTGAGAGGATGCTGACCCTAAGAGAGTACTCAGCGACAAATATCGAGGAGGCGATAATCGCCGCAGTGAGAGCAGAGAGGGATGGAGCCTCGGCTCTGGTCTGCGCTCCCATCGTCAGCCCTACAGTGGAGAAGCTTCTTGGCATCCCGGTAGCCACTATCATACCCCAGGAGAGCGTCATCCGGGCGATCGAGGTTGCCGCCAGGAAGATCGAGTGAAGCCGAGAATCATCAAGTCGAGGAGGGCAGAAGAGCTTTCAGGCGGTTAATTGATGCATTCGCACTTTTATCAAAAAATTTTAAAGATTTGAATTCATCAGATGGTGAATCTATATGCCACCCCGCTTAAGAATGTCCCCGTCTCCCAGTAGCTCTTGCCATCCTTTGTGATCACTATGGTATGCCACATGTCCCCGGGAACAGTAAAACGATAGATGCCATCGGACAGGTCTCTTCCAAATCCCTCTGTGCCGACATAAGCTCCATCAAGATAAATGTCATATCCTGAGAGCCAGCTTGACCTGAGGGTCACAGAGGATGTGCCGCTGGCCGGGGCGGGGACGTATGGGTCCTGATCCTTCCAGGCATCTGGAACCTGGCCGTAGACATAGATATAGATGTAGTTGCTCCATCCATTGCAGTAATACTGCAGGATATGCCAGCCTGGAACATCTCCATTGAACCATTTCTTATTCCATCCGGCAGAGGAATAGCCCAGGTATTTTACCCTCAGCTCACCACTGGGATACCACTCATAGAACCAGACCGGCCCGGAGGAGGAGGTCTGCAGCCACATGGGCTGCCAGCCGAACAGACGGCAGGCTCCTGTGACCTGAGGAACATCGCTCGCATATAGCCTATTTTTTGCCCTTAACACCCCCGGCTCTGCCGCCTTGCTGCTGGATGGATAGCTGTACTCGACCCCGGACATTGCCCTCTTCTGCTGGTCAAAGGAGAGGTCAGTGGCAGATGTAAGTGAATCCTCGGCCCTGCCGGATCTGGGCGCCTCTTTATAATCTGCAATAGATGATTCCAAAGGTATATCCAGCCCCAGGCTATACGGGCTGCTGGGAGCTGTGGGAGCAGGAGCGCCAAAAGGAGCATCTGTCTGATAGACCGGGCTCTCCCTGATGCTGGAGCCTCTCCTGGCCAGGTCGAATCCATCGAATTGGGAATATTGATCCAGCCTTCCATCGAGATAGTACTGATCCTCCGAGAGGTATGGGGCGTTCGCATACTGGCTCTTTGTATAACCCTGTTCAAAGCCCGGCTGGCCATGGGCAGACACCGCCATGAGGAGGACGAAAATGCTCATCATGCTCAGAAAAATGGTTTTATTCATTCACCTCACCTCGATCTTGATACAATCTTACACTCCCCTTTGATTCAATTCTCAAGTTCTCTATCCATTATCAGGATAGATTATATTTTAATCGTTCTCCTGGGTAAAAAAAGTATGTCTTGTATGAACCTCATGAAGACCCTAGCACCGGCCCGTCTCCCCTCCGGGGGAGATATATCAAGGGAACATGGCCACCAGCTCATAGACTCCGGAATCCCGCCTCTTGCTGACTGAAAACCCCATCCTTTTAAAGAGATGGAATACGGGATCGTTTCCTGCCAGAACCTCAGCCGTGAATCCAAGGAGGCCCTGCCTCTTCGCGAGATATGTCAGATATGCCAGCAGCTCGCCTCCTATTCCATGGTTCTGGCAGTCATCCCTCACCACCAAGGCCACATCAGCAGTGAACATATCGCTGTTGATATCATACTGGCCCAATCCGCAGATGGACTCCATGCCATCCTCCTCTCTGACCGCCAACAGGACCATCTTCTGGAAGTAATCCACTGCAGCAAGCTTCTGAAGCTCCTGGTGAGGAATATCCCTCCGGGCAGAGATGAACCTCTGGTACATGCTCTCATCGGAGAGAGAGTAGAAGAAATCCTTGAGCAGGGGCTCATCGCTGATCTTCACCGGGCGCAAAAGGACTCCAAGGCCGGTTTTAGTTGTCTTCCAGGCCTCCAGCTCCTCCGGGTACTCCCCCTGTGCTCCGGGGATGAAGGCCTGATCAGGATAAATCAGGCGCATCCTCTTCGCCTCCTCGATCAGCCAGAGGCGGAATATGGGATGAGCAATGGCGATAAGAGCCATAGCCCTCTCTCTGATGCTCTTTCCATGCAGGTAGGCGATGCCGTACTCGGTTACCACATAATGTATATCGCCCCGGGTCAGTGTGACTCCTGCCCCCTCCTTGAGGAAAGGCACTATCCTGGAGACCCTCCCCCCCTCCTGGGAGGCCCCTTTATGCCCCTTATCTTCTCTATATCCTTTATCTTCTCTATACCCCATATCTTCTCTATACCCCAGATCTTCTCTATCCCATTTATCCCCGGAATCTGCGCTGGTGATCAGGGCGGTGGAGGGCAGAGCGAGGATGGTCTTTCCCCCCGGTGCAATTGCCGTGCCCCGCATGAAATCCGCCTGGCCGCCGATGCCGCTGTAGAAGCTGTGACCCAGGGATTCTGCTGTGGCCTGGCCGGTGAGATCGATCTCCAGGGCGCTATTGATGGCGATCATCTTTCTGTTCTGGGCGATGATGAGGGGGTTGTTGGTGTAGTCTATGGCTCTGAACTCTATGCTATCATTGCCCCGCAGGAATTCATATGTCGAGCGGCGGCCCATGCAGAAGGTGGCGATGGTCTTTCCTGGATTGATGCTCTTATTGCTATTGTCCACCACTCCATCTCTGATAAGCTCCGCTATTCCGTCGTTCAATAGCTCAGTGTGCACCCCAAGATGCTTTTTCTTCTTCAGGCTGGAGACGATGGCATTGGGAATGCTCCCGTATCCCACCTGGATGGTCGAGCCATCCTCCACGATCCTGGCCACATACCTTCCTATCCTCTGGGCGATCTCCTCTGGCATGTCCTCTATGTACTCCAGGAGGGGCTCGTCCCAGGGGATCAGATAGTCCACATCATCTATAGAGATCCAGCCGTCGCCATTGACTGCAGGCATATGGGAGTTGGGCTGGGCGATTACAAGGCCCGCTTTATCCACTGCAGTGCGGACGATATCCACGCTTATCCCCAGGTTCAGCCTGCCCTCCTCGTCCGGCGGGGTGGTCTGAATCAGAGCAACATCCAGGGGTATTCTCTCCGATCGGATCAGATGAGGGAGGTTGGAGAGGAAGATGGGGGTATAGTCAGCATCGCCCCGATTGACGGCGTTTCTGGTATGGTCGCCGATGAAAAAGGAGTTCAGCCGGAAGTTGCTCTGGAACTTCTCGTCAGTATATGGCGCTACCCCAAGGGTGACTATGTTTATCAGCTCAGCATCAAGAAAGGATTTGGGCTGCTCTTTGACGAAATCAAGAAGCGACCTGACCAGGTGCTGAGGCTCCCCGCAACCTGTTCCAATGAATATCCTGTTCCCGGGGCGAATCTCCCGGAAGATAAAGCGTTCCAGATCCCTGAACTTGCCCGGCCACCTCTTCTTTATATCATGCCAGAATGCTTCATTGTATGATTTTGGGTCGAGTGGCCTTTGCATTTCCAGCTCCTGAGTGATAGCATAGTTATGGTTCCTGCTGCCTCCTGTGGACGGGCCTGGGATGCACTTTCTATGCTCTGATATGTTATAATTATTTCGATGAAGCCGATATATGAAGAAAAGCCCTTGCCCTTCTAGAGAGGTGACTGAGGAGGGTTGTATGCGGAGATGCTGCTCGTATGCTGCAGCCAGCAGCTTTGGCATAATCAAGCCCAATCTGAGAGAAGAGAAGGGGAAATTCAGTGGGATGATCAGAGGGGCTCATCGATTCTTTCATATGCCAGCATAACACCGTCCAGCCCGATTCACTGGCCATGCAGAAGAGCTCCTCAGCTGCCCTTCTTTCTCCGGGGGAGGTGAAGGGCGGATCGATGAGAAGAAGGCCGGGGGGCGCTCTTCTCAACAGGGACATGCACCCGGAAAAACCGTCCCCCAGATGAAACGATATGGATGAACGATCGAGGCGCCCGTGATCGGAGCACCCATGACCAGGGCACCCCTGACCAGGGTGCCCATGACCAAGGAATTCATTCCAGGCTGCTTCGACTGCAGGATCTATATCCCAGATCTCCATCTTGAGATCGGCCTTCTTTCTTTTTGCCAGCTTTGCTAGCAGCAGTGCAGATCCAGGGTAGCATTCTATCTGCAAAGGGGAGGATGGCTCAGAGGGGTTCGCCTCCGCCAGAATATCGAAGTAGGGAAAGTCTTTTAGGAGAGGCAGAGCCGGCCAGATCCTGCCGATTCCGCTCTCCCAATCACCAGATGGCTTTAAGGCATACTTCGGGCGCCCTACATGGCTTTCAGCATAAACCAAGCTGCTATCGGGGGTGAGGAGGCAATCTGCCGCCTCCAGCAGGAGGAAATGCTTCCATAGATCGCCAGCATTGCCTGCATGCTCTCTGTGATCGTAATGGCCCATCAGTGTGGCTTTATTCGTTCTGGTACATCTTCTTGGCGATATTGAAGGCCTGGGCGGGGGAGGCTACGGCTATCTTGTGGGACTCCTCGAAGTTGGCCTTGGAGGCGGCAGCAGCTGTGGCAGCAGTACGGAGCAGCTTCTTGTCCACCTCATTGGTCAGCCAGCGGGCCCCTCCTATCCCCACCAATAAGGCGCCGGCGATGGAGGATATCGAGACGGAGATCTCCTCGGTTCCAATTCCTGTGGCTGTGCCAAACAGTACGGCATCGGCAAAGGCTCCATAAAGGCCCCAGGAGACGAACGCAGCAACTGCTCCCAGGAGGATGTTGCCCGCAAAACCGGGCCGGATGATTGTGACCTCCCCTGCACACTCCTCACTGGGCTTGATGAAGCCGTTATCGCTTACAAGCGCATTCACAATTCCCCCTACTGCACCGCTCAGCATGATGACTCCAATCGGTATTAGCATCGTCATTGGCATTTGCGTCCTCCCTCGAACTTATCTCCGGTTCCGGATCGGATCATATCTCAATAATTTTTTTAAGAATGATTAAAGTTTATACTATTTGAACTTTGCGTTAATTTTTAGATAATTCACCTTTGCAGGCAACTTATAGGTCAGCAATGAGCAAGCAATGAGCAAGCAATGAGCAAGCAATAAGCCTCATATCATCGGTTAAGTTCTATTACAGCATCCTTCCGGCGGCAAACCAGACTTTTATATAGCTGGTTGCAGATAGGCCCTCGACTAGATGCGAATGAGAGGGAGCAGTAGGTCTTGAAGATCCTTCTTATGGGAAACCCCAATGTGGGAAAGAGTGTGATCTTCTCCCGGCTAACAGGAATCGAGGTGGTCTCGGCCAACTACCCTGGAACCACCATCGAGTATACAGAGGGGCGAATGAAGCTGGGAGAGAGGATGGCCACCCTGGTCGATCCGCCGGGCGTCTACTCTCTCGAACCCACCTCCAAGGTGGAGGAGGTGACCGGCCAGATCCTGGAGCAGGGAGCTGATGTGGTGGTGAATGTGATCGACTCCACCAATCTGGAGAGAAACCTCAACCTTACCCTGCAGATCCTGGAGAGGGGTATTCCCACTGTGGTGGCTCTGAATCTATGGGATGTGGCCACCCGAAAAGGGATAGAGATCGATACCAGCCTCCTGGCAGAGGAGCTGGGGGTGGATGTGGTCCCCACAGTGGCAGTAAGCGGCCAGGGGATATACGATCTGGTGGAGGCCATAGGAAGGGCAAAAGTCCCTCATCCGGTGCAATTTGAATCATCTGATCAGCGATGGGTGCGGATTGGAGAGATATCTGAGAGGTGCCAGAGGGTTCTGCACAGGCATCCATCTCTTCTTGACCGGCTGGAGGACATCTCTCTTAAGCCCTGGACAGGCATTCCCATTGCCCTCCTGCTCTTGTATCTCTCCTTCAGCCTGGTAATCGAGATCGGTGAGATGCTGCAGTTGAAGGTCACAGACCCCTTCTTCACTGCTTACTCGATTTTCATCACCGATGTGGTGCACAGGCATATCAGCTCAGATCTGATCAGGGAGATACTGGTTGGCAGCAGTCCAGAGCTACTGAAGTCCTTTGGAATCCTGACCACCGGCCTGTACATCCCTCTGGGAATAGTCCTGCCTTTCCTGATTCCCTTCTATCTTCTGCTGGGCATGCTGGAGGATATCGGCTACCTTCCCAGGCTGAGCGTCATCCTGGATGCCTTCATGCACCGGATAGGTTTGCATGGTGCTGCTATCCTGCCCTGTGTGCTGGGGATGGGATGCAGCGTTCCCGCTGTTCTCTCAGTAAGAATACTGGAGTCGGCCAAGCAGAGATACCTTGCTGCCACTCTGATGACCATGGCCATTCCCTGTGCCTCTCAGAGTGCTATGATATTCGGCATCCTCGCTCCCCATGGGCTCAGGTATATCTTCATAGTCTATGCCACCTTATTTCTCTCCTTTGTGGTCACTGGCTATCTGCTCCACCGGTTAATCGGCGGGGAGTCGCCGGAGATCTTCATGGAGATTCCACCCTACCGCATGCCGAATCCAAAGGCCCTCTCGAAGAAGACCTTCGTCCGGGTGCGGGAGTTTCTGAAGGAGGCTGTGCCCTATATCGGCCTGGGCATGCTGATAATGAACTTCTTCTATCTGAGCGGTCTGATGCATCTGATCGGCGAGGAGCTAAAGCCGGTTGTATCCGGCCTTCTAGGCCTTCCCAGCGACGCCGCCACTGCATTGATCATCGGCTTTCTGCGCAAGGACGTTGGAATAGGCATGTTCGCCCCTCTGGATATGTCTCCGGTGCAGTATGTCATAGCGGCAGTGGTCCTGGCCATGTATATGCCCTGTGTGGCCACATTCATGGTGATGCTCAAGGAGCTGGGCGTCTCGGGGACGGCAAAATCAGTGGCACTGCGGCTTGTCGCCGCACTGGTGGTGGGAACTGCCCTCAACCTCATTCTCAACTAACGTCCCGCCATTGATCAAAAGAGGCAGACAGTTGGCGCAACACCAGCCCTCCTGGCGGCGGCGGGGTTTGGTTATGAGCTCAGGCTATAACTGCATCAGGCTGGCAGTCTGGCGGATGCACGCCCATGAAGACGATCCTCTCCTCTGCTCTCCCTTCTGCAGGTCCCAGGTCGACGATCATTACACGATCTTCATCGTGTTTTATGATCTCTGTGAGGATTGCCATGAGCTCAATCAATCCTTTGTCTGTGAGATTGCATCTGATTGTAGATGAATGCCATATTAAAAAAAACTTCTTATATTTTTTGAATTATCTTTGAAAGTGCTCCGTTAATGCGAAATGCAGGATCATAAATTCAGTTTGGACAAGGTACTGCAGACCTAGAGCCATGCTTATTCCCCTTGGTGCAGAGGCCAAGGATAAATAGTTGATGGGATATAATTTGCACATTTCCAGCTTCCCAGCTAAAAAGGGAGATCCTTTTAATCGATCAATCGGCACCAAAAAGAAAGGTATTCCACCATTTTCCACTTTTCCTTACTTGTGGGAGATACATCATTTATTACGTCCTGCAAAGTATCCTATTCCTGCTCCTATTACAGCCCCCGCAAAACCAAATATCCCATTTATTACAACCGGATCTCGCCACCAGGGTGGTTCTTGAGGGATCGTTTCCGCTGTTACATTTTTAATAATCACATACCCTTTACCTAAGGTATCACTCTCAGGGTGACTCACAACAGCAAAGCGAATTTTTTTAACCTTACTAAAATCTACAGGCTCATTCTTGATATGCCCTTCACCATTCCACCAATAAACAATTTGCCATGGATCTAGGTAGAAAGAGTCATGAATGCCTTCGGTATTTGTTGTTGCACTACGCTTATAACCAAAAGTAGCTGGATCAGAATCATATTCAAATTTCAATTCAAGGGTGTTTGGTGAACCGTTACCTTCGTAATAAACTATTAATTTACGTATTCCGGAGACATCCGCAGTTTTTATAATTCTATTAAAATCCTTTTCTTTATAGATATCTACCCAAGAATATGGCTTTCTTAAATCATACGAGATTTTTAAGCCACCCTTTACTAACGATATATTTACCGAACTGTTATTTCCATCTGAAAGTTTATTCCAGCCATCTAAAGTCCCCATATCATCGATCATAATAAGATTAGAATTACGATTATTTTCTTGAGCACTTACCGTCACATCAAAGAAGAGTAAGGACATCAGAAATAGATACAGTACAGATTTTAATATTCCTCGAATATTATCCCGTTTTTTATATAACATAGATATTACCTGCCATTCTATATCATACATACTATGTATGGCTATTAGTTAGATATTATTATGCATCTGTATAAAGCCTAAAAATTGAATGTTCACGCCGAAAAAGACAGTAATACATACGGCATCGGTTAAGTATTTTTTGATACTATATTATTATTTCATTTTGCACTTTGCTATTGAGCCAAAAACTCGAATTTGTTGAAATCAGTACTCTGTGGGCTTGAACCTTTTCTGCAAAAATTGATCTCAAAAAGTTCGGAAGCCTAATTCTATGCATGCTGGTCTTAACCGATGACGCATGGACAGTAATAAATGAAGCTAAAACAAGCCGCCAACATCTGTTCTTTATAAATGCATCATTACCCTGTTCAAATTATTTATGAATAGTATCAAAACGGCCCAACCAATGAGGCGCTTTAAAATGGGCAGATGATATTTGATCTTGCTTGTATATTCTTGATAAATGTTAATCTTCTTGGGAAATAGTTCTCTTGGCATAGAGCTACAATAGGGCCACGACTTTTCAGCCATGGATACCGGAAAAGAGCCCACCCGTGCTCTTTATGGTAGTAAGTTTCAATTGGGCCACGACTTTTCAGCCATGGATACCGGAAAAGAGCCCACCCGTGCTCTTTATGGTAGTAAGTTTCAATTGGGCCACGACTTTTCAGCCATGGATACAGCCGCCATTTTTCGGCCTTTACTGCTATCGAAAAAAAGCCGATTTTCACGAACCTCCTTGACTTACACCTATATCTTAATGGAGTTGACCTTGTCAAAGAGGCTTTTTCGATATGCTCTGACGTTTCACGCACCTCCCAGGGTTTCAGACACCACCCAGGTGCGTGAAACAGGGACGTTCTCCGTCCCAGAGATCCATCCGTCTGGCCCGGATGGCCCTGCTGGGCAGGGGGCCTGCTCCCAAATTAAGCAGTTTTGTTCTTATTTCTCAATGTTTAAATCTGTTACGGTTGCTTTTCTGACGATCTGACGACAGTCGCTCCTCGTTTTGATTCTTGCGGAGTGACTCCGATCGATCCGGCTCTGCCCATAACCGTACCATCCTCCGGTCCAAGGTCAATAATCATAATCCTATCCTGATCATGTCTTATCAACTCAAACAGTGCAGCCTCCATCTCACCGGTGAGGGCCGATCATCCTGATATCACCACAGGGAAAACAATGGCACATTTGCTGCAAATAAGTTGCCTGGAGCTGGAACTTAAGTATTATAACTCGTAAAACCTCAGAAAATATCGCATATTGATGGTTTCAGAGTTGTTATATATTAATGCAAAAATTCTCCAGGCGGGTCCGGCTGAAAGCTTGAATAATATTTTAGAAGATCCAGGCTGTCATCTAGGCTGATTCGAGACCATACAGACTGTTTTTTCTGGGCGCCGCGAGTCGGCCCTTCGGGATGCTGATGAAGGGGCCCATGAAACCAGGCAGATCGGAATGAGGATGTTGATGGTTTTGGGATGCAATATATTAATGCAAAAATTCTCCAGGCGGGCCCGGCTGGAAGTTTGAATAATATTTAAGAGATCCTGGCTGTTATCGAGGCTGATTCAAAACGATGCGGGCTGTCTTTTTCTGGGCGCCGCTATTCGCCCCTTCGAGATGCTGATGAAGGGGCCCCATATAGCCAGACAGGTCGGAATGAAGATGTCGATGGTTTTAGGTTGCGATATATTAATGCGAAGATTCACCAGGCAGGCCTGGCCGAAAGCTTGAATAATATTTTAGGAGATCCTGGCTGTTATCGAGATTGATTCGAGACCATACAGACTGTTTTTTCTGGGCGCCGCGAGTCGGCCCTTCGGGCCTCCCGCGCTAATGCCCTGGGCCCCCTCAACGCCGGGGAGGCTTGGATACAATCGGAACTGGCCGTTGATCGGTTCGAAATGAAACAATACAAACATTAATTGTATGTGAAATGAACGAGCAATGTGAAAATTGATGATAAGATATGATGTCATCACATTTTACAATTGGTATTAAATTCATAAGGTGGACCGGGCCACGACTTTTCAGCCATGGAGATGAGAATGACCAGACTTTCGAGAGTCTGTCGGCCATGTTTCAATTGGGCCACGACTTTTCAGCCATGGAGATGGCGGCCATTTTTCGCCTTCTACTGATATCGAAAAATTGGCCATTTTCGAGAGGTACGCCAACTAACGTAGAGTTGTTTACAAAGTGCGTCAGTCATCACAGGAGTAATCGCTATTGGGGGACGCTTCGAGCGCATCCCGGTCCTCCCGGAACCACCTAACCTCTCGAAAGACCTTTTGATATTACTATCTTTCGCTTAGGTGACGTACAACCCGGCTCCAGGAGGCACGGGAGACCTCGCAAAAGAGAGAATAATAGAGCCACTCGATATGAGGCTTGGCGCGCCAGGCATGAGCGAGCGCGCGAGAGCCTCGGCAGGACATCAAGGCAATTCGGGGACGAAGAGGCCGAGGCCGAAGTGAGCGCCATAGCCAAGAGCAATGGGACCATTGACAGGTTCTGGAAAAGCTATTCTGAATCCATAGCCGATCTGCAGGCTGTCACTCTTCCTGTGCCTTCGAAACTCCAACCATCTGAAGCTGCGATCTTTTCCCTCCAATTTGACTGCTGGCCTGATGTCTACTGACTTTGGGAAGCCGTGATTTTCCGCTTCCTTGCTGACCTCAGCAGCTATCCATTCAGAGAAATCACCCCTGCCCCTTCGATAATGCCTGGGAGGAAGAAAAGGGGTAGCACTGATGAAATAGGCACTTGGCTCGGTGCCCTTGAGATCTCCGATTTTTCCCCATTGCACAGGAATCAGTTGAATATCCGGCTTGCCATTGCTCTGCCAAATTGAATCCAATCGATCTAATGCAAGCTATTCATCCAGGGTCAAGAATTCCTTGCAGACTACTAGAAGATGGTCCAGCAGGCCATCCCTATCCAGATCCTGTGGGAGGATGTAAATATGTTTGTGCCCCTCTGATGGATTGCCATGAGCGTTCTTGCCGCTGAACTTCTCTGAAAGCTTTCTTGGATCTCCTGCCATATGCATTCCGGGGCTGGCATAGGCTGTGCCAGGAATATTTAAATTTCAAATTCAAATTTTAATTATAGAGTTCACAAAAAATTTATTTAATGACAGCCACAACCTCCCCCATGCCCGTGGTCATGCCCGCAGCCGCCATGGTCATGATCACAGCTATCATGGTCATGGTCGCAGGTTGCTGCATTGACGCAGGAGGCACAGCTATCTATGGTATCCTCCGGTCCGCGAATTATGAACCCTGTCCCGCGATCATCATCCACATAATCGATGATGGTCTCCGCGAGAAGCTCTGCATCCTTGGGCTCCATGTGAATCTCAATTCCCCGGCTCTCGAAAATGACATCGTCATCCTTCGGGTCATCCATGGTCATGCCATAGTTCGCGCCGGATGGATCCACAGCCGCCAGGAACATCCTGACGACCTTGCCCTCCACCCTCTTGCTCTTGAGCATATCAGCCGCTTCTTTAGTAACCTCAATCATTAATAGCACTCCAAAGGATATCTCCTCAAAACTGGTATTTAAAGATAGCATGATAGAGGATTTATTATAGAGCATTGATATGTGAGAATCATGGGCGTTGATTTAGGGGAGCTGCTGGATAGAAAGAAGATAGAGATCCGTGATCTCTCCGGCCGATGGGTAGCAATAGATGCCTTCAATACCCTCTATCAGTTCTTATCCATCATCCGGCAGAGGGACGGCACCCCTCTCATGGACCGCCAAGGAAATGTGACCTCTCATCTCTCTGGCCTGCTGTACCGCACCGCCAACCTGATTGAGGCCGGGGTGAAGCTGGCATTCGTCTTCGATGGCGAGGCCCCAAGCTTCAAGGCACAGACTCTGGCTGTGAGATCGGAGGGCAGGGATAAAGCGGCCTCGGCCTGGGAGGAGGCTCGCGCAGCAGGAGAGGATGGATTCAAATATGCTCAGGCCGCCTCAAGGATCAATTCAGAGATAATCGATGACGGGAGAAGGCTCATCCAGGCCATGGGGCTGCCGGTCATCCAAGCTCCTTCCGAGGGAGAGGCCCAGGCCGCTCATATGGCCGCCCGGGGCGATGTGGATTATGCCGGCAGCCAGGACTACGACTCCCTCCTCTTCGGCGCCCCCCTGGTGGTGCGCAACCTGGCCATCACCGGCAAGAGGAAGCTGCCTAAGAAGAATGTCTTCGTGGATGTGCAGCCGGAGGTGATCGATCTGAAGGAGGGGCTGGCCAATCTTGGAATAACCCATAAGCAACTGGTGGAGATCGGCATTATGTGCGGCACCGACTACAATGCCGGCCTGGAGAGGGTGGGGCCCAAGACCGCTCTGAAGCTCATCCGGGAGAAGGGAGATTTGGAGAGCATCCTCCTGGAAAGGGAGGAGAGCATGGCTGAGCTGGGGAGGATCAGGGAATTCTTCCTCTCGCCCCCGGTCACAGACGAGTATGAGATCGCCCTGAGAAGGCCCAGAGTGGATGAGATCGTATCCTTTTTGGTGGAGGAGAGGGACTTCGACCACGAAAGGGTGGAGAAGACCGCCAGAAGGCTGGAGGAGGTCTACAGAAGTGGACAGAGCACCCTCGATCGCTGGTTCTAGCGGGAGCGATCGCGATCCCGGAGGTGACAGCGAGCTGGGATACGAGCTGGATCTAAAGAGGGCGATCGAGCTGATCAAGAGGTCTCAGGCCAGGAGGGTGGGCCTGCAGGCTCCTGAGGGGCTGAAGAGGGCTCTGCCCAAGGCCGCCTCCCGGATCGCAGAGGAGACGGGAGCAGAGGTGCTCATCTCCGCAGACCCCTGCTACGGGGCCTGCGACGTGGACATGAGGCTCTGCCAGGAGGTGGAGCTGCTCTTCCATCTGGGTCATGCAGGCCTGGGAGAGGAGCCGGAGAGGGTCGTCTTCCTGGAGGCGAGAATGAATGAGGATCTTGGAGAGGTGGCAGAGAAGGCGGTCGCCCAGCTCAGGTCAAGGCATGTGGGCGTCGCCAGCACCGTTCAGCATATCCACAGGCTGGATTCTGCTTTGCAGGCTTTGGCCGAGCACGGAATAGAGGGGCATGTGGGCCCAGCATCAGGAAGGATCAGGTATCCCGGCCAGGTACTGGGGTGCTGCTATATCACTGCCCGAACCCTCCTTGGAGACAGTCCTGTGGATGATCCCATAGAGGAGTTTCTGTTCATCGGCACAGGCCAGTTTCATCCCCTGGGAATCGCCCTGGCCACAGGAAAGAGGGTGATAGCAGCAGATCCGGTCTCAGGCGAGGTCTCCGAGATCGATCCCGATCCCATGCTCAGGAGGCGTTTCAGAGCCATCTCTAAAGCCTCGGAGGTCAAGGAATTTGCCGTCCTCGTCTCTAAGAAGCCCGGTCAGAGGAGAGTGGAGCTTGCAGAGAGGATGATGGCTCTGGGCAAGGCTCATGGCCGGAATATGTATCTGGTCTATATCGACAATATCGAGCCGGAGCTGCTGCTCAATTTAGGGGTGAAGGCCGCAGTCTCCACCGCCTGCCCACGGGTGGCGCTGGATGATGCTGCCAAATACAGAATTCCCATTCTCACCCCGCCCGAGTTCGAGGTTCTGCTGGGGGAGAGGTCTTGGGAGGAATACCAGTTTGATGAGATCGATGAGATCGATGTTAACCGATGTTGATCGATGTTAATCGATGTTGATCGATGTTGATCGATGTTGATCGATGTTGATCGATGTTGATCGATGTTGATCGATGAGATCGATATGCTGCAGAGAGTTTTTTGGTCCGCCCTGGGATAATGCCTGCCGTCTCCCGGGGCCTCTCTCCCCTTCAGGGCCAATGGGGCATGGCTGCATAGACCAGTGATATTGAGCCCAGAGGAAGGCAGGCGGGTTCATGCAACAAATATTTATAATTGTATATCAATAAAAAATTTCACCCTCCTTCATTCTATGCGCGACGGAAGAGAACAGATCCCAAATCAGGTGCCCTGATGATATAATACGTACCTATGATTCAGAACCCTTTTAAAGAAGGTTGGTCGTGCTTTCCGCTCTGGCATATTGAAACCGTCATGCCTGACCGGGCACCCATAAGGCATGAAAATAATATAAACCAAGGCACAAAGGCGTTTCCGAAGAGATCAATCACATGCAAGAGAGATCGCATCGATACGCCAGGGCCTATTTTCGTATCAAGTTACCACTATATGCATCCCTGCAGACGGCCAGGCCGGTGGCTGAATTGATGAATGATATGAGGCGCTGGCACAGTAAATCAGGCCCTGGAAAATGGTAATCCAAAGCGTTTTTATATGCCTTTGTACCCTGCTGTATTCCAACTGACTATGCTGCTAAAGGACTGCAGGACTCATTGGGCGAATCACAATCCAGGATTGATCCATTTTATTAATGCATAGCAGGAGTGGGGTGGAGAGTTTGGTGGGGGAGATCACAGCTATATTGCCGGCCTACAATGAGGAGATATCAATAGGTAGCATTGTCCTGCGCACGCTCAAATACGCAGACCGGGTTATTGTGATAGATGACGGCAGCCTGGACCGTACCGCAGAGGTTGCCGCCCTGGCAGGGGCTCAGGTGCTACGCCATAAGGTCAACCTTGGAAAGGGAGCAGCTCTCAAGACGGGCTTCTCCTCCCTCAATGGCGATGCAGTCATTGTCACCATAGACACCGATGGGCAGCATGATCCAGCCGACATCCCTCGCCTCGTGAATCCCATCCTGCAGGGAGAGGCGGATATGGTTAACGGCAGCCGCTATCTCAATGGAAATAAGAAGGATACGCCCGTATACCGGCGAATAGGTCAAAGAGTGCTGGATGTGGCCACGAATATTGGCAGCGGCCTCTCGATAACCGATACTCAGAGCGGATTTCGAGCTTTTGCCGGCCGGACCAAGGGCATATTCCGTTTCAATCAGAAGGGGCTGGCCATAGAGAGCGAGATGCTGGCCGATGCTGCTGCCGCAGGCCTGCGCATCCAGGAGGTGGAGATCGGGGTGCGCTACGATGTGAATGGCTCCTCAGAGAACCCGGTAGCCCACGGGGTTAGAGTCCTGGTTAATGTTCTCAAGGACATGCAGTTGAGAAAGCCGCTCATCTGCTTCACCGTTCCCGGCTCTCTTATGGCAGGGGCGGGCATACTGATGGCCCTGGAGTTCCTCAGATCCTTCGTTCACGGCGGCGGCATGCAGTATGGCCCGACCATGATCATGATCCTGCTCACCCTGTTCGGATCCTTTATGGCCTTGACAGGGATCATTCTTCATATCTTATCAATGGTTATGCATGAGTTCAAGAGGGAGCTGATTGCACAGGGAGGATTGAGAAGGGAGGGAAAGGCTTGAAACCAGCTCCGATAAGAGCGCTGCGAGGAGGTATGCAGGGCATATGAATGGATTAGCCAGTATAATAATAGTTCTTTACAATAGCAGTTATTATCTTGAAGCATGCATTGATTCCATCATGGCACAGAATTACCCTCATGAGATCATTGCCATCGATAATAATTCCACCGATGACAGTTGTCGTATCTTAAGAGAGAAATACCCCAATGTCAGATTGATTGAGAGCAGGGAGAATGTCGGCTACGGGGCAGGGAACAATGAGGGGGTTAAACATGCAAATGGCGAATACATCGTGGTGCTCAATCCAGATACCATAGTGGAGGGGCGATGGCTGCAGGAGCTCATCAAGCCCTTAAAAAGTGGGGACAAAATCATCACCACACCAAAAATCCTGACCTATAATGGCGAGGTTATCAATACCTGTGGAGCGATAAATCACTTTTCCGGCCTCTCTTTTACCAGAGGATTGGGTGATCCATCGAGCACGCAATCCTGCCGAGAGCATATCAGCGGCTTCTCTGGATGCTCATTTGCCATCAGGCGGGAGCACTATATAAGCCTGGGCGGTTTTGATAAAAGTTTTTTTATGTATAATGAGGATGCCGATTTTTCCTGGAGGGCCAATCTCAATGGATTCAAAATCCTGTACATACCTTCATCTGTGGTCAGGCACGACTATATATTAAAAATGACGCCCAAAAAATTCTATCATCTGGAGAAGGGAAGATATACGATATTGAGAAAATATCTATCCACCAATTGCCTGCTGATGCTTGTTCCTTCACTATTGATTACGGAGTTGCTGACCTTTGGCTTTGCCTCAAGGCAGGGTGCAGAGTATTTATATAATAAGCTCCTGGCAATGTTGCATGGACTGACCGGCGAGATAACACCAGTTAAGGGAAATTCTCATCTGCTGATCAGCTCATTATATGATAAGATTCCTGATGACCAGTTGACCAGATACAGGCTGGATGTCCTTTTCATAGGCCTTTGTAATACAATATATATTTGGAATTATGCATTATTGAAGGCAATGAGAATGTCATATCAGAAGAGGATAGAGAGCAGACTGCTACAGATATCAGATCGACTGCTCCATAGTCCAGTTGATTGATGTGAAGAGGATATACTTTATTGCTGCTATTGCATCATACATTTATATTCTATTGCATTTTAACAGTTCGATAGATGCCTTTGCACCCCTTCAAATAAGTGCAGTGGATGAGACGATAAAAAGAGGATTTCTGCTGGATGCTTATAGAAATACCGTTCCCACCTTTCACATATTGGGCTCTCAACTGGCACTGATGCTGGGAAAGGATTGCAGCTTTCTATTATTTTCGCCGCTTCAGCTCATCCCCTATGCAACGCTCTTCTTTTTATTGATGTTGAAGCTCTCCGATAGCTATTTTCTGGCAGGCCTGGCATCGCTCACCGAGTTGACGACAGGGTATGCCGGGACCCAGAGGATCTTCTTCTGGCCGCATGGCATAGGAAGTATATTATATTTTGCTTTATTGATACTATTTCTTCTGATGTTTTCTGAAAAGAACAGATCAGTCTGGCAGCATCACCTGATGGCAGTGATAATCGGTATATCCCTGGTATTTACATCATATGATGTCATCTTCACCTTTTTGTTATTTTTATCATCATTTGTAATATATCTGATAATAATCAATAAACCGAGGCATCCATTCAGAGCCAATCTCGATTGCAGGTCGGAGCAATCTATCAAATTGTTGATTTTATTGACCATTGTTGAGCTGGGACTCACTGAATTTGTTTATAATAATTTTATTCATGCATTAAAATCGACCGACTCTTTCACAACATCTGTGCTGGATAAATTCCTGTTATCCTACTTTGCTACCAGCATCCAGGATAATATTCTAAAAGATATATATCTTCATTATCCGCAGGGCATAACCCTATACGGTTATATTAAATATGGCATTCTCCTCGCCTTCCTCATTTTATTTCTAATTTATTTTATCTCATTGCCTGAGATGAGACATAGAATAGAGCCCATATTTATACTATCAATACTCTCATCCATGGTGATCTGGGCATTCATTCGCCTGATGATCGGGCATGTGGAGATTGGTTTCTTTTACTACCCCGCCATCTTCAGCATAGCCTGGATATTCAGGAATGGAGGATCTTTCAGGAGATGGGCGGCTGTTGGCGTAATCATTCTATTGGCCCTGAATCCAGTCTATCACTTCATGATATATAACGGGGAGCTCTCCAATAAGGATGTAGATAAATTTAGTTACTTAAATCTCCCGCTATCATGGATCAGAGAAGAGAGCAGCGGAGAACTGATAAGGGGAGATGAACTTACCAAGAACTTCTATCTAATGTCATTCAGAACTCAGGACTTTCAGACCCTCGATGAGAATGATGTGGCCTTCCTTTTGAATAGAAGTAAATATAATACAAATAATTATTTTATAATAAATGAAAATTTGAATGTCATAGATATAGTCAACTGGATACAGATTGAACCCTGGAGGCACTTCAGTGGAGTACTGGATTGTAATAAAAGGATATCCAAAATTTTAGATTCGGAAAAAATCCTTATTTATATGAGGGCGCGATGAAGAAAAACATATGGCTCTATCAAAGAGAGCGACGACTATAATATCATGATATGAGCTGCAGACTGCCGACCTCAGAGGAATTCGCACAGACTATAAGTATCGGCTTGAAAATGGGGACTGGAACTGGCGGCTTGGATAATAAATTACCAGAGGCTATAGAATGAATGATCACTGGAGCAAGAAAAAGGTATTGGTAACAGGGGCAGGGGGCTTTATAGGAAGCCATCTGATCGAACGTCTTGTGGATTTGGGTGCTGATGTCACCGGCTTTGTGAGATATAACTCCAGGAATGATTGGGGATTGCTGGAGATAATCCCTCAACATAGGCTCGATTCACTGCAGGTCGTCTCTGGGGATCTTATGGATTTTGATGCTGTATCCAGTGCAGTCAAAGATGTGGATATCATATTCCACCTGGGTTCATTGATCTCAATCCCTTACTCATATAATAGGCCCAGGGATACAATCGAGAATAATATTTTGAGCACTTTAAATATTTTAACTGCGGCAAGGGATCAGGGGGTGGAGAAAGTTGTCCATACATCTTCCAGCGAGGTATATGGCACAGCATTATATGTGCCTATCGATGAGAAGCATCCCCTTCAGGGTCAGTCCCCCTACTCTGCCAGCAAGATCGGAGCAGATAAAATAGCAGAGAGCTTCTACTGCTCCTTTGACCTGCCTGTGGCAACGATCAGGCCCTTCAACACCTATGGACCGAGGCAGTCTGCAAGAGCGATAATACCGACGATAATCACCCAGGCCATAGAGAATGAGAAGATACTGCTGGGATCCCTGTTTCCGACGCGGGACTATACCTATGTCAGGGATACTGTAAATGGATTCATCAAGGTGGCAGAGTCGAGCAGCTCAATTGGAGAGGTCATCAATATCGGATCGAATTTTGAGGTATCCATGGGAGAGCTGGCAGAGAAGATCGCAATCCTCTTGAATAAGAGAATAAGCATAATCCAGGACCCCTCCCGGGTCAGGCCTCTGAAAAGCGAGGTACAGAGATTATGGTGCGATAATGCAAAGGCCAAGAGATTGCTTGATTGGGAGCCGGAGGTCTCACTGGAGGAGGGGCTGCAGGAGACGATAGACTGGATGAGAGAGAATAAGAAGCTGGTCAAATTAGTGAGATGCTAGGAGAAGAGATGAAAGCTGTGATCCTTGCCGGGGGGCTGGGCACCAGGCTGAAGCCCTATACCACTGTCTTTCCCAAACCCCTCATGCCCATTGGAGAGTCCCCAATCCTGGAGATAATTATCAGGCAGCTGAAGGCCAGGGGCTTTGATGAGATCACCCTGGCAGTCGGCCACCTGGCGGAATTGATAATGGCCTTCTTCAATGATGGCAGCAAATACGGACTGAAGATAGACTACTCAAGGGAGGAGAAGAAGCTTGGAACGGCAGGGGGGCTGGGGTTATTAAAGAATAGGCTGAAGGATGATTTTCTGGTGATGAACGGGGATGTCCTGACCAGCCTGGATTTTTCTGAGTTCCTGGCATTTCACAAGAGGACCGGCTCCAAGGCAACCATAGCCCTCAATCAAAGGCATGTTGATATCGATTTTGGTGTGATTGAGCTGGACTCTGACCGGAGGCTGAGAGGCTATACAGAGAAGCCCAGGATCGATTATCTGGTGAGCATGGGAGTTTATGCATTCCATGAGAGCATACTGGAATATATACCTGCTAACTCATATCTGGATATCCCTGACCTGATGAAGAGGCTGCTTGCTGATGGAGAGACGGTGAACGGCTATATCCATGAAGGATACTGGCTGGACATAGGACGGCCGGATGATTATGAAAAGGCCAATGAAGATACAGAGAATATATACCGAGAGCTAGGGGTCAGCATCGATGGGACTTAGCGAGAAGACGATATTGATCACAGGAGAGGAGGGCTTTGCCGGCAGGCATCTGCTCGATGCTCTTAAGAGGCTGAATTCATCGATGGTGTCGCTGAAGGATCAAAATGGAAAGAGGGTTGACATAAGAGACAAGGATTTGATCAGGGGAAGGAGAAGAGAGCTGGAGGATATTGATATCGTATATCATCTGGCAGCGAGGACGGCTGTGAACTCATCCTATGAGAGCCCCCATGCCACCTATGAGACAAATGTCCTTGGCACTTTAAACATGCTGGAGCTCTGCCGCCTCTGTGATATAGACAAAATCGTATATGCGAGCTCATATGTCTATGGAACTCCCCAGTACCTGCCCATTGATGAGAAGCACATAACAAGCCCGAATAATCCATACTCTAAAAGCAAGCTGCTCGGGGAAGAGCTATGCAGATCCTATCACGAGGATTTTGGAATCAAGTGTATCATCTTCAGGCCATTCAATATCTACGGGCCAGGGCAGAGAGCCGATTTTCTTATCCCAAAGATCATCTCCTCCCTTTCCTCGGGAGAGGTCGTGGTGAGGGATCCCGAGCCGAAAAGGGATTTCGTTCACATAACAGATATGGTGGATGCATATATCAAAGGAGGCGAATACCAGGGCGACTTTGATATATTTAATATTGGATATGGAAAGAGTTATAGCGTGAAGGAGATAATAGAGAAGATCATCTCAATATATGGATCGAATATCAAAGTAGCCTATGAGGGAGAGAGGCGGAAGAACGAGATAATGGATTGCTATGCAGATACAGCAAAGGCAAGAGCCACACTCCACTGGAGGCCCCTCATCAGCATAGATGAAGGCTTGCAGATGATGGTGGGGAATCAATGAAGATAGCCATCGTCTGCTCTCATGGGGGACACCTCACTCAGATGCTATATCTAATGGATGCATTTAAAGGAAACGATATCATTGTAATCACCTATGACTCCAAGAGGACAAGGGAGCTGGAGCAAAAAAAATATCTGATGGAGAATATTGGATATAATCCATTGAAGATGCTCTCGGCAGCCATTCTCTTTCTCAGGGCCTTCAGGGAATACAGGCCCGACCTCATAATCAGCAATGGATCTGAAATTGCTATTCCCGCGCTCTATATTGGAAAGCTCTTCGCCGCCAGGACCATCTTCATCGAGAGCTGGGCGAGGGTGAGCAATCCCTCGCTTACAGGCAGGATTGTGTATCCTGTGGCTGATCACTTCCTGGTCCAATGGCCCCAATTGCTCTCCAAGTATGGAAAAAAGGCGGTTTATGAAGGGGCAATAATATGATCTTCGTCACTGTAGGCATGCATAATCAGGGATTTGATAGGCTCATAAAAAAATGCGATCTCATCGCCGGAGAGACGGACGAAAAGATGATTATGCAAAAAGGATGCACAAGTTACTGCCCAGAAAATGCTGAATCATTTGATTTTGCCAGCTATGAGGAGATCTTAAGCCTGATCAGGCGCTCCCGCGTAGTGATCACCCATGATGGGGCGGGCTCGATTCTCAACTGCCTTCTCAATAAGAAGATCACAGTCGTAGTTCCAAGGCTAAAGGAGTTCAATGAATGCAAGTATGAGAATAAACTGGATCTGGCTTTGGAATTAGAGAAGCAAAATAAGATCCATCTAATCAGAGATATTGATCTGCTCAATTTGAAGCTGATAGAGGATTTAACGACCATCGGGATGATGGGGGATTCAAAGGCTATCGGGAGGATGGAGGATTCAAAGGCCATCGGGATGATGGAGGATTCAAAGACCATCGGGATGATGGAGGATTCAAAGACCATCGAGAATTTCGAGTCTAAAAATAACCTATTAATAAATATTAAAAAATATATAAAAATCTGATTTTAGGAAATGAGGTACGAAATGCCCGAAAAAAATAATCTCCTGGCTATAACCCCAGCATATAATTATTTTGTCAAAGATCAGATAGAGTCCATATCAAGCAATTTTAATTCCATTGATGTCTTCGTGTACCATAATCCGATAACGGAAATATCCAATTATCTGCCCATTCATGAATTGAGCCTCTTTACCAAGAGATCGCTGATAGAGTATTCCGGCAAGCCGGAGAATGTATCAGTCATGGCAGTGCCGGCCTTTTTCATTCCCATTGATCGCCAATACAGCCAGTTAGGCCAGAAGCACTACCAAAAAATTTTAAAGATAGTTGAGGAGAGGAAGCTGCAGCCGGACCTGATTCATTCTCACTTCCTCTGGACCTCCGGCTATGCAGGCGCCCGGCTCAAAGAGAGGCTTCAGGTACCGCTGATAGTCTCAGGATATGGATATGATCTGTATGATCTGCCATTCAAGAGCCCTGCCTGGAAAGAGAGGATCAGGTGCATATTGAACGACTCCGACTGTATAATAACCGTCAGCGGTAGCCTGGCCGAATGTGCAAAGAGGCTGGAGGTGAACAGGCCAGTGGAGGTCTTGCCAACAGGATACGATAGCAAACGCTTCTACCCCCGTGACCGGGAGGCATGCAGAAGGAGATTGGATCTGCCCCTGAACAAGAGGATAATCCTATCCATAGGAAGCCTGGTTAAGGTCAAGGGGCACATGAACCTCATCCATGCCATCGGTGAGCTGGAGGGCAGAGCGAAAGATATTTTATGCATAATCCTGGGAGAGGGAAATCTCAGAAATGAGCTGCAGAAGGAGATAAAAAGGTGCGGCCTGGAAAAGGTGGTATGGCTGGTCGGAAGGAAACCCAGGGAGGAGCTGCCATTGTGGATAAATGCCTGTGACATATTCGTCCTCGCAAGCCTGAATGAGGGGAATCCCACAGTGATGTTTGAGGCCCTGGGCTGCGGCATACCTTTTATCAGCACAAATGTGGGCGGGGTCTCAGAAATAATAACCTCCAATGAATATGGCCTCATATGCCGGAGCAATGATAGCACAGATTTATGCAATAGGATTTTTGAGGCACTGAATAGGGAATGGAATAGAGATACCATCCTCAATCATGCACTGGATTATGAATGGAATAAGCAAAAAGAGAATCTCATGGAGATCTATAAGAGATATATGTAGCTGATCTGGGCATTGGGTTGTGGAAGAGGGAGTCTGCCTGGCTGCCCGGCGGCATTTGAGGCATATGATGCAGACCCAAACAAATTTTAATACATGAAGTGATTATTTCGAGGACTACTATGTGTGGTATCAATGGTTTTAATTGGAAGGACGAATATTTAATTGAGAGGATGAACTCCAGTCTGAGACACAGAGGTCCGGATGATGAAGGGGTCTATGCCGATGAAGAGGTCTCACTGGGCCACCTGCGCCTCTCCATCATCGACCTGTCCAAAAACGGCCATCAACCGATGTCCGACGATCAGAGAAGATTTCATATAATATACAATGGTGAGGTTTATAATTACAGGTTGCTGCGCGAAGAGCTTGAATCACTGGGATATTCATTCAAATCAAATACAGATACAGAGGTGGTGTTGTATTCCTTCATCCAGTGGAAGGAAGGATGTCTGGAGAGGTTCAATGGAATGTTCGCCTTCGTTATATACGATTCCGCGAACAAGAGGCTTTTTTTAGCAAGAGACCATGTGGGAATCAAACCACTGTACTATCATTTTGACAGAGATCATAAAAAATTTTTATTCTCCTCAGAGATACCGCCACTGCTGGAGCACAAAATCAATACAGCACCAAACAAAAAAATAATAAAGGATTTCTTGCTGTATAATATAACCGATCATACTGAGGAGACATTCTTTGAGGGGATAATGAAGATCCCCAGAGGATGCTATGCCACCTTTGATCTCATGCAGTGTGAATTGGATATAAAGGAATGGTATAATATAAAATATGAAGAAAAATTTGCTGGAACATATGAAGAGGCGATATCCACATTCAAGGATTTGATCGAGGATAGTGTGAATATCAGGCTGATCAGCGATGTTCCAGTGGGCACATGCCTGAGCGGGGGAATTGATTCATCGACTATAGCCTGTCTGATAGATAAGAGCATGAAGATAAAGACCTTCTCTGCAGTATACGAAGGCTTCGAAAGAGATGAATCAAAATATATATCAATTGTAGCAGAGAGGACGGGCATGGAAAATTACAGGACCCAGCCCACACCGGAGAGGCTGCAGAAGGATTTATTAAGGATTGTCAAATTGATCGCCGAGCCTTTTCCATCAGCCTCCATCTATGCTCAAAATTGCGTGCAGGAGCTGGCCAAGGACAATGGGGTCACTGTGGTGCTGGACGGCCAGGGGGCGGATGAACTCCTGGCTGGATATCACTATTTTCTGGGTTTTTATCTAGTCGATTTATTAAAGACTTTTAAGTTTAAGAGGCTTGCCTCCGAATGCCTTAATTTAATCAAGGGAAGAAATTATCAGATTGGCATCCAGTTCTCATTATACCTCATGCTGCCATATATACTAAGGAGAAATATTTTTTTGCACCAATCACTCCTCTCCAGGGAGTTGAGGAGCGACTCCATTGCCCCCACAGAATACTTCAGGAATTTTTCAAATTGCAGATCTCTTGGCCAGTCCCTGCAATTTCATCTGCTGTACCGGCTAGAGCAGCTACTGAAGTGGGAAGACAGAAATTCGATGGGAAATCAGACTGAGTCACGTGTCCCGTTCCTCGATTACAGGATAATTGAGTTCGTTTCCGGGTTGCCTGAGGAGTACATAATCAGAGAGGGAAAGACCAAGGCGCTGCTAAGGGATGCAATGACCGGCATCGTGCCCCTTGAGATCCTGGAAAGAAGGGATAAGATCGGATATGAAACCCCGGATGCCGACTGGCTGAGGAGGGAGGGTTTCCAGAGGCTCTTGGAGGATTGGTTCTTGGAGGATGAACCCCTCTGCAGAGAGTACATCGATGTGAGAAAGCTGCGCCAGCAGATAAATGGGCATGTGTATAGAAATAAAAATCATGCACGAAATCTATGGAAGGCCATATTCCTGGAGGCCTGGCTTAAAATCTTCTTCTCTCAGATGGCCTGACATGCAGCAGAGCCTGCTAAATGGCAAAAATCACTGCCGGGGCCAGGCCATCCTTAAGATGTCTGCCTCTTTTCGTATGAGCCCCGGTGAATTTGAGGCTCATCTCTCCTCAGGAGACTGAATTGGCTCTAATTCAGACATTTGGAAATCCAAATCCATGTGAACCCTGGTTGTTCAGCTTTCCCTCTAGAATCATCGACCCGACGGCGGAGGAGTAACAGTAAAGGAGGTTTAGGGTCGTGCCCGGGGCGCAGTCTATTGTATGCCTGGCAGGGATGAATACCGTTCCGATAAGGGTTGCGCTGGCTGTGCTGGGCTCGATGCCCCGGAGATAGGCACAGGCATACGAGGCATTTAGCGCCCCGCCGCGCATAGTTGCCGTCGCCGATCCCAGCACATGCAATGCATAAAAGCCATCCAGGATGCAGTTCTCCAGGGTTATTGCTGTAGGGCCATCGGAATCGGCATCAATATAGGATGCCCCCCCGTAGGAGCTGGCTTTCTTCCGGTCTGATTTGAAGATGGACTCCTTGATATGGATGCCAGTCGAGCTATGGATCAATAGGCCATATGCATTCGGGCTTGCAATGCAATCCATATTTACCCCGGACATCTCCAGATCGTTTATGCACCAGACGGTGAGAGGAGAGGCGATGCAAGAGAGGTTCTTTATGACAATATGATCCTTGCTTCGGGTTTGATAATCATCATTCCCGTGCACTGTGAGGCCGGTTTTGCAGTATTCAAAGACACAATCAGAGACCACAGTATGCTGAGCAGTATCAAGGAGTATGCCCTCCAGGCTGCAATTTCTGGCAACGACATTGGTGATGGAGGAGTGCGACTCCGATCCGCCCCCATTATTTCCCAGATACAAGCCCGTTCCATATGAGTTCCTGAACTCGAGGTTGTAGTACTTGCCCCCGGACCTGGCGCTGCCGGTCAATATCAGCGATGCCCCATCCTTATACCATTGACCCTGATCGTCCCTGTTGCCATCCAGGGTCATATTGGCAACAGTGAAGGCCGTGAATCCCGGATCAACAGAACCAGTTGCCCGATTGAGGATCATCGCTACGGGATGGTCGAGATAGAACTGGTTCGGCTTCAATTTCAGCACAGTTATACCGGCCCCATAACCGAAGATATGGACGTTCTTGCCCTCCAGTATTGGAATGCAGACCCAGAATGGATTTGTATCCCCATCATCCAGATAAAATAAAGTATCTGCACTGAGTTTGTACTCCCCGCTGGAGATCAGGACATTGCCATTATTGGGGACGGAGTCTATGGCCTCCGTCAATACACGCGAGTCATCAGTCCCAGCCACACCACTGGTGATTTCATGCCCTTCGACATCTTTGGCGACGATCTTATTTCCCTGAATAGATACAATAGCAGAATATATAATATTGTTTAAATCTTCTGCTCCCGATTTCTCTGAGAATGCTCCCATTTGATAGTCCTCCTAATGCAATTATATTTACACCGATCTGTTCCGTCATCAACCTTCTCCTGGCGGGGCGCAAGTGAACAATGCACAGCTCAACCCCAAATAGAATTCAAAGCCATGCATAACCCGATACCATACAGAACTCAAAGCCATGCATAACCCGATACCATACAGAACTCAAAGCCATACATAACCCGATACCATACAGAACTCAAAGCCATGCATAAACCGACCCCCTCTAAACTCCGCCCTCAGCCCAGCCCGTCAGCAGACTCCTCCCGCATCACACTTCTTCCCTTCCGATCCTGCCAGTTGAAGGGACCAGCAGGCATACTTGCCATCCCCTGGATTATATTATCTACCGATAAATCCCATATAAATAACTTTTTAATTTTTTGATTTGCGTTATGAATAATTTCCCAATATCCGGCTTTGTCCTTGCATGGCTATTGCATGAATATATTTATATATCTCGATCAGATAGCTGATCAGTGATACAGAATATCCTAGATCTGGCCGATGATGCCCGTCAATGGCCTGGAATCCAGTCATGAGCCTCAATCCACTCCGTTATCTGAGCTGCAGAACGATTGCAGGAATGGCCAGAGACAGTCTGTATAGAACCTCCTTTTTCATGGCCTTCTCCAACATCATAAGTGCTGCTTGTGGCTTCCTCTTCTGGATCATCGCCGCCCGCCTCTATACAGTGCAGGAGGTGGGCCTGGCCACAGCCCTCATCTCCTCTCTCGCCCTCGTCGTGCTCTTCGCAACTTTGGGCTTTGACTCATCCGTAATCCGTTTCCTGCCTCTGGAGGATAAAGGAAAGGTCATAAGCACCAGCCTTATTGTTACCGCCGGGGCCTCAATCCTCGTCGGCGGGATCTACATCCTGCTGGCCAGGGTTCTGACCCCGGCCATGACTCTATGGCAGGAGCCTGGGTACTCCCTGGCCTTCATTCTGATAGCTCTCCTGAACTCAATAGCTGTAATGGGCGGATATGTCTTCGTGGCGGATAGAAAGGCCGATCTCTTCTTCCTGCAAAGCCTCATGCAGGCAATTCGGATCCCCGTCCTCTTCCCCCTCACCCTCCTGGGCACCTTGGGGATCTTCGCTGCCATAGGCCTGGGTTATCTGGCCGCTGCCATCCTCTGCCTGGCGAAGATTCATATGGCGATATCTCCGATCAGGAGGCAGGTGGACGGGGAGTTCATCCACAGGTCCTTTCGCTTCTCCTCTTTGAACTACCTCTCCAGCCTTCTTTATGCCGCACCTACCCTTATCATGCCCATATTGGTGCTCAGCCTGCTTGATGAGGCCGAGGCGGCAAAATACTATATCGCCTTCGCCCTGGGCACCTTGGTGCTTATCATTCCCAGCTCATTTGGAACCTCCCTTTTTGTAGAGGGAAGCCATGGCAGTGGGCTCAGAAGAAGCGCCCTGCGAGCAGGGGGGGCAAGCCTGATGATCATGCTCCCTGCTGTATTGGTGCTATTTTTCTTCGGCGACTTCCTTCTGGGGCTGCTCAAGGGGGAGTACATAGAAGCCTTCGGCCTTCTGAGAATAATCGCCCTCTCCAGCTTTCCAGTGGCCTGCTATTCATTATTCATCCCCATCCAGAATGTGAGGATGAGGGTGGAGAGCATTCTGAAGCTCAATGCCGTCAGGTGCTTTCTCCTCCTTGGATTGAGCTATGCTCTGGTGAGCAGGTTCGGCATCCTGGGAGCAGGATATGCCTGGATGGCAACCTATCTGGTCATCGTTTTATGGGTGGGCCGGGTGGCGCTGAGGGAGAGATGGCTGTGAAGGCGATGCAGACAGAAGGCCATGGATCAGGTGGAGAAATAAGCAGTGATTTAAAGGCCGGTGATTCAAAAACCATCGGTGAGAATCAAATAAATCGGACCAGGAAGCACTGAGCAATGTACGATATCAGCTATGAGCTATGGCTGGAGATGGTGGAGCGTGTTGCCTCTGAGTATGCCCCTCTCTTCTCCATTATGCATGAGGCAGCAAGAGAGATCCCCCTCTCCCGTGCTCTGATAGAGGAATTGAAGAGCAATAAAAGGGTGAAGCTATCAAATGACCCATGGCAAATCTGGCTTCAGATCGATCTGATCGAGGATGATATCGGCGGCTTCAGAGTCTATCTGATGGCCTGTGTAAAGAGAGATACCATGGAAGGGCTGATGCAATTGACAGCAGAAGATCAGGGGATCACCCAGGAGGAGATTCGGGCCTTTGAGGTTGAACACGGCCTGGATATGCTGGGGGATGTCCTGGAGCAGATCGAGGATGGATACGATATCCTGCCGGAGATAATAGGAGAGAGCATCATATTTTCCTTAGTGATATTCGATAGCCAGGATATAGATGACAGCAAGGGAAATGACATATTCTGGAGCGAGCGGACTTATACAAATTAGGCCAGCAGGCGCCTGAATGAAAGGCATAAAGATGATAATTGGAATCGATCCAGATCTAGCATCAATTCAATCCCTCTTCAGCATCTTTTCAGCATCTCTTCTCAGCATCTCTTCAGCATCTCTTCAGCATCTCTTCAGCATCTCTTCAGCATCTCTTCAGCATCTCTTCAGCATCTCTTCAGCATCCCTCCAGCATCCCTTCTCAGCATCTCTTCAGCATCCCTTCTCAGATGGCCATGCCTCTTCAAGATCTGGGCGATCTCCCCTTTCTGCACCGGCTTTGATATATAGTCGTCCATCCCGGCCTCAAGACATTTTTCTCTGTCCCCGGGTAATGCATATGCTGTGGTGGCTATGATCCTGGGCCCTTTGGCCTGCCAGCGCCTTCTTATCTCCTCTGTAGCCTGCAAGCCGTCCATCTCAGGCATCCTCACATCCATGAATACTATGTCATAGGGCCGCCGTTCCAGCAAATCTATCACCTCCCTGCCATCGGCCACAGCATCCGGCCGGTAGCCCATCCTCTTGAGCATCTCCACCATGACCTTCTGGTTGGAGGGGTTGTCCTCTGCCACCAGAATCCTCAAGGGGGAGTATTCTGCTGCCTCCACCGGGTCATCCGGTGCCCTGGCAGTGGATGCTGCTCTGTGCTTTGAATCTGGGACAATCTCGCAATCCACTGTGAAGCAGAAGACCGAGCCCCTTCCCGGAGTGCTCTCTGCCCAGATCCTGCCACCCATCAGCTCCACCAGGCTCTTGCTGATGGCCAGGCCCAGACCGCTCCCCTCATATCTGCTGCTCATGGTGCTGTCCAGCCGGCTGAAGGGCAAAAAGAGCATACCTATCTTCTCAGATGGTATGCCAATCCCGGTATCTTTGACTGCAAAGGAGAATCTATGCTTCAAGGGCTGTCCTTCGACCGGCTCAGCGAAGACGGATACCGATACCTCTCCAGCATCTGTGAACTTGACGGCATTGGAGAGGAGGTTGACCAGGATCTGCCGCAGCCTGCCATTATCCCCGATTATGACCTCGGGGGTTGCATGGCCTATGGTCTGGCTCAGCCTCAGCCCCTTCTTATCAGCTTCCACCGCCACCATCTCCATGGACTCGGAGAGCAGACTCCTGATGGTGAGAGGATTGAGATTGATGCTCATCCTCCTCTTCTCCATCTTGGAGAAATCCAGGATATCATTGATAAGGGCGAGCAGGCTCTCTCCGCTGGTCCTGATCCTCTCTATAAAGTCCCTCTGTTCGCCCGATAGATCCTCTTCCAGGAGAAGGCTGGAGAAGCCGATCACTGCATTCATGGGCGTTCTCAGCTCGTGAGACATGCTCGCCAGGAAGGCGGCCTTGGCCTCGACTGCTGCTTCTGCGTCCTCTTTGGCCCTCAACAGATCGGCCGTCCTCTCCTGTACCCTCAGCTCCAGCTCATCCTTCGACCGGCGCAGCTCCATATCCGCCTTCTTGCGCTCAGTGAAATCCCTGGAGATTCCCCTGAATCCGAGCAGCCTACCGCAATCATCGAAGAACGGAACGCCGCTGATCTCCATGAAGATCTGGCGCCCCCGGCTGTCCTGTGCTCTCACCTCCATTCCCGAGAACGCTCCGGGTGATGCCAGCAGATGGGAGAAGGTCTCTCTTGCACCCTGGTTCTCCCGGGCAGGAATGAGATCGAAGATGAACTTGCCAATCATCTCCTCCGGTTTGATGCCCCACAGCCTCTCCGCCTGGGGGCTGCAGTAGGTGTACCTCCCCCGAGAGTCGGTCTCCCAGAGAAAGTCGCTGGTGGTCTCAATCAGCGTCTGATACCTCCTCCGGCTCTCCCTCAGCTCCTCCTCCGCCCGCTTTCGTTCAGTGATATCCCTTATCACCGTCACGCGAAGAGGGAGGCCATCCCGTTCTATGATCCGACCGTGCGTCTCGACGGTGAAAGTCGATCCATCCTTTTTAAGGGCAGAGAACTCACTGATGCGCTCGTCGTTGCTCCTCAGAGCCTCAAAAGCAGCATCATACTCCTCGGGGATGAGGAATTTGGTCACATGCGAGCCGATCAGCTCAAAGTGCTCATAGCCGTTGGCCAGGGCAAAATCCTCGTGGGCTTCAACTATTATGCCATCCACAGCAATGGCGATGCTCTCAAATGCAGTCTCGATGAGAGTGCTGTAGTGATCATCCTTTGCAATCTGATTGTGAGATCCCTTTATCTCCAAAGGATGATGCTCTGCCAACTGATGGGATGCCTCCTCTTGAATGCCCCCGAGCGCCCGGAGGGCATCATCTAAAACCCTGCCTGCGCGAATGGGATCGTTCAGAGCCCTCTCTTTGATCTCATCTAATTTCCGGCAAACCTCAGACAGCCATTCGGAGTTAGCATTTCCTTCTGCCATAGCACAACCTGCGGGGCCCACACTCTATTTGCTGAATGATCCTCTGGGCATGGGCCAAGTTCAACCCTAGTCCTTCATCCTGAATAGATAAAAGCTCGCCCTCCCGGAATTCACCAGCCTCCTCTTAAAGCTGGGCAGATCAGCCACCTCATCCTGCAGGGGGCGGAGGATGATGTCTGCGCCCAAAGCCGCTGCCAGCTCACCTATGGCCAGCTGCATCTCCAGAGGAGGGCGGATGGAGTAGATCAGAGCTGCCCCCTGGTAGATCTCCCATCGGGGGTCGAAGATGTCGTCCTTCTCCACCCGCATCCCATCCAAGAGCCTCTCCTCCCTATCGGTGAGGATGGGGTCCAGGCCCAAATCCAAGAGCATTCGGGCGAGATGGGGGCGATGGCCCACCCCCACCTCCGCCACCCGGCCGGAGTAGTGTTTGGCGATGAATTCTGCCAGATCCCTCTCCGCCCGATCTCCCTTCGCCAGATCCTTCTCCAACTGATCCCCCTCCGCCTGATCCCCCTTCAACTGATCTCCCTTCAACTGATCCCACTTCAACTGATCTCCCTTCAACTGATCCCACTTCAACTGATCCCACTTCAACTGATCCCACTTCAACTGATCCCACTTCAACTGATCCCACTTCAACTGATCCCACTTCAACTGATCCCACTTCAACTGATCCCACTTCAACTGATCCCCCTTCAACTGATCCCCCTCCGCCGGCAGCTCAGTCATCTGCATCCATTATGGACGGGATCATTCTTATCTATTGTCGATCGCAATTATTATTAACATATATCACTAATTGATTCAGAGAAAGCAATGAAGGGATAGGGATGGAACTTGATCTAGGGGATACTGTGGATTTTTCAAAATCGGCTGACGGCCTGGGCAGCCCCAGGATACTGGTGATAGGCTGCGGCGGCGCAGGGGGAAACACTATCAGCAGGCTTAAGAGAATGGGCTTTGACGGGGCGAGGTGCATCGCCATAAACACCGACCGGCAGCACCTGGAGAGCATCTCCGCAGACTGCAAGATGCTGATCGGCAAAAAGCTCACCCGGGGGATGGGAGCTGGAGGGGATCCAGAGGTGGGAAGAAGGGCGGCGGAGAGCGCCAGAACAGAGCTGGAGGATCTATTGCGCGGCGCAGACCTGGTCTTCGTCCTGGCAGGAATGGGCGGAGGCACAGGCACCGGCGCAGCACCTGTGCTGGCCAGGATCGCCCGCCAGCAGGGTGCCCTGGTGATAGCCATGGTCACCACCCCGTTTCACGTGGAGAGAAAGAGGATCTTCATCGCTGAGGAGGGGCTGGAAGACCTGCGCAATTATGCCAATACCTCTATAGTGATGGACAACAACCGCCTGCTGCAGTCTGCTCCCCACCTCCCCTTCCAGGAGGCCTTCTCCCTCGTCGATGGCCTGGCCGGCGAGATCATTCAGGGCATCTGCGAGACATTGACCTGCCCCTCGCTCATCAATCTGGACTATGCCGATGTGCACACCATCATGAACACCGGGGGAGCGAGCTATATGCTGGTGGGCGGAGGGAGCATGAAAAAAAGCCCGGAGATGATCGTTCGCTCTGCTCTGAAAAACCCCCTTTTAGATGTGGATCTCAGAGGGGCAAAAGGCTGTCTGCTGCATATCAGCGGCGGACCGGATATGACGCTGAAAGAGGCGGCAGCCATCGCCAGCAACCTCACCCAGGATCTCGATCCGGAGGCGAATGTCATCTGGGGGGCGCGGATAAGGCCGGAGATGAGGGGCAGGGTGAGGCTGATGGCCATAATCACCGGTGTGAAATCGGCCCAGGTGCTGGGACCTGCAGGGGAAGAGGCAGATCCACTGGAGGGGATGCGCCTGCCTGCCAGTCGGTGCCAGGCCTTCACCGGATAGAGGTTGATGAGAGATGAATGAGCTCTTATTCCAGATAATTGCCTTAACCCTGGCCATAATCCTGGGAATCGGTGTGATCTATTGCATCCGCCTCTATCTGGAGATCTGAATTGGAGAGGAGGGAGAAGAGAGCCTGGAGGGATGCAAACGGCTGCGCCAGGGCGATCCCGCCCCCTCTGAACCTCTCTCAGCCCCCCTCAGCCCCCATCCCGTCCCTCTCCTCTCTAGCCACTCCTCCGGCCCCTCTCAGCCCTGACCGGCTGGGGTCACCCTCTGGAACTTCCAGAGCCGGTCCAGCTTGGCGGTGGCATCCACGCCCACCTTGGTGGTCATGCCCTCATTGCTCCTGGGGTCAAGGGTGCTGCCGCGCACATTGGGATAGAGGACGATATCCTCATCGCCGCGCATCCGGGTGGCCAGGGCGTACTCCAGGTCCTGCGGATCGCGAATATTGATGTCCGAGTCCACCACCAGAACATGCTTCAAGGATCCATGGGCCTTGATTGCCGCATCGATAGCCCTTTTCCCATCCTCCTCCTTCTCCTTCTCGATCTGCACCACGGCATGAAAGTAGCAGCAGCCGCCTTCAGTAAGCATGACATCTCTCACCTTAGCCACCCTGGAGACCGCCTGGTAAATGAGGGGCTCATAGGGTATCCCCATCAACATCTTGTGCTCTCCTCCTGCCGGGAGAAGGCCGTGATAGATGGGATCGGTGCGCATCATCATCCTGGTCAGCCTGATGACCGGCTCCTGCCTGATCAGGTCACGAGTACCGGTGATATCCACGAAAGGCCCCTCTGCAGCCCTTTCAGCAGTGATGTATCCCTCCAGAACGATCTCTGCATGGGGGACGAGCACCCCGTTCTCCAGAGGGACCAGCTCTACGGGGGAGCCCCGCAGAGCAGCAGCATATCCAAACTCCATCTGGGGCGGGACACGGGTGGAGGCAGCCAGCAGTACCAGCGGATCCACTCCTATGGCCACAGCCACTGCAACCTCCTCGCCCCTGGCTAAGGCGGCCTCATAGAGCTGATGGGTATGCCTTCCCGGAACCAGCCTTGCCGCCAGTCGATCTTTTTCTAGGAGCATCAGGCGGTGAACACAGGCATTGATCCTTCCATCAAAGCTGCTTATCACCACCCCGGAGGTGATATAGGGGCCTCCGTCCCCGGGAAAGTGGGTCAATACCGGCAGGCGGCCCAGATCCGGCGGGGAGACATTCTCCAGGAAAGAGGACCACTCCACCTCTCGCACTGGCCCCTGGCAGCCGATCCGGGATAGATGGGCGACCATATCCCGGGGGGGGACGCCCAGGGCTCGGGCCAGGAGCTCCCGCGTCCCAAGGATGTTCAGGCAGCACTTGTGGCTGGATACATCATGAAATAGAACCGGGCCTCTGCCCCAGGAGCGTTCTGTGACCTCCTGAACAGGAGAGACCGGCTCATGGACATGAGCGATCAGGCCGGCCTTCTCCAGATCCTCCAGATAGCCCCTGAAGCTCATCCTCTCCCCCTCCCTCTCTGTTCTGCCCCTCTTCCCGCTTCTCTTTCCATCCTTCCCCCCATCTCTCTTTTCGTCACCTTTTTCCGCCCTCTTTATGTGTATTCCCGTGCTAATTATCTATCGCCTCTCAATTTAATCTATCCTCACAGCAGGAGCACAGCAATAAGGCCGCTGAGGAAGACGCCATCGAAGGTTCCAGCACCGCCGATGCTGGCCACTGGAGCGCCCATGTCCCTGATCTTCCCCAGGTTGAGGATGTCTGCTCCGAGGAGAGTTCCCAGGGTTCCTGCCGCATAGGCGATGAGGAAGATAAGATCATGTGGAGCGCCCAGCCCGTAGACCATCAGGATCGCCGCCAGGGCGGCACAAAGGGGTGGGATCAGGGCGGGAGTTGCAATCCCCAGACCCCGGACCGGCTTTGCCACCCGGTTGGTGATGATGGCCACTAAAGCGATCCCGGCAAGGGCATAATAGAGCGACTGAGGGAAGCGATAGATCAGGGCGAAGGAGATAAACATCGGAATCAGGGCTCCCCCCACATTTATGGCCAGAAGGGTATTGCAGCTGCCGGCCACAGGGACGCGGTAGGTTACTCCAAAGGCCCGGATGTATCTATCCTCCACCATAGTGGCACTGCATCGCAGGTTGGTCAGGGGGATGTTGATGCTCGAGCCCACCAGAGATGCCAGGAGCACAAAGAGAGCCTGGCTCCAGGAGAAACCGATCTTGATGAAGGCCGTCCTTGCCAGGTCCAGGAAGAGAAAGCTCACCACTACAACGATCAAGAATGCAAAGATGAGCATGATAAGCATGCCCACTGGATAGTAGATCAGGCGGTTTTCCATTCTATCATTCATTGTTATCCCAGGCGTATAACTCTTGTGTATCCTGTGTGCTATGTGGTCTGCAAAAGGGATTTGTAATGGTATGTTAAAGATTGGCATATGAAAGAGAAGTGGCTCTTGGCCAAAGGATCATGGGAGGGGATCAAACCGCAGATGACCACCGCCCTTGAATCGGGATTCGACTGTGTTATTGTGGACCGGGAGAACATCGAGAGGGTAAGAGAGCTGGGAAAGATCCGTGTGGCGTGCTTTGGTGCTGAGAGGGGGGCTGAGGATATCCTGGTGATCGGCAGGCATGGCGAGGGGGATGGATCGGTGCCTCTGCCTAAAGACCTGAACAGCTCCATGGACTATGCCCTGGCCAAGACCGTATCCGGGAGCAAAGCCGCCTATGTGGTCATCGCCGGCAAGAAGTATGAGCAGTTCGCAGTGGAGATGGGGAAGCATGTCGATTATCTCCTGGTGATCGGCACTGACTGGAAGGTCATTCCCCTGGAGAATATGATCGCCGGCCTGCAGGGCTCCTCTGTCAAGATCATCAGCGGGGTTAAGAGCTCAGATGAGGCGAAGCTGGCCCTGGCCACCCTGGAGCAGGGGGCGGATGGGGTCCTCCTGGAGAGCTCCGACCTCTCTGAGATCAAGAGGGTTATGAATGCGGCAGAGCAGTCAGAGAAAGGCCGCCTGGATCTCATATCCGCCAGGGTGACCTCGGTTAAAGCTGTGGGGATGGGGGACCGGGTCTGCGTCGACTCTGCCAGCATGATGGTCCCGGGCGAGGGAATGCTCATCGGCTCCCAGGCAAAGGGCTTCTTTCTGGTTCATAGCGAGTCCGAGGACAGTCCCTATGTCGCTGCCCGCCCCTTCCGGGTGAACGCCGGTGCCGTTCACGCCTATATCCGGGTGGGGGATAAGACCCGATACCTCTCTGAGCTCAAGTCGGGGGATGAGGTCAGCATAGTAAACAAGGATGGCCTCACCAGGAGCGCCATCGTCGGGCGGGCGAAGATCGAGAAGAGGCCCATGATCCTCATCGAGGCGGAGGCGGATGGGGTGCTGATAAGCACTCTTCTGCAGAATGCAGAGACCATAAAGCTGGTGAGCAGCGATGGCAGGACCAGGCCGGTGACTGAACTCAAGGCCGGGGATGAGGTGCTGGTCCATCTGGAGAAGGCGGCCCGCCACTTCGGCATGAAGATAGAGGAGAGCATTGTGGAGAGATGAGCCGGAGATGAACAGGCCGCAGATCGTCGCCGTCCTGGGGGAAGGGGCAACTGAGGACATCAGACTGGCATCCAAAGCCGATATGATAGAGCTGCGGCTGGATCTTATCCGGGATCCTCTCCCGGCGGCAAGGGCCATTCGACAGGCCACCGGAAAGCCGATCATCGCCACCAACCGCCTCCGGGCAGAGGGAGGAAGGTTTCTGGGATCGGAGAGAGAGAGGATGGAGATCCTGGCTCAGGCCTCGGAATATGCCGATTTCATAGACATCGAACTTCAGGCAGAGAGAAGAGGGGAGATTATATCCCGGGTCAGCCGGCCGGCGATACTCTCTTACCATGACTTCCAGGGAATGCCGAAGATCGATGAGATTGCTCTCCTATTGGAGAGGATGAGAGCGGCCGGTGCCGCAATCGCCAAGATCGCCGTGACTCCCGGGAGCCTGAAGGACGGCCTGGATCTTCTGGGGTTTCTGCTGTCTGCGGATATGCCCGTATCTCTTATCGCGATGGGAGAACTGGGCAGGCATCTGCGGGCGGTGGCTCCATTATATGGCTCCGCCCTGGCCTATGCTTATGTTATAGAGAGCACTGCTCCTGGGCAGATGAGCTTGGAAGAGCTCTCTGCTGCCAGAGAGCTGCTCAAATGGTGATATTTTTGGCTTTTCGTGTCTGCTATGGATAAGCCTGGGGTTACAGTGCTGGCAAGCAGCAGTTGTTATCTGTATCCGCTAATCCAAATTGTTATGATATTATGATAGTGATTCGATAATCGCTATCTTGCCGCATATCACGGAATGCATTTTTTAGGGCTGTTTATTGTCCATCGGAGGGGTTCACTCCATATCAGCCGGCGGGCAGCGTTCTCCATCTGAGGCTGTGATATTCAACTCAACGCAAGGGTTATTAGGATAAACGCAAATGGCGCAGAGCGTTTACATAATGAAATAATAGTAAGCAATATCATTTACGTAAGCCCCAGATGAGCAGCAATTGGAGGATTGCATTCCATGACCACAAATAGAGCGATTTCATACCCGATGGCCGTTCTTCTTCCGGCCACATTGGCCGGTTTGGCCGAAGAACGAAGAGAGCCGCCCGACTTCATCGATGGCTCCCCGGCTCTGCGCATTCAGATTGAGAATGGCGCCTGTACTGAGCTATTCGTCCCAGCCACTAATAAGCAGATGAATGCTCAAAAGAGCAGCGGACTGATAACGGGAAGGTCAGGAGTCTCTCTTTTTTTGGCCCTGATCGCTCTGCTCTCCTGCGCCTGTGCCGAAGAGCAGAAAGATCTGGTCGTCTTCTGCGGCGCTGGACTTACAGGCGCTTTCAGCGAGATCGGAGAGATATACGAGAGCCGGAGCAATTCAAGCATTGCGTTTAATTTCGATGGCGTGCCCGCCCTCCGGGCCCAGATTGAGCAGGGAGCCTATGCCGATATCCTGGTCTCTGCAAACCTCAAGCACATGAATGCTCTGAAGGCGGAAGGCTATATGGATAACAGCACTGTGCAGATCTTCGCCGGAAATAAGATGGCAGTAATCGTCCCCAATTACAACCCTGCCAATATCACCGTTCTGGCTGATCTGATGGAACCTGGATTGAAGATCCTCATCGGGACCAGTGATCTGCCGGCAGGAGATTATGCCCGGCAGGTTCTGAACAAGATGGCGGATGATCCAAAATATGGTTCTGCTTATCGGGATGCCGTGCTGGCCAATGTAGTCTCAGAGGAGACCACAGTCAACCGCATCGTCTCTAAAATAGCTTTAGGAGAAGCAGATGCGGGCTTTGCCTTTATATCCGATGTCAGCCCCAAGATGAGGGGCCAGGTCACAAGGATAGCAGTTCCGGACGAGTACAATGTGCTGGGATTGTTCCCCCTGGGAATGCTGAACCAATCCCGAAGACCGGAAGAGGCCAGAAGATTCATAGATCTGGTGATGGCACAGGAGGGGCAGAACATACTAAAAAATTACGGGTTTATACCCCTGAATGAGCTGCAAGAGAGCAAGAGGGCATGAGAGCGATAGGATAAGAGTACAAGAGGGCACGAGAGCGATAGGATAAGAGTACAAGAGGGCGCGAGAGCAAGAGGGCAAGAGGACAATAGAATAAGAGGCGGATAAACAGAAAAGATGGCGGCAAGAGAATACAAATACACTGGGCAGCCAGCCCCAAATCCCGGGAGATGGCACTGGATTCTCAAGGCAGGCCTGGCAATGATCATCTGTCTGACTTTGATGTTCATAGCCTTGCCTGTGGCCTCCCTGTTTCTTAAAAGCCCCCTGGATGCAACCTTGCGCTCCTTGGGCGACCCCATGGTCAAAGATGCCCTGCGGCTGAGCATGATGACCTCTGCTCTGACCACGATGATGGTGGTGATAATGGGAACGCCCATAGCCTACATCAGCGCCCGCTATCACTATCCAGGCAAAGGGGTCGTGGACGCAATAACCCATCTTCCAGTGATCATGCCCCCGGCAGTGGCAGGCATTGCTTTGCTGATGGCGTTCGGCCGGATGGGCGTACTGGGGCAGTACCTGAACACCTTCGGGATCTCCATCGCCTTCACCACCCTGGCGGTGATCATGGCCCAGGTCTTTGTCTCCAGCCCCTTTTATATCCGCCAGGCAAAGACGAGCTTCGAGGACGTGGATCTGGCCCTGGAGAATGCCGCCCGCACCCTGGGAGCCTCCCGGCTCTACACCTTCATCTATGTGATCCTGCCCCTGGCCATGAATGGCATGATCTCCGGGGCGATCACCGCCTTTGCCCGCTCCTTGGGCGAGTTCGGGGCAACCATCATGTTCGCCGGAAACTTCCAGGGGAGGACGCAGACCATGCCCCTGGCCATCTACACCGCCATGCAGGGGGATTTGGGCGTCGCTTTATGTATCTCCCAGATACTGGTGGTCATCTCCTTCCTGATCATCGCCCTGGTGGGGATACTCGCCCGGAGGATGTGCAGCAGATGCTAGAGATTGATGTCAGCAAGAGGCTTCGTGACCTCGATCTCGATGTGAAGCTGTCTGTTTCCAGAGGAGAGATCTTGATGCTGGTGGGGGACAACGGCAGTGGGAAGACGACGCTTCTGAACCTTGTCGCCGGGCTGGTCACTCCCGACCAGGGAAGGATTCTGCTGGATGGCAGGGCGCTTTACGACTCCTTTGCCGGGGTGAACCTGTCTCCAGAGGCAAGGAATGTCGGATATGTCTTCCAAAGCTATGCCCTCTTTCCCCACATGAGCGTTTATGATAATGTGGCCTTCGGCCTGCGCACTCGTAAGCTCTCGGAGGAGAGGATAGATCTGCTGGTCAGGGATCACCTGCAGGAGGCGGGACTGTGGGAGATCCGGAGGGCAAAGGCGGCCAAGATCTCCGGCGGACAGAAGCAGCGCGTTGCCCTGGCGAGGGCGCTGATCATCGGGCCGTCTCTCCTCCTGCTGGACGAACCGCTCTCAGCCCTGGACATTCGAAAGCAGGCGGTGATGAGAAGGGAGCTGCGGGAGAGGATTCAGAGCTGCAATGTGCCCAGCATCATTGTCAGCCATGATCTGAGGGACATGGCCAGCATCGGAGATAGAGTCTGCCTCCTGGAAGACGGCCGGATCACCCCGATAGGCAGGGCGGAGATGGAGGAGTGGGCTGGAGGGAGCAGAGGCAGTATCGATGGCTCTGGAGAGGGGATGAGTTAGAAGCCATCTCTTCTCTCGCGGATGTGAATGGAGTGTGTTATCGACCACTGCCGCCGGCCTGCAAAGGCCAGGACAGATTCGATATACATGCCAAGCTTTTTGAGTCTTTGCCGCCAATAGTCGATGAGAGATGATGGACAATCCAAAGACAGAGGCCAAAATAAAAACAGAAAAAAAGATAAAGACCGCTGACCAGGAGAAGGCAGAGCTATTCTTGGAGGAGTTCGTCTCCGGACTGAGCAGATCGATGGGCGAAGATATCGATTTTATCCTTTTATTCGGAAGCGCAGCCCGGGGAGAGTTCATCCTGGGAAAGAGCGATGTAGATCTCATCATCCAGACCAAGAGCAGTGCAGGGGTTCGCAGGGTGGAGAGGTTCGCTGAATCCCTCTTCTGGCAGCTGGATGAGAGGCATGGCATGCAATTTGGCAAGGTGCTCTCAACCGGATCGAGCGAGGGCATCCTGGAAGGTTCAATCAAGTTTTTAGAGAAGCAGGCCAGGCTCTACAAGCCCTTCGAGGTGTTCGGACCGGACGATATCGATTGGGGGAAAGGATTGATCAAGCGCCCAGATCTATTGCCGGGCGCCATTCTCGTAGCCAGCCAGCTCACCCTTCTCTACAAGATAAAGCATGAAGGGAAGATCCTCTTCGGCCGGGATATCCGCCCAGAGATCAACCCCCGTTTCACCTGGTGGGAGAAGCTGAAAGCGATCATGGTGCCCCAGAGCATTGCTTTTGCCTCCATTATCCTGGCGGTGATCCTGCCCCAGAAGGCAACCGGCCTGGCGGTCAAGGCCCTCTTTTATGAGGTGGAGTCAGCGAACATCTACCAGAGGAGTATGATTCCATCCTCTGATGAGAAGATGAAGAGCTTTGCTGAAGCATCGCAATTCGAGAATGCTGTCCTGGACAGGGTGCGCTTTCTGCTGGAGAAGAGCCTTGGCCTATCAAGCGAGCAGAAGCTGGAGCTTCTAAAGAAGGCAGCAGCCATCAAGCGGGAGGGCTTCAGAGGGAGAAGAAAAGATGCATTGAGCTTCTGCCTCATTGTCTTTGGGACCATCTGGCAGACCAATGCTGCTCTGATCCTGAGGGCGCGGGGCAGCGGGTCTCCGGCTGCCAAAGATAAGGATGGGGGCAGCTGATCATAAGCTGCTATTCCCAAGGCTTATTCCTGCAATCAGTGGATCGTGGTCAGAGCAGCGATATTTATCCGGGCTGCTCCAGATGCCACTGTAGCCGCGCTCTGGCGGCTCATCGGCATTTATATGCCAGATGGTGGCGCCGGTTACCTGTTCAGCCAGGCTGGGGCTTGCCAGGAGATGATCCAGCTCCCCCCACTGGCCCTCGTATACATACGAGTAGGACTCGGCAGGGAGGCGGGAGGCTATCAGGTCCACATATCCAGCATTCCTGAAGGCCTTGATGGGGTCCTCGTTCCGGTATGAGTTCATATCCCCCAGGATCAGGTAATCGGGATCATGGCTTCCTGTGGGGTCGGATGAGAGCCAGCGGATCAGCTCATTGGCTGCCTCTGTGCGGTCAGCATTCCAGCACCCCTGGCCATCTCCGCGGTCTGCATTATCCCCCTCTGCCCGTACTCCCTCTCTGGTAGGTTTCTTGGACTTCAGATGGATGACCGCCAGGGTGAACCTCTCCTGAGAGCTGATCTCCTCGAAGGTCTGGGCAAGCGGCTGGCGGTTGCCTGAGAGAGAGGCCCCCCTCGGGGTTGTTGCCGCTCTGCCTGTTGGTCTTATCTTAGTTCTGTTGTAGATGAATCCCACTGATATCAGGTCGCCGCCCAGCTTTGGCAGTCCCGGATCAATGAACTCATAATTCTGCATGCCCGCCCCATCATCGAAGGCATTCAGTCCATCATTCAGGTCGCTGATGGCACTGCTGCTCCCATAGCCATCGTTCTCGATCTCAATGAGCCCGATCACATCCACCTTCATATCCGCTATGGCCTGCAGGATCTTGGCTCTCTGCATCTGGAACTCGCTTTTTGATCTGGCTCCTCTTGCCGCCGGAAAGCCGCCTCCAAGCCCGTCGCCATTGAAATAGTTCTCCAGATTCAGACTGGCGATCCTCAACCTGCCCCCCACAGGCTCGGGTTTTTCCGGCCGGGGATTGGATATGATGATTTCAGAGATGTTCAAGGGCTCTATCTTATAGTTCCCGTAGCTGTAGCTCATTATCCCCGTAATTCCCCGGATGGTATCTCCGCAGCGGACGGTCTTCGGGAAGGGATGAGATTCGGGATACCTTCGGCCGCTGCCGTCATCGAGGATCATAATGCTGCGCCGGTTCAACTCCTGAATCCCTGCTGCGGGGGCCCCGGGCTGGGCCACGTTGGTGGGGATAGGCAGCCGGAAGCGGGGAGACAGGCTCAGCTCTCCGTACCGGGAGAAGTTCCCAATATCGGTTATGACAAGATCCTGCGGGAGCATCAGGAGCATTCCTTCATATCGCTCCATCTCCGGACACAGTCTCGCTGAGTCCTGCGCCAGAGGCAGAATGAGCTCGTGGGCGGTCAATGCACTCTCTTTCTCGCCCCGGTCAGACTTTTTTATCTCTTTCAGCCTCATCTGGGTCAGGCCATGATACTCCTCGATATCCCCCCTGGCCAGGACTGTATCCCCTATAGAGATGCCCTCCTTCTCTCCCAGCCGCCCGGGATCGTAGATGAAGAGACCTTCCGAGGTCAGGATATTGTCGTCTATATCACAGTCCTCTTCCTGGACGAAGAATCCTTCCAGTTTATCCGATCCTTGAAATATACCAGTGACAATGGCCTCTATCAAGACCTCTTTTCCCTCCAGCGGGCTTGATAGCCCATCTCCCTGAATGTCATGAATCATGGTCAGGCCATCTGTTATTGATCCTCTGTCCGGAGAAGGAGTAGCGACTGCTGCGATCATAGACAAAAAAACAAGGATGAGCGATAGGTTCAAATTCATTCCATCCCTCCAATAAGGACTAAGGCCTTTTCAAGCTCATCGGCTCTATTTCATTTCTCATTCTGATCGCTGCCTGTTCTGATTGCTGCCTGTTCTGATTGCTGCCTGTTCTGATTGCTGCTTGTTCTGGTTGCTGCCTGTTCTGGTTGCTGCCTGTTCTGGTTGTTGCTCACTCTGATCCCGGGGATGCTCTCTCCCTCTTTGTATCTTTTTTGTCTTTGTGCTGAAATAGGCATCCTTGAGCCACCACAATGGCACAAGACAGCATGATTCTTTTTTAGAGGGCTGATGAGGGAATCGCCTCCGAAGGATGTAATGGTTGCAGGATAGTGATTATAATATTGTTTTCATAGCAAGAAGGCATATTCTGGCCAATGATTTTAAATAATCTTCATGACAAGTTGCAAAGGCGAGGAGAACTGGCCTGAGGTTTAGAGCAGAGAGGCCGGAATAACAATGGAGACTTTGGAGGTGGGAAAGCCATTGATGCCCTTCCGGCCAGGCCATCTCATCTGCCCTCTGCTCTTCTCTTTTCATAGCCATTCTGTCGCTGATAATTGTGATTTGGCAGCATCTCCTGCTCGACTGGCTCTATCAGTCTATACTGGCGATTGTTTCTGTTCCCTCTCCTTTCCAGCAGACCATCGCGATTCATTCTGGACAGGTATGTGGAGACTGTGCTGAGCTTTATATCATCAGCTATCGTCTCATACCTCTCTCTCAGCTCCTGAGAGTTAAACCAGGTATTGGAGAATTCGTATTTGATGAACTTCTCCAGGCGGTTCATGAGGGTGCCACCGCTGCTGTAATCGGGTATATGCTCTATTGCAGCCCGTTCCTCCTTGCCCTCGAAGATGCTGGAAGCGGAGAGAAAGCCTATGATCTTCTCCCTCAAAGCCTCTTTATCCATATTCTGCGACTCAAATTCATATGATGATTTAAGTCCGCCATCCTCGATCTCAATCCGGATCCTCATCCTCTCCTCCCGCTCCCCTCCAGCATACCATCCGTCGCATCATCTTCCAGATATCAACGCCAGATTTGGAAGGGATATATCCCTGCCGGATACAGGAGACCCTTCGAGGTCGAACTTCCCGTTCATCATCCTGGAGAGTCCCAATTGATTGCCTCTTTCCAGGTCCATCTGCAGTGTAAATAGCTTGATCTGCCCTCTCATCATCCTCCCCTCCGCAAATCCATCATCGCTGGATCCGGTCTCTGATTTCCTCTCGTGCCATCCCCTTTGTCCAACAGGCAGGCTGAGCAGCAGGCCCGGTCTCCCTTAAAACCAGGCTATGTCTTTTTTGTTGGCATACGCTGCCTGTCCACAACCGATGCACCACGATCCCGGCTCTGCCTTCTGATTCTCATTGCCGTCCCTTTCCAGCAATGAGCGCCTTGATCTTATCCAGGCAGAGGATCATCTTCAACCCATTCACAGGCCGTCCCTTCCCGGCTATGAACAGTCGTTTAGACAGATGATCGAACCAGGACTCTGTATGCACTCCTTCATGCTACCCCTTGTGCCATTATCTATAGGAAGTGAATTGGTTGTGAAGCGTCCAGACCAACCATCGAAAGACCATTCCCAGATCATCGATATCCCCTTCATTGCTACTCCCAATGCCATCCCTTCTTGGTGCACGTTGTAGTCGGACTGTGGTGAACTTGCCGCAGGAACCGGGAGTTCCACCACAATGTTTATGGCGGAACAGACGGACCCTACGCTCAGAGCATGTTCACCATACGCGCTCCTCACTTCCCAGATATGCTTTTAAGGTTCATCCATCCCCTCAGACGAATAACCCCTCCATCCGCCCCGTCCCGATGTATTTGGACAGGTTGTCTGGCCATTTTGGCACAATATTAACCTTATTTTTGTGGTATATAAAACTTTCTAATAGTCTATAGTTGTAGTTAATAGCTTAAAACAAGTATTTTGGTTTATTTAAGCAAATAAAGCTCTAATAGTAGTCTAAATAGTATTTCACACAAAAGCCATTTGACGGCTAAATCCGGGCAAAATGTATTGTGAAAAGGAAGTTCAGGCGACTACTATTAGGATGATACGCTATCAGCAAAGCCGATTTTTTTGCGCGGCGGAGTTTTTCAGCTGTGAAATCATTTCACAATGGCCTCCTAACACCGAAATTTTTGAGGGATGATCTATTCACACTGCAATCATGGAGAAAAAATTGGTTTGGTCGTGCGCGCAGAGCATACAGAATTGAGGGTGCAGATGAGATATTGTGATCGTCATCGCCACACCAAAATCCAATGGAATGAAAGGCGCGCAGAATTTTCAGGGGTTGGGCTGGGTGGCCGGTTGCAGACCGCAGCCAAGGAATTTAAAAAGGTTTATGATGCCTGATGGGGTTCGAAATATTCATCTATCAACCAGTCGCCAACCTCCTTAAGATACCTGCGTCTTCGCTCATCTTCAGCAATCAACTGAAAAACCTCGGAGAGATTCTCGTCCATCGGACTCCTTTATTCGCTTACGGCATTTAAACCTATCGTACCTGAGCTACACATATCTGGGCTACACATATCCGGAGTTGAATTAAGGAATCAAGGCCCGTTTTCATCCATCTGCCCTCTTTTTCTCCTTCCTCTGGCCAGGATGAGAGCAACACGGAGTGGCTCAAAGCTCCTCTTCAAGGGCCCGGCATGAATGGGATGATCTCCGCAGATCATCAAAAGGGTCTTCTCATCTGCCTCTTCTGCGATCTCCCCCAGGAAACGATCGATATTCAATGCCGCATTGCGAATGCCTGCCCACTCCCGTCCCAGGTGAACGCTTTTATCGATCCCAATGAAATAGGAGACAAGAAGCCTGGGGTTCTCTCGCAGGGATTGAACGGTCATCTGGCAGGCCTTCTGGTCGAACTCCTCCGGAGGGATGCGATCAGATATTCCATGGATGATCTCGATCAGGCCCTCATAGACCTCTGCACCATTGCTCTCCATTATCACTGCTGACTTCAGGCCGGCAGCGCTGGCTATCTCCGGCAGGCTGGGAATGCTTGAGCTCTTCGCCCCCTCCTTATCGAAGATCTGGTGGTGCTCAGGCAGCAGCCCGCTCAGAATGCTGGCTATGGCAGGGGTGGTGTGATTGGAGACTGCTCTGGCTTGGAGAAGAAGCCCATCATCGATAAGCCGGGCTGTATTCTTCATCCGGGGCAGCAGATAGAGCATCAGATCGTACCCCAGGCTATCCACGATTATGATGGCGGCATTCCTGCAGCCCCACCCCTCCACCAGGTCGATTGGCTGACCATCACTGGCAGGCAGATCTACCCCCAGCAGCCGGGCGGCTGTAGGTGCTATATCAAGCTGACTGAAGGGCGGAGTCATGAACATCCGATCCGGTGCATTGTCTTCGCATAAGATGATCTTCTCTATATTCTCCGCATATATACCATCTTTGCATACATCATCTTCACATCTTTACATATATCATCCTTGCATACATCATCTTAGCATACACATCCTGCAGCATGCCCGGCATGATGGCAAAGCCCCTCTTCGCTGCTCTTAAATAAGAAAAGGGAAAAACAGAGGCTTGAGACATGATAGCAGAAAAAGTCCCCCGGTTAATTCTCATGGCCATGATGATCTGGGTACTGGGGGAGGCTATGGCCTTGAATGTTATAGAGTACAGCCACAACGTTGCTGGAACGGGCACAGTCATGACCGACTTCGATATAGGCTCGGCGGAGAGCACAAAAGCCATAGGAGAGGTTCACGGCACAGGAGAGGTTGTGAACAGGTATCTCTTTCAATCCAACCACTCCCAGAATGTCACCATTTTGAATCAGCTCCTCTTCACCAAAGCCAGGGCATCCAATGAAACCCTCATCAATAGATACCCCAGGATGGAGAGAATACCGGGAAGCTTCAGGCTTCTGGGAATGCCCTGGTCAGGAAAGATAGATTCCATCGATGCAAAAATTGGCCCATAGAATCATCTTCGCCCCAGGCCAAAGATTTATAAATATTCCTTAAAATTGTAAGAGGTATGGCGGGAGGGGCAGAAGCCAGGAGCATGAGGAGGTTCGACGAGCTGAATCTGCTCTGTAAAGGCTGCGGAGATCTGATCTGCAAGCATAAGGAGATCTCAGTCGTCTCCCATGTGGATGCTGATGGTCTGACTGCTGCTGCCATCATCTGCACTGCCCTGAAGAGAAGGAATATCGAGTACAAGCCCCTCTTCTTCCGGCAACTGGATGAGGTCGCACTGGATGAGGTCGCCGACCAGGGGGCTGACCTGGTCATATTCACAGACCTTGGCAGCGGGATGATCCAGGAGATCTCAGACAGGAGGCTGGATGCAATTGTGGCCGATCATCATAAGCCACAGGACTGCTCATCACAGCCCCTGGCCCACATCAATCCCCATCTGGTGGGAGCAGATGGAGCAAACCAGCTCAGCGGCAGCGGCAGCTCATTTCTTCTGGCCAGGGCCCTGGCATCCGACCCCGGGGCCAATGACGATCTGGCAGCACTGGCAGTGGTGGGAGCAGTGGGCGATCTGCAGGATATGGCCAGCGGCCAGCTCATCGGCCTGAACCGCCACATACTGGATATAGGCTCAAGAGCGGGGGCGATAGACTACTGCAGAGACATCAAGCTCTTCGGCAGGCAGACTCGCCCGGTCTATAAGATGCTGGAGTACTCCCAGGACCCTTATCTGCCCGGACTCTCAGGCAAAGAGGACGCATGCATTGATTTCCTTAAAGAGATTGGAATCCGTCTGGGCGGGGAGAGATGGCGGCGCTGGATAGATCTCAGCCAGGAGGAGAAGGCTGCAGTGGTCACGGCCATCATTCAGAAAGGGATGCGCAGCGGCATCTCCAATACCAGGCTGGAGCGGCTGATCGGCGAGGTCTACATCCTGCTGAAGGAGCGGGAGGGAACTGAGCTCAAAGACGCCTCTGAGTATTCGACCCTCCTGAATGCCACCGCCCGTTACGGCCATGCCAGTGTCGGTCTGAAGGTCAGTATGGGGGATAGAGAGAAGGCCCTCGATCAGGCCCGCGCCCTCCTGGGACAGCATCGCCAGAACCTGGTAGCCGGACTGAAGCTGGTCGCCGAGAGGGGGATCACCCCATTGAAGAGCATCCAGTACTTCGATGCTGGAGATGCCATCCTGGACACGATCATCGGGATTGTAGCCGGAATGAGCTTCCAGATGGCGGACCGCAACCGGCCCATCCTGGCCTTTGCCCAGAACGAGGAGGGAGATCTCAAGGTATCCGCCCGGGGAACCCAGGATCTGGTTCGCTCCGGCCTGGATCTGGCCTCTGCCCTCTCCCTCTCCGCCCGGGCTGTGGGTGGGATGGGAGGGGGCCATAATGTCGCTGCCGGAGCGACCATTCCTCAGAAGGCAAAAGAGGAATTCCTGCAGATGATGGACAGCATCATCTCAGAGCAGCTCTCCGGCAAAAATGATATAAAAATAGGTATCCTAGGTGCAGGGCAATGAGCCGTATCCGCACTCTCTCATATGATCCTTTGCTACCAGTATCTGCTCCTCGATGCTGAAGTTGCCCGCGAAGAGGTGGTTGATCCGCGATTGCTCGTGCTTGACATCGCCGCTCTCAGGGTCCAAGACCAGATAACCTAAACGCCCTATGCCGATGAAATCAGCATCGATTGTAATCTCAGTGAGATTGGCCTCCGTTCGCAGATCCATCTTTGTCGAGAGGCGGGTGGCATCGGTGAACTCCACATTCGCCCGGGTCAGCAGCGGAATGTTATTGACCAGGGTGTTCTGGCGGAACTTCTGGTCATAGGAGAAGAGATGGGCATTGGGATTGCTCTTGCTGCCGATCTGCATTGTGTAATGCTCTGCATTGACTGGTACCAGGAGGATAAACAGTACCATCAACCAAACTAGCCCTGCCGCCATCCAGCCTCTTGTCGCTATAATCTTATCACATCTCCGCAAACAGGCTCCACCAGTACTCTTCGTCCATCTCAGCGGAATATACAGTTACCGCTGGCCCTTCCATAAATGCCTTATCCCCGGCGAATGTTATGATCAGCGGCCCTCCCTTAGTCTCCACCAGAACCTCATCCCCGACCAGCCCCAGCCTGCGGGCAATACTGGCTGAGGCCACAGCTCCCGTTCCACAGGAGAAGGTCTCCCCCTCCACCCCCCGCTCGAAGGTCCTGACCTGCAATGATGACCCTGCCCGGACGAAGTTGACATTCGCCCCCTCAGGAAAGAGAGTGCAGTGTCTGATTGGCGGCGCAGCATCATCGATATCAATATCCAGGTCTTCCACAAAGATAACGGCATGGGGAACGCCGGTATTGACCGCCGAGATGGCATAATCTCCTATCATCTCATTTATCAGATCGCCGCTGCCGCAGGCGGGAATGGAGGGTCTATCGAACCGGGGCACTCCCATATCCACCCTGGCCCAAAAGCCCCCATCCCTCTCCCGAACCTGGACCGGGATTATGCCCGCCAGGGTCTCTACATCGAAGGATTGGCCCACATAGCCCGTCTCCCAGGCATACTTGGCAAGACAGCGTATGCCATTGCCGCACATCTCCGCCTCTGAACCGTCCGGCTGAAACAGCCTCATGCCCAGGTCTGCTCGCTGGCTGCCTGTCAGAAACAGAACTCCATCTGCTCCTATGCCAAAGCTGCGACGGCAGCATGCGATAGCAATTCTCCTCTTGGCGCTCTCAGCCACAATCTCCCTTGAGATCTCATCTATGAGGATGAAATCATTGCCATTTCCATGCAGCTTGACAAAGCCAAGGCTGTGGGGCGAAAAGGGACCGTCTTCGAGCTCTATCTCAGAAATCTCTGCCAGCTTCATTTTATATACCATGCATCCTTTTGCTAAAGCTTGTTATGTTGTGGTGGTGATTTGGTATTAAACCCATTCTACAGGTGGCAATGGATCTTCTGGAGTTGGACAGATCGATTCAGATAGCCAAAGAGGCCGTCCTGGGAGGAGCAGACTGGATCGAGGCCGGCACCCCTCTCATCAAGAGCGAGGGCATGGACTCTGTGCGCGAGATGAAAAGAGCCCTTCCCGGGACGAAGATCGTAGCAGATATGAAGACCGTGGACACCGGCGCCATGGAGGTGGAGATGGCAGCCAAGGCGGGGGCGGATATTGTGGCACTTCTGGCAGCATCCGACAACTCCACCGTCGAGGATGCCCTGCGGGCGGCGCGCAAGTATGGGGTGCAGATAATGATGGATCTTCTCACTGTACCCGATCCAGTTGGCCGCTCCCGTGAGCTGGAAGCGCTGGGAGTGGACTACATCTGCGTTCATGTGGGAATAGACCAGCAGATGACCGGCAAGGACACAATCGATTTTCTTAAGCAGATCGTCGAAGAGGTGAAGACCCCTGTTGCCGCTGCAGGGGGTATGGATGCTGCCTCTGCTGCCGATGCCGTGGCCAGCGGAGCGGACATAGTCATCGTAGGAGGAAGCATCGTGCGCAGCGCAAATGTGACTGAATCTGCGCGGAGGATTCGCGAATCCATCGACAATGCCCAGGCAAGCACCACCCCTAAGATGAGCCTGGATGAGGAGATCGTCTCTTTGCTGCGCAGTGTATCCTCATCCAATATCTCCGATGCCATGCACCGCAAGGGAGCCATGCGAGGGATTCACCCCCTGATCCCGGGAAAGAAGATCGTGGGCCGGGCGATCACAGTGCAGACATTTGCTGGAGACTGGGCAAAACCGGTTGAAGCCATCGATCTGGCAGGCCCAGGCGACGTCCTGGTGATCTATAATGGAAGCAATAACATCGCTCCCTGGGGTGGATTGGCCACACTGAGCTGCAAGATCAAGGGGGTGGAGGGAGTTGTCGTCGATGGCGCAGTGCGGGACCTGCAGGAGATAAGGCCAATGGACTATCCACTCTTCTCCTCTGATGTGGTTCCCAATGCCGGGGACCCCAAAGGCATGGGGGAGATAAACTCGGAGATAGTTTGTGGCGGCCAGACTGTCCGGCCCGGCGATTATATCGTGGGCGATGATAGCGGTGTGGTGGTGATTCCCAAAGAGAGGGCCTATGAGATCGCGAGAAGGGCAAAAGAGGTGGAGAAGACTGAAGACAGGCTCTTTGAGGAGATCCGCCGGGGAAAGACGCTATCTCAGGTGGTAAACCTGGAAAAATGGGAGAAGGTCGGATAGCAAGCCGTAAATAGAGGGAAATATTCTGAAAAAAGACTGAAAGATGCCAATCGATAGGTCAGTTGATGCCGGCCAATAGGGATTGCATATCCCAATGAAGATTGCAGATACAATCAGAGCCAAAGATGCCAAGCAGTTGGTTGATCAGATCGATTTCGAGGAGAATTATATGGAACTGGACGATATCATTTCCAAGTACCCGCCCAAGCAGATGATGCTGATTCCCATAGCAGTCATTATATTAGCATTGATCAGCTTGGGGGTAACCTATCTCAATACGGGATCGCCCGTAAATCTGGGGATAGAGTTCACAGGAGGCACACTGGTCACAGTGCCAGCTACCGATTCAGAGGATGCCGTAGCCGGAGAGTATGATAAATACCCGCTGGCCGGTGTGAGAGATGTGGGCAGCCGATATATGATTCAGTTCGGCCCCATGAGCGACGAGGAATACACGGCGCTTGCCCAGCAGATCGTGGACAGATACGGAGACTATGCCGAGATCAGACATATGGGACCCGTATACAGCCAGAACCTTCAGGCGGAGGTGGTGAAATATCTGCCCCTCTCATTTTTGTTCATGGCGATAGTGGTCTTCATATTATTCAGGCAGGTCGTTGTCTCATTGCTGGTGGTGCTCTGCGCTCTGGCTGATATCCTGACAGCGGCGGCATCAATGAACCTGACAGGAGTCCAGCTCTCCTTGGGGACGGTGGCGGCATTGCTAATGCTCATCGGCTACTCGGTTGATACTGATATTCTGCTCACCATGAGGGTCTTGAAACGCAAAGGGACAGTGGATGAGAAGATAAAGGGAGCAATGGGCACCGGCCTGACCATGGCCGCAACCACGATCTCGGCGGTGATCGCTCTCATAATCGTCTCCAATTTCCTCCATCTGCTACTGCCCTCATTCAGCAGAATGGATGTGATAGCAGATATGTCGACAGTGCTCATCTTCGGCCTGGTGGCAGATGTATTCAATACCTGGGTCACTAATGCCCAGGGGCTGAGATGGTATTTAGGCCGGCCTCGCAAGGCAGCAAGGGGGCAGAGGAGATGAGCCTGATAGAAAACCTCAGCAGGGACAAGAGAGTTGTGCTGTTCGCTTTATTCCTGGCGGCGGCCTTGATCTGCATAGGGGCCTTTGGCCTCAAGTATGGCCTGGACCTGCAGGGCGGATCGTATCTTCAGCTCAAACTGCAGGGGGCCATGGCCCAGGTGGATGCCAATCCTGAGAGCATTCTCCGGTATCAGTTTGCCACCAACTCCGTGGAGAGGCGAGGGGACAGCTATATTGTGACCGTTCCGGGCAGCGTCGATCCAGCCCTTCCGAGCAGCCTGGGGTATATGAACGCTGAGATGGCACCGCTTCTCAACGCCACCAAGGTCACCATACCTGCCTCTCCCGAGACGATAATAATCAATTATCTGCATAAGGGCCTTGACGCTGACGTCAAGATTGTGCAATTCGCCCCCGTCATTTATGAGATCAGGACCAGTGTCACCAGGGAATCCCTTGATGCCCTCCTCGCCCCAGTGGGCGGGAAGGTGCCCACAGGCAAGGATACCTTCGTTGAAGGGCTCACACCTGAGACTGTGGAGGATACGAAGAGGGTCCTGGACTCCAAGCTCAACCGTCTGGGGCTGCAGGACATCAGAGTGAGGATGATAGACAACAAGTACATCCTCATCGACCTGGCGGGAAGGGATGTGGCCTCGGCTCAGGATGTAGTGGGCAAGCCCGGCAAGTTCGAGATCAGGATCCAGACCGAGGAGAACCAGAGCATGCATGTCCTTTATGGAGATGCAGTGGAGTCCGTGGACATCCCGAGAGGCGATCGGAGCGGCCAGTGGGGAGTGCCCTTCACCCTCTCCGAGGGAGGGGCGGCAGCCTTCCAGAAGGCAGCGATAGACACCGGCGCCGTCAAGAATCCAGAGGCACACCACATAACCATGTACCTGGACAAGGAGCCTGTCTTCAGCGCCCCCCTCTCCCCGGAGCTGGCAAGCACCCTGCAGAAGGCACCATCGCGAGGGCTGGAGGCACGGCTGGGCGCAGGGGAGCAAGGCTCCCAGGAGGCTAAGGAGCTCCAGATTCACCTGCAGGAGGGCGCCCTGCCGGTCAATGTGGAGATTGTGGGATCGGGCCAGGTATCAGCCGCTCTGGGCAAGCAGTTCAAGATCCAGATGATGATAGCCGGCTTGATCGCCCTTCTTGCTGTTGCCGCCATGATATACTACCGCTACCGGGAGAGGAGGATAGTGCTGCCCATGCTCTTCACCTCGCTGAGCGAGGTGGTGATTATGCTGGGCGTCTGGTCCCTCAATTGGCAGCTTGATCTGGCCAGCCTGGCCGGCATCATCATGGTGATAGGGACGGGCGTCGATCAACTGGTCATCATCACCGATGAGGTGATCAAGGGTGGAGAGGCCGCACCTGCCTCATCTGAGAGAAGCATTAAAGAGAGGGCGGCGGAGGCGGCAGAGAAGGCAGGCATTGGGAAAGCGACGGCCGTGACCACCAGCAAGGTCTATCTGGGCCGCCTTTCCCGCGCCTTTGCCATCATCCTGGGCGCAGCAGCGACCACAGTCGTGGCCATGCTTCCGTTGCTCTACATGGGGTTCGGTGCCCTGACTGGATTCGCCCTGATCATCATCATCGGTGTGGCCCTGGGAACGTTTGTGGCAAGGCCCGCCTATGGCAGGATCATAGGTTATATCCTGAGCAGAAGCTAGATCGATCCACTGCAGGCCAGAGGATGGTCTGCAGGCCAAAATTTTTTATTTTTTTATCATCCCATTGATGCTGGCCCCGGCGAAGGCTGCGCCCACCACGATGTTCAAGAAGTAGGTGATCAGGCGCCACAGGACGATCAAAGGCAGCAGCAGGGCAGGGGAGACAAAGGCGGAATAAAGGTAGCTCATTCCCAGCTCTGCTATTCCGCTGGCCCCGGGGGTCAGTGGGAGGAGGCTCACTATCGCCAGGATGTTTTGAGCTGTCACCGAGAGAAGGATGCTGGGGTCGTGGGCCATGCCCGCCAATAGAGCAGAGGGGACCAGAAAATCGCTCAACCAGATGATCGCCGTCATCATCCCCAGGACCGGCAAGCAGCGCATTGTCTCTTTAACAAGCTGAATTCCAGCATCCCGAAACAGCCAGATCTCCTGCTCCAGGGAGAGGACGACCTTTCTGTTCCCGGTCTTCTTCTTAATCCACTCCATTATACGGGCAATCCTTCCCGGTCGGATGATAAGTTGCCTGAGAAATGCCAGGAAAAGCAGCAGAAAGAGAAGGAAGATAGCGCCCACCTTCAGGCCGAAGTCAGCGAAAAAGCCGGAGATCATGAGAAATACAGCCAGTGAGGTCAGGAAGAATATGCTGTCAAGCAGCCTCTCGCTTATCACCACCGCCGTCGCACCCCCGTAGCTCATGCCGTCATCTGCCAGGATCTTGACGCGCAGGGGCTCTCCTCCGGCAGAAGATGGAGTGATGGCGGCCAGGAAACTCGAGGCCAGAGTGCATCGAAAGGAGAGGGAGAAGTCTATTGGGTGGCCGGCCATTGATGCCAGCAGCTTGAGCCGGAGGGAGTAGATCATCCAGGAGAGGACATGAAGGGCGACCGCCAGGATCATGAACCCCCCACTGACCCGGGAGATCATATCCCAGCTTATATCGGCACCAGTATAATGAAAGATGAGGACGATGGAGACAAGGCTCATCAGGATGGCAAATGATGTGGCCTTCAGTCTCTCATTCATCATTTGATTGCTAAAGATCTATTCTGTAAATACTTATTGACCCGAGCTCTCATAGGCCACCTCTCTGTAGACCGACTCCACCAGATCCAGGGCTTGAGTCCAGGAGTACTTCTCCTCCACAGCCACCCTTCCCTTCCGGCCCAGACTCCTCCTCAGATCAGGGCTTCTGTGCAGCTCCAGTATCATATCGCTCAGCTCTTCCGGACTGGAATAGACCATTCCTCCCTCCTCTGCTACCTCAGCCACCCCCGGGGTATTGAAGGCCAGGACGGGAGTCTCGCAGGCCATGGCCTCGAGAAGGACAATGCCAAAGGCCTCCAGGCGGTTCTGGGTGGGCAGGACCAGGAGTTCAGCATGAGAGAGGGCTTCGATAAAGCTGGCCCGATCCAGCCTGCCGGTGAACCTGGCCCTGACAGCGAGCTTTTCCGCCAGTCTCTCCAGACGGTGACGGTCATAGCCATCGCCCACCAGGACCAGATCGAGATCGGCCCTCTTCTGCACCTCCTTCATGGCCTGAATCAGGCTCTCGATTCCCTTATAGTGCAGCAGCCTGCCAGCATAAAGGACATATCCCCTCTTCTCCAGGACGCGGGGATAGAGGGAGACATCAACAGCATTAGGCACGATCCTGGTCTTATGAATGTAATCCTCGAGAACGGGAGAGGTTTCAGCATAGCTTCTTGTGGTGGATATGATGATCTTCGCCCGATCAAGGATTGGCCGGATGATCTCCTGGTTTATCCCCTCCACCGCCGCTCTAATGGTGCGGGGGAGGTTATATCCATTCAGGTTCCCCGGGATCACCACATCGTTATGGTAGGTGACCACATGGGGAGAGGAGTCCCGGAGCATGAAGGCGAATAGGGGGCTGGGCACATGGCTGTGATATATGTCCGCCTCGATGCTGGGCCGTTTTACAGGAACGGGAACGTAAAAGAGATCTATGCTGGGAATGCGGATAAAATCATTATTCCAGCTTCCGCATGATGAAGCCACAGTCACCTGGTGGCCTCTCCTGGACAGGCCGTCGGCCAGCTCTTTCACATGATACTCAACCCCGCCCAGGTGGGGTGGAAAATAGGGAGATACCTGAAGGATCCTCATGGATAAGAGAGGGTATTGGAGGGATAATGGACTTAAATCTAATGCCATCAAGCCTCAGTGGCTCTGCACCCATCAAGCCTCTGAGGCCTTACACTCATCATTTCTCTGGATCAGCCACCACCACTCGGATATCAGAGGAACGAAAATCAGCATTATCCGTGGCTTTAGAGCTTCTCTGGAGCATCAGATCTTCTATCTGCTGATCAATGGCGGTATTGAGTCTGAAGCTTCTCTCTAAAGAGCTATCAAATGAATACTCGGATTCATGGCGGCCATCCCTCGCCAGGACGGTTATCCGGTAATCACCGGCGGCCAGGCCCCGGGTGGACCAGCTCCAGCTATTTGATTCCGACCACCGGACCATATCCTTGCCTCCAAGCTGGAACTTGTAAAAGATGGGATCATTATCCGGGTCAGCAGCCTCTGCCTTCCAGGTGATGATCTCTCCCTGGACCTGAGGGCTGGGAAGGTCCGGTTCAAGGCTCAGAAGGATGGGGGGCTGATTGATCTCCTCCAGGGTGAATGCCGCATCCATTGAGGCATCGAAGGAGCCTTCCGGGGTACAACTGCCATCTCTGACCTGGACGGTGATCTTATGGCTGCCGGGATGGGCGTCGGATGTGTTCCAGCTCCAGAGAGGGGAAGAGGACCAGCCGGTCGCATCCTGATCATCGAGGAGGAATTTATAGCATAGCTGGTCTCCTTCGGGATCGGTGGCCTGGGCGGTCCAGTTGACGATCGCGCCCATCTTCATCGGGCTGATTACATCCGGATCGAGTCCCGTGAGCACCGGGATCTGATTGAGGGATGCAATAGAGGATTGAGCTGCTAGAGCACCCGCGGACTTTGAGGCCTCCTCAACTGAGCTTTCTGGAGGTGCAGCAGATGATTCTGCGGCTGATTCTGCCCCAGAGAGCATCTTTGATTCCATCAGGGTGTAAGGGCGGCTCAATTCTCCGTCAAAAGAGCCCTGGCTGGCATGAGAGCCGTCTATTATCTGAACAGTGATCTCATGATCTCCCGCCGCTGTCCCGGAGCTGTTCCATGTCCAGGAGTCTGAGGGCGACCAGCCGGAGACCTCCCGGCCATCGAGGAGAAAGCGATAGGATAGCTCATCCTGCTCCGGATCTATTGCCCTGGCGGTCCAGGTGATCAGAGATCCCAGGGGGCGGGGGCTCTTCGGGTCCGCCTCCAGTTCCTTCAGAATGGGAGGCTGGTTTTGTTCCAGGATGGTCATGGTGGCATTCAGAGAGCTGTCATAAGAGTCAGAAGGCGAGTGAAGACCGTCCATAGCCTGGACGGTGATGGTATACTCGCCCGCCTCCAGATATCGAGTGGGCCAGCTCCAGCTGCTGGACCGGGACCATTTTCTCTTCTCAGTGCCATTTAGCAGGAAGCGGTAGAGGATTCTGTCGCCGTCCGGATCTTCTGCCTCTGCCCTCCAGATGATCGATGCGCCCTGTCTCTGCGGGCTGGGCCTGTCTGGCAGGAGGCTGGATAAGATCGGCGGCTGGTTGGAGATGGCATCCTCCTCTGCCTGCCGGACTGAGGTGAGATCATCCTGTGCCAGCTGGGCTGAGGTAAGATCGTCCTGTGCCGGCTGGGCTGAGATGAGATCGTCCTGTGCCGGCTGGACTGAGATGAGATCGTCCTGTGCCGGCTGATCGGCTGCGGGAGAGGCCACCGGCATGGGGCTGGCCTTCCCGTCTGTCGCTGGTGCAGGAGCAGACAATGCCGGCGGATTATCAGATGAGACGGCTGCAGAAGCTGGGGCCGTTCCAGCCTCAGATCGGGCCCTTGCCTCGCTGCTGCCGCCCGCTGTGGGGGCCCCGGTCATCTCAGGTTCAGCCGCCTGAAGGGCACCATCCACAGGTGGCAGCAGTTCTGCAGTCTCTTTCGCTGGCTGTTTTTCTGTCTCCTCCCTCTCCGTCTCCTCCTTCTCCGTCACCTCCTTCTCCGTCATCTCCTTCCCCGTCGCCTCCTTCCCCGTCACCTTTTTCATGGATTTGGACGGCGGTTTGGCGGAAGAGGTGGGTGCTGATTCGCTGACCTGGGATGCAGAGCTGCCATCGCCTCCTGCGCTGAGGACGGTGACCTTTGTCCTCTCCTCAAATGAGACCGGCAAGCCTGTAGAGTCTTCTGTTGACTCATTGATGCTGCTCTCCACTGAATCCTGATTTATGGGCTGATCATCGATCAGATCGATCAGGATGTGCTCGGACTTGTAAGGGCTCGTGCTCTCTGTATCCTTGAAGAGGAGGAGAGCGAGCTCCTTCCGTCCGGGCTCCCCCTCGAGAACAAAGCCCAGCATGCTATCCCAGCTCTCATTATCCGCCAGATGCAGCCCTTTGACGAAGATGGTGGAGTTGCCGAAGAGCAGCCGGAGGGAGTAGTTGGCTGGAGCGCCCTCATGGTTCTCGATCCTCGCCCGGGCCTCCAGCTCCCGGCCGGCAGTGATCGTACTGTACTGCCCGTCCCGCTCCTCCCGTCCTTGCAGTGAACCGGCAATCTCGCTCTCCGGCCAGGTTACCTCCAGCAGGGTATACCTCTCCTGAGAGGAGATGAGGTTCAACCCGGGATGATAATGATAGATGGCCGGGGAGAGGCCGGCCAAAATCAGGATTGCAGCCAGGGCGATAGGAAAGGGGCTCCGGCGGGGGATAAGACCTGAGAGGATGCCGCCGGCTGGCCTGCGGCTGCGATAGCCCCTCCTGGCGCCGATGATGAACCTTCTGCTGCGGGGCAGTGCGCGCCAGCGGAGATAGGATACTGCAGCAAGCGATAGGGTAAGAAGGGAGAGAATGGTGGATAATGATGCCGGCTGCAGCCCTCGCGGGGTTAGATAGAGAATCAGGCTTATGAGCCCCGCGAAAAGCACAGATGCCCCCAGGGAGAGAAGAAGGCGTCTGCTCAAATCCAGATCGCCTCCAGAGGGGAAGAGGAAGAGGACTGCAAGGTAGCCAGGGATGAGCACCACCAGAGCCAAAGCCAGATATGAGCCCGCCTCCTTCAGGGGCGGAGCAAGAAGATTAGCCAGAGCGAGAGCTGCCAAAGAGATCAGAATGGATGCAATCAGGAACCAGGGAATCTGCCTGGTGGTCCTCAAATCATTATCCCTCCTTTAATATAGCCTAGAAGTCTATCGGCAACAACCAATAAAACCCTTTTCCTCGAAATTCAATTCTGGACAGCGATTTCGATTCCGGTCTCGTCTTCAATCTCGTCTTCGGTCTCGTCTTCAATCTCGATCTCTATTCCCACCGGGCAGTGGTCAGAGCCGTAGATATCATCGAGGATGAAAGCCGATTTCACCCGATCCCGCATGCCCTCAGTGACGAAGAAGTAGTCGATCCTCCAGCCTACATTGCGTTCGCGAGCCCTGGTTTTGGTATCCCAGAAGGAGTACCTCTCCCCCTCTGAATGGAAGATTCTGAAGGTGTCCAGAAAGCCGTGCTCCAGCAACCGGTCGATCCAGGCCCTCTCCTCAGGAAGAAATCCGGAGACCTTCTCATTCGCTTTGGGCCGGGCGAGATCTATCTCTTTATGAGCAGTGTTGACATCGCCGCAGATCACAATATTCCTGCCCTCGGCCAAAAGCCTCTCCATGAGATCGAGGAACAGCTCATAGAACCTCATCTTATAGCTCAACCTCTCCTTTGAGGCCTTGCCATTGGGGAAGTAGACATTGAAGAGGAGAAAATCCCTATAATCGGCGATGATAGCCCTTTGCTCATCATCGAGGCCCTCAAAGCCCAGTGAGTACTCCAGACTTAAAGGTTCAGTCCTGGTGAACAGGGCCACACCATCCCGCCCTTTTCTTGTGCCCGGGCTGAAATAAGTTAAGTAGCCAGGAAGCTCTTTGAGCTCTGCAGGCATCTGATCCGCTGCCGCTTTGATCTCCTGCAGGCAGAGCACATCGGGACGGTCTTTGATAAGCCAGTCCACAAAGCCCTTCTTATAGATGGCTCTCAAGCCATTCACATTCCAGGATAGAATTCTCATCGATGGCATCCTTTCCCCTCAAGAGGAGAGCATTGCATCTGGCCATAAAAGGGCCTGGCGGTCCACCGGACTTCTCTCAGTAGAACGCTGTCCGCAATGCAACGCCCATCAGCGGCATGCAGTGCCAGGCAGTGTCATGCAGCATATACAGTACCATTCAGTGCCAGGCAGCGCCATGCAGCATATACAGCACCATTCAGTGCCAGGCAGCGCACAGGATCCAGATAGCTATTTAGCCATGGTGAGATACAAACATACCGCTTCCTATTTTTTTTCCGATATGCTTTAAATATTCTCCCCCTGGTACCGGCCCTCATACAGCTCCTCTGCCTTTTTTTCCAGCCTCATGAAGACCAGTTGCATCAACCGGGCATTCCTCTTCAGCCGCAGCCCCGAGGGGTTGTGCACCACCAGGAGGCTCTGGCTGCGCCCCCGGTATCCCGGATCCCAGAGGGCCGTCTGCAGGCTGGCCCCACAGCGCAGGAGGGTGGAGCGGGCCCTGGCCATGGCAGCCACATCTGCAGGAATGCTGACGATCTCATTGAATGTCACCAGGTAGGCCCCAGCAGGAAGTTCGATCCAGCCGGATTGATCGAATTCCATGACTTCTGTCTCCGGGAGCCTTCTCTCGCTGTTCTCAAAGGCCACCGCCCCGGAGGAGGTGAAGCGCTCAATCCTCTGTACTGTCAGCTCCATGCCGCACATCTGGGTCTGTGTCTTCGGCTCGATCATGGATTCTACAAGCCCCTGGGCCTCTCTGCCGGTAAGAATGCTCACTTCAGATCACCTTGAATATCTCATTGAATATCTCGTTGAATATTTGCACATGACTCCCTCACCAGAAAGGTCTATAAGCTCTTTGGCAGGTTATAACTCATAAGGTGATATCCTGTTTGAGATCCTGATACTGCCCATCACTGTCATCATCATACTTCTCATCCTAGCCCTGCCCCTGATCTTCATCTTCCTCTTTCTGCATCTCTCCCGCTCCGCCTTCGAGGTGGTCGGCTTCAGCCACTGGACTGCCACCCTGGCCGTCTTCGGCTCCATTCTGGGGAGCATGATGGACATCCCTCTCATGGAGACGCCGATCTTTACCTATCCGGAGTGGTACCTGACAGCAGCAAGCCAGCTCTCGATAGAATTTCCCACCTTCTTTCCCGCCGCCTTTCCCATCACCTTTCACCCCCTCTATCTGGCGGTGAATCTTGGCGGTTGCATCATACCCCTGGCCGTCTCCGCCCATCTCCTCCTCCGGGGACGGGCATCATTTGGCCGCTCCGCCCTCGGCATGGCTGTGGTTGCCGCAGTCACCTATTATGCAGCAGAGGCCATTCCCGGTAAGGGGATAGTCCTGCCCTTCTGGCTCTCCCCCTTCCTGGCAGCAGTGCTGGGGCTGGTCCTGGCGCGGGGCTACCGCCGCTCCCCTCCACTGGCCTATATCAGCGGCACCATAGGAACTCTGATCGGAGCAGACCTGCTCAGCCTTCTCACCCCGGGAGTTCTGCCTGCTCTATCGCCCCTGTATCTCTTACCCCCTCAGCCGGTAGTGATGTCCATAGGTGGGGCAGGGGTCTTCGATGGTATCTTCCTCACCGGAATCATCGCCGTCCTCCTGGCCGCAGGCATCGTCTGCATCTTTCGAGGATCATGCGAGGGGCGGGAGGAGAACTGAGGTAGGCAGAAAAAGAGATGAAAATAAGGCCGGATGGCTGTGGACCAGACGGTATCTATTCTGAGATCAGCACCGGATAGATGAGCCTCTTCTCGATGATGCCGCCCTCCCAGGGCTGCAGGAGAAGAAGGTAGACCTCTGTCTCTCCAGGGGATTCTGCCCGGTAGGTGAGGATCGTCTTCTCCGGCAGCCCAACCATCTTTGGACTGGCATTGCCCTGAGATGATCCTGTTCCCACCAGGCTCAGGAACTGAGGATCGAAGTCATTCCACCAGCCGAATCCAGTTGAAGGATTTGATGGGAGAGTGATGTTGAACTCCTCTCCCGCAGTGACATTGATCAACGGCTCGCAGGGAGCGTTATCGCATACGCTGCTGCCAAGAGCCAAAGAGAGCGAGAGAAAGGCCAGGCCCAGGACAGATATCACATATACCTTTAAAGATCGCTTCATAGATCTAACATCTCCAAATTTATGCTATCTCTCTCTTTTTTCTATTTAAAAGGATGTGGTGAGAATCATCCGCAACTGCTCTAGTGTAAATTTTTATAAACGAAATATGGATACGAGTGAGGAGAGTAAGCCCCCTTCTGTTCTATGACGGCATTCAGCTTAGCGCCATACCCGAGCTTGGCTGGACGTCCATGTTCGCAGCTCTATTTTGGCTTGCACCCACAGGGTTTCGCCGTTTCATCCGCCTTCAGCGCGACCTCAACCTCCCGGCATCATAGCTTTAACGCTGCGCGGTCTCGTTTCTGTGCCAGAGCCGGAGCTCTCGCCCCACATCCTTTGGGATGTCTGTGTGTCCAGTGGTGGAGGGACTTTCCACACCGGCCGGAGCTGGCCAGCGGCAGCCGTCCTTCCTCTCTCGTATCGTTGATAAATGCCGGTTTGGGTTAATAATACCTTCGCTGCTATCTGCCAGCAGCTCCCCCGGCTGCCGGGAGTCAAGGGCAGCCAGGAGGCGGCCAGGAGAGGCCGAGGGCGGCTGGGAGAGGCCTGGGGTAGCAGGAAAGCAGCTCTGGGCCGCTAGAGTTTGATATCTGGGCAGTAGCACCAGGCATCCTCGGTCAGCTCTATATTCTAGGTCTGCTAACTATTGGCAGATGGCCCGAGACCAGAAGGATCACTACTACCGCAAGGCTAAAGAGGAGGGCTACAGAGCCCGGTCTGCCTACAAGCTCCTGCAGATAAATGAGAAGTTCCATGTCATAAAGAGAGGCGACTTAGTAGTCGACCTGGGAGCGGCTCCCGGCGGCTGGCTGCAGGTGGCCCAGAAGCTCTCTGGAGGAAAGATCGTTGGTGTGGACCTGGAGGGCATAGCCCCCATCCCCGGCGTGGTCACCATCCGGGCGGATATCACTTCTGAGGGCACTGTGGGGCTGATCAAAGAGGCCCTGGGCGGAGATGCGGATGTGGTGATATGCGATGCCGCCCCCAATCTCTCCGGGGCCTGGGACAGAGACCATGCCATCTCTGTGGACCTGGCCCGCTCTGCTCTGAAGATGGCTAAAAAGCTCCTCCGGCCACGGGGCAGCTTCGTGGTCAAGGTCTTCCAGGGAGATATGTTCAATGACTTTCTCAATGATGTCCGGCGGGAGTTTGTCCTCGTCCATGCCCATTCTCCGCCCGCCTCAAGAAAGGAGAGCGCCGAGACATATGTGGTGGGAAAGAAGCTCCTCACCGCCCCGGTGCGCAAAGGGGATATGCTCGATCTTACCATAAGCTCTACAGGCAGATCCGGGGATGGCGTGGCACTGGTGGATGGCTTCGCGATCATCGTCCGGGGATCGAGGCTAAACGAGCAGCTCAGGGTTAAGATCGATGCCGTCCTGCCCAATTTTGCCTTTGCCACAATCGTAGAGAGAAAGAGTTAATAACCTGCCTAAGAAAAGTAAACGGAAGGGGCTAGACCATGGAAGAGAATGCAGTGATTTTCATTGGAGACAAACCAGTCATGAACTATGTCCTGGCAGTGATGACCCAGTTCAACAAGCCAATTGGCAGTGTGATATTGAAAGCCAGGGGACGGGCCATATCCCGCGCCGTGGATACCGCAGAGATAACCAAAAATAGATTCATGCCCAATCTCATCGTCAAGAATATCAGCATCAGCACTGAGACCATTCCCAATGAGGAGGGAAAGACGGTGAATGTCTCCTCAATGGAGATAATCCTCGCCAAGGAGGAATGAAGGAAATATTTTATCAAATCATTTTTCCTCCGAAAATAATTTAAGCGCAAAAGACATAACGAGGATATGTGACAGTATTCAGAGCTTATGATGTCAGAGGTGTCTACGGCACCGATCTCACAGAACAACTGGTGAAAAGGGTTGGCGAATCCTTTGGATCATATGCCGAAGGGGGTCAGGTCTCACTGGGAAGAGATACCCGGACCAGTGGCCCTAGCCTGCAGAAGGCCTTCCTGGATGGTATTCTGGGCACAGGCTGCCAGGTGAACAGCTTTGGCATCATCCCCATTGCCATCATCAGCTTCATCACCTGGAAGGAGGGGCTCAAAGCTGCAGCCTACATATCGGCCTCTCACAATCCCCCGGAGTACAATGGCGTGCGCTTCAGAACAGGTGACGGTTACGGCCTGCTCTATCAGAAGTCCGCTATAATGAAGTACTACCATGAAGGGGGCTTTCTCGCCGGCCAAGGGGTCCAGATCGATCGCGACCCGCAGGAGGCAATCGAGAGATACAGGGAGTATGTGGAGGAGAAGCTGAGCCTTGAACGCCCCCTCAAGCTGGTCCTGGACATGGGCAATGGCGCCGCCTGCACAATGGCCTCCTTCTACCAGCGGCTTGGATTCGATTCCCTGATCTTGAACGGCACTGCAGACGGCCTATTCCCCGGCAGAGGTCCCTCACCCAGCGAGGAGTCCCTGCGTCCTGCCTGCCAGGAGCTGCTGAGGAGCGGAGCCGATTTCGGCGTGGGCTTCGATCCGGATGCTGACCGGGGAATCGTCATCGATGATCGGGGAACTGTCCTGCCCCCGGAGAAGGTGGCGATCATCATCGCCCGGTCGAGGTATAAGCCCGGCGATCTGGTCATCTCCGGCTTTGACTGCTCGATGATCCTGGAGCGGGAGCTGGAAAAGGATGGCATAAGGGTCCAGCGAGAGAGGGTGGGAGATGTCTTCGTGGCCAACCGGGTGAAGAACTCGAAGGCGGTTCTGGGCGTAGAACGAAGCGGCCACTTCTTCCTGCCTGAGTTCCAGTACTCAGATGATCCCTTCGCCATGAGCCTCGCCCTGGCAGAGATCGTATCCAGCGGGGAGAAGCTCTCCCATCTGGCCGACATGATCCCTCACTATCCCTATAAACAGATGAGCATCCAGCTAAAAGAGGATCCAGCGGCTGTAATGCACCGCCTGACAGACTCCCTGGCCTCCCTTGAGCCGGATACAACTGATGGCCTGAAGATAACCACCGATAGCTACAGCGTGCTCATCAGGCCGAGCAACACCGAGCCCATCATCCGGCTATATATCGAGACCACAAAAGGGGATATGAAAGAGCTGGAGGAGAAATACGAGGGTGCAATCCGCCAGGCGATGAAAGCCTGAATCGGCTGTTTGCTATTTGGTGCCCCAGATTCCATTGGGAGCTCAGACCCTCAGCCCCCCAAACCCTCAATCCACAGCCTCTCAAACCGCAACCCCTTAAGCCACAGCCCCACAACCTCATAAACCCCCAACCTGCAGCCCCAAAAACCAAAAAAACAAAAAAAACGCCAGAGCTGATCCAAGCGTGAGCCAAGAAGAGATCTGCATTCTCATACCGACCCTCAATGAAGAGGAGTCCATCCAGCCGGTCATCCAGGAGTTCAAGGAGCTGGGCTATGATAATATCCTGGTTGTGGACGGCCACAGCACCGATAAGACAGTGGAAAAAGCCAGAGCGGCAGGAGCAAGGATACTGGTTCAATCAGGATCAGGCAAAGGCCAGGCCTTAAAGGAGGTATTCGGCCATATCAATGAGAGGTACATCCTGCTCATCGATGGCGATGGCACCTACCTTCCCTCTGAAGCGGCCCGCCTCTTGAAGCCATTGCTGGAAGATCGGGCGGATCACGTGGTGGGAAACAGATTGGAGAACATTCAAGGTGGAGCCCTCAAAAGGCTGAACATGTTCGGCAACAAGATGATCAACCGCTTCTTTGCCATAATCTATCGTGTTCCTCTCCACGACATCCTCTCTGGCTACCGGTCCTTCACCACAGAAGGGATAAGGATGCTCGATCTGTCCATGTCCGGCTTTGAGATCGAGTCTGAGATGACCATAGAGAGCGTGAAGAAAGGCCTGAGGATAATCGAGGTGCCTATCACCTACCAACCCCGATCGGCGGGCACCAAGACGAAGCTGCACCCCTTCCGGGATGGCCTGAAGATCATTCTCACCATCTTCCGCATGGCCAAGACTGAGAACCCCATGTTCTACTTCGGCCTGATGGGCTCGCTTGTGGGAATGATCGGCTTTCTGGTGGGGATCTATGTGGCCAGAGACTGGTTTTTATGGCGCATAGAGCATATTCCTTTAACCATACTCACGGCCATACTGATAATCGTCGGCTTCCAGCTCTTCATGATCGGCATACAGGGCGATATGATGGCCTCCTTTCACCGGGAGATGATCAGAGAACTGCATCGAAAAAGGAGATGAATGATAAAAAAGGAGGGGCGATATATCTTCTTTTAGCGGAACTCCAGCTTCGCCTCCCTCTTCGCCTCGAATAGATATGCTCTTCCCGGTTCGAGCCTCTCGTTCTCAGCCAAATTAATCCATCTCTCTCCCTCATACTTCCAGACGAATGCCGAGACGAAGCCCTTCTGGACCGCCTCTGGATATCTGTATCTCTTATGTTCAGCATTGATGGTGATATTGGCTAGATCAACGCCCTCATTCACCGGCAGGCCGATCATATTCCATCCCACATGCAGATCCAGCCGGCAAGGTAGATCAACTGGCTTTCCCGGTATCTCCATTGTGAAGTTCCCGGTGCTGTCTATAAGATATCCCTCCCCTGCTTTGAATTCAGTCACATTGAGCTTGCCTGTCTCTTTCATGCCGAAATCCCATCCGTCTTTGCCGATGGTGAATATACTCCTGTAGGGCATGTTCTTCAGGTACCTCTCGGCAGATGGATCCAATGGATTCAGGTACAGGGATACGGCATTCCATCCCGCTGTGACATTGATCCTCTGCACCTGGCCGGGTATCAGCTCATACTCTATCTGATAGCTTCTCATCTCTTTAAGCCTGGGCCTGATGATCGGCCACATCACCTTCTTCTTTTTTCCCAGAGGATATTCATCATGCCATAGGGTTAGCCCTTCACCCTTCACCACGATCTTCTCCGCCTCACCAGGCAGCAGCACCTCACCGATGATGGCGGGGATGGCGTCCAGGTTGAGTTTGCCGCTGGAGCTATCTGTCTGAATCCAGTAGACCCAATCGGTGGCGCTCTCATTGAGCGGGATGACGGTCACCAATGTCTTCGTCTCATTCGAATCGCTATTGTTCTCCACAGACATCTCAGTTGTATAGGGGCGGGGTGGGACCCTTGGCAATGCAGGGCGGAAGCTCGGATCTCCCAGAATGACATTCATGTAGGATGTCTGGTTGAGCATCTCATGAACAGAGATATCCCAGTTCGGAAGAGCCTCATCATAATCGGAGTTGGGCTTGAGGCTCTCCGTTCCTCTGGACTTCAGCCGGAAGAGGTTATCTGCATCCAGTTGGGCCTGACCCACAGTGGAATTCCCATAGACCAGGGACTGATAGAAGCACTTGTAATAATCATCGGAAAGGAAGATGTAGGATAGGGCAGAGCCACCGATGTAATTCACTGCTCCTGCTTTTATGAAGGCCAGAGCAATCGAATCCTCCAGCTTCCCGGGCACATACATTCGCGTCCCGGTCACATTCAGATAGTATCCTTTCAGATTGGTGGTGAGGCAAGCGGCAGCAGTAGTGGTCTGAGGGGACAGGGCGAGCTCTCTTACCTGCGCGGCGGTAAGGGCTGAGTCCATCATGGACCAGGCGGACAGATCCCAGGAGCCCTCATTTCCGTGATGATCGAAGTGGGCTATATTCTGGCCGTTGTTCATCTGAGATATCGTCTGCTGCATTGTGGCCTCCTCATGGCGCAGGTCTTTGACTGCAAGCCCTGCCTCTTCCAGATACTCTCTTATGCTGATGCCCACAGGGGCCTGGGGAAATGAGAGGGCGGGAGAGGATACCACCAATCCGTTATTCTTCCAGCTTCCATTCAGCCGGTCATAGGCCAGTGTCCGTGCCAGGAGTCCGGAGGCGTCGTATACGGAAAGGCCCATGATCCTTCCCACAGCTACAGTGCTATAATTGCCTATAACCGGCTTGATCTGGTAGTCCCGGTAGACCTCATACTCCATAGCATCCGATAGCTTCTGAATGAGCCCTGTGGAGATGAAGGGCATAGAGCCGGGATCACCAACCACCATGAGATACTCAGGATCAAGCTTAAGCTCTGCTACCTTCTGATTGAGCATCTCTTCCACCGCCAGGGGATCGATCCTTTGGGGATCACAGGCCACATCGATCAGCACCGCCCGGTGGGAGGATGCTGCCCCGGCTGCGGTCATCGAGAGCCTGGGGACCTTTGTATGGCTGAAGGCGGTGATGTTTAAGCCCTTCACATTGGAGCGAACATCGATGCTGTAGTTCTGAGTGCGGCTCACATCGGTCTCGATATTGAACTGCCAGATCCCCGGAGTGACGAGGGGCACCCTGACATCATAGAGGCCATCCCTGGTTATGTTTGTGAGCTTCATCTTTCCTGATCTCCTGTCCGGGCTGAAGAGGTTCAAAGCGAGATAGCCGGTGTTCCGCTCCAGGTTCCAGGATATGTTTGTGCTCCCGGAATAGATCCATTTGGGATAGGTCAGATTGATTACGGGCGGATCATCCACATTCCTGAGGGTATGATTGTATGTGAATCCATCATAAGCAGCAGTAGCGCCAGTATCCAGGCGCTGTGACCAGCCGGCATCCATGGGGTACATCAGCTCCACCTCCACATTGAGGCTGGTGGACTCTCCCGCCTCCAGCCGACCAAGGTCCCAGCGGATCATGGAGCCATTGAGGAAGGCAGAGGTCTGGGTAACCGGCTTTCTGTTATAGGGGTCGATGACAATGATCTGACCTGCAGCCGCGCTCGCCACTCTTATGAGCCTTCCCATGGGAAAGATATCCCGCAGCTGCACCCCTTTTACCACCTCATCACCGGTATTGGTCAGGGTGACATTGAGCCTGACCACACCGCCTTCCTCCTCTGCCGGAAGCTGGTCTGGGCTCAAGGCCATTTTAATCAGCAGGTCTCCTACAATTGAGCGCACGACCTGCTCGCTTGTTGCCGGGGGCAGGAGGGAGAGGTCATGGGAGTTGGTCAGGACCACCATTGTGGGGCTCTCGCCTCTCATTCTCATCTCCTCTGCCAGGAACTTGTCGCTGCCCTCATGAAGGGTGATATTCATCTGGCTGAGGTTCTCCTTCACCCTCTCCGATAGCGGGCCCATTGTTACTGCCTGATCAGCTCCCAGCCGGAGCAGAGCAGAGCGGGTCTCCTCCGGCAGTGAATCGCCCACGAAAAGCAGTGGCCAGTTCAGGTAGGAGGCAATAGGAGCTGCAGAAAGGGCAGCAGTATAGTTCTCTCCCACAATTACTGCTCCCGGAGAGCTCTTCCAACGCCTGCTTATCATCTCGGCCAGTTCAAAGCTGCTGTTCGCCTTTATGGTCGAGTCGCTCATCCAGGATACATCTCCCACAGCCAGGACCTCTCCCCCCAGCTGCTCCAGCAGCCAGCGAGCTGCCAATGAGGGTGGCTCCAGCTCAGACCAGATGGGGGTGTGGACGACATCGTACTCAAAAGCGATCCCCGAGGCGCCAGAACCTGCCAGATCCTCGATATAGCTCAAGGCTCCCAGGACATTTTGGGTGGAGAGCACATAGCTAACATAATCATCGCTCAGCCGGATGTAAAGGGGATTGATGCTCTCCTGGCTGGCCATCTTGATATCATCAGGGGAGATGGGAGAGATGATTGTGAAGTCTGCCACCTTGGCCATACGGGCGAAGTTATATCCCCGGCTGCGGTCAAAGGGGCTATCCAGAGCCACTCCCAATCTCACCGGGCCCAGCTCAGTGGTTATATTCCGGGCGTCCCTTACAATCCTCATGAGCTGTTCCTGCTTCCACTGGGCCCATCTCTCCCGGTTGTAGCTGTTGGCATTGGCCTTGCTGATGTCTATGCCTGTATCCTGATAGAACTTCTCTTTGCAGATATCGCAAAAGCAGTAGCTCTCGTCCTGGAAGCCGAACTGATAGAGCACAACGCCATCGACATGGTACTCATCGATCAGCATCTCTATCTGATTGTAGAGCATGTCCCTTGCCTCCGGATTCACTGGACAGTAATAGCTGCCATTGCCTCCGATATCCGGATTCGGTTTCTGCAGCATGTGGCGATCGGTGCTGGACAGATCTGACCCCGCCGAAGCGAGGCCTGCCTGAGCCATCAAGGCCACCTCCCCCCGGTCCAGGCCCTCCACTCCTGCTGAGCCGGCTTGGGATTCTGGCATCTGCAAAGTGACCGCCACATAGGCCTCGATTCCATCCTTCTGAGCGGCATGCACCATAGACTCCACCCTGTCGCCAGTGCCATGGATGGTTATTGCGCTGATATTTGCTCCTTTGAAGGTATCCAGGATCGCCGAGGGGCCATACTTTTGCAGATCGTTCTCCTCGATCCAGCCCATCCTCTTGCCGGCATGGACCTCTCGGGGAAGGATGAGCATGGGCTTGGCAACAGTGCCATTCTCCTGGGAATAGATGGCCAGGGGAGTGGCAGCAATGGATGCATGCCAGTCGTCTGCGCCAACCAGGATGACATCCTCAGCCTCTCCTTTCACCCCTCTCGCCAGGGGTTTTTCATCTGCTATGCAGAGCGGAGCAATAAATGATATTATAAGAAATATATAAAAAAATCTCAAGCGCTCACCTCCTCCAATTGGAGACCTGCCTCTTTGAGTGACTCGGTATAGTTCCCTTCCACTCTGCCCACGATCATCGCCCGGGAGAGGGAGGAATTGCGTGTGATCATCTCTTTTATGGCATCAAGGGAGGCGGGGGTGACATCGCCCCTGCATACCACCAAGGGCAGGCCCCCGTCCATCGCTATTTTATAAGCCCGGAATATGTCCCCCTGTCTGGGCGTGGTCAGGACCACCTCTGCCGTTCCGTTCTCCCATATCTCTCTTATGAAGAGCCAGCACTCCTCATAGAGGCTTTCGCTATATATGCGTTTGATTTCAGCATCTACTAGCTTGGTCTCGATATCATGAGATATCACAGACTCATTGCCCAGGATCACTATATCCTGACACCCCTGCAGCCGATTCAAATAATCATCCGGGATCTCATCCGGGGGGTTCAGGAATACATCAAGGTTCCTGTTGCCGTAAGAGGCCAGAATGCCCAGGGTGCCATAAATGATATCCTCTCCCGTGAGCACCGCCTTTCCCTCTGCGGGGGAAGCAGTGATTGTGATGACCTCCTCGGGCATGGGGATGCCATGGGAGTCTGAGAGCTGGAAGGTGAGGGGATAATCTCCCGCCCTTGATGCCAGGAAGGTGATATTGGCTATCCCCGGGTTCTCGGGAGTGACCTTTACCGTCTGCGACTGGGGCATGACTATCAGCTCATCTGGAGAGGATGTCGTAACCCAGATGTTCTCTTTGACATCCAAGATCACCTTGAGGCTTCCCTTGTAGCTTTTGTTGGTGGCGATCTTATCGGGAACATCGATCTGGGTATCGTAACCCCGCACCGCCAATCCAAACTCCACCTCTGCCTGAATGGAGGAGTTTATGGAACGGTTGCCCAGGGATGTGGCAGTGATGGTGACATTCTCTTTGGCCCCAGGCTTCTCCGTATTTATCTGCAGCTTGATGGCGTGGGTGGCACCGGGGTCCAATGGAAGGTCATAGGGCATGGTGACGGCTTCATCATCATCCAGCAAGAATATGCTCCAGCCCTCGGGGAGGGCGCCCGAATCGATCGAGGCTATATCCCTGAATGATCCCAGGTTCTTAACAGCCAGATTGAACTGGGCTCTATCTTTGGCGCTGGCCCGAAGTGAGGCGGATTTTGCATCTTCTACCGTCATGGCAATGCCATAGCTCTCCTGAACAATGACATCGATATGAAAGTCTATGCGCAGAGGAAAGGAGGGCGGAGAGCTCTCCATCAGATATATAAATCCGGTATACGCCCCGGGCTTCGTCTCCGGGGGTATGCCGATATAGATTTTTATCTCTGCCTCATCTCCAGGGGAGAGGGGCTTGCCCTCTGGGACATCGATGAAGATAAAATCCCTGGCATCTCCAATCATCTCTGTCTTGGCGATCTTGAAGATGGTTGAATCTCCGGCGTTTATCACCTTGAGAGTCCTCTCTTCACCATCGCCGGGATGAAGAACGATGTCGAATCGATCCTTATCTGGTGTCAACTGAGCAGCGGCTGCGCCGGTCAGCAGGAACAGAATTATAAGCGGGTATATCAGCCTCATCTCACACCACATGTCATGTGCTGGATTTTTGCAAAGTAAATATATCTTCTCTTCTCGCTTTAAATCCTTTGCCTGGAGGATGACAGGAGCATTGATGACCTCTCTGTCAGAGTGATCGATCTGGACAGACTGGTTTATATCTATTATGCGCAAGAACGCTCATCCGGTGTGTATCTTTGGAGCGTGAGAAGGCAATCCTCGTGGCCACCCCCTTCAAGAAACGGGGCAAGAAGAGCCTTAAGGTCAGCGATTTCATCTTTGCATTATCCCTGAATCTGAAATGGGGGCCTCCGGAGAAGGTGCGCGCTCTTCTCAGAGAGGCCGAGGCTGAAGGGCTGGTCACGATGGATGGGGAGATGGTATCAGCGGCATTCGACCTGGAGGCGGTGGAGGTTCCCCTGGGTTTTAAGCCCTCCACAGAGGAGGGAATACTGGATCAGGGAATAAGGCTCATCATCTCTCAGACAGGGATGAGCAGAAGGGAGGTCATTGCCCTGGCCAATGAAAAGCAGGATATGCTTGAGAAGCTGGTGGAGCTGGATGCAGTGGTCCTCCTGCTGGCGAGGGAGATGGGGATAGATGTTCACGATCTCGCAGCCAAGGCCTACGAGAATCTCCTTGCTCGCGCCCGAAAAAGCCCTTGAGAGAAGGGGATGGAGAGGCTACAGGGGATGGAGAGGCTGCAGGGATCAAAGCTGACAGAGCAGACAACCAAGAATTCGCTAGACAGGAGAGGCTGGTTATATGGCAAGCATTACCCTTTATGAACTGCTTGGAATTCCCAAGGAACGGGCTGATGAGATTGCCCGGCAGGTTAGAGACTCCTTCGCCCAGTCGGGCACGCCGGGAGAGTGGATTGAGAGGCTGATCGAGGAGTTTGGGGTGGACAAAGATAAGGCTGAGATCTTTGCCTGTGGCTGGTTTGCCGGGAAGTATGCCGGGGTCTCAGAGATATTCAATGTGGTGCAAAAGGAGATAGATAGCCTGGAGAAGGATAAAGCAGAAAAAAGAGAGCTGAATAGCCGACATCCCGGACAGAATGGGTATGCTTAGAGCTTAAGCCATCTGCATGTTGTCTTCATTGAACGCCGTTCCCTTTTCCATGCCGTTCCCTTTCCCACGCCGTTCCCTCACCCACGCCAAGCCCCAATCTCTAATGGTCTATTAGAGCTCTTATGGCTTAACAAAAGCAATCAGTAATCGTAACCTTAATCTTGCATGGCGGCAGTCCCGGTGATTATGACTCCCCGAGTCCTCTTTACAACCTCATACCGAGATAGCCCTGAGCCATACGACTATATCGGAGCCAATGCCCGATCATGGTTCAGATTCTACTGGCCCCGGGTCCAATCATTCGGCCTGAGATTCCTCAAGCAGAACATTCCCCAGATTGAGATCATGGAGTTCCCCACCTGGGATCAGTACAATAAGAAGCTACAGGAGGGCTGGGATGTTGTCGGCCTCTCCTTTTACCTGAATGAGACCCATGAGGCCATAGAGATGGCAGATGCAGCCCATAAAGCGGGTGTGGGAGAGGTCTGGGCAGGAAACTACGGCGCTCTGACCACTGCTGTGCAGGACAGGTTTGATAAGGTATTTGTGGGATATGCAGAGCATCAGCTGGCTCCTTACTTCGGGCAGCAGATAAAAGATATAATCCATCCACCGCTTATCGAATACCTCAATACGCCCTTCAATATCAAGCTGAACATCTACGGGGTCCTTTTCACCACCAGAGGCTGCCCGGTTGGCTGCAAGTTCTGCCAGACCCCGGTATTCTGCAATAAGCCCAATGTGATCTCTCTGGAGAGCATAGAGAGGGTCTTGGCCTACTACAAGGAGATGGGCATCAATGTGGTGATCATCGAGGATGAGAACTTCGGCTGTAATCGCCGCCATGCTGATGCAGTAGTGGAGCTATTCGATGAGTATCAGATCGTCTGGGGTTGCATGGCCCGGGCTGATTATCTGAGAAAGAAGATCGATGACTGGGCTGATGCCCGAAGGAGGAACGGCAAACAGATATCGGGATTTGCCGGGGCGGCGATCGGCATAGAGAACCTGCATCAAGAACGTTTGAACCAGATGAAGAAGAAGGAAGGGACTGAGGACATCCTGGAGACCATCAGGTTGCTTCAGTCCCGCGGCATGGGTTCGATCGGCTACTATATGATCGGCTTTGAGGAGGACACAAGAGAGTCGCTGAAGGTGGACATAAAGAGGCTGGCCGCCCTCAAGCTGGATATAACTCAGATCTGCGTGATAACCCCCCTGCCTCAGACCCCGATGTGGACGGAGATCGAGGAGAAGTACGGCATCTTCGATCACGATTACCATCATTACGATGGAAAACACCTGGTCTGGAACCACCCCCATATCAAGCCGGATGAGATGAGGGATATCCTGGACTGGTCGCTGCGGCAGGTCTATCCCTGGCAGACCCCCCTGCGAACATCGATGCGCGTCTGGCGGGGAGCCTATCAGTATGGCGGCTGGAGAGGGGTTAAGGAGGTTGCATCCTATATCTCCCGGGCAAATAAGTTCGATTGGGATATGGGGCCCAGGTTCCTCCCCCTGCCGGGAAGCAAAGGATCATCTGGTGGTTCTGGATGAAGATCCTCCTTCTCTCCTCCCCCGTGGTCCAGCCCGACTTCGACCGCATCGCACGCCTTCCCAATCTGGGGTTGGCCAGCCTGGCGGCGCATGTAAACGATCTGTGCACCGTCCATGTGGCTGATATCCATGGCCTGAGAGATCACCGGGAATATGTGAGAAGGCAGGTCCAGGGCTACGATCTGGTCGGCCTGACCGCCATGAGCTTTCAGTATCAGGAGGCTTTAGCACTGGCCAGGATTGTCAAGGATTCCGGCGCCAGGACTGTCTTTGGCGGCTATCATCCCACCCTGGCGGCAGAGGAGATCGGCAAGAGCGATGACCGCCAGCTGATCGACTTCATAGTGCGGGGCGAGGGTGAGGCCACCTTCCGGGAGCTGGTGGAATCTCAACTGGCGGGAAAGGAGCCAAATGATGTCCTGGGCCTCTCTTACCATGACCCGAGGGGCGGGGGCATGATTCATAACCCCGCCCGCCCTCTACTGGATGTAGCGGATATCAGGATGCCTGACCGGGATGCCCGGCTCATCACCCGCGGTTTTCTCACCTTTGACGTGCCCATAGACTCTGTGGAGACCAGCAGGGGTTGCACTCAGGGCTGCAAGTTCTGCTCCATCAATCTCATGTATGGGCGGCATTTCCGCACCTTTCCCCTGGAGAGGGTGATCGAGGATATCAGGGACGCTGAAGAGCATGGTGCAGGCTCGATATTCTTTCCCGATGACAACATCACACTCCATCCAAAGAGGCTAGAGAGGCTCTGCCAGGCGATAATCGATGCAAACCTCACCCATCTGCGCTACAAGACCCAGGCCTCAGCTTCCGGCATCGCCTCCAGCAAGAGGCTGGTGGATAAGATGGGCGAAGCGGGATTTGATGGCGTCTTCCTGGGGGTGGAGAGCATCAATAAGAGGAACCTGGAGTTCTTGGGCAAGGGGCAGATGTCCAATGATGCTGAGATTGCAGTGCAGTACCTGCATGATAACAATATCATCGTCTCCACCGGGCTCATCGGCGGGAATCCAGATGATGATGAGGAGGATCTCTGGGAGAACTTCCGCCTCGCCCGCAGGCTCAGGGTGGATTTTCCCATCTTCTATATCTCCACCCCCTATCCCAAGACCCAGATGAGGGCGGAGCTGGAGGAGATGGGGCTGGTGACCAGAAATGACTTCACCAAGTACGATGGCATGCATGCCAACCTGAGGACAAAGCATCTCACCGATGAGCAGGTGCAGTACATCACCTGGGAGATGAACGCCCGCTACTATGATCTGGAGTGGATCAGGTATAACAAGGTGAAAAGGATCTACCCAAAATGGTTTGCCGGAGAGATCAGAAGGCTGCTTCCCTTCTATGCCAGGAGAAAGCTGGAGCTGGCCATGGGAAAAAAGATGCCCCGGGATTTCTTCCAGGAGGATCTGGAGAGTGGAGAGCTGTGCAAGGGAGTGGTCTGAGAACATAGTCGTTTCCGTTCTTCGGACAAAGGATCTTTTCATACCCCAAGATCTACGTTAAAAAAAAAACGCAGGTACTGATTTTAAGCCATACGGCATCGGTTAAGGATTTTTTGATACTATATTATTATTTCATTTTGCACTTTGCTATTGCGCCAAAAACTCGAATTTGTTGAAATCAGTACTCTGTGGGCTTGAACCTTTTCTGCAAAAATTGATCTCAAAAAGTTCGGAAGCCTAATTCTATGCATGCTGGTCTTAACCGATGACGCATGGATTTTAAGCATTGGATTGATTATGTTGAGTGATTCCCATTTTAAAGTATTCCATTAATGATAATCGCATAAACGCTACTGCTATGCAAGTAAATGATCCAAGATACAAGAAGAACAATACAAAATCTCTTGGAAAATAATTTATTATATTATATTCATAAACATATAAATATGCCATTAAAAATGCTATACCGAATATAAACATTTTTAAGATGGATTTTATAAGGTTATCCTTTCCATATTTTTCCGTGTTATCGATATAATTAAATCTATTATTAAATTCTAAAAATATAAAAAATAATATTACAATAGAAGTTATTGCGCCGACTTCCGCAGGAGAAAAATTTAATAATCCAGGTCCATACGAATTAGAATTATTATATTTAACAGCCTTTTCAAGTGGGATAGCATTCCAAAAAACATTAATAGACGGAAATACAATGGAAATTAGTGTTAAAATCCCATAGAGACTTTTCATAAAATTAAATACATCCAAAAAAGTCTTGCTAGTTAATTCTCCACTTTTTTTCTCTTTATCCCTTCCTCTCGCCATCATAACGCTTATATTCTCTATTCAGATATATATACTTTTCATTCGTTATATTTTGGGACGCTTTAATCTTTTTAAATTATTTAATCAACATGAATTTAAAGATTATATATTTGCTATATATTAATGATAGGCTTTGCCATAATTAGGCTCCTCTCTATTCCCTGTGGGGTAACTTAAGCTTAAGGATATCGATTCGAAATTCCTGATTCAAAGCCTTGCAATGGGTCCGGCTTGACGGGCAATTGGCTGCCTGTATCTTTCATATTATCAAATTACAGAAAATTAGCTACACAGCCTCGAGGAGCCAATAATTATTTATGCTAATACGAATATCATCATCTTCTATGATAGAGAATTGCTTTAAGGGCATTGTCCAAATATTATGCCTTCTTGTACTTACGGCGTGTTTGTGCCTGAGTTCAGGACAAGGAAACCAACACGAATCAATCACAATCGTGTCAAATGTAGATCCAATAATAAAAATTACCAATCCGACGGATGGAGAGATTGTGTCAGATCCGGTCTCTATTAGTGGAACTATCACTGGAAAGATCTCAGACGATCAATATATGTGGATTCTTGTTAACCCTGAGATCACACCAGGCCAGTATTGGCCGCAAGGAGATGATCATATAATACCGGTAAAAGGTTCATGGTCCTCGATAGCCTATCTCGGCGGAAATAGCAGAGAAAAAAAGAACATATTAGTCGCCCTCGTGGATAAGAAAACAAATCAAGACATTCGTAATTGGGTAATAGAGTGTAAGAAAACAGGCAAGTGGCCAGGCTTGAACTTCCCCGATAATGCAAAGATAATAGATAAAATCACAGTAATTAAGGAATAAAATCAAAGGATAGCTAACCCTGCATGCGCCCCCAGTTCTTGCCGCTGGATGCCGTTGCTATAATTAGATTTTAGGCCTAAATACTGGTGCTCTGCGACACAAATATCGAACAATCAGCCTTATTTAATCAAATTTTTATATATATATATATTTTCGGGACTGCACAGGACGAGATCGGGGGGATAAAGCTTCTCAAGGCGGAGAACAAAGGCAAGTCCAACCGTCGGATCTACTTTGAGCTTGTGGATCGGCCTTAGGGTGGATCGGCCCTCAGAGAAATCGTGTATCATTTATCATCGAGAGGAGTGAGTAGAGTATGGAGGTCATACTGTATGTCACTTCATCTAAATAAGCCTGCTCTGCGGGCCCTGGGGATTGCGGAGAGCTTTCAGCGCCCCAGCACCTCCACTCTTTGCAGGCCATCCTTCGATCGATCACCCGCCAATCCGCCAACCGTCAATTCACCTGCTGACGATTCGCCTTCTGTCAATTCGTCTGCTGTCAATTCACCTTCTGTCAATTCACCTGCTTTCAATTCACCTGCTTTCAATTCGCTTTCTGCCAATCAGTGCTCCGCAAATCCCCGCTCCATGCTGGCCGGGGTGGTCATGCGCGCAGACAGGAGGGTGGATGGCCTGGTCTATGCCCATGCGACTGTGGGAGGGGATGATGCCACAGAGGCAGTGCTTAACCTGTACCGCCGTCTTGAGCGCAGGGATATCAATGCCCTCCTCCTGGGCGGGGCGGTGATAAGCTGGTTTAACATCATCGATCTGGATGAGGTATTCGAGGAGATCAAGCGGCCTTTGGTCTGCCTGACCTATGAGGAATCAGCGGGCCTGGAAAAATATCTGCGCGAATATTTTCCTGGTTCCAAAGAAAAAATTGAACGCTATCGATCCCTGGGCGGGAGGGAGAGGATGAGGCTCAAGACAGGGCATGAGATCTATGTGCGCGTCCATGGAGCAACAATTGAGGAGGCGAGGATTCTCCTGAATAAGTTCACCCTGGATGGCAGGGTGCCGGAGCCTGTGAGGTTGGCCCGTATGGCAGCCCGGGCAGCGCGCAAGATTGAGGAGGGATTGGCATCCGGCAGCGAATAGTCGCCTGCTATCCAATGATATCAGCTATATGTTGGCGATACCAGCGATATCAACTCAGATGGCTAGATGGCTTTCTGCTGGCAGGAGACCTTTATGCCATCGGTTCTCCTGCCAGGGCGGCAAGGATAAGTCCCCACTCTCCTACCGCTCAATAGTCGATTCCCTCCGAAGTTAATAACTGTTTTTTTCATGTATATCTTATGTAGGTCTGATATAGGTCATCTATGATTAAGATCAGGGGATACACTGGCAGAAGGGCATAAGATGCTCAATCGCCGATGTAAAATTCCCAGGAGGGTTATCTGGCAGCGGGGTTGAGGCTACTGCTCTGCCGGCGGGCTTTGGCCGATATCCTTCAGTGATGAAGCCAGGCTGTAGATCTCATCCACTGCCATTTGCTCTCCCTCAAGGGAGAATGCATACTCCCCTCCAGGCTCTATTATCAGCAATGCAATGGGGCGCGATCTGAATCCCAGCAGATCATCACCTGCTGCCATGACCAGGACCTCGATGATGGGATGGATGGCTCTATCTCCTGCCTGGATCTCTTTTCCTGCCAGGATGTGCTTCTCTATCCGGGGGAGCCGTCTATCCTTCACCATCCGGGTTATCCTCCCAAAGCAGTCTTTTCCATTCCTATGCCCATCATACCCATCCTTTCATCTCTTCCTGCCAGTGAGCTCCTTTATCAACGTTCTCATCTCCCCATTCCGCAGGGCGGAGACAATGGCCACTGGAATATGGATCGGCCGGATTCTGGCCTGAGCCAGGAGCTCCCCCTCCAGCCTCTCCTCTTCAAAGAATGGCAGGATGAGGATATCCCCGCCAAGACAATCGAGAAAGGCGGCCACCGCCCAGAGCCATCCGCTCAATACGGCCGTCCGGGCGGGATCATCCAGCCCGAACTCCAGGCGGCAGCGGATGCCCTTGAAGGCAAACGACCTCAATAGATGCTCGATGAGATCGACGAAGGCGGGCATGGCCGCCAGCAAAGATCTGAGCTGTCTTATGCTGAGGCCCCCCTCATCCTCCTCCTGCTGCCCGCCCCTCATGCCTTCCAAGGCCCGCTGGCCTTTATTCTGCTCTCTTTTCCCCTCCTGCCTATCCCCTCCTCTTCTCTCCCGAGCCGATGAGATGAGGTCAATGAACGATGGGGCTGAGCTTGCCCTCTCGAAGAGGCTGATGCCCAGCCACGAAATCCAGATTCTCCCCTGGACCAGCCTCTCCTGGCCCTTCAGCTCACTGCCTGCAGATGTGCCCAGCCAGGATGCCATCAGCCTTCCCTCAATCTGCTCCCCGCTTTTGTATAAAAATACATTAATATTTAAAGGAATCATCAAAATAATCATCAAAATAATTATCAGCAGAATGATGAGAAGTAAGAGGATCAATATGGCTGATGTCAGAGGACTGAGATTCAATGGCGCAGCCAAAATATGAACGCCTGGTGGCATCCAGAAAACCTCGGGCGAGATCGATGGGAAAGGGCGTCATCGGCAAGCTATTCGATGAGAATAGCAGTCTCCTGGGATGACCTCTTATCTCCTCTCTCCTTCTCCGTTCTCTCCTTCTTCGCTTTCTCCTTCTCTGCACTCTCTTTCTCTGTACTCTCTTTTTCTGATCTCTCCCGGGAGGCAGCAATCCTCTCCAGGATGGACTGGGCGGCTCCTGCTATGCCACCAAGATAGAGTTTATCTGAGCTACGGCCAGAGAGAGGGATCACCTTGACCCCTTCCTCCCCGGGAATCTCCTTGAAGATCACAACAATGGCGACCGGCATCACTCCAGCCCCCCCACCGGCCTTCATCTTGCTGATCTCATTGCCCCTGGATTCCTTCCCCTGGCTGGCGCTGAATCCCATCCCCATTTTGGTGATAGGTATGATGATCTTGTCCCCCATCTCCATAGGCTCGCCAATGATATTTCTGGTGGAGAGAACCCCGAGAAGCTCATCCACTGCTGCTCTTATGGCATCGGTGCCGGTCATCTATATCTCCATTAATAAGATAGTATACATTATATTTACATCTTCTGCAGCATACGCAGTCCAAGAACACTTTATAAAATGTTAGATAGCACCAAACTTTATATAGAAAGAAGGCCCCCGAGCAGGGCAATAATAATGATGATCCAGGCTCCCCGCATGCCTCTATTGGGCTTTGGCCAGAGGAGACTGTGGGGTTTTGCTGATTGGAGCTGATGTTCAATGAGACATATGGCATTATTGGTAGTATTAGCGGTATTGGTGGTGCCACTATTGCTGCTGGCCTCTCCGCTCACTCTGGCCTCTGATGCCGCCAGGATGACCCTTCCCAGCGGCATGAGCAACCCTCTGACCATAAGATACCCGGAACTGGCACAGGCTCCCTCACCCCCTCTGATCGTCGAAGGCCTCAGGGCCACCTATGAGATCGTGGCCGGGTCTCCGGATGTGGTCGCCGGAAAGGGAGATGTGGCATATTCCAAAGGCGAGTATGGGGCAGGACTGGTACAGATCGACATTCTCGCCCTGGAGGATGGCCAGGCTGCCACCCGGACGGTCTCATTTGCTCCTGATGCCATTACAGGGGGAATGAAGAAGATCAACATCTACGGCTCAGTAAATGCAGCCGGCTGCGGGGATTTCTGGTGCAATCCCAGCCTCCTGGCCGCCATACCAAATAGAGCGAGGGAGGATCTGACTGTAGACCGGGGCAAATACGATCTGAATGGTCAGGAGTATGATGTGATCCGGTTCTACTACCGGTCCCAGGGGATCAGCCTGGGGATGATCTACGATCTGGAGACGGGAATCCTCCTCCACCACACCGCCGACTATACCTCAAACCTGCCCACAGAAGAGGGTGGAATGGTCACCAGAGGCCAGAATGCCATCATGAGACTGAGGAATCTGCGCCAGGTGAACATCCCCTGGAATGATGGCCGCGTTCCATCCTGGGCCAGAAGGGGAAGTTCTCTTCACTTCCAGGGTACGCACTCATTCTGGCTGCCCCAGCTGCCAGATGTGGCTCCCACAGTCTCTCCCATCAGTGTGCGAGTTGACATACAGGAGGCACATGAGCGATTTATAGAGGGCAGGCAGCAGACCTACACCCAGGAGGCCGTTCAACCGGCCTATGTGCCTATGGTGTCGAGCATCTCCCAGCTCATGGGCTTTTGGGTGCCCAAGGAGGCGATGTCACTGAGGCCAGCAATTATAGATAGCGATCCTGACACGGGAATGGTCGTGAGCATCCTGGAGAGCAGCCCGGATGGACTGATCATGCAGGAGACCAACAACATCAATTACAAGTTCATAGCGGCATATGATGCCAGCGGCAGGGTGGTTCAGACGGTCATCGAGAGCTATGCAGGGACAGCCACCGGCCAGAGGGATGAGCTGCAACTGGTAGAATGATCCCTTTCGATCCCAATCGGGACAAGATGGTGATGGATCGATATGATGGATCGATATGATGGAGCGATATGATAGATCGATATGATGGATCGATATGACAGATCGATATGATAGTGCCCCGTATGCTCCTGCGGGGGCACTATCCCTCTGCTCTCTGTGAGGCTATCTCCCTTTGGCGAAATCAGCATTATTCGGGTTCATGAGGCTCCAACATTTTTAAGACCGCAACAGAGTGGCTGGAAAAGATATAATTAGATCGAAAACTCCTCAGAAGATGATAAGGAGAGAATAATGTCTGAGGATCTCAGAATAGTCTACAGCCGAGCTCCGGAGATTTTCCAGAGGCTCAAAAGAGAGATCGATAAGGTGATCGTGGGGCAGGATAAGGCCATAGAGCAGCTCCTGGTAGCGATAATTGCTGGCGGGCATGCCCTTTTGGAGAGCAATCCCGGCCTGGCCAAGACACTGCTGGTGAAGACCACCGCCTCCTGCATGGGCCTGGACTTCAGCAGAATTCAGTGCACTCCAGACCTCATGCCTGCAGATATCACCGGCACCACCATCATCGATGAGATCGGAGGGGGAAAGAGGTTCCGTTTCGAGCCGGGGCCGGTCTTCTCCAATATCGTCCTGGCGGATGAGATCAATCGCGCCTCCCCCAAGACTCAGAGCGCTCTTTTGGAGGCCATGCAGGAAAAGCAGGTGACAGTGGGCAATAAAACCTATCCTCTGGACAGGCCCTTCTTCATCTTAGCCACCCAGAATCCAATCGAGATGGAAGGCACCTTTCCACTGCCTGAGGCCCAGCTCGACAGGTTCCTGCTCAAGATCTTCATGGAGTATCCCACAACGGAAGAGGAGCTGGAGATACTGGAGAGATATACCATCCGGGCAGAGCCGGCGGTCTCTCCCCAGGTGAGCAAGGCAGAGGTCATCGCCCTCCAGCAGCTCTGTCGCGATATACCGATTGCTGATGATCTGAAAAGGGCGGTGGTCAATTTAGTCCTGGCCACTCGCAACTGGGAAGGGGTCCAATATGGCGCCAGCCCCCGCGCCTCCATCGGCCTCATCCTCTCCGCCAAGGCCAGGGCATTCTTGCAGGGGAGGAACTATGTCTCCAGGGAGGATCTGCATGTGATGGCCTATCCAGTCCTCAGGCACAGGATAATCCTGGGATTCGAGGCGGAGAGAAAGGGGCTCACCCGCGATCAGGTGGTCGGTGACATCCTGAAAAGCCTATCGCTATGATACGAATCTGGATGCATTATGGATACTGATTTCTTCAAGGAGCTGGAGAGGTTCTCCCTGCTCGTCCGCAAGCGCGTCTCCACCGCCTACAGTGGGGGAAGAAAGTCGATGCGCTTCGGCCACGGCATCAGCCCGGTGGGCTACCGGGAGTACCGCAAGGGGGACGACTTCAAGCTGGTGGACTGGAAGGTCTATGGGAGGACGGAGAAGCTCTTCATCCGGGAGCACGAGGAGGAGAGAAGCCTTGTGGTTCATATCCTGCTCGACAGCAGCGGTAGCATGGGCTATGGGGGAAAGTTTGCTTACGCCTCCCGTCTGGCAGCGGGCTTTGCTTATCTGGCCACCACGGAGAATGAGAAGTACACCATATCCCGTTTCTGCCACCGCTTCTACCCCGGGGAACCCAAACGGGGGAGGAGAAATCTGATCTCATCCATAGCCATGCTGGATGATACTCTGCCCCGGGGGAAGACCAATCTCCTGCACATCGCAGAGCTCTTCGCCTCCCAGATCAAGACCACCAGCATGGTGGTTATGATATCCGACCTTCTTGATGATACAGAGGATGTCATCTCCAGCATCTATCGGCTCGCCAGACATGATCTGGTGGTCATTCAGGTCCTCGCTCCGGATGAGGCACAACTGGGGTTCGGCGGGGATGTGAAGTTCGTGGACCTTGAATCCGGCAACTCCCTCGTCACCCGGGTTACAGAAGGAGAGCGCTCGGAGTACCTGAGGAGGTTGAATGATCACAACCAGGCCATCAGAGCGACATGCGACAGAGTCGGAGCGAACTACTTTCTCTTCCAGACAGACCGGCCGATCTTCGATGCCTTCTCTGAGATGCTCACCAGAACAGTGATCTGGAAGACATAGGCCATATGAAGATCGATAAGAATGGACTGCCATACCATGAAATCAAATAACAACACCATTAAGCTCGATTACGGACAGGGCTGCCTGGAGCTTTTGGCAGGGGAGGAGGTGGAGGTCGTTCTTCCCCGGGAGCTTCCGCCTGCCGGGCCAGAGGAGGTCAGAAGATCTTTAGAGCAGGCAGTGGGGAGGAGGCTGGAGGATTTTGCCGGGGCAAGGTCGGCCTCTATCCTGGTGAGCGATATCACCCGTCCCGCTCCCAGCCATCTCATGCTTCCTCCTCTGGTCAGAAGGATGAGGGAGCTGAACATCACAGATCTCTCTGTGGTCTTTGCCCTGGGAACCCACAGAAGGATGAGCCCGGCCGAGGAGGAGTATCTCCTCAGGGAGTGCATCCGCCTGCCTCACTCCCAGCACGATCCCAAGGCCTGTATCTCCCTGGGATTTACCGAGCGGGGAACTCCTGTAGAGATCCTGGAATCAGTCGCTTCCTCTGATCTGATTGTGGCCACGGGAAATATCGAGTATCACTATTATGCCGGCTATAGCGGCGGAGCAAAGGCCATCCTCCCCGGGGTGAGCTCAGAGCCCTCTGTGGTCAGGAATCATGAGCTGATGAGGGATCCGGCGGCGACCACCGGGAACCTGAAAAGCCCCGTCCGCCAGGATATGGAGGAGGCTGCTCGCATCGCTGACCTGGACTTCATTCTGAACACCGTCTTAAACAGCAGAAAAGAGATAGTCCTCTCCACAGCCGGCGACTACATAAAAGCACATAGAATAGGGGCGGCGGCGGTGGACAGGATGTACCGCTGCCCGGTGGAGCGGGCGGATATTGTGGTCAGTTGTGCTGGAGGCCGGCCTAAGGACATCAACCTCTTCCAGGCCCAGAAGGCCCTGGACAATGCCAAGAATGCTGCCCTGCCCGGCGGCAGCATCATCCTCCTTGCGGAGTGCAGCGAGGGGCTGGGCCATCCGGTATTCGAGCGTTGGGCCTGTGAGGCCACCTCTGCTGAACAGTGCTGGGAGAGGTTCGGCATAGAGTATGAGTTTGGAGGACACAAGGCCGCCTTCCTGGCCAAAGAGTCCCTGGAGCACCATCTGATCCTGGTCTCATCCATGCCCAGGGATAAGGTAGAGATGTGCTTCATGAACCCGGCGAGGACTTTGGAAGAGGCTCTATCCCAGGCCTGGAAGAGGCAGGGCAGGGATGCGAGGATGCTGGTGATGCCCTACGGGAATCTGACCCTGGCGGTGGGTAAATAGAATAAGTGAACTGGGAAGCATCGATCAAGCTTCATACTGCAGGGTGGGCGGGCGATCTCTTGAAAGATGATCCCGCCGGATAAACTATTTCCGTTGAAAGGATTTTGGCGAATATATGATGCGGCCCGAGGAGCAGATCGAAAAGCAGCTTATGGATGACAGCAGTGGAGCAATCCTCAAGGATGCTGTGATCATCAGAAGATTGAGAGCTAGCGATCTGCAGGCAGCTTTGGAGATCGATCGGGAGGTCTCGGGGGGGTACAATCCCGATGTGTTCACTGCTTTCTACGAGTACCATCCCGCAACCACCTTTGCAGCAGAGGTGAACGGGGAGCTGGCAGGATTCGTCCTTGGATTCAAGCATGCCCCCTTCGAGGGCCGGGTCTTCTGGCTGGCAATAAGAACCAGATACCAGGGCCGGGGAATAGGAATGAGGCTCATGCTTGCTCTCCTCAAGTCCTTCCGCAAATTGGGAGCACTGGGGGCCACCCTGGAGGTCAGGGTGAGCAATCGAAGGGCTCAGTCGCTCTACACCAACCTGGGATTCCAGACCACAGCCATCTGGCCCTCCTACTACTCCGATGGGGAGGCGGCCTTCATCATGAAAGCCCGGCTTTAGCCCTCGGTTGCAGTCACACCTTCTGCTCTCTTTTATTACTCCAGGCCCCGGGAGGTGAGACGGAACTGGGCTGTTCTATTCTCCGGCAGTGAGCGGTGCTTCATCAGCCGGGCCCGGCGCAGGCCCTCGCCCGCCTTCTCCAGCAAGACTATAGCCTTGCACATGTGCTCGAGGTATGTGCCCCCCAGCGGCCGGAGGGTGTTGCTCTCAATATCGGTGTAGACCTGATTGGTTATGACCACAGGTATGCTGTGCCTCCGGGCGATCTCCTGCAGCTCAGAGAGCTGGACGGTCAGGGCGCGGCGGGCAGGCCTGCTGTCCTCTGCCTCCAATAACATGCGGTATAGCGATGTCGCCGAATCAAGGACGACCAGCCCTACGTCCCGGCTGACGATCTTGGACGCCTCTCTGATGGCCATCGCCTGCTGCTCAAGGCTCATGGGCTCAAAGATCATGATCTTCTTCGCCATCTCTGCCGCGCCCGGTCCGGCAATCTGTTTGAACCTCTCTGCAGAGAAGCCCTCTGTATCGATGAAGATCACCTTGAGGCCCCTGGTCACTGCAGCTACTGCGAGCTGCAGGACGATGTTGCTCTTCCCCGAGCCAGACTCGCCATAAAGCTCTGTGATTATGCCCGACTCGAATCCTCCGCCCAAAAGGAGGTCCAGGCTCTGACAGCCCACGGGAAGGCGCTCAAGCATGTTCATAGATATCGAAATTGCTCATCTCCTGTGGGCGAAGCTGTCTATCCGATCCATCAGCCTCTCCATCGCCTCTCTCTCTCTGGGGTTGCCGCAGCGGTCTATAATTCTCTGGGTCTTCAGCAGCTCCTCGAAGTAAGAATCAGTGCGAAGGGACATGTACCTGGTGGCGGCCACTGCTGCCTCTATCACCAGATTGGCTCCCCGGTTGACTGCCCGGAAATCCTTTCTCAATAGCTCTCCTTTCACGGGCTCGATATCGGTGATTATGATGTCCGAGGCAAAGGGATCGCACCTGAATAGCAGCCAGGCCTCAGTATCCTTCAAGATCGGCAGGCCATCGCAATGGGTGAAGTACTCCTGGGGCAGGTCCTCCAGTGCCGTCTCCGCGAAGATCCAGGCATCATGGATGACATTGGCCACAAACCATTTCCTGGTGAGGATATTCTCATAGGTATGAGTGCCTAAAAATAGGCGAATGTACAGGCTGTCCTCACTCCTGATGATGCCCAAAGGAGCAGCATTGACTCTGCCATCCCTCTCTGTGGTAGCAATTATCTCGTTTATGCCCTCCAGTATTCCCAACTCATCCAAAGCCTCTCTGCCATAGAACATGATCAAAACCGCAATCTCCTCAGAAGGGAGATAAATAAAGATGCCGCAATCAGATCTGCCGTGGAGCCGGGATTCATGTCCTCCTCCAGCAGATATCTGTCCATCTGCCTGGCCTTATCCAGGCTGGGATCAAGCAATGCCTCAGCCGCGAGCTGTGAGACCTGCAAAGACCTCTCCTGGCCGAACTTGGCAGAGATGAGGCTGTCAGGCACCTGAGCCAGTGCCTCAAGGAAGGCCCTGACAACGCCATCATTGAGGCCGTATGATGATACCAGCTCCTGCAGCCTTCCAGCGAGCTGGAATGATCGTTTGTAGTCAGTGGCCCATTCGCGAGCGACGATATCATGATCCGCCGAGAGCATCATCAGATCGAGGAGCGATCGACGAGCTTCCATCAGCCTCTCTTCCCACTGCGGATCCTTCAGGCTGAACTCATCCACGGATACCACCCTCGCCCCGGCCAGGCCGAATGCCCGGTAGAAGTCCACTGCATCCTGGATGGTGGTGCTTCTCAGCACCCTGACCAGCTCCTCCTCCAGCCCTTCAAAGAACCGGTCAGGGCTGGCCTTCTCTTCATCCCCTCCCGCTGCCTGCCATTCCCCGTGGCTGCAGTCATGGGGGCGGCCAGCACGACCTTTTGCCTGGCCGGCTGCCAGGGCGAGAGGCATCATGAGCACCAGCGAGCCGAAATGGGTGTTGCTCCTCAGGCCCCACTCCCCCCAGGCTTGCACCCCTTCCAGTATGAGCGAGCCGGGGCTCCCCTCCGCCCGGGCCGCCTTCCTGAAGATGGGATAGGCTGAGACTGCACTGGTGAGGAAGTGATGAAAGCTGATATCGGAAAAATCATGGCAGCGGTCGACATTTCCCGGCTTGGGGCTGGAGGAGAGCTCGAAGAGCATGGCCAGAACTGCACACTGGGCGATCCAGTCAGAGATCCGGTCGGATACCCCTCCGGCACTCCGTTCTGATAGCTGTTCTGCCTCCCGATGCGATCTGCTGCCGGGCCGGTTCATGCTCGATCAGTGGATCTTGGGCAGGATCTTCTCTGCCAGCTTCTTTTTCAGTTCCATGTACTCCCTTTCAGAGAGATTTGCCCTGGCCAATGCCTCATCTCGCAGGTAGCAGGGCTTGCCGATCTTGCAGCACCAGACAAGGCTGCCAAAGCAGGTGCCTTCACCCTTCTCCAGGGGAGTACCTCTGGCAGCAGCGATCTTCCGATTAACAAACTCCTCCGGGGTGAGGCCTGCTCTCTTCAGGGCGCCGAAGACGGCACAGCTCTTCACCGGGGGACAGCAGAAGGCCAGGCCTCGCAGGTCTCCGCCAGCACAGATGTGCTTGGGAGCATTGCACCAGCCGCTCAGGGAATCATATTCTGTCATCGCCCCGGCGAGCCACTGGACAAAGTCGAGATCCGCACCTCTAAGGGATACCACATCTGCTCCCATAGCCAGAAGGGTTCTGGCATCCTCAAAATCCCCCACATCCGCCAGGGCCATTATGGCCGGACCGCGAGCATCCGCTGCCTTCTTGACCAGCTTGGGGCTGACCCCATCCAGGCCGCGCAGGTCAAGGTGGATCATATCCAGATCGCTCTCATTGAGCTTCTGCAGCAATGTATTGGATAGATCCTCAGGCCTGATCCTGAGGGAGAGTGTGACTCCGGAGCGCTTCAGGAGAGGTATCAGCTCCAGCAGCCTGATGGGGTCGCGAATGCTTGACATCTTCAGCTCAAGCAGACAGAGATTCTGAGCAGCGATTCTCGCTGCCTCCAGAAGAGGGCCATCCTCTGAGCAGGTCGCACAGAGGCCGAGGGAGACAGAACGGGGCTGCCCCCTTTCCCCGGACTCTTCTCCTTTAGCCCCCTGCCCATCATATATATTCGGGAGGCTTGGCCTTCCCTCCCTCCACACCGAGAGCTTCTGCTTCACATCGTTCAGGCGGGATTGGATCTGTGAAAGGGAGACGAGATCGAGGTCAAAGCCGTCCAGCAATATCAAGCCGGCTGAGCTGTCGGTCTCCGGACGGCTTTGGGGAGATACAACGGCAATGGGATTATCAATATGTAGATATCCAATTTCAACCATCAACAAAGCAGTAATGGCGCATATGATATCAGTCTTTCGCCTCCCGGCCTATGCTCCCGGTCTATGCCACCTTTATATTGGAGAAAATCCAATCACTCTCTGTGATACAATGGTGAGCTTCAAAGTAGATGCTGATGCAAGGGCTATTGTTCAAGGATCTGAGGACCTGGAGAAGCACCCTATAGTGGCCAAGGTCAAGGGCTCTGGAAAAGACGGAGCTTTGAGCGTTCAAGTGGGAGGAGATGACTCCAGCCCCATATCCGCCCGGATATCAGGCGACTCCCAAAAGCCCATAGCCCTCGAGCCCATCAAGCTGGCTCCGATCACTGTGGTCCCGGATCTCAAGGAGGCCGCCCAGGCAGTGGATTTCGGATCCATTGTCGATGCACTCACCCGGCTATCCCAGGGAGTGAAGGTGAACATCGGCAACCCGGACGCACCCCTCAGCATCGCATTGGGAAAGATCCCCGTGGACCTGAACATCTCCGTCTCCTCCCCCAACCAGGAGACCGTCTTCAGGGTGGAGATCAAAGGATTTATAGGAGAGTAAGAGCATAAACCGGCAATATGAGCCCCGAGCAGGGAGAAGAGATCTTTGATGCCGCATTTCCTGGCATCATTTGCGCCTTTGAAGAGCCCAGGTGGTTTTTATAGTCCCCTCATGGCTGACCATTCTCATGGCGGCTGCTCTTCCCGTCTCTGAGGTCCGGGGGGCCATACCTTTGGCCATAGGATATTATGGATATTCATGGGATCAGGCCTTTATCATATCAGTCCTGGGAAATCTCCTGCCTGTGGTCCCTCTGCTCTTATTCCTGGGTCCGGTCTCCGATTACCTTCGCCGTTATTCCCTGGGTGATAAATTCTTCACCTGGCTGTTTGCCCGCACCCGCAGCAGGTACATCCAGAAGCATGAGAGCTTCGGATTGATCGCACTGACATTATTCGTGGCCGTGCCCTTTCCATTGACCGGGGCCTGGACCGGCTGTGCCATAGCCTTTCTCCTTGGTTTCAGGTTCCTGCCGGCTTTGGGCGCTGTAGCGACAGGAGTCTTGATCGCGGCAGGCATTGTGACCGCCACAGTGATGGGCGTAAAAATCCTGATTTTTTGAAAGCAGTAACCACCTGATAGGGATCAATGTGGCCGGCCTGTTTTTTTTCACTCTCGCCATACGATCTTTATTGCTCTTCAAGATTGGGAGAGCGTCTTCTCACCAACGCCATCAGTGCATGCAGAATCGCCTGCCTGTGGCTGTAGCCTGGACAGCTTTGACTGGAGGGTGATCTCCCTGTCCAGCCGCATATCTATTCTTATTGAGGTGATTATCCTTCTGACCCCCATCTGAGCGAGCAGGTGATTGGCCTTCTCCATCAGATCGAAGAGCTCTCTGAGGCTGCTGACCTCCAGCGATGTGGACATGGCTCCGGGGATGAACCTTATCTCCTCCTCTTCCAAAAGCGCGTGCACTGCTCTTATGTAGTCTCCGGCACTGGTTCCCGATCCCATGGGGAGAAGGGAGAATTCAGCAACTATCATGGTGATATTCTGCTCAGCGCAAGGTATAGAAATTTGCCGGGCCATCCATTCTTCGACATTTTGCCAAACCAAAATCGTCATATAGTAATAACAAAAACCAGACGGTTGAGGTTTGATCGCTATGAGATCTCATAAGCTACTCCCTGGAATGATTCTTGTCATCGTTTTACTGCTGCAGGCGCCGGCCGGAGCCGGTGACCCGCTTGATCCCAGCCAGATGGGAGAGTCCATGTCCATGCCCCTCTCCCCAGAGCTCATTCAGGCAGCAGTGAGAGCTGGAGTTATAACTGATTCGAATTCGCTGGAGAGGCCAGACCGCCTGCAACCATCCTTTTCCGCCGGGCCCAGAGCAGAGGCTGATGCAGTCAATTCTATAGATAAAGTGAATGTGACCGGGATCTGGTCGCTGGATCTGAGCGGGCAGCCTGGTGAGCAGATGAGGCTGGATCTGGTCCAGATCGGCGGGATTATCATGGGCCAGGGAGCGTTGATCAGAGGGGGTGAGAGCGAGAATGCCACTGTAAGCGGCTCGCTATCAGGCGACAGGTTGAGCCTGGTTGTGATGCCCGTGGGGGTGCTGAGACTCTATCAGTTGAATCTATCCCTGTCCAGCCTCTCTGCAGGCACTTATACCGCCTATATGGCAGACGGCAGCAGCCGGTCAGGCAAGGCAGCTTTCTCCGTCTCCTCGAACATTTTTAGGGAGAAGGGTCCGGCCAGCTCCTTTTCCTCCATTTAGCAACCGCCAGCAGCCCCCTGATCTCAGCTATCGAGGGGAAGGATTATCGCCTGTGATTGAGATCCCATTGCCCGGTGAAGGATGAAGTGATCGAGACCAGATATGTAGAATTTGAGAGCAATAGCGGAGAGGTAGTTGATATAACTGGCGAGGTGCAAAAGAGCCTGGAGAGCACCTCTCTGGAGTCGGGGGTGGTGGTGATCTTCGTTCCCGGGGCGACGGGAGCAGTGAGCACCATCGAGTACGAGGAGGGTCTGGTGGCTGACCTGGGGGATGCCCTGCAGAGGATCGCCCCGCAGGAGATCGATTATGCCCATAACCTGCGCTGGCATGATGGCAACGGCCACTCCCATATCCGGGCCTCTCTGATCGGGCCCAGCCTGGTCGTTCCCTTCGCAGCCCAGAGATTGATGCTTGGCACCTGGCAGCAGATAGTCTTCCTGGAGCTGGATAACCGCAGCCGCCACAGAAAGCTTGTGCTGCAGATGATGGGGGAGCAGGCAGAGACCTGATTTTGGGGGAGAAGGAAGAGACCCGATTTCGACCCGAATTCAGCTTAAAATCCGCCCCGGGGGATCAAGGGAAAAGCCCATCTTCGGAGCTTACACTCAAAATCCTCCGGTAATGGAGGGAGGGGAAAGTCGTTATAAAATGGAGTGTAGGAGGGAATGGAACGACTTTCACCATACTCTATATAGTAAACCACTGAGATATATAGTTTTCGATATAAGAGCTATGGTTCATGCTTTGTGCCAATACCCTCGATATGTGTCATAAAAAGCTTATACAAAGATTCAGATATAACTTAACGAAAATTTAAGCTTCAAAAAGAATCTAATCCTCGCTTCCAGATTGGAGGGATGAGGCTATGGGATCGAATGAAAAGGTGAAGGGAAAAAGAAAGCATGTTAAGATGCCCGCCTCTGAAATCGAAGCTTCGGAGATGGATGTAGAAGGCAATGGAGATAAACAGGAGCATATCGATTACGTTCAAAGCATCGAATACAGTCAGAGAGATACATTCACATTGAAGTATGAAGTCAACGATAAGGGCATAGGCCAGCTACTACTGCCCCCAAGCTTATCTCTGCTGCTTCAATCTGATCGAGTATCGATATCGCCTTCTGCTGGTGGTCTGTTCATCCGGTCGATTTGACATCGAAGGGCCCTCAGAGAGGGGAAGGTGGGATCCATGGGGCTGGAAGGAGAATCACATGAGAATGAACATGCCGTTGATGCCAATGCTCCGGAGAGCTCCTGGCCCCTCTTCGCAATGGGCCATGAGATCTGCAACTCCATGAACTCGATTATAGGCATGACCTCCATTCTCCTTCAGGATGAGACTCTGACATCCGATCAAAGGGAGTTTGTGGAGAATATAAAAATCAGCGGCGACGCTCTCATGAAAGTGCTCAACGACATCATCGATTTCTCCAGGCTGGAGAAGAAGAAGTTGACATTGAATACACATCCTTTTAGCCTTCGGAGACTGGTTGAGGAGACCCTCAGCTTGATCTCCATCGATGCGGCCAGAAAGGGGCTGGTCCTCTTGCATCGCTTCAATGGGTCTGTTCCGGACGAGATTGTCCAGGATAAGATGAGGCTTGAACAGGTTCTCTTCAACCTGCTGGACAGTGCAGTGAAATGCACAGATTCGGGGGAGATATGTCTCAATATCTCCTGCCAGGAGGAGCAAGGCGATCTGGAGATTCATTTTTCCGTCCTGGATACCGGCCTGGACTTATCCCGTGAGGCCGCTGAAGATCTCTTCAATCCCCCTGCAGAGAAGGACACTCTCTGCTCTTGCGGGTCTGGCCGCTCCGGCCTGGGATTGGCTATCTGCAAAGGGCTGGTGGAGCTGATGGAGGGCAGAATCTGGGTCGAGTCTGCAGAGGGAACCGGCTCGACATTCCATTTCACCATCAAGGCAAATCCCCGGGCCGGGGTTCGGAAGATATGGCGGGAGAATTGAGAGTCATCCCCCGGAGGTTTTTTCAACCTGGCGGGCGGCCACCATTGTGCTCTTGCCGGCCAGGTCATCCAAATAATGATGCAATAGAGATATTCTCGTCCCGGCAATAGGATGGATCAGCATAATGAGGGAGATTGGACCCATATCATGGATGCTGATTAAGAATCTCTGCTACGAAACATAGTCCCAGCTGATTCAGTCTATTGTTTTTTCCTTAATGTACATAATCGTCTATAATACTGAATAGGGTCGATCAGTATTAAAATGGAGGAAGACCATGAAAAGAAATAGAAACGAGATCATATCCGAGATTCTTAGAGTCTGCATGAAAGGGGCAAGCAAGACCAGGGTAGTGTATCAGGCTAATCTCAATTTCAGAACAGTTAATCCCTATTTAGAGCTCCTGATGAAGAATGATCTGATTGTCGTCAGCCAGGGACCTCATGTCGTCTATGAGACAACAGAAAAGGGAATGGACCTGATGAAGACCATAAACCAGGTGCACAGCACTCTGGCTGAATATCAGGAGCCGGTTCCCTCCCCAACCCCGGCCTGAATCCAATTCAGCCATCCCAATGCTTTTATCCTTTTTCTGCCCATCTCCCCCCATGCCATCACTCTCCGTCCATGTCGGCGGCCTGGATCTGAAAAAATCCTGTCCTTCTGGCTGCAGGCATCCCGGACTGGCGCATCCCTATGTCGCGCATCCCGAGCGGGCGCAGGAGGATGTCATCGGAAACATCTTCGGGAATTGATTCATTTTCTGCCTCATTGTTGCCTGGCCAGGCATGATGGTTTCAATGTGATACCCGCGCAATTTAATGAAGAGCCAAAAGATTAATAATCTGAAAATGGCACCATCATAGCAGTGAAAGGGAATCTAGCCTCTTTGATCCCCATAGCTGCGACGATGATAGCCCTGGCTGCAATTCTCTTCTGCTGCGCGGGGGCAATAAGCCATAGCCATGATGGCACAGGGTCCCATTCCGCTCCGGTTCCGGCCCGGGAAGGGAGCGCAAAAGAGGGTTTCCGTTTTGAGGAGTCATCGACGGTGAGAGGCTCAGGAGAGCTCTCGATAAAAGGAGCATTCCATGACCGCTCGATTGATTCCAGCGGCTGGATGAAAGGCTCAGGATCGATCAGCTTCGAGTCCCTCAGAAACATGAGCAAGGTTCGAGAGGAGGTTGAATTCAGCCAGAGGGGCGATCTTGTCTTTACAGGAGGAGAGCTCAAGAACAAAAAGAGCATGAGGCTGCCCCTATTTGAAAACGGCACTGGCGCTTCTGTCAGCGAGAGATTCAACACCAGCCACCTGGACCAGAGTGAGACCAGTCTGATGAGGTCCCTTGGCCTTCATAATAACTCGATGATCTACGATACGGCACTTGCATTTGAAGGGAAGTGGGATGTCGAGAACCGGCGGGGATGGTCCATCTATATGAATAGAAGTAAGCAGTCTTATGTGGGATCATTCCAGACTCAAAAGATGATCGAGTTCGATGATTCTCCCTCCAATCGAGGCTGATCCAGGTCAGCCTATATTTATCATAATATAACGTATATCTGAGCTTACCCCTGCCTCGCCTTCAGAGGCATCGATCCCCAATTCTAAAAGATCTATTTTAAAATATCTTTAACAGGAAAATGTCTATTTATGAATTTGCGCATTTTACCATAAATTGATTGATTGATTTTTCAAAATTTGGCTGAAATTAAGGTTTTATATGATCTAGACCGCAATGTTGATAATATAGTATGCAATCTTGTCCTCATATCTGCAAATCAGTTGTCGGCGTATAGAATACAAAAATGGATGCAAGAGCGGCCTGGAATCCTGAGCCTGCCCTTCCCTCTGATTTGCAGGGGGTACTATCATGGGCTTTGAAATTGACCTGGATGCTGCAGCGCAGTACAATAACGCCATAAAAGGGAGCTCTTCCCTGGATGAAAGGACAGTGGAGTTGATCTCCATATCGGTCTTGGCAGCCATCAGAAGCAGCCACTATCTGAGGTTGCATATTCGGGCCGCGTCCAAGCTGGGCGTCCCGGATGATCAGATCGCGGCAGCGGTATTTTTCGCTGGAGACCTCTGTACAAGCAGTGTGCTCTCCTCGGCTGCCTGTCATCAGGAGGAGGAGCCTGCAGCCTGCACCATCTGTGAGCTGACGGGCAGGTGCAGCGAGATTCAGGCAAGGCCCAGGAATTGAAATATTAGCTATTTAGGTGATCATTGAATGATTGCGATTGCAAATGAGACAGTTACCCTTACCGATATAGGCCTGTTTACAATTTTTTTAATTGTATTGATCTTCCCTTTCAAGGTTAAGATAGTGGAGCAGAATCTGGAGGCGTTCCTGTTCATCATGGGAGCGACGGCTGTTACCATTACCAGCAAATGGGGACTTGATCTGATAGCGTTGGCTGCGAGCGAGCCAGTGCTAAAGGGCATAGTCCCAGCAGTGTTCATTGCCGGACTGATATTCTTCTACGGAAAGGTGCCGATTAATAGAGCCCTCAGAAGGCTGACCAATACCATTCCGTTGCCGGTTTTCGTCGCTGCAGTTGTATTCATCCTGGGGATGATCTCAAGCCTGATCACAGCCATCATTGCATCTCTGTTCCTGGTGGAGATCGCAAATCTCATGCCCTTGGAAAGGAGTGATAAGATAAAAATGGTTATCATCGCCTGTTTTGCCATCGGGCTGGGAGCTGTCCTGACTCCACTGGGCGAGCCGTTATCTACCATTGCCATCACCAAGCTGCAGGGCCCGCCCTATAATGCCACCTTCTGGTACCTGGCGGACCAGCTGGGCGTGCTCATCACTCTGGGGGTTTTGGGATGCGCCCTCTTCGGGGCTTTCTATGTGGGAAGAAGGGGCTCAAGGGCGGAGGTACAGGAGATTGTGGATGAGGGCGGCTTGAGGGAGGTATTCGTCAGAGCGGCCAAGGTCTGGCTCTTCGTCTCAGCACTATTCCTGCTGGGAGCGGGCATGGAGGTGCTCATATTCAAGTATTTCACCAAGATTCCCGATTATGTCCTCTTCTGGGTGAACATGGTCTCTGCCATCCTGGATAATGCAACCCTCACCGCGGCAGAGATCTCGCCGGCGATGAGCCAGAGCCAGATCAATGCCGCTCTGTACGGCCTGCTCATATCCGGTGGTATGCTGATACCAGGTAACATCCCCAATATCATCTCTGCAGGGAAGCTGGGGATCACCAGCAGCGAATGGGCAAAGCTGGGAATTCCCATGGGACTGGCATTGAATGCGATATACTTCATCGTGGTCTTCATTCTGGGGATCAATCCCAGACTGGGACTGTAGGGCGGTGCATGTGCATCGCCCCTATGGCAATGATCCTTGGATTAAGAAAAAAGAGAAGAGGGGTCCAGGCCAGTCAAGAGCCGGAATTCAGCCAGGACGTTGATCTCTCAATCAAACAACGTGCGGCCACAATTGCAGAATTGGACCTCTGGTTTGCCTTTTTCCTGAGATCTCTGATATAATGCGCAATTGTAGTCTGCAGTTATATTTCCTGCAGGAGAGAAAAATTTGCCTTTTGATCCTCCGGAGAATCTCTCTGCGAATCCTCCGGAGAATCTCTCTGCGAATCCTCCGGAGAATCTCTCTCTGAATCTCTCTCTCTCAACAGCTCGATCAGGACTGAAAATACGGCAGCTTCCAAGGGATCATCCAGAGCATAGAATGCCTCGCTTGAGTGCTTTTTTGCCATGTCCGCGAGCTTTTTTGCGTAAATCTGATCCCTCTTTTTCAATGCCCGGCCAGCCCTGGTCCAGCGAGTAGAGAGATCATTCACCCCCATGCGCAGGCTCTCAAAGCTCCGTCCCATAATAGACTCCCCCCTGGTTTGGCCACTGGAAAATTCTCTTCTGCATAGGTCATCATAAGCTCCATGAGACAGACTCTTCTTTGAGGAGATAAACCTGAGGCATGTGCACTGCGAAGGTGAATTCATGCGCGAATGGATTGGTGAATAAATGAGCGTAATATAGAGATGAAAGTAATATGGGAATGAACATAATATAGCAATTTAGCCCGATCCTGCTTCGCTTGAGGTAAATTTTAAAATTATTACAAAGTTATATTCCATATTTGTCTGGATTAAGATATTTAGTCTAATCGTATATTTTTCAACATATCAAATTATTTTTCACAGCTTCACGAATATCTTAATATGTTGATTAATCAATACAAATAACTAAAACGTGCTTATTTATTTTAATAAATAGCAGAAACTATTTTTTAAAAAATTTGGTATAAAATATCAATTAACATTGATTGAAAAATCATAAGATCGCAGTCTATTGATTTGTTATATTTCAAATAAACTGAAGAATGAGATTTATATTGAGATATTCTCAATTGCATTTATCATCATAATAAAATAGCACAATTAGATGTTATTCACCAAAATTGTTTTATAGATTATACAAGCATAATTTTAATCCGATAAACTATAAGGTTAGTATTTCAGATAAGTATAACTAGTACCATAAATATTACTTTATTGTTTAAAATAAACAGTATGGCTGGAACCAAAAAGAGATCCGCAGAGCTTCTCGGCTGGATAAGCTGTATGGGGAGGGTGAAAATGGATTGGCTGATACTTGCATTCCTGGGAACAATCTTTTTTTCAGGAGCGGGTGTACTGGATAAGTTGCTGCTGAGCAACTGCACAAACGACTCCACAGCCTATATAGTCTGCCAGACATTAATCCAGCAGCTATTCATTATACCGGTGCTGCTATTTGCAGAAATAGACTTCACATACCCCGGATCTCTCATCGCTCTCCTCTTCGGCTGCATGCAGATATTTCCCACCTTCTTTTATATGAAAGCCCTGCAGGCCGAAGAGGTCTCAAAGGTATCCGCATTGGAGTGTGTCTATCCAGTATTCATCTTCATGGGTTCCATCATCCTCTTCGGCGAGATGCTGGACCTCAAGTGCTGTGCTGGCGGAGCCATGCTTATACTAGGCACATTCATTCTCTCCTACAAGAGAGGGGGCAGCCTCCACAACACCGATAGCAGATATGCAAAGATGCTGAAAGGAATCACATCCGTATCCCCTACAATAAAGCTGTTCATGGCATACTGGATCCTGACCGCCATATACTATCTAGCTCTGAAATATCTTCTGAACTCCATGGATGAGTGGAACTTTCATGTCTGGTCATCGATTGGCACCCTCCTAGTGATAATGCCCCTCATGAGCAGGCAGAGCATCCGCACTGAGGTAAAGAATATCTTTGGCCGGGGAAGCTTTTCTGTGGCTGCACTGATATCCGAGGAAGCACTCCAATTCCTGGGGCAGATCTTCTCCCTCTTCGCCTATGCCATTGGATCGGTCACACTGGTATCAAGCGTAGGAGCTCTTCAGCCCGTTCTGACGGTGATACTGATCATGACCCTGGGAGTTCTGGCTCCAAAGCTGGCCAGGGGGTTGAATGAGAGGACGGACAGAGAATCGCTCGCTCAAAAGGGGGTTGCTTTCCTGGTCGTTCTGATCGGAATATACTTCGTGGGCTGACCTGTCCGGCCGGATCAGCCCGCCGAAAAAGTGCTGGAGGCAAAAAAGTGCTGGAGCTATCCTGATCTGCTCCTTCCCTGTCTGGGAGGGATCACATAGTTCCAGCGCCAGACCTTGAAGCTTACTGCAAGTATCCACAGGAATATGGCCAGTATCAACAGAGCTTGAAGCCACTCTACAATAGCAATTACATCCATACCTACACCATTCAAGTGCCTTCTCTTTTATCTGATAAAGGTTTTGGATGCAAAGGATGATATGGGGTGAGATAATCTCTCCGGGAGAGACTCTTCAGAGGCCTATGATGCTAATTGTGACCTTCCTTGGGACTGCCGGATCGCTCCCCACTCCAGAGCGGAACCCTTCCGCCATACTGGTCAACCGCGAAGGGGATTTGATTCTCTTTGACTGCGGAGAAGGAACGCAAAGGCAGATGATGCGCGCCAGAACAGGTATGATGCGCTTGAATTATATCTTTTTGACTCATCTTCATGCCGATCATATCCTGGGCATCCCCGGTATCCTGGAGACGCTGGCCTTTCAGGGCAGAGTGGAGCCCATAACCATCGCCGGGCCAATACATACCAGGCGGCTGGTGGAGTGCTTCAAGTCAGTATGCTACTTCTCCAGAAACTTCGAGGTTACTGCCCTGGAGCTGCAGCCGGGGGATGTGTTGAAGATGAAGGGATATCAGGTTAGGACCATAGAGACCCATCACAGTGTTCCCAGCCTGGGCTATATTCTGGAGGAGGACCGGCGGCCCGGAAGGTTCGATCGCAATGCTGCCATCTCCCTGGGCGTGCCTCCAGGGCCTTTATTCGGAAGGCTGCAGCGCGGCCAGGAGGTGGTGGTTGAGGGAAGGACGATTCAACCCCAACAGGTCATGGGCCCGGAGAGGCCGGGAAGAAAGCTCGTTTATACCGGAGATACCAGGCCCTGCCGGCCGGTGGAGCTGGCCAGCCGCGCAGCCGATCTTCTCATCCATGACTCAACTCTTGCCAGCGATATGGCTGATTGGGCCCTGGAGACGAAGCACAGCACGGCGAAAGAGGCGGCAGAGCTGGCCAGGCGCGCCGGCGTCAGGCACCTGATCCTGACCCACATAAGCTCCCGTTACTCAGAGGACTCCTCGCCACTATTGAATGAGGCCAGGTCTGTATTTCACAGGACGGATGTGGCAGAGGACCTGATGTCGCTGGAGATAAGGCTCAGGGATGAGTGAGGATCTGAATATCAGCCGTGATCTTCAAACCGGCAATGACCTTCAAATCAATCCTTCAAATCCATCCAGGCCGTCTAATCACTCATATCCTCTTTCTGTCTCTTCTCTCGCTCTTCTCTCAAAGACCTCATGATCTCCAAAGAGATCTCATCCTCCCTGCCGATCAGGGAGATATCCAGGGATTCCAGGACGGATTCTATCATGCCCCGGCTGTGTTCCAGGTCCATGCCTCTGCTCTCAGATACAATGCCCTGGTGGAAGAGAGCATCTATCCGATCAGCCGGCAGGCCGAGGGCAGTTGCAGCAGAGACCGCCCTGCCAAACATCTCCATGTCGATGTAATACTGTATCCCATCCTGATAGAGCATCCGGGATTGGCTCGTTCTCCCTGCATTCTTGGCTATGAGGGCGGCCCAGAGATAGTCGCCGGCGTCCACCAGGATCCTTATGGCCTCATCGATCATTCCCCTATCTCTGGCCAGAGCTGCAGCATATTCTATTTCCCCTGCCTGCACCAGAACGGATATGCTCTCTTCTATCAGGTCATCCGGCAGAGCACTGCGGTTTTCACTTTCCATCAGATAGTAGACCTTCTGCTCAAAGGTCATCCTCTCAAATTCCTCTCTCAAGCTCATGTCTCCGAAATGGAATCGATCCGCCGACAAATAAGGCTTTTGTTGGCATCGAAACCGCTCTTGGTGCGTGATCAAAAAAATAATATAAGATTCCCCTCCCTCAGCCGGCAAAATAGGAAGGGATAGGTCCTTATAATATCCGTGTTAGAGGGATTTTTCAGCCGGTTTGGACCTACAAAAAGATATATAGTTGTAACAATAAGAGAACTCCTACTAAGAATCCAAAAAGAGACTTGTGGATCAAGAGAAGAGTGAAGATGGCTGCCTTGCCTTATTTCCAGAACAATCGATCAGTTCTCGCCCAGAAAGGGGATATAAGGATCAGGAAATTCGCAATTGTAGCAGTTGCTATTTATATCATTTACATGATAATCAGCTACAACCTTAAAGATGATATCGCCGCAACTACCTTTTTCAGCGATTGGGCGGCATTCATCATCAACGGGGTCATGGGCCTGTGCCTTCTCTATGCCGCCTGGCAGTCCATTAAGGTGAATCGAAGGATCTTTCTAGCCTGGCTGATGATGGCCCTCGGCCAGCTCAGCTTCGCCATTGCAGATGGATTATGGGCCTGGTTTGAGACAGCTCTGCAGATCTCTCCCTTTCCTTCGATCGCAGATATCCTCTGGCTGATGACTTACGTCTTCTTCACAGCCGGCATACTTCTATTGCCTTCTGTGGTGATAACACTGCGAGAGAGGACCAAGATGATGCTGGATATCGCCATTGTGATAGTAACCTCCAGCCTCTTTTTCTGGTCGTTCATCCTCGAGCCCACCATTTATCAAAACATACAGCTGGATCTTCCGACCTTGGCACTGGTTATGTCCTATCCAATTATGGATTTGATCCTGATCTTCTTAGTGGCAGAGATGCTCTTCCGCAAGCTGAGCTTCCCGGGAAATGAGGCCCTAAAGCTCCTCGCTTCCGGGGCAGCAGTGTGGATCGGTGCGGATACCATCTGGATGAGCCAGGCTCTAATTGGAACCTATCAGCCAGGTGGAATTCTGGATAGCGGTTGGATTGCGGGCTATTTATTGATGGGGCTTGCGGGAATCGCCCAGGCAGAGACGGTGAAGAAGGGCGGCTTTAATTCCATTGAATATGCTGAGGTGCGTTATGATCGGACTGGGTGGCCGCTCTACCTCCCTTACCTCAGTGCAGCCGGGGCCTTCTTGATGCTCGTCTGGAGCCGCAATCATGATTTTGGCATCTCCTTTCAAAACCTCGCCATCAGCGTGGGGATCATAATCGGACTGGTCTTCCTCCGGCAGCTACTGGTATTGAATGAAAATGCCCAGCTGAATAAGGCGGCTGAGAAGGAGATAGCTGAGAGAAAAAAGGCAGAGGAGGAGGTGAGAAGGCTCAACATAGATCTGGAGGAGAGGGTGAGGCTCCGCACAGCAGAGCTTGTGGCTGCCAATAAGGATCTTTTAGAGGCAAAGGATAGAGCAGAGGCAGCAACAAGGGCGAAATCGGCATTTTTGGCGAACATGAGCCATGAGATAAGAACGCCCATGAATGCTGTGATAGGAATGACCGGCCTACTATATGAGACGGATATGAAGCCGGAACAGCAAGAATTCCTGGAGATCATTCAGAAGAGCGGCAATTCTCTGCTCTCCATCATCGATGACATCCTGGACTATTCCAAGATCGATGGGGATAAGATGGAGATGAAGATGAGGCCCTTTGACCTTCAAGAATGCATTGAGGATTCGCTGGACATAGTGGCGGTAAAAGCCTCAGAGAAGGGGCTGGAGCTGGTCGGTCTGCTGGATGATGACATTCCTGAGAGGATAGTGGGAGATTCCAACCGCTTAAAACAGGTCCTGATCAACCTTTTGGGAAATGCAGTGAAGTTCACAGATAAGGGGGAGGTGGTACTGGAAGTCGGCTCCAGGGCCCTGGCTGAGGATGAAGGCAGAGTTGAGCTTCACTTCAAAGTAAAAGATACGGGCATTGGCATATCGCCGGAGAACCAGAGCAAGCTCTTTCAGCCCTTCTCTCAGGTTGATTCCTCCAAAACAAGGAATTATGGAGGGACTGGACTGGGGCTGGCCATCAGCCGGGGAATTGTGGAGCGAATGGGCGGCCGTATCTGGGTGGAGAGCGAGATGGGAAAGGGAAGCGTATTCCACGTCAAGCTAAATGTGAAGGCCGCCACAGGGAGAAGGGATGCTCCGGCATTCCCGGGAGCAGATCGCAATCCGGATGGCAGTCTGGATGATAATATGAATTATGGCCTGGAGAATGATCTGGATAGCAGTGCCGGTCATCTGAAGAGCAATCGCAGATCATCGATATTGGCAAACAGGAGAGTCCTGATCATTGATGACAATAGATCCGCCATTGATATGCTTCTTCGTGCCACTCGTTCCCTGGGGATGCTCTCCACCGGAGCCCAGAGCCTGCAGGAGGGCATGACCCTCCTGAAGAGGGATGGATATGATCTTGTGCTTCTGGATGCCATGATGGATGAAGAGGAGGGCCGGGATATGGCCAGAGAGGTCAAGAGCGGCAGATACGGAGATCTCAAGCTGGTTCTCCTCGTCCCGGTGGGAAAGGGCAGCAGCTCCAAGGTCGCAGCCGATGGACGTCTGAGCAAGCCAGTGAGAGCGCTTCAGCTCCGCCATCTCCTCGAGGGTCTCATATCGCACTCACTGAATGAGAGGGCGCCTGTCAAGGACAGCGCTTCCCTGGATAACGCAAAGAATGAAGCCCGCACTCTTCGGATCCTGATGGCAGAGGATAATGCCATCAACAGGAAGGTAGCGCTGAGCATGCTCAAGCGGCTGGGTTACAAAGCAGATGTGGCAGAGAATGGATTGGAGGTCTTACAGGCTTTGCGGGAGAGGTCTTATGATGTTGTCCTCATGGATGTGCAGATGCCCCAGATGGATGGCCTGGAGGCGACCCGCCGTATTCGCGATTCAGGACTGACCACACACATCATTGCCATGACCGCCCATGCCCTGGATGGAGATAGGGATGAGTGCCTGAAGGCGGGGATGGATGAGTACATCAGCAAACCGATAAAGATAGAGGAGCTGGCACGGGTTCTGGAGACATTCGACCAGAGATGTGCGGCGGCAAGTTAGATCATCGATCCTGATAATCAGTTCCCTTTATGATGGGGATGCTTAGCCCAAATAATAAAGAACAAAGAATCAGGGCACAAAGAGAGCTTCTCCGCAGCAATACAGCCACACAATTCGGCAAGAAGCCAGAATTCTATTGACGACAAATCACCAGAACCCTCTTGAGAAATTATATTCCATGCTATTAATGGAAAGGTTTTTAAAACTGCCTGCGGTCTTCTGTTATCATGGTGAGATTCGCATGCTTACTGGATCGTTAGCCGGAGGACGCGTCCTCTCAAGGTGCCTTCCCATGATTGGCATTGTCGCAGCTGGATTGCTGCTTTTATTCCTATGTACCGCCCAGGCGGATGATGGCGGTGATGATGGCAGCGTCGAGATGCTGACCATTGCTGACTCCACAGGTGACTGGGGCTATCCCTCGCCCTACGGCCATTACTCCCGCGGACCGGGATATGTGAGAATGAGCCTGATCTTCGATACATTGACCTGGAAGGATGAGAAGGGCATCATCCCCGCTCTGGCAGAGAGCTGGGAGATGGAGGGAGATGATGCCTATACATTCAAACTGAGAGATGATGTTCTCTGGCATGATGGCGAGAGGTTCACCGCCAATGATGTGCTCTTCACCATCGATTATATCAAAGAGCATCCTTATATGTGGGTCTCCTCCGATATCATAGGGACGGCAGAGGCGACAGACGATTATACAGTCAGGATCAACCTGAAGCAGCCTTATGCTCCCTTCCTGGAGCTGGTTGCTGGAACCCTCCCCATTCTCCCCGAGCACATATACAAGGGCATAGACAATCCAGCAGAGTTCAGGGATGATGCTGCTCTGGTGGGCACCGGCCCCTTCCAGCTTGTGGACTATGACCAGTCCCAGGGAAGCTATCTCTATCAGGCCTATGACGATTACTATCTGGGCAGCCCGAGGGTGAAACAGCTCAAGTTCGTCAAGGTGAACCCGGAACTGTCAGCTGCCGCCCTGGAGAAGGGGGATGTTAATGCAGCAAATGTGCCCCCAGAGGTGGCAGGGGGTCTTAAGGATGAGGGCTTCACAGTGCTGCTCTCTTCCCATGACTCTATCACCAAGATCATGGTCAATCATAAGAAGGAGCCTCTCTCCAATCCCGCCTTCAGGCAGGCTCTCTATTATGCCATCGATCGCCAGGCGCTGGTGGACAACGCCGCCCGCGGCTATGGGGTGCTGGCCAGCCCCGGCCTCTTCGCTGTGGACAATAGCTGGTACAACCCCCATGTAGAGCAGTACAACTACGAGCCGGCGAAGACAGAGGAGCTGATGGAAGGGCTGGGCTACTCCAAGGTGGACGGCCACTTCTTCAAAGAGGGCAGCCCAGTCAAACTGGAGATGCTCGTCACCTCAACCAATGAGCGGACAGGAGAGCTGATACGCCAGCAGCTCGAAGAGGCTGGATTCATCGTAAGCTTGCGCACTGTGGACTCCAAGACCCTTGATAGCCTGGTCACTGAATGGAAGTTCGATCTGGCTTTAAACAGCCATGGGGGCATGGGAGCAGACCCTGAGATCCTGAAGAGGATGACTGGCGAGGGGTATACATTCAACAGCGCCCGGTATACAGAGAACCCAGAGCTCAATGAGCTGCTGGAGCAGGAGGTGGCCGAGAACGACGAGCAGAAACGGAAGGCTCTGATCGACCAGATTCAGGTGATCCATGCCCAGGAGCTGCCAGTTCTTCCCCTCTACTATGCTGATACCTACTGGGCGCATGATGGCACAGTGAATATGTATTACACCAAACAGGGAATTGCAAATGGCGTTCCTATAGCATTGAATAAACAGATCTTTGTAAGCTAAATTGTAATCTAAATGGAGGATAATACAGAATGAAATTTGTGATCTGTGGCAAAGGCGGAAGCGGAAAGAGCACCGTCTCCGCTCTCATCGCCCGAGAGATGGCATCAAGAGGGGAAAAAGTGCTTGTGGTGGACACCGATGAGTCCAACTTCGGTCTGTACAAGCAGCTGGGACTCCCCCAGCCCAAGGACTTCATGGACTCGCTGGGCGGCAAGAAAGGCCTGGGAGAGCGGATGAGGAAATTCATGAGCTCTGAGGGAAAGGAGAAGCTCTCCATCCTTCAGGATTTCACAGTAGAGGATATACCAGCAGAGCTTATTGTGGGTGAGAACGGCATAAAGCTGGTTGCCATCGGCAAGATCCATGACTACGGCGAGGGCTGTGCCTGCCCCATGGGCGCTTTGGCCCGGGAGTTCATCGAGAAGCTCAAGGCAGATGGAATGCATGTGATTGTGGATACCGATGCGGGAATTGAGCACTTCGGCCGGGGGGTGGAGGCGGGCAGCGACAGGATCGTAGTGGTCATAGACCCCAGCTTTGAGTCGGTGCAGCTATCAGAGAAGATCTCTGAGATGGGGGCGAAGATCAACAAGCCAGTCTACTTCATCCTCAACCGGATGAATGAGGATTCTGCAGAGCTCCTCTCTTTAGTTGATAGGGAGAAGGTCATAGGCAGCGTGCCTTTTGATCGCGGTGTCTTCCAGGCCTGCCTGAAGGGCAGTCAGGTGCCCCAACTGGCGGAGATGAAGGAGATCGTGGATAGGCTTCTAGCCGAATGATGCCGATATGATCCTGAATCCGAATCAAAGATCGCAGATCATGCCTCTTCCGGTAGTGCTCTTATCCACTATCTCCTCAGACGGGGTGCGAAATGCTGCACCCTGGTCCTGTGTGATCCCCATCCTTCGGCCACTGGAGGAGGTGCTGATTGCCTCCTGGCTGAAGAGGGATACCCTGGAGAACATCCGCCAGACGGGGGAGTTTGTGATCAATGTGCCTCGGGCTGGAATGGAGGAGGCAGTCATGGCCTGTGCCAAAAGCTTCTCCCCGGAGGTCGATGAGTTCGAGGAGGCAGGGCTTGTGGCCAGGCCATCGGTCAAGGTCAGTGCCCCAGGAATCGAGGGCTGTCTGGCCTGGGCCGAGTGTACTGTAGTGGAGGAGATCGCCCGGGAGAGGTACGTGCTCGTCATCGGCCGGGTGGCACATCTGGAGGCAGACGACAGGTTCTTTTCCCCCGAGAACGGAATGGACTTCGAGAAGGCCAAGCCGCTATGCATAATGGGCTCGGAGAGGGGAATGCATTTTGCCTCTCCTGCTGATACAGGATATAAAGGAGGATCTGCCAGGGAATAGTGCCTTTATCCTCAGATTCCGGACTGGAATACATCCTCAGCCCGGCTTTGATTTTTTTTTTCATTTGAAAAATTGTTCTCACCCATCGAGCGGCTCAATCGAAAGCTTTTTGATATTTCAGCCATTCAAAGATTAGTAATTCTGATTCGCATCTGCAAGATTGATATGAAATAGACTGGGCTGGGGAATAGATCTGTCCTCTTTTGCAAGCTGATAGTCCAAAAGAGGCAGCTTCAAGATTATGCGGACGACCAGGAGAGGTGATGAGGACGGCAATCCAAGAGGATCGCATTGCTCGCGTGGAGGGGCTCCACACCGGGAGAATGCATTCTGCTGCTGTATTGAGCCACAGGGCAGAAACCCAGCCCGCCCCCTCTGAAGATGCCGATCATATGGAGGGGCCGGCAGCAGTGAGGGGACTGGAGGACGCCCATCTTGCCATCATCCATTTCATGAATGAGGGAGCAGTCATACTATCTGAGGAGGGGAATATCCTTTATGCCAACAGCAGCTTTGCCAGAATGGTGAAATCATCATTGCAGGAATTGAGCGGCAGCCCCATCCACAGATTCATTTCTCCTCTTGGCCCAGGCGAGATTGAAAGACAGCTGAAAGAAGAAAACCCTGGCGTCCACAGGATCTCCCTTCAGGCCCTTGACCGGAGCACTCTTCCCGCCCTGGCCTCATTTCATCCCCTGGCGCAGGGCGAGGACGGACCCCTCACAAAGGACAGATTCAATGCTGCTGCAATAGCCATCTTCAGGGATCAGAGCGATATAAAAAGAAGAGAGAGCCTGGAGGCGGCAGAGAGGCTGGCTCGTTCTATCATTGAGCAGGCCACAGAGGTCATAGTGGTCTGCGATGATGCCGGGAGGATTGTCAGGGCCAGCGATATCGCCGCCCTCATCTGTGGGCAGGATCCGGCTTATTTGTCCTTCGAGGAGTCATTTGATCTGCGTCAATCGGATGGAAAAATCCTATATCCCGTTCAGGCGGCGCTGGATGGGAGAATCATGCTCCGGTCCGAGGCCAGGCTGCGTTGCTGTAACGGCAAGCTCTTCCATCTCCTTGTCAGTGCTGGACCGCTGAGGGACCACAGAGATGAGATCATCGGCTGTGTGATCACCCTCTTTGATATCACTGAGCAAAAGGAGATGGAAGATGAGCTGCGCAAGGCAAGGGACGAGCTGGAATTGAGGGTGCAGGAGAGAACAGCGGATCTATCTCGGGCCAAAGAGGAGCTGGAAAGGATAAATGAGGAGCTACTCCGGGAGATAGAGAAGCATAAGGAGACAGAAAAGGCCCTCATCAAAGCGAAAGAGTCAGCCGAAGCTGCTGCCCAGGCCAAGTCCGACTTCATGGCCAATATGAGCCATGAGATAAGAACCCCCATGAATGCAATCATCGGTATGACCTCCATTCTGATGGATGATGAGAAGCTCAGCTTTGAGCAGAGGGATTTCATAGAGACCATCAGGATAAATGGGGATGCCCTGATGATCATCATCAATGATATCCTGGACTTCTCCAAGATGGAGAGCGAGAAGACAGTCCTGGAAGAGCTGCCCTTCGAGCTGCGCGACAACCTGGAGGAGGCCTTCGACCTCGTCTCAGCCAGTGCCAGGGATAAAGGGTTGAAGCTGAGCTATATGATAGATGAGAATGTGCCTGATTATATCATCGCCGATCCCAACCGCCTCCGTCAGATCCTGGTAAACCTCTTACATAATGCCATTAAGTTCACTGCAAAGGGTGAGGTGAAGCTATCTGTGCGGGCGAAAAAAGCCCAGGACTTCAGCCCTGCCCTCGATTCATATGAGATCTGTTTCTCAGTTCAGGATACAGGAATAGGCATCCGTCAGGACCAATTAAGCCTGCTCTTTCAGCCCTTCTCTCAGGTGGATGCCACATTGACGCGAGAGAATGGAGGAACGGGCCTGGGCCTGGCCATCAGCAAGAGATTGGTGGAGATGATGGAAGGAAGAATATGGGTGGAGAGCGAGATCAATAGGGGTTCGACCTTCTCCTTCACCATCAAGGCAAATAGAGCCCGGGGAGAGGGCAGATCATTGATCGGTGTCCAGCCCCATCTGGCAGGAAAGAGCATACTGATAGTAGAGGACTGCCGGTCGTGCCGTCATATCCTGGGCGGATATGCCTACTCCTGGGGGATGTCCCCCCTGATTGCCGCATCGGCTCAGGATGCATTAAACTGGATTCAAAGGGGAGACAGATTTGATGTCATCGTTCTGGACATCAATGTGCCCCAGATGGATGGAGTGGCGGTGGCAGAAGAGATCAGGAAGTATGATCGATCCATTCCCCTGATCATGCTGGCCTCCACAGCCGAGCAGATAAGCCCGGGCATCTTCGATGCTTATCTGATAAAGCCCATAAAGCCCTCCCAGTTGCATAAGATCCTGACTGGCATCTTCGTCATCCGTGAGGGCCAAGAGCAGCCAAAACCTTCACGGAGGAGCGAAGAGGCAGAAGAGCAGCCAGATCACCTCAAGATACTCCTGGCAGAGGACAATGCATCCAGCCAGAAGGTGGCTTTGCGGATGCTCAAACGGCTGGGCTACCGGGCAGATGTGGCGGCAAATGGAATTGAGGTACTGCAGGCGCTGGAACGCCAGCCCTATGATCTGGTGCTGATGGATGTGAGAATGCCGGAGATGAACGGCCTGGAGGCTGCAAATATCATCCGCCAGCGCTGGCCTGATAGCGGTCCCTCGATAATTGCAGTTACTGCTTATGCTCTGGAGGGAGACCGGGAGAAGTGCCTTGATGCGGGCATGGATGGATACATCAGCAAGCCCATTCGGATAGAGGATCTATCAGAGAAATTAAGCAACATCCGGCCCCGCCCTTGCCGCAGCAATAGATGAGGGCGCTGGCATACTCATTGATGTGCCAGAAGACCGCCTGAGGCCCGTCGATGGCCGGTTGATTCTGCCCATTCATCTTCCAGCACCAGCCAGATCTGATGGAGTTCATCCATAAGTGCCATTTTCCATCTCAGCTATAAACGAGTTGAGCTTCAGTACGGGAACCACCGGCACACCCTCATAGGTCTTGATCTCCTCCTCGATGAGGGTCACCACCACAGCTACAGCCTCTCTGCCGGTCAGCGTCTGGTAGAATGCACATCTCTCTTTATGCTGCTCGATGGCTCTCTTCAATGCCGATAGCCGGGGGCGGTGGCCGCTCCACCTCTTGCACTCCACCAGAACTGTCCTGCCAGCCCTGCAGGCGATGACGTCATACTGCCTGCGCTCCCTTTGCAGAGTCCTCACTATATTTATTTCCACAGAAAAATCGTTTTGTTCGAATATATGGCCGACCAATCTCTCAAAATTCTGCCAGATGGCCTCAGTGGAGGCCCTCTCCAGATCGCTCAGGGACTTGATCTGGGAGAAGTCGCAGATCTCCTTGATTTGTGCCCTCAGCCCACCCGCCTCCTATAAAAAAGGTTCTTTGCTCACCGCTGAGGGGCGAAGGCACAGAGGCGGGATAGAGCATCTCCCGATCCCCCGGCAGAGAGCAGCAAAGAACCAGAAGAGCTGAGTGGCCGCCTCCTCACAGCCCCTCTTAACCCTTTATCTTCTCCACCCTGACTGCGCATGCCTTGTACTCCGGAGTCTTGGCCTGGGGATCGAGGGCTGCATTGGTCAAGAGGTTGGTCAGGACATCCTGATAGTGGAAGGACATGAAGACCA
>Ga0255340_1000113_pt1 | contig 134911 bp, 136 predicted proteins | sample wastewater_treat_7_FD_192417 | JGI IMG/M metagenome (GOLD analysis project Ga0255340, IMG submission 192417) | Wastewater microbial communities from Lulu Island WWTP, Vancouver, Canada - plant10 | ecosystem: Engineered > WWTP > Wastewater > Unclassified | place: Canada: Vancouver, British...
GTATCATCCCACTCCTTAGCATCGGCCTCACTCCACAATCGTTCTCCGATCATGGTAGCCGTTATTTTCGAGTGGGTCAATTTTCACCGGCGATCTGGGTCAATTATATCCCGGCGATAACAATAGAAAGTGCGCTTTGTGCGGACTTGGAAATGAAGCGAATGCTTTGCAGCTTGTTGTCTTTGAGAGCCTTCTGGCATATATCAGTGAAATCTACCAGCTCAAGGAGTTCTGGATTGATGAAAAGAGCTGTAACACTCCTTATGGAGCTGTTCTTGCCAAGTGGTGCGCTCAACGAAGCAATTATGGACCGAGCGCAAAGGTTGTGGTGCGCGTAAAAGAGGAAGAGCCTGAGAAGTGGGAAAACTGCATCTCGGATTATGTGCCGCCTTATTCCTCTGTGGTTAATCTTGGCATTGACACCGATGAGTGGTCAGCGATATGTGCGGACACGATCAGACAATGCAACTGCGTGATTACAGATTTTAATTCGCCCGATGCAGCGTGTGTGCTTGAGATTTGCACTAAATCCGACTCTAAGTACCTATTTGACATTCCGAAAACCAAATATGAGATTGATCAACAATATTAAATATGGGAGAAAGAAAAATGAGTACATCTACTATGGACGAACTCGGAAGAGTAGTCATCAAAAGTGACATCCGCGATGCACTGAGCGTTGGCAAAGGTGCGAGATTTGATGTGAGCGTCAAAGACGGTGCGATCATCCTCCGTCCGGTCGAAAAGGTATGCGCAGTATGCAGATGCCCGATTGATGGGAACAAGGAAATGCCGTTATGCGATGGCTGTATTTCCAAAGTCAAAGCGATGACAGTATGACAGTCAAATTAGAGCCTCAGCTTTCCATCTGGAAGGCTGAGGCTCTTTTTCTCACTCTGCAAGTAACTTTTTGCGATAGGATAGATCAAATACGATCCGGTGATAGTCAAGAATGCGACGCTCCTTGAAGAGCTTTTCGGCAAGTAGCGTAAGAGGATCATTCAACAGATCATCAGAAATGCCAGTCTCATTGATGAAACGCGCCCACTCGAAAGTCTCTGCAACAACATCAGTCTCGACGAGCTTAGGAACGAGTGCATTGCTGATTATCATGGCAGGATCGTCCTTGAATGTGTCGGCAAGCTCGTCCGCTGTGCAATCATCATAGACTTCGATGTGACCGGAGAGCATAGCATCTAACTTCATGAAGTCATCGGCTACATCCCGTGTCAAAGTAATTGCAACATCGCCTTTTCCATCCGGTATTGTGATATACTCAGCCAATTCAAGCTCATAAGGCAGACCATCAATATGTGCAGTCAACCGGAACATCTGACATAAATAAGCAGAAGTCTCTTCGATTTTATCCTCATCCATGAAGGCAAGAGGATTATACTCTTCGCATTTCCAATCAATTTTGCCTTGCTCGGTCAATCGTGCAATTCGTTTAAGCAATTCCATCTGTTCTTCAATTCTGAGTTCATCTAACATAATCTGTACCTCCATTTATTTTCGTTTGAACTCTAAGACCACATCGCCATTTTCAGCAATCGTCATGCTCATGGTCTTGATATACTGAGACATAAACTGCTTCTTCTCGGCTGCGCTCATTTCAATCCGTGTAGCTCGTAATGCCTCGTCGAACATCTCATTGATATTCAGTCTGACTGTATTGTCGATATACCGGTACATTTCTTTGAACAAAGCACTGTGCTTGATGTCCTCCGTATTACCAGAATAGAAGTCATCTATGTAACAGTAGAAAATACCGGCGTTTACAAGGGCATTCTTCAAATCCGGTCCGCAGCTCTCTCGTTCAATCATAACTAAGAAACGAGCTTCATTAAGGGATGAGATAAGTCCCCAGTAGTCGGAATCGCTGGACACGATAATGAAGGAATCCACATTGTTCTTGTAATGCTCCTGACAAGTTCTTGAAATGAGCATTACATCGACAAGAGACTTGTTTTGCTTCACGCGCTCAATCATCATGTGTTCTACGGGGATCTTCGTAAAGCTATCTAAAATGCGCCATGCAGAAGCCGTATGGACATCATCAAAGAGGATGATGGAAGTAATCTTCTGCGTATATTGGTAATCAAGATTTTTCAGGGTTGCGCAGAGCTTGTACGGATCGGAGTTCTCGCAGTCCACCACTACAACAACTTTGTCACTGCTCCCGATAAACTCATATATGCTGCCCTTGATGTAGCTGCCAGCATCGGACACCTTGCTGTATTCTGAGAAATAGTCATTATTCCATTGATATAGGAGCGTGACAAACTTCTTATCGTTGTACAGAATGTTTCCTGCCTCTTGCGGCACCCAGTTAATGTACATCTGATATGGGTAGAAAAGAAGACGAGAGTAGTAAAGGTCTGCGGCAGCCTTTGTTCCGGCTTCGCTTAGTCCTTCCGGCATAATAAAGAGGTTTTTGACATATTGCCAATTTATCCAGAGGGGAAACAGCTTTTTGCAGTTGTTAATACGATCTGAGATGAGCTTGTTAATTTCAATGATGTGATGACATAGTTTCGTGCTGGATTTTTTTATGAAGTTGATTCCGTCTGCACTGAGCTGATTTAAGCTCTCTTGTGGGACATACTCAGGCATATTGATGATGGACGAGTATTCAAACCTCATTCTATCGTTGATATACTTAAAGTTTCGCTCTATGGCGGTACGGATGATGCAGAGATGCCGGATTATTCGCGCCGTCTTATCTGCCTCAAGTCTATCGTATATGTCTAATTTAGGGGCTTCATGTTCGTTATCAAATATTCGTTTCGGGACACCGATCAAATACGCAACTTTAGAAACAATCTCATAGGTGCTGTCTTTATAGGTAATCTTGTCGTCTTCGGATGTGGAATCGTCGATAATGTCAGCATCCGTAACTACATTATCGGGGGTGGCAATGCACTCTTCTTCGGTCAACATAGTAACATCGAGCGCGTCCATATATGCTCCTTTCGCTGAGGTTGGCTTTTCGTTTGTTCAAGCATGATAAGGACATTGTAGACATCTGTTCCGTTGTTTCTCATTCCATTCAATAGGTGGAGTGAAGGTTTGGAGGACGCCGGGCTTCATTATCCTATTCGCAACATCAGTTATTTCCATGCAATCAATCGAGGCAATTACTCTTCTTGCGACGGGACAATAAATGTGATCCTTATCAATAATTCGGGCTGGATCATCGAATGATATATCAGCAACTATCGGTATATCATCTGTATTCACCAAATCATCCCCCTATCTGCTATAAGACTTTTCTAAGCTGGTTAATTTTCTCGGTAAGCGATGCAACTTCGTTCTGTGCTGTTACAAGCTCTTTTTTCCTTTGATCTGCTTCTTTTAACGCTGCCATTATTTCTTCGTCAGCCTTGAGGAAACCTCCGGTGTAGGCAGTTGGAAATTGGAACTTCTTTTCTCCGGCAGCAAACACAATAACCTGAATCCCGTTTATTTGAGAGATTATTTGTCCCTTTCCAAATGCCTTGTGTGTCACTTCCATTCCTGTCATATCAACATTGTTGTCACTGACTACATTCAGCTCATTAAATCTCTCAGTTGCAGCGGCGAGTTCAAGTTCAAGGCTCTCTATCTCGTCGCGGATCTGCGCTCTCTTGATTCGTTCTTTCGCAGATGTGGTCTGAATTATGCCGTCAGTATAGAAATGATAGGTATGGGCGCAATAAATGATGTCATACACCAGAATGTGAAGTTCATCATCAAATCCTCTTGCTTCTTTTTCAAAACGGCGAGAGTGCAGCTCCATGATTTCATCATTCTCAGATACAGCACTCAGCAACTCATCGCACATCCGGTAATACTTGGCAAGGGAGAAGGTTTCACCACTTCCGAAGTCATCTCCGTATTCAATGCAGTTTGCCCATTCTGTTGCCTCAGTAGCTTTGAAAATGTAGTTATCGCTCGGATAGCGGAGACTGAGGTAGTAGATGACATTATTCATCTTTTGAGGGTATTTCCAGCTCCCGGAGGCATACTGATCTATCTTTGCATTCATCTTTTCCATGAACGCATAAATGCGATCCTGCCTTGCCTCCAAATCACCGCCGTCTTCTCTATAAAGCTCCCTAAAACATTCACGGACAAACTCAACCTCGTTTGGCTGTTTAAGTAACAACAGAATGCCGCCAATAGGCTGAACGGTTGCACTGTCGATCAGATTACTCATCTCTTTAGTTGATGCCTTGAACATAGAAACAAAATCTTCTGCATCAATATCCCAATGCTCAACAAAGCAGCTCTCAGCTCTCCACTTATAACCTTCGTCGTTACCGTCCACATCATTGAGTTCGGCAAAATGGGAAATGTATTGTTCAAATATCAGATTGAGGTTATGTGTGTTCATTGCTTCTTCCTCCAATCAGTTTATCGTCATCACATTGTCAGTCCACATTTCGCACTGACTCATTACGGTCTGGACAGCATCGTCCATGCCTTCCGGTGGGTACTTATGCTTCTTGAGAAGTCTCTTGACCAACCTACGCATACCGGCTCTTGCGCTCTCCTTTTTCTGCCAATCAATCGTCCGGTTCTTGCGGAGAAGGTCTGTCAGCTCCTTCGTGATGGCTATAAGCTCATCATGCTCATAGAAGTCCTTAATCGCTTGAGGCTTTGTGAGTGCATCATAGAATGCCAACTCATCAGCGGTCAAGCCCATTGCTTCACCTTCTGCGGTTGCATCTGCGATCTCTTTAGCCAGCTTCAGCAACTCTGCAATGACTTCCTCATTGGTGAGCATACCGTTCAGATAGCGATTCATCGCTCCCTGAATAAGCTCGGAGAACTTTTCAGATTTAACGATGTTTGTCCGGCGATAGATGGAGACCTGCTCTGCAATCAGTTTCTTCAACAGCTCGACGGCAAGGTTTTTCTCCTTCATGTTCGCAACTTCTTCAAGGAACTTGGGATCGAACAATGAGAACTCAGACTGCACATCGGAGAAGAGATTGATCACACCTTCGCTCTTAATGCTGTGCTTCAAAAGCTCATTGATACGCTCATTGACTTCGGGGAGAGTGAACTTCTTGCCCGTACCACCAGACATCAGTCTGACGATCATCGTTCTTACAGACTCAAAGAATGCAGCTTCAAAGCGTGTCTTCTCATCAACTAAGCTGCCGCAGAGAGACAGAGCTTGTCTGAGCAGCAGAGCCTCTTTGATATACACATTCTGCGTCTTTTCGTTGTCTGGTAGGTCGTGTTCAGCAACACTCTTTCCGAGAATGAAGTTTACGCCTCCGCTGATGGTCTTCGCCTTATCCAGATCAGAGCCGGTCATAAACTTCGCATAATCAAATCCGTGGAAGAGATCACGGCACACAGACAGCTTCTCAAGGAACTTGGGATATGCAGCCTTGCTGACATCGGTATCGCCATAGTTCTTCTTGTCTCTGGTGGTGTAGTCGTTCATGGCTTGCTTCAATGCAGCAGCAATGCCTACATAGTCCACTACAAGACCGCCTTCTTTGTCCTTGAAGACACGGTTTACACGGGCGATGGCTTGCATCAGGTTGTGACCAGCCATCGGTTTATAGACATACATAGTTGCGAGAGAAGGAACATCAAAGCCGGTCAGCCACATATCAACGACAATGGCAATCTTCATGGGCGAATTGTTGTCCTTGAACTTTCTTGCCATATCGTCCTTGTGAGCCTTGTTGCCGATGATCTCACGCCATTCTTCGGGATCATTGTTGCCTTGCGTCATAACTACACCAACTTTTTCAGTCCATGCAGGACGCAGCTCAAGAATGCGCTTGTAAATCTTCATGGCAATAGGACGAGAGTATGCTACGATCATCGCTTTGCCGGTGAGGATATTTGCGCGGTAGTTCTCATAGTGGTCAAGGATGTCGTTTACCAGAGACTCAATCGTCTGGTCAGCACCCAGAATAGCCTCCATCTGACCAAGCTCTTTCTTGCTTTTTTCAATGACATACGGATCTGCATTCTGCGCCATGATGTCATATTCCGTGTCGATGAGGCGAAGCGTGTGTTCATCCAGCTTGAGATGAATAACACGACTTTCATAGTAAACCGGTCTGGTAGCTCCATCTTCAACGGCTTGCGTCATGTCGTAAATGTCGATGTAGTCACCGAACACTTCACGCGTGCTGCGATCCTTAGAAGAGATAGGAGTTCCGGTAAAGCCAATGTATGTAGCATTTGGGAGGCTGTCTCTGATAATTCTGGCTGTACCAATAACGGTCTTAGCCTCAACCTCTCCATTTTCTTTCTGCTTGACTACAACCTTCTCGGTTAAGCCATACTGACCGCGATGTGCTTCATCAGCCATAACGATGATGTTGCGGCGATCAGAAAGTGCTTCGCTGCTTTCTTCAAACTTTTGCATCGTAGTAAAGATGATGCCGTTTGCTTGACGGTTTGCCAGCAGCTCTTTCAAGTGCTTACGGCTTTCAGCGTGTTGCGGAGTCTGTCTCAGGAAGTCCTTGCAACGCGAGAACTGTCCGTAGAGCTGGTCATCCAGATCGTTTCGGTCAGTGATAACAACGATTGTGGGGCTTTCCAGAGCCTCTTGCAGATAGTGAGCATAGAAGACCATAGACAACGATTTTCCGCTGCCCTGAGTGTGCCAGAAGACACCACCCTTACCATCTGTCACGGTGGCGTTCAGCGTGGAGGAAACTGCTTTCTTGACGGCAAAATACTGATGATAACCGGCAAGGATTTTGAAGGTATTCTGTCCATCCACATTAAAGCAGATGAAGTTCTTTACGATGTCGAGGAAACGGTTTTTCTCAAACAGTCCCTCAAAGAAGGTATCAAAGGCGGCGTACTGCGTATTCTCATAGCTGCCATCAGTAGTTTTCCACTCCATATAGCGATCCTCACCGGAAGTAATTGTACCGGCTTTGGATGTGGTCATATCGCTCATAACGCACACAGCATTGTAGATGAACATGGAGGGAATCTCGTACATATAGTTTCTGAGCTGACGGTATGCGTCGGATGCGTCCGTCTCTTCACGGGACGGGGATTTCAGCTCAACAATAACAAGGGGCAGACCATTCACAAAGAGGATAACATCAGGACGCTTTTCAGAGTTTTCGATAAATGTCCACTGATTTGCAACCGTAAAGTCGTTATGGGCAGGATTTTTGAAGTCGATGAGATAAACGAGGGTGGAGCGTTCCTCGCCGTTATCGAAGTATTTGACCGGCACACCGTTTTGCAGATAGTCCATGAAAACCATGTTCTTTTGCAGCAGAGTTCCGGCTTCAAAGTTCTTGAGCCTATAAATAGCCTCATTTATGGCATCAACGGGCAAGCCCTTATTGATGCGCTGCAAGGAAGGCAGAAGGACATCCTCGTAAAGCGGAGAGTGATAGTCACGCTCTACTTCCGGTCCGTAGACATAGGTGTAGCCCAGCCCTTCATTGATTAGTTGGAGAACAGCGTTCTCGTAGTTGGATTCTGTGTAATATCCTGCCATAGTAAATGCTCCTTTGTGTTCGTTCTGCCGTAGCTGTCACTTTATCCTCTCAGCAATAGCATCAAGTTGAGCTGCGATCACGGCGAACTCGCAGTTTAAGTCCAGCGTTTTCACACTGATTTGATTGCCACTCATCTGATAGTCGTTGTCCGGCTGAATGGCATCATCGGTCCTGGCATACAGAAGCATACCGGAGATTGTTTCGTCGGGTGCAGCGTTCCAATTCTTGACATAGGTAAATATCTGATAAAGATTTCCTGAATGGAGCGTCTGCGTCATATAGGAAGCTTTCATCTGCATATTGTGAGAGTAATACTTTGCGTCGATGATAAGCGTTTTCTTTGTTTTCTTATTTGAGATCACAATGTCTGACTGCATGGTGGGCAGAAGTGTTCTGTACCCATCGGTCACTTGCCATGCGATCTGAGGGGAATAGGCTTTGATGTCGGGATGTTCTCTCTGGAAATATCCGAGGATGAACTTCTCATACAGCTTTGCCATTGTTTGATCATCGGCGTAGTCCATAACTCGTGTAGAGCCATCTGCGGAAGTCTGCAACAGTCCCTTAATTACAAGGTGGCATACCTCAATGATCATGCGGTAAGTCTGGTTATTCCGGTCATATTGGATGTCCCAGTTGATGTTGTGGATGTCCAGAACACTAACTCCATCAAAGAAGATGAGTAACTTGCGCAACTCTTTCTTCCTCGTCTTAGAGATGCTGGCTCGAAGCAGCAGTTCCATAGTTGTTTTGATGATCCGATTGGTGTAGGCATCGACGGAGAACTCATCGTAGGCACATACAAGCTGCTTTTTACGGATAGCTTGTGTCTTGATAGACTCACTGATTTCGATTTTTCCTCGTGGAGAGCCAAGAGCCTCTTCGTTGGTTATGTATTGCCTACATAAACCTCTCTTGATCTGGACAGAAACACCGCGACACAGAATTGCAGACAAAAGCTCCGCTGTATTCTCGAAGTCTTCTGTTGCGACATCTTTATAGCCTTGCTCATGCAGCACTTGAAAGGCATAGGCAAGCATATAGTAGATGTTCTGTATGCGGATCATTTAACCACCTCTCTGAGAGTGCGGCTCCAATCTTTGACTTTCGCAGCTTCATCAAACCAATACTCCTTGAGCAAGGGAATCAGCTCATATTCGACAACAGACTTCATCCATTCGTCATTGATGGTGGCTTTGGTGCAGAAGTAACTATGACCGATGCAGAAGCCCTCACCAAGAGAATCGTCATTTGCGATTGCCTCATTAAGCTGTTCGACGGTTGCGATCAGGCGGTCAAACTTCGGATTGTTAATCTTCGTTCTGTATGCTCTGAAACCGGACGAGCCAAATGCCGGAGAGATTTCAAAGAATGCGAAACGACGGCGAAGCGCATAGTCCAGCATAGCAAGGCTGCGGTCTGCTGTATTCATCATGCCGATGATGTGAACATTGCTCGGAATAGAGAATTGCTCATCAGCATAGAGAAGCTGCAATTCAACTCCGCGCTTATCGCTTTCGATCAGCATGAACAGCTCACCGAAAATCTTGCTCAGGTTGCCTCGGTTGATTTCATCAATGATAAAGAAGTACGGGCGATCATCCTCAGCAGCTTTACGGCAGAACTCATAGAAAACGCCTTTCTTCAACTCGAAGCCCGTCTCTGTGGGACGAAATCCCATGATGAAGTCTTCATAGCTGTAACTCTGGTGGAACTGCACCATCTTGACGCGGTTGTTATCTTTCTCGCCCATGATGGAGAATGCGAGACGCTTTGCAGCAAAGGTTTTGCCGACGCCCGGTGCGCCTTGCAGGATCACATTCTTCTTTGTCAACAAAAGAGCCTTGAGGGTGTTATAGCGTTCCTCATCCATGTAGACATCATGGAGGAAGTCATCTGCTGTGTAGGGATCAAAGGTTACTTCTTCCTCTTCGACATCAAGGATCTCATCCGCTTGTTTGTCTCCGTCAATGATGCTCTGCAATTTCTTCACATAATCGGTGTAAGGGGTAATGTCCGTCAGCGTTTTCATTACGCTCTGCTCAGGATGTTCCCATTCTCCCTTATCTGTCCAACGGACAGTACGAATATTACAGTAATTTCCGCGCTCAGGCGCGTAAACATATTCGCCTTCAACTACACCGCGTCCGAGGATTTGCTTTCTGCCTTTCTTGACAAAGATAATATCTCCCGGTTTGATTACATTTGCAAACTGCCATGTTGCGTGAACTTGATTTTTATATGAGCCATTGTCTCCATACAGCTCTTTCATTTTGTTGCGCATTTCGTCTTTGGAACTGTATGCCATGAGATCGCCCATGTCCTGCCAGCCAATAGCCATTATGCCTTCGGTGTAGTCACTCTCCCAGTTGACCGATCCATCACCAGCAGCATACAGCCAATAACGAACAGCGGCTTCATCGGAACTCAATGCAGCATCGGTTGTCTGTTTAGGAATAATTCCTTCAAAGATGCTCTCGTCAAAGGGAATATCAAGATTATGATCTTTGACAACCTTCATGCAGCCGCGACGCACACTTGCAGACTTGTTACCGGTCTGGTCATAGTAGTATTTGACATTTTCCTGAGTGGCTTTGAGCGCGGCAATCATCTTTTCCTTGCCGTAGTCCATACCAATATGCGTAATGAAATAGATGGTGGTTTCTGTGTTTGCCTTCCAGCTATACTTGCGTCCTTCCATCATAGCCTCAAAGACCATATAAACAGACTTGTACGATGTTTCTCCGAAACAAGGCACTTCTTTCAGCAAAGCGGCAATAGCATCCTGAATGGGCATTTCTCCGTCGTATGCTTTCTTGCAGTAATTATAGACGGTGATTTCACAGTCGTACTCATAGCCGATATACTCCCGAACGCCGCCCTTAGAATCAATAAACTCTTTAAGCATGGAAAGATCATGATAATAGCTGGTGGTGCGCTCATCGGCACGATCCGACATGATTTCCTGCACAAGATAATTTCGGATGTCTTCTTTAGCTGCCGCCATAGAAGCATCATCCGCAAAGCACTTCCAGAAAGAAAGTGCAATCGTATTCTGATAGAGATAGAAGGCATCGGAGACATGGGTGCGCACAGTGCTTTCAGCCCAGTCAGGGTGCTTCTCTTGCAGATATTCCTTGTATTCCTTTCTGACTTTACTAACTGTGTTACCAATATCCATTACCTTTACCTCCGGTTTTTGATGGTTATATTATACCGCATACACGGCGGCTCGTGGTCGCATACCGAGCGACATTCGGTGCTAAACGATAATTTAGAGCAGCAAGCTCAGTCCTATTTTCAAGAATTATTCGTTGATAACGCCGATCCAGAGTGGACAACCGGCACAATCAGCGATCTCGGTGCTGTTGTCGGAGGCAGTACCCCCTCAAAAGCTAAACCAGAGTATTATACTGAGTCTGGTATAGCGTGGATAACCCCGAAAGATTTGTCTGTCAACAAATCGAAGTTCATCTCTCATGGTGAGAATGACATCACCGAGCTTGGTTTGAAGAATAGCAGTGCATCAATCATGCCCGAAGGAACTGTTTTGTTCTCATCTCGTGCGCCCATAGGTTACATTGCTATCGCTGCTGGTGAGGTAACAACAAATCAGGGCTTCAAGTCAGTCATTCCTAAGTCGGAGATTGGAACACCGTTCGTATATTTCTTCTTGAAACACAATCTCCCGGTTATTGAAGGTATGGCATCTGGCTCCACATTCAAAGAAGTCTCTGGCAGTACAATGAAAAACATTCCTACGGTTATTCCTGACGCTGAAACTCTTGCCAGATTCAATGATTTTTGCGCTCCAATCTTTGCACAACAGCGCATTTTGGAGGAACAAAGTCAATCGCTTGCAGCATTGAGAGATAATTTGCTGCCAAAGCTGATGTCCGGCGAGATTGATGTCTCTGACATCCAGCTCTAAGCCGCTAAATTATCGTTTATCTTCTGATTGCATTCAATCTTTGAATCAAGAGCAGAAAGAATAGCTGCTATCCGTTTCTGTTGATCTAACGACGGACACTGTATTTCATAGGACGAAAAGGAAGACTTGTTGACAATAGGTACAGCAGTCGATGTTTTACTGATAAAGTTCAATTCTTTACCCAAAATCAGCATTGCATAATAAACAAAAGAAACATCAAAACGGTCTTTATCCACAATGATTGAATTTATCTGCTGATTTGTCACGGTCTTTTCCGTGGTGATGACAACTTTTCCAAGATCAGAGCCAATACAGCTAACACAAACTGCATCCGGGGGGAGCAATGTGTTTTTCACTTCTGATAAACCTTTCTCAGTCAGGGTTTTAGCTGTCTTGCTCACATACTTGACTGACATATCATCTGACGGAGTTAGAAACGGAATATCTCCACCGTAGTTTTCAGGAATGGCAGTTTTGGGTGTTTTTCCGGTTACGATCCGTCCTAACTCAGCAACTTTTACTGATTGCCATGTATTCATTATGGTCACCATCCTATCCGATGTATTTTCTATGTGCCAGCTTCACATTCTGTTGCTTCACCATCGCATAGTGCATGGTGGTGTCGATCTTCTGATGCCCTAAGAGCTGCTGGACTTGCTCTATGGGCATTCCTTTATCTATGGCTGATGTAGCCAGCGTCCGTCGGAACTTGTGTGGATGTACCTTCGCTAAGTTCAACCGTTTTCCAAGTTCACGCAGCCGTGTTTCTACGCCTCCGATCATAAGTCGGTCATACGGTGCTTTCAGAGAGACAAATAGTGCTGGATTTGCGTCGGTCCTGCAGCTTAGATAGTTTTGCAAGTGGATCTTTGTCCTCGCATCAAAATAGACCAGACGCTCCTTGTTTCCCTTGCCGATGACCACACATTCACGCTCATTGAAGTTGATGTCTTCACGGTTGAGAGTAACAAGCTCTCCAACACGCATCCCAGAGGATGCAAGAAGGTCGATGATTGCTAAGTCTCTCGCCGTTGAGCAGTTGTCACGCATCAGCTCCAATGCCTCATCCGTGTAGGTGTCTTTGATCACCTTCGCAGTCTTGACTTTGTGAATCCGGCGCACCGGACTTTTCACAATGAAGTCCTCGTCTTCGAGCCAAGAGAAGAAGCTGGACAGAATGCGACGGATATTATCTATCGTCACTTTGCTCGATCCTCGCTGTATCTGATAGCTGGTCAGATATTTGCGAAGCTCATCCGTTGTGATCTGCTGCGCAGTCTTTCCAATGCTGGAAGTCATAGCCTCTATGGTCTTCCGATAATAGCTCAAGGTTTTCTCAGAGCATCCTTCTATTCTCTTTGCGGAGATAAATGCCTCTACTGCATCGCGGTCATCAGTTTCTATGCCATCATTAAAGCTGACAGTTGCTCCTTGCAGCGTTTCGCTCAATGCGCTCCTGAGCTGCATCAGTTGTTCGTTGTTGAGATACGGCAGCATCTTTCGCTGTATCTCTGAGATAAGTTGTTCTTTCATTGTCGTGTCTCCTTTTTGATTTAAGAGAACGACGAACAGTGGCAGTTCCTTTGAATAAACTCTCGCCACTGCTGAGAGTTAATAGGGCGGTAAACGATAATTTAGCGGCTTGATTCCTTGAGTTTCTGGAACTGTTTCTTCCATGCACGAGATGGTTTTCGGCATACACAATCTTCTGACGCAAAGGCGCAAATGCCCGGAATACCGTTATTGCCGCAAATATCTGGATTGTTTTGTCTGCATCCGTAGGTTGTCCCTTCCGTGTCCAACGGATGTAGAGGTGCATTGAAAGCTATTTTGACAGACTTATTGCTCATAGAGATACCTCCGATACATCAATCTCACCAGACATTAGTTTTGGAAGTAGTTCGTCCCTTAGAGCTGCCAACTTCCGGGCTTCAATCCTATTTGAGATCATCAACTCAAAAATAGGCTGCATGATTGAACTAATCTCCATGTAGGATTCTTCGGAAGGGATCAGGACTTCTGCTTTGGATAGTTCCTCGCGTTTGATGTGTCCCATAGTTGTTGCCTTGTCAGCAGCGATAGCAATAAAGCGATCAAGGTGGTGCGCTGTCCACAAGTAGTAAAACCACTTGTCATAGACATCAGATATAACTTTGAAGAGATGCTGATTTAAGCCACAAGTTCCTCCGCACCAAATATCCACAAGCAGACTACCAGACCAAGAGAATATAACATCACCATCATGGACGATATATTCAGATTTAATGTTCGGAGAGCATAGTTCGCTGCTACTATCGCATGAGCCTTGACGGAGTTCCTTGATCTTCAACACGGGAAGACCAATTTCATCCTCAAGAGGACGGAACTTCTGCATTGCAAGACCATTCAAATAGTTGGCAATATCCAAAAGATTGCCCGTTCTCCATCCATCAGGGACAGACGCAAGATTGATGAAGCGGTTAGCAAAGATCGCCTTTGCTTGAGCATATAAATTATCGTTTATCTGCTGATTAGAACTAATCTTGTCATCTAAGCAACCGAGCAAAGCTGCGATTTTTCGTTGCTCGGAAGGTGTTGGAATGGAACACTCTATTTTATTCAATATCTCTTGCGTGAGCAGCGGTTGGCTGGTTCCAATATGGCGCTCGTTCAGGTGAAGTCCTTTGAGTAAATAGTACAGAAAGCGAGTGTCATTATCTCCGACGGGTAGTGCTGCGATAGCATTATCAGATACCCAGCATCGGCTATCTTCCAGATACACACTTCCACAATATGCGCCAACTCGTCCGATGATAATGCAGTTTTCATAGTTTGAATTATCGGCATATCCGAGTATTCCATTGCCTCCGTATACCGGGAAATTTCCTTCGGTGGCAGGTCTTTTCTTGCCATTCTTAAATTGAATTACTTCATTCAATGTTGTTATCTTCATATCCATTATTTAACCTCCGTTTCATCTGAACGCATAGGATCTGGAGCGTCGATGATGAAGTACGGACTCATGCTACTCTTAGACGCGAAAGTAAGTGTTTCGCCAGAAGAAGCAACTTTACATTTTTGCATAACATCGCTTTCTGCCTTCTCAATATTTACAACACGAAACCAGAACTTGAAGTCCTGAGCCATGTGGCGATAGTAGGAAGGGATTTCGTCAAGCGGCGGCGTGGCTCGTTGCGCAGCATCTATGTAAGCCCAGTATCTACTGCTCTTTCCGCTATGAATTAGAAGAATGCGAGGGCGTTCACTGCTCATCAACAAACCAACTGTTTTGTCAGAAAGCACAGAGCCAAGTTTTCCGTACCACACATGACCTATCTTATCAATCAAAGTGCTGTGAGCTGCAATCGTACCTTCGGGGGGTGCAAACTTTTCTGAAAAGCGTAGTGCGATTGACTTCATTTTTGCGTCCTCCCGTTAATCTATTGCATAACCAATGCTGTTCAATTTTTCTTTTATCTCAGCCTCAAGATCATGAGACTTCGCAAAGAGTTCGGAAAGCTCGGAGGTCAGACGGCTCATCTTTTCCTCAAAAGGCTCACCATCGTCTTCTTGATCTTCGATGCCCACATAGCGTCCCGGAGTGAGGATGTAGTCCTGCTTTGCAATGTCCTGAGTAGTGACAACAGCACAGAAGCCCTTTTCATCCTCAAGAGTGCCTTCGACATAAGCGTTGTATGTATCAGCGATCTTCTTGATGTCCTCATCGGTCAGTTCGCGCAGTTTGCGAGTAACCATCGTGCCGAGCTTTCGTGCGTCGATGAACAGTGTCTTGCCTTTCTGTTTCTTGTTCTTAGAAACAAACCAGAGAGACACGGGAATCTGTGTAGTGTAGAAGAGCTGTGTAGGCATGGCTATGATGCAGTCCACGAGATCGGCATTGATAATGTTCTTGCGGATCTCACCTTCGCCACCAGACTGAGAGGACAGAGAGCCGTTCGCAAGCACCATGCCAATGCGTCCGTTAGGAGCGAGATGCCAGATCATGTGCTGCAACCAAGCGAAGTTTGCATTACCGGCAGGAGGCGTACCGTACTGCCAGCGCACATCGTCCATGAGCTTATCCACGCCCCAGCCGGAGAGGTTGAACGGAGGATTTGCCATGATGAAGTCAGCCTTGAGCTGAGGATGACAGTCGTTAAAGAAGGTGTCCGCATTGAACTTGCCGAGGTCAGCTTCGATGCCGCGAATGGCAAGATTCATTTGCGCCATTTTCCATGTAGTAGGGTTGGAGTCCTGACCATACACGGAAATGCTCTTGATGTTTCCTCCGTGATTTTCAATGAACTTGGAGGACTGAACGAACATACCACCAGAGCCGCAGCAAGGATCATATACGCGCCCGTTGTAGGGCTGCAAAACCTCAACCAGAGTACGAACTACGCAAGAGGGAGTATAGAACTCACCGGCGAGTTTTCCTTCCTGCTCCGCAAACTTGGAGAGGCAGTATTCATAGGTGCGTCCGAGAATATCCTTGCTGTTTCCATGCTCGATCATCTGAATGTTGGTGAAGAGGTCAACAACCTCACCGAGCCTTCTCTTGTCCAGCTCAGGACGAGCAAAGTTCTTCGGCAGAATGTCCTTGAGACGCTTATTTTCTTTCTCAATGCTGCGCATAGCATCGTCGATCACAGTGCCGATCTCAGGCGTATGAGCCGCAGCAGAAATGACACTCCAACGAGCGTTCTCCGGCACAAAGAAAATGTTGTCTGCAACATACTCGTCGATGTCTTCTTCAAAGCCGTCACCTTCTGCAAGGAGTTCCTGATACTTTGCCTCGAAGCGATCAGAAATGTATTTCAGGAAGATAAGACCGAGAACAACGGACTTATATTCCGATGCGTCAATATTGCCGCGAAGGACGCAAGCTGCATCCCAGATTTGTTTTTCAAAACCGATATTACTTGTGTTGTTTTCTGCCATGACAACAGCCTCCGTATATAGAATCTCTCACGATAATTTTACAAAAATAGCTGTACGAAAAAACGGACTTATTTCTTGTCCACTCGTACAGCTTCGCATATTTCTCCAATGTCACAATTCAGATAATCGCAAATGCGCAGCAGCACCGAAAGAGCAACCTCTTCATTCTTGTTGAGCTTGCTCATAGTACCCGGAGATAGTTCTGTTGCCTGACGAAAAACCGCTTTTGGAATCTCTCGTTCAATCAACATTACCCATAGTTTTTTATAGCTAATCTTCATGAAAACGCACCTCGCTCATTCGCTTATAGTGAGACTCATTATATTATACACCAAAATATCCGAGAAATCAACCGGGTACTCCAAATATTCACAAAAACTTTCAAGTTCTTGGAGCATAGTTTCGACAAGAAATGACAAAAGCCTGAGTTCAGAACAAACTCAGGCTTTATCTTTATTCAAGCTCACTGCTTCGTTTCTTGTCACGATCCTGCGCGGCTGTCGGACTAAGGAAGTCATCGACATTCGCCTTCATGGTGTTGATCACACGAGCCTCTTTCTTGAGCTTGGCTCGTTCATCGTAGAGCCTCTGTTGATCCTCAAGAAGACGCTGTTGTTCGGCTTGGAGTGACTTCAAGCTCGGCAGTTTTTTGTCTCCTTGCATTGCGAGAAGTGTACTTTTCGCCGCCTCAAAGATCACAAGCTCGGCTTCATGTTTTGCCCTAAATGCAGTCTTGTCCTTCGCCTTCATGTAGGCATCATAGACTGGTTTGAGCCTCTGGTAATTGGAGATATTTTTGATAAGTGGCTGGACTTCTCGGAGACGAGCTTCGACGCTCTTTAGCTCTTCGCCGGTACGGGCATACGAGCTGTGAATATCCTCGACTTTTTTCTCAAGGTCAGCGTATTGCAGAAGATTATTCTCAGTGAGATAGTTAAGCGTTCGTGCAGCTTCTTTGAGGATCGTGAGCTTCGCTTTATGCTCATATCCTTTGCTGTCAATGAGCTTGATGCGATCCTGAATATCTCCGATGAGAGAGATAGCTTTTCGCCCAGTCTGTATCTGACGCTTACGGGGATTGCGCCCCTGAATGCTTTCCTTGATGCGCTCTTCGGTGTAGTTCTCACCGATGGTTTTTGCGCGAGTAAAACGCTCCTGACCTTCGGCTCGGAAGGAGATGTACTTACCGGTTTTGATTTCATATCCGGCATCCTGCATCATCTTCAAGAACTCATCGTAGTCCTTCGCCGTAATGACACAACGGTCAATGGTCTGCTTGAGTTTTTGTTTCCAGCTCGTGCCTCTCTTAGCTTCGGTGTACTCCTTGTAGCTCATGCCCTTACTCTGAGACGGAGGGATCACAGACAGTCCGTGTTCCTTGCATATCTCATCACTGAGCTGCCTCATCTGACGGTAGGTTTGTTTATTGCTCCGGTACGCATGGAAGTCCACATAGTTGACGGAATTGAAGATAATATGATTATGACAATGCCCCTTGTCTATGTGGGTAGCGATCAAATATTCGTACTTGCCTTTGAGCCATTCGTCTGCAAACTGCTTGCCGATCTCATGAGCTTGTTCCGGAGTAACTTCGCCTACATCGAAGGACTGAATGAGGTGTCGGGCGATCACCTTTGGCATCTGCATTCCTTGTTGGACTGCAAGGTTTCTTGTCCACTCAAACTCCTTCGCTGCGGCATCGCTGGCAGCACATCCATACGAGGAAACATAGAGTTCATCGTCTGTCTTTTTCGGGTCAAGGATGTACGCCAGAGCCTTATTTACAGTTCCTCGGATTGGCTTGATTTTAGTAACTGCCATATCTCTTTCTGCCTTTCTTTCAGCTCGGCAACATCATCCTCGTAGAAGTGTCCCGTTGAGTTGATGCGACGGCATACATGGTTGATATTCGTAGCAGCTCGGCTGACGGCTGCGGCAAGTTTCTTCTGCTGAGTGTAGTCCACTTTGATGATGTAGCCGTCTATTGCCATCTTGCGAAGATACGCTCCCATGTTCTTAGTACCGAGCTGCGCCATCTTCGCTTGAATGATTCTTTTCTCGTCATCTGAGACGAAGAAGAGAATCTGATTTGGTCTTGTTCTGTTTGCCATAGGCAATCGTCCTTTCGTAAAGATAGAGGGTTTGGGAGACATCCCAACAAGCATTTTTCGAGATTAAGGGGAGGGTTTCCTTAATCGAAAATCGCCGTGTGTATATACACCGGCTGTGCTTGCTAATCTCCCAAAATCGTATTCCCCGAAGATTCCTCCGTGAAATGTCCCTTCACTTTACAACGGACACAATAAGAGCGTTTGTTGAGTACCGGATTTCAAAAAAGTCAAAAAATCATTGGATTTCCCATGTGAAAGCCACTGTGTCTGTCACATCAATATCAACCGGCTCAATCTCAGGTGCGGCGCACTTGCTCATCGCCATGAGAGGCTGAATGCAGTCTTCAACATCGTAGCTTGTTCTGGAAAAAACATTGAGTTCGCCCCAGTTGTAGTCGATGTTGAGCAACTGCCCAAGCGTACTGCCTGATGCTTTGCAAAGAATCTCCGCCTTTGCCCTAGCGTTCTCCGTCGCATTGATCAGCAGCTCTTCGCTGACTCTTGCCGGGTTTTTCACGGTGAACGCAATGCTGAGTTCTGGTTGCGCCCCACAATCCGCAATCGCAGAAATGACCTTTGCAAGCTGCTTGCTGTCAAAGTCAAAGGCAAGTTTCAAGCGATAGCTGCAAGCATATCCGGCAAACTCTCGCTTGTAATTTCCTTGCCGATCCTTGACATTCTCGTACCTTGTCTGGACATCAAAGCTCGTGGTTTTCAGGTCTTCCTTGCGATACCCAACGCGGACTGCGGCACCTTGCAGTCTTTCGATTCTCTCGGCAGCTTCCGACATTGCGCGGTCATAGGTTTCAGATAAGACTTCAATGTTCAGGGATAGGATGATGTAATCCGGTCTTGCGGAGACATTGCCTGTCCCTTTTACGGTGATTATTCTCATTACTTTCTCCCGTCCTTCTCTGGAATTGTAGTCCTCATCAATACGTTTTTTCCAATTCGTACCCAGCGGTACGCTGCATCGGACAGCGGAAACCGCTTCGCTCAGAACTTCATAGTTGAGTTGCGTTCCCTCGCGGTCAGAGTGGTAATTGACCGCTCGGTCTGCTCCAATACCGAAGTGCTTTGCCGTTTCAACTGCGTCAATATTTGCGCCGAGGAATAGAAACTCCCAGCCGTACTTTTCCTTCTGCCGCTCGATCATTTTCTTAACTGTCTCGCTGTCATAACGGCGGCTTGCATTCTCCATGCCGTCCGTTGTGATGACGAACAGCGTATGTTCAGGGACATCCTCATTTCTTGCGTACTTGTGGACATTCCCAATGTGATGAATTGCTCCGCCGATAGCATCCAGAAGGGCAGTACATCCGCGAACGGAATAGTCCCTGTCGGTCATCGGCTCCACCTTCTGAACCGGCACACGGTCATGGATAACCTCGCTCACGTTGTCAAAGAGAACGGTAGAGATCAATGCCTCGCCATTCTCTTTTTTCTGCTTTTCAATCATGGAGTTGAATCCTCCGATGGTGTCTGTTTCCAGTCCGCTCATAGAGCCGCTGCGATCAAGGATGAATACGATCTCGGTTAAGTTCTTTTTCATGATGATTCCTCCCATATAGATAAACTGTGACTGCTTTTGCTTACAGTCACAGTATAGAAGAAATCGTCTTCGGTTTGGTCGCATGGAAAGCGACATTCAAAACATATCACGGAACAGTTCGCTCTCGATGTCAGCGACATCATCCAGAGGGATTTTCGTCCCGTCCATGAGCATCATCCAGCGTTCAAACTCGTCTATCTTTTTGAGGTTTCCACTCTTTGTCACATACGCCCCGCCGGACTTCTTTGCATCCGGGACGAAGTAGGTGACGGTCAGAGCGGGATGGCCGCCAAGCCTTTCCATGAGGAACTGCTGCTTCCTGTCCAGCGCCTCTTTTTCCTCTTCACTGAGGTCGATCTTTTCATCTGTCAACCGTCCGGTTTCATGAATTGCGTCATCGTACCCGGTGAGAGCGGCAAACGGAGAGAACTGTGCAGCCCTGTCTAACATTGACATCTGCGGTCTTTTCGATGAGACATGGTGGGGGAGGTTGATGATGTCTTCGTAGTTTGTTTTCCCTTTCATTTTAATGTCCTCAGTTATGAGAAAATAGCCATCGCAAGCGTACCGGCAAGCATCAATATCAATCCGAAAAACGCCTTCTTTGACAACTTCTCATGGAAAGCAAAATAAGAAAAAATCACCGTCACAAGCAGACTCATCTTATCAATCGGCACAACTACGCTGACTATGCCATTCTGAATAGCGTAATAGTAACACAGCCAAGATGCACCTGTGGCAATCCCTGATAATCCGATAAAGCCAAGCTCCTTTTTGTCGAGCTGCTTTAGCTGAGGTGTTTTCTTCTTGATCAGTACAAGCAACCATGCCATGGCGAGAACTACAATCGTCCGTATGGCCGTGCCCAAGTTGGACTCCACCCCGGTAATTCCCACTTTTGCAAGGATTGAGGTCAGCGCTGCAAACACAGCAGAGCCTATTGCATACAGGATATATGTATTCCCGCTGACTTTCTGCTCACTCTGCTTTTTTTCTACCATCAGGATGATGCCAATGCCCAACAATACTGTACTAATGAGTTTTACAGCAAGATGTTCGGTTTCATGGAACAGAAGGATTGCAAGCAAAACACTCAGCACCGTGCTTGACTTGTCGATTGGCACAACCTTGTTGACATCTCCGATGGATAGGGCTTTGAAGTAACAAATCCATGATGCCCCTGTTGCGGCTCCCGACAAAATCAAAAACAGTAAAGACCTCGGCGTTATCTCTGTAATCTGGTCGGCAGAGCCAACGATGAATACCATTACCCATGAAAAAATCAGAACAACTATCGTCCTAATGGCAGTCGCAATATCTGAATCCGTTTTTCTGATTCCGCATTTTGCAAGTATCGCTGTTAGTCCGGCAAATAGAGCTGAACCTATGGAAGCAGCTAACCACATTACACAACCCTCCTCACAAATTTAACTATGCCTTATGCCCGCCGATCTGCGCATTACGGTCTTTGGCGGTTGCGCCTTCTTCAAGATTCATCGCCTTGAGGATGGCGTTCTTTCCGTACTTCTTCTTGATGGCAAGAGCCGCCTTCTGGATTTTTCTCTCGCGCTCCAATGCGGCGTCTTCGGCTTTCTGCTTTTCCTCTTCGGCGGCGTAGTCGGTGAAGAGGTCAAGCTGGACAGCGCCGTCGTTTTTCTTCGGCGCGTCCGCTTCCGGCAGGACATGATTTGCCACAACATACATACGGCGGACAAGCAGATTCTTGTCCACGATCCGGTCGAAGAGTTCTGACACAGCACACATTATTTTGCGGGTAGAGGATGTGTGACCGTCGAGGTTGATAGACCCGTGCGCCTGTTTCGGAATCTGCCTTCCGTAGTGATCTGTCTCAACTGCGCCGTGATACTTTGCCCGTCGTGCCGGATCGGTAAGGTTTTCAATGTCATAGCCGACGGTGAGAACCATCTGGTCAGTAACAAGCCCCTTGTCCACCAAGTCCAGCACAAGCAAGTCCGTCATTTCCCGCACAACCAGCTTCGCCTTCTGCGGCTCGTAGGGACAGTGCAATACCTGACCGGAGCTGAGACTGTTGGAGCTGGGACGGTATGCCTTGATTGCCTCAATGGTCGTAGGCTCCCAGCCCCACGCATGGTCGATGAGCAATTCCGCGTTCTTGCCGAACAGCTTATAAAGCAAGTCCTCATTCCGCTCCGAGCAAAGGGCAACATCGCCCATTGTGAACATCCCATTCTGCTCAAGTTTCTTCGCAATACCTCGACCCACGCGCCAGAAATCCGTGAGAGGCTGGTGCGCCCAAAGCTCACGCCGGAACTTCATTTCATCCAGTTCGGCTATTCGGACGCCGTTCTTGTCGGCTGGGATGTGCTTCGCTACAATGTCCATTGCCACTTTGCAGAGAAAGAGGTTCGTCCCGATCCCAGCGGTTGCCGTGATGCCGGTTGTCTCAAGCACGTCGAGGATAATCTTCATGGCGAGATCATGTGCCGAGAGCTTGTAGGTATTCAGGTAGTCCGTCACGTCCATGAACACCTCGTCGATGGAGTAGACCACGATGTCCTCCGGGGCAATATATTTGAGATAAACCTGATAGATGCGGGTGCTATACTCCATGTAGTACGCCATCCGAGGCGGCGCGATGATGAAGTCAATCGCCAGATACGGGTTTGCTTGCAGCTCAGAGTAGAAGTGTGATGTGCCGTCCAATCTGTGTCCCGGCGCGTCGTGCTGCCGTCCGGCATTCGCTTCCTTCACGCGCTGTTTGACTTCAAATAGCCGCCCGCGTCCGGAGATACCGTAGCTCTTGAGGGAGGGCGTGACGGCAAGGCAGATGGTCTTATCGGTACGGCTTTCATCCGCAACAACAAGGTTTGTGTCCAGAGGATCTAAGCCGCGCTCCCGGCACTCCACGGAGGCGTAGAAGGATTTCAGGTCGATTGCGATGTAAGTGTGTTGTTTCACCTTCTTTGCCTCCGCTTTCTTCTTAGATCAGCCCTAATGACATTTCATTGGAGCTTTTAATGTTGAATACGATACGCCATTCAATATCACCCTCCACCGGCTCAAAGTGTAGAGAGGAACAAACTGCATGAAGTTTTTCTTTTGAGCTGTCTCCACACACGATTGCGATTGGACCGTCCGCTCCGCCGATAATGCCGATACAAGCAATATCGTTTCGTGCCTCTGGTGCATAGCGGTCAGAGCATGGCGCAATTTCCAAAGGCTTGTCCCCCTCAGCGCAATCACAGATCGTAACATCGCTGTCAGGTTCAGGAGAAAGTGTATAGCTCATAGCAGTAAAATGCGTAGGATAAAACCAGCGGTCAGAACCGTAACGCTTTTCGGAAATTGTCTGCTGCTCTAATTCCTGTACAGTCAATGTGTATTTTTTTCCACTGACCGGATGGAGGAAAGAAAACGAATCACCGGGAGCGTGTGCCTTGAAATGTGGTCCCGGGACACGACACGACTGCTGCTCCATTGTAAGGGAGAGGGCTTTTATTTCAGGACGGCGTTTGCTTGTCCACGGAAAAGCTGCCCGAAAAATCATCCATCCATAGGATGTATCCAAATCATAGTGTTCCAATGCCCACTTTGCTTCCGCTTCATTGATCACCCCGTCTGGCAAACATGGATTAAAGACCACGGAACAGCCGTGGGAGGTCAGCATTGTTTTCCCGTTCAATTCCAAACGAGGAATAAAGTCAAGGCAAAGTGGATTGTCTAAATCTATCTGCATTTGCTGCTCCTGCGTGAAGTATTCGCAGGAGTCGTTTTCGGGGTGTAAATCCCATTTAGTTATGAACTTGCGAATGTCTTCTTCCGGGGTACGCATACAAAAGTCCATGACGAGTCCCTTGCTGCAAGAATACGCCGCAGGAATAACCCAATGATGCCTCGCCCAGTCAAATTGCTTATTCAACCGGATTTCCGTTCCGGCATGGTCTTTTCCCGAATGTCCCCAGAAGTTTCCATCAAAGTAGACCTTCCACTCAGGCATGGTCGGTTCTGCTTCTGGGTTCATATCAACATCATAATAGTCCTCGGTGTACTTGATCTTACTATAATCAAAAGATGCTTGCAGCTTTTTGATGTATACCCACGGCTGTTCCATAGGCGTCAATTTCATTTTCTCAGCAAGCTCTGATAGCGTTCTTTGCTGATCCTGCGTTGGAGGGTTGTCCTGCAAAAAGGCTTCAAACTGGGCTTTATCCCACATCCACGCCTGTTCCAGCGCTGCCGAATCACTGCAAGCAAGGAGCAACCTCAGAAAGTCTTCAAAATCGTTTGCCAGCGGATGAACAAAATCCGGAGCCGAGTTCATGGGACTGACGGAAAATACCATACCGCCAAAGTCTCGAACAAAGCAGAAGTGGATGCCGTCCACACCCGCCCAGCCAAAAATAGATGCACCTTTTGGCGTGCAAAAGTATGGGTTGTTATCTTCACGACGCTCCACCCCTACGGGCGAAAGGTCAATACCACTTCGCAAAAATTTCTGAAACACTTTATCCATAGACCTTATGCTCCTATTAAACTTTGGTCGAAGGCAAACAGAGCCTCGTTGATCTCAAAGACATTATAGTTCCCATGCTCCACGAAATACTCCACGATGATGTCAAACTTGTTGGAGTGGGAGAGCGCAAAGCCAGCCTTCATGAGCATATCCTTCATTTCAACAAGCGGCAGCTCAAGGGCAATGGCAAACGCAATGACCGTGGGCTTGGAAGGCTTATAAGACTTGTCCGAGCGGATCTTCGAGAAGAGCTTCCGGTCAATATTCGCCTTCTTATAGCACTGCGCGTCCGTCATGCCGCGCTCATCAATCTTTCGCAGAAGCATCTCGGAAAAACTCTCGTCGATCTGTCCCAGCGCGTCATCAAGGGTTGCCGCCTTTTTGGGGGCAGCCGCCGCAGAGACGGGAGGCATGAGCTGTTCGATTGCCTCTTCACAAACGGATGCCTCGCAAGGCATGGGTTCTTCCATCCGGAAGGCGTTCATCCTGCGCAGACGCTCGGAACGATTATCAGTATGCTCATCCACATAGCGGTCATCTATGTACGCTGCAATATCGGCAAACAGCTTGCCGCTGATCTGATAGGCTTTGCGGTCAAAAATGACGATGTACACCGTCATTTCATTTTCGAGAAGGAAACTGCTAATGGTGTCAATCGCCACTTTGAGAGCCTGATCCTTCGGATAGCCGAAAATGCCGGAGGAAATCAGAGGGAACGCAGCCGATTCGCAGCCGTATTCCTTCGCCAGCATGAGCGATGTCCGATAACAGGATGTCAGTAGTTCGCGCTCACCATGCCGTCCGTCATACCAGCGCGGACCGACAGCATGAATGACATATTTGCAGGGCAGCTTGTAGCCCTTCGTGATTTTTGCGCTCCCGGTTTTGCAGCCGTGGAGCGTTTCACATTCCGTCAGCAGCTCCGGTCCTGCAGCACGATGAATGCAGCCGTCCACACCGCCGCCACCCAGCAGCGACTCGTTGGCAGCGTTGACGATGGCGTCCACCTTCATTTTCGTGATGTCATTTCTGACGATTTGAAGCGGCATGATTCTATCCTCCGTCCTATCAAAGCGGCATCGGTGTCCGGGCGATCAGAATGACCGCCAGAATCGCGCCCACAAATGCCGCTGCCCCTACGACCGCCAACACCTTTTTGTCGAGCTTCTTCTTCGCTGCCTTGCCAATCAGCGCAGCGCAAGCCATGCAGACAGCCGCAGCAACAAGCGCAATGCCCAGCGTTTCCCATAGCCAAGAAAGTTCATGTAGGATTTTCATGCGATCATCATCTCCTGTTCGTTAAACTGGAATTTATAGTCCTCTCAAAACCAATTTGCTTTTTCTTCTCGAAATACGGGAATATCACTATCTCGATATGGATTGTAATTATGAAGATTGCAACCAAACTCTTTTAATGATTTTATTTTGTTATCCTGTGTCCATACAATTAAAGATATTCCGTCAAATTCTTCAACATTTCCATTATTCATTTTGTTTTTAAAATACCACTCCACGATTGTTTGATTGCCTTGATGAAAAAATTGCTTAATCTCCCAGACAAGAACACTTCCGCGTGTATTCCATTCGTCAAACCAGTGCTTTACCGTTTTGCGGTTTTCATATTTAGGACTCCAACTCTCAGTATATACAACATCATCTGTAAAAATATTGTCAATTCCTAAATCTGCTTTCTTAATCCACATATCAAACCATAATCGGATAATTTTTTCTCTCTCGTTCATAAAGCACCTCCACAACTTCCGATTTGTCTGCCCCTTAAAGTCCAAGTCCTTCAACCCACGCCGCAAGCTCCTGATGCCCGACGTTGCCCTTGAAAACTTTGCCGTCCATCAGCTTTGCGCCTTTGCAGCTCGGCGCAAGGCGTTCGTTCGTCTTGCCAATGCCGCTTCCGCCGGAGGTTGCAAACGGGATGATCGTTTTGCCGCTCAGGTCATAACTCTCAAGGAACGTATTGATAATCGTCGGCGCAACGTACCACCAGATTGGGAAGCCCACAAAGATTGTATCGTAGTCCTTCATGTTGTCCCGCTTCACGGCAATTTCCGGTCGTGAAGCGGGATCGTTCATTTCAATCGTGCTGCGGGCGTTCTTTTCCATCCAGTTCAGATCAGCTTCCGTGTAAGGCACCTTCGGCTCAATCTCAAAGATGTCCGCGCCGATTGCCTCAGCCAGCGTCTCGGCTACCTTTGCAGTCACGCCGGACGCAGAAAAATATGCTACAAGTTTATTACTCATTGTGTTCTTCCTCATCAATCTTTTCATTTCCTTCATTCAGCATGAAGTATAGCAGAGCTTCCAGCAATGTTGCCATATAATGAAGCGACCAGTTTTCTTCCGGCTCTTTTGTCATCTTATCAAGCACGGCTCGAAAAGCCGTGGTACGGTCAATCCTTGTTTCCTCATCAATGCGGTCAAGTATGCCCTTCATTTTCAGGGCGAGTTCTTTTTCCTCGTCAGAAAGCTCCGGTATGCCAAGTAACTCAGATAGTTTCTTGTCCTGCATAATAGCATCGTATTCGATGTATGACTTGTGTTCGGCTGACATCAATTCTTCAAAGTAGTTGATAAAAATATGAACGCGAATGCCACCTTCTTCGTCCGGGGAGAAGCAGACGGTTTGCGATTTTTCTGCAATTTCTTTCAAAAATGCAAGGTCTTCTGAGTCATCGAACTCCGCAAACGGAAGAAACATATTGATTTCCGCGTGCCAACGATGATAGTCCACGATTCCCTTGATATACCCGCGGTGTTGCTTGACAAACGCATCACAGCGTTCCAGAAGATACTCGTAGTTCTTCTTGTCCTCCGGTACAATGATCTTTGGTATCTTGTCCATTGCTTCGGAGTACGCTTTCAGCATACCACAATTAACTGCGCGGTCAAACACCTCATCGCACCATTTATCGTATTCGGCAGACTCGGTTTCCCGGTAATCCTTCTCAAAGATAATATCGTCCATTGCGTTACCCCTTTATGATTTTCTCAAGCTGCATTTTGGTCGCGTTAGGCAGACGTGATTGCAGATGTTTTAGGATACGTTCTTTAGATTCCTGCGGGTCTCAATGATATTACTCATTGCTCATACCTCTTCTTCCTCGATAATTCCGTAGTCAATCAGGACGTTCTCTTCGGCGTACTTCGGGTAGACAATACCCATCATCTCATACCGGTAACGCCTCACCCTGCGAAACGACTTAACCGGTTCCGGTACATAGGCGGCAGTCTCGCAGTGCGCATACTCCGGCATTTCCGCAAGATCATCCCGAACGGCACGGATAAGCGCATCTGCCACATCATCAATGCTTTTGCCGGTCTCCACGGCAACCAGTTCGTGCTTCCGGACCGCCTTGTCCAGATCACCGGGGGAGCGAAACAGCTTATATTTCATATCATTGCCCGTCCTTTCTCTCTATCGTTCTGTCTATTCTTCCTGAAATCTGTTCTTTAGGGACGCAATCATCGCTTGTGCGGCAATGCTTAGATACAAAACTCCAATTTCATAGATAAAGTCGCGGTCGATCACGATAAAGTATTCTCTAACGTGTGTAAAAACCAGTTCCAGCAAGTCCTTGTACAGTGGATCATCAAAGGGCTTGAACCGCGTAAACTTGCTTTTGGCAGCGTCCCATGTCATAGACGCCTCGCCCTCAGCACTGGTCATCGCCTCGCAGAGAATCATGCTGACGCCCATTTTCCCGTTGCCGGTCAGGAGTTCTCCTTCGTAATAGCTGAGAAGGTCTTTCTTGCGTCGGAGCGGAACTACGTCGCAGTTGTCATCCAGCTCAAATGCAATCAGCTCCGCCGCGAGTTCCCGCCAGACCGCATATCCGGCGTTAATGGTTCCGTCCTCTTCGCGGCTGATGGTATCGTCCATGCAATATCGTTCATAGAAGTTGTCTCCGCCAAGCTCGTTGCGGGTGCAGAAGATATGCGCCAGCTCATGCAGAAGAATGTGCTTCAACTCTGCCGGATGACGCGCTATGTCTGTCCGCAGCAGGATCCCGTCCACGCCATCTTCTTTGCCAACGAAAGCGGAAGCGTGAAAGTCAAAATAGCCGTCCTCTTTATATTGATCTGTCAGGCGATCCGGGAAATACTGCTTGCAGAACTGCTCAAAGACTTCCTGCTGGTTTTCCGTCTGAAAGCAGCGCAGCACAAGATTGTCCACTCCGAACTCCGTTCCCAAGCGTTCGTTAAAGATGGAAGCGGCATAGAAAAGGGCTTCTTTATAGTCGTTGTTGTTCATCTTATTGCTATCCTTCATCCTCATTCAGCCCTCCGGTCTGACATTTTTCAGGAAGTCAGAGTGCGGTACATAAGGCAAGTTGAGCTGCCAGCCCATGCGGTTCAGTTCGTTGAGCTTGATCAGCATCAGGTTGATGTTTGTTCCCATTGCAGCCGAGAGCTGCACCACATCGTAGTCCTGCTTCATCAGGTCAATCAGCTCATCATCGTCAATGATCAGGTGTGAGGCAAACGCATTCGCCTCATATTCGTGTTTTGTGCGCATATCGAACAGCACGAACTCCGGGAGCGGTTCGTTTCCTTTGGCAAGATCACGGTGAAAGGTATCATGCCCGATCTCGTGACCGCAAACCATTTGCATGATCAGATACTCCATGTTGGAGTTCAGAAGAATATGCCGCTCTTTATGGCGGTAGGTGTACATTCCGAGCAGATCGTTCAGATTGTCAAGAAAATGGAGATGAATGCCCAGCTCACGGGCAATCTTCAAGGTATCTCTTGTTCCACAGCTTTTGACAATGCTGTTCGCCTTTTTGTATATTTCCTCGGAGCGAATTATCACGGGACCTTCACCCCTTTCATGTTGAAAACAGTCAAAGTAAATCCGTCAAGAAACCGAGACGTAGACAGTTATTCCTCTGCGTCCGTACCGGTCTTCTTGTATTTCTTCGGCGTGTATTTCTCAACATTCCGGGCTTTGGATTCCCAATATATATCCTGCAACGCCTTCATCACCGCATCCTTGTCCTGCTCGGACAGCGTACCGCCCGCAAACAAACCGGACATCCCTTCAATCAGGTCCTTTGCCTGTTTCATGCCACGGGAGCCGTACTGCTCGGATGCCTGAACCACAAACTCTTCGTCCTCGGTCAGCAGATAGTTCACATCCACCTTGAAGTATTCCGCGATTTTTCTGTAAGCGTCCTTGGTACGGGGAAAGGAAATGCCGTTCTCGTACCGGGTAATCATACGCCTGTTGATCCCTAGTGCATCGGCTACTTCCTGCTGGGTCAGCTTCCGCTTCTCCCGTTCAGCCTTGAATTTCTCTCCAAACGTCATTTTGGTAATCACTCCTGTTCACAAAAAGTTTGCGACATCAAATTGCGCAAGTCTATTGACAAAGGCACTTGAAGTGCGTATAATAATGACTGAGCAATCCAACTACTCATAGTATATCCTGAATTGCTCATCCTGTCAAGGGGCATGAGTAGTTGTACACGAAAAAGTAACATCTTTTGAGCAGTTCAAATGGACAGGCATTTATGCTGCCGAAGATCATCCGTACCGGCATACACCGGTATGAGGGAACAGGAGTGAGAAAAACGGAAATGGCTACACAGTACAGAAAAGCATACGTCCCGGTTACGCTGGATGTGGACAAGGAGGGGGCAATCCTCCCTCGCCGTATCTGGTGGGACAACGGTGTAATCTTTCAAATCGACCAGATTCTATACAAATGCCGCGCCACATCCAAAAAGGTTGGGGGCGGAGGCATCCGTTACACAGTTCAGATTCGCGGAAAGGAGTCATTTCTTTTTCACGAAGGAGACAAGTGGTTCGTCGAAGCAAAGGAGGACAACTGCTCATGATTTTATCCCAGCACCAACTTGAAGAAATTGCAGCCTCAACAACGAAGGACTTCAACCGGTTCTTTTTCGGGGATGAGGCGGACAAGCCCGACCGATCAGCTTTGCCAACACCCATTGATCAGTTTGCAAAGAATTATCTCGGTCTTCGCGTATCATTCGCCCGTCTCTCGCCGGATGGAAGCATCTGCGGTGTCACTGCCTATGCCGACACTGAGTACAAGATCACGGAACTTGGTATTACGCGCACACTGGCTTTGAAGCGTAATCAGGTCATCTTGGACGAGAGCTTCATTCGATCCGGCAACGTGCAGCGGCTCTGCGCCAAGCGCAGATTTACCCTTGCCCACGAGTGCGCCCATCAGATTCTCTTCCAACTGGAATCGGAAGAGGTAAAGGCTTCCTGCGAAATGAAATATTCCGCACGGACAGCCTATACGCCGCGAGAGCTGAAAACCCGCGAGGACTGGAACGAGTGGCAAGCAAATGTCTTGGGCGCGGCGATCCTGCTTCCTCAAAAAGAGGTTGACCTGGCAATGCGTCGGTTTGCAGAAACGCCGCTGATCAATTACGAGGGGAGGTATTCGTATGGTGATCACTTAACGCTGCGCCTTTTCTGCCGGTTGTTCGGTGTCTCCAAGACAACGGCGTCTATCCGCCTTCGTCAGCTCGGCTACATGGTAGATCGTCCATTCAGTGAGTATGTTGACCCATTGGAGGTGTGGTAATGAAGAGAGCATCCATTCGGGTTCAGGAACCGACGCCGGAGCTGATCGAAAAAATCCGCAGGGCAAGAGTTGCCATTTCCCAGCAAAAGCCCCGATACCTGAAATGTCCCTATTGTCAGCATAATGCCATTGCTGTCTACGAGGACACGAGAGGTCATGTAGAATCCAAGTGCAAGAAATGCGGGCGGATCACAGTCTTTGATGTGCTGAATATGAGAAGACTGCGACCGCGTACCAAGTAAAAACCGGAGGACAAGCCTCTGTTCTAAAATAAAATATATGTCATAGCTGAGCTGTGGAGCCGCCTGATAGGTGAAGTCATCCTAATGCCGCATGAGACAGAGTTTAATTGCTCTGTTTTATCGGCATGGGATTCAAACCTCACCGTCATGCGGCTCTTTTTCTGTCTTCACCCTTCCCGCTGCTCCCGCGCAGCGGAAAGGATGAACAATGAAAATCCCTAAGACCCCTATCGCGTTCGATTACGACCTCTGGACTACGGAGGACGGCAAGTGCATGGTGCGCGTGAAACGAACCGGCGAAGTTTCCGAGGTTGACCGCAAGGTTATGAGAATCCTTCGCGCAGAGGAAAAGCGGATCAGACGCTCGTATGGCTCTGACAACACCTCTGAGGATGAGGACGGCGCAGAGAAAATTTCTGATACCGTGCTGTCCCTTGACGCTATGCCGGAGGACGATGTGAAGTCCGCTGCATGGCTGGCAGACTCCCGCGACTGCATGGAGGAACTGATTACCGCCCTCAAAGAGAAGGAGCTTCTTTCCATTCTGACCGAGAAGCAGCGCGAATTGTATCTTGCGATGACCCGTGAAGGACTGACTCTTCGAGAGTTTGCCCGAAGGAAAGGCATCGGCATCAGAGCTGCATTTGACCTCAAAGCAGCGGTGCAGAAAAAATTTCAAAGAATTTTTTGAGCGGTACTCAACAAACGGCAAAAAGATGTCCGTTGTAAAGTGAAAGGGTCAATCAGACCACTTCACTGCTCCTTGAAAACTGAATAGTTCAGTGCTGCGGATCTTTCCGCTTCTGCGAAGCAACACAGCTTCCGACGCCAAGACCTCCCGAAAGGGAGTGAGCGACCTCCGGAGAGCTATAACAGTCGTGTGGTGCGGCTGCTTGCGACGATGCAGATGCCGGGTATAATGATACTTCCGTCTTTTCTTTGAATGGGCGGCTCGGAGCGATCCTCGGAGGGGTGAGAGTCCCATGATACCGATTGACCATTGGTAGTCCGCAGCATTCCCGGAACTGCAAAGTTCTTCTGGCAGGGGCGCGTGCTGCAAATATGCCGGACAATGAAACAAACCCAAAAGAAACTTACTATATAGTTTCAGGATGAAAACTATGTGGCAGGGTATCTTCACAAGATGCTCTGCCATATCCTTTTGTCCTGAATATTTTCACGAAACAGGAGGTGCTTAGAATATGATGGGCATTGAAACAATGAAAAATGTCAGCCCGAAAACGGTTGACCGAAGCACACTCGTTCAGAGAAGCAGCATCCGGCTTGATCCTGCGGCACCGCGAGAGGACAGGCTGAGGGAGTTCATTAAGCAGATCAGAAATCCCTATTGTTATCTGGACGGAAAAACTGTGGTGAAGATCAGCTTCACCGAGACGGATACGACAATGGAAGATTGTCTGGAACACTATCTGAGAGGTCTTTGATTTATGAACAGTCTGAATCTTTTCGCCCGGTTCTATGGACAAGCGATTGAGCCTGTGGTATAATTTAATCGGTCAAAAAAAGAAGAATACGGATTAAGCCGCTTGCCTTGATGGTCATGTGGCGTTTTCGTGTTCCTCTTCATAAGAGTTGAAGCAAGCCTTCGTCTTTCTGATTTGATGTACCACATCAAACAGAAAAACGGAGGTTATTTTTATGCCAGACAAGGTTTACCGCACGGCGATCTACTGCCGTCTGTCCCGTGAGGATGGAGACAAAGTAGAAAGCAACTCCATCGCCAGCCAGAGAGCCATCTGCGAGGACTATATCGCAAGACATGAGGATTTGGAGCTTGTCTGTGAGCCGTTTGTGGATGACGGTTACAGCGGCGTTTCCTTCAATCGTCCTCAGTTCAAAAAGCTGGAAGAGGCAATCCGCAAGGGTGCGCTTGACTGCATTGTAGTCAAGGATCTCAGCCGCTTCTCAAGAAACTACATCGACGGCGGACGTTACATTGAGAAGATATTCCCGCAGCTCGGCATACGTTTCATCGCAATCAATGATGCGTATGACAGTCTGACCGGTGATCCGCAGTCCGACTCCTTTGTTATCCCGTTCAAAAACTTGATTAACGATTCTTACTGCAAGGACATCTCCATGAAAATCCGAAGCAGTCTGGAAGTCAAGCAGAAGAGCGGTGAGTTCGTCGGTTCGTTCGCCCCTTACGGCTACATGAAATCGCCGGAGAACAAAAACCAGCTCATCGTGGATGAAGCGGTCAGCGAATATGTGCAGATGATCTTTTCCATGTACAAGGACGGCTTCTCCATTGGGCGCATTGCAAAGCGTCTGAACCAGATGGGCGTCCTGTCCCCAATGGAATACAAGCATTTCGCCGGTGTGAAGTTCGATACCGTCTTCAAGACCTGCGATACCGCAAAATGGACATACAAAGCCGTCCAGCGTATTCTCACCAACGAGGTTTATATCGGCGTTCTGGCTCAGGGCAAGCGCGGCACTCCCAACTACAAAGTCCGCGTCGTGAAGAGCAAGGATGAATCCGAGTGGGTCAAGGTTGAAAATGCGCATGAAGCTCTTGTGTCCTACGAGGATTTCATGGCGGTCAAGGTCATGATGCAGAGAGATATGCGCTGTTCACCCGATCAGGACGAGGCGCATCTGTTTTCCGGCTTCCTATTCTGCGGAGACTGTCAGCAGCCAATGATCCGCAAGACCGTCCCGTCGAAGACAAAAAAGTATATCTACTACGTCTGCTCCACCAATAAGCACAGCCGGACGTGCAGCCCGCACAGCATCGCCGCAAAAGAGGTTGAAGAGAAGGTCTTCCGTGCTATTCATGACCAGATCGAGCTTGTCATCAATCTGGAACACGCGCTTGCGATGATAGAGCGGCTTCCGTCTCAAAGCCGTAAGGCTTTCAATTACGAAGCCCAGATTGCAAAAATCGAGGAAGAGATTGAGCGGTATCAAAAGCTCAAGCTGGGGCTTTACGAGAACTTCATCGGCGGCGTCATTGATAAATCGGAATACTTCGAGTTCCGCAACAGCTACACCAAAACCATTGAGGACAAGCAGGAGGCACTTCTGCGGGTCAAAAAAGAAATGAAGCAGACGGTGACAACCGGCACGACTGAACGGAACTGGGTAACGCTTTTCAAGCAGTATGAAAACGTCGAAGAACTGAACCGCCGTGTGCTGATGTCCCTTGTTGACCGCATTCTGATTCACGAAAACCATGCAATCGAAATCGTCTTCAAATACAGGGACGAATACCAGCAGACGATTGAATACGTTCTCGGCTATGCCGATGAACTGGATATTGCCGTATAAAGGAGGGATGAGCAAATGGCAAGAAAAAGCAGAAAGCAAATTGCAGTCGAAGAGCCGGTTATCGAATGTGTTTCTTCCGAGGTCTTCTCAACAGCCATCTATGCCCGTCTTTCCGTTGAAAACAGCGGCAAGTCCGAAAAGGTGGATGTCATCGCAAATCAGATTGAGATTTGCAAGTCCTACATTGCAGAGCGTCCCTACCTGAATCTGATAGATACCTATGTGGACAACGGACGAACAGGAACGGTTTTTGATAGACCGGAGTTCAACCGGCTGATGAACGACATCCGCACCGGCAGGATCAAGTGCCTTGTAGTTCGTGATCTCAGCCGGTTCGGGCGTGACTACATCGAGGCTGGAACCTATCTGGAACGGGTCTTTCCGCAGATCGGGCTTCGGTTTATCGCCATCAAAGAGAACTACGACAACTTTGATACGGACGGCTCCGGCGAAAGCCTCATTATCCCTCTGCAAAACATGATCAACACCCTTTACTCGAAGGACATCTCCCGCAAGGTTTCTACTGCGCTCAAAGCACAGATGGAAAGTGGAGAGTTCAAGAAGCGCAATCTCCCGTATGGTTATCGCTGGGATGAAGAACACAGCAATATGGTTTTCGATGAAGAAACCGCACCGATTGTCCGGAAGATTTTCCAATGGAAAATTGAAGGACTGTCCCTTCCTGCGATTGCAGACCGGCTTGATGCAATGAACGCACCCAATCCGGAGTTTCAGAAGTATCAGGTCGGCGTCCGCACAGGCAATGCTACGGCAAAGAAGATTTGGAACAAGTCTTCACTGACTACCATTCTGGATAATCCCCATTACGTCGGAGATACCGTTCTCGGACGGACGCTGAACGCCATCTACAAGGGCGTCAAGAATCAGCACATTGACCGTGAGGAATGGATTGTTTTTCCCAATACTCACGAGGCGATTATCTCCCGTGAGGACTTCCAGAAGGTACGAGAAATGCGGAACGCTGCTGCAAGGACAAGGGTTGAGAAGATGGAGCGCACGGAAGAAATCCGCGCTACGCTGATCAATCTCTTTGAAGACAAAATCGTCTGCGCAGACTGCGGCAAAAAGCTCTACTTCCATCGCAAGCGCGTTGACAAGCGCAAGGACGGCGCATGGTACGCCTTCTATGAGTGCAGTTCATCCGTCAAGCGCGGCAACCTCTGTACGCCGCACTATACGCGGCAGGATAAGCTCGAAGCCGATGTGCTTGCGGCGATCCAGCTTCAAGTCAAGGCGGCTCTCAATTACGACAAGCTGCTTGCCAAACTGAGAAACAGTGAAGGCGAACGCAGCATCCGCGATCAGCAGAATGCGCTCATCACAAGCCTGAATCTGAAACTCAGCGGCATCTCCAAGAAGCGTACTCGGCTCTATGAGGACTTCACAGAAGGCATTCTCGATGAAGAGGAATACGTCTTTGCCAAGAAAGCCTACGATGAGCAGTATGCTAACCTTTCCCGGCGGTTGGATGAAGCGGTTCAGCGGAAGGTAAAGTTTGCCGAGGCAATGTCCGAGGACAACAAGTGGCTCACGCTGATGAAATCCGTCAGCGGTGCAACGATGCTCTCTCAGGAGTTAGTTGACGAGTCCGTAGAGCTTGTGAAAGTCCATGAGGACGGCTCAATCGAGCTGGTCATGAAATACGGCGATATTTACGCTCTGACCGTTCAGAGTATCAAGGAAGTACAGGAGGCGATGTAAATGAGCAAGGAATACAACATCGGCATCTACATCCGCCTCTCAATGGCTGATGAAGATACCGGCTATGGCAGCAAGGCGGAAAGTGACAGCATCGGCAACCAGCGTATGCTCATCAATCGCTTTCTCGACAATCACCCGGAGTTGTCTCACTGTCAGCGGTCTGAGTTTGCGGATGACGGTTATACCGGCACGAACTTTCACCGTCCTCAGTTCACGCAGATGATGGAGAAGGTCAAGCGCGGCGAAATCGATCTGATCTGCGTCAAAGACTTTTCCCGCTTTTCTCGTGACTACATTGAAACGGGAAACTATCTGGAATGCACTTTTCCATTCATGGGCGTCCGCTTTATTTCCATCAACGACGGCTATGACAGCGACGATTACAAAGGCACAACGGGCGGTCTGGAAGTGGTTATGCGCAGCATCATCTACGCCGCATACAGCAAAGACCTTTCCGTAAAGACCACATCGGCAAAAATCCAGATGATGAAGCAGGGCAAGTATGTCGGTGGCTACGCCCCATACGGCTACGTCCTGCATCCCACCATTCGGAACAAACTTGCCGTAGACCCGGAGGCGGCTGATGTGATCCGTCGTATTTTCCGCGAGGCGCTGGAAGGCAGCAACACCTCTCAGATCGCCCGCAGCCTGAATGATGAAGGCATCCCGACGCCGGGGCAATACTTCAAGAGCAAGCATTCCGACAAGAAGAAGTTCAGTAACATGAGCGAGAAAATCAGTTGGGAAACCGTGATGGTCTATAACATCCTCAAAAACCTTGTTTACACCGGAACACTGGTCAGCCGCAAAATGAAGTCCTGCGGTGTCGGCTCAAAAAAGCGTGTTGTCAATGAGCCGATTATCGTAGAAGGAACGCATGAAGCTATTATCAGCAAGGAAGACTTTGAGCTTGCTCAGAAGGTCATTCGAGGCGGAGGACGGAATCCCACGCGCAAGCAGCATGACTATCCGCTCAAGGGACTCGTCCGCTGCGGTAACTGTAAACGTGCTATGACACGCCGAAAGAACAAGGCTGGCATTCGATACTTCCAGTGCATTCACTCGGTCAACAACGGAAACACAGACTGTCCGGTTGGCAGGAGCTTTCCGGAAATGGATATTGAGAAGGTTGTCTTCCATGCCCTTACTCAGTTTCTTGCTTTGGCACAGAAGGAAGCAATACAGAACCGCGAAGTCGGTGATCTGCGGAAATCTGCCATCAAGAAATGTGCTGATAAAATCCGCACTCTGCAAAAGCAGAACGAGCAGCACAAGGCGTCCAAGCTGAGGCTCTACGAGAAGTATGCAGCCGGAAGCATCACGAAGGAGGCGTACATTCAGCAGAAGGCGGCAGCGGATGTGAAGATTGCTGAAAACGATGGAGCAATCCAGCGCAGTCACGAGCGGATGAAGGAGCTTGACTCCGAGACCGCCTGTTCAGATGAAAAGCTGGATGCGGTCTGCGAACAGTACGCCGACTGCAAAGCTCTGACCTATGAGCTGACCCACGCATTCATTTCTGCGGTCTACATTTACGATCTTGACAACATAGAAATCGTCTGGAAGTTCAAGGACTTCCTCACTACATCAGAAGGAGAAGCCAAATGAAAGTATTTCTTTATATCCGCGTTGCCTGTGCGGATCAGCTTGCGGCAGCAGACCAGCGGGAAGAGCTGGAACGCTATGCGAAGGACAAAGGCTATGAGGTGGCTGCTGCTGTGGCGGCAGACGGCATCTCCGGCGTCCATACGGAAGGTATCATGAACTTCCTGCTGAACGAAGCAAAGCGTCAGGACATCGGTACGATCCTCACCCGCGACACCTCGCGAATCAGCCGGGACACTTCCTCTTTCATGAGGTTTGAGCGAAAGTTCCGGGAGAACGGCATCCGGTTCGAGTATCTGTCCAAGCCTGACAACGAGCTTCCGGTCACTCCGATGATGGAGGCGTTTGAAGCGGCGTATAAGAAACGTCGCACAAAGAACGGCAAAAGAGCATAGAGAAAACTCAAGCCGTTCATGGGTGGTTGTCCACCTATGAACGGCTTGTAAATTCTCAAAATTTTTTTAGTCCCTACTTGACACAAGAAGATATGAGCAGGCTTGGCAGAGAGTATTTAGAGGTTGGCAGGCTGACCGAAATTGTGTTTCCCATCTACGATATTCGGTTCATCGCACTTCTATTTTGAGAAGTATGGAGTTGGGCTGACAAACCATTCTCAGGAGAAAAAACCTGAAATCCACCACACTGTCTTACAAGAACAAGAAGAAGGTCACTCGCCCCGAGTCGGAGCAGCTGCGGTTCGAAAACACTTATCAAACTATCATCGACAAGGCTACTTGGGAGATTGTGCAGGACATTCGTGGCCGTAAGCGGCGCAGAGCCAACATGGCGGAGCAGAATATCTTCTCTGGGCTTATCTACTGTAAGGACTGCGCGGCACCATGGTGTTGCGCCGAGCCCATACCACGGATGCCGTAGAAAACAACTTTATGTGCTCTACTTACAAGAAAAAGGGCAAGGAACACTGCACCGCCCATCAAGTTGGGGAAAATCAGCTCGCTGAAATTCTGCTGGATGATTTACGCAGGGTTACCCCCTTTGCACGGCAAAATCAGGTCGCATTCGCAAAGCACATCACCCAAAAGAACGGTGCGGAAATCCGCAGGGAGATCACTCAGACAGAGCGAGAGCTGGAGGGGCTAAAGCGCAGGGACACCGAACTGACCGCCTTATTCAAAAGGCTCTATGAAGATAACGTCCTTGGCAAAATCCCCAATGTGAGTGCGTTTTTAGAGAAAGCGAAGCAATACACCAAGCTCGATACCCTGACTGCTGAGATTCTAAACTTATTTATCGAGCGTGTGGAAGTGGGCGAGCGTGAAGAGCGGTACTCCCGCACAGCATCGCAGGCCATCGGTATTTATTACCGTGACATCGGTCTGTTGGATAACTTTGCGGAGACAGACGCTGCCACAGAGCAAGCGCCTACGCCACAGGAAGTCGCATAAAAGGCAATCGGCAGGCAGTGATTTGCCACTGTCTGTCGATGCATGCCCCGCCATTAGCCACATTTCAAATGTTCCCCTATGGGAATGTGGCTCGAGTTCCCCCTCTTTTTTCTTGCTCTCTTGAAGTATGACGCCTTAAGGGTTGATCTCCTCTTCAAGGATTCTCTTGAGGTAGTCCACACACTCGTCAACAATTTTGGCATCTTCAGATTCTACCATGATCCTCACGACCGGTTCTGTTCCAGAAGCCCTTACAAGCACCCGCCCTACCCCTGACAATTCGTTGCCTACTTTTTCGACAGCTTCTCGCACTCTCGGAAGATTAACTATATGACCCGGAAACGGGGCCCTCACGTTTACCAGCACTTGGGGAATTTCCCTGACAACTGAAGCAAGTTCCGAAAAGGTAGACTCCGTGCTAGCCAAAATCTCACCGATACAAAGTGAGGTGACAATGCCGTCTCCAGCATGTAGGATGTCTGCCACGATTATGTGGCCTGACTGTTCGCCGCCTAGGCTATAGCCTCCTCGAAGCATTTCTTCGAGGACAAACCTGTCACCCACTTGTGTTCTAACCAACCTGATACCGTAGGAAGAAAGACATCGCTCCAGACCATAGTTGGACATGACTGTACCTACAACCGTGTTATGCGCCAAACGACCGCTCTGAGCCATGTAAAGGCCTATTACGCCCATCAACTTATCGCCATTTATCACATTGCCCTGCTCATCTACGGCAATACATCTATCGCCGTCACCGTCGTAAGCAAACCCAGCATCATAGCCACCTTCTATTACATGTGATGCCAATGAACCAGGGTGTGTGGATCCGCATTCCAGGTTTATATTGAATCCGTCAGGGGAAAAGTTCATAAAATCAGCATTTGGGCAGAGGGACCGCCACACATCGCGAGCAATCGCAGACGTCGAACCATTTGCGGTATCAACAAGGATTCGGAGATCCGACAAATCTACCCCAGGCAGGGACTTCAAGAAATCACTATAAGAACGCACCAGATGGTTACCGCGTATAACTCTGCCTATTTTTTCCCCAGTAGGCCATGGGCCTTCATCTTCTGGGCTCATGATCCTTTCGGAGTAAAGCATCTCGGTTTCATCAGGAATCTTGGTCCCATCCGCGCCGAACACCTTCAGGCCATTGTACTCGAACGAGTTGTGGGACGCGGAAATCATCACGCCTCCGCCCAGGTCAAAGTGCTTAATGATGTATGAAAGACCTGGCGTAGTGATGACGCCTAATTCGACCACATTTCTTCCGGTTGAAGCAATTCCGGCTGTCAAGGCAGCTTCTAACATGTCGCTAGAAACTCTAGTATCTTTACCAACGCCGATAGGCTTATCAGACGGCAAAAGCAAGCCGACTGCCCTACCCAGCCTAAATGCTTTTTCACAGCTCAAGTCCTGATTGGCAATACCGCGAATGCCATCAGTTCCAAATAGGTTCATGATAAGACCTCCGTCATTCAGTGATGGCAAGTACCAAGACTATCTTTTGGTCAAAGTCAACTTGACTTTCGGCGGTTTTATGTCTACCTGGAGGTTATCCACTGTAACTCCTTCAGGAGCCTGGATCTTGTACGCCACTACGAGGTCGTGGGTGCCCTCACTTCTTCCCTGGGCGTCTATATAGACCGTTACATTCTCGCCCTGCACCTTGCGAACGAGATCGCTCCTGCCAGTAAGGACCACGCTCACTGTAGCAGGCTCTATGCTCCAGGTGTACCCTACAGGCGGCGACTCCAATTGCACTATGACATCTTCAAGCGTACGAGTTTCGATTTCCTCGATTATATCTATCTTAACCACTACTTGCTGCGTCTGACACGTGACTCCCGCAGGAAGGCTAAGCGCAACCGTGCTCTGGAACACACCGTCCTTTCCTGATACATCCACAGGCTTAGTGCCTATCCAGTTTATGGTATCAATAACGCCTTTGTCTCCGCGAATCTTGACTTGCTGGGGATTGGCCACAATGGGTCCAACCGTATACCCGTCTTTCGGAGTCCCGCTCACAACAACCTGGACAGGTACAATTTTGGCAGGAGGTAGCTTCTGCAAAGGCACTACAACCTCTATTTCCGCAGGCTCGATCTGTATTCCAGAGAGTTCACTTCCTACCGCATCTACTGCTACAAGCTTAGCAGTTGCGGTAACTTCGCCCGTCGCTCCAGTTATATCTACCCTAGCGCAGGCATGATTTACTTTATCAACAAACCTCTTGGCTCCTTTTACAGTCACAGTACCTACCGAAGGCATTGGTATCCCCTTTTCGTAGTCTTCACCAGGACTACCCTGCACTTCTACGACAACACCCACTTCGGCAGAACTCATGACATCGAGTTCAAAAGTAACCGTTCCCGGGTTTATCTCGACCACCTTGACGCCGTACGGCACATCAACATGGGGATTTGCAGAAAAAGAACCTGGCTCAACCGAAGAAAGATCAACCTCAACCTTCAACTTCTTCTCGTCAAGTTCATCCAGAGTTCTCGCCCGCCCCTCTAGCGTAACCGTCACCTTGTCAGGTTTGGTCGAGACAATCATCATTCCATCTTCAACCATTGCAGGAACTACATCTAGAACAAGCGTGCGCCTTTCAATGGGATTCTTGTCGTTGAAAACCTGCGCCCAGACAACAACCGCAAGTATGATAGCAATGATTTTCGCGGTGAGATCTTTAGACATTGCCGCTTTGATCATTTGTCATCCCTCCGGCTGAAAATCCCAGAGATGCGTTGCATATCAAGACTTTCCATGAGTTTGTCCTTAAGGGTTTTTGCGTCCAATCCACGTATAAGCCTCCCGCCCTCAGCCAGTGACACAATTCCGGTCTCCTCAGACACCACCACCGAGACTGCGTCGGACACCTGGGTGATACCTATAGCAGCCCTGTGCCTGGAGCCCAGTTCTATTGCAACAGGGTCTTGAGTATAAGGAAGAAAAGTCGCCGCGGCGGCTATTCTGTCTCCCCTTATTATGCAAGCGCCATCATGAAGCGGACTGCCAGGATTGAATACATTCTTTAGCAGTTCACTGCTGACTAGCGCATCGAGTCTAACGGCATCTTCCATGTATTCTTCAAGACCGGTCTGTCTTTCAAGCACAATGAGCGCTCCGATTCTGTCTGAAGACATATCAAAACAAGCGGATACTATCTCGTCAACCGTGCGCTCAACTGATTCTCCCGCGGGCTTCAGGAAAGAACGTGTGAATATCTTGCCACGCCCAATCTGTTCAAGCGCACGCCGAAGCTCAGGCTGGAACACAACTGGGAGCGCAACAAGAAGCATTGTTCTTATCTGGACCAAAAGCCAGTTGACAGTATAGAGCCTAGCCCACTGGGTTAGCGAAACAAGAAGGAGCAGTACAATAATACCTTTAAGGAGCTGAACGGCCCTCGTACCTCTAATAAGCGTATAGATCTTGTAGAAGAAATACGCGACCAAAGCAATGTCTACGATGGCCAAAATAGCGTCTTGCCAAGTGAAGAACTTCAGTTGCTCTAACAAGTACCTGAACACATCCTTTCCATTGCATATAGGATAACACTCAGACAAGCGCGGATAAACCCTTTTTTGAAGAAGTGTTCCGAAAGTCACACATTGCCCCTAAACAGGCTACATCCTTGAATTACGTCGGGTTTGCATTTCATTCACTCGCCCAATTGTGTATCATTAATACTAGCCACAAACAAATAATGTAAGGAGGCGGATTGACATGACAGTTTACTTTGAGGAGCCTGGCCGCGCAAACACTCAGGAAACGGCATCCATCGCGCTCAAACGCGCCAAGGAACTGGGCGTAAAGAACATAGTTGTCGCTTCGAACACAGGCTACACTGCACGGTTTTTTACTAATGCAGACATAAGTGTCACCTGCGTAACCCATCAGTCTGGTTTCCGTGAACCGGGAACCAACGAGATGAGCCAAGACGAAAGGAAAAACCTTGAAGCGCAAGGAGTAAAGGTCCTTACTACTACTCATCTGTTCGGAAACGTAGAAAGGGCAGTGACCAACAAATTTGGCGGTCTTTATCCCGGTGGGATCATCTCCCATGCACTTCGCATGTTTTCCCAAGGTACAAAAGTGGCTGTAGAGGTAGCGGTTATGGCACTAGACGCAGGCATGATCCCCTATGGAGAAACAGTGATCTCAGTTGGCGGGACAAGCGGCGGGGCTGACACAGCCCTTGTTCTTCTTCCCTCTCATTCAAACAATATATTCGATACACAGGTACTAGAAATACTCTGCAAACCGCTTAGTCCAAGAAAATAGGATTTTCGTGGGAGGATATTAATGATAGACATTTCAGAAATTGCCGGATTTGAGGTATCCCTTAATCAAGACGGCCTCCTTGAATTCGGGGAAGGTACATTGTCACCGTCTCCTGAGGCACGAAAATGCCGGGATGCGGTGGATGTGCTTCTTTATTCAGAACAAGGCGGACCAGATACCCTCTACCTTATGTACAGGGGTACTGGCGTGGAAAAAGATAGAATAGCTATGATGAATGCAGGACTAAGGTACGACATAACAGTAATATATCCAGGTAGAATTGGCTCAGAATACGTAAAGACAGTGGGGCACTACCACCCTTTGGTACCTGGAAGTTCTTACACATACCCTGAAATGTACCAAGTGCTGCACGGAAAAGCCCATTTTCTTCTGCAGAAGGGCGGACATGTAAGTGGCGAAATAGAAGATTTCATTGTAGCCGATTTCGAAAAAGGCGATATTTTGCTGATCCCGCCACACTATGCGCACGCCACGGTTAACCCGGGATCTGAGCCACTTGTCATCGCGAACTGGATCGCGAGGGATTGTCTATCGGTCTATGAACCCATAAGGGCTAGAAAAGGGATGGCCTATTACGACGTTGAATACAAAGGGCAGAGCATCTTTATGCCTAATGATACTTACAGTGAACATCCAAAACCTAGGTTAGAAAAGCCCAGAGACTTCCCTTCGCTAGGTCTGTATCGTGGCAAGAGCATATATGGATCCTGGCAGGCAGGTGCCAATTTGGGTTTCCTGATCAAACCTCATCTTTACGATAGCCTTTGGCATAGTATGCAAGAACAAAGTGGACACGCATAGCTCGTGTTTTTGTGAATTGAGGGAGGCTTCATTTTGGACTCAGATACCAGCTTGATTATTATTACAGGCCTGTCAGGAGCGGGAAAATCCAGCGTTCTTAGAGCCCTGGAGGACTTCGGCTATTTCTGTGTAGACAATCTACCACCTTCCTTGATTCCGACCTTCATGGACCTCTGCTCACAGGCAAAAAAACCTCTCGATAAAATAGCAGTCGTTGTGGACATTAGGGGCGGTGAATTCTTTCAGGACTTGTCTCGTGCAATGTCCGACATCAAGGAAGTTGGGATTAAGCCTACTGTCTTGTTCCTTGAAGCCGATGACGATACCTTGATCAAACGCTACAAGTCCACGCGGCGAAGGCACCCTTTATCTGCACAAAGCGGCGTGCTAGAGAGCATACGCGACGAAAGGGCAATGCTAAAGGACATACGCGACAAAGCTCACATAGTCATAGATACCACCCACCTCGAGAGTCAGGAGCTCCGACGACAGGTCATAGAGATAATATCCAAAACGGTGAACCTGGAGCAGTTGATAATCAACGTCATCACTTTTGGCTTCAAACACGGCATCCCTCTAGATGCAGACCTTGTGTTTGACGTTCGCTTTCTACCGAATCCATACTATGTGCCAGAGCTCAAGTCGCGTTCGGGACTGGATGAGGAAGTAGCCCAGTATGTTCTTGACGCTCCTGTTAGTCAGAAATTCTTGGAATATTCCACCGAGTTTTTGGACTTCTTGATACCCAATTTCATTGAGGAAGGCAAAACCCATCTCACAATTGCCATAGGCTGCACAGGCGGTCGCCATAGGTCAGTCGTTATCGGCGAAAAGATAAAACAGTACCTAGAATCCAAAGGTTATATGGTGATTGTAGAGCACAGAGATATTAGGCTTGGCGAAGACAAAGGTGATGACTCATGAAAGTAGGTGCACCCCCAAGAATCGTGGCAATAGGGGGCGGAACCGGCCTCTCCACAATCTTGCGAGGTCTTAAATCGTTTCCCTGCAGAATATCGGCCATAGTCACAGTTGCTGACGACGGAGGTAGCTCAGGACGTCTAAGAAAAGACATGGGAATACTGCCACCCGGAGACATAAGGAACTGCCTTATAGCCCTGGCAGAGGCAGAGACAGACATGACTGCTCTTTTTAGCCACCGATTCCAAAAGGGAGAGTTGAAAGGCCATAGTTTTGGCAACCTATTCCTAGCAGCAATGACTGAAATGACAGGTGATTTCCAAGTAGCAATAAGAGCAATGTCAAGAATCCTCGCGGTAAAGGGAAAGGTATTGCCTGCAACCTTGAGCAATGTAATGCTCGTAGCAGAAATGGAAGATGGTACCAATATACTTGGGGAGACGAATATTCCGGCAGGTAACAGGAAGATCAAGAAAGTGAAGTTGGTTCCTGAGAACCCACCTGCGCTTGACGAAGCAGTGTATGAGCTCGAAAACGCAGATATAATAGTGATTGGTCCCGGGAGCCTATATACCTCGATAATACCTAATCTCCTCGTTCAAGGAATACCTGCTGCTATTAAGAAGTCCACTGGCAAAAAAGTGTACGTGTGCAACATTATGACCCAACCCGGGGAGACTGACGGCTACTCTGCCTATGACCACATAAGAGCTATTGAGGAACACGCCGGAAGATTATTTACCTACGTGGTTGCAAATGTGGGTGTACCTTCTCCTGAATTGTCGGAAAAATATGCAATTGAAAAGAAACGCCAGGTGATAGCCGACATCGATGCAATACTGTCAGCTGGTTACACGCCAATTGCAGGCGATTTTCTAGCAAGCACGGATATCGCGCACCACGATTCAATGAAGACCGCGCGCACGATATTGAATCTTGCCGATCCTCATTACACGTGCAGCGGAATCGAAGATATAAAGGCAGGTCCAGATTAAGCAGTGAAACTCGAAAGAGATACATTTTCGAGAACGGTAAAAGAAGAATTGTCCAGGGTCGAGACAAGAGGCTATTCCCAGGCGTTTTGGGAGTACTATGCGCTTAGTTCACTCTTGTTTCCCGACAACCTGCGCAACGAACAGAGTCATCTCCCGGTTCACAATCGGTTTGACTTTGAAGCCTCCAAGAGCCAGACAAAACCCTACCTGCTTCGTAGAATGTTCTACCTGGATAAGACACTCAACACGCCCAATAAGAATGCAGACGACGATAAGCCCAAAAGCATCGAGGAACTCAAGCATGATGTGGAAGATAGGAGAGCGTTTCTAAGGGGCGTTTTTCTCGCCAAAGGCTCTCTTTCGTCACCGCTCAGACAGCACCATCTGGAATTTGTGCTTCCCAAAAAAGAGATGGCACTTTGTGTTTCTGACCTTCTCACGGTTGAGGGGCTAAAGACCGGAATAACTGAGCGCAGGAGTTCATGGGTGGTGTATATGAAAAATGGCGATGAGATATCGGAATTCCTCACCATGCTTGGAGCGTCACTTTCAGTACTTAAGTACGAAGAAATAAGGGTACAGAAAATCTTGAAAAGTTCTGTGCAAAGGCAGGTCAATATGGATAAAGCTAACGTTTCGAGAACGGTGGAGTCATCTTTGGGTCAGATAGCCGATATTGAATTAATCGACCAGGAAATCGGCTTACACTCCTTGCCACCTGCCCTTAAAGAGATAGCCCGGGCAAGGCTGGCAAACCCGTCTCTTACTATGGACGAATTGGGGCAAACTCTCACTCCACCGATTTCCAAATCTGCAGTCAATCACAGGTTGCGCAGGATATCCGAAAAAGCTGCATCTATAAAAGAAGGAAAACCCAGAGGAGCAAGTGATAGCTCCGAGGGTTTGCCCAAACTCAAATAATCTGAGTAAGGTCACTCAATGACAATTTCGACATGTTGCCCTTCATCTTCGTCAACCACGTCAATCAATTTGCCTCTAAAACCGTAAGATAGAGCTTCGCTGAGCTCGTTGAGATCTACTCCCATATCATCGATGTCCACACCGCCTACGGACGAGAACTTGTTGCCTGTTTTGAGCGCCCAGTTAACAAGCTTCATGGGTAGATTGACCATGACTTTGGGTTTGTTGGAACCCAAATCAGTTACTCTAATCCTGAGCCATTTGGCAGGTGTCTGAGGCACATCTGACTCCGCCACATCAGTGGGCAGGTCCATTGCCTCAAGTAGGCCAACGGCTTCCTCGGCAGTGATCTTACCTTCCTTCAACATCTGAAGCACACGCAGTCTCTCTTCATCCATGACTTATCTAACATCTCCTTTTAGAGAAATTCCACAGATATTCGACCCGAACCCGTCGATGCTGTCAAATAGCTTTTTGAATCAGCCTTGTCAAACCCCTTATTGCTAGCTTTATAGTGCCTGCTACGTGAGTACTTTCTCCTCTCGTCGATAATGACGTCTACTTCGCCCATCCCGTCTACTTCGATCTCTCCATTACTAGAAGATAAATCGACTTCGTACAAGTCGGCCTCACCCCTACGAATCCTCACTTCAATAGGTCCGTTGCTTGTTTTGAGATCCCAATTCCCTGTCCCGGCGAGTTCTGCAACTATCCTGCCGTTCATGGTCTTCGCAGTCATATTGCTAGCCCTGCCTTCATATTCAACTCGCCCATTCATATCTGTCATGTCCATCTCATCAAAGCTGCAGTTTGTAGCTTCAATGCGGCCATTCATTGTCTCTGCTGTGCATTTTTTGCCTGAAACCTCGTCCATGACTATCCGACCATTAGAAGTGTTCAGGGCCAATGTCTCAAACTTACTGTCGCCCATCTCTATACGCCCATTAGCCGTTCTGGCTTTGCAGCCAGGACCCGATACGCCCTCTACAGTTATGCGCCCATTCGCCGAGTGAAGGTTTAGGATTGCGCTTCTATCTGCGGGTAAGGTGAGTGTGAAATCTACACATAGATTTCTATTCCCGAAAACCTGGCGTTCCTTTGCTACCCCGGTAAGTACTGACCCCTCATGAGTAAACTCGAAGCAATCTTCCAGAATCTTCTTAGCTTCTTCTTCACTTGCAGCATTTACCGTTTTCGTAACTTCTAGACTATAACCCGATTTGTCCCAGCTTCTGACCTCGATCGCACCGTTTGAGGACCGCAGCTCCACCTCAATTTCGCCTTCCGGATCTAACTCGCCGTGAAATTCATCTGAGAACTCAAACCGTGGGCCCCGTGCCGTACTGCCTGAAAACATGTGGCTAATGCGTTCGGCCAGACTCTCGGCTTTTGATTCTGCCAATTCCTCTATCTTCTCTACCGTTTTCTCTATTGACTCCTCTTTGTCTTCGATTTCACCTGAGATACCGGGTCCAAATCTCAAAGGCGCTTTGGGAGGCAGGTTGGCCCGCCCAAGGGCATTGAGCAACTCAACACCTTGTTCCGGTGCAATCTTGCCTTCTTTCACCATTTCGAGAATGAGCATCTTTTCCTCTTTCGACACAACTCTTCCCCCTTACAATTGGCTGAAATTCTCACCGGCGACCCAGGTTCTTCAGCATTCTTGTTGCATCCTGGGCACTTATTTCTCCGCTATCGAGTCTATCCAAGATCATTCTCCGTTGTTCCGAATATCTCTCCTCGTCAGCATAACCGGCCTCTTCTCCGTCTACTGGATACCCTAATGCCCTTATCAAAGACTCCAGTCTGCTTCTTACAGTGGGGTATGAGATTCCCAGCTCCCGCTCAACCTCTTTGATGTTACCTCGGTTCTTTATGAATACTTCTGCAAACCCCTTTTGTTCGGGCGTGAGCGAACAGAACTTGCACAGTTCAAAGTTGCCCGATATTTTGGTATGGCAAACGGGACATTCTAGTTCTGTAACCTCCATAGGCTGAGAACAAACAGGACACCTTCCAATCACTTCATTCGGCACGTTTCATCCCACCTTTCTTTATCAATATATGACAGAAGGTTTAGAAATGTCAATAGCAATATTAATAATATTAATTAATCGATTGAACTCTTTCGTGTTAGCGGTGACTGGCGAAATACTCGAGGATGGATGAGGCCAGTTTTGGACCAATCCCTTTGACTTTGAGGAGTTCGTCGTAGGATGCGGATTTTACAGAAGCTACGCTGCCGAAAGCCTTGAGAAGATCCTTGGCTTTCTTGGGGCCTAGCCCCGGGATCTGAGACAATTCAGTATCTATGGATTTTTTGTCCCTGATCTTTCGATGATATGAAATAGCAAATCTGTGCGCCTCGTCGCGAATCCTAACAACCAGGAACAAAGCGCCTGAGTCTCTAGGGAGTACTATTGGTTCGGATCTATGGGGCAAGAAAATCTCTTCATTTCGCTCTGCAAGACCTGCGAGAGGTATGTCCAGTTCCAGCTCGTCTAGAACCTGCTTTGCCGCGCTTACCTGTCCTTTCCCCCCATCGACAATAATAAGGTCAGGAAAAACTGCAAATTTGCTCTGCCTTCGCGACATCTTACCTTCTTTTTCTATGGCGTCCCTCTCTTGAAGCCCCCTTTTGAAACGTCTCCACAGCACTTCTTGCATCATGGCATAGTCATCAGGTTTCCCATCTGTCTTCATTCGAAACCTCCGATAAGAAGATTTATCCGGCTTACCATCTACCAAGCAGACCATTGATGCCACAGCCTCTTTCCCAGAGGTATTTGAAATGTCATAGCACTCAACCCTCAAAGGTAGGGCGGGCAGGTCTAGAGCGCCGGCTAGATCTTCAAGAGCCTTCAGGTTCTCTTCTTGTTCCTTTTGATACTTGGGTATATACGCCTGCATCATCGCCCTAGCATTGTCGTTTGCCATTGACACGAGGTCTTTTAGCACGCCCCTCTTGGGAACCCTCACTCGTAAGCCCGTATACTCACTGACTTCGTCAGCGTCAGGCAAAGAAACAGGAACCGCAGCCTCCCTTGGAACAAAGGAAGCATTCGGATAATATTGGGCCATAAACGCACTTATTATCTCAGAATCTTCGTCAAATTCAGTCCCCGAAAGAACAAACCCTTCCTTGCCCATGAGTTTTCCTTCCCGCACCGGCAAAAGGGCAACAAAACTGAGTCTCCCCGAACGTGCCAATCCTAGGATGTCTCGGTCTTTCATGTCGGGAAGTACGATTTTCTGCTTTTGAGTTACATCATCAAGTGCGGAAATCCGATCTCTGATCCTTGCAGCATTCTCGAAGTCAAGGTTCTCAGCACACTGCTCCATATGCGCAGTTAGGGTATCTCTAACGTCCTTGTGTCGACCTTCCAAAAACTTGATTACGCCATCGATTGTTTCCATATAGGTCTCTCGGTCCATGTTCCCAGTACAAGGCCCTAGACATCTTCCTATCTGGTAGTCCAAACACGGACGAGACGTCTGTGACAGATACGTGTCCGAACAGGTTCTGTATGGGAAAATCCGACGCAGAACAGAGAGTGTCTCTCTAAGCGACCCCGCTTTGGTGAACGGCCCAAAGTATCGCGCACCATCCTGGCTCATTCTTCTAACGATAGTGACTCTTGGCCACTGTTCCTCTATTCCTATTCTGAGGTAAGGATAATTCTTGTCATCTCGCAGCAATATGTTGTACCTAGGGCGGTGCTTCTTTATGAGGTTACACTCTAGAATCAGAGCTTCTGCTTCAGAATCTACTATTATTGTTTCTAGGCCGCCTACTCTCTCCATGAGTGCTTCGGTCTTAGGCGATAGATTCGACATAAAGTACGAACGGACCCTGTTCTTTAGGTTTCTGGCTTTGCCAACATAGAGAACCTCCCCGGCTTCATCGCGAAACACATAGACTCCGGGAGAAGTAGGTAGATCTTTTGTCTTCTCGCTTAAGATTTCACGATCACCGGTGATGCCGGCCCACATACGTTCTTGTTGCGAGCTATTTTTCACATTCATTTACCCCAACACCAGTACCATTTTCCACAGCCACTTTGCTGTGACCTTGCGCCTTTTTTGACTTTTCCGAGTTTAGACTTTGGGACGACTTGGTCGCTTTTTGCCTAGATGGCAGTTTCTTTGCATTATCTTTAGACACAGGCAGAACCTTTCTCAAAGACTGACCTGTATAAGAAGACGGGTGGTTCATGACCTCCTCAGGGGTGCCTTCCGCAACAATGTAACCACCTTCTTCGCCTCCTTCGGGACCCAAATCAATAATGTGATCGGCCGACTTTATGACATCCATGTTGTGCTCAATAACTACCACAGTACTGCCTGCATCTGTCAAACGCTGAAGGACACTCAAGAGTTTCCGTATGTCTTCAAAATGAAGCCCGGTAGTTGGTTCATCCAAAATGTAAAGGGTTTTCTCATTGCCCCTTCTTGAAAGCTCGGTAGACAGTTTTACTCTTTGAGCTTCTCCTCCAGACAACGTAGTAGCAGGTTGCCCTAACTTTATATATCCTAATCCAACATCATAGAGTGTCTTGAGTTTGCGCTTCACCGAAGGCACGTTCTTGAAAAGCTCCAAGGCCTCTTCAACTGTCATGTCCAAAACTTCCGCTATGTTCTTTCCGCGGTACTTCACTTCCAATGTCTGGCTATTGTACCTCTTGCCGTTACACACTTCGCATGGAACGTACACATCAGGTAGGAACTGCATTTCTATTCGGATGATGCCTTCCCCCCTACATGCTTCGCACCTGCCTCCTCTTACGTTGAAACTGAATCTTCCCGGCTTGTACCCCCTCATTTTGGCCTCGGGAGTCCCGGCAAAAAGCTGCCTTATATCAGTAAACACTCCTGTGTACGTGGCCGGATTGGATCTCGGAGTCCGACCTATGGGTGACTGATCTATGTTTATGACCTTATCCAGTAATTGCATGCCTTCGATCCCATCGTGATCACCTGGCCGGAGTCTCGCCCCATGCAGCGAGGACGCGAGTTTCCTGTAAAGGATATCATCTACCAAAGTACTCTTCCCAGAACCCGAAACCCCTGTTATACAGGTAAATACCCCCAGAGGAATCTTTGCGTCGATGTTCTTTAGATTGTGCTCCCTAGCGCCTTTGATCGTGATGAAATTGTCAGCCGTACGGCGTTTCTTGGGAACAGGAATCTGCCTTTTGCCAGATAGATATTGGCCGGTCAGCGATTCTTCACACGCAATGAGATCGTCTACTGAACCAGCGCATATAACGTAACCGCCTTTTTCGCCGGCGCCGGGACCAATGTCTATGACGAAATCTGCCGAACGAATTGTCTCCTCATCATGCTCAACCACAATTACTGTATTTCCTATGTCACGCAAGTGTTTCAGCGTATCCAACAGTTTCTTGTTGTCGCGCGCGTGAAGACCTACACTTGGCTCATCTAGTACGTACAGAACCCCCACCAGACCTGAACCGATTTGAGTCGCCAACCGGATCCTTTGAGATTCTCCCCCGGAAAGAGTTCCTGCGTGACGGTTCAGCGTTATATACCCTAGTCCTACATCAGTCAAAAAGGTCAATCTGGAACGAAGCTGTTTTACAATCTGATTTGCAATTAGCCCTTCTCTTTCGGTGAACGTCAGAGCATTTATAAAGTTCAAGGCGTTTTCACATGACATGTTGGTGAGCTCAGCTATGCTGATCCCGCCTACGGTTACTGCCAGAGCTTCGGGTCTGAGACGCTTACCTTCACAAACAGGACAGGGCACAGCAGCCATAAACTGCTCTACCCACTGTCTTACGTCATCACTGGTGGCCTGGTTATAGCGCCTTTGTAGATTGGGAATGACTCCTTCAAAAGTAACCAGACGATCCGATTCTCTACCGTAAGGGCTTTCATAGTGAAAAGGTATCTTCCGGTCTGAAATTCCGTATAGAATCGCTTCAATATGTTCAGGCGGGAGATCCTGAATCGCCACGTCTGTAGATACGCCCAAGTACTCGGCTGCAGCGTCCAGAAGCTGTGCGTAATATCCGTCAGGAGTTCCATTCCAAGGCGCGATAGCGCCATCGGAAATGGACTTTCTTCTATCAGGAATAATCATTTCAGGATCAATTTCCATGTTGACTCCCAGTCCATTGCATGCAGGGCAAGCACCAAACGGGCTATTGAAGGAAAACAACCTGGGCTCAAGTTCAGGTATGGATATACCGCAATCAGGACAGGCCAGAGACTGGCTGAAAATGATATCTTCTTTCTTGTCATCGACAACAAGTTCAATGCACACAAGATCACCTGACAAGGAAAGGGCAGTTTCCAGCGAATCCACAAGCCTCTGGCGCGTGCCTTCTCGAAGTACCAGCCTGTCAACAACCACCTCTATGTCGTGCTTCTTGTGTTTTGACAACCGCGTACCCAAAAACTCTGAAATCTCTCCCGTAACTCCATCAACCCTGACCCTTACGAACCCTGACTTTTGAATGTCATCGAAGACCCTTTCGTACTCCCCTTTTCTGCCTCGCACCAAAGGAGCCAACACCGAAAACCTTGTACCTTCGGGCAGTTCAAGGATTTGATCAGCTATCTGGTCCACGCTTTGTCGGGAGATAGGTTTCCCACATTTAGGACAATGAGGATGGCCCACACGCGCGTAAAGAAGACGCAGGTAGTCATATATCTCTGTCACGGTACCTACAGTCGACCGGGGATTCCTAACCCCGGATTTCTGATCAATAGAAATGGCAGGCGATAGACCTTCTATGTAGTCTACATCGGGCTTATCCATAAGACCTAGGAACTGTCTGGCATAGGCGGATAAAGACTCGACGTACCGCCTCTGACCTTCAGCGTAGATGGTATCAAAAGCTAACGAGCTCTTACCCGAGCCTGATAACCCGGTTATGACTGTCAAGGTGTTTCTAGGTATTTCTAGGTTTATGTTCTTTAGGTTGTGCTGACGCGCACCCCTTATAACTAGTTTATCGTGGAACATTCCGTTTACCTCTCAAATATGGGATTTCTCCTCCAGATTGTTCGATCTCAAATAGCATATCTCTTATGATCGCAGCCCTTTCAAATTCAAGGTTGGCAGATGCTTCTTTCATTTCTTTCATCAAAGTGTCGATGACTGCAGGAATTTGTTTCCTTGGGATGTCCCTCAAGTTCTTTTCTTTGAGGAGAGAATCCACTTTTTCTTCTTCTAGCGGCCTCTCGTGCGCGATTGCGTCGCGGATCTTTTTCTCTATAGTCTGCGGCACAATACCATGTTTTTCATTGTATGCCTTTTGCTTCACTCTACGTCTTTCGGTTTCGCGAATGGCTCTTGCCATGGATCCTGTTATGGTATCTGCATACATTATAACTTTTCCATTTGCATTTCGGGCTGCCCTTCCAGTAGTTTGTATAAGAGACGTTTCGGATCGCAAAAACCCTTCTCGATCAGCGTCCAATATGCAAACTCGCGAAACCTCAGGCAGATCAAGCCCCTCTCTAAGGAGGTTTATACCTACTAGGACGTCAAAAACGCCAAGCCTCAAATCTCTGATTATCTCCATGCGTTCCAGAGTCTTTACATCGGAGTGCATGTAGGTTACTTTTATCCCTAGCTCCCTAAGATACTCAGTAAGATCCTCTGCCATGCGCTTTGTGAGGGTAGTTACTAAGACCCTCTCGTTTCTAGAAGAAGCCCCTTGTATCTCAGCGACTAAGTCATCTATTTGATTCTTTGTCGGCCTAACCTCTATCTCCGGATCGACAAGCCCCGTAGGGCGTACAACCTGCTCTACTATTTGAGAAGCAACTCCAAGCTCAAAAGGACCTGGCGTAGCAGATACGTAGATTACCTGGCCCACTTTTGACATGAACTCATCGAAAGTAAGCGGCCTATTGTCGAACGCCGAAGGCAGCCTGAATCCGAAATTCACTAATGACTCTTTTCGAGAGCGATCCCCCTCGTACATGGCCCGAAGTTGGGGTATAGTCACGTGAGACTCGTCTATTACCACTATGAAGTCCTCTGGAAAGAAATCTAGCAGGGTGTATGGCGGCTGCCCAGGTAACCTTTGGGTAAGATGCCTAGAATAGTTTTCAATTCCCGAGCAGTATCCCATCTCCTGGAGCATCTCCAAGTCAAACTTAGTCCTCTGCTCAAGCCTGTAAGCTTCGAGGATTTTACCTTGTTCCCTAAGTTCTCTTAGTCTTATCTCCAGTTCTTCTTCTATAGTCTCGATAGCAGTCGCCATTTTGTCATCTTTGACCACGTAGTGTTTGGCAGGGTAGATCATGGCGTGATTCATCTCTGAAATAGCCCGTCCTGTAAGTACGTCAAACTGCAAGATTCTTTCTACCTCATCCCCGAATAGCTCAACTCGTATAGCTGTGCCGGTCGCTCCTGCCGGATAGATCTCTATGGTGTCACCACGAACCCTAAACGTACCCCGCTGAAAATCTATATCGTTTCGAGTGTACTGTATATCTACCAGCCTCCGAAGGATCTCCTCTCTTTCTTTCTGCATTCCTTTGCGTACCGAAAGAACAAGGTCTCTGTAGTCTTCCGGTGAACCCAAGCCGTAGATGCAAGATACGCTCGCCACGGTAAGGACGTCTCTACGTTCAAATAAGGCGCACGTTGCTGAGTGTCTCAGCTTGTCGATCTCGTCGTTAATCATGGCGTCCTTTTCTATGTAGGTATCCGTCTGAGGAATATATGCCTCTGGCTGGTAATAGTCATAGTAGCTAACGAAGTACTCAACCGCGTTATTAGGGAAGAAGGACTTAAACTCTGAAGCCAACTGAGCAGCCAAGATCTTGTTGTGAGAAACCACCAAGGTAGGACGATTGAGCCGTGCGACTACGTTGGCAATAGTAAACGTCTTGCCTGAGCCTGTAACCCCCAGCAGCACTTGGTGCTTGTATCCCTTCCGTACGCCATCCACAAGGGCATCTATGGCTTCAGGCTGGTCTCCTTCTGGCCTGAAATCAGAAACTAGTTCAAAATCAGACAATTCCATTCCCCCGTCCATTTATTATAACCGGCGAGGGGTAGGCAATCAAATGTTCTATATGCGTCCAGACATGAAAATAAACCCTATGTGTAGGCGGTGTTTCCACAGGAAAACCTTGCTTTGCCGTGAGACTACTGGTTAGTATCTGTAGGTTTGAGTGACTTCTTTCTTAGCATTTTCTTTATGAACGTGACGATGATCCCTTCGCTGTATTGGCTCACCATGGGCTCATCTCCCGGCTCGGGAACCAGGATTATCCCTAGGGCTTCCCCATGGGTTCTTCGAACGTCAGTATGGATCGTTTCGGCCTTACCATCTTCACCGGTTCTCTTTACAGTCAAAACCACAGTTTCTGATTCTGAAGACTCAATGCTATTTGCAAAATCATCCCTGGAACCTACTTCCAAGCCATCAACTGAGACTATTATGTCTCCACTTCTGATCCCCGACTTTTCTGAAACACTGCCATGCACAACGTCAAGGACCATGACACCTTTCTCAGGCGGCACATATATCGGGGGATTTTCAAACTCCTCCTTAAGGCCTTTCTTTATCACCAGTTCATGTCCAATTGGCGAGAACAATACCGCGACCCACGCAAAAAAAGGCCATCTTGATGCCATAATTGAAAGGACCAGTAAAACCACGCTAAAGAGCATGAGGTTCTTCGATGTGCTTATGGATTTATCCTTGGGGTTTGTTGCAACAGCGATATCACCGTAACCTAGTGCCGCAATTACGGGCATCATTGCAAAAATCATGTGTTCGGCGCGTAGTTCAGAAGGTGTCCTTATCAATGGCCACCAATCGGGAAGGTAAATCAGGTCCTGTACATCTGCAAGAAATGGCGCTTGTATAAGAAATAACACAATAAGGGGAATAGGCCAAAACCGCTGAAGTGCAAAGCCGCCAACTACCTGCCCGTCCTTACGCGAAACATAAAAAGGAGTAGAGCACGAATGCCCCGATATCCTTATTAGAAAAGATTCCGCAGCATGAAGACATGCAACGAGACCCATAACCGACGGCACGTTGATCTTCGGCCACCCAAATAGAAGGTAACTAAGGCCCGCAAGACCACCTGCATACGAGTAACACACAAATCTGGGGCCTACCAGAAACAGCAATAAAGCCAGTGGAAAAAGGTAACCTATCCCACTGTCACTTACTGACACCCCAACTACAACCAAAAGGAGGCTCGCAAGCAATCCACCCACCAGCCCAAGGCCTATGGCGTAAAGTGTATTGCGAAACGCCTTGTTCTTCGCTGCACCATACATTTTCTCCTCAAGAGACTGTATCTTGTGATACTGAACTGCCACAAGAACCAGCACAACCAAATACAAGCCATCTACCACAGCATTGCTAAATATACTCGGGTAAGAACGAATAACCGAACCAATCAGCTCAATCAATGGGCCCACATGTATTCCCCTCTCATACGAAAACCGGATAGAGGCTAGAAAGTCCTATTAATCTCAGCCTTGGCAAGTTCCAACGCCTTTGCAAGCTGTTCCTCGTCACCTTCTATGATCACGTCCGGCTCAAGCCCTATTCCATGGATAGAACGCCCCTTAGGAGTCAGGTATTCGGCTATTGTGACTTTGACATACGACCCATCGCTTAGCTCATAGGAATTCTGCACCAGACCTTTCCCAAAGGTAGTCTTGCCTATCAAAGTGCCTACCTCGTAATCTTGTATGGCTCCCGCCAAGATTTCTGAGGCACTGGCAGTCCCCTCGTTGACCAGGACAAAAAGCGGCATGCCCAATCCCGTCCCCGATGAGTTGAAGCTCGTCTTCTCGAACTTTCTTCCGCTGATAGTAACAACCGTGCCTTTAGGTACAAACAAGTTCGCAATGTCTATGCACTTGTCTAAGAGGCCTCCACCATTGTAGCGCAGATCAAGTATGATTGCCTGAGCACCCTGGGCCTTTAGGTCCTTCAGAGCATTAGACGTTTCTACAGCGGCATTTTCGCTAAAAGTTATGAGTTCGATGTAGCCTATGGTACCTTCCTTCATTTCATAGTTTACGGCAGGAATCACAATGTTCTCTCTCACAAGCACAAACTCAAGGGTTTCGCCATTGCGATATACGCTGATGCTCACTTCGCTTCCAGCAGGGCCTCTGATCAGGGACGCAGCTTCGTCGCTAGTAGCGACGTCTTTGCCATCAACGCTGAGAATTATGTCATTTGCCTTGATACCGGCCTTGTCGGCGGGGGTTCCCTTCATTGGCGCGACAACGGTAATTTTCCCATCCTTTACCCCTATAGTGATACCGACGCCAGAGTATTCACCGCTAGTGGTGATGTAAAACTCGGTCCACTCTTTTTTTGTCATGTATGTGGTGTAAGGATCGCCGAGAGCTGACACAACCCCGCGTGGAGCACCCTCCATCAAACTAGTTTTGTCGAAATCCTTGTAGTATGCTTGGTCCAAAACCCTTAGGACTTCGTATACTTTTGCTATAGGAGTATAACTAATCACAAGGTATGAACATAATCCAAGTGTCACTAGAACAGATATAAGGGCTGTGATAACACATAGTCTTACGGTTTTTCGCTTCGAGCTGCTTTCCATAGAGCCACCGCCGTTCTTTGCTTTGTTGAGCCACAACAGTCTACTGCATTCAGATCTTGCACAAGACATGAGGTATCATACTTAGTCTAGCACATCCAAGACGAAACTGCTTACCCAGGTTGGCACGACCGGCTTGTGCATAAGACTCCCATACCAACCTGGATAAGCAGTAGTTACATGTGCGTCATGAGACCCAATATATGGTCTAAAAAGATACCCAATTCTTCGGGTTGTCCGTAACACCTTTCACACGTACTTCAAAGTGAAGGTGAGGACCGGTAGACACCCCTGTGCTCCCAGCCAGGGCAATCGATTCGCCTCTTGTAACCACATCTCCGACTTTCACTAATAGCTTAGAAGCATGACCGTAAAGGGTTGAAATACCGCCGCCATGGTCAATGATTACGCAAAGCCCGTACCCGCCATTGGAACCGGACAAGATAACAGTTCCATCTTCCGCGGCCTTTATAGGAGTACCGGAATTGACGGCAATATCTATGCCTGAATGAAATTTGTATTTTCCAAGTATTGGGTGCCACCTGTTTCCATATTCGTCACTTATCCACCCGCCCGAAACAGGACGTATCATAGACAGGCCCTCAGGTTTTTCACGCTGATGACCCTGTGCTTGAAGTTCTACAATCACCTGCTCCAGAGCTTTAGACTCGCGCTCCATTTCGTCCAGGGTTTCTTCAAGCTTCTTCCTATCCTGCTGCAATTGTGCCAGATATCTTTCCCTGTCTGTGCTTCGAGAGGCGACCGCAGCTCTTTTTTGCTCCTCTTGCTTCTTTGACCAGGTTATGTCGTTAAGGTCTTTCTCAAGCACTTCTTTTTTCTCGTCAAGCGCAACTTTCATAGCTTCGTACTCTTCGATAAGGCGGACGTCATCCTGGGCCACCTCCCGAAGATAGTACAACCTAGCCGTGAAATCCGAGATGCTATCTGAATTCAATAGTATTTCCAGGTAAGACATTCTCCCGGCTTTGTACATAGAAACGAGTCTTTCGTCGAAAAGACCTTTCTGCTCTGCTATCTTATCTTCCATATCTTTGATTTCATTTTTTGTTTCATCTATTCTTCCATTTAGATATTCAATTCGAGCTACCATGTAGGCGAGTTCCTTCTCCGACAAAGTAAGCTCCATCTCCAACTTCTCTAGTTCCTTCAGGACAGAACTCTCTGAGCGCCGTTTTGAATCAATCTGTTTCTGATATTGCTCAATTTCCTTTTGCATCTGCTCAAGTTCTGTGTATTTATCATCCAGAATTCCTGCTCTTGCAACATTGAGGTATGGAATGAAAGCAAGGCAAAAGGCAGCAAGCAGAACCAACGCCATGATACTTTTGCATCTAGATCTGCCTTTTTTCATAACAACCCCCCTAGCGATTACACTTTCAGATGTCTTCGGACAGAAAGCACCGAACCTGCGACCCCAACCACGATCCCCGTAACAGCCATTATCCCAAACATCTGCAGTTTCGACTGAGCATCCAGCACATACATTGGTACAAATGGAATGAACTCGTAAAGCTTTTCAAAGAGCCAATTGTAAATGCCAACTGCAAAGACGGTACCCAAAATGCTCCCAAATATGCCTATTACTACTCCCTCAAGTATGAAGGGCCCCACAACAAATCCATCGGTAGCACCTACGAGCTTCATTACCGCGATTTCGTGCCGTCTAGAATCGATCGTCAACCTAATCGAATTCCCTATGACCATTATGGAAACTGCCCCTACTGCAACCATACCGCCAAGAGACACATATTGAACAGCCCGGCCAATGGACATCATTCGCCTAGAGACTTCCTCTTGGTAAATAACATCGTCTACAACATCAAGAGTTCGAATCTCAGCCACAACAGCGTCGATTTGTTCCACACTGCTAGTTCTCACCCTTATGCTCGCAGGCAAAGGGTTTTCTTCTTTCAAAGAGTCGAGCACAGACGCCTTGTCCTTGAACATCAATTTCAATTCTTCAAGAGCATCTTCCTTGCTCACATATTTTACGGTGCTAACACCCTGTATTTTCTGCACCTGATCTACAGCTGTAGAGATCTGCTCGGCAGTTGCGTCTTTTATGATATATGCTTGGATCTCCATCTGCTGTTCCGCTACCGTATATATGTAACCTAGGTTAATGCTCACTAAAAAACTAATCCCCAGCAGAAACAACGCAAACCCTGTTGTGAGAGATGAAAGAAATGACGAAAGTTTGTTGCGCCATAGACTCCTAAAAGCTTCAGAGAACACATATCCTATGAACCTCAAGAACTATACGCCCCTCTTCTCTCGTCACGTATGAGTGTGCCGTTTCTGAGTTCGATTACTCTCTTCTTCAAGAGATTGACCATATCCTGTGCATGAGTTGCAACCACTACAGTTGTGCCGTACATGTTAGCGCGCTCGAGAAGGCTAAAAATCTCATGAGACGTCTTAGGATCTAGATTACCAGAAGGTTCATCTGCCAAGAGAATATCAGGATTCCGGACGAGTGCTCTGGCAATTGCAATTCTTTGCTGCTCCCCCCCTGACAGTTCATTAGGATACGCATCCTTCCTGTCTTTCAGGCCAACTAGGTTCAACACTTGCGTTACCCTCTTCTTGATTTCGCGTGTTGGCGCACCCGTAACCTCTAAAGCGAAAGATATGTTCTCTCCTATGGTCTTGTCCTCAAGCAGCTTGAAATCTTGGAACACGACGCCTATACGTCGTCTGAGAAAAGGGATCTCCCTTCGCCGAATCTTCGCCATGTCTTTGCCTAAAACCACAACTTGACCGTCAGACGGTACTTCTTCTCTATATAATAGCTTAATGAGGGTGGATTTGCCTGCGCCGCTAGGACCCACAATAAACACAAACTCGCCCTTGTCTATGCCAAGAGTTACCGAGTCCAAGGCTTTCACGCTGCTGCCATAATCTTTAGATACATTCCTCAAACTGATCAAATTAGTCACCTGCCGTAGTACCCCAACGAAAAATGTCCTTGTGCTTGCATACTATTATTCGACACAATTCCTGCGCATCCTGTTCCCAGATACGGCTAGTATGCGACTTTATGAGAAAAACTGCCACCACGTTCCCAGAAAGCTCCTTGCTTCTTCGCAAAACCTTTCACGCGTAAGCCCGTAAGCTTCCATGAGTTCCTTAGCCGAACCAGACTGGCCGAATTCATCGTTAACACCTAGGCGGATCACAGGGACTGGATGTATTCTGCTCACAGTTTCGCATACTGCGCTACCCAAACCACCAATGATGTTATGTTCCTCACAGGTTATGATCACCCGACTGCTCCTTGCAGCTTTTCCTAGCAAGGCTTCGTCGATGGGTTTTATGCATGCCATGTCTATGACAAGACACGAAATCCCTTCTCCTTCAAGAGTTTGGGCCGCTTCCAAAGCCGGCTGAACCGTCACTCCGCAAGCTATGAAACAGACGTCAAAAGGTGGTTCCTCCGAATCCGAACGCAATCTCTCTTCTATAGGATCATCGATAGAACCTTCGGACAATTCAGGCCACAGAACCAAGCCCCTTCCGATCTCAAAGATCTCATAGGGTTTGAGAATCTGCGGCACTTTCTCCCTACCCAACCTAATGTAGACCGGCCCTTCATAAGCAGCCGCAGCCCTTACAGCAAGGCGTGTTTCCTGTGCATCGCAAGGCACTACAACTACCATGCCCGGAATTGCCCTCATAAGTGCGATATCCTCCAGGGCTTGGTGAGATGCTCCATCGGGTCCTACGGTAAGCCCGCCGTGAGAAGCTACTATCTTGACGTTGAAGCCAGGATAGGCAATCGACTGTCGCACTTGATCATATGTCCTGCCGCTTGCGAACACAGCAAAAGTCGATGCAAAAGGAACCTTACCCGATCGTGCAAGTCCTGCCGCAATACCCATCATATTAGCTTCCGCTATTCCAGCGTTAAAAAACCGGTCAGGGAACGCTTTTGCGAACATAGATGTCTTGGTAGAGGAAGACAGATCCGCATCCAGCACACAGATACCAGGATTCTCCCTGCCTAGTTCAACCAAGGTCTCACCATAGGCGTCCCTTGTTGCTTTCATTTCAGACACTTCAGACATTCTTAATTCACCCTTTTGCACACTAATTCTACGAAAACGACATGGATGAACTGCTAAGCCTCTTGCCTCATCAACTCTTCTATGGCTCTGACCGCTTCTTCTGCAGTCGGAGCTTTCCCATGCCATTCTTTCTTGTTCTCCATGAAACTCACGCCCTTGCCCTTTACAGTCTCAGCAATTACAACGGAAGGGCGTCCTTCTTCCGCACTTGCCTTCTCAAAGGCACTAAGAAGCTCCAAAGGGCTATGACCGTTTGCCGAAAGAACGTTCCAACCGAATGCTCTGAACTTCTCCGATAAAGGTTCAGGGCACATTATGTCCTCAATCCTGCCGTCTATCTGAAGGTGATTGTGGTCAACTACAGCCGTAAGGTTGTCTAGCTTGTAGTGACAAGCCGCCATTGCGGCTTCCCACACCTGCCCTTCCTGACATTCACCATCTCCCAGCAGTACCCAGACTCTGTATTGCTTCTTGTCCAATTTACCTGCAAGAGCCATCCCCACTCCCATGGACAAGCCCTGACCCAGAGAACCTGTAGAGACTTCAACCCCTGGAACTTTGCGACAGTCAGGATGCCCTTGCAAAGGTGAACCCAACTGTCTGAGCGTAGGTAAGAGATCTTTTGAGAAAAAACCCTTTTCAGCTAATGCCGCATACAGCGCGGGAGCAGCATGACCTTTAGAGAGAATAAATCTATCTCTATCGGGCCATAAAGGATCGTCAGGCTTTACATCAAGCACCCTGCCAAAATACAATGTGCTCAGTATGTCTGCGCAAGACAAAGACCCGCCCGGATGACCCGAGCCAGCCTTACATGTCATCTTTATTACGTTGATTCTGATATCCCTTGCCTTTTCCTTTATTAAGCGAACTGTTTCTTCCATGCTCTCGCCTGGAGATTCCTGCATCATCTAGCCCTCCAATTTGCGATCTTCCTTTTCATCGCTGCCACTAAAAAAGACTCTGGCTGCAAACTCCAATAGTAAAACGTCCTGTTTTATCCTGCTAGGTTCGAGGATTAGCCTGTACAACCACTCCAGACCCAGTCTCTGTACAAGCTCAGGCGCCCTCTTCTTCTCTCCTGCCAAAACATCAAGAACCCCGCCAACTCCTATGCCTACTTTGGCACCCAGTTCGTTTTTATGCTTCCATATGAATTTTTCCTGCTTCGGCGATCCCATAGCGCAAAACAGAACATCTGTTTCATTATCTCTGATGGCCTCTACAACTTCACTCTCCTCATCAGAGGAGAAATATCCGTGATGGGCCCCTGATATCCTGACGCCAGGAAACATCTCCCTAGCGTTTTGAGCTGCTTTCTCCGCTACCCCTTCTTTTCCACCCAAAAAGAAAACCTTAGGCGAAACGTCCGAACCTAGCATAGCGTAAGCCAATTCTACACCTGTTACCCTCTCAGGCAAATCCAGACCTTTCCTGCGAGCCGCCCAGAGAATTCCTACACCATCAGGCACAATCAGATCCGCCCGTCTGAGTATCTCCATAAACTCAGGATCCTTCTGAGCGGTCATAACCATAATAGGATTAGCCGTGACAACAAGCCTTGTACGACCGTCCTCTTGAGAGAGCATCCACTCCATTGTGCTCAACGCACCACCAAGCGTCACAGGATAAAATTCAACACCAAGAATATCGGCCAACCTGTCCTCACCCTTTTCAGTGTAACACGGGGACGGTTCTCGTGCTCCATAGTCTTAGATTCCGTCCGCTTATCCATCTGTCGAAGGATACAACACTTCCTTAAGAGTATCCTTTTTTGTTATGATTCAAAAAGACTTGATTTTCATCCTGTCTTATGGTCAATAGATCAGTACACGGGTTATGCAAGAAAAAGAGGTGCGGAAGTGTGAGTAGGATTCTCCTTTCCGGATATTATGGTTTTGGCAACATAGGGGACGAAGCTATACTAGCTTCTACTGTGAAAGCTCTGAGAAATGCCAGACCTGACCTCGATATCATGGTTCTTTCTCAACATCCCGAGGAAACCAGCAAGACATACAGTGTAGAGTCGTATCCTAGAATGTCTTTGGGCGAGGTCAAAAAAGCCGTGAAAAGGTCAGATCTAGTGATCTTCGGCGGTGGAAGTCTACTGCAGGACGCTACTTCTTTTAGATCTCTTCTGTACTACCTTTCTATAATTCATATCTCAGATTTCTACGAGAAGCCTGTAGTTGTATACGCAAATGGAATTGGTCCCATAAACTCTCGTTTGGGTAGACTGCTTACGAGAAGGGCTATGGGAAAAGTGCAAGCTGTTACCGTAAGAGATGCTGACTCCAAGGAGGAGCTCCTGAAAATAGGAGTGACCAAAGACATAAAGGTAACGGCAGACCCGGCTTTTCTTTTAGAACCATCCCCAGACCATCTAGTGAGGGAAATTCTTGAGTCCCATGAGGTAGACGCCCAAGAGAGTATCGTCTGGATTGCCCTAAGAGACATAAATGCGCCGACCTGGTTTTACGACCAAATCAAAGCCCTTGTATCTCTGCTCAGGAAAAAGGGACTATCGCCGTGTTTTCTTGCAATGCAAGATAGAGACCTGGCGTTGACCGCTGAACTGAACCAGGATCTTGCAAAAATGAACATAGATCCATTGCCTGTTGTCTCTAATGTCACGCCCGAAGACGCTCTTGGCATCCTCAGCTGTGGTCAATTTTGCCTGGGAATGCGATTACACACTCTAATACTATCATCTAGAGTCGCAATCCCATTTATTGGGGTAGACATAGACCCAAAAATCAGTGCGTTTTGCAGGACCGCAGGTTGTCCAGTTCTGCCATACCCGCAAGAGGAACCCAACTTTGACATTGTAGAAGAATTCTCAGCGTTGATCCGAGATGGTGACATCTACAAACAAGAGCTGAATGAAAAACTATCGACATTCTCCTCCTTGGCCCAGGAGAACATCGACATTGTCCTGTCTCAACTAGACCACGTCTAGAACTCCGATACCCTACCTAATATCAAACTTGCCGCGCACCATTACGAAAGCGTTAGAGGTAGCTTTTATCCCTCTGCCGTCATCTCTCGGCACTAGAAGCAGGTGATTTTTCGGCACTTGTGTGCCTTTTGTGAGATCAGATCCAAGAGTAGAATCGCATAGCCCACCAAGTTCCGAATCGACCACGGTCGCCGTTCCCGACCTAAGGATGATCTCGGTCCCTGAATACCCAATCAGACTCTGCCCTGAAGAAAGTTCGACTACAGTCATTTTTACTACCGAATCTACGTAAGACCTTGACACTAACGGATCTTCTTCGCTCCCAGGCAAAGCGGTGCTACCGGCAAAAACCGCCCCTCTACCGAACCACCCAACTAAGAACGCGCCCACCGCTGCCAATATGACAAGATATGTCATGTATCTCCTTGGCATTTCAAAACCACCTTCCGTAGGTTAAGATATGTTATCCGGCTACTGCCCGTTCGGCATCTTGCCGCAGTTTGGCATATATGAAGTCGTCTATCTCGCCGTCCATGACACGTTCCACATTGGTTATCTCAAGCCCTGTGCGATGGTCTTTAACCAAAGTATACGGCTGAAAGATATATGATCTGATCTGACTTCCCCATGTAATCTCTTTCTGAGGGCCTCTGAGGTTTTCAATTTCCTTTAGCCTTTCTTCCTCTTTAAGAGCCAAGAGTTTGGCTTTAAGGACCCTCATTGCCACAATCTTATTCGAGTGCTGAGAACGCTCATTCTGGCACGTAACCACAATACCCGTAGGAATATGCGTGATCCTAACAGCCGAATCAGTCTTGTTGACGTGTTGGCCGCCTGCGCCCGAAGACCTATATGTGTCTATCTTTAGCTCATCTGGGTTTACATCCACTTCTTCTTCCGTCTCAATTTCAGGCAGTACATCCACAGATGCAAAAGAGGTGTGCCTTCTCTGATTTGAATCGAAAGGAGAAATCCTTACCAACCTGTGAACGCCCTTTTCCGGACGCAAAAAACCATATGCATGGTCCCCTTTTACAGAAAAACTCACACTCTTCAGCCCGGCTTCCTCGCCAGGCAACATATCAAGAGTCTCTAGCTCGAACCCTTTGCGCTCAACCCACCTCGAGTACATTCTGTAGAGCATTTCAACCCAATCCATGGCCTCTGTCCCACCTGCACCCGCGTGCAAAGTAACGATGGCGTCTCTTGAGTCATACGGACCAGAAAACAACGTCTCAAACTCGAGTTCGTGGATCTTTCTAGATAGTTCCTGTGCCGTCTGATGAAGATCTTCTAGAAGTGATATGTCGCCTTCTTCTTCCGCCAGAACAGCTATGGAAATACTGTCATCTATCTGGGTCTTAAGATCGTTAAATGTATCTAGTTTGTCTTCAATGTGGCTTATACGTCGGCCAATTGACTGCGCTCGCCTGTGGTCTTCCCACACTGAAGGGTCTTGCATTTTCGTCTTAAGATCTGTCAATTCCTGAGATAACGCGACAGGGTCAAAGAGACCTCCCGATATTAGCTAATCTTTCCCTCAACGACTCTAGCTCACCTATTACCTCTTCGTACATATAAACTCCCTCCGCTAATCACGGTATATATCATCTGCTCTCTAAAGATGCATAATACGACATTTTGTTTCCTTATCCAAGTTTTCCACAACAGTTCTTGTACTTCTTTCCACTACCACATGGGCAGGGATCGTTTCGTCCCACCTTTTTCCCGGACTTAACTGGCCCAGGTCTTACCTGTTCCCGGCCCTCGGTATCTTGAGATTGAGGCCCCGTAAGTCTTATTACCCTTACCGGTCCTGCGGCTCCTTGGCCATCTCCGGCAGCTCGCACGCCTCTTTCTTTGGATACGGTTACCCTGTAGAAATAGGCGACAGTATCTTTCTCAATGTTCTCAATCATGTTCTGAAAAAGGTCATAGCCTTCTTTTTGATATTCAAGCAGAGGGTCTCTTTGACCATACGCCCTTAAGCCAATGCCTTCACGCAGACCCTCCATTGCACGTAACTGGTCAATCCATTTTTGGTCAACCACTCTAAGAAGTATCAGCCGCTGTACCTCGTTTAGATTGGGCCCTAACATCTCCGCCTTTTCCTTATAGCCCTCGCTGAAAACCTCCATGACTGCGTCTAGAGCAGCCTGTCTCGAACCAGCAGAATCTAGGACTTTTCTAAAGTCTGCAGCCGGCATTAACTCTTTCAGATAAGAAACAAGCCCATCTGTATCTGCCTCATGGTTCCTTTCACCCTGATTCCAGAAAACACCAAAGCCTCTTTCTACTGTTCCTGCAATCATACCCCTTACAATATCTGAAAGGTCATCAAACTCAAGTACCTGGCGTCTTTGAGAGTATATGACCTCGCGCTGCTTGTTCAGAACGTTGTCGTATTCTAATACATTTTTCCTTATGGAAAAGTTGTGCGCCTCAATACGCTTCTGAGCCGTTTCTACAGACTTGGTGATCAAAGGATGTTCTATGGCCTCGTCGTCCGAGAACCCTACTTTCTCCATAACACCGCTTATGAGGTCTCCCCCAAATAGCCGCATAAGTTCGTCATCCAAGGAGAGATAGAATCTCGATGAGCCCGGATCTCCCTGCCTACCAGCCCTACCTCGCAGCTGGTTATCTATACGCCGGGCTTCATGACGTTCTGTACCAAGCACATGCAGACCGCCCAGAGATACAACTTCCTCATGTTCTTCATCAGTCACCTTCTTGAACTGCTCAAAAAGCTCTTTGTACCTGTCTCTGGCCGCAAGAATCGCTTCAATATGCTCGTCAGTTGTGCCTGCCTCTATTCTCGCAAGCATTGCTTGGGGAAGGACTTTCTCCGCAGCGACAGAAACCACGTCAGCATCATATCCTTCTTTTCTGAGAGTTGAACGCGCCATGAAGTCAGGATTGCCGCCAAGGAGTATATCAGTTCCCCGCCCAGCCATGTTAGTTGCAATGGTCACTGAGCCTTTTCTTCCAGCCTGAGCCACTATTTCCGCTTCACGTTCGTGGTGCTTGGCGTTAAGAACTTCATGGTCAATGCCTCTCCTTTTGAGCATTGCCGACAGCATCTCCGATTTCTCCACAGAACGTGTGCCCACAAGGACAGGCCGCGCGACTTGATGCATACGGTCAATTTCTTCTACGACAGCCTCGAACTTGGCACCTTCGGTCTTCCAAATTGAATCAGGCATATTGGTCCTTATTAGGGACTTGTTTGGCGGAATACATACAACGTCCAAGCCGTATATTTCTAGAAATTCTGGTTCTTCGGTCGCGGCAGTTCCTGTCATGCCCGAAAGTTTGTCGTACATCCTGAAAAAGTTCTGGACAGTTATGGTAGCAAGAGTATCACTTTCCTCTTTTATCTCTACGCCTTCTTTTGCTTCAATTGCCTGATGAAGACCATCTGAAAATCTTCTGCCCACAAGAATACGGCCGGTAAATTCATCAACTATCAAAACTTCTCCGTTTTTCACCACGTAGTCAACATCGCGATGCATCAGTTCTTTAGCCCTTAAAGCCTGCTTAACATAGTGTTCCAACCCTATGTTTCCCTCGTCTGAAAGGTCATCTATACCCAGCCATTCTTCTGTTCTCTCAATGCCTTCATCAGTCAAGACAATCGTTTTCGCCTTCTCGTCAACTGTATAGTGCTTATCTCGTTTTAGCATACGAGCAAGATCCCGAAATCTTATGTACTTGTCTGTAGTGCCCTCACCGCGGCCAGAAATTATGAGAGGGGTTCTAGCCTCATCTATCAAAATTGAGTCAACCTCGTCGATTATGGCGTAGTTTAGGGGGCTTTGAACAAGGTCATCCTTCCGCCAAGCCATATTATCTCTAAGATAGTCAAAACCAAATTCTGTATTTGTGCCGTAGATGATAGGGCAGGAATACGAGGCCTTCTTCTGCGCCACTTCCATACCAGGGATCACAAGTCCTACATCCAGGCCTAGAAACCTATATATTTGACCCATCCATTCCCTGTCTCGTTTCGCCAGATAATCGTTGACCGTAACTACGTGTACGGTAGCGCCTCCTATCGCGTTCAAATATGCCGGAAGAGTCGCCACAAGCGTTTTCCCTTCACCAGTTTGCATCTCTGCAATCCGTCCCTGATGAAGAACAACACCACCTAGTATTTGTACGTCAAAATGCCGCATATCGAGTACACGTCTGGAGACCTCCCTAACAACCGCAAAGGCTTCGGGAAGAATTTTGTCCATGGGCTCACCCCTGGAAATACGTTCCCGAAACTCACCTGTCTTGCGCTGGAGGTCCGAGTCGGAGGTTCGCTCAAAAGTAGGCTCAAATCTTGCCACTGAATCGACAGTTGGTCCTATTTTTCGGAGCTCCCGGTCGTTGGAGTTGAAAAGATTCTTCAAAATTGACATACATATCTCCTTTTCTGCGTGCAAACTCAAAAGCGGTCAGGTAGCTTTCCTTAGCTCTCATTGCCCTTAATTCTACCATTCTTTTGTCCCTCGAGAAAACCCGCGTGCATCACATTCATTATGAACGCGAAGATCCCTACGGCCATGAGTATGTCACCCAGGCTGAAAGTGGTAGGTGTTTTGGAAAGAAACTCAGAGGAAAATATGTCAGCCAGACATCTTAACTTTGTGCGATCTCCCATCTCACAGTGGGTGAAGCTAGAGACGAGCACGGGTATTTGGCTATTTAAGACATCAGCTCCGAGTGGGGACAAATCGACAGGCATTCTACCTCCGTTGGCTAGTATGACAATAAAGTTCAAAAAAGTCCCGAAGGTAAGCACGCGAAAGCCAGGGAATCTTAGATTTGGGCAAAGACCGTAAAACAGCATGAGGTAGGTGACTAGACTTAGAGCAAGACAAACCTTGGAAGATGGCTCCACCCTCCCGCTCAATAACTTGTTCGATCCAATCTTTACTAAAAAGGACCCCACAATCCACCCTAACCTATCGAGATCTATGTCACCAAGATGAGAGATCTTGCCTCCCGAAACCAGGCCAAGTACAAGGGAAACAGCTACAACGGTTAGGAACAATGGATCACTTCCTCAAAATCTTTTCATCTACGACTTTGAGCATAGCTTCTACCACTTTGGGATCAAACTGGGTTCCGCTGCACCTTACAATCTCTTCTCTGGCTTCCTCGTAGTCCATTCTCTCTTTGTACGGCCTATCTGTAGTCATAGCGTCAAAAGCATCCGCGCAGGCAATAATACGTGCTTCTAGAGGTATTTCATCGCCACGTAAGCCCTTGGGGAAACCTGTGCCGTCCCATCTTTCGTGGTGATATCTTACCCATTCCTCGCCTTTGCCTAATATCTTCATAGCTCCAATGATATCTGCACCTATATCAACATGCCGCTTCATTTCTTGATATTCTTCGTATGTAAAATAGTCTGTTTTCTTTAGAATGCTGTCGGGTATGCCCACCTTGCCTACATCGTGCAGAAGCGCAACATATTTCAGCAAATCAACCTCTTCATCATCGAATCCCATTTCTTTTCCTAATAGCCCAGAGTATTCCGATACCCTTATCGAATGTCCTTGGGTATATGGATCCCTCGCGTCTACAGCCGTACCTAGAGCCTGAGCCATTTCGCCATAGGTCTCTTTCAGATCCACGTATTTCTGTAGAGACATCTTAGTTACGACCAAGGGCAAATAGAACAGTAGAAGTACAAGCGGCCCGGCTTGCTTTGTGACAACAACCATAAGGGCACCCAGAGGAAACAAAGCAAACATGTTAGGTAGCATCCAGACTATATTCTGGCGCCAGATGGTCAAAAATGGCAGGCCGGTCTGAAGCGATAGTGCCTCTCCAATTATGACCGCATTCAGTATGGTGTAAACAGTTGCTGCCAATATGAAACCTAGAAGACCCGAAGGAAACTCGAGAAATCCGAACTCGCCTCCCAAAAGACTGTAGGCCGTCGAGAACCCATAGGCACATATGCTTAGCATCCCTCTGTTGAAAAGAACCAGACGTATGGGAACCTCCCCTGCCAGATCTCTTTTGCGTAGAGTAGCTAATGCTGCAACCCACATGCCAATGGCAGGACCATGGAGAACAATAACAGTAAAAATCAGGGGCGCAGCGACAGATGCGGTACCTTTACCCTTGGGAAATGGGATTGCCAGGGTCTCACCAAAAGCAATGAGAGCCCCGAGAAAACCCACTTCCAGGAAGTGAAGCAAGCCCTCGAAGACAGGGATATTCATAAAAAGTAAGACCATACCGAGGCAAACTATTCCCCACAAATAGACATCGAAGGCCTTAATCTCTTTGTTCAATGCTAGAACACCTCGTGACCGGGCCGACAGCCCTGACAGAAACTTTAGCCTAGTTGAAAGTTCGCTGCTCCGGCCAAAAGGAGCGTGAGGATGGCGAAAATCACCCTAAGAACCTTCTTGCTCACCTGAAAACCCCCTGTCAACTGGCTGAATCTGAACCGCTAGATCAGATTCATCTAACTCCGCTGATGAAAGTCACCAGGCTGTCGGCTTAGTAATTTGTTCAACGCTGCTTCAATTAGTCCTTCTATAAGTGGTGCAAAATTCATTTAATTTCAGCTATTTGCCGTTAGCATCGGAAACCTCCTATTGACCGCATCAAGAGTTGCCTTTACTACCGCTTCTCTTTCATCATATAAAACAGGACACGAACCCGTTAGCACCAATTCTCTGCCGTCTTCAATGACACACAGAGCTACCACCGCTGTTCGCAGAGACCTCGAATCAAATACGTTTACGTCCCTCAAAGAAATCTTCACACCTTCTCTGAAAAACTGGCTCAGCGCATTGACAGTAGCTTCCGCGCAGAACCAATCCCACCTAGTAGGCGTGGCAATCCCTTCACTCTCTCCTAGACGAACCTCCTCTCCCAAGGAGAGTTTTACTCTGGCTACAGCCGAAGACTCACTGGTCACAAGTTCTACAGCTACAAGTCTAGGTCTGGAGGTAAAGCTCGGTTCATTACCGGCCATTTGAACAATCGAGATCCTTGTTCTGTCGATTTTCTCCCCGGATGCCGCCAAAACAGCAGATTCTACATCTCGTACCACGTATTTAGGCGACCGACCTATCCGTGCCACAATATGGATTTCATCGATACTGTCGTTCTCACCGGTCGAAACTCGGCAATCCAAAACGTCATTTATCTTCTTGATGATATCCTCGTAGTCTCTAGCTGTATAATCCTTGCCGGCCATTTTATACACTCCCGATTGAAAAAGTGTTCCAATCAGCTATAAGGGGTCATAATTGCGGTGTTATGACGATATCCTGAATCCTCTTTCTCCTTTACGACCATTTCCGCCATAATCCAAAGGCCGGCAGCTACGAGGCTATGTCCACCGAGCACAACCGGAATTGGGCATTCAACAGCACTCTTCGTAAACTCCCTAACCCACTCATTTTGGATTACTTGATATTGGCCCAGGTCTGAGTAAAACCTGTCCCAATCCGAAACTTGGCCCTCAAGATGAGCAAACATCACTCTTGTATCGATAAAAGCTAGGTCGCAGACACGCGATAGGTACTCGAAAAACCTCTTCGGGCCTACCTCATCTACCATGAAACCCAACAACGATACGACTTGCCCTCTTTCTTCTCGGCCCAAGGCCTTCATACCTCTCTCCTCGGAAAACACCCGCATTCTGTGAACCATGTTCGAGTTTATATACTGTATGACTGCGGGTCCAACTCGTCCTATCACCGCTATTTCTCGCGACTCTTCCCTAAGTACTCTCAGGGCCTCACACAGGTTCTGAGTAGGCCAATCCAGAGAGCCTATGATCCTTGATGATCTTTCCCCGCAGTGAGGGTGCAGACCAAGGATTAAGATGTCAGTTGGAGTGTCTATATCGAAGTTCACCCTACCTGAATTAGGAATAAGAAGCCGCCGCATACCAATCTCACGGAGCAGATTGCCCAGTACATTGTCGTTATCGGGCAGTTCGACTTCATCAATTGCCCTTGCGGGCGTAAACGCAACGAGGTCTGCAGACTGGACATTGTTCATTATCACTGTATTTCTGGTTTGCTTAAGCGTGAGGGCAACTTGGTTAAACTCCTCCGAATACACAAGGGGGGCAGCTACTCCCCCCATGTACAACACGTTATCCAAGCGATAGTTGACGATTATCTCTCTTAGTCTGCGCCCGAAATGAAACTTAATGTCATTTGACTCCAAGTCAACAATGGCAAACTCGGATGCCTCGTGCGCAAGATCCTCATAATTTGTTGCTAGTATGATTTCGTCGATTTCCGGCGCTAAAGCCAGCTTGGACAGTGTGTCCAAGGCGATCTCTTTCCGGATATTCTTGATTTTAGCATCTAGAGAGGTTTGTGGTTTACCGCCTTCAAACATAACTGCAGTAACCTTAGGTTGTTCCAAGCTGGCTCCCCCGCTTAACATACACAAATCTCTTAAGAAACTCTAAATCTCAGGTTCAATCAGACCGAAGTTGCCGTCTTTGCGTCTGTAAATAACGTTAACCAAACCTGTTTCGCCGTTTGCAAAAACAAAGAAATCGTGACCTAGAAGCTCCATTTGCATTACTGCTTCCTCAGGCATCATAGGTTTCATAGCAAATCTCTTGACCTTTACAATCTGTCCTGTTTCGAGTTCTTCCTCAGGCTCTGACAATCGCTGCTCTTGCTTATCGCGCTTAAGCAGTCTCGTCTTGTATTTCTCCAGCTGCCTCTCGAGTTTCTCCACAACCAGATCTACTGAGGCAAACGCATCCTGAGCCGACTCTTCCGCCCTCAAAATCATGCCATTCAGAGGTAGCGTAACTTCAACCACATACTTGCCCCGCTGAGTTGAAAACATCACCTGGCACAAACAAGAATCCTGCCTCACGTATTTCTCCAGTTTGGACAATTTCTTCTCTGCATATTCCCGAAGTGCGGGGCTTACGTTCATGTTCTTACCTCTTACGTTGATCTCCATGTGGCATGCCTCCTCAAAGTAACCGTTACTTTTGCCTTGGGCGTCACCAAAAAACCAAGGATCTCTCTTGACTACGCAATAACTTCTCCGAGTCTGTTCAATTTACCTTTATGGGTCATTCCCATCGCAATTCAATAATACGCCAAACCCATACACGTGTGAACCTGCAATCCACACAACTGTGCACAATATTAAATAGCATTTAAGTGGTTATCAACATAATTGTCCACAGTATCCACAGACGTCTCTATACCGTTTTCCCCAACCCCTCACAAGAAAACCTAAAATACTTGTTGACTCTTTCTCTGTATCATGCTATATTCGCAACACGAGCTTAAAGCTCCAAAAGACGTTGGGTTGGGACCCATCGTCGGGAATTAGGAGGAATGTCCCACAATGCAAGGTACAGTGAAATGGTTCAACGCGCAAAAAGGCTTCGGTTTTATTCAACGTGACGATGGTCCAGATGTGTTCGTGCACTATTCGGCAATCAAATCTGAAGGGTTTCGTACGCTTAACGAAGGCGATCTTGTAGAGTTCGAAATCGTCGAAGGCCCTAAAGGGCTGCAAGCTGCAGAAGTGACTAAAATTTCTGAGTAAGCAAAGCCAACTCGCCCCGGTCTACAACCGGGGCTTTTTTATTTTCAGGCTAAAGAGTGGTGTCAAATCTTCCACCAGAGGAGATACCGGCAGAATAAGCTGACAGAACCTTAAGTTGCGTAATGACCTCAGAAATCTCCTGGCTAAGGTCAGCCATCTCTTGTTGAAGAAGCAACGCGATTTCCTTATCCAGTTCGTTTACTGAAAGGATCATATCCTTTACTAACTCGGAGTCTTCGGCACTTAACTGAAGACTGCTGCAAGAATCTATTTTCTTGAGAACATCTTCCCTTTGGGCGATTATCTTCCCAAGTTTTTGAAAGTCTCCCACCTCGGCAAACTTTTTTGCCTCCTGGGTTAGTGTTAGTAGATTTTTGAACATTCTAACCATGGCTTCTTATCGCTTCTTCCCAACCATCTCTAATCTCTGTCATGACTGTAATCGTGTCTTGTATCTGCTCTGCGTCTTTTTTTAAGTTTGCGCTTACAAGCGACGAATAGACGAAGTCGTACACAGAAGCAAGGCTGTCGGCTATCTCTCCCATACTAAAGTCCAGCGATACTCTCAGTTCATCAATGATATCCTGAGCATGTATCAGGCTTTCATTTGCACCGCTGTAGTCCTTAGATTTGATACATTGTACTGCGTTTCGCATGTATTTAAGACAGCCATTGTATAGCATAAGTACCAACTCGGCCGGAGAAGCGGTTTCTACCTTCGATTGCCTGTATGCTTCAAGAGCTTTATCTCTGTTTCCCACATATCCCGCATTTACCAAAACCCATCACCTGTCTTTCTTATGCCTCGTTCTAGACGCTAAACATAGATAGCATCTGCTGGGATAGCCACATTGACTGGGTTTCCATCTTGGCCAAGTATGTCTCTAGCGTTGTAAACTTCTTCTGAAGACCGGCAAGTTTCATGTCTAAACGCTTCTCGAGTCTGTCAATCTGCCTTGATATGTCTTTGTTCTCAGACTCAAATTGAGCATCTTTCAGTGGCAAAAAACCGTTGTATGAAGTGTACATCTGCAGCGTGCTTTCTAATTTCTTGAACACTCCGTCAGAACCCGAGCTTCCCTCAGTGAAAAGAGAAGCAACCGAATCCCTATCGTTCGAAAGTGCCTCTCTGAGTTTTGATTCATCAAGAGTAATCTTCCCGTCCCGCGAAAAAGCACCGATCGCGCCTGTGCTTATGCCGACCTGCCCTACGAACCTAAACCCTGGGAGATTGATGGACGCGAATAAGGTGCTCTGAATTTCAGAAAGCAATCTCTGAAGCAAGGGATCTCCAAAAAGAAGTCCGCTTGCCTTGGTGTCATTGTCCCAGAAATTGTAACGTGAAGTGAGATCTATTAAAGAGTTGTATTCATCTACAAACGACTTTACCCCGTTTACAAGTGCATCGTCATTGTAGGCTACCGACACAGATGTTGCACCAGTTTTTAAAAGATTAAGTGTAAGTCCCTCAATCGCGTCAGATACCGTATTGGAGTCTCGTTCAAACGTCACACCGTTTATCTTGAAACTAGCTTTCGATGCAGAAACTACCTGCGACATCTCGAAGGCTCCCCCTTCAAGAACCTCAGCCACACTTATTTCTTTACCCGTAGACTCACCAGTAAGGACAAGAGAATACTCGTTGGGCCTAACCTGCAGAACAGACGCCTTGATTCCCGCCCCGCTTTGGTTTATCTTCTCGGCGATTGAGTTAAGAGTATCTGTATCGTCAACGTCAATAGAAAACGGGTCTGAATCCCCAAGAGTCAGCGTTAGGCTCCCTGAAATTCCTAATGGAGCATCAGGACCCTCGGAAAAAACTCTGGATTGAAGGACATGGGAACGGGCCAGGGCTAAAACCTCGACGTCATATCGGCCCACAGCGGCTGATTCGGATGCCGATCCGGAAACAACGCCCAGCTCGCTAACTTTGGTTGTCTTAGCGCTGTAAATGCCCTTTGTCGTAAGTGCACTTATTCTTGAAATCACCGAGTCGACTTTGGTCTTTATGGCATTGCACGCCGCTCTTTTTTCTGCAACCGCTGCCTTCTTTGATTCCAGTCTTTGCAGAGGCAGCCTTTCTACTTTCATAAGCTGGTCAATGATTTCCTGCGTATCCAGTCCGGTCATATTCATCGTAATCTTAGAACTCATGCTTACACCCCCAAAATGCCTGTATAGTTCCCAGGTAACCCTATCGCCCGAATCTTTGTCCCGAATCCTAGTTCCCAGCAAACACAAGTTGCAAGAAGGTTTCAGGTCTAGAAGTTCTTTCATAGTTCCTTCAACAATGTAATCGTATGTAGGGGAGAAGAGATTAGCCTTATTCTTCCTTATCTTCTCTTTTCAAAAACTCGCTTTTCAGACGTTCCAAGTCCAAAACAGGATCTTTCGCTAAAGCCATCTCGGTGGCAATCTCGATCTCTACTTCTTCCCTCAAGATCTTGGTTCCGGACGGAGCTTCAATCCCCAGCTTAACAAACGCCTTAGAACCTCTGCCTTTTATCTCTGTAACGCGTATGACAATGTCGTCACCTATCAGTATTGCTTCGCCTTGCTTCCTTGATAGAACAAGCATATCTAGCCCGTCCTCTTCATGAGATTCTTTACATGCACGAATACGTTGTGCTTAGTACTATACTCCTGCGAAATGGTTATTACCTGCCGGCCTAGACGTTTCGACGGGTTTATCACAAGAGGTGCTTGCAGATTGACGGTCATATCTCTTACCTCCTCCGGCAGAGTAACTACCGAAAGGAGTACGAGATCCCCAGGGCTGGAAGCCTCCAGAATCTCTAGATCTCTTGCGACAAACTCGGGATCGTAGTCTTTAAACAAGAGTCTAGGGTCTAGGATTACGAACCCCAAAGACTCGTCGTCCAGGTTCTGGAGCCATTTGAAAACCCCAAATTCGTCGAGGTCGAAAACAAAGAACCTCTTGCATGATTGAAAGCCAATAAGACCTTCTGGGAAGTTTATGACCTGGTCTTCTCTTATATGTATGACTCCAAACTGTTTAGTGGGAAACTCCACATGAATCCCTCCTGCCCAACGTGACGTACCCTATCAGAACCAAGCAAGAACCTATTGCAGATAGTCCAGGAGACTAGGTTGAATCAGCCTTGCCCCAACGGCAAGCGCAGATTGGTAAGCCATCTGCTGAGACATGAGCTTTACAACTACTTCAGTGAGATCAACCTCTTCCACATTGGATAATACCCTTTTGTACTCGACATACATATCGTTCGATTTTTCTTCCAAAGTATCTAATCTTCGAAGTTTTGCGCCATTTTCAGCCCTGTGAGATAACACCTTGTCCAACGCCTGATCTAGCCCTTCGGCAGCAGCTGCGATATCATCTACGTTCGAAGTCTGTAGTCCTTGTTCCAACTGATCCATGTAGGCATTTACGTCAGTCATAATTGCTTCGATTCCCTTGCATGTTAGCGTTACGTCCGTACCCAGCCTCCACACAGGCATAGTTCCGTAAAGAAGGTTACGACCGTCAACTGTAGTATTGAATACTGAAGATAACTCTTCCTTAAGCTGACTAACCTCTGCGGCGATTGCATTCCTTGCCTCGTCTGGTGTAGTCCCGGTTCCCCCATAAAGAGCCAGATCGTGTACTCTCGACAACACTGACGTTGCGTGGGCCATCGCCTGTTCTGTTTGAGACATCCACGTCTTGGCTTTATCGATATTGCGTAGATACTGGTCGTTCACACAAAGATCGTGTCTTAGTGATATGGATTTCTCCGAACCTACCGGATCATCCTGAGGCCTAGTAATAGATTTCCCTGAGGAAGCCATATCCTGAAGCTCTCCTAATCTCTTTTCGACACCGAATATGTTGTAAAGAAAGTTCCGCTGAATGGTGAGATCTGTTACTCGCATAAAAACCTGCCCCCTTTACCTGTGGATCCTAAACTATCTGCCACTCATTCCCATCCGGTTAATTATCGTATCGAGCATCTCATCCGCAACGGTTATGACTCTGCTAGCCGCATTGAAAGCGTGCTGCTCGCGTATGAGTTCGGTTATTTCCTCGTCACGTGACACCCCGCTTACCGAGTCTTTCCTGTTTGATAGTTCCTTCACTAGTAGCTCCTGAGTTGAATGCCCGATCTCTACTTTCTGACCCTCAACTCCCAACTTGCCCACAATCGACATCCATTTCTCTGTAAAATTGCCGCCGGAGTCATCAATAATGAAACTGTTAGGCGTGCCCTCTATGTAGTCAGCAATGGCGTGGGCGATAGTACTATCCAAAGGATCCGTTCCTGCAGAAGCCCGAATATTTGCCGGGTCATTTACTATTACATCGTTTACTTTTATCGTTGAAAGGACGTCTGAAGCGGTAAATTCGAAGAACTTGATGTATGAAGGATCTACCTGCCCAGTAGTAGGATCTGTCTGGTGAATATTGTTTATCCCTTCAAAAAACTGTGTCGCAATAGTATTGAGTTCTTGCCTGAATTTGAGAGCGATTTCATCTCTTGCAGCTTTGTGCCCTCCCAGTGTTCCAGAAACCAAATTCAGTTCTATCTTGTCGCTACTTGCAGGGCCCGTAACTACGAAAAACTTAACTCCCGCTGAAGTTATTGAACTTGAAATGGGATACGACTTGTACTTATCGACAAGCGCTATTCCCCCGATGCTAACTTTCACGGTACCTTCGTCCAGATAGCTCACAGTTGCACCGGTAAGCTGCGTTAGTTCATCTATAAGCAGGTCTCGCCTATCCATTAGATCTCCGACAGGCTCGTTTCGGGATAATCCCCTTGAAATCTCGGTGTTCAAAGAACAGATTTTGTCGCTGAGAAGATTCACCGTGTTTATAGTAGAATCTATGGCGCCTTCAATGTCTCCGACCAGAGAATCTATCTGGCTTCCTAGGTGTTTGAACATATCTGCCACGGACCGGCCGGTTTCCATGAGTTGTGCCCTCGCTGCCTGGGATTGCGGTTCTGATGCAAGATCATGCCACGCCGCCCAGAAAGAATCTACAAACGTCCTCATGCTCGAATCCGAGGGTTCGGCAAAGACTATCTGCAGATGGTCAAGAACCTCCTTCTGAGCTTCAAAACTCGCTCCTTTTGCCTGCTCATTGCGCAACACCCCGTCTATGAACGGATCTCTTATACGGTTAACGTCAGTTACTTTGACTCCAAGTCCAGATGTGCCTGAGTTTATGTCAATTCTCTGGATAATGGGTTCAAGTACCACCCGCTGTCGCGAATATCCTGGCGTAGCAGCATTGGCTATATTGTGCCCTGTGGTATCCATTGCACGTCTTGCGGCAAGTAGAGCTGATTTCCCAATTTCAATAGCGGTAAACGTAGAAGGCATACAAGCCACCTCCGGCTAGACTTTTTGGTCGAAAGCAATAGGCGCCATTTCAGAAGTATTGAAATAGTCGTCTTTGGGCAAGAACAAACCTAGTTCATATTTCACGATTTCCAGGCTTTTAGATATTAGCCTTTGGTTTTGATCGTTGATGCTACGGAGCAATGAGGCTTTCTCGGTGAGGAAAGTCTTTGCGGAGCGGTATTCATCTCTTTTAAGAATATCCCCTAAAATGCATGAATCATCTCTACCGCCAAATTGTTTCTCTAAGTATTCTAGGTCCCCCAAGGCGGCTGCTTCCTCCGCTAGGACTCTTTCCAGTCCACCGCAATCACCGGCAATCACAAAATCTTGCTTCTTTCTGGCCAAGTCAATCAGCCGTTCGAGGACCAATTCTAACCGATTAAGCAGACCAGCAACTTCAAGAGATTTCTGTTCCACCATATCCGCCCCCTTAAGGGACGGTAGCGAGCTTAACTCTCATACATTTTGAGGCAAGTCATCACCTGATCTTATCGGCCAGAAGTCTTCCCATCATCTTCTCGGCAATGGCATTGGACTCGACCGAATACTCGCCACTTTCGACCTTCTTCGAAATCGGCGCAATCAAGTCTTCGCGGACATCAGGCATCTTTCTAACAAGTTCCTTTATCTTCTCAATATCCTCTTTTGTAAAGGAAAGCCCGATTTCATCTTGCCTGTTGTTGTGGGAAACACTTTCAACAGCCGATTGAGCGCCCAATGACTTATTGGTCTTATATACCTTTAGCACCTGATCCACTTGTATCTTGGATATCATCACCTTGACATCGCCTCTCTTTGGGTCGCGCCACCGTCCACAACTAATCATCGATTAATTGGGACACTGCGTTTAGCTATACCTATCAGGACTTATTGTTTTTTCTTTCGAATGAGATCAATAGTGTACATGCGCTCACCGAACTTATCATTTTGCCCGCCAAAACTCAACCTGGGTTCTTCTGTTTTCATTTTATCACTTTCTCTATCAGTTCCATCATAAGAACGTCCTGAAAGCGCTTTCTGACATTCATCGCATATCCTGCCAGAAGAAATAGGTTTTTTGCATATGACACACACAAGCACGCTCTCCGTACCGTGTGGCTCAATTCCCATCAACCGCCCTTGACGGATAAATTCAGTGACCGTTTCAACTGGGACTCCAGTTTCTTCACTGACCATTATTACAGAAGAACCGGGATTCTCCGCTAGATATCTCTTTACGGTTTGGAACTGCTCATCTTCCTTCTCTACGCATTCTTCGCAGATTGCAAGACCTGAGCTGACAAAGAGCTTTCCGCACTTCTTGCAGTTTTGTATGGGCAAGTTGATCCCTTCTTCCTCAAAAACTCACTAGTCTTTGCCTAAGAATATGCTTGCAGCGACCAGGTGTCAGTACTTTGCAGTTCGTGCAAGGGTGGCACAAAGCACCCTTTGGGCTCCGGCCTCCTTAAGGGCTCTTGCGCCTTCGTCAAGGGTAGCGCCAGTTGTTGTTACATCGTCCACCAGAACTACGGTTGCACCCATCAGCTGGTATCCGCTCCTCACAGTCATTGTGCCCCTCAAGTTTTCCCATCTGCTCACTCGATTAAGTTTGGCCTGTCGATCTTTTTTACCTTCTCTAATCAGAATATCGAACACAGGCAACTTTATTTTACTAGAAACTTCGATCGCGAGGTCTTTTGCTTGATTGTATCCTCTTTTCTGCATGCTTGAAGGCTCAAGCGGTATGGGAACAAGCATATCTATCTCCTCTTGGAAAACTACGGCTTCAGACAGCAATCTGCCCAAAGGTCTGGACAGCCACCGCTCTTTGTAGTACTTCATCCTTACAATCGCATTTTTCAAGAGCCCTCCGTAGATCCCTGCGGATTTTCCTGCGTCAAAATAGCAAAGATTCTTACGGCACGTCTCACATAGGTTGAAAGGTGGAGGAATAGGAATTCCACATACGTTGCAGGTATTGGCCATTTGGCGTTTCAGAGACTCCTTGCATATTTCACATACTCCCTCGCCAACTAGAGTGCGTCTACCGCAGAGGCAGCAGTAAGTCGGTTCGCCGTAGATAACGCCCGACAGAACTCTACAAGTTTCTGCAGTTGCAACGCGAAATATGCCCCTTTGTTCATTCGTAGGGTGCTTTTTGACCGAAAACCACTCCTAAGCTTTTCCGTAATTATCAGTTTATGCCATAAAGCGGATTAAGGCAACACATTCCGATACAATAAAAACTCCCTCTGCAGGTAACGACCTGTAGAGGGAGCCACATTGCAGTAAATGACCGACTCTATACGTGCCTTAGGATCTCATCTTTGAGGTCTAGCCGTTCCCATGGGAGGTCTAGATCGCTTCTGCCGAAATGGCCATACACAGAAACCTGGGAGTAGATGGGACGCCTCAAATCAAATCTTTCAATGATGCCTTCAGGTCTGAAATCAAAACACTTCTTGATTGCATCCAGTATAGCATCGTCGGACACAACGCCCGTACCTTTTGTATCTACGTAGACAGAGACAGGCTCGGCTACCCCTATTACATACGCCACCTGCACTTCGCATTCTCTTGCGAGCCCTGCCGCAACTACGTTCTTAGCAATATAGCGTGTAGCATAGCTTGCGGACCTATCGACCTTTGTAGGGTCTTTCCCAGAGAAACTACCTCCTCCATGCCTCGCAAACCCACCGTAAGTATCTGCTATGATTTTGCGGCCTGAAAGCCCGCTATCCCCTTGAGGCCCTCCTACCACAAAGCGACCCGTTGCGTTCACAAGTATTCTTGTCCGCTCGTCAATAAGTTCACGCGGAATAACTTCTTTGATTACCTTAGCCGTTACATCTTTGCGTATAGTGTCGAGAGATATGTCATTTGAGTGCTGCGCAGAAATAACAACGGTATGGATCCTCGCAGGTTTCCCATCCTCATACTCCATGGTAACCTGCGTTTTGCCGTCGGGTCTGAGATAAGGTATTATCTTTTCGTGGCGCACATATGAAAGTCGTTTCGCCAAAAGGTGTGCTAGGTGAATAGGCGTAGGCATGAATACGTCGGTCTCATCGCACGCGTAGCCAAACATGAGGCCCTGGTCTCCCGCGCCTAGCGTCCGAGCCATTGTTCCTTCTTTGGATTCAAGCGACTCATCAACACCCAGAGCAATATCAGGTGATTGCTCCTCAATTGCGGTAAGCACAGCACAGGTATCTGCGTCAAACCCGAACTTGGCCCGCGTATAGCCTATTTTCCGCAAGGTCTCTCTAACTATATATGGCATATCAACATAGCATTCTGTACTGATTTCACCTGCAACCAGCACAAAGCCTGTCTTGACAAGGCATTCGCATGCAACTCTAGCCTCTTTGTCCTTCTCCAATATAGCATCCAAAATAGCGTCTACTATTTGATCAGCGACCTTATCGGGATGACCTTCTGTCACAGACTCTGAAGTAAATAGCTTGGTTCCTTTACCAATAGTCGGCATAGCCCAACCTCCTTCAGGAGGAAATAAGTAATAACAAAGCCAGGCAATAGCCTGCGGTCTACGCTATATTAGCACCTAGGCCTACCGTAGTCAAACCGGCAGGCCAAAGATGACCTTGGCCGACGCGACTTCTTCTTCCCCTACAAATGCTCTGCCGGTACCTTTGCCAATGCTCATCTTCACGCCATCTATGGTGACTTGGGCGCGCAAAGTATCGCCTGGTCTCACGGGCTTCTTCAGCCGAGCAGATTCTATCCCCGCAAGATAGACAACTTTTCCTTTGCGAGAAGGATCACACAAAACGGCGAGTGCACCGGTTTGAGCCATCATTTCCAGAATAATGACGCCGGGCAGGATGGGTTCTCCCGGAAAATGCCCTTTGAAGAAAATGTGATCACGGGGTACATCGTACTCTGCTGTGGCTGATTTGCCTTCTTCAATGCTAATTATTCGTGTGAGAAACAAGAAAGGATCTCTATGAGGTAGGATTTCCTTTATTCTTTCCAGGTCATCCTTGGAGCCACTTTCATGGGATGTCCGACAAGGATCCTTCAAGATTATCATCTCCTAGAGTGTTCTTAGAAGATGACTTCGACAACTGATTATAAAGTACCTTCGCCAGACCAATACCCCCAGCATCCGCCCACGCTTTCCCCATGGTCTGCGATAGTAGGACGTCCCAATTCCCACCGCTTAGGCCTGAAGACTTAGTCATGTCGCGCCACAATACGGTCAAGAAAACGGACTCAAATTCCTGGCACGCCTTTAGGGTCTTAGAGTCCTTCTGGGCGTAGGCGTCTACAGGCGCTTTTTTTAGATAGGTATCGCCAACTCCTTGCGTATACATCTACTGATGCTCCTCCGTACCGCTGCCGCGCATACTTACCGTCTGATATTGTTGGCAATAGCCCACATTTGGTCGGCGGCTTCAACGGATTTTGAATTTAGTTCAAAGGCTCTTTGCGCGACGATTAGGTTGACCATTTCTGTCACAATCTCGACATTCGAATTCTCCAGATAGCACGACAAAACCAATCCGGCACCCTTTTGTCCAGGATCTGCGCTGACCCCTGTACCAGACTGCGTAGTCTCTCTGTATAGATTAGAACCTACAGCTTCTAACCCTGCTGGATTTGGAAACATGGTCAAGACAATTTTCCCATATTGGTGGAAAGCGCCGTTGACCTTGCCATATATTACTCCGTCCTTATCAACAGTAAGGTCCTCAACACCCGGAGGTATGACAGCCGCCCCTTCGATTTTCACCTCATATCCTTGGGAGGTCACAACCTTTCCCTGGCTGTCCAATCTAAAGGATCCATCGCGAGTATATCTGTTCTCGCCATTGGGCCCTACTATAGTGAAAAAGCCCTGCCCTTCCACAGCAAGAGACAGTGGATCGTCTGTCTTTTCGAGGGCACCTTGGCGAAAGTCTCTATCGGTTCCTGAGACTCTTACACCGCTTCCGAGCGAGACCACAGCGCTGTTCCCTATGGTCAGGTTCTGGTAGTACAAGTCTTGGAACTGCACGCGTTGCTTCTTATATCCAGAAGTGTTTACGTTAGACAGATTGTTAGATATGTTATCTATGTTGAACTGCTGAGCGGCCATCCCTGTGGCACCCGACCACAATGCTCTTAACATCTATGCCTCATCCTTCCCCCGGGTAATTAGCTGAAACTATCACACTCTTCCAACCCTGTTTATTGCTTGTTCCAAAGTTTCATCCTGCGCTTGAAGTACCTTTTGAGCTGCTTCATAGGACCTAAGTGAAGAAATCATGCTGACCATCTCAGATACAGGATCCACCATAGAACTTTCGAGAGCGCCCACACTCACAGTCGGCATCTCGACAGGATTTGCCGCTGCCTGATCTGCTCTGAAAAGACTGTTGCCAACTTTCTTTAAGGTAGCGTCTGGGGGAAATGAATACACCGCCAATCTCGCAATCTCATCTCCGTCACCAAGAACTCTCGCATCTTCGGAGACGTTTAGCATCGTGTAGTCCTCTACCTCTATAGGCCCGTTTTCGCCCAGCACTCTGTATCCTGACACCGTGAGGTATCCATCTTTTACTCGCAAGTCGCCCATTCGTGTGTATCTTGTTCCCAAAGGAGTCTCAACGGCTAAATATGAGCCTTCGGGCAGTGCGATATCTAAAGGGTTGTCAGTGCTTTTAAGTGGTCCTTGTGATGTCGAAGTGGCAATATCGTGAAGCACGGTCCCGCTTCCCAACCCCCCTATAACCGCAGGGCGGCTGAAAGATTCTACTCTATATATGAGGACGTCGTGAAAACTCGTAAATGTCGCCTTGTCTTTCTGATAAGCAACTGTATCTGCATTGGACAAATTGTTGGCTATAACTTCCTGGTTTAGAACCTGCGCTCTCATAGCAGTGGTTGCTGATAAGATGCCTCTAATCACTAATAACTCCCCCTCAACTTGTATCGTAAGAAAAGGAAAAGTGATTAGAGTTGTGCACAAGAAAGTCACAATGAAGTAGTATTATTTGGACAACCTATTCATGTGATCTTTGTAGTTCTCGAAGTCTTCGAGCGCGACGCGGGTACCTTTAGCGACGCAGGAAACTGGATCTTCTGCAACGTGAACCGACAAACCTGTTAGGTCCCTTATGTATGAGTCCATACCCCTCAATAAGGCTCCCCCGCCAGTAAGTATGATCCCCCGGTCTATGATATCGCACACGAGTTCAGGCGGAGTCTGATCCAGAACTTTCCGTACATTCATACCAATAACTTCTAATGACTCAGATAGCGCGCCCCTTATGTCGGAAGAATGAACAGTGACGCTCTTCGGTAACCCGGTAAGTGCATCTCGTCCTCTAACTTCATATTCCAGCTCGTCAGTTGATTCCGCATGAGCTGAACCTATTGCTATCTTTACGTCCTCTGCAGTAGACTCGCCGATGAGGAGCCTATGTGCCCTGCGAATGTACTTAATTATCTGATCGTCAAAGGCATTGCCTCCTACGCGAGTTGTGGCTCCAGTCACGATATCATTTAGAGACAATACCGCAATATCAGTAGTCCCGCCGCCAATATCTACTATCATGTGCCCCCTGGGACGCTTTATGTTCAACCCGGCTCCAAGAGCAGCAGCCAAAGGTTCCTCGATCAAATACACGCTACCAGCACCTGCCGCAATCCCTGCCTGGAGGACAGCCCTTCTTTCGACAGATGTAACCGCAGACGGTACACAAAGAAGAACTCTGGGTTTTGCTATCATCATCGAACCAACGCTTTTGCGCAAAAAGTATCTGAGCATCGTTTCGGTAACTTCGATATCAGTTATAACTCCCTGCATAAGCGGCCGTACCGTAACTATGTTCCCTGGAGTTCTGCCTACCATCCGTTTCGCCTCTTCGCCGACCGCTAGCACTTCTTTAGAATCCGTGTGCATCGATATGATAGACGGTTCGCGAAGAACAATGCCTTTACCGGATACAAATACAAGGACCGATGAGGTTCCAAGATCAATCCCAACATCTTTGCCTAACTTCAAAAACTCCACCTCACCCATGTTCTGCCGTAGCAGTTTCTGTCACTTAACTAACCGCAAAGTCTGATCCATATCGTAGCAGTAAGAGACTGTAGCTCCTAGAGACTGGAATTTCCCACAAAGATCCCAATATCCTCTCTCTAGATGCTCAACGCCTGTAACATAGCTTGTTCCTTCCGCGGAAAGAGCCGCTATACATAATGCGGCGCCGCCTCGTAGGTCGCTGGCATGGACATTGGCACCTTTGAGCGAAGAAACACCGTCTATAATAGCATTGGGCCCTTCCACCCTGATGTCTGCGCCCATGCGCTCCAGTTCTTCAACGTAACCAAACCGGTTCTCAAAAACTGTCTCCGATATGATACTGGTTCCTAGACCCAGGCTCAAGAGACTGGCAAAAGGAGCCTGGATATCTGTGGGAAACCCAGGGTACGGCATAGTCTTGACATTCACTGGCTTCGGACGTGACTTCCCAACAATCTCAATACTGCTATCTGACTCCACTATCGCAAAACCGCATTCTTCCAGTTTGGCTAGCACAGAAGTTAGGTGCGCAGGAATCACATTCTCAACGCAGACGTTACCCAATGTAGCTGCCGCTGCCACCAGATAGGTAGCTGCTTCGATTCTGTCAGGGATAATAGTATATTCAACGCTATCTAGCTTCTGAACACCCTTTATCCGTATCCTAGAAGTACCTGCTCCCCCTATCCTGGCGCCTGCTGCGTTCAGGAAATTGGCAAGGTCAACTATCTCCGGCTCCTGGGCAGCGTTATCTATCGTTGTAACCCCTTGAGCCATTGAAGCCGCCATCATTATGTTCTCAGTCGCTCCCACAGAAGGAACGTCTAGATAAATATCAGCACCGTGCAGACTTGGCGCGGTAGCGATGACATTTCCTTGGTCCATAGATATGCTTGCTCCCAAAGCCTCAAAGCCCTTGAGGTGAAGGTCCACAGGCCTGCGCCCAATAGCACAACCTCCAGGCAAAGGCACGTGTGCTTCACCGCAACGCACCAAAAGCGGACCCATAACAAGAAATGAAGCCCTCATCATACGAGCCAAATCATAAGGCACATAGGGTGTAAGACGGCTTGCTCTTACACGCATCTGTTTGGGCGATGTCTTGACGTCTGCCCCGACCGATGACAAGATCGCGAGCATGGTCTGGACATCCGCTAGATCGGGTACCTGCGACAAACAAGTGACTCCATCCGTGAGCAATGCCGCCGCCAAAATGGGTAAAGCAGCATTTTTTGCACCGTCACACTTTATTCTGCCGTTTAACGGCTTCCCACCAGAAATAACTAGCCCTTGCATAGATATCTCCTTGCATCATTTGTGCATTCAGATCCGTCCAAATCTTCAGCGAGCCCTAACCAAATCCTTGATCCTCATCAGCCTGGATACGTTCTCGCGCTCCATTTCTTCGAGCCGCATCTCAACGCTCTTCACCGCTTCTTCGAGTTCCGGTATAAGGACATATTCCAGAGCGTTCACCCTTCGCCTAGTCTTTTCTATCTCATCTGCCAACAGATGGATAGTCCGCTCTACGGTAGACAAACGAACCAAAAGAGGAAGAATCCCGTGAAACTCTTCGATGGCATCATCCAGATCGGATGACGTTACAGCCAAGCCATAGTTCGGGTAAAAGCCAGGCACCTCTGCGACTTCCTCATAAGTGCCATGAACAATCTCCATCTCCGGTACAGATACGTTCATAATGTTGCGATAGGATATGGAGACCTCCTCCGCTCCGCCGGCAACCATAAGCGCCTCTTCAAGGACAGAAGGGGAAAGAACGGCTCGAGCCAGGGAAAAGCTTCTATATGCATCTGCCAGTTTTTCCTCAAGCTCTATTCTGAGTCTTTGGCTCTCATGCACAATAGCCAAAAACTCCTTCATTAGCTGGTCTCTTTTGTCTTTAAGAAGTGTATGACCACGCTTGGCCATATCCAGCCTGCCCTTTAGCCGGGTAAGCTCCTGCCGGGTCGCATTTGCCCTGATCGGCACCGTCCGTCACCCCCTCAGTCGCCAACTGTTCGTTCGGTATTTTTCACCATATACTTGTCGATATTCTCCTGAGACACACGCTTAAGCTCAGCTCTGGGCAAAAGAGCCATAAGTTCCCAACCAATGTCTAGGGTGTCTTCGATTGTCCTATTCTCATCAGGTCTTTGGTTTACAAATCTTTTCTCGAACTCTTCCGAGAACTTCAAAAAGATCCTATCGGACTCGGACAATGCGGCTTCGCCTAAGACTACCGCAAGTTCAGCGGCTTCTTTGCCCCGGTCGTAAGCGTCTGAGAGCTGGTTTAATACGTCCGCGTGGTCCTCCCTAGTTTTCCCTTCACCAATACCCTTATCCTTAAGCCTTGACAGAGAAATCGAAACGTTCGTAGGAGGGTATATGCCAAGTTTGTGTAGCTCTCTTGATAGGATTATCTGCCCCTCTGTGATGTACCCTGTTAAGTCAGGAATTGGGTGAGTTTTGTCGTCCTCAGGCATCGTCAGTATGGGTATCTGGGTTATTGAGCCTTTCTTGCCTGTGATTCTGCCTGCCCGCTCATATATGGATGCGAGGTCTGTGTACATATAACCAGGGTATCCCCTTCGACCGGGGACCTCTTTTCTCGCGGCCGAAATCTCACGCAATGCCTCTGCGTAGTTCGTCATATCTGTGAGTATGGTCAGAACGTGCATATCCAGCTCAAATGCTAAATACTCAGCTACGGTAAGCGCCATTCTAGGAGTAGCGATCCTTTCAATGACCGGGTCATTAGCAAGATTGATGAACAGCACCGCCCTATCCAAAGCCCCGCTTGCCCTCAAATCCGAAATAAAGAAATCGGCCTCTTCAAAGGTGATTCCCATAGCACCTAATACTACCGCAAAGGGCTCTTCTGTACCCAAAACCGTTGCCTGCCGGGCAATCTGAGCTGCAATCTGCGAATGCGGAAGCCCTGCTCCTGAGAAAATTGGAAGCTTCTGCCCACGAACCAACGGGTTCATACAGTCTATAGACGAAATCCCTGTTTGTATGAACTCGGACGGGTAAGCCCTTGCATACGGATTTATTGGACTACCGTTTATATCCAATTTCTTGTCTGGCACAATCCTAGGTCCATCGTCGATTGGATTGCCTGCCCCGTCAAATATTCTCCCAACTATGTCTGCAGACACAGAGATCTCGAGGACTCTCCCTAAAAACCTTACCTTCGATGACTTAACATCGAGCCCTGTTGTGCCTTCAAACAACTGCACTAGTGCTGAACCTTCGCTGGCTTCGAGTACTCGCCCCCTGCGAATCTGCCCGTCGCCAGTTTCAACTTCTACCAATTCGTCATAGTGGATTTCGCTAACCTGGTCCACTACAATTAACGGCCCTGCTACTTGCGTAATCGTCGTATATTCCAACGGCATTTAGATTCCCCCATGCTAAAACTTTCACCCTGGCCTGCTATGGGCTCAGCGGACTCCGGCCCAAAGCTCATCTCTTATGGCCGCCATAATGCCTTCATACTCCTGCGACCACTTATCTTCAGGAACCAATCTCGCTCTTGCAATACGCTCTCTCACTTCCATACCGAAGATCTTATCTAGCTTTACGCCTCTTTCCAGAAGCTCCATGGCATTATGATGGAATTCAAGAACAATCTTGAGAAGACCATATTGCTTGCGCTGAGAACAATACGTGTCAATTTCATGGAACGCAATCTGATAAAGAAAGTCCTCTCTCAAAGACTTGGCCGTTTCCAAAACCATCCTTTGCCTATCAGACAACGAGTCAACACCAACTAACCTAACTATCTCGAGGAGCTGGTCTTCTTCCTGCAGAAGAGCCATTGCTTCGTCTCTTAGCTCAGGGAAATCTTTCCCAACCGATTCTCTGAAGTAAGGATCTAGAGTATCTGTGTAAAGAGAATAACTATCCAGCCAGTTAATAGCAGGGAAGTGCTTCCTTGCGGCAAGACGATCGTCCAACCCCCAAAACACCTTGACTAACCGCAACGTGCCTTGAGTCACCGGTTCAGACAAGTCACCCCCTGGAGGGGATACCGCACCTATTGCGCTCAAGGCGCCTTGCCGGTCATCATTGCCAAGAAGGCGTGCCCTACCAGCCCGCTCATAGAATTCTGCAAGCCTTGAGGCAAGATATGCCGGATATCCTTCTTCGCCCGGCATCTCTTCCAACCGGCCCGAAATCTCTCTTAGCGCTTCGGCCCAACGGGATGTAGAGTCTGCCATAAGAGCAACATCATAGCCCATATCCCTGTAGTACTCGGCCAAAGTTATTCCCGTATAAATTGAGGCTTCACGGGCTGCTACCGGCATGTTGGACGTGTTTGCAACCAACACAGTCCTTTCCATGAGGGGTCTGCCCGAACTGGGGTCCAAAAGTTCTGGGAACTCAAGCAGAACGTCGGTCATCTCATTGCCGCGTTCACCGCAGCCAACATACACTATTATGTCTGCATTTGCCCATTTAGCCAGTTGGTGTTGGATAACGGTTTTCCCGCTTCCAAACGGACCGGGCACACACGCTGTCCCTCCCTTGGCGATGGGGAAGAACGCATCAATTATCCTCTGCCCCGTAACCAATTGCTCGACGGGAGGAAGTTTCTGCTTCACAGGTCTAGGAACACGTACCGGCCACCTTTGTAGCATAGTTACTTCCTTCGGGCCTTCAGTAGTCTCTAGTTCGCATACAACTTCAGTGACTGTGAAGTCTCCTTCTTCGATAGCTTTTACGCGGCCCTCGCCTACTCCCGGGGGCACCATTATCTTGTGGAGAACCAGCGGGCTCTCTCGAACCGTTCCCAGAATACTTCCTGAAGATACCGCGTCCCCAATATCAACATAAGGCACAAAATGCCATTTCTTTTCTCGATCAAGACCAGGAGCCTCAAGCCCCCTGGAAATATAGTCTCCGGCCATCTCCGCCAGAACATTAAGGGGCCTTTGAATACCGTCATAAATCGACCCGATAAGTCCCGGCCCTAGTTCGACGCTTAGAGGAACACCGGTTGATACAACAGGTTCGCCAGGACCTAGACCCGATGTTTCCTCATATACCTGGATTGAAGCGGTATTACCCTTGAGCTCGATAATCTCGCCTATAACCTTGTTGTTACCGACCCTTACAACGTCGAACATGCGGCAGCCGGCCATCCCAGAAGCTACCACCAAAGGCCCGGACACCTTCACAATCCGACCTATAACTTGGCTTCCTGCCACGCCGCATCATTCCTCTCTCTTGAACAATATGTTCGCTCCGACTGCTCTTTCAACTCGTTTGCGCAAAAGTTCCATCCCCATACCCTTAGGTTTGTTAGAATCCGGCAGAACTGTGATCACGGGCTTAGGCATGCTGTACAAAGGATCCAATTCTTTTTCAAGGATCTCGGCTATCTCCTCAGTAACCAACAAGATGGCGTAATCGTCGTCGAGTATCTCCTTCAGATGCTTGCGAGCTTCTTCAGGGCTGTCCGCCGGAAACGCCACGGCGCCGCTAGCCTTGAATCCTAACACTGCATCTCTTTGCCCTAAAACCGCAACCTTAGGCATAACCCTCACGCAACCTCTCTCTAATCTTGCTTTCAGGGACCAAAGATTGCTTCCCCGAAAAAATGATCCTCAGATTCTTAGACTCAATTTCTCTGCCAAATACATACCCGAAAATGGGCTCAGGACCTAACGCGACTTTGCCGGCTTCTTTTACCACTCGGGAAATCGCGTCGTCACATTCTTTCTCCCAGCGAGTCAGCGGTTCTTTTTTCTCTAAGTCTGAAAGCCCACGCCTGGCCAAGCCCTCGAGTTCTGAACCTTGATACACCGCCTGAACCTCTTTGGGACCGCGGGCAAAAGCACCCACCAAAACGTCGGCCCCTATGGTTCCCCCCTCAAGCACGGCCATTGAAAAATCACCGGGAGAGATACCGAGACGATAGCTCCTCATGAGCATCTTCATGTTAAGTATGTCAATTTCTCGCTGTATGAATTGGATAAGAAAATAGTAGCCATGTTTCTGGTAAAGTTTTCCGATCCAAGAGTAGTACGATTTGTCGATGTAACTATCTACCTCAAATGGCGACAATGACTTGGCAGAAGACCTTCCAGCGATGTCGCGATAGACATCCTTGAGTTCTAAACCTATCGCATAGAGGCTCTTCTCTCTCGGATCGTCCGTCTCAAGACGCTTCTTCTTTCTAGATTTCACAGTAGTATCCTCTGTACGCGCTTCATCGACTAGGTGGCCAAGTGCAACAATGTCGAAATTGCCTAGCGCCGAGAATGCGCCCTCGTCAGGCTCAATACCCAAGATCTCCGCTTTAAGAAGGGCCTTAAGGTTATGAAAGTCATACCGCGCCCTATACGCGTCAATTATTATGGGTTCCGGTGCAATCTCTAGAATTCCCTCGTAGATCCCTCTCATGGCTGCTTCGAGAGCAGGCTCAAACTCATTTGCATTATCAAGTTTCGATACATAAGGCCCGTAGTAAGAGTCCCGCAACACCGACTGGGCACTTTCGAGCGTAGGCGCCTCTAACACGCGCATTAGATCGCTCCTGGTGAGAAGTGTCTTTTCAATGAACCTTATTCTTCCTACCGGATTTGCCCAAAGATAGTCGTTCAAGACACACTCTCCCTCTCCTGAGTTTTCCCAAAAAGTATCCTGGCGACTTCAAGTTCAAGATCCTCTTTCATGAAATTCAGGATGGCAGGAAATGTTAAGTTATCTGCTATGCCGCCTTTTTTCAGAATCAGCCCCCCGCCTAGGTAGTCCGGAGAATAAGAGACGGTCAGATTGCTTTCTTTGCCCATTTCCCTGAGCCTGTTATTTGCCGCTTCTATAAAATCCTCACCTAGGATTTCTCTTTCCCATTCGCTAAGTATGACCTCTTCGGCTCCCTCAGCTCTAAGGGAAATCCAGCCCAGGAGTAACTCTCTGTATTGCTCTTTTGGCATATTTCGAAACTCTTTCAATGCCCCCTGCAGAGTATCAGAAATGAGTCCCTGTTTCGCCCCCAAGAGCATCTGCTTCTTTTCCATCTCAGCCCGAGATGCGGCAATGCTCTCAATTCGAGCCGCCTCGCCATATGCTTCTCCAAGGATATTGGCTTCAAGCATAGATGCCCTTTCGGCTGCGGATTTGAGCCTGGCTTCGGCTTCTGCCTGTGCTTTAGAGATTATCTCTTCTTTAACCTGAGCCGCTTTCTCGTCTATTTTTCTTAGAATATCCTCTAAGGGCATATGATTTTCCCCCTAGATTTTAACTGCAAACATGATCATTAGGACTGAAGCCAAGAGTCCCAGAACAGCATAAGTTTCAACCATGGCCGGAAGAATAAGAGACTTTCCTGATTCCTCAGGCTTTTTGGCTACAATGTCCATACCTGAAAGACAGACTTTACCCTGGTAAAGAGCAGAAATCAAACAAGTTACAGAAACCGGCACGCAAGCAAAGAAGACTTGCCAACCTTGGGCTATGCTAAGTTCCATCCCACCGGCAAACGCGCCTATCTTGACCAACGCAAGAAAGCCGACCAGAAAGCCGTAAATGCCCTGAGTCCCTGGAAGAGCCTGTAGCGGCAAAAGACGTCCGAAATTCTCTGGGTTCTCAGCGGTCATCCCCGCAGCTTTTTCTCCGGTAGCTCCTACTGCCACAATAGATCCAATCCCGCCAAGGGCTACTGCCAATCCTGCTCCCATCAGGGCTAATACGTTACCGCCAAGAAGCGGCCCAAAAAACAGACCCATGATTAGCATGCCGAAAAGGAACACACAACCTATCAGAACCCACTTTCCTATCATTCCTTCAAACACACTGAACCCCTCCCAATGTTGCCTTGCTCTTTTTGATCGTTTGAAAATCTCTGACAGCACACTCACTCTAACCAGATGAGATCAACTATTCCACTACCCACACGTTCTTCCTTACACGCCTTAAGGGCCTGAAGGGAGTTCCACCTCCTTCGAAGAACTTGCTGAAAAACTCTACATATTGCAGACGGCCTGAGTGAATAAAGCTACCCAGCGCGTTTATAAGAAGATTAAATAGGTGGCCTACTATCAGTATCACAGGCACAAACACCCAGCCAACTCCGGGTACCATGTCAACAATCAGCGCACAAACCATGTTTACCACGACGCCGATTATGGCGCTGGCCAACCCTAGCGCAAGGATCCTGGCATAAGACAACGTGTCTGAAAAATAAGATAGAATCGAGTAAAACCCTCCAATAGCAGATATTGGCTTCATGAGGATGTTCTTCTGACTCCTAGCGCCTGACCACATTATCCCAACTGCACCCGCGATCATGATGTAAAGCGGAATACTGCTTTTTATCATTCCCATCTGCGAAACCGCCCAAAAAATCAGGCCGGGCAAGAACACCACCCACGAACCGTGATCCAATATCCCGTCAACGACTGCACCCGTCCTTATAGTGCCAATCATCTTGACTATTACGCCCACCCAAATGTGAAGGATACCAAGCCCCAAAGACACAACAAGTAGGGTGATAGGATCATTTACCGGGTCCAAAATAGCGATTCTTGAGGCAAACCTCTCAAAAGCGGTTCCCTCCAAAAAAGTCTTCGGCAAGTCACCCAGCCAGCTCCCCATGAGCGCTCCCGCAAACACAGTAGAAACTCCGCAATATCCCAAAAGCTTGATCAATTTATCGTCCTCAAGCTTTTGCGTCCTCAAAAAGACAATGGAAAATATCGAAAGAATGACCCCATAGACGGCGTCACCAAGACACATTGCAAAAAACACCCAGAAAAATGGAGCCAAGAAAGGAGTGGGGTCCATTTCATGGTACTGAGGGTACCCGTAGATATTCGTCACGAACTCGAAAGGTCTCACCAAGGCGTTGTTTTCAAGAAGTACTGGGACATCATCATCCTGCCCAGGTTCTTCGTCCACAATCTCAATATCTTTGTAGACGCTCAAGCCTTTTCTCAGCTTGTCAATTTCCTTCTCCCTCGCGTAACCCTCGATGACCAAGGTAAATCTGGTTTTGGCCACTTCCTGGTGGATTTCAAACAGGTTTCTCTTGTCGAGATAGTAGTCTATCAATGCGAGTATATCCATAAGGTTCTGGGCCATCTCAGCATCCTCGGCCAAAATGGCTTCGCGCTCACCAGAGAGATCAGTAAGTGCCTTGTCAATATTTTCCAAAACATCTCTAACCAAACCTGTCCCAGAATACTCTGCCGCTTCTCTCCCGAGGTTTACCGTTACGCCTCCAAGAGCAGACACTACTGCACTTAACGAGGGTTCTTGGTCCAAAAGAGCTACCAACCATACGCCAGAGTTCCCATGCTCCTGCCAGATTACTCTATGGTGCACAAGTTCCAAAGGGTCATCTTTTGAAACCTGATTCAAAGAGTTAGAAGGAACTACTGCTAACTGCATGTCACAAGCTCTGGTTGGGCGTATTTCAGGGATCGGTATATCTAGATCGACCCACGGCGTAAGTATCTCCATTCTCTGCTTAAGCTGCTCAGTTTCTTTGTCTATCTCTCTCAGCCGTTTCTCGTGCAGCTGTACCTTGCTGAATATCTCACTTACGTCATAGCTCGCGATCACTCTCTGAAAATCTTCATATGACATCTGAGGCTTTGCGCCTGTGAACATGTCTATGAAACTCTTCTTGATAGTTGTATACCGTTCAAAGTAAGACTTGATCACCGATAATTGGGAGAGTTTCTCATTATACTTGGCCTCATCTACTTCAGTTTCTTCCTCATCTTTGTACTCGGAAAGATCGTAGGATTCGCTCTTACTAACATGAAGAACCTCCAGGTCTCTCAGAGTCTCAAAAATAGACTCGCCAAGCTCTTCGTAGGCAAATATCGTGACCTTCCGCATTTTGGCAACAGCCATAATCTCACTGTAAGCTTACCATCTGCGAGCCTACAGTTCCCTCCCTTCAGACCGCTTTCTTTACCCGCTCCACGACCAAACCGACCGCCTCTTCAAATCGGCTCATGGCCTCATTTTTCATCTTTTCTATTTCAGCCTCCGCATTCTTCGCTGATGAGTCTGCAATAAGATCGGCGTTTCTTTTCGCTTTTGCAATTATCTCGCGAGCTTTATTCTCAGCCTCTTTGGTTATACTACCTATCATCTGATCCGACTTGGTAGCAGCATCCTCTAGTATTCTCTGGGCGGTCTGTCTAGCTTGTTCAATCTCATCTTCCGCCTTTTTCTCCGCTTCAAGTATGAGGTCAAGTTCTTTCCTGGCCACGAAATCCCGCGCAAGCTACACCACTGCGCGGTTCCCTCCCTTACAAAAAAGTCTCAAATTCGTCTGGCCTTTCATCGGAAAGACCAAAATGATACATCAAAGCCTCTGCAATCCTACGCGCAGCTTGCCCATCGCCAAAAGGGTTTTTGGCTGCCGCCATTTCTATGTACTTCTGATTATTCTCTAGTAATTCATCAATTGTGTCTACAATTAGATCCTTCGATGTTCCAACAAGAACTACAGTTCCCGCCTCTATGGCTTCGGGACGCTCGGTTTTCTCGCGGCACACAATAACAGGCACCCCAAGAGCGGGAGCTTCTTCCTGAATGCCGCCAGAATCTGAGACCACCAGATACGCTCGGCTTACAAGGTTAACATAATCCGCATAGTTCAAAGGTTCAAATAGGACTACATTATCTATTCCACTCAGGTAGCGCAGAACAGGCTCGCGAGCCTGCTGGTTCTTATGTACCGAAACTAGTAGACGTATATCCCCGTGTCTTCTTTTGGCTATATCTGCAAGAGCTTGGCAAATGTTTTCCATGCCTTCCCCGAAATTCTCTCTGCGATGCACTTCAACCACTATATCACGAACTGGTTTTGAACCCTGCGAATTCGAACTGCCATATATTGAACCAAGCTTTGTATCCTTGAAAACGTAATCCTCTCTTACGGTCATAAAAAGAGCATCGATCGCTGTATTCCCTGTCACGAAGATAGACTCTTCTTGTACCCCTTCCCTCAAGAGATTGTCCTTAGCCCGCTTTGTAGGGGCAAAATGAACATCTGATATTACCCCTGCAATTTTTCGATTTATTTCCTCAGGAAAAGGAGCGTACTTGTCCCCTGTCCTAAGTCCTGCCTCCACGTGACCGCAGGCGACCTTCTCGTAGTACGCCGCAAGCGCGCTAGCCGCAGTAGTAGTCGTGTCACCATGGACCAGCATAATGTCGGGGCGTTCTTTCTTCAAAACAGGGGTGAGCCTTTCTAGTACCCTGGTTGTGGTTCCTTGTAGGGTCTGGCGTTCGTGCATAATATCTAAGTCATAGTTGGTCTTTATCTTGAAATAATCTATGACCTGGTCTAGCATTTCACGATGCTGGGCAGTGACCAGTACCAAAGAAACAATTGAAGGGGATTTTTTCGATAGTTCAAGCACTACCGGAGCCATCTTGATCGCTTCGGGACGCGTACCAAACACAGACAAGACCTTAATTTGTTTCAAGGACAAAACCCACTCGCACCTTTCAAACGGCCCCAACCACACTGTCCGTCAAATCCACTGTCCTGCTTTCATTTGTGAAGCGGCTTAACGCCTGAAGCATCAGACGGGGAAACAGATTTCTTTGGCAGATCCTTGTCATCTGAAGCACCAATGCGCCCAGGCGGCCCTTGCTTTGTGTGACTAGCGTTCTCTTGGTTCTTGTTTCTCGATCTGGAAATGGACAGAATCCCAGTTTTGTGCGCGATAAAGAATAATCCCACAATTGCCAGCCCAGCAATTGTGGTGCTGCTGTATACCGGAAGAAATGTTGAAGATATACCAAGTACCCCAAACACCGCTGAAACCAGGTAGATGGCTAGCACTGCCTGGCGATGCTCTAGCCCCAAATCCAGTAGGCGGTGATGGATATGATCGTGGTCTGCGCTAGAAACAGATTTTCCCGAAGCCCGCCTTCTCACGATTGCAAATGCCGCATCTGATATGGGCACCAAAAGCGCAAGAATAGGCGCCAAAACGGACAACGCGACTGTAGACTTAACCAAGCCTTGAACAGAGATTACAGACAATACCAATCCAAGATACATTGCCCCTGCATCTCCCATGAAAATGGACGCAGGATGGAAATTGTAGGGAAGAAACCCGAACACACTGCCTGCCACAGCTGCGGCAGCAAGACTAACCGAAGGCACACCCGCTTCTGCCGACGCAAAAACCGTCACCAATGCAGCAATACCTGATAAGCCGGCAGCAAGCCCGTCTAGGCCATCGGAAAGGTTTATCACATTTTCAAAACATATGACCCACATAATGGTTATGGGAACTGCGAGAATACCTAGGAACCGGAACATTCCTGTAAAAGGATCTTTTACAAAAGTGATGTCAACCCCCAGGGCAACTACGCATATGGCAGATGCCAGCTGCCCTAAAACCTTCTGCCACGGCTTAAGAGAGTAGAGATCGTCAATAATTCCAACAATTAGTATGATGAGTCCGCCCCATATTATGCCCTGCTGGGTAGACTTGTCTTGAGGCCCTATGGCTAGGATCGCTGCAATTGACGACACATATATGGCTACTCCGCCTAAGTATGGTATTGGTTCTTTATGCACACTTCGTTCGTTTGGATAAGACAAAGCGCCTAATCTGCGCGCCAATCTTCGAAAAAGCGGTGTAAGGGTAAGCGCCAACACAAATGCTATTATGAAGCTAAGAAACACATTCACTTGCCTACCCCTTTCAACTTGCTCTTTCCTCTTTGTTATGTCAACTAACCGTCATTAATTCTAACCAAACCAGTGTGCGCAAGTCAATTCATATCCGGTCCTGTGAAACGCTCCACAGTCACATTTGACTCGGCTAAGAGCCTCCGCGCCAAATCGTCGGGATACGGTTCCTTGAATACAATTCGCACTATGCCTGAGTTAATGAGCATTTTTGTGCACAAACTGCAAGGTTCAGCAGTACAGTAGATAGTTGAACCCTCAACAGGTATTCCGTACTTAGCAGCCTGGATGATCGCATTTTGTTCTGCGTGAAGCCCTCGGCAAATCTCGTGCCTCTCACCTGACGGGATCCCGAGTTCTTCTCGCAGACACCCCACGTCAGCACAGTGTGCCAAGCCAGTTGGAGCTCCGTTGTATCCGGTTGCGAGGATCCTTTTGTCTTTCACTATAACTGCTCCTACATTTCGCCGTATGCAAGTAGACCGCCTAGCTACCACGTCTGCTACCTGCATGAAATACTCATCCCAACCAGGCCTCTTTAGCGCGCAGGTGTCTTTGTTTTGACTCATAAACATTCCTCCGAGTTCCTTCTCCGTCTTCAGATGATATGGGAGAACTTACGCCTACTTCTCTCCTTTAACCCATTTCTCAAACTCTTCCCGATCGTATACAGCACGCTTGCCGCCTACAAGTTTGGGTCTCGTCCTCGCGGCAGTAACGTGGGCGTAACCAATTGATTTGACAGACAATCGAACAGGAACAGCCACGGGCCGCAGATGCATCCCAATGAGCGTATCGCCAACGTCAATTCCAGCATGAGCCTGTATAGATTCAACTACAACAGGATCTTCAAACAACCGCATCGCCGTAAAAGCCGCAGCCCCTCCTGCATGAGGCACCGGAAGCACAGTAACTTCCGTGAGGCCATACTTTTCAAGCACCTTTCTTTCAACTACCAAGGACCTGTTGAGATGCTCACAACACTGCACAGCAAGAAATACCCCTGATTCAGTTAGGCAATCGCGTACTGCCCTGACAATAGATTTTGCGACATCGGTATTGCCGTAAGACCCAATTCTCTTTCCCTGAACTTCACTTGTGGAACAACCTAGCACCATGATACTTCCGGGCTTCAAGTTAGCAGAATCAAGGAGCTCGCGGACAAGTTTCTGTGTATCAGTGTAGATGCTTTCCAGGCTGACGCTTTCTTCCAAACAGGCCTCCTCATAGGTAAGCCTTTCTTGCGTATCTTTCGCGTAAACTTTGCCATCAGGCCAATCTTTCAAATTCTCGTTCACCTTACATTACCTCTTCCAGTTCAATAATCTTGTCAACACGCCTCTTATGGCGCCCACCTTTGAAGCAAGCATGAAGCCACGTGCTTACAATATCTAGGGCCAACCCGTCGCCAATTACTCTTGCACCAAGGCAAAGAATGTTGGCGTCATTGTGTTCTCTGGATGCCCTGGCGGAAAACGTATCGCTACACGTAACTGCTCTTATCCCCTTAACTTTGTTGGCTGCAATGGCCATTCCGAGCCCAGTGCCGCAAACCAAAATCCCTAGATCACATTCTTTGTCCCTAACCGCCCTTGCAACCTTGGCCGCATAGTCCGGATAATCGACCGATTCGTCGCTATACGGGCCCAGATCTACGACGTCATGTCCTAGGCTCTCCACAAATTCCTTAATCTTGTTTTTCATGGCATAGCCAGCATGATCGCTTCCCAACGCAATTTTCATATGTTGGCCCTCCTCTTTGAGACAGGAAGGTTGAAGGTCAGTCCGGTAGCCTCCTCGAGAGGCTTGTAAAGCTCTTTGTCGTACATGCCTGCCCCAAGTATTAGCTTATCCGATGGAACCCCAAAGACAATGACCTCCATCCCCTGTTTTATCTCCGCGGAAGATACCGGCCATCCCGTGTGCATATCCATAACAGCAATCAGATCGGGAAAACTGAATATAACATGCCCCTCTAGACTGTATGAAAGATACTCGTTCATGAACGTAAGATGCGCGGTGGTCCCATTGCCGTTATTTGTCTCAAAGGATGATATCTCGACCTCTCCTACGTCAAAACCGCCCTTTGTCACCATATTCACTGTTTTTATCTGACCCATTATGGTAATAACTCCACCTAGCACCATAGCAGCCATGCTTGATGCAAAATACCCTGCCAGAGGATAGTCTTTCCATGTATCCGGTGATCCTCCAACGTATTCGGGTTGAAGCGGATCAAAACCGAGTTCTCTCTCAACGTGAGTTGCCATTTTGTACCCAAGTTCAATGCACTTTGATATCCCGCCACACGCTGCGTTCCTTTTGACATAACCTACGCTGACAGGATTTCTGGCTACGGCGACAAGACCGCTTTTTTTGGAAAACTCTCTTACCATTGACGACGCATCTCCGAGAGTACCTTCCACGTACATGCGGGATCCTTCTCCTACGGCTACCTGCCGCGACACGTATGACATGTCTTTATGCAGGCCCATTGCTCCCATAAGCGCAGTAGGATGAGCACGCCCGTTGCATGGAGCATCAACAACCGGAACCCCCAGGCCTGCCGCTTGAAGCCACCCGTTTACAGTCGCAAGACCTCCGCATTCATTGGAATTTACAGCAGAAATCTCTGTTCCGGTGACATATTGGAAAAAAGAAAATGCGTCTACATAGGATTCAGCCGTAGGACCGAGCCCGCCCTTCTTTGGAGACCCTACCAAACCTGCAGTCACTACTGTATCATCCGTGTCCAGTTCATCCACATCAGAAAGAAGTACACGCCCTATTTCCAGACCTTTTTTCCCCAGTCGGTAGCCCGCTTTTGGCGATCCTCCTCCGCCGCCCCCTAGAACCGCTCCGCCCCATACGGCAGCGATAAGGTCCTTCTCATTCACTTCTCTCATACCCTCACACCCTTTGTTCTCAGACGTCCAATCCTGCCAACCTCTTTGCCAGAATCAGGAGCTTCCCTTCTAGAAGGTACGCCGTATACTCATACATCTCTAGGTCTTGTCCGAATGGATCAGGAACATCGCCCAGATCTTCGTCAGAAATCATCTCTGATAGGGTAAACACTTTATGGGCCAACTCGGGATAACCCAGTGCCAAGACTGCCTTGTGCCCCCTGGTCATTGTAATGACCAGATCTGCTTTCTGGATATCTTCAAATTCCACTGACCGGGACCTGTGACATGAAATATCTATGCCTCGTCTCGCCATAACCTCTACCGCCTCCCGCGATGCGGGAAAACCTGATATAGCCGATACCCCTGCCGAGGCAATATCGATTGGATATGGCTCACCTATATCCTTCCACAGACGCCTAAAAAGCCCTTCAGCCATCGGGCTTCTGCACGTATTTCCAGAACACACCATGAGTATGCCAAGCGGTGCCGGACAGTCGTCTGAGTTACCTTCAAACCAAGGAACTACCCTGCCCTCGCTTGCCATTTCCAACCTGTTCGAAATTGCAAGGCCAATACCATCTTGGGGGAACGTCTCAGATAGGATTATGTCCGCCCCTAATTCCTCTGAAGCGCGCCTAAGGCTCGAATATAGCCTCGCCGCCACCGGAGAGAGATCACAGCGAGAGCCCAGCGTAATTACACGCATAAAACCCTCACCAAATACTCTCTCAAATGGGGTATAATACGGCGCATTTTCCTCAGAAGCCAGGACAACCACTTTTCTGCCCGAACTAATACCCTTTATGGCATGGAATATAGTCTTCTGCCTCTGCTGCAACACGTCTCCAGTAACAAGGTAAACGTCACTGGTCGGCACGTAATGCCTATACTTAGAAGGCGGGGCAATGTCGGGCTTCAGGACCATTTGAATACTCTCTAAGTTCAAACCACCTGGTCTTTGTACCCTAGGAACATCGCCTGAAAGGTCCACCACGGTTGATTCAATGCCAATTTCTGTAGGACCCGCATCTAAGATAATATCCACTTTGCCACCTAGATCTGCCAACACGTCCTCGGCCGATGTAGCACTGGGCCTACCCGATATATTTGCCGAAGGAGCTGCCAACGGTACGCCGCAGGCATCAATGAGTTTGTGAGCCACAGGGTGATCCGGCATCCTTACAGCCACAGTGGAAAGACCTGCAGTGACTATTGAAGGGACCAGATCCGATTTGGGAAGAATAAGAGTGAGAGGACCGGGCCAGAACATCTCTATCAGTTTCACCGCTTCAGGAGGAATTTCCCTAACTAGCGATTCAACGTTTTCAGGTCTTGAAACGTGTAGTATTAGCGGATTATCTTGGGGCCTACCCTTGACCTCAAATATCCTTGCAACCGCAGCGGGATCGAGACCATTTCCGCCAATACCGTATACAGTCTCAGTGGGGAATGCTACAAGACCACCCTGCAAAATCACCTCTGCACATCTGGAAATTACCTCGTCATCAGGATTCAGAGGGTCTACTTTGTAAACGACTGTATCCAATGTTAGTCTCACCCCCGGATTCAGTATCTCCTCTATTCTACCATCTAGGAATGAAACATATAACTTTGTGGGCTTAAGTCCATGAAGGTTTGATCGAAATCCTGATATCGAGGCCTACCAAGTATCTGCCTAGTTCAATTGGTCCGAAAACTTAACTCAAAAGAAGGGTTCTGCAGTTTGATGTAGAATTCAAAAGGCGATGTCTGATGATATGACAAATCCTTAACAACTGTCATATCGGCGACTGACCACAAAGGCCGAATAATCGATTTAAGGTGGGATGATACCGTTGAAACCCGAGAACAATTCGCCAGAGTCTCTTGATCTTCGCAAAAGGTACATGGACTTGGATTACCGGTGCGGCCTGCAGTCTGATAGATTGTGGAGCAACCGAGATTATGAGATGAACCTTTTTCTTCCAACACAAGATGCAAAAGAACACGAGCATAAGGAGCTAGAGAACCTATTGCATGAAGCATATCTTATGCCTGCTCCAGACCCTGTCTTTGCTCTTCTTAGAAGCCACATAATAGACTTCATAGAGGGACAAAGATCCAATCTAGATGGCGTGTATCAATATCCGTCTACCTTTATATCATCGCTCACGAATTTTCTGACTTTCCTCGGAAATCAGGATTCTAGACCGCCGCAGGCCCGGCTAGAGATCTTGCTGGCAAGAGTCGACCTCTTGGACGCATTGTGGTCTGCTCTTAGGAGCATTCTGGAAACAAGCTCGCGTCCTCAGCTTGTCGAGGCAAGTTCGGCCTGTTCACTTCTGGCTCGGGTTGCATCTATTGAAAAGTCCAAAGCACAAAGAATGTACCAAGGTTTGTCTGGAAGTGATATGGAAAAGACTATCGCTGCGTTGGATGCTTTCGAAACTAGGGGCCATGGTTGGGCGCAGGAGATAGGGGTCCTTCTAGAAAACCGCTCCGACGATAAGGACAAAGGCGATATAGTCACTGTTGGTCCCGAACGCTACAGGTCTGTTTTGGAGACAGAACTGGGCGTAAGCCTAGATGAGTTGCTAGACTGGTACGAAGAAGAAGTAGAAAAGACACGGTCCGAATTTGTGGAAACGGCCGCAAATCTTAACTTGCCTGGGCATACGGTAAAAGGACCACTGGACGCAGTCGAAATCATGAACAAATACGCCGGACCCGCCGACTCCCCTTCTGAGATGTTTGAGCGGATGGAAAGATACTTAGCCAGAGCGAAGAAAGCATGCCGGGACTGGGTCAATATGCCCGAGGAGGACTGCAGGGTTGTCCCTGTGTACGAACAATGCAGAGAGACATACCCTTGGGGAGGCTATGGCGGCGGTTGCCCTAGGAGAAGACCTCTTCTCGGTGAAGTCTTTCTGAATGATACAAACTACAAGGCAGTTACCGACGGTTGGATCAAGATTAACGCAGTGCACGAGTGTTACCCTGGTCACCACGTGCAGTGGGTCCGCACGACGCTTGATCCCCTCCCCGAAACTATGAAACTAGGCGCCAAAAGGGTGCCAATGGAAGAAGGTATGTGTCACAGAACAGAGAGGCTCATGGAATACATATATGATGATGATCCTTTCTATCCGCTCGCGGTAGCATATAGACGTCACCATACCTCTGTCAGGATAAAGGCTGACCTCTATATGCAGTATTTCGGACGTCCATTGGAAGACGCTATCAAACTATATATGGATGAGCTCGGCTTTGATTACCAGACCGCTAGAGGCCAAGCCGTGTCCCAACTTCCCCAGAATAGAATTGGCTATTTCACCTGCTATTACTATGGGATGAAAAAGCTAGAGGACATGGAGTCGCGGTATGGATATGATAGGAGAACCTTCACAGAATACTTATTCTCCCTACCGTACGTAAGTCTATCCAACTTCGAAGCGTTTCTGACGCTGAGCGACCACGACAAGGAAAGGCTTTTGACCCAGTTCCCAAGCAATCTTGAGTATAAGTAAGGTATATTTGAAAAGAAGCAGGGTCCAGTGGGAAAGACCCTGCTTCCTCTTTTGTTTCTGTTACTTAGCCACAAATAAGCGATTCTAGATCCCTCGGGTAGTAAGTAAGCATTTCGATTCCTGTCTCAGTGACTAGCACCGTATCCGAATGCCTGAAACCGCCAAGACCCATCACATAGAGCCCTGGTTCAACACTAAAGACCATACCTGGTTTTATTATTGTGTCATCTGCTATATCAAAAAAAGGCGCCTCGTGCCCAAGTAAGCCAAGAGCATGACCTGTGTGATGTCTCCAATAGTCCCAAAGATTGTGCTTCTCATAAAACTCAGAAACAGCCGCATCAACTTCTGAACACTTACGACCCGGTCTTATGCTCTCAAAAGCCACTTCTTGCGCCTGCATCATTAGATCAGAGTACTTCTTCTTTTCGTCATCGGGTTCGCCCACGAACATGGTCCTTTCCAGTTCGCTGTTGTAGCCAAATACTCCGGCGCCTGCGCCTGTAACCAAAACATCTCCAGGCTTGAGCACTGCGTTTATTGACATAGCATGCGGCAAAGCCGAATTGGGCCCAATTTGCCCTCTGAAACCCGCGCTAGCTCCGCCGCGCCCAATGGTTGTCGGATCATAGAGCGGTCCTAGCGTGTTAATCATGGCCAACGTGGCCTCTAGAGAAGCTCTGGCTGAAATCTCGTTTTCATACGCCCCGGGCTTTGAATAAAGCTGCAAGAATTTGTGAGCGAGGTTCCCCCATCGACAGCTTTCTTCTATGAGAAGGATCTCCTCTTTGGACTTGATCATCCTCATGTTTTCTACTAGATATGGTTCTGTAAGTACCTCCGCTGAAGGCAGAACCTCAGACAGTTTGGGCCCTCGGTACCCAGACGATGAACTATACCCTGCGCCGTCACTTCCAATCTTGCCTGTACCTAAGCCCATCTCTTCCAAGAGCTTTCCGAGCTGCTTCATAGGATGACAAGTGCCTGGGTAGTCGGGGTATGTCTTTATCTCCCCTACCTCGGGACATTCTTGGGCATGCTCAAGCTCCAGTCTAGGCCCAAATACTGTTTTCTTGCCGTCTCTCGACAGAATGAGGCAAAGGGGTCTTTCAGTTGGGATGAACGCAAATCCTGATAGGTAGAAAATACTAACTGAACTCCAGAACAAAAAGCCTTTCATATCTTTCTTTTTCATTTCCTCGAGTACAGCATCAGTCCGCCTCTTAAACTCTTCTGGAGAAATCCGGAACTTTTTCATGGTTACGTTCAGTCTCCTTTCTTTGTGCAAGAATATGGCCGACATCTATGAAAGACTAGCAGATCCATTCGTCTTCGCGTCAAAATCCACCTTCAACCTCTAGACAATAACCTTGCTCGGAAACTCAGTCAGCAATCTGGTCTTGTCGGAATCGCCCAGCTTCAGGAATGTTTCCAAAGTCTTGAGACTCACCCTTGGCAAAGAGAAAATCAGTTCCGTAAACTCCTTTTGGTTGTAACCCAGTTGCTGCTCAAGATCTGAAAGGCGCTTCATCCCGTAGTAGTAACAAGTGAAGTAGCCCTTCATTAGGTTCTGGGCCAACACCTGACCGGCCGCAACCTTTCTCTCAAACCCTAGTTCTCGGACGTAGAGGTCAACTACGTCGTCGAAGGGACGCCCGAAATACCTGAGCCACAGATCAGCCTTTATCCGAACTGAAGTATGATGGCGCCTATACGCCACAAATAGCGGGTAGAAAGGATCGTCGGGATAGATGAATTCCATGAGGCGCTCCGACCTGTGAGCACTACCCTCCAAAGTCGGAACCCCGCGCGCACCAACTTTGATTGTCTCGGGAAGGGGATCTAGGACTGACCTTACCCATTGAACGTGATGCCCGGGATAGCACTCATGTACTGAATTCATCCTGATCCAACCGTCAGTTACGGCTTTGTAATTTTCAACGTTAAGAAAAGTCTCTCCCTGAAGAGGTCTTCTCCTTGGACATCCTCCTCCATAGCCTCCCCAAGGGTAGTGTTTGACAAGGGTGTCGGGAGTAGGAACTACCACGACGCTTTCCTCTGGGAGCCTTACAAGTTCACGAGTGGCCTTCTGGGCCCTGTCAAGATACTCTCTCATCCTTACGAACATCTCATCAGGCTCATCACATGGTCCTTCGAACCTGTTCAGAATGTCTACTACATCTTCTACCGAATCAACCTTAGGTACCCCTGCTACGCTAATCCTATTGGCAATTTCAAACATCTCAGATCTGGTTTTTTCAATCTCTTCCTCGTGCCAGGATAAGATCTGGTCCAAATCTACTCCAAATTGGTTCAAAAGCAGATACCTGTATTCTTCTACCGGGTCCCTACCAGACACTGCCTCGCCCTCTAGCGGATGACCCTTACTGCCTGCCACAAATTCCTTGACCTCTTGTTCCCATCCCTTTGCCCTTTTGGACACACGTTCCAGCTCAGACTGCACTTTATGCGTGAGTTTTTCCGACATCCCGCCATATAACTCAGGGACCCGAGGGACCATTTTCTCAGCTACGGTAGATAGCGTATCGCATACATCCGCCATCTGCGACACCTCATCTATCGCAGTAGAAGGCAGGAGGTTTCTTATACCTGACCAAACCTCATCTACCTTGTCCAACCTGCTTAGAAGGATCTCTGCTCTTTCTGAGCTGCTTCGCGAATCCTTCCTGGAATAGTAGTCAATAGTGTTCGAAATACTGCTAATAAAGGAACTGGGCCCGTTGAACATTCTTTTGAGATGAGATATTTGCTCACGGATGAACTCGTCAAAATGGTTTTTTAGGATCTCAAAAACAGGATCGGGCGCTTCCAACTCGCCGTTTTCAACCAAGAGTTCTTCTAGAGCCTTTTCCGCACTTCGCCGGGTTTCCTCGGAAGGAACATACAAGTCCTTTTCGTACCTTCTAGTGCTTTTTATCTGGTCAAGACAAGTAGCACATTTTTCGTCAAAGTCTCGGTATAATTCAACCAACTGGGCACCGTCTCTCTCGTCCATTTCAGACCGCCTCCTTAGATGAGCTATTAAGTTAGTGGGACAAACATGCATCTCTTTTACTCTGATCAGATTGTCTGATATCTGTACCAACTATTGAGGTTCTTCATAGGTGAAAAAAGTCCTGCTTCTAAGAGGTAGTATCTTTGAAGTTCTACTAGTTTTGTATCTGCGCGAACCTTCTTAGGCTAAGCGGTTCCAATGGTATAGGCGAATGCCGCTCCAAAATCATGTCACGAACCAAAACACCTGTAATAGGTGCCAATCCTATTCCATCACCTTCGTGGCCCGAGGCAATGTACAGGCCCGAAACAGCATCTACACCGGAGATTATGGGACGGTGGTCGGCGGTATATGGCCTGAGTCCAGCATATGTCCTTATCACTCTGATATCCTTAATGCAAGGAAAGAACCTTATAGCTCGTCTTGCCATGAGATCTACAACTTTCATGTTGCAAGAAGTATCGAACCCTGCGAACTCTCGGCTTGACCCTATAAGAAAGTTCCCGTGTGGGGTGGGTTCAAATACCGTAGCTATACCGTATTCTTCTGTTTCACGATCTACTCCGCGCCTACCTGTTGTGCTGAATTTCGCCATTAGATACCCAAATTCCTGAATCTTTCGACTTCCGACTCTGAAGGTCCGCTCCGACACGATAATGTGGCCTTTGCGCGGGAGAATCGGAATACTGACGCCGCATGTTCTGGCTAATTCAGGAGTCCAGACTCCCGCAGCTAAAACAACAATTGGTGCAACTATTTTCCCAGAATCCGTCTCGACTCCCTCAACGCTACCGTCAGTAGCGACAACTACTCTCCTTACTCTGGTGAGTTCCCTAATAACTGCCCCATTTCTAATAGCTGCTAGGACAAAAGCGCGGACCAGCGCTATAGGATTAAGCGAGGCATCGGAAGAACATTCCAAAAGCCCGAGAATATCGCTAGCTAACATAGGTTCGTATGAATGTACATCGGAGCGGCCAATGAATCTAACACTAAGACCAGAATCTCTCATTGCTTTTTCCCATTCAACAGCTTGCTCTGCCTGATATTCGTCCTCTACAGCCAGAGTACTTCCAAGCCGCCTGTACTCTAGATCAAAAGAGAGTTCGTCTTCAAGAGTTTCGAAGAGTCTTTGGCTTGCAACAGCCATTTGGGAATCGAAACCCGGCTCTTTGTCGATTGCAAGTATATTCCCATCACAAGCCGATGACGTGCCCGAAGCTATGTCGCCTTGGTCCACGCCAATGACTTTCATACCAGCCGCCGAAAGATAATACGCTATGGCCGCACCTATAACGCCACAGCCCACTACCACGACATCGCAGACGTCATTCATGAATACCACCCGCCAAGACCTCAAAAGTAACAGGGGATAAAGGCGCCCTTACTTTGTCTGGTGGCACTGCGTGAGGTTCTATCCCGAGTTCAGAAACCAAGATCTGCCTAATCAGGTCTTCGCATGTTCGACCCTGGCAAATCCCCATTCCCGCCCTTGTACGCCGCTTTACTCCCGCGATATCAAAGGTGCCTTCGGCTATAGCCCTCTTTACGTCAAGAACAGTGACTTCCTCGCATCTGCAGACAATTACGTCATCGTTCAAATCAAACAGCCCTCTTTCCTTCGAGCAAAAAACAATGTCCTCCAACTAAAGTACCCCAAATACGCCATCGGAGCTGACTGAGCCGGATCTTGTGTACCAATTGGCTATTATCTCTTTTTTCGCGGTACACTTCTCACGCGTGCACGGCCCGGATCTATTCTCCCATAATCTAGACTGCACTATCTTACGATCCAGGACTACGCTTTCTTGCCCGGGATCCTCCCTAAAGGCTATATCTAGACCCGCCAGACGGCCTTCGTCCTCAGCTATTCCGCCTTCTTCGATACCGGAAGCATCGCCCGCTACATATATGTTCTGTTTGGTAGTCATCATGTTTTCGTTATGCAGCGGAACCCAACCACCAAGTTGAGGAAAGTACCCAAAGGCGCAGCCCGCCAAAGAGGCAACCCTAGCATAAGGCCTAAGACCTACCGCCACGCAGATTGTGTCCACACAGATTTCCCTGTCAATTGAGTAGACCGCGTTCGAATCAGCGCCAGTCCTGCCTATTTCTGCTGCTTCTACCTCGTCCATTCCAATAGCACGTATGATCGTAGTTTCGGTCAGTATAGGAACTCCACATCTCCTTAGCTTCGCAGCATGGACTGCGTATCCGCCTATTCGTTTCGAGGATTCAACAATGCATGAAACGTGAGCCCCTGCCTGTAGAACCTGATAAGCAACTATGAGACCAACATTTCCCGAACCCACAACAAGGAAGTTTTCACCAGGCAAGACTCTTTCCATATTCATCATGGTCTGAACGGCGCCTGCACTCATCACACCAGGAAGAGTCCAACCGGGAAACATCACCGATTTCTCAGAGGCTCCTGTTGCTATGACTAGGTATTTGCACTTTAGAGTATTAGAGCACGCGGTGCGATTGGAAGTTATTTTCCTGGCTCTAACACCACTGAGTACTTGGAGGGACAGATCATCTGAGACAGAGTACAAGAAAGAGTCAAGCCACACTCTCACGCCAAGATTTATGGCCTCCTCCAAGAGCTCCTGAGCTATCAGAATTCCCCTTGTACCTGCTTTGTGAGTGCTCGAACCAAAAAACTTGTGGATCTGTTTGTTCAGTTGACCGCCTGCTTGAAGATTGGAGTCTATCACAAGGACAGAAAGACCGCGCTTAGCGCACTCTATGGCTGCCCCAAGACCAGAGGGGCCTGAACCGACCACACAGACATCTACTTGCTGAAACATTCTTCTACCCTCGATGCCAAATTGTTCCAGTTTCCACTACCATGCCCTCTTCAACCGGGGTGACGCATGCCCTGACATTCGGAACGCCGTTTACCGTGACCATACAATCGCTGCACTGTCCGATCCCACAGAACACGCCTCTGGGTTCGGATTTTACTGGAGTATACCTCATAGTCCTTATGCCTCCTGCCATAAGAGCTGCGGCGATACTCTCGCCTTCGCGCGCCGCGATCTTCCTGCCATCTACAGTAATATCTATCCATTTGGTATCACGCATATCTTCAAGCACAGGGTGGGATATTACTCTCATGTTGCCTTCTCCTGTCCACACTCCAAATACGTTCACGCCTCCTAGAGCACAAAGCCATCCCGCAACGGATCTTTTGGATCCACTACAAATGTATGAAAACCTGTGATAAAGGCACTACCTTCGACTTCACATACAACCCCTGGAATAGTGCCTACCAAAGTCTCTTCGACAACGGATGCAAAAAACCTTGTTCCGATTATGCTTTCGCTAAGAAATACTTCGCCTTGTCTAAGCTTATCTTCCGAATACATTTTAGCAAGCATCGCGCAGGTACCGGTTCCACATGGTGATCTGTCTATATCGCCATTCGTAATAATCACTGCGCTTTTTCCGCCTGGTTCGGGCGTATTAGTCCTTTCGCTAAAACACACGTGGGTAACCCCTTTGATAAAAGGCTTCTCTGGATGTACTACTTCAATGTCCTCGTTCACGCGTCTTCTGATCTCGCTGCCTATCCTTTTTATATCACAAGCATACTCAGGTGATATCTTGATCCCCACATCTCTAGCATCTACTATCGCGTAGAAATTCCCACCGTACGCGATATCCAAGACCACATCCCCGACACCATCTATGTGGGTGCGAAACCCTTTTTTGTACACAAAAGACTGAGGATTCGTAAAACTCACGGATTCGGCGACACCTTCTTTTACCTTGACCTTAGTTCGCACCAGCCCCGCAGGAGTGTCTAAGGTTATGACGGTCAAAGGTTCCGACACACTGACCATGCGCGTTTCTACAAGGGCAGTGCACACTCCAATCGTGTCGTGTCCACACATGGGAAGATAACCGCCAGTTTCTAGATATATGACTCCGATGTCAGCATCAGGATGGCAGGGCTCAGTGAGGATCGCCCCTGACATGACGCTCTGCCCCCTTGGCTCATGCATCAGCATAGTGCGAAGAGAATCCATGTTTTCTCTAAAGTAGAGCATCTTTTCGGAAACTGTGTCTCCGGGGATGGAGCCGATTCCACCGGTCACAGTTCGAGTAGGCTCACCGCATGTATGTGTGTCTATTGCGGTAATCATTCTGGAAAACCTCATTGGAAGCCCTCCTGTAGAAGCCTCGGTTATTCGCCGGAACCTTCTTCACCTCTGCCAAGAGCAGACCTAACCAGATCCAGGTGCTCATCCATTTTTTCTCCTGCAAGCACTGGATCACCTTCCTCGAGAGCGCGAACTATGGTTTGGAACTGTTCCACGGTACGCGAAAAAGTATACGGTAACGTCCTTAAGAATCTCTCGCTATCTTTTGTGACGCGGTGGATCACCCCGTTGATGAGGTCAACCAATACGCTATTTTGACACGCCCCTGCAAGAGTAAGGTGAAATTGCAGTTCTTTATCAAAAAATAGATCCATGTCGCTATCCATAACTTTCTCCATTACCTCTAAAAGCTCATTGAGTTTCCTTATTACTTCATCTGAAGCCCTCTCCGCTGCCAATTCAGCGGCACTTACTTCCAATATACGCCTTGCCTCCATAAGTTCGAAAGCAGAAGCCTTGTCCAGAGTAAACCTCCAGTTCTCGGATTTGAGAAGGACATCAGAATCCGATGACAAGAAACGCCCTACCCCAGGCCTCGATTCGATTATGCCCATGTACTCAAGACCCTGTAGGGCTTCCCTAACGGACGAACGCCCTACCCCGAAACCCTCGCAAAGCTCTTTCTCTGTCGGAAGTTTGTCGCCAGGCTTAAGCACGCCTTGTTCGATCATCTGCCTAATCTTGTCTGTTATGATTTCAGTAATCTTGTTCGGTTTTCTCAACGGACTCAAATTATCTATCAACTGCTTTCTCCTCCTGCCAGGTATTTTCGTAGCATTCAAAAAACAAACTATCATGCATTCAGACACTTAAGTTCTACCTACGCTCTGGTTAACCTGCAAAGTCCCCACCTTTTGCATTGATAGAACAATCTTATCTCAAGATTAGAGCCTTCCACTAAGACCCTAAGACCTACGTGGAAGGCTCGTTAGAAAACACCACTAAAGGGTCGTACTGCAGCGAAGCCTAGAAACTCGAATGCTCCGTTCGCGAAATTATCTCGTCTTGCAGCGCTCTTGTTAGGTCGCAGAAGTAATCGCTGTATCCTGCAACCCGAACTATCAAGTCACGGTACTTATCAGGATTCTTCTGGGCATCTCTGAGCATATCGGCGCTCACAACGTTGAACTGGATATGGTGGCCTCCTAAAGCAAAATACGCCCGCACCAAATGAGCAAGATTATCGATGCCTTCCTGCCCTTCTAACAACCTAGGCGTGAACTTCTGATTTAGCAGAGTACCCCCTGTCTTAACATGGTCCATCTTGCTGCACGATTTGATGACGGAGGTAGGACCATGTCTATCCGCTCCCTGCACTGGAGAAATCCCTTCCGAAAGAGGCTCACCAGAGAGCCTTCCGTCAGGCGTAGCGCCTGTTACAGAACCAAAATACACGTGACAAGTGGTAGGAAGCATGTCAATTCTGTATGTGAAACCGGTAGGGCTAGGACGTCCGTCAACGCTCGTGAAGAACATGTTGAACACTTGCGCCATGATTTCGTCAGCCCTGTCGTCATCATTGCCATACTTGGGCGTATGGTTCAGAAACCTCTGTCTTAGGAGTTCATGGCCTTCGAAGTTATCTTTCAATGCTTCCAAAAGAGTATCCATGGAAACATTTTTCTCGTCAAAAACATGGGTCTTAAGAGAAGCTAGACTATCAGTAATCGAACCAATACCCACTCCTTGGATGTATCTCGAGTTGTATCTAGCCCCTCCTGCGTTATAGTCTCTGCCGTTTTGTATGCAGTCACTTACTATGGTAGACAAAAATGGGCACGGCATGTACTTTGTGTACAAAGTTTCGATCACGTTGTTGCCTTGTATTTTCACATCTAGGAAGTAGTTCATCTGCTTTTGGAAGGCGGCCATTAAATCTTCAAACGATTCAAAATCCCTTGGATCTCCTGTCTCCATCCCTAGTTTCGTCCCCGTCTTAGGATCGATCCCATTGTTCAGTGTGATCTCTAGTATTTTGGGCAGGTTAAAGTAGCCAGTCAGAATGTAGGCTTCTCTGCCAAAGCAGCCCGTTTCCACACATCCACTCGTACCACCGGTCCTAGCATCTTCTACGGACTTACCTTGCCTTAGCATCTCCTGGACAATAACGTCTGCGTTGAAAATAGATGGCTGACCCCAGCCTTCCCTCACAATTTCCAAGGCGCGCTTTAGGAATTTATCAGGACTCTTTTGACTCAGCTGTATGTTGGTGCTAGGTTGCAGTAACCTCATTTCATCTATAACGTCAAGGATGAGATATGTGACCTCATTGACTCCGTCGTGTCCTTCGGCGGTCAATCCGCCATTATTTATGTTTGCAAAATCAGTATAGGTACCGCTTTCCTGCAAGGTTATGCCAACTTTGGGTGGAGCAGGCTGATTGTTGAACTTAACCCAGAAACACTCGAGTAACTCCTTGGCATCTTCCCTTGTCAGTGTACCTTCATCAAGTTCCTTCTTGTAAAACGGGTAAAGGTGCTGATCCAATCTGCCTGGGTTGAAAGAATCCCATGTGTTAAGTTCAGTTATGACCCCTACGTGCACAAACCAATACATTTGCAGCGCTTCCCGAAATGTCCTCGGAGCGTTAGCGGGAACGTGAGCACACACGTCAGCAATCTCAAGTAGCTCTTTTTTTCTCTTGGGATCTTTTTCTCTTTCGGCAAGATCAAGTGCTTTTTCCGCATGCCTCATTGCATAAACTATGATAGCATCGCAACATATATCCATAGCCCTGAGTTCATCTTTCTTATCGCACGCTTCCGGATCATTGAGGAAATCGAGGCTATCTATAGCAGTGCTTATGTCTTTCTTGAAATCCAAGAAGCCCTTTTTGTATATTTTCCCGTCGGCAACTGTATGCCCGGGAGCCCTTTGTTCCATGAATTCGGTAAAAATCCCTGCTTCGTAACAGGCTTTCCATTCGGGTGTCATTTCCTCGAAAATCTTGTGTCTCATTGCCCGTTCTTGCCAGAATGGAATAATCTCTTTCTCCTGGATCTTCTTCGCCTTGTCGTCCACAGTGAAGAAGGTCTTTTCCCTACTGTTTATGACATCAAAATCCTCAATGCTATGGCAGCAGAGTTCAGGAAAAGTAGGTGTAGATTTCGGAGAAGGACCTCTTTCCCCAACTATAAGCTCGTCATCACCTATGAAGATCTCCTTTTCTTCCATGATCTTCTTAAAGGTTAGTGCTCTCAAAATGGGGATAGGTACTTTCCCCTCATTCTCGTTGTAAGCCTGTGTTACTAGCCGCGCCCTTTCGATAGAAAGACTTGGCACCGTATCCAGACTCAATGTCCTTAATCTAGTAACTCTGTCTTTCACGGATCATCCTCCTATTTCAACATTTAGTCCGAAATGCTCAAGGTATGCCTTAACACGCAACATATCCTCATCCTTTGGTTCGGGAACATCGGAAAGTTCGTAGGTTTTCCCCAGCCTCTCGTACTTGTCTATTCCAATATTGTGGTAGGGAAGAATATTTGCTTTTTTCACATTGAGCCCAGACAAGTATTCCCCTATATCCTCAACACTCTGGCGGTCGTCGTTCATTCCCGGAACGATCGGAATTCTCCCGATGATGTTTGCATTGACCTCCGAAAGTTTTTTCAGGTTCTCGAGGATCAGAGAATTCGAAACCCCTGTATACTCCAGATGCTTTTGGGGATCCATGGTTTTTATGTCGTAAAGAAACGTATCCACAAATGGAATTATACTCTCAATTTGGTTCCAAGGTGCATAACCAGACGTATCTACCGCAACGCTGATACCTTCATGCTTGCTCATTACACACAACTCCTTCAAAAAAGCCGGCTGCATAAGCGGCTCTCCGCCCGAAAAAGTGACGCCGCCGCCCGACTGCTCATAGAAAATACGGTCTTTGATGACTTCTTCGAGAACGTAATCAGACGACACTTCCTTACCTGCAATTTCTCGTGCTCCCGAAGGACACGAAAAGACACACTCTCCGCACACTGTGCACTTTTCCCTGTCAGTGACGACCGCTGTGTCTTTACGTCCTAGAACCAAAAGGTCCTCTTGAATACGAACGCCAGAATCCAAATCTATGAAACGTATGGCATTTTGCGGACAGACCTTGAGACAGCTACCACATCTTACGCATCTTGAGTCATAGACCACTAATTCTCTTGTCATCGACTGTCCTTCGGGATTATGGCACCATTTGCACCTCAACGGGCACCCTTTGAAGAATACTGTAGTCCTTATCCCTGGACCATCGTGGACAGAAAACTTTTGGATGTTAAAGATTGTTCCCTTTTGCATCTGATCGCCTACCATTCACCCATAACACTGCAAATGTCTGTTAGCATGTTGTCTGACATCTATCATTACACTCTTCTTATCCTATTTCAACCCCCCTGTTCTTTTTCCCGCAATTGGACATTGTGAAAAGGAGGAAAAACTAAACCTGTCGTAGAATGATAATCAGACATCAGACATCGTGCTGTCTGTTCTTTTTGTTTCTTTCGGGAGTAAGGGTTCTTAGGCTGAGGTTTATGCAGCATGTCATCTACTATTATGCAGCGTGGGGGTGATCCTTTTCACTGAACCATTTTTACTGGTCCCTAAGTGCATCAAGACACTGGAGGTGAAAAACATTGTTGAATGAAGGAATGGGATTCGATCTTTTGTTCATCCTGGCCCTTATTGTTTCCGTAGTCTATATCCTGAACCAGACAAAGAAGAAGGGGAAGAAGTGGGACATTCGTAGGATTCCCGGGCTAGATGCGATCGAAGAAGGAATTGGTAGAGCGACGGAGATGGATAGGCCTGTATTCTACCTACCCGGTGCAGGCGGATTTGACCAGCCCCAATTGCTAGCCTCCATGGCGGTTCTTTCCGAAGTCGCAAGAACTGCCGCTCGGTACGACACACGCTTAATCGTGTGTGTACCATATTCAGGCGTCTACCCTGTGATTCAGGAAATCGTCAGGCAAGCCTACGCATCTGAAGGAAAATCTGAAAATTACAAGCCGGATGACGTCCGGTGGTTTTCAGACCACTATTATGGTTATGCATTGGGCATAGTCGCACTTATGTTCAAAGAAGAAGTGGCCACAAACATCATGATAGGCGACTTCGCATTTGACGCTCTCATGTACGCAGAAGCCGGGAATCAAGCAGGTGCAATTCAAGTAGGCGGTACTGCGGCAATCACCCAAATACCATTTTTCGTAGCCGCCTGCGACTACGCACTCGTAGGCGAAGAGATATATGCGGCTGCTGCATACCTGACCAAAGATCCCGTAAGGATTGCCACAATAGTTGCTGAAGACTGGGCGAAGTTCTTTGTTGCAGGTCTCTTGATCATGGGGGCGCTACTAAAAACCTTTGGCGGTCTAGAAGTTCTAAACTCCATCTTGAATTGGTAGAAAGGAGAGTGGTGACAGATGAAGACGCAAGTACCATATGCTATAACAGTGATCACAGTAGCCCTCATTGTGATTAGCGTTTTTTCTACTTTGATGCCTGGCCTAAGCGATGAAATCGACCAATGGTACATAGTAGGCACTGCAATGGTCTGCTGTATAGGACTTGTGAACCTTACCAGTGTCCACCTTAGAAACATAAAGAGGAAAGGCGAAGACTGGGACCTTTCAATATTGATGTTGGTCATAACTTTCGGATATTTAGCTTATGGCTTAGTAAAAGGGCCTACTGACGAACTGTATACATGGATTTTCGAATCCACTGAAGTACCTCTCGGAGCAACGTTTTACTCGGTACTAGCATTTTACATCGTATCCGCAGCTTATCGCGCTTTTAGAGCCAAAACACGTGATGCCGCCATCCTATTGATCGCCGCAGTCATCGTGCTCATGGGCAGGGCCCCGCTGGGAGAAGCTCTTTTCCCGTTTTTTGGCACGGCAACCACGTGGATAATGAACATTCCAAACACGGCGGCGCAAAGAGGCGTTGCACTCTGCGCCTATCTTGGAGCGTTTATAACTGCAGTTAGAATTTTCTTGGGACTAGAACGACCATATGCGTCAACGGGCGAATAGGAGGTGACCCAATGAATATTTGGGAACGTTTAGGAAGCCTCGACCGCAGAGTCTACTACGTCATATTGATGATCGTAGTAGCTCTTCCGATCGTAAAGCCTTTGGGTCTTCCAATCAAAGTGGGCCAGCAAGCCCAAGATTTCTTTGAAACAGTCGATAAGTTGCCCGAAGGCGGAAAGGTTCTCGTCTTTATCAACTACCGCACAGATTGCGTGGTTGAAATGAACCCGCAGCTTGTCTGCATCTTCAAACATGTTGCACAGAAGCACGGCAAGATAATCATGGTGTCAGGGGTAGACGAAGGCGCCATGGTCTCCCAATCCGTAGCATCAAAGATAACCGAAGAACTGGGTCTGGAGTATGGAGTTGATTGGATAAACTTAGGATACAAGCCAGGCGGAGATGTGTTCATGAAGAAGATGGTGGACAACTTCTGGGAGGCATCCGCCTATTGTGATATGAATGGTGAGCGCTTGGATAAATTTCCCATTATGCAGGGGTTTGACTCTTTGGCCAGAGCCGACCTGGTGCTAAACTTGGTAGCTGTCGTACCTAGCCCTGGTGAGAAACTACTTCAAATGGCAATAATCCCTACGAAGGTGCCATACGCCGTAGGGACAACAGCGCTTCAAGCCACAAGCGAAATGGTGTTTTACTCATCCGGCCAATACCAAGGACTGCTTGCAGGGCTCAGAGGAGCTGCTGAGTACGAATTCTTATTGGGAGAACCCGGTGATGCAATTACAGGGATGGATTCCCAATCGTTTGCTCACATTTTGGTAATAGTCCTTATCATCCTTGGTAACTTAGGGTATTTCCTGGGGGAAAAGAAACGCGAACAATGATCTACCTTAGGAGGTGACACATTCAATGGACCGTTTACAAATATGGTTAGCAGCTTTTTTTACAGTGTGCATCTACAGTATGGTGCTTTACAAAGACAATAAGCTATTTCGCTTAGCCGAGACAGTAATGGTTTCAATCACTGCCGCAAACGGAATAGTCCTGACTTTCCACAACTACATTAAACCAGCAGTGACGGTTGATATAATAGGCAACAAGAAGGTGTGGTTAGTCATACCCATTCTTCTAGGATTGCTCATGTACTCAAGATTCGTAAGACCCGTGGCATGGCTGGCACGATTCCCCATGGCGTTTTTCATTGGGGTCGGCGCGGCATATGTTTTCACTAAGACACCTGCGATATTCTTTAGTCAGATACAAGCTACTTTTCTTAGTCTCAACACTATAAACAATATTCTGTTCGTGCTCGGAGTGGTTACGGTGGTAACATACTTCTTCTTCACTGTACCCATAAAGAGCCCGCTTATGAAAGGTGTAACTGATACGGGGCGAATGTTCCTACTTATCGCGTTCGGCGCAAGTTTCGGCAACACGGTAATGTCAAGGATCTCTGTGCTTTTGGGTCGCCTTCAGTTTCTCTTAAGGGATTTTCTGAAGATAGCTTAGATCTAATGTGTGGGATTTCAGCCTGACGTCTGTCTAGATGCCTGCGAAAACAGCCTAACAATTTGGCTAACGCGTAAACGATTAGCTCACTGTTAGGCTGTTTGGTATTTGGTATATTGCCTTCTCAACCTCGCCAGAGATTAACCCAAGCTGATGACTTTCAGCCAGTCTTCCAATAGAAATCTAATACGTCCGATAAGGAGTGAAAGGCGGCCCTGAACCGTATTCCCAAACGATGCACCTAAAGCGACCATAATAGCAAACCGCCCGAACCATGACATATACTTAACCGGCTTGACTGTTTCGTGCGAGACCGTAAACAGAAAGTATGCCAAGACACAAACTGCACAGCAGAGAAAGAGAATGTTATCGAAAGTATTCAGCTTAAGGAATGTTGCTGTAACTTGAGTCAAGAATGGTCTAGGGTTATATGCCAGGGTGTAGCCAACGCCATAACCCACCCACAGGGACATTGGGATCTTTGCGTACCACGATATCTTGCTGAAGTATCTAGTATAGATGAGGAGGCCCAATAGGAGCGGAATTATCAGGTACCATTCCCCACCAGGAATATCCTTTGTAAGTGTTGGCTTCCAATAATTGTCCCACGTCATCACCAACGAGTGAGCAGCCGCCAGACCGATCATGCAGTGCTCGGCAAATCTGAATATTGGGTTTTCTTTGTACAAATACGTGAACAGTGCCAGAGTGCAAATAGCGGCCAAAGTTGTCTGCACGGGTGTCATTGCTTACCCCCCCTTTTCCCTATCACTTTAGCTAGATATCCAGTATTTCCTATGATCAGAAACGCGATGATGGCAAGATGGGCCATGGACTGGCAATCCATAAGCTGAGTTGCTGTACTCGGTTTTCCCATTAGTATTTCGTACTCTGCTGCGCCACTCAATCCAGGTATGAGGCCTTTTTGCTGGCCCGACTGGAGCTGAGGCATCCTAGTGGGAACTTGAACAGCCACTTGCCCACTCATAAGAATAATCCCCAGGGGTTCTGTCCAGTATGTCAAGTAGTCTCCATCACCAGGGCTTCCTGACGAAAACACAATAACCGCCTTTATTGTGTCAGGATCGATAACCCGAACTTCAGACATGAGAGGGAACTTCGACAACGGAGTCCCATTGATATCGACGTTGGCACACCCTGCCCATACGTCGTGTAGAATCGTCCTAAGCGCTGCGACGCCACCCGGTTTATACCCAAGATTCACGTAGTCTACACCATAGATCTTGCCCATCTCTTCAGCTATTGGATCTACTACATTCCGTGCAAGAACAGGCCCATCCTGCCACAAGCTGAACACAATCACTCTAAGATTCCTGGACATTGCATGTCTAAATACGGCTGCTAGCTGAGGATTAAGCTCTCCAGACGCACCCGGAGAATACTCGCAACCAAACCACAAAACAGATCCCTCGGGCAGACTTTCCATGACCTCAAAAAAGGACCTGGTTGGAGGGCTGATCGCCAATGGGAGTCCCAAGGGAGCGAATAGAGGTACTATCAGCGCTAAAGCTAGCACGAGAAATATAATTCTACGATCAATATGTTCCAATTTCTCCAACACATTTGTCACCCCCTAATCACGTGCACCTAAGTGTGCGCGTTCAAGACCTAGAAGAATGCGTAGGCTTGTAGCAAAGGCGCCAATGTAGGTCCCGATTGTTATTCCTCGAAAAGCCCCTGAATTGGGAACCGACATAAGCCAATCTTTGAACTCTGGGAATTTGCTCCATATTGCAGATCCTATCGGAACGTTGCCCAACATCACAATGAGTGCGGTGATTAGGAGCACCGCAGACTCTAGACTCTTGACTTTGAATGCGCGATACGCTGCTGACGCGATGAAGAAGGCGACAACCGAGAACATCGTCGCTTCCATATGCACTATCGTCGCATCATATATCCACTTATAGATAGGTCCGCTGTTGCTCTGTATCAAACCTAGAATAAAAAACCCCCATAGGCACACAAGAAGCGCGATTGAATTGTGATAACCGCCACGCTTCCGAACAATATTTCCCGTATGAATCCTAGTCAAGTTAATGGCGCCCACCATAAAAGCGGCCGCCTGGCTTATCAAGAAGTAACGATCTATCTTTCCTGTCAGTTCTTTTTCGGTTCCGTAAAACGTGAAGTTGGCGAATATTATGAACAGCGCCACAACCGCTGTTAATGCTAACGGCAGTTGCTTTTTCATCCCTAATCCCCCCAATCAACAGTTATTCCAACGTGCGAATCTATCCCGTTTTTGTCGCTATAATCGCAACTAGTCTAATGTGCATCACATCTTTAGAAGCGTTCTAAGCAAGTTCGTATCAGATACATTTTCTAGTATAGTCCCTAGAATAATGATCACCAGAACTAACATCTTCCCTAGGTCCTGACCCACTACAGACCCAATAAGAACCGGCTCTTTGGAGACATAGGCAGACGCCGCGTAGATTTCTTCGCCCAGCAAAGTGTAATCACAAGCCGCGACAAAAAACGGAAGCTGTGTGGTATTTGTTGTACCTGCAATCTGAATCGCCCCGCTGCTAGCACCGGCCTCGGCAAATAACATCGATTCAGCGTAGAAGTATCCTATCATTATGTTCGCTGCAGGTTGCTCACGCTCGAAAAGACCAAGAACTCCAGTCGCATAGGCAAACTGGGAATCTGACAACCATCTTACATCGTCAGGATTGTAAGCCTCGGGTCGACCGGCTTCTAAGTAGGATTGCTTGATTATCTCTTCATTTATGGAATGAACAAGGTAATCCCTATTTGTATTTATGAGCCGCGTATCATAACTCGCACACAGCCTAGCGATATAGGACAAGAACGCCCACGCAGCGAAAGTAGCCGGATTAGAAACACTCCCTAATCCAGGACTAAAGTGAACTGCACGCCCCATTTCTGTAGCCCGGCCAATTGCCTCGTCGATGGCATCTAGTCCCGGTATCTTTCGAATCTGAGGTATAGGCAAACCTGCTTTTGCACGTTGAATCATTACATACACCAACAATAGCATGATTATCATAGTGAAACATTGAGCAACCTTGCCAGGTGCCAAAACACCTAACACCGGTTTCGCAGACTCTTCTGCTGCCAGCCAAAACATATCAAAACCACCTCGTTTCAGTTTGCATTTTGCCCACTTGTGCGACTCCGATGATACTCGCTTGAGTCCAAGACAAACGACCGAAGATCCTTTACTGAGAGTTTTTGTGCGAGAAAATCATGAACATTAGTAGATTCTGATCAGGAGCTCTTAGAACAAGTTCACTAGAAAACGACCATCTCGGGAGTAAGGAACACGTCTAGTTGCAGTTCACCTAACAATGACTGTGAAATACATCCGCTGTAATTACATGGCTACCACCAGCTCTATGCAATACAATACCTTTGCATCATATCCAACTGTATATGCCGTTGCCTGATTATACAGTTGATAGCCTAAGTATACATTTGTAAGTTGTAACCCGTCAAGATTTCGTCTGTGCATTGTAGCGGTTCGATGCCACACAGCCCGCAGGAGGTGTTTAGAGTGAGTTTCTATCTAGTCTTATTGAAAACACTGAATGCAAATAAATTCAAATAGCCAATCCATATCTATCCAGCGCACTCCGTACGATAGCGTCTAGCAATTCGGCTTGATTCATACCAGCACTTCTAGCAGCGTATCCCATGTACCCGGGATGCGGTCGCTGTGTTCCATCTTCAACCTCGGTTTCCATGGTAAGGCCAGCGAAGGTATTCAGCTCCAGAAAGTGCGGTACAAAATGCTCGTCCACGATCATGTCTATCCTGGCGTAATCTCTGGCGTTCAGCAACTGATAAATTGAAAGGCAGATACTCTGTATCTCGTTCTCAACCTGCGCAGGCAACCGAGTCGGGCAGTGGATAATTTCTCGATCATACATTTTGTGCTCGAAAGTGTTGGCCGCTGCAGCATTATATTCAACCTCTACCGCGGGCAATGCGATAGGATTACGATAGCCTACAATTCCCACCGTGATTTCTCTCCCCTGTACGTATTCTTCTATTAGCGCTGGTTGACCAATGCCACGGGTAATCTTCTCAACTACTTCTTGAAGTCGATCTGGGCTTTTTACAATATTGTCGTCTCCAATACCCGCGCTACCTCTACCTGATAGTGGTTTCACAAAAACAGGATAATCAAACGCTATGTGCGGAACCGAATTTCCGTTCTTTGCAACCACGAATTTGGGGGTTACAAACCCGTTATAGGCCACAACAGCTTTCCTGAAAACCTTATCAGTTGCCACCAGATCCAGGCCTGAGCCAACATATGGTAGTTGGAAGATCTCGCAGAAAGCAACTTCATTGGTGCTTGAGGCGTTGAAAATCAAGTCAACTCCTTCGTCTTCGACTGTCCGCAAAGTCTCACGCGGTTCGATTCTCCACTCAATCAGACACGTATCATATCCTGCATTCCTCAATCCATAGGAATGATGAAGCGCCTCAATGTAAGCGTCATCGTAGGTTTCTCCAGGCTCTAGATTCATGTGTTGCTCAATATTCCTAAATCGTCTCCAAAATACTCCTATTTTCATTGCGACCACTACCTTTCACTTTCAACCTCATTCCGATCGTCTGTTCAACGTATCAAGATTCTTCGATCACTGCCGTAGTCAAGACCAACTGACATTACATTTTCTCGCAGCAACAAATACCCTTTCTATACCCGCGTAGTCGCACACTGTCCAGCATCTGAGCCATGGAGACACCTGAGGTGCATAGAATCTAGTCTTTACAGTCAAATGAGGAGGGCTAAGTAGCGTTTCCGGTTCCCACTCACCACAGACGCTGAGGATCTTCTCTTCCTTAGAACATGGGCCTTCATACGCATCCTCCGCTGTCCGGAAAACCGCCTCCTTGCATGATTCAACCTGGCCATATCCTATCTCGATCAGTAAATACCCTCCTGGCTTGAGGAAGCTAGGTGACTCATTAACTAGCATCCTTATGAACTCCACACCGTCATCACCGCCATCTAACGCCAACCGAGGCTCAAAGTCTTTGATCTCGGGAGCAAGATTCTCAATTTCACCCTTAGGTATGTATGGCGGGTTCGAGACTATCATGTCTACCTTGCCGCAGAGCCCTGCATGTCTAAGCGGTTCAAGACCGTCACCTTGCAGGAAGTAAACCGCACCGATTTGGTCTGGCACCAACATCTTGGCGTTTTCCCGAGCTACCTCCAGTGCATCTGAAGAAATATCAGTGAGGAAACAGAGGCAAGGGGTCGGTTCTCGTGCTTCTTCCGTTTCACGCAATAAGCACGAGAACCGACGCTCCAATATGGAAAGTCCTACTGCGCCTGAACCACAGCAGACGTCGCAAATAACGGGGACTTTTCTGTCTTTTGCGAGATGTAATGCGGTTTCCACCAGTATCTCAGTTTCTGGTCTTGGTATTAGGACTCTTCTATCTACTTTGAACTTCCTGCCCATAAAGTCTTTGTAGCCGAGGATGTAGGCCATAGGCTCATTTTCTGCCCGCCTTTTCAAATAAGTTATGTAGGCGTCATACTCTTTTGCGGTCACGATACGCTCTGGGTGGACATAGATTTCTTCAGATCTGCAATTGAGGGCATGGGACAAAAGCAGCACAGCGTCTCTTGATGATTGCTCACTTTTGCCTGAAAGAGCCTTTCGCCCTAGGGCAAGGGCCTCACGTACCTCCATATGACCTCCCGGTCCCCTCTTTGGTTGTGCAGAAGGCGTAGCTATACGCACGTTGTCATTGAACAGCCATTGCTTCCAATCTTTCGCTTTGTTCATTCCTGACTAACTCATCTATGATCTCATCGAGATCACCGTCGAGCACCTGAGGCAACCTATGGGTAGTGTATCCCACGCGATGATCGGTTATCCTGTTTTGAGGGAAATTGTAGGTGCGTATTTTTTCGGAGCGTTCACCCGTTCCTACCTGCGAACGGCGGAACTCGGTAATCTCCTGGCTCTGCTCTTCCTCCATCATCGCCTTTAGCCTCGACCTCAGGACTCGCATTGCTTTTTCCCTATTTTGTATCTGAGACCTTTCATCTTGGCAGCTAACCTGGATACCAGTTGGCAGATGGGTAAGTCTTACCGCAGAATAGGTAGTATTTACTCCTTGCCCACCATGTCCAGAAGCACAAAAAGTGTCAACCCTAATCTCTTTAGGGTCTATTACCAAGTCTACTTCCTCAGCCTCAGGAATAACCGCTACCGTAGCAGTCGAAGTGTGGATTCGCCCGCTAGATTCAGTTGAAGGCACTCTCTGGACCCTGTGGACCCCACCTTCGTATTTCAGCCGGCTATAGGCTCCTTCTCCTTCAACTGCGAAAATGACCTCCTTGAAACCGCCAAGGTCAGTTGGATTGCTAGAGAGGATCTCTGTTTTCCAGCCCTTAGCCTCAGCGTACATGCCGTACATACGGAAGAGATCTCCCGCGAAAAGAGCAGCTTCATCTCCTCCAGTGCCTGCCCTAATCTCTATGATGACGTTTTTGTCGTCATTTGGATCCTTAGGTATCAGGTCAAGTTTTAGCTGTTCCTCAATCTGTTTCTGTTCTTCGGTTAGAGCCCGTATTTCTTCCTCGAAAAGGGCCCTCATTTCTTCGTCGGATTCGTTTTCTAGTACTTCCATGCTGTTTTTTATTTCAGATGCTATTTCTAAATAGCGCTTGTACCTGGTTACTACATCTTCGAGACGGGCCTTTTCCTTTGCCAGATCCCTGTATTGGGATGGATCCGAAAATATCTCGGGATCCTCCAAAAGCCCATTTACCGTCTCATACCTTTTCGCCAGGAGTTCAAGTTTATCCAGAAATCCACCAGCTTCAGCATCAAACGCGCTCATTAAACTCTCACTCCTTTTCCCTTATCCAACCGTTGGGAATGTAACCCGTAATTCTTCTGCGACAAGCAGCAGAAGGCTTGTTGCCGCCACCTCAAGTTGATCTGCCGACGGCTCTTTCGTCGTGAGTTTCTGCATATATACACCTGGTGCTTTCAAAACGTCCCAGACCCAACCTTCGTGTTTGGCCGAAAGTCTAAGTATCTCGTATGCTAGCCCCGCAACTACAGGCAGTAGCGCAATCCGACTCAGAATTCTCAAAGGCAGAGAGTCTGGGCTAACAAAGAGAAAGACCAGCCAAGTTACCAAAACTACAATAAACAGAAAACTCGTTCCGCATCTTGGATGGAGCCTAGATTCAGACTGAGCTTTCCCAGCCAAAATCCCCACAGCCTTATGGAAATCATCGTCCCCATCGCCTACGCAACCCTCAATCTCATTGGTCACTTCCTGAGCATGCTCAAACGCCCATATAACCTTGTGCTCAGCGCCATGGTATTCGAGGATCCTCCTGATGTCTTCCATTTGGGAGATAGCCAAAATGTAGATAACCAGAATACCCAAGCGAATGGCCGACTCGATAAAACTCACCCAAGATGCTCCCGAGAGAGAAGAGAGTTTCATAATCCATGCAGCTGCAAATGACGGCAATACTATGAACAGTCCCACCGCAAGACAAGCCGCAAACAGCACAGATGCGGTCAGCGCGCTATCAGAAGGCTTTTCTTCTTCAGGTGACGCAATCTCTGCCGATTTGAGCAACATTCCAATCCCTAATGAAAGAGACTCCCACAATGACAGCGCTCCGCGCACTATGGGCAAACGAGTGAAACTGTTTCTCTGTGACAGAGACTTGACCTCTTTCGTGAGCGAGTTGATGTCCCCATTGGGATCTCTCACTGAAAGGGCCACATAGTTTGGACCTCGCATCATGACCCCTTCTATGACTGCCTGACCTCCATAAGATGGGCGCTTTCTGTCACTCACACTATTCCCTGCCCTTCCTTTCACCAATCCCACCTATAAACACGGGCAAACAAAAAGGCAGAAATCCTGAAATGCCACAATAGAATTCTGCCGATCGTATTTATGCTTGGCTAGCGATCTTCTTTTTTCCTAGTTCTTGCGACTTGACTCTCTTCGGGAGTTTTCTCACCGTCGAGATAGCCATATCTCTTTCTGAACTTCTCAACCCTGCCGCCAGTGTCAACAATCTTCTGGACCCCTGTAAAAAAGGGATGGCAGTTAGAGCAAATCTCAACACGTATGTCCTTCTTAGTAGAACCTACGTGATAGACCGCGCCGCAAGCGCAAGTTACCGTAGTATCGTAGTATTCAGGATGGATACCGGATTTCACATGAATCACCTCAATCAAATTATAGCCTAGACGGCAAAACTCATTTATCTGTTCCGTTTTCACTTCTATATGCAAATGACCGCTTGAAAGAATCAGCCATGTCATTATGAACATAGAAAGTATAGCACCTGACAATATGTCTATCAAGGAAGCAACATAAAATGGGGGCAAATAAAAACGAACACTTTCTCAACTACGTAAGTGAATGAGACTCGCTTCCCCCTGCGCTCGCTGCGACTCGAGTCGATAATGGCCCGGTCGGGCGGATGACGTCTCTCCATGTAGCGAATTCGTCAAACCCAGCCTCTCTGACCAGTTCACTAGCAATATTCAGGTCCTTCCCTACTCGTGATGGGCTGTGAGCATCTGACCCGTACGTAGGTGTAAGACCACCCATCTCCTTGTATATCCTCAAAACTTGCACACTAGGCAATGGCAAAGGTATCGGTCTATGCAAAGTTGCGGCATTTAGTTCAAGCCTGCAGTTTTTCACAATAGCATCCAGAGCTGCTATAAGCGCGGGTTGAATCTCTTTATCGTCAATGGGATCTGGCCATGTTTGGATGTATCGTTTGTAAATTCCCAGATGCCCCACTATGTCGAAAAGACCGGACAAGGCTAATCTGCGGACTTGATCAAAATAGAGCACCATTGCTTCCCTGGCGACGTCCGGATTATCGCTCACATAATCTGCTCTGGCAGGGCTCCAAAAGTCAATTGGCGGTGCGTCGTGGACCGATCCTATGACCAGGTCAAATGGGTACCTGCTAAGGTATGCCCGGATCTCATCTTCAATATCCGACCAGTAAGTTACTTCTACTCCGAATAGGATCTTGAGGGTTCCTTCATAATGGGTCCTAGCTTCTTCGCAAACAGATATCGCTCTGCCATAGTCGTACTTCCTGTAACAAAGATCCTTCGGTCTGAACTCTAAGTGCTCTGTAAAAGCAATTGCTTCGATACCAAATTCACACGCTCGTTCACACATTTCCCAGATACTCGCATCGCTGTCGCAAGAAGCCAAAGAGTGCACGTGCAAGTCTGATACAACCATCTTGAATTATCTCCTCTACCGTTCTCTACCGTTTGTGAAAACCTACTAAATTCGCCAAAGTTACCGCACATACTGTGTTGGCGCATAGAAGAACACACCCACAGACACCAGTATAGCCTCAAGAAGTGTTTTCGATCAACAGCGTAAGTTAAGGCAAACTTAAGAGGTATGCTCTGAGAGCTCATACTCCAAGATGTTAGGAGACACGGCCTATCTAACCAGAGACAATCGCCTTCTTATAAGATTCCACGCTTCTGAGTTAGTCCTTGTCTTGCTAAGAATGTCCATCAGCGCCTCGAGTACCTTGTCGGGTTCTATTTCATTGGTCATCTTTCGGAAAAGCCACATAGCCTCAAGCTCTTCTTTGCTCTGCAGGAGTTCTTCTTTTCTGGTCCCTGAGCGCTTGACGTCTATAGCAGGGAAAATCCTCTTCTCAGAGAGCTTCCTATCGAGATGGACTTCCATGTTACCTGTACCTTTGAATTCTTCGTAGATTATGTCGTCCATCCTGCTGCCTGTGTCTATGAGGCAGGTGGCCAAGATGGTTAGGCTTCCGCCTTCCTCGATGTTACGGGCAGCTCCGAAAAACCTCTTTGGTTTGTAGAACGCGGCCGGATCCATTCCTCCTGTAAGCGTCCTGCCTGAAGGAGGCTCTATCAAGTTGTACGCCCTGGTCATCCTTGTGATGCTATCTAGAAGTATGACTACATCTCTACCTGTTTCCACTAGTCTTTTTGCACGCTCAAGGGCCATCTCGCTGACGCGCGCGTGGTTGGCAGGCGGTTCATCAAAAGTAGATGCGATCACTTCACCCCTTACTGACCTTTGCATATCAGTAACCTCTTCAGGGCGTTCGTCTATAAGAAGGACCATAAGGTACGTATCAGGATGATTCCTAGTAATAGCGTTTGCAATGCTCTTCAGTAGCACCGTTTTGCCTGCTTTCGGCGGCGACACGATCAGTCCTCTTTGCCCTTTTCCTATGGGCGCCACAAGGTCGAGTAGCCTTCCTGACAGCTCGTCCTTAGATGTCTCAAGTTTGAACCTTTCGTTGGGGAAAATAGGCGTAAGCCCTTCAAAGTTGGGCCGTTCGCGAGCTACTTCAGGGTCCTGACCATTGATTGCCTCTATCCTGAGAAGTCCGTAGTATCTCTCGCTGTCTTTCGGAGGACGGACCTGGCCTGTCACTAGGTCCCCTGTCCTGAGGTCAAATCTCCTTATCTGGGAAGGAGAAATGTATATGTCATCTTTGGACGGGAAATAGAATGCCGGTCTTAAGAAACCATAACCCTCATTGAGGATTTCCAACAAACCTTCCGCGAAAATGAGCCCTCCGGCCTGGGTCTTGGCCTTTAGAATTTCAAAGACAAGTTCTTTCTTCCTCAACGTTGAGTACCCTGCAACTCCAAGTTCTCTTGCTTCTTTTTGAAGTTCTACAAGGGTCATGTTCTCGAGTTCGGCCATAGACGGACCAGAACCGGGTTTGGTCTTAGAAGCCGCTTTAACCTGCTCTTTTATAGAAATGTCCCCTGCGGTTGCTGCCCCTTTGTCGATAGGTTGCTCTAGTTCGCGCTGGTCTACTGGCAGTTGTCTTGCCATGAAGGATGCAGGTACAGCATCTCGGCCTAGAAGCGACTCCTCGAGCAATTGCTCCTTCTCGTCGATATGTGCCACTTTAGACTCCCGACCTACTACGGTCTCTTCGCCTCTAGCCTCGGCTATCTGGGCAACCATAGCTTCTTCGGACTGCTCGTTTGGTGCTTCTTCGGCGGCTTTCTCAGGGGTACTTTCAGCTTTCTTGGAGCGGCCTACTCTTCTCTTGGGAGCCACTTCTTCCGCAGGAGCTTTTTGAGTGGGGCTCGTTTCATCGGCTCTTCCCTCTGCGGCACTGTCAGACGGTTCTGATTGAATAAGGGTCTCGACTTGCTTAGTCTTCTTGCGCGATACACGCGTTTTTTGGGGCTTTTCTCCTTCCGGTTCGCCTTTTGTGTCCTTCTTTTCGCTGTCCATTCTCTCTTTCTTCGGCCTTCCTCTCTTTTTTACAGGTTTCTCGTCGCTTCCCGGTGTCTCTCTTGAGTCTTTTCCCTGGGTTGCGGACTCTACTTCGCTCACCTCCCCGCCCAAGACAAGATTCTTCTCTTCACGAGGAACGTCATTTTCAACCATGCTAACACCTTCTTTTTGCGTGGTAAGGTCTAATACCATCGTAGATTGCTTTCGTAGACTTTGAGAATTGCCACAGTTTCAATCTTCACCCTATGAGAATTTATAAGAAAACTCTTGTGAAAATGATAAGCCCATAAAAATACACAGAGCTTATCTTGGAAACCCAGAATCACACTACCTATTGATTGCTAGAGGGTACTGCTCGTGGAAGACTACTGATTTCTACTCCCATCTGAGGCTATCATAAGTATTAATTATTAGCAATATGATTTCACTTACGTTACCTCATCTAATAAGTTCCTTCTGCACTTTTGCCCAGTCATCCAGGAATCTGACGATTCCAATATCGGTGAGCGGGTGACGCGTCATCGACTCTAGCACTTTATATGGCACGGTAGCCACATGAGCACTAACCCTGGCAGCCTCAAGAACATGCATAGGATGACGAATAGATGCAGCTATCACTTTGGTCGGAAGGTTGTAGTTCTCAATAAGGATGACTAAATCTTCTACAACGTCCATTCCTTCGTTGCCTACATCATCAAGTCTCCCTACAAAGGGGCTCACGTAGGTTGCGCCCGCAAGAGCTGCCAAAAGCCCCTGATTGGCGGAGAAGACCAGTGTAACATTGGTCTTTACGCCTTCCTTTGAAAGAACCTTCACAGCCTTTAGACCTTCTATGCACATTGGGATCTTAACAACCACGTTAGGCGCTATTTTCGCCAATTCTCTGGCCTCTACTATCATTTCTTTAGAATCAAGGCTAATTACCTCGGCTGAGACAGGTCCCGGTACCATATCACAGATCTCTTTGACCAAGACCCTAAATTCGCGTTTCTCTTTAGCTACAAGACTAGGATTGGTTGTCACCCCCGAGATGACTCCCCACGTAAGGGCTTCTTTGATCTCTTCAACATTGGCGGTATCCAAAAACAGCTGCAATACAGCACACCTCTTTTTAGTATTTTCCTCACGACAAGACTTCTCTGAGTGAAGCAAAAAGTGCCGTCCCCGTGTATTATAAGTTGAGATCTATGTCAATCTCAAGATCTTACGAGCTTCTTCGGGTTTTGCAATTGGACGGCCTAGTTCGTTCGCGATTCTTGCCATTCGTGCAACTAGTTCGGCATTTGATTTGGCTAGTACTCCCCTTGAATAATAGATATTGTCTTCAAAGCCGACCCGCACGTTCCCTCCCAGGGTTATTGCCATCGTTCCCAGAGGGAGCTCGTGTCGGCCTATGCCCGCAACTGTCCAGGTGCAATCTTCGGGGATAAGAGAAACCATGTGCATAAGGCTTCTTGGATCGCCTGGAATGGCTCCTGGTACACCCATTACAAAATCAAAATGACCTGGCATTGGCGCCAAGTTCTTTTTCCCAAGTCTTACTGCAGTTTCGATCATTCCTACCTCAAAAATCTCGAACTCGGGTCTTACTCCGTTTTCCTGCATGGTTTTTGCAAAGAATTCAATATCTCCTTGCGCGTTGGTGAAAATGCCGTCTCCGAAATTGCAGGTCCCGCAAGTCAAAGTCGCCATTTCAGGCTTGAGACTTACTGGTCCTACCCTTTCCTCTACAGTCATCCCTACTGCGCCGCCTACAGATACCTGGACAATCATGTCGGTTTTATTCTTGACAAGTTCGATTATCCTGGCATATACATCTGGGTCCTGGGTTGAAGTTCCATCTTCATTTCTGGCATGGATGTGGGCAAGACTCGCTCCTTCGCACCACGCCTTATAACATTCTTCGGCAATTTCCTCTGGAGTGTAAGGGACACTCGGATTATTTTCTTTGGTAACTTCGGCTCCTAC